>BNJS01002296.1_pt1:0-612500 | contig 697526 bp, 864 predicted proteins | sample 8540461 | NCBI WGS metagenome assembly BNJS01 (sample SAMD00202454, study PRJDB9452) | human saliva metagenome | isolation source: human saliva | place: Japan
CCTTTTACATGCTTCTATTTCATATATTTCACCTATCATGTAAAAAGTGATCTTCTGAGATTCTAATATTTGTTAAAAATTGGAAAGCTAGGTCATAGCTGTAACGGTTCTTGACTGAGAGAATCCGTGTCCTCACCTGGGTAAACTATCCTCTGTTAAGAAAGTACCTTCGATTATCAAAACATCTTGCTCGTAAATAGTCAATATCTCATATTTCTTAACTTTAATACATTCTAAGTTTACAAAACAGGCTAGCTTCATTGAGCTAACTCTATTTTGAAACTATCTTATGAGCTTCTATAATTCAAATTTGAATGAAACTAGCATTATTTCACTTGCTTTAGTCATAAGTCACTTCTATTTTAAACTCAATCCTTGTATCCGATACATTCTTAATTCTAATCTTGAAATCTTTCTTTGAAGCAAACGAAAAAAAGTGCATTTTGAGGTGGATCCATGATAATACCTTCGCGATCGACACCAATGCCATTATGAGGATTCTCTAACATCGTTACATCCCAGCTTTGTGTTTTTTCATTGTAACGATATGTTTCAATCCGAGAATCCTTAATATTATATCCAATTCCTTTTTCAGGTTCAAACCAATCATCGCCTCGCAAAAGCTTTATCTTTCCATCTGTAGTAACGGGAATTACCCTCACATGAATGATAGAATCCAAACTCTTGGAGTGTCCTCTGACTGTTACACTTGTTTCTTCATTTGGGAGTAAAATAATCGTATCTCTTTTAAAGACACTTCTCAAGACTAATATAACTGGTAGTGTTAATAGCAAAATGATTAAAATCATTAAATTTGATTTTTTCATTTTATCTTCCTCGCTTCTTAGCTTTGTAATCATCGATCCTATCTTGTATCATGTCAGAATCCCCAGAATTATCAAGGTATGATCTATTTGGGATATCTTTAATGATTGACCACGCTCCTACTTCTTTATTATTTAGATCAGACCATACCTGCGCTAGTCCAGCAGCCGATTTCAAATAGGTATCCAATCTATTGTTTTAGTTAACTTTTAATAAATGATAAAAACTTAATACTCTTCACAGATAACTTCAATGTCCTTATCTGAAATAGTTCGATTAGATTTTAGGATAAATTTTTTAATACTATTTATATCCTCATCTGTCAGATGTTCAATGCGAAATTCAATGATAAAATCAACTATAACGTTATTTCCTGAAATAATAATCATCGCATCTTCAACAACTCTTCCTACAAATATTTGCCTCACATGCAAATATCCAGTAGCTGGACTCGAAAAATATTGATCCCACTTTATATCACTTGAATAGCTTAGTTCCTGGTTCTTATAATAAAAGTGAGAAGTAACAATCTGCTGACTTACATCTAATAAATTCAATAAGCTATCTATTATGGTTACGTCTGCTACCGCTATTCTCAATTCAACACTTAGCATCATTTCATTCCTATTTATCAAGACTCGGTAATAAATTACACATTTTTTCCCGTGCTTCGATCGGTTATTATAACCGTTTAGCTACACTTTACTCATTCTACTGTTTCATTATCCTGCCAAAAGAAATGAGCATCCTTTAAATCAAGATGTTCTATCTGAATATCACGACAAATAATTGTTATATCCATAATACCTAGATCAATTCTGCACTCAACAAAATTTTTATTTTGAACATACTGAAGCAACGTGAAATTTTGTGCGGAATAACCAAGTCGTGTCTTTTTCAAACTTTTGACATTATAATCTCGCCAATTCTTCCATAGAGCATATGTTGTATACTCTACTTTACCACATAAAAGGAAGGTTGCGCGCCAATATTTTTCTTGATCATCCTCATACTCAATAATAGTTTCATCTCCAAAATAGGACACATAAAAATTGTAAATAGGTGCATCCCAATAATTTGTTGAATCTAATTCTTTTTGTTTTTGTTCAATATTCATATATCTATTTAATAATATTCATTCATACTTATCCCATGGAATATGGGCATCTGGACTGCTTTTGCTAACCATAAAACTGAGTGGCACAACCTCTACATCCCCAAGATTGTCAATTGATTAGCGTTGACTACCATTTTTAAACCAGCGTTCTAGAACGATATCATAGAGCATGGAGTGAGATTTTTCGTTAATCTATTTCGTTTTCCCTAATCATCTTTACATTCCCCCAATTATTCTTTGAGAAATGGCTGGGATAGACTAAAAACCAGTCTGGAATAATCTTATTTCGTAACAATTCTTCACTTTTAGTAAAGTATGGTGAAAGATTAATTTTTTTCTCCTGTGCATACTCTATAATTTGATTGGGTTCTGTCAACCATTTTTTATCAATAACGCTTAGTGACTGAACCAATTCAACAGATTTGTGATTATACTTATAATATATATCTATAATCACTCCACTACTATGCCTGAATCGAAAGTTTATAGACATTTCTCCACTATCTAGTTTACCATCTGGATAATGAAAACTGTACGAAATCCCCTCAACTCCTGTAGGTAAAATTTCTGAACGATACTTTTCTATAGTTGAACCGTAAAGTAGACCCTCCTGTTCTATTTACTTCCATATCAGGTATTCTATTTAAAGTAGAATTCATACGTAAAAAGAAGTTGTAGCATGATGGTACTCGTCATGATAAATTTCTTCAAAAACTATTACTATATCGTGGCTTTATGAAAAGCGAGCGGTAGTAGCATGATTAAAAATGCCCCTATAGATAAGGTATAAAACATATTCATTTAGCGGCCTCTTTCTTGTTAATCAATATAATTGTGCAAATCATTTTTACCCTCTTCTAAACTTCGAATAAAATTATAAGAATCTGGATAGTTTTTCTTCAAGTATTCCATGGATTCTGCATCCGTTCGTCTACTTTAGGATTGGATATTTGGCCCCAAATCTATCGTTTTACTAGGAACTAAACTATTATATACTGCTTTTTTAACATAATCTAGACTAACATTTTCTTTAAAAGCATTTGCTTGAAATCACGCACGTTTATCATGACTTATCTATACTCTTTAATATCAATTAATGTATCTCATACAGATATCCTCAAGTTTATCTTGCTTCCTTTTCGACTCAGTAGCTACTATTTAAACTCGGGTCGTAAAACCAAAAAAGACTGGATTTCTCCCTGCTTATCAATCTCAGCACTGTATCTTTTAAAAATTCTACAGAATCAAGATTCTCGTATTCCGTCTTAGAAGCTATCTTCATCCAGCCCGTTTTGTCATCATAATATGTTTCCCAATCATTTGCAGACTTTACTCGAAAAACTATCTCCACCTTCAATGTCTGTGTTGATAAGTAAAAATACTACCCTCATCTGCCTTAGGAGGAATCAAGTTTTTCTTAATCCAGGTCACAGTCGTGATGATACCCCCATAACTGAGTAGATTCCATATCTTCAGAATTAAAAACCAAGAAACAAATAAATAAAACTAAAGGTTATATCACTATTTTTAATTGGTAATGCACATTAATTCTTTGTGTTGGTATGTATATATTAGCTGTTCATATAGATTTCGTTCTTTTTATAATTTTAAACATGTATTCTCCTATCTCACATCATTAAAGTGAACAATTTGATTTGTATCCAAATCAACAACTCAACTCTATAGTTTCTTTCTACGTGATTATAAATGAATTTTATAATCTGCAGAAAGGTCTCAGCAACTGAAGGGCGCTAGCCTTCAATTTTTCCCAAAAATATGTCCAAAATGTTGACAGTATTCCAAAAATTCTAAAAAGCTCCAGTGAATTTGAGTTTCTATGATTTTTCAAATCTACTTTTATTTGTTTTAAACGTTTTATAATGCTCATATTCGTAGCAAACATTTTCGTCACTTCATTATTATTCTGAAACGACTATTTCAAAATAAAAATTTTCTCCATTACTATTTGTATATTGTTTGATATAATTTTTGGCCACAGAAATCGACTCCAGTGAATCATTATCTTTATTTTTAGGAGAATAGTACCAGCTATCATAAGTTATATCAAACATATCGCCTTGTCTTGAATCACATCTCCGCCAAGAATAACAAGCTTTTTGATTCTATCCAGTCAATATAGGCCAACATATCTTGATATGTATACGCATAACTTGCGACACCCAATTCTGTCAAAAGAGCTACCTTTATTTTCAAAATTAAATTTACCTAGTTCCATATGATTGGACCTCTATCATTTTTAAAAAGATAAAAACATTCAATTTCATATTTTTCATCTTCCACGATAACCTCTACTTCACCAATTTCCTTATCAAGCCATGTAATAGCTTTTACTATCACACATCCTATTTATAAATTATTCTGAGATTAGGAGTCAATCCTAACAAATCTGTCATAGATTTTAAATAGAGAGCAGGAATTGATTGAGTTCTGTTATAAGATAAACTTTTTGAATAATTCTGGAATTCCACTCTCTTGTGAAACAAAAGTCTTTACAGCAAAATCATTATCGCAAAAACGACTTCTTGGAAGTCATTATCAATTCTCCACTGATTTCCGTATAAGAAATATTATCATTTCCTACATTAACAATTTTAAACCAACCTATTTTCACTCCATAAAAATAATATCTTCTAATATCTGAGTTGAATATCCTCTATTTTTAATAAAATGAAAATAAGGTCGAAATAATCGCATCCTCCTCAGCTATCGAGAGTAAGAGTTCTCTTAAATCCTCAACAGTCATTCTTATCTACCTCAAGTTAATAGAATTAAGGCTCCCAAAAGAAGTTCTGTTCTCTGACTAAAAACCTTAGAGACTTGAATTTCTTGGCACACAACAATTAATTAATATACTTGATAAAGTGATTGTAGCTTGTATCATATCATCTCGATAAGCCCAATGTCGATGTACAGTGTGAGACATGAGATTTTCAAAAGGAATATCTTTCATATTGAAATTTCTTGTACCAGTCTCACTTTTCCAACATGTCCAACCAGCATCCGTCTCATAGTCAACCTTAAAACAACGATAGAAAACTATCTCCCAACAATACTGATCCGTTTTACCATTTTCAATCTCGATATAGAGTTTACATTCATCCCCGAAAAATGAAGCTCTAAAGTCTAATGCGTAGGAATCCCAGTACTTCGTACTGTCAATCTGTTCCTGTAGTTTTAAAATATTCATTTCCTCTCTCCTTTGTTTTATGAAAAGGCATAGGTTCTAGTAGCGGATTCATTATTTTTGTTTTTCATCCGATACATTTTTTATTTCATATAACACTACTATATCTACTATCAGTTCAGCTACTCTATTCAGAAAAACTGAGTGGCACAATCTCTACATCCCCAAGATTCTCAACTGAGTAACGTTGACTACCATTTTTAAACCAGCGCTCTAGAACAACATCATAGAGCATGAAGTGGGATTTTTCGTGAATCCAAGCTTTATCAATTCCATAAGGCTTTAAATACTCTAGTGCTTCGTTGGGATTAGTTAAGTAAAAATTTGGTTTTTCCACAGTGCCCTGCCTCTTTAAAAATACTGACTCCAAATTTATCTCCCGCTTTCTTATTTCTTATATTATACCCAGCCAAGTAGTATGCCAGTGAACTTTTAGAACTGAAATTTCGATAGTTTGGTTAAGATTTTTATTCTTATAATTGTATCTACAAATAGATATCTCCCATCAGATAATAGTTGTTGATATTCAATAATAAAAAGTTTCTTCAAAACCTACAATCACTTCTAAACTTCTCATTTTTCAGACAAGCCTGCATCAAGTCCTATGGGAATTATCCAGTCTGGATCTCTAAAACGACTGACTTCCGTCAACGGCTTTGCATAAAACTCAGCGAGTCCAGGTAAGATACCACTATGGGTTTCTGCATAGTTCATCTCTAGAAAAACATCTACTTAAAGATTCATACACTTCTTTTATAATAATTCTTTTGATACAAACGATATAGACCAGACAAAGTTAGAAAACTAATATCGTTATGACTAGAATTTTTAAAAATCATCTATCTTTTCTCTTACTTAAATCTTGGATAAACTGATAAGCAACATTGTTCTTCTCTTTTAACATCTCCATTGCTTGTACATCATCCTATTCAGAAAAACTGAGTGGCACAATCTCTACATCTCAAGATTGTCAACCGAGTAACGTTGACTCGCCATTTTTAAAACCAGCGTTCTAGAACAACATCATAGAGTATGAGTGGGATTTTTCTTTAATCCAAGCTTCATCAATCCCATGAGGTTTTAAATACTCTAGTACTTCGTTGGGATTTGTTAGCTGAAAACTTGGTAAACCTTTTAGTCGAACTAAAAACCATAGGAAATTTTCAAATATAATGCTAAATCAAGTTTTTCCTCCAGTCTTTCTTTTCTATACGATAACCGGTCAATCCGTATGCTAATGATTGATCAGATTCTGAAATCTCAATAGTTTGTTTGAGTATTTTATCTCTATAATCATAGTCAATAAAAGATATCTACCGTCAGGTAACGCCCTCCTATACCAATTAGAAATGTTTCTTCAATACCTACATACACTAATATAATTTCACTTTCAGATAAGCTCTGCTTCAAGACTCATACCAACTGTAATGTCCTTATCGCGGCATGATTGGCCTCGTCAACGGCTTTACTAAAATCAGCAAGTCCAGGTAAAATACCACTATGGGTTTCTGCATAGTTCATCTCTAAAAAGACATTACTAAAGATTCATGCACTCCTTTATAATAATTCTTTTGATAGACACGATATAGACCAAACAAAGTTAGAAAAACTAATATCGTTATGACTAAGATTTTTAAAAATTTTTTCATCTACCTTTTTCCTTACTTACATTTGGCCCAAGTTAAAAATAGTTGAGATGTAGGCTTCTTTTTCTTTGACACCCTAATCAGATTTGAGCATTCATATGGGTCGAATAGCTTATATTTAGAAAATATTTGGCTATTCGAAGCTTCTAATGCCTAAAATACACCTATATTCTAACAATTCTAAGTCTAGAATACTTGAGTTTTTAAAAATCTTGACTGTTCGAACTGTTTGACAGGCATTTTTAGAGTGAAGTTAAACCATTCGACAGTTCGAAGAAGTCAAAACTAGCATGCATCCTTTATTTTAATCTCAACTCATAAGACATTTTTCTTATAATCATTATACTATAAAATCTTAGATGTGCGACAATAAGACCTCGTTTTTGACAAACTCCCTTTAACAAAAAAAAAAAACTAGAAGTAGAAATCCTACTTCTAAGTTTTTAAATTAAATATGGGTAATAACTTTTACTCAAACAGTTGATAGTAATCTAAAATTTTCATCTTAGCTTTTTCATCCTTGTTTAAATCTTGGATGATTCGTCCTTCCTTCATAACAATGAGGCGATTTCCATACTTAAGAGCATCTTCCATATGGTGGGTAATCATCAAAGCTGTCAGATGATCCTTGCTGACAAAGTCATCTGTCAATTCCATCAAGGCTACACTTGTTTTAGGGTCAAGAGCAGCTGTATGTTCATCCAACAAAAGGAGTTCTGGACGCTTCAAGGTTGCCATCAAGAGGCTCAAGGCCTGTCTTTGTCCACCTGACAAGAATTCAATCGGGGTGTCCAAGTGTTTTTCTAGACCATTTCCGACTTTCTCAATGATTGCTTGAAATTCTTCCTTGTAAGCTGAGAGTCTTCTTGGAAAGAGTCCACGTTTTTCTCCACGAAACTTAGCAATCAAGAGATTTTCTGCAACTGTCATACGTGGTGCAGTTCCCATCTTTGGATCTTGAAAGACACGAGAGAGATACTTGGCACGTTTTTCAGGGCTAAAATGAGTCACATCCTCACCCATGATGCGAATAGTCCCACTAGTTAAAGGTAAAGTTCCTGCAATGCTATTAAAGAGTGTTGATTTCCCTGCACCATTTCCACCCAAAATTGTGATGAAGTCGTGTTCATAAATGTCAAGCTGAAACATCGTTTAGGATAATCTTTTCTTCATCAAATCCATTCTTCACAATTTTTTGTGGCATTTTTAATTCTACAATTGCTGTCATTTGCTTAACTTGACTCCTTTCAAGTATTTATCCTTATGTCGGAATGACTAGACAAGTTGCTAGGATAAGAGCACTATATAGTCGGAGGTAGCTTGTAGTTAAAGCCGAGAGCAATGACTCCCCATACTAGGAATTGGTAGCTAATAGAACCAACTGACAATAGTAACCAAACGTTCTGCTAGGGTCAGACTCTTAAAGAGTACTTCTCCGATAATCAAGCTAGCAAGCCCAACTACGATAACCCCAATACCACGAGAAACATCTGCATAGCCTTCTTGTTGGGCAATTAAGGCACCAGCAAGGGCAATAACACCATTTGACAAGACCAAGCCCATAAGTTCCATACGTCCCGTATTGATACCAAAACTACGAGCCATGTCTGGATTATCTCCTGTTGCGATATAAGCTTGTCCCAATTTAGTATCTAGGAAGAAAAGCATAAGAAGGATAACCAAAGTCACAAAGATTAAACCTGTCAGTAATTGATTAACTTCAGATGAAAATGGAAGAACATCCTGGATTTGTTTAGTCCCTAGAAGACCAAGGTTAGCACGACCCATTATCATGAGCATGATAGAATGACAGGAAGTCATGACTAGAATTCCAGACAAGAGTGTTGGAATTTTACCTTTTGTATAGAGAAGTCCTGTTGCTAAGCCTGCAAGACATCCCGCACCTACGGCCACTAATGTAGCAAGAAAAGGATTAACACCTTGAGTAATCAATGTTACTGCAACTGCTCCTCCCTAGTGGGAAAGGAGCCTCAGTTGTCATATCTGGGAAGTTCAGGATTCTAAAGGTCATAAAGATTCCCAAGCCAAGGATAGCCCAGACAAATCCTTGTGAAATAATCGATATTATCATGTTACATTCATTTCCTTCTTTTAAAAATTGGAGGAGATGTATCCAACTCCTCCCGTTTTCTTATTCAATCACTTGACCAGCTTCTTTTTAAAACTGATTCAGGAATTGTGGATTCCAAGTTCTTGAGCCAATTTTTGTTGATAACTGATTTACCAGTTGAGAAGACATTGACTGGAGTATCAGCTGGTTTTTCACCCTCTAATACTTTTAGCGATCATCTACCAGTAGCCACACCAAGATCGTGGTGATCAACAACTACGATGCCAAACCTCCTGCTTTCTACCATTGCAGTTGCACTCCTGGGTAGATTGGTTTTTAGCTGTTTGGTTGCTTTGAAACTACAGTTGAGAATGCTGATGCGATTGTGTTGTCAATTGTGACTCCAGATTGCATCCACTTTTCCTGTCATAACGTTTACTGTAGAAGCAATTTCGTTAGTTGAAGGAACTGCAAAAGTTTCTACTTTCAAACCAGCTTTTTCAGCGTAAGCCTTGAACTCTTCAACTTGTGATTTAGAGTTATCTTCGCTACTTGAGTATAGGGCACCAATTGTTTTTAACATCCGGAGTTAATGCTTAATTAATGCTACTTGTTGTTCAGCTGGGTTATGGTCAGACACCCCTGTAATATTATCACCTGGTTTTTCTAAATTTTTACAAGATTTGCTCCAATTGGATCAGTAACTGCTGCCATGATTACTGGAAGGTCTTTTGTGGCGCTTGCAAGACCTTGAGCTGCAGGTGTTGCAATTCCGACAACGACATCGTTTCCATTTGACACCAATTGTTTTACTCATTGTGGCAACCTTACTTTGATCACCTTCCGAGTTCATAAAGTCGATTTTAACTTGGTCGCCTTTATAGCCTTCTTCAGCAAGTCCGTCTTGAATTCCTTGATAAATCAAGTCAGCTGATGGGTGACTGACGAACTGTAGAACACCAACCTTAGCTGTCTTGTTAACTGTCTCTAGTTTTAGTTTTCTTGTTTCGTTAAGTTAGAGTAGACCAAGCTTCCTCCAACTACAAGTGCTAGTGCTGCTGATAATACCAATTAAACGTTTATTCATATTTATTTCTCCTTATTTCACTTAAACTTCGTAATGTTCATTTCACTTTTAATATAACTTTACCAAGCGTCGCCATCGTTTGAATTCCATCATATACCTCCTAAACAAAAGAAAAAGTCCTCACACAAAAACTCATGTGAGGACGTCGATGCGCAGATGCCACCTCAATTATAGGAATCCTCCTATCTCTCAATCTCGCTTCACGAGTTGCACTGTAAGGTGTGCGCACCGAATTCTTATGATTTCAAATTCTTTAATAACATTCAGCCCAATTTTTCATCATCTCCATCTATCTGTTTCCACCAAACCACAGACTCTCTAAAAATTTTAATGATTACTTTTCTGAATGGTTAAATTATATCATTTTAAAAATGCTTGTCAAGTTATTTTATGAATTATTTTTAAAAATGTAAAAATTCTTACGGATTTTATAATAAAATATCTTAGAATTAACCTGAATTACGTAGTCCCTGTAGCAATTCCGTTGATAGTTGTATGGATTAATCTTTCTTCATCTGAAGATAACTCACCACGACGTTGACGCTTTATCAATTCCAACTGGATATAGTTGAGAATGTTAAAAGTAAGGCATACGATAGTTTAGACTAGCCTTCAAATAAAGGATTTTCTGCCAAAAGATCAATCATGTCCTTCGATTGCTAAAATGACGTTCTTAGTCAACTGCCACTCATCTAAAAATAGTGTAATAGATTGCTTTGTACTTCTTCGCTTTCACATAGCTTAGCGTATCAAAGGCAATATTCATATTTGATTTTGATAAGACCATGTCTACGTTAGAAAGTAGTGACTGGAAGAATGGCCAGTTTTGATACATATCTCGAAGGTATTCGATATTTTGTGGATCTTGGTCAATAAATTCCTTAAAACTAGAACCTACACCATACCAAACCTGGAAAACATAACACGACTTTTGTGACCAAGAGAACACCCATGGAATAGCACGAAGACCGCCAATTTCAGTGATGGTTTTATGAGCAGCTGGACGAGAACCAATATTAAAGCTTGAAATATTCTTTATTGGACTTGACTCAAAAGAAATAGTCATAGAAATGTTCGTTTCAAATACCAAGTCACGGTAAATATCATAAGAACGATTAACTACCTCGGTCCATAATGGCTTCATAATGATTTGAAGTATTGGTGTCACTCTTCTTCTGTGTAATCATACGGTTGATGGCTGCAGATACTAACATTTCTAAGTTATAGTAGGCTGCATCTTTATTACCATATTTATTGCCAATGACTTCACCTTGCTCAGTAAGGCGGATACGATCTTTAATTGACTTGAGCGGTTGAGAAGCAATGGCATCGTATGTTGGTCCACCACCACGGCCAACAGTCCCACGTCCATGGAAGAAGGTTACTTTAACACCAAATTCATCACCGATAGCTGTTAGTTGTTGTTGAGCCTTATAAAGGGTCCAACATGAAGATAGGTAGCCACCATCTTTGTTACTGTCAGAGTAGCCAAGCATGATTTCTTGGTAATTATTCTTGAAGCAATCCATTTTTAGCTAATGGGAGTGAGAAGTATTTTTCATGGTTTCTTCAGAATGGTCCAAGTCTTCAATCGTTTCAAAGAGTGGAACAATCTGAACACGCTTTCTTTTCAGCATCCACAAGGCCAACTTCTTTGAGCATAATGGCAAGTTCTAACATATCAGACACATCAGTTGCGGAGAGATAATGGTTTGACGAATGACATCTTCCCCTAAGCGGTCTTTTTAATTCACGAGCAGTTTTGGAAGATGGCCAACTCTTTTTCGAGTAGTTCAGATTTTTGCGCATGAGTTGCAGACAAAATGCGAGATCCTCTCAGCAGCTCGATGGAAAAGCAAGTCACATTTTTCGTCTTCTGATAGTTCACTATAGTGGTCATTGATACCAGTGGATGCAAGCAATTCAGCTACACAGGCTTCATGAACACTAGAATCTTTGACGCATATCAATAGAAGCCAAGTAGAAACCAAAAGACTTCTACTGCTTCTAAAAGTTCAGCAAATTCACCCTGTAATTAAAAGCTTCTGCCTTATTCTCAATCAAGGAATCATGAATGGTATTTAAATCATCTTTAAATTCTTCTACAGTTTGGTAATAAGGAGCACGATCGTCTGCTAATTCCTGTATAGCACCTGAGATACGACTACCGATGTAATCTGAAATCACTCCTGTTGATGACTATTTCCCACAATAAAAGCCTGCAACAGGACGACGCTCTTCTAGCGTAGAACCAACTAGAGACCATTGTTTTAAGTTGAGCAAGGTCTGGATTAGTTTTTGATTGAATCAAGTGGAAAGTACGGCGATAAGGTTCTTTTTCACGAAAGACTGAATTGTCACCTGAACGTTCAGCCATCTCTTCTACTGCTTTACTTGTTTTTGAAAGATTGGTTGAGAGAGAAAAGTTACAGGTAAAGACTAGAAATCTTGCTGATATAGTAATTTAAAATAACTTCACTTTTGAATCGTTGCTGAGCGTCAGTGTCTCAGCTGTCACAAATGGATTTCGTCTCGGTCCCTCAACCAATCCACATACCCATGGTAATTGGTTTAGTTGATTCAAATCAATCCCTTGCTCCTTAGCCAGACGTTTGTACTCCAGCATTAGGTTCGGAATGGCTTTGAAGGAAGGAACTATTGTAGTACTCCACAACGTTAGTGATTTCATTGGTCACTTTTTAGTTTCTTCTCACGAATCATGTCCGTCTGCATGATGATTTGAATATAACGGCGGAGATCATTATGCCATTTATCCTGTTAATCAAGCCCATCTTCACATCGCGGTATTTTCGTAAAAGATTATGAATATGATTGGTCAGGTCCAGCATACTTACGTTGCACTTGGGTTGGGTGGGCCGTTAAAACAGGTACCACATTTAACTGCTCAAGAATTTCTCTACATTTTCTTTTCTCTGCAACTATTTTAATGGTTGTTGAAAGTTTACCAAGATAATCTTGATCCACGTTATTAAGGTGGTTGATTTCGTAGGGTCAAGTCAACATCTTCTGAAATATTGATCAAAAGTGGTAAAATTGAAAAGTAACGAGAAATGTAGACCATCTCATCATTTGTAAGACTAGTTACAATTTCATTAAGACCTTGATAGTCTTCGTTAGTTGACAATTCTTTCAATTGCATAATCTTGTCAAAAGTCTCAGGAGTCAACATATTTTTAGTGATGTCTTCCAACAACTCTGTCAAAATTTGAACTTCTTCTTTTACAACTGATTTATTACTATAATTTTCTAATTTTTGAAGAGACATTTTTTCTCCTTTTTAAGCTGTCTTTAGATACGGTAACCCATTTCACTGTATAGTTTTGCACGGTTTTCACTGGCATCAATATTGAGAACAAAGGCAATAGCTACGGATAAAACTAAAAGACTATTTCCCCCTTGTGACAGGAAGGGGAAGGTTACTCCCGTTGAAGGGATCAAGCCTGAAATTCCACCGATATTAACAAAGACCTGAACTAAAATCATACCACCAATACCAATAGCCATCATTGAGTTGAAAGGATCCTTAGCTCTGATACCAACTAGAATGATACGTAGAATGAGGAAGAAAACCAGAGCCAAAATAAGACTTGCTCCAACAAAACCAAATTCTTCAATCACAATAGAAAAGACAAAATCCGTGTGGGCTTCTGGAAGGTAGCCACGTTTTTCAATCGAATTCCCCAAACCTAGACCAAACCAGCCACCATTAACCATGGCATAATAGGAATTGGCCAATTGGTGCCCAGCTCCAGCGACATCATCAAAGGGATTGAAAAAGGCGCTAAAACGTTTTGCTACATAACCAAATACAGGGATTTTAGAAAATTTCTCAACACCAATAAACTTAATAGCCGTCAATGATAGGGTAGACGCTCCTATTAGCAAACCTATGATAGTTCCAAACCAGCGATGGGCAATACCACTCAATTGTATACATTATTATGATACCAATAGTAAAATGGTTGCATTTCCCAGGTCTGGGAAAATAGCCAAACTACCAATCATTACCAAAAGAACAAAACGCCAATCGTTAAAAGCTCTCGGAAACCACTGATTTTGTGTCAAAACTTGGAAATCATATACGCCAATTTCATCTTGTTGTTTAGAAAAACGTTGAGCAAGATACCAAATAATAATAATCTTTTAGGGTACTCAGCAGGCTGAATCGCAAACCGGTCCAACCTTAATCCAACCATAAGCTCCATTGATTGGAATCCCAACTAAACGAGCCAAAGCTAGTAAGATTAACTCAGCAAAACATGACTATAAAAATCAAGCTGTCTCATTTCGTAAAAACCTAATTTTTAATTTATAAATCAAGGCGATAAAGGAACAAACTGACTAGCCAAAATAGTCCTTGGTTTCGAACTAATTGAAAGGCACTTTTACCTTCTTCAATCAATGTTGCACTTGTCGTCGAATAAACTACTATCAAGCCTCAAAATAGACAAGAGTAGATATGGCACTAAAATGGAATAATTCAGCAGGTGCCTTTTACTAATTTTCATACTTCACCATCTATCTATAGAAAATCTTGTTTTCTTTCATCATTTCTAGTTTTACTAGCTATTATACCATTTTTAGACTAGAAAAACTCTTATACATGAAAGGAAGGAATTTCTACATATAATAAACTGAGTCAAAAAGTAGTCCTAACATTTAATTTGACTTAGACTCCATGTTTTCTGTACTTCAATCTTCATCAAAAAACTCTACCTAAAGGTAGAGTTAAAAGTTTAGGTTTGAAGTAGTTGTTTCTGCTTGCAGTTGTTGTCTCATCTGCAGTCGTTGTTGTTGTCTCTGGTTATTAATTATACTGAGTGAAAATACTTTGGAAGGTTTGGTCCTTAACCTTAATATTTGCTTTGCTACATTTCTTTTACCAATGATACCTTGAACAAAAAGTGAGTATCATTTTGTTTTTGAGTCAAGATTATAGTTTTTTTAATTTTTCTTTATAATCTTCCCAGTTAGCTGATTTTTCAGATTTCTTGATTAGTTTAACAATATAGAAATTACTAGTGTAGCTTGTTTCTGGGGCAGTACTAACATCAGATACACCATCAACATCTAAAGCGAAGGCAGCTTTCTACAACATCTGGCAATTTGTCGATGCAGAGTCAAATGTGATTTTCACCACCATTTTTTCTTTAGCTTTTTCATCTACTGAATTGTCTTTAGCTAACTGTGCAAAAATCAGCTCCTGATTCTTTAGCTTTAGCCAGAACTTCTTTTAGCTTTTTCTTCACTATCAAGACGAATAACCTGTGCAGTTACTTCTGGAGTGTACTCATCATATGCTTTTTTTGTAGTTTTTCATCAGTCAATTCAGCTTCTGCAGCTTTTTTTAACAGCGTATTCTACTAATTTACTTGTTCGAATTTGTGCCTTACGACTTTCAGGTGTCATGCCCTGCACGAGCCAATACAGTTTGGTAGCTATCACCGTATTTCTTTTGTTCTTCTGCAACAGCTTCTTCTACTTCTTTGTCACTGACTTCAGAACCGTATTGTTTTTCAAATACTTTTTGAATAGTCATATTGAGCAAAACTTGTTGTGCAACTGAATTATTTTTAACTTCTTCGAAAAATTGATGCTCAGTAATGACATCACCCTTCATAGTGATTAAGTCTGCTCCTTCAGAGCTCTTTGAACATGCAGCTAAAGTAGCTACTGACAATAATGTGATGGCTCCTGCCATTAATTTTTTCTTCATGTTTACTCCTTTTCCTAAAAACGGTCGAAAATTTCTCTAGACCGACTCAATTATTATACCATATTTTAAAGCAGATAACTTAAATAAGACTAAAAATACTAGCTTTTAAATTTTTTACGATTCCAGTTTTTCTTATTCCAAAAAGAGAGGCTGGGACAAAAGTCCTAGCCTCTTCTTGTCTTTTTGGATTGTCGAGCAAGACGCAGTGGTTGGAGTGGGTTTCACTAGGCTGATTTCATCAGCTTTTACAGTCCCCACTCACTGTGCGGAGGTGGGACGACGAAATCGAATTCTAACGAATTACCGATTTCTGTCCCACTCTCTCTTGTTTATCGTGTGTTAATTTTTTAGTGACGTCCTTTGTAAGTTAGACCTGCTAAGCCAAGACTTTGCAAAGAGGAAGCCTGCAAATCCAAGAATTGAATTTTTGTTCTCAGTATTTGGTAGGACTTTCGACCCACCTTCAGTCTTGGTATTTAGCGGTGTAGCTTGCGCTTTTGTGGTATCTGCTCCATTGCTATTTTGACCTGTGGTTGTTGTATTTTCACCACCTACAACAGCAATAGGCATTTGTATGCTACTGTCATTGCGATTTGCAGCGATATTTTTGAATGTCATTGCATAGATACTAAAGTGGTTGGTTTCAAAAGTCACCTTATCTGCATCTTGCTTGAAATCAAGTGCTTGCAAAGCGCCATCTGGGGCAACATAGTAGACATTTTCAACTGGTTTGTCGGCAGAAAGGGTCACTAAAACCATGCCATTTGGCTGGATAGCCTTGCCGTTTGCGTCATATAAATGAATGTCATAAGCCTTGTAGCTTTTCGTCTCAAGTGATTTAGCCTTGGTTTCTTCTACCTTGATGTAGCTAACATTTTTGAGCGTTGACTCTGAGCCACGAACTTGAACGCTTCCAGCTTCGTTCTGAAAGGACTCGGCTTTGTGCTTGGAGTAACTGGTTTCTGGCTTAGCAGGTTGTGGTTGATCTGGAACAGCTGGTGTAACTGGTTTCGGTGTGTCTGATGGTTTTAGTTTCGGCTTAACTTCTGGTTTCGGAGTTTCAGATGGTTTCTGTTTCCGGCTTAACTTCTGGCTTTCGGAGTTTCAGATGGTTTCGTTTCCGGTTTTACTTCAGGTTTTGGTGTCTCTGAAGGCTTAGGGTTCCGCTTTTACTCTGGTTTTGGAGTCTCTGAAGGTTTAGTTTCTGGTTTTACTTCTGGTTTTGAAGCATCAGAAGGTTTAGTTTCTGCTTTTTCTTCTGGTCTCGGAGTCTCTGATGGTTTAGTTTCCGGCTTAACTTCTGGTTTTGGTGTTTCTGAAGGTTTAGTTTCCGGTTTTACTCTGGTTTTTGGTGTCTCTGAAGGCTTGGCATCCGCATTTACCTTCTTATAACGTAGAAACATGTAACGTTCATTCGGATAACCAAAATATCTATTCATTATCCGGTAGTCCACTTTATAACCTGGTATCCAGCTATAATACGAAACCACCTCATAGCCATCAATATTTTTATGGATATTAATAGTTTCTCCAGGGTTTAAAACTCCATATTCTCGAGATATCTCCTCTCCCGTATCTGCATCTAAATAATCGATACGGTATTTGAGCGGCTCCTGCTTTTCTTCATCTTTTGGCGCTGGTTTTGGTTTTTTTGAAGGTTTGGCATCCGCCTTTACCTTCTTATAATCTAGAAACATGTAACGTTCATACGTTTTATCACCAAAATATCTACTCATTATCCTGTAGTTCACCATATATCCAGGCATCCAGCTATCATTCGAAACTACCTCATAGCCATCAATATTTTTATGGATATTAACAGTTTCACCAGGATTTAATACTCCATATTCTCGAGATATCTCCTCTCCCGTATCTGCATCGAAATAATCGATACGGTATTTGAGCGGCTCCTGCTTTTTCTTCATCTTTTATGGCGCTGGTTCTGGTTTAACTTCTGGTTTTTGGTGTCTCTGAAGGCTTAGTTTCCGGTTTTAATTTGGTTTCGAGTCTCTGAAGGCTTAGCATCCGCATTTACCTTCTTATACTCTAGAAACATGTATCGATATCCAGACGAAGACCCAAAATATCTATCCATTAACCGGTAGTCCACATTATAACCAGACATCCAACGACGATTCGTAACTACCTCATAGCCATCAATATTTTTATGGATATTGATAGTTTCACCAGGGTTTAAAACTCCATTTCTCGAGATAGCCTCTCTCCCGTATCTGCATCGAAATAATCGATACGATATTTGATGGGCTCTTGATTTTCGTCAGCTTTTGGTGCTGGTTTCTCCGTAGGTTTAGATGGTTTTTCATATCCAATATAGCCCGCTGGTCGATAATAAGAATAATTAACTGAAATATGATCGCTTTCTACACCGTCAACAACAGCAGGATAAAAGTTGAATTTCGTAAAGTGTGCAGTTTCTCCAGGTTTATAATGATTACCAGTAGTTGCTCCAAATCTTCCCTCTTCGTGTCTAGAATCCGTTATATCTTCCAAAAATATAGCCATCTATATCACCCTTAGGTAAAGTAAAACCTCACCCTGGCTTAATAGTGACTGTTATATTTCGTTTTCCATCATCAATGGAATGAGCCTTAGCGATGAAGTGGGAGTGTACCATCGGGCCAAAGTTTAGAGTTCCAGTATAGCTAAAGCTAATATGAAGAGTCCGTCTGCTCCTATTGGGCTTTTCCAGCGGAAGTGTCTCATATTGAAGCCGATATTGTGCCACGATTGTATCGCCCTCTTTGAGTGAGAGTAAACGACGTATATTTCAATGGAGAATGTACGTGACTAGATTCAGATCCAGCTTTTTCCCCATAATAATTTAGTATATCATAACTAATATTCAGAATTTTGGAGTAACCTCTTTCAAGCCTATAGCCTTCAAATGTTGGAGCATCAATTGTTAAATCTTCACCAAAGTTAACAGTTCCTGTCAATGTTTTAGTAGGTTCTACTTTCTCCCCAGTCCTTATATCATTAAAATCTAGTTCGATTACATATCGGATAGGAAGATGTTTTTCTTCTTTAAGGTTGCATCTTCCCTTGGGGCATCAGATGGTTGAGACTCTGTTGCGTTTGCTGTTGACTTAGCTTCAGGTTTCACTTCTTCAGCCGGTTTAACCTCTGGTTTTTCTGAATCACTTGGTTTGCCATTTTCTACTGATTTTGAAGCTGTATTTGGCTGTTCTGCCACATGTGTGTCTGCCTGAGCTGTAAAAGCTGGCACTACACCCAACACCGCAACCGCAAAGGTTGCGATACCGAGTTTAACAAGTTTATTTGTTTTCATAATTTCCTCCTTAGGAATGTAGATTACTTTTGAAGGTGTGTAAATACTACAAAAACCTAATTTTTTTGATATTAGTGCTTCGAACAATTCACCTCAAGCTCCTGAACGACAAGGGTTTTGGTGTATCGTCTAAGGACCGTTAAACGATACACTTAGAAAACAAAAAAATACAAATCCAACACAGGCTCAAATCCTTGTTAAATTCGTATTTTCTGAAATATTCACATTGTTATTTTGAATGTTTCGCCAAACGGTCGTTAATCGAAACATATTTACGACCTCATTGTAGCATTTTATCTTGTTTTTAGCAAGAAATTTGCGAAACATTTTTACGATTGATGGCCACCTTGTTTCGTTCCAACACTTTATAGATGGTCGAGGTCGAAATTCGTTCTGTTTCTGCTATTGTTCTGATGCTTGATTCCCCTGCTAAATACTGCTCAATAATTCTCTCTTCCTTATCTCTTGACATTCGCTTGGCACCTAGTTTAACGCCATTTTCCTTGGCTTTACGAAGACCTTCACGGGTCCGAAATCGCAGATTTTCCAGTTCACTTTCTGCTACAAATCCTAAAATGACACAAAGTAACCTACCAATGAGTGAGTCAGTTTCCAGTTTTTCATGTAAACTGACTAGCTGAATATCCGAAGCATTAAATTGTTCAATCAGTTCTAGTAATTTGAACATGGAGCGAGTCAGGCGATCTAACTTATAGATAGTAAAAGTGACCTGCTTACCATCCTGCGAAAGGTCCGAAGCCAATTTTAAGGCTTTTTCGAGTTCTGGACGTGCATTGTTTGAACCAGATTCACGTTCGATAAAGAGCTGGTCGCAGTGCTTGAGAGCCTCCATTTGCACCTCCAAGCCCAGGTCTTGCTTGTGGGTAGAAACGCGAGCATAGCCTATATTGATGGTGGTTTGAAACATAAAAATCCTCCTGTTTTTGATACAGAAGGATTATACGATTTTTTAAAATTATTCCATTTTCAGGTAAACTTACATTTTTCTACATTTTTCTCAGCATGAGAATACCGTCTCCGAGTGGAACTAATGTCGCGGTAATACCAGGATTGTCTAGAGTTGCATCAAAAGTCGTTGTAAACCTCGATAGATGGTTCGTTGACCTCTACGGACTTCATAATATCCCTTAGCAATGTCTCCACCTCTGGAAAAATATCATCCAAAACAACCACTCCCTCCAACATCCAGATGTTTAAAGATTTCTGGTAGAAAGACGATATACTTAGACTTGGCTGAGTCCATAAATACAAAGTCGTAGGACTCTGTTAAGGTCGATAAAACATCTACAGCATCGCCTTCTAAAAAGGGTAATCTGCTTGCGACTATCAAAAGCGATCAAAATTCTCCTTGGCAAAAACCAATCATTTCTGGATTACGATCTATAGTCGTGATTTTTAGCTTCAGGCGCGTGTTCAGCCATCAAGAGGGCTGAAAACCAATTGCCGTCCCAATCTCTAAAATATTTTTGGTTGCATAGTCTCCATGAGAAAACGGAAATAAGCAACCGTTTCATGGGAATAATGGGAATATTTTTCCTTACGAGCAAAAATTTTCTAGCTCTTTTAAGGAACCTGTCACCTGCTTTTTGACGCTGGCGCATAAAGTCTACGATTTTCTTCTTTGACAACTGGTCGACGCATGTTATGGTTGGCATTTTTACTATAAGATTCTACCATCTTATGCCAATCCCTAAATTTTTCGACGAGGGCTTCAAACTCATTCAATCGACGCTCAAAGACAGCAAATGCATCGTTGAGGTAATCTTCCTTCTCCATGTCAACACCAGCTTTTCTCATGACATTGAGTGGATAATCCGACTTACCTGCTTTAAGGTAATCGATATAACGGTCACGGTCTTCTTGACTACCGTGGACAATCTTTTCAGCTAAGGCTGAAGCTGCTGCAAATCCTGTTGAATACTGATACACATAGTAGTTGTAGTAGAAATGAGGAATGCGTGCCCATTCGTATTGAATTTGAGGATTGTCTTCCTTGTTAAGTCCATAGTACTCTTTGGTTCAAGTCAGCATAGAGATTGTTTAAGAATTCGCTTGTCAAGACTTCACCATTTTGATCGGCTTGGTGAATGGCATGTTCAAACTCAGCGAATTGAGTTTGGCGGAACACTGTTCCACGGAAACCATCCAAGAAGTTGTTTAGAATAGCAAAGCGTGTTGCGTCATCTTGAACTTCTTCCAATAATTTTTCAGTTAGGATATTTTCGTTAGTTGTTGAAGCAATCTCTGCTAAGAAAATTGAGTAATCTCCATAAACATAAGGCTGTGTTTCACGGGTATAGCTTGAGTGCATACTGTGCCCAGTCTCGTGTACAAGAGTAAAGAGATTATCGAGATTATCCTGCCAGTTAAGGAGCATGAAAGCATTGGTGTCATAAGAACCACCTGAATAGGCACCTGAACGCTTGCCTTGGTTTTCATAAACATCGATCCAACGCTCACTAAAGGCACGTTTAACACGACTCAAGTAATCGTCACCAAGAACAGCCAAAGCTTCCTCTGCCTTCTTCAAGGCTTCCTCATAAGTAAAGCTGTATTCTACTGAAGACAATGGTGTATAGACATCGTACATTTTAAGGTCTGAAATCCCTAAAATCTTTGAACGAAGGGCTAGATAACGGTGTAAAAGTGGTAAATGCTTACGAACTGCAGTCACCAAATTATCATAAACACTTTCTGGGACAAAGTTTGCATCTAGCGCAGCCTGACGAGCGCTCTGATAGTTACGGACTTTAGCACGGTAGTTTTGTACCTTGACATTTGTTTGCAAAGTCTTAGCATATGTATGCTGGAATTGCTCGTAAGTCGCATATAGAGCTTCATAAGCACCACGGCGAACTTCACGATTTTTTGACTCCATCAAACGAATGTATGTCCCGTGAGAGAGTTGTACTTCATTTCCTTCATCATCTAGTACATAAGGGAAGCTAATATCAGCATTGTCCAAGATTGCAAAAGTCTCACTAGCCGAACCAAAAATCTCTCCAGCTCCAGCAAGTAGTTCTTCTTCACGTTGAGAAAGTACATGATTCTTATTTGCAAGAGTTTGTCAAAAAAGTGTTTGTAGACTTGAAGTTTTGGCTCAGCTTCTAAAAATGCATGATACTGTTCCTCAGTAATCTCCATAAACTCTGGCTCATAAAAAGAGAATACTTGGTCGAGTTGGCTAGACAAAGTCATAGCCTTTGCGTAGTATTCTTGATACTTAGCTTCGCGTGTGTCTTGGTCATTTTTCATATGAGCATAAACATAAAGTTTTTCTAGACGACGATTCAAATCTAGATAAAGCTCAGTAATTTCAAGTAAGCTCGTAGCACTATCTAATAGATGGCCTTCAGAACTAGCTGATTCTTTGGTAGCCTGGCTTAAAAGTTCAAGTTCTTTTTCCCAAGCTTGGTCAGTTTCATAGATCGTTGATAGATCCCATGTATCTTTTTCATTAATTTCATTTCTTTGTAATACCATAAGATACCTCCATCCTTTCTATTTTACCATATTTTTTGAGAAATATTGGTGATAAAATGCTGGCGGGTAAAGGTTTTGTTTATTATTTTGAGGATGCTTGTGATAAAAGGCCAAAAACTCTTTATAATAGGCACTCAAATTCTGGTCAATCTGACAAAAATCTGCTTTTTTGATAGGTCTAATCTGCGGGTACCAATCCTTTAATTCATAGTTGAGGATGTTTTGGCCTTGCTGATAGGCCTGAGCCTGTTTATTCATCCAATAGGGATTTTGATAGTAGAGTTGTTGGCGAATGTAGTGACAAATACTTGGATCTTGCTTAACCGTAAAAGTGGTTAATCCTTGTTTTTGGTAAGGACTTCGTAATATGTCCAAAAGTTTGCCCTTTCCAAAAGGAAATTCCTTGACTTGATAATGTAATCTTGCTCGTAAATCTTGATGAAGGAGATACTTAAGTCTTAAAACTTGTTTTTTCTGATCTATTTCCCAGACATAAAATCCTAGATTTTGGCTAAAATAGAGAAAATCTCTTTGTAGATTTGTCAGCCTATCTTTTAACCAAAGTTTTGTTCCTAGTAGCCAGAGAACTTGATATCCTAGACTTCTGTAACCCTGACTTCTAGCTCTTAACATTTTCTGAGGTAAGGGACTACATTGAACTTCAAGTGCTAGCTTTTCATTTACCAAAAATATCTGCTATCTGTTGAATCTCTGCTATGGGAAACTCTAGGGCAACTCGTACTATCCTTCTTAGCCCAATGATAGAGGGCTTTTTATTGCCAAGGTGTTCTGGACTTTCATTTTTCGAAATAATAGGAACAGTCTTTTTAAGGATTTGTGAGCAAAATGACTCCGTACAACCTTTCCTTTACGCAAACGAAGTCCACCTCCGCATGCGAGACAGGTATAAGTCTGCCTATTCAATTCATCCTCTAGGGCGTTTACTAAGTGGCCTTTGGCATCTCTCGCTACAAACATAGTCTCCTCCTTTTCTACTTTATTCGAAATAGAAAAGAAAGACCGGCAATACCGGTCTTTCTTTGTAGAATTATTTACCTTTTTTTGTTTTTGTATATTTTTGTCAACATAGGGATGATATTAGGTATCTGTTCACTTCGAATCACCAAAATTCCATACTCCTGACAACGATTTGCATAAACAGGATTGACCTTTCCTGTACAAACAATGAGTTTATGACAAGTTTCTCCTGCGAAGTGATTAGCATAAACCTCCAGTTCATTAATTGCCTCTACTGCTAAGTCGGTCATTTTACAGGAAATAAAAACGATGGACCGGCCCTTACGCAAGATAACATCAATCTCATTTTGAACATTGTCAGCTTCTGGGAAAATCCCATTCCAATCTATTTCTCCACCAACCATACATTCATCAAACAATTGAGATTCAAGTGCCAAGAGATAGAGATACAACTCTAAAACATGACCCTTGCTTCGGCAGAAAATCTGAGCCTCTTGATTAGGAAATGTATAGACAACTTTCTTTTTATTCTCCAACTTCACTTGAAGCATTCCTGCCTCTTGCAGCAAGGGAATTAGTGTCTTTGGGTAGGCGTAAGATTTACCATTGTTTGCTAGTGTTTTTTCTGTTTCTGCATGTAGGTCATTTGTTTTTGCTAAGGAGAAAAATTGAGTTACTTGGTACCAGTGACTAGGGTCAGCAATAGCAAGTTTCGCTAATTTTTTTATAGCTACAACCTGTTGCTGGCTAAATATTGGTCTTTTTGATTTGAGCAACTTGCCACCACGAAGGGCTATTAACTCTTGGATTGTCAGAGTAGGAATATCTAAATCTTCCTTAAATAATTTACCGGCTCGCCACTTGTACTGCTTACCCTTCTCAATATCCATAGCGACTATGGGTAGATTTCGACTTAAGCCATATTGGTAGAGTGATATTGCTAATAGAGAGTCTCCACCAAAAAAACATCAATAAGAACCTGGTCATAGTTAGGCAAACTAAAATCTAACTGAGCCTCCAGTTGCTCTAAGGAAACCTGACGAAAAGTTACTCTCTTGACATGAGCTACTTGATCCAAAATAAATTGCCGAAGGGAGAATTTCTTATCATTATCTATCTTGTCCAAAGATAGGAAAAGGAGCTCATCACTATTACTGATATAGGCTTGATAGACATTCTTTTCCAAAAACATGTCTATCGTAAAGTTCTACCAAAAAGACTAGTCATAGCATACCTCCGACTATAGAAAATCCCTTGCTTATCAATGCATACATCCAAATTCTATCTACTAGTTTAAGTAATCTTATCCACTTCTAGTATAGCATAAATAGGATTATAAGACCTCAAACTTTACATTAAGAAAAAAATGAGTAGATAATATCTATTATCTACTCACTTAATATTTATTTTACTTTTTGCCAACATAGTCGCAAAGCGTAGTTGGATACGATTTCCGTTTTCATCACGACGGTGGAGATGGCCAGGATTTTCATTGTACTTCACTAATTCCCAGTCCTGGTAGTAATCTGCTAATTCCCCCTCTTTAAAGGTAAATGGGAAGTTCACTAAGCAAGGATAATCCTCCGTGTCCATGGCACATACTATCAAATTGTAACCTCCAATTGAGGTTTGTTCCTGCATGTTTTTGAATGATAGCTGGAATGCGATCTCGCTTTGTAAAAACATCAGAACAACCGTTGATACGATAAAATCATAAGTTTGTCCAATGCTAGCTGAATTGATATCGTAGATACCGACAGGCATTTCTAAATCTTCTTGCTCCACAATGCTTTGCAAGATTTCAAGAGATAGCTCATTTTGATCTACAGCTGTGACATCAAATCCATGTTGAGCTAGAAAAAAGTGCATTTCTTCCTTGACCACATCCTAGGTCTAGTGCCTCATATGGTTTTACTGTATCCATAGCTTCTAAAACTTCCGAATGAACTGGATTAGTATTGTATTTCTTAGGGAAATAATCCTCTGCTTTTACAATAAAATTCCAAGTACCATTCCACATCGTCTGTTGCGGCCTCTACACGGTGCCAGGCTTGAGGCTGAGCCATGGGATTATTGGCACCCGCTTCAAAGAGGTGCTCAGCTATAATTTCCCTGTCTTCAGTCAACTCAATAAACTTAAGAGTCCCTTTTAATACGGTAATCTTGCCCCAGGTTCCGACCTTAGTATTGTGTTTTCTTTGAACAGCTTCTGGCATGGTGTCTTTATTCCAAACAGGCATGCGTTTGTAGGCAACTAGTTTTTTTCCATATTCTTCACTCTTTCTATCTATGGTTAACAGCTTTCATGACACGCGCAATATCACGATCTTGCTCGCGGCGTTTGATAGACTCACGTTTATCGTAATCATGTTTCCTTTTGCAAGTCCTAAAAAGTAACTTGGCGTAACCATCTTTGATATAAACTTTAAGAGGAACCAAGGTCATCCCTGTCCCTTTGGTTTCTTGTTCTAATTTCTGGATTTGTTTTTTTATGAAGGAGAAGTTTACGACGACGTTCAGGGTTCCTGATTCCAGATATTGCCCTCTTCATACGGAGCGATATGGACATTACTCAGCCAAACTTCCCCATTCTTAACCTGGGCAAACCCATCTTTCAGATTGATGCGGGCTGCTCGAACACTCTTGATTTCAGTTCCTGTCAGGACCATTCCTGCTTCTAGGGTATCTACGATTGTATAATCGTGATGCGCCTTTTATTTTGCGCGACGACCTTTCCCTCGCCCTTTGCCATGCTTAGCTCCTTTCTTTGCTACTTCCTTATAAAAAGGTTTCTCGCTCTTTTTTCTTCTTGTCTTTTTGGAGAATGCTTGCGCTTATCACCCTAAAGCGACCAACTTTTTCTCTTGTTTTTCTTTCTTTTCTGAACGACGACCTCTATCCTTACGACCAGACTGTTTCAAACCTTTGTCAATGACATCAAATTCACTTGGGATAAAGGAGAAATCAATCTCACCCGTCATTTTTATCCGCTCTCTCAACTCGGATACGGATCTGTTGCCTACTCGGAAGGTAATACCTGATTTATCCCTCACGAAGAGTCAAATCACGTTCGTTAAAATGATAAAAACTCAGGCAGATTTGTGATGTGAATCAAGCCTTCGACTGTATTTGGCAACTCAACAAAAAGACCAAATTTAACGATACTTGAAACAACTGCATCATACTCTTCGCCAACATACTCTTCCATGTACTCAGCTTTTTTCATAGCTTCGACTTCACGCTCTGCCTCGATAGCACGGCGCTCACGGTTGGAAGACTGGGTGGCAATCTCAGGAATGACCTGTTCAAAATGATCTGCTACATCCTTAGAACGTCCATAGTCACGAATCATACGATGAACAAGAAGGTCAGGATAACGACGAATTGGGCTGGTAAAGTGAGTGTAGTAATCTGCAGCTAATCCATAGTGACCGTGATTATGCTCAGAATAACGAGCCTGCTGCATCGAACGCAGAAGCATCATGGACAATACATCCGCATATGGCTCGCCTTCAACAGCACGCATGATGTCTTGAAGGGCTTCCTGGCTTATCTCACTGGCAGTCCCATAGATTCGTAATCCAAAACTTGAAGCGTAATCAATAAATTTCTGAACTTTTTCAGCTTTAGGCTCCTCGTGAATCCGATAGATAAAAGGTAGGTCCAGCTTGCTAAAGTGCTCGGCAACTGTTTCGTTAGCAATCAACATAAAAGACTCAATCATACGTTCAGCGACACCACGTTGACGAAGAACAATATCAACTGGTTTCCCTTTTGTATCGACTAAAATCTTAGCTTCATTGGTATCAAAATTTAAAGCACCACGCTTGATTCTCATACTTTCCAAAGTCTCATGGAGCTTAGCCATTAACTCGATACTAGGAATGATTTTCTTATACTCTTGTCTCTTCTCCTCATCACCTGCTAGGATGTCATTGACATCACTATAGGTCATACGGAAACTTGTCTTGATAACAGTCTGAGTAATCGTATAATTACGAACACGACCATTTTTATCAATCTCCATAATAGCAGATTGAGTCAAGCGGTCCACTTGAGGGTTAAGGGAACAGATACCGTTTGACAGACGTTCTGGAAGCATTGGAACCACTCGGTCTGTTACATAAACAGAGGTCGCACGATTGAGAGCTTCCTTATCAAGGGCAGATCCCTCTGTTACGTAGTAAGAAACATCTGCGATGTGAACACCTAGTTCAATATTGCCATTCTTCAGTGGTTTGATATGAACAGCATCATCCAAGTCCTTGGCATCAGCTCCATCAATGGTAAAGGTAATTTCATCTCTTAAGTCCAGACGACCTTCCATATCCTTCTCTGATGGTGCATCCGGAACTCTTTCTGCTTCTTTAAGAACAGCCTCTGGAAACTCGGAGACAATGTCCATTGACTCCAAGACCTCAAGGACATCAATCCCTGCATCTGTTGAATGCCCAACCACATCTAATACACTAGCCACAAAGAAATCGTGTTTCTTACTTGGGTACTTATCAATAAAGACCTTGAGAACTTCAGTCCCTTCCAATTGAATAGCTGGCTTTTTAACGTAGATTGGTTGGCTAATTTTTTGATTTTTTGAACGGATATAACCCGCATACTTTGGTTTTTCCTCATCAAGAACGATTTGACCAACAACCGTCGTCAAACTGTGTTCTAAAATATCAATAATCTTAGCTTCAGCAGCTGTTCCTTTCTGTCTATCTGCAACCTTCTTGATTACAATTTCAACTGTATCGCCATCAATGGCATAGTTAACATCATTTTTTCCTACAAAAAGGTCATCTTCCTCGCCTTCCAGACTAACAAAACCGAAGCCATTTTTATGGGCATGAAAAATCCCCTTGAGGGTAATCTCATGCTTCTTCTTCTGGTCCAGGGTTAGACTACCATCTTCTTCAAAGCGAATCTGATGCTTACGTTCCATCAAGGAAAGGGTTTTGATTAACTCACGAAAATCCTTGGATCCATCCTTTCCTAGAGCTTGGGCTAGGTCATTAACTGTGACACGTCCCTTCTCTTTTAAATATTCTTTTATTTTATCTTTCATGTTTTCTTTCTAGATTTATAAATTTTTCTTTTGGTGTAAAACCTTATGTCTTTAAAAACAAAAATAGGCTAAGACCTAGTCTCGCCCATTATTTTCTTATCTACTTGATAATATCGTCAATGCTAAGGCAATGGCTAGCCAGAAAAAGACTAAAATTCCTGTCAAACGTTGCATCACAGCTTCAAAACCGCGCGCTTTGCTACGTTCAAACAAATCACCTGCACTGGCATCAAATACATTGCTAGATTGGTTTTTAGTTGGTTGCATAAAAATCGCAATTACAATCACAACAGATAATACTAATAAAATGGTTAATAATAGGTTATACATATCAAACTCCTTAAAATCCTTATCATTTTACCATAAAAGCTATTTAGATTCAAGATGTAAAGTAACTTTTCTTTCCTTTGGACAATATTTTAAGACTTCTATCTTGTATGGATGAGTTTTTGAGTTTTTACTTGTTAGATAATTGATGCTACCACAAGAAGAGCACTTAAGATTAATTTTTACGCGCACTAGATTTCCTTCACTTTTAATAATGTTCTAAATTGGATAAGGTTAAAAATACAACTCAAAGCAACACAGGCTGCTGTTGCGTAAAAAACAGACTTATAACCAAATTGATTTGCGACTAAAGAACCTGCTAGAGGACCAATCACACCTCCTAGGTAAAAAAATACTTGGTTGAAAGCAAATATTCTCGAAATAGCAGATTTTGGAGCCATTTTACTAAGAATAGCATTGATACCAGGAACTAAGGCACCTGTTCCTAGACCGAATAGAAAGCGGTAAACTCCCAGTTCAACTGGACTTGTAGCATTGGCACAAAGTACGTATATTACAGTTGAATAGATTTGAGCTAAGATCAGAAGTCGATGATTGCCAACTTTATCTCCCAATCGTCCCATAATACCTGCACTCATCATACTCGATAAACCCATGCTAGAAACTATTACACCAGAGACAAAGAGAAGATTCTCCTTCTGCCTAGTTCTCGAACATAGAGAGCGAGAATAGGTCCGATAGATTGAGCTGCAAATTGAATGACAAAACTTGTTGCAAATAAGTTAAATAAAAGGTATGGATACTTCAGACTAGCATATAAATATTTTGTTGGAATTGCAGTTTCTTTGGTTACAGGCTGAAAATCTTCCTTGATAAAGAATATAGTCAAGATAGCAGCTAAAGATACTAGAGCCCCAACCATTAAAAAGGCATTTCGAATCCCAAATAATTCTGCAATCAAACCTCCAACAAAAGGGCCTGAAAGTGTTCCTGCTAAAACTCCAGATGTTATTGTTCCCAGAGCATAACCCGACTTATCCTTTGGCACTTGACTCGCTATTAAGGCAGTTGCATTTGGTACGTATCCAGTAAATACTCCATTCAAAAAACGTAAGACTAAAAGCCAAAAGATATTTGGTACAAAGGCTAAGCCTCCCATAGTAATAGTCATAGCAATCCCTGCTCTAATCATCATAGGTTTACGGCCATATTTGTCTGCTAAAATCCCCCAAATAGGCGATATAAAAGCAGCCGAAACAGCAGAGATTGAAATAGCTATCCCTGAATAGAATGTGACCTGACTTGGTTCAACTCCTAATTCTTCAACAAAAATTGGCATAAAAGGTAGAACCAAGGATACACAAGCCCCTGTCAAGAAACATCCAATCCAAGCAATACGAAGATTTTTTTTCCCAACTAATCTCTTGCATCAAGCTCGCCTCTCTCTAGTAGAGAAATGATTTGACTCAATAGTTGATCAAGACTTCCACTATTATCAATAGTGTGAGTCGCAAGTTTTTCTTTTTTTATCTAGGGCCACTGAGATGCAAGTCTTACTTCAGCAGCTTCTATTGTTAAACTGTCGCGTTTCATTAAACGTTCAATCTGTGTATCTCTATCAACATAGACCAACCAAGTCTCATCAAACCAAGACTCATAACCCTGTTCAAATAAGAGAGGAATATCCATAAAGAAAAGCTTCTCTGTCTTGGCTAATCGGTTTCTCAAAGAAGCTAATTCCTCAAGAATAACTTGACCTTGAGTTTCTTTGGACCATTCTTGTTCTTTAGGATTAGAAAAAATCAGACTAGCTAGTAGAGGGCGGTTTAGTTGTCCATTTTTTAAAACAACCTGGTTGCCAAAATGCTCCACTAAAATATTATAGAGTCTACCACCGGAGCTTGAAGCTGATGTACAAGTGCATCAGCATCGACTACTTGAAAGCCTCTTTGACGTAAAAAATTTGTCACTGTTGATTTGCCAGAAGATATGCCCCCTGTAATTCCAATGATTTTTCCCATCAACTTCTCCTTTGACATTGTGGGCAAAAATGCGTTCCACGTCCACCTAGTTGAATTTTTTTCGATGATGGATCCACATCGTGAACAAGCTAAGCCGGCCTTATCATAAACTTGGTGTAATTCTTGCATAGTACCATTCTCACCAAAGGCATTGGTATAACTTCTAATGGTAGAGCCACCCTTATCAACAGCTTGCTCCAAACGCTTATGGTTTGTTCGTGAATAGCTCTTGCTTCTTTTTTTGTTATGGTTTGTGAAGATTTAGCCGGGTAAACTTTAGCTCTCCAAAGAACCTCGTCCACATAAATATTTCCCAAACCTACCACTAGAGTTTGATCTAACAAGTGAGTTTTAATTGGCTTTTTAGATTTCTTAAGAGCTTTTTCAAAGGTTAGTAAATCAAAGTCTTTCTTGGTAGGTTCTGGACCCAACTTCTTAGAGATAAAGTAGGATTCCAAAAGCTCAGGTGCTAACAGTTCCATAGTCCCAAACTTTCTGACATCCTCATATACCAAGGTACCCCCATCCTCAAAATGAATCAAAATATGGGCGTGTTTACGTTCTGGAACTTGGTCTGGGTAATAAAAATACTTGCCTTCCATTCTCAAATGAGAGATTAGAACTTTGTCGGATAAATAGAAAAGTAGATATTTACCACGACGTCCTATTGACTCAATTACTTGGCCAGGCACTTCCTTTCGAAACTCGCCCAAATCTGTCTTGATCATTTTTGGATAATGGATCTCTATGCTAGAAATCTTTTTTCCAAGAATCAATTTTTCTAGACCACGGCGAACCGTTTCAACCTCAGGTAATTCAGGCATACATCCTCCTTCTGTAAAAACAAGAAGCAGGCATGAGCCCACCTCTACTTAATATTCTTTCTCATTATAGCCAAAGTCAGCCAAATCTAGCTTTTTATCACGCCAGTTTTTCTTGACCTTGACCCAAGTTTCTAAGAAGACTTTATCCCCTAGCATGAGCTCGATATCCTTCCTCGCAAGGGTTCCGATCTTCTTGAGCATGGCGCCACCTTTTCCAATAACGATACCCTTTTGGCTGTCACGTTCAACCATGATGGTTGCTCGAATATGAACCTTGTCCGTCTCCTCATCACGCTTCATAGAGTCCACCACAACTGCAACAGAATGCGGGATTTCCTCACGAGTTAAGTGAAGAACTTTCTCACGAATCATTTCTGAAAACCAAGAAGCGCTCTGGGTGGTCTGTAATTTGATCAGCTGGGAAATATTGAAAACCTTCTTCTAAATTCTCACTTAAGATATCTACTAAATGTGATACATTATTTCCCTGAAGAGCTGAGATTGGTACAATCTCTTTGAAGTCCATTTGATTACGGAAATCATCGATTTGTGCCAAAAGTTGATCCGGATGAACCTTATCAATTTTATTAACTACTAAAATTACGGGAACTTTTGCAGCTTTAAGACGTTCGATAATCATATCGTCACCCTTACCACGTGGCTCATCTGCAGGAACCATAAAAAGCACGGTATCCACTTCACGAAGGGTGCTATATGCTGACTCTACCATAAAATCTCCGAGGGCAGTTTTAGGCTTGTGAATCCCTGGAGTATCGATAAAGACAATTTGTTCTTTATCAGTGGTATAAATTCCCATAATTTTATTACGCGTTGTTTGCGCCTTATCACTCATAATGGCAATTTTTTGCCCCATGACGTGATTCAAAAAAGTTGACTTCCCAACATTGGGACGTCCTAAAATGGCTACAAAGCCTGATTTAAATGTCATAATTTCCTCTTACTGTTAAAATAATAAATCCCAAATCCGTGGGAGAAAGATAAGCGCACCTGTCAAAGCGGCAAAAAGTGAGACTACAAGCACGGCACCAGCCGCCATGTCCTTAGCCTTCTTTGCCAGCATATCGAAGTGATAATGACTAGCCAAATCCACAACATTTTCGATAGCTGAGTTAAGTATCTCAAATGCTACCACTAAGAAAATGCTTAGAAGTAGAAAAAGCCATTCGATTCGAGACACCTGAAAAACAAAACCTGCAAGGATAACCGCCAAAGCCGTCACTGCATGTTTTCTCATATTGCGTTCTTCCTTAATCGCTGTCAAAATCCCTGTAAAAGCAAATTCCAAACTTGTGATTAGGTCACGGTTTTTCCATTTTCTTTTATTGTCTTGTGAGTCCATAGGCAGTCAAAATTTCTTCCTGTAAACCGAACATCTCCGCTTCTTCTTCCGGAGTGTAGTGATCATAACCGTTAATATGTAAAAAGCCGTGAACTGCTAAGAAGCCCATCTCACGTTCAAAACTATGACCGTATTCTTCAGCTTGCTCATGCGCTTTATCAATAGAGATGAATAGTTCACCGATATAGGCATCAAATTCTGACAGCATTTCTGACAAGTCAGGATTCTCTGCTAAATCTTCCTCATCAAAAGAAATCTCTAACTCGGGCTTGTATTCAAGACTGATGACATCAGTTGGACGATCTGTATCTCGATACTCTAAATTGAGTTCATGACTCCGCTCATTCGTCACAAAAGTAACTGCCATCTCCTTGTCTTCTTTTCCTAACTTTTTGGCAGCAAACTCTAAAATTTCTTGAGTCTGTTGTAGAATTTCGTTTGAAACTTTTCCAGTTTCATCTACTATTTCAATAAACATGTGTTTCTCGATTCTCTTTACTTGGCTTTATTATACCATATTTCTATGATTTTATTCTACCTTTTTGATATAATACTATGTAATACAATCACGAGGAGAGAACCATGTCATTTGACTGGATTTTTTACAACACATGGTTGAGGAATTACGGACAGAATTAGTAAATGGTCGTATCCAGAAAAATTAATCAACCCTTTGAGCAGGAACTGGTCTTGCAAAATTCGAAGCAATCGTAAAAGTCATCGTTTGCTCCTTTTCTGCCCATCCAGTTTTTTTGGTCGTATTCAATTAACTGAATCAACTTTTTGAAAAACCCTGCACAGCCATCAACCTTTATTATGGTTTTAAGGAAGTATCTTCAAGGTGCTGTCATTGAATCTATCCAACAAATTGACAATGATCGTATCGTGGAAATCACAGTTTCTAACAAAAAAATGAAATTGGAGATCATATCCAGGCAACACTCATCATTGAGATTATGGGAAAAACATAGCAATATTCTCTTGGTAGACAAAACTGAGCAAAAATCCTCGAAGTTATCAAACACATTGGTTTTTTTCTCAAAAATAGCTATAGGACCTTATTACCAGGAGCTACTTACATCGCTCCTCCAAGCACTGATGCCTTTAATCCCTTTTACCATCAAGAATGAAAAACTATTTGAAATTCTCCAAACTCAAGAATTAACTACAAAGAATCTTCAACATCTTTTCCAAGGATTGGGACGTGATACGGCTATGGAATTGGAGAAAATACTCCTTGATGATAAACTAAATACCTTCCGTAACTTTTTCTCTCAAGAAACAAATCCTTACCTTACGGAGACTTCCTTCAGTCCAATTCTCTTCGAAAATAGTGTAGGAGAGCCTTTTACGAGTCTTTCTGATCTTCTGGATACCTACTACAAAGACAAAGCAGAACGCGACCGTGTCAAACAACAGGCTAGCGAACTCATTCGCCGAGTTGAAAATGAACTGCAAAAAAATCGTCAAAAGCTTAAGAAACAAGAAAAAGAACTGCTTGCTACCGAAAATGCTGAGGAATTCCGACAAAAAGGCGAGTTACTAACGACTTTTCTTCATCAAGTTCCAAATGACCAAGATCAGGTGGTTTTGGATAATTATTACACTAATCAACCAGTTACAATCGCGCTTGATAAGGCCTTGACTCCCCAACCAGAATGCCCAACGCTACTTCAAAACGCTACCAGAAACTCAAAGAAGCTGTTAAATATTTGACAGAACTGATAGAAGAAACCAAGTCAACCATTCTCTATCTGGAAAGTGTTGAGACAGTTCTTAATCAAGCTGGATTGGATGAAATCGCTGAGATTCGTGAGGAGTTGATTGAAACAGGCTTCATCAGAAGACGCCAACGTGAGAAACTTCATAAGCGGAAAAAAACCTGAAAAATATCTTGCTAGTGATGGCAAGACTATCATCTATGTTGGTCGAAATAACCTCCAGAATGATGAATTAACCTTTAAAATGGCCCGAAAAGATGAGCTTTGGTTCCACGCTAAAGACATTCCTGGAAGTCATGTCGTCATCTCAGGAAATCTCGACCCATCTGACGAGGTCAAGACGGATGCAGCAGAACTTGCAGCCTACTACTCAAAAGGTCGCTTATCTAATTTAGTACAAGTTGATATGATTCAGGTAAAAAAACTAAATAAGCCAACTGGTGGAAAACCTGGTTTCGTTACTTATACAGGACAAAAAACTCTCCGAGTCACGCCAGATCCAGATAAAATCCAATCCATGAAATTTAGCTAAGCTTCCATGCTACAATTTTTAGTACTACAGAAAGGAGGTCTTTCTCTGAATGTATAACCATATTAAGTCCATCATGACTATCATACTAGGTGCTGCTATATTTGCCTTCGGACTTACATATTTTGTAGTCCCACATCATTTATTTGAAGGTGGAGCCACAGGGATTACCTTAATTACCTACTATCTCTTTAATATCCCTATCTCATTGATGAACATCATCATTAACATCCCGCTCTTTATTCTCGCTTGGAAAATTTTTGGAGCAAAGACTCTATATTCGAGTCTCCTGGGAACCATCTCAGTATCCGTCTGGCTGGCTATCTTTGAGAAGATTCCTCTTCAGTTTAATCTTGAAGGTGATTTAGTTATCGTAGCCTTAGTCTCAGGAGTACTCCTAGGTGTTGGATTAGGAATTATTTTCAACGCTGGTGGAACTACAGGTGGAACTGACATCGTTGCTCGAATCCTTAATAAATATACCAATATTTCAGTCGGTAAATTACTCTTTGGATTAGACTTCCTAATCCTGATGTTGATTTTAATTATTTTTTTCAAGATCTCCGTCTAGTAACTTATACCCTCTTATTCGACTTTATCGTATCTCGAGTAATCGATTTGATTGGAGAAGGAGGTTATGCTGGTAAAGGCTTCATGATCATCACTCAAAAGCCAATGGAACTAGCTGATAAAATTAATGACGAGCTGGGACGTGGTGTTACTTTTATTTCAGGTCAAGGCTACTACAGTAAAAAAACGATTTAAAAGATTGTCTATTGTATCGTAGCTAGAAATGAGATGGTTAAGATGAAAGAGATGATTCACAGCATTGATCCTATGGCCTTTATTACTATCACTGAAGCCCATGAAACTCTAGGGAAGGTTTTACATTTGATCCTAGGTAAACTAGCAATTTGAACTGAAAAAGCAATCCCATTACAGGATTGCTTTTTTTATTTCAATATACAAAAACAGAAGAGCATGCTCTTCTGTTTTTAATAGATACTATTTTTTTCAGCTGACAATGCTGCCATTGTGATGTAGTTGTATGGTTTGTTAAAGTGTGGCAAGAAGAATAGGTCAGTCAATGCCAATTTATCAATTGTAACATGTTCTTGGATAGCAAGTGAGAACATGTGGATAGCCATACCGATTGCTGAATCGCGAGATACCATTTGAGCACCAAAGGATTTCACGGCTGTCTTTATCAAAGACGATCTTGATAGCTACTTCATGGTTGTCATGCTTCATAAATTCTGGTTTTTGAAGGTCGTTAAATCCAGTTTCAGTTGCATTGTAACCAGCAGCTTTAGCTTTTTTTCAAGTGTCAAACCAGTTGAAACCATGTGGAGACCATAGATTGAGATACCATTTGATCCTTGAACACCGATTCCTTTCCAAGTTCATGTCCACAAGCGTTGTAAGCACCAACGATACCAGTACGAACAGCGTTTGAAGCAAGTGCGATGTAGCTAGTGTCTTTACGAGCGTTGTCATAAACAGTCGCACAGTCACCAACAGCGTATACACCTGGGATAGATGTTTCTTGTTTCTTGTCAACAAGGAAAGCACCGTTACGGAAGAGTTCGATCTTACCGTCAGCAAGAGCAGTGTTTGGACGGAAACCAACTGCAAGAACAACCATATCAACGTCAAATGTTTCTTTGTCAGTTACCAAGCGTTCAACTTTACCATCACCTTCGATAGCTTTACAGTTTGACCAAGTGCCAAGCGGATGTTGTGGTCTTCCAAGTTTTTAGCCATCATTTGTGTGAAGTCTTTGTCATAATATCCGTTCAATACAGTATCAACGATATCAACAAGTATAACTTCTTTTCCAAGACGTTCGAAAGCTTCAGCAAGTTCAACACCGATGTATCCACCACCAACTACAGCAATACGCTCAAGGTGTTGGCTCTTATCAGCAAGTTTGTTGATAACTTCTTCAGCATTTTGGTACAATTTAACGAATTGAACATTTTCAAGAGTTGTCTTGAATTCACGGTTTCCTTTAACAATTTCAACACCTTCGATTGGTGGCAAGATTGGTGTAGAACCAGTAGCGAAGATCAACTTATCGTATGATTCTTTGTGTTCTTTTCCTTCAACTTCTGCAGTAACAACTTTGTTGTCATAGTCAATTGAAAGAACTGGTGAGTTCATGTAAACTTTAGCACCTTTTGCTTCCAATTTTTCTTTATCTGAGTAGAACAATCCTTCAGCACCATCGATTTGCTCACCGATCCAAAGAGCCATTCCGCATCCAAGGAATGAAATATTTGAGTTTTGGTCAAATACAACGATTTCATTTTCGTTTCCAAAATTGTCCAACATTGTGTTGATACATGCAGTTCCAGCGTGGTTAGCACCCACAACTACGATTTTACTCATAAGATAATTCCTACCTTTTATTTAAAATTTTTTACTTTGCTAGTATATCATTTTCTGTTAGCGTTTACAAGTTTTTTTGTTTGAAATTACTTAATTTTGACTATAATTTAAAATTAATTTATTATAAAAAAATACTTATCAAGAGTATTATTTTTCATAATTATGTTTTTTGAGCATTTTTTTCTTGACTTTTTTTAATAAAAACAATTTGTGAAAAACGCTGACTTTATGATATGCTATTTATACGGGAATAAAATATAAATCTCAAAGTTACTTTCATGACAGATTTACAACTATTTCCAATTGACTTGAAAGGAGTTAGTTTTTTGCCTTTCTGTTCATCTTCTGAACGACTAATGGGAACTACGATTACCATTTCCTTAGTACATGATCGGGCTGATTGTCTGCTCAGACAAGCTTTTTAATTTGCTTAAAGAGCTTGAATTTCGGTTCAATGCCAATAGTGCTGAATCTGAATTGATGGAAATCAACTATCTTGCTGGCATTGCTCCTGTTAAAGTTCATCCTGATTTATTTGAACTGATTTCCTTAGGTTTAGACCATAGTCTAGCGCCTGGAAGTCATCTCAATATCAGTATCGGTCCCTTGGTTCAGACCTGGCGTATTGGTTTTTTCGATGCGAAAGTTGCTAGTCCTGAAGAAATTTCTTCCGTTTTACCCTTGATAAACCCTCGCTTGATCAAACTCGATTCAATGAATTCAACCGTTTTTCTTGAAAAAAAGGGAATGAAAATTGACTTAGGGTGTTTAGCAAAGGGCTATAGCGCGGATAAGGTTGCCACATTCTTGAAAGAGAATGGAGTCACTTCTGCTCTTATCAATCTTGGAGGAAACATCCTCACAATTGGTAATAACCAGGCAAAAAGCGGTCAACCTTGGCAAATCGGCATTCAAGATCCAACTCATCCACGTGGTAATCATCTGATGAACCTATCTATTACTGGAAAATCAGTTGTTACTTCGGGTATTTATGAACGGCACCTGACAATTGACGGAAAAGACTATCACCATATTTTTGATAGTGAGACAGGATTCCCTGTCGAAACAGAACTCGCTAGCCTAACGATTATCTCTGATAAATCCGTTGATGGTGAGATTTGGACAACCCGCCTATTCGGTGAACGTAGCGCTTCTATTATGTGGCAAGTCGAAAATATTGATGGCATCGAAGCCATCCTCATTGACAAAGATGGACGCATCGCTTGTTCATCTGGTATCCAACGGTAATTAATTAATAATGCAAAAGAGAAAGGAAAGCCCATGCTTAAACTTATTGCTATTGTAGGAACTAACTCAAAACGTTCCACAAACCGCCAACTGCTTCAATATATGCAGAAACACTTTGCTGATAAAGCAGAAATCGAATTGGTAGAAATTAAAGATCTACCAGTCTTCAACAAACCTGCAGATAAACTTATTCCTGCAGAAGCCTTAGAAATTGTTGCAAAAATTGATGCAGCTGATGGTGTGATTATCGGCACTCCTGAATATGATCACTCAATTCCAGCTGTTCTTATGAGCGCTCTTGCTTGGATTTCTTATGGAGTATTCCCACTTTTGAATAAACCAGTCATGATTACAGGTGCTTCATATGGTACCCTAGGTTCTTCACGTGCTCAACTGCAACTCCGTCAAATCTTGAATGCACCAGAAATTAAAGCAAATGTTCTCCCAGATGAGTTCTTGCTCTCTCATTCTCTTCAAGCATTTGATAAGAATGGTGACTTGGTAGATCTTGATGTTATCAATAAATTGGATGCCATCTTTGACGACTTCCGTATCTTTGTCAAGATTACTGAAACTGCGTAGCGCTCAAGAATTGCTTCGCAAAGATGCAGAAGAATTTGACTGGGAAAACTTGTAAGATAGGAGACAAAATAGAATGAAATTTGTTGGACTTGTTGGATCAAACTACGATCAATCATATAACCGCAAACTCTTGGAGTTCATCCGTCGTAACTTCAAACTCAAATTTGAATTAGAAGTTCTTGAAATCGATGAAGTTCCAATGTTTAATCAAGATGAAAAATGGGATGAAAGCTTCCAATTACGTCTTCTTTATAACAGAATTACACGTGCTGATGGTGTCATTATTGCCACTCCAGAGCACAACCACACAATTTCTGCTTCACTTAAATCAGTTCTTGAATGGCTTTCATACGAGGTTCATCCATTTGAAAACAAACCAGTCATGATCGTTGGTGCTTCATACTATGACCAAGGAACTTCACGTGCCCAAGTTCACCTTCGCAAGATTCTTGATGCACCAGGAGTAAATGCATACACATTGCCAGGTAATGAGTTCCTTCTTGGAAAAGCTAAAGAAGCTTTTGATAATAACGGAAACATTATCAACGAAGGAACTGTTAAATTCCTTGAGACTTGCTTAGATAACTTTGTCAAATACGTAGGAGTCGTTTCGAAATTGAAAAAACCAAAACCAATTGATCCAGAAGACTTAGATTGTGGAAAACCAATCGCTACAACTATTACAGAAGTTGACCCTGATGATCCAGAATGGGTAGAAAAAGTTGCAGAAATTACAGGCGCTGTATCTGGTGATACATACGTTAAACTTGACCATGGTATCCTTACAGTTAACCAAATTGATATGTTCTTGAAAGCTATGCCTTTTGAATTGACATATGCTGACGATAACAACCAATTCCTCTACTACAACAATGCTCACCAAGATCCAGATACTATGTTTGCTAAACGTGTACCTTCTCAATCGGGAGGCCGTATGTCAACTATTCACGGTTCCCTTCCACCTGCACGTATGAAGAACGTAGAGTGGGTCATCGGTACACTTCGTAATGGAAATCAGGAATACGTACGTACCATTGTTCCAGGTTCTCCAGCTGGTGTCATTAATACTCACAACTACCAAGCTATGTACTATCCTGATGGATCATATGCTGGTATTAATGAAATCGTCTTTAACTTCCAGCCATGGCTTGACTGGTACTTGAAAGAAACTGGCCAACGTTTGGTAGGCGGTAGCGGACCTTTTGCTCCTGCTGCTGGAGGTCACGGAGATGCCGATGCTACTTCTGGCGCTTCTGACTCAGCCGATGGTGGCGCAGATGCAACTTCTGGTGCTAGTAACTAATAACTAACAAAAAGGAACCATTTTGAGTTCCTTTTTTATAATAGAAATCTCGGTTCGCACACACAAACCGAGAATTTTTTTATTTATGAATTCGGATCATCAAGACTACGGCCATGTAGACCTTTTTCTCGTTGCACTTGACGAAGTTTTTCAGGAGTCACATCATTACCATCTTCATCGACAATTTTGATTCCTTCAATGTGGTGACGTACTGAACGACGATAGCCTTCGATGTATTCTTCACGAAGTTTGGCTTGTTCTACTTTTTCTTCCGCAGTCAAGCCTTCTGTTTTTTTCTTTTTAGCAAGTTCATTAATACGAGCGATTTTTTCTGGTGTCATATTTGGACCTCCAATCTACTTTTTAATTACTATTTTGTATTAAGAAGGTTAAAAGCAGCCACTGTTTTTGCTTTATTGACAAGTTCAGCTAGAATAGCCAAACGATTATTCTTAACATCAATATCCTCTGCCATAACCATGGTATTGTCAAAGAATGCATCAATAAATGGACTAAGAGCAAATAGCTGTGTTAATTTATCGCTTGCTGAACCTTTCAATTCTAGGTTTTCTACCGCTTGAGTTAGTTCTTTTTCTTGTTCATTTTCAAAGAGACTTGCATCAACTTTGACTGAACCTTCTGCCTTTTTCTGCTAGGTTAAAGGCACGAGATAATGACTCAACTGATGCTTTGTAATCTTCAGATTTCGCTGCTTCTGAAAGAGCTTCTGCTACTTCAATCATATCAGAGACAACAAAGTTTGAACTTGCTAGAACAGCCTCTTTAATATCTTTTTGCAGTAGAACCCATCATCTTATCAACACGAGCTTTGATGAAGTTAAGCACTTCTTCTTGATTATCGTAAGTTAGGCTATCAAATGATAAAGCATAAAGGCTAGCAATCAATTCGTCCATTGGAATATTCCAGCCGAAGTCTTCCAAGATACGGACAATCCCTTGTGTTGCACGACGAAGAGCATAAGGGTCATTTGAACCAGATGGAATCAAGCCAACAGAGAAGAAGGACAAAAGAGTATCCAATTTATCAGCTAGTGCAAGGATAGCTCCGACTTTAGACTCAGGAAGAGCACCATCTGCAGAATCTGGAAGGTAGTGTTCACGGATAGCTTGTGCCACTGTAGCATTTTCACCAGCCAGAAGAGCATATTTCTCACCCATAATACCTTGGAGCTCATCAAACTCGCCAACCATGCCAGTTAAGAGGTCAAACTTGTAGATTTGAGCTGCACGAGCAAGATCAAGCGTTTCATCTACTGATAAGCCAGCTTTTTCTGCTAACAGGATAGCAATTTGCCCAGTACGAATCATGTGCTCACGAAGTGAACCAATCTTTTCATGGAAAGTTACATGGGATAACTTGGCTACAAGATCTTCAATCTTCAATTTTTGGTCTTCACGCCAGAAGAATTCTCCGTCTTCCAGACGCGCAACTAAGACTTTCTCATTTCCTCGGATGACATTATCCAAATACTCTGCATTTCCGTTACGAACAGAAATAAAGTTTGGTTTTAGATTTCCATCAAGGTCACGAACTACAAAGTAGCGTTGATGAGTCTCCATTGAAGTGACCAAAACTTCTTCTGGAACCTCTAGGTACTTAGGATCAAAATTCCCCATGAAGGCAGTTGGATATTCAACCAAATTCAGAACTTCATTCAAGAGTCCTTCATCAATTTGTACCTGAACACCTTGTTCAGCTTCAATAGCCTTAATTTGCTCACGAATCATATTTTCGCGTTCAGTGCTATCAGCAATAACATAAACTTTGCGCAGGTCTTCTTCATAGCTGTCAGCATGCTGAATTTCTACTTCGTGACCAAGGAAACGATGTCCACGGCTCACACGACCTGATTGGATATCCAAAAACTCTAATTCAAGCGCTTCATCACCCAATAGGACGGTCAAGGTGTGAACAGGTCGAATGTATTCAAAGCTGTTGTTAGCCCAGTGCATGCTGACAGGGAAGGTCAAAGAAGCAAGTACTTCTAGGATACCAGCCAGAACTTCTTTGGCAGGTTTCCCAGCTTCATGTTTCGTCACGTAGACGTATTCTTCCCCTTTAACTTCACGGAATTCGATGTCGTCAACGGTCAAACCTTTCCCACGGACAAATCCTTGGGCAGCTTTTGAGAAGTTTCCATCAGCATCCAAGGCGATTTTTTTAGAAGGTCCTTTAAAATCTTCTGTCAAATCAGTTTGTTGGTCAGCCAAACCAAGTACACGAACAGCCAAGCGGCGAGGTGTTGAGAAGGTTTGTATACCTTCATATGAAAGGCGATTTCATCCAAGAAGGCTGCCATTTTTTCGCCGAGTTGTTTTTCACTTGGTGTGACAACGTAGGCTGGTAACTCTTCGAGTCCTAGTTCTACTAATAAGTTTTTTGTCATCTTTTTTCCTTTACACAATCAATTAATTTTCTTCAACAAGACCTTTAGTAGTGGGGGACGCAAGCAAACCTTCGGTTTCATTGCTAACTGCCAAGCCTTAAGTCTCGTCAGTTCCCCAATCGGATAAGAAACTTCTTATCCGACTTTCACTACAGCGGTCTTGTTTTATTTAGCGACCTACGGTCGACTTTCAGTCATTTATTCCCGTAATTCTGTCTATTCTTCCTCTTCTGCTAGAAGTTTGGCGCGTGTTGCTTCGTCTAGCAGTGGGTAACCGAGTTTTTTGCGTTCTGCAACGAAAGTTTTGGCTACGACACGGGCCAAGTTACGGATGCGGGCAATGTAACCGGCACGTTCTGTAACTGATACCGCTCCACGAGCATCAAGCAAGTTGAAGGTATGTGAACATTTCAAAACGTAGTCATAGGCTGGGTGCACAAGGCCTAATTCCAAAGCACGTCCTGCTTCTTTTTCGAATTTCTCGAAGTTAGAAAGAAGCATATCTTGGTCTGAAACTTCAAAGCTGTATTTGAGTGCTCGTATTCTGGCTGAAGGAAGATTTCTCCATATTTAACTCCTGGAGCCCATTCGATATCATAAACAGAATCTACTTCCTGTATATAGGAAGCCAAACGTTCTAGCCCATAGGTTACCTCAGCAGTAACAGGACCAGTTGCCAAACCACCGACTTGTTGGAAGTAAGTGAACTGAGTGATTTCCATACCATCCAACCAAACTTCCCAACCAAGACCAGCTGAACCAGTTGATGGGTTTTCCCAGTTATCTTCAACAAAACGGATATCGTGTTCCAATGGATTGATACCCAATTTTTCCAAAGACTCAAGGTAAAGCTCTTGGATATTTGACGGAGAAGGCTTCATAACCACTTGGAATTGGTGGTGTTGGTAGAGACGATTTGGATTTTCTCCGTAACGACCATCAGCAGGACGACGTGATGGTTCTACATAGGCTGCGTTCCATGGTTCAGGACCAATAGCACGAAGGAAAGTGTAAGGACTCATTGTACCTGCACCCTTTTCATTATCATAAGCCTGCATCAGCATACAACCCTGATCATTCCAGTATTGTTGCAAAGTAAGGATAATTTCCTGGAAAGTCAATTTTTTAGACATATTTTACTCCTTTTTATATTATTTCTTCCGACATAAGTCTGCCTAGTCGATTATACGAGGCAAGACGAGTTAGTACTGCGTCTAGCTCAGGCAACCTAGTGATGAGCGTGGGGCAGTCCGATTGTAAGGAGGTCTCTGCCACTGACACAGTGAAATGTTAATTTCTTAGACATTGAATACTCCTTAATTTAAATGATTTCTTGCGACCTAGAATACAAAAAGAACCGTGTCTTCGCTCCTAAGTCATGTGACCTAGGGGCGTCAGAAACGCGGTTCCACCCTAATTTATTACTTCATTATTTATAAAAAATATACCAAAAGCGCCACACTCATCTCTCAATCACCTGGCTCTCACTACCACAGGCTCGCTTAGGATTTACTGATAAGATATTCTTTCTTGACGTCTATTATAACAAAAAGGAATGAAAAAGTAAAATTATTTTATCACTAGTCCTATATATTTCTTAGCCAAATTAATTTAACTGCCCCTTTTTTGCCCTTTTTGAACAAAAAGAAGAACCGCTACTCCTAAGACTAGCGGTTTAATCATGTTTTTAAGCTACTAAAGTTGTCGCTCTATTATTTAAGAGTAACTGAAGCTCCAGCTTCTTCCAATTTAGCTTTAAGTTCTTCAGCTTCTGCTGCTGCAACACCTTCTTTAACAAGTGCTGGTGCACCATCAACAAGTTCTTTAGCTTCTTTAAGACCAAGACCAGTGATTTCACGTACAACTTTGATAACGCCGACTTTTTTGTCGCCTGCAGCTGTCAATTCAACGTCAAATGAATCTTTAGCAGCTTCTTCAGCACCACCAGCAGCAGCTACAGCTACAGGAGCAGCTGCAGTTACACCAAATTCTTCTTCGATAGCTTTTACAAGGTCGTTCAATTCAAGGATTGAAGCTTCTTTAATTTCAGCAATAATGTTTTCAATGTTCAATGCCATTGTTATTTCCTCCAAATAAGTTTTAAAATTAGTTTTTATTTTTTTCGTAGCTAGGCTACGCTGCGTAGCTTAAGATTAAGCTGCGTCTTCTTTGTTGTCTGCAACCGCTTTGACTGCAAGAGCAACGTTGCGCACTGGCGCTTGAAGTACAGAAAGGAGCATAGAAAGAAGTCCTTCGCGGTTTGGAAGAGTTGCAAGAGCAAGGATCTCTTCTTTTGATGCGACAGCGCCTTCGATTGCACCACCTTTGATTTCAAGTGCTTCAGCGTTTTTAGCAAAGTCGTTCAAGATTTTCGCTGGTGCGATAACATCTTCGTTAGAAAATGCTACAGCAGATGGTCCAACAAAAACAGATGCAAGATCTTCAAGACCAGCTTTTTCAGCTGCACGACGTAAGATTGAGTTTTTAATAACTTTATACTCAACTTCGCTTCCACGAAGCTCACGACGAAGAACTGTATCTTGTTCAACTGTCAAACCACAAGCGTCTACAACGACGATTGATGCAGCAGCTTTCATTTTCTCAGCTACTACGTCAACTAGTTCCGCTTTTTTAGCAATAATTGCTTCACTCATTAGTGTGTTCACCTCCGTAATTATTTTGCTTGGGGAATTATTCCAAAAGAAAAACGCGCCCAAACCTAGACACGAAAGTACAATACGCTTCTTTTTACATGATACGTTTTGTCCTCGGTAGGATATTTATGAGTCTTGCTCCCCTACTGTCTTAGGCAGTTTTTTCAAACCGTTTATTAGTTTAACATACTTGCGAATATAAAGCAAGAGTTTTCTCCTATTTTTTTTTAAAAAAATTTCTTTTTTATTTTAGATTGAAATGAACATGTGACAAGAGTTTTTATACTTGACAAGTATGTTTATTTATTGTACCATACAAGTGTATATACACTTAAAAAGGAGTTATTATGAATACACAGAAGAAAACACAATTTATGACTTTGACAGCACTGCTGACTGCTATTGCAATCCTCATCCCCTTAATAATGCCCTTCAAGGTTGTTATTCCACCCGCTTCTTACACTCTAGGAAGCCACGTTGCAATCTTTATTGCTATGTTCCTTTCTCCTTGGATGGCAATCTTTGTCATTATAGCTTCTAGCCTAGGATTCCTCATGGCTGGTTATCCAATTGTCATTGTACTTCGAGCGTTCTCCCATATCTTTTTTTGGTACTTTTAGGCGCCTTCTATCTGCAAAAAAACATCCTCAAACTTTAGATAATCCAAAAATCTTCTTTGATTTTTTTAACTTTATCTTAGGTTTTGGTTCATGCCATCGCCGAAGTTTTTTTGCATGTATTATCTTTTATGCAGGAACTGGAACTAATGTAGAAAATATGTTTTATGTATTATTTGTCTTGGTTGGTATTGGTACAATTATTCATAGTATGGTAGACTATTACTTAGCATTAGCTGTTTATAAAGCATTGAAAAAACGCCGTTAAGCGTTAAGAAAGAAGAATATGACAAAAAATCGAAAAGAAGCACTTCTACAGCTCTTAAAAGAAGCTCAAAAACCTCTAAACGGAAAAAGCTTAGCAGAACATTTTCATGTCACTCGCCAGATTATCGTTCAGGACATTGCAGTTCTTCGTGCAGACGGTGCTCCTATCTTATCAACCAATCGTGGCTATATTTATAAAGAAAGCAAAACCAATCCGTATGTTCACAAACTGTTTAAAGTAAAGCACGAGATGGAAGAAATCGGTCAAGAACTTCTAGCTATCGTCGATAATGGGGGACGTGTTCACAATACTTTGATTGATCATCCTGTCTACGGAGAAATTGAAACCTTGCTCAAACTCTCTTGTCGCCGTGACGTTCAGCATTTTTTAGAGCAAGTCGAACGGTCTGACTTTAGACCACTTTCTGAATTAACAGATGGCGTCCATTATCACCTAGTCGAAGCTGAAAACGAACAAGACCTCCTCTATATCGAGAAGGCCTTGGATAAGTTAGGTTATTTAGTAAAAGATTAGAATATTTTCTTTTCCCATCCATCTTCTGTACGGTGACGGTAGAAAAATTCAGACTTATCCGGAGCTTCCATCATCTCCATCAAGGGTAACATATCATAGGCCAGATCCAAATTTGGAATCTGGTCTTTTTGAACCCAAGAAACTTCTCCTTCATCTGAAGAGCGAAGGGTACCAGAGAACTCAGTCGCTTTATAACAAAAGACAATATATCGCTCACCTGTATCCAGTGGCCAATTTTTAATGCCGACAAGTTGAGGATTTTGAATCGTCAGACCTGTTTCCTCGTATATTTCACGAATGACAGACTCGGCAAAGGCCTCGCCATTCTCAACATGACCTCCTGGAAAGGCATAGCCAGACCAGCGATTGTTTTCAGGTGATCGATACTGCATGACTACTCGCTTATTTTCTAGATCTTCGATTAGACAAATATTGGTTAAAATGGTTAATTGTACTCGAGACATAAAACTCACTTTCTCTGGTTAATTTTCTATCACATATTTAATTTTAGACTTCATAATCAAGGGATTAATCCAGTCGTGATATTCACGAATATCATCAAGTAAAGATCCTCTATTAATCCTTATCTCCTTGTCTTTACTATTGACTTGATAGTCTATACTGATAGGCATGGCTGAGTTTGGAATAAAAAGATAGGAAAAAAAGAATATCATTAACCAGATTAAAAAGAGCGAAAAAAAGCCACTGAGAGTCTGAAAAATTAGATGATGCCATTGAAAGATTCTAGTTTTATAGAAGATAGTCCATGGATGAATAAATAAAGTAAGGCAAAGACTAAATAACCAGATGTTCCACACAATAGGTGTAAAAGCAAAACCGAACAAGCCTAAGATAAAATGAATCAGGACAAATACAAGAAACATAAGGTAAAGAATCCTAAATATAGTTAGATGTTTTAGCATGATTAACTCCTTTTCTTTTTAATATATTTGGAAATTAAAATGATCAAAGTAGCCACTAGGAAGAAGGTTATATAAGTAAGAATCGGAAACCAGATGTAGCGGTGGTCTAGGGATAAGAGAGAAGGCAAAATACCTTTACTGTTTTTTCCGCTAATTCCAATAAAGAGATGGACTATTAACCCGATACTATTAAGATAGATATATAAATCTGCAAATCTTTTTATCGTCATTCTTGTCCTAGTCAAGTCTAGGAACCAATAGTCAAATAATCGATACACCAGACAAAAAAGATTTATATATAGTGGAAAACTATAGTTGATATCTCTGTATGGTGAAGGAATAGGAAGCCTTTCAAAAATTAGATTCAAACTTAGTCCTATTGCTAGGATAAGACCGAGGATTAAGAAGAATCCTAAAAATTTATGAGAATCTAGCCAAAGATGAAAACTTTCTCTCCTTGAGAGATTCTTTTTTGTATTTGAATTACTTTTATTTGAATGTATTTTCCCCATTATTTTCTTCCTCCTTTTTCTTTTCAATATGTTTGGAAATTATAATTGTCACAATAGGCACTAGAAAGAAAATGAAATAAGTAGCGAGGGGAAACCAGATATAGCGATAGTCTAATGCCCATATCGGAAGTAATCATCTTCCTGTTTTAGAGGTCATCCCAATCGTTAACTGTAATACACAAGCAATTCCATTAGGATATAAAAACACTTCTGCAAAATTTCGCAAGGAAATCCAGTCTTTCCTAAAGGTACGAAGGAAAGTATGATAATATGCATTCACCAAAAGAACGATATTTAAATAAAGTGGAAAACTATAATGCAGTTCCCGATAGGTACTTGGAATAAGGGTTGTCCCGTACAATAGACATAATATTCCTAGAGCAGAAAACAACAGAACGCTTGCATCAAGTAGAAAAGCAACTTTTGTATGCTTCATCAGTCAAAGATTCATGCAATTTAGCATTCCTATCTTTTGCTTTGATTTCTGGTGTTTTTTAATGTTTTCTGTCTCTTACTTTTTTTGTTTCATGGTAGTTTTTTAACTTCTTCTGCTAATTTTTGGAGATGCTCTTCACGCATACTTGCTGTATTCACATCCCGGCCGACTTCTCCTAAGATGCAGACGCGCTTAGTTTTAATTCCACAGTGATTCAAGACCGCATTCTTTAAGACGGATATTCCATAGCTATCTGGAATGTTGAGAGGGCCCGAAAAGATTTTGTACCACCAAGTGGGCGCCATGGAAGTTGCGTAAATACTGGCTGTTTTCCCTTTTAATAACTTTTTAAACTGCTTACCTCTAAGGTAATTCCAGATAAAACTTCCCTGATCATTAGCAGAGTAAGCAATTCCAGGTGTGAAGACACGATCAATCCAGCCTTTCATGAGGCTAGGCATACTACTCCACCAGATGGGATAAACAAAGATCAGATGATCTGCCCACTTTATTAATTCCTGAGAACGAAGGATAAAAGAATCTTCGTCCATACGTTTTCGATAGCCATAACGTAAAACAGGATCAAAGTCCTCTTCATTAAGGTTGATGACTTCAAGTTCATGGCGACCTGAGTCAATGTTTTCTATAATGGTTTGAAAAATAGCCTGACAGTAACTTTCCTTATCAGGGTGTCCATTGATAACTAGAATTTTCATTCGTTCTCACCTTCATCTCTTTGTTTCATTCTATCTCTTTCACTCTATACACTTGATTAATTGATAATAGTTCAAAGATTGATAGATACCTATTTAGGAATCTTTATTTGAAGAACACACCATCCGCAATTCCTTAACAGGTTTTCCAAGTTCAAGTATTTTTTCTGGGCCATCAACTGTAAAACCCATTTTTTGATAGAAAGCAATGGCTCGCTTATTATCTTTCAATACCCATAAATAAATTTCAGAAAAATGATCGAGAGCAACAAATGCAGCATGCATTAACTGTTCACTCACACCTTTTCCATAGTAATCTTTTAAAACATATAAGGCTATGATTTCACCAGTTTGAATGGCCTCATCACGAAAATTTCCATAGCTGATAAATCCAACGACCTGCTTTCCATCCATAGCAATCAAAGTATTTTCTGGATACTTTTGACTAAAAAAACGACATCTATCTAATGTCATAGTCTCCTGAAATTCTGGAGGCAAAAGATCGTCATAAGCCTCTCTCCACGTTTGCCAGTGAACAAGGGACTTACCTTCTATCTCTTCAGGAGTTTCCATCTGTTTGACAGTGATGACCATTTGCTTCCTCCCATTCTTCTCTCAAAATGCCATATTTAATACTATCAAAATATTTGCCTTGATAATAACGAACTTTGGAATATGAGCTTCTTTTTTCATTCTTAATTTCTCAGCCAATTTCATCATACCAAAATTTCCTGACCAAGTTGTCAAACCAAGATGCTCCAACTCCAAGTAATCCTGAAATGTCCGATCTATCCACTGTAGCATAGCAGCTTTTCCAATTCCAGAGTTCCAAAATTTGTTATCATAAATACAAATTCCCAATTCCATCCATCTTGTTTGTTTACATACCCAGTAGCGCGAAACAGTCCCAACTAATTTATCATCAACAAAAATACCAAGGCGATTTGAGTTGTTTAGAGTAGATTCTGATTTTTGTAGTTTAAATTCTTGAAAATTAGGAAAATGCTGATAATCGTCATAATAGGGAGCATCATACTGCTTCCAAATTGGATTAGATTGTGAATAAGCAATTTCCCACAAAGACACCAAATCTTCTTCAATTAGTTTTCTTAAATCGATCATATTTATTCCTCAATCCAAGGCCTTGACTTCTAGCATCATATCACGGATTTGAGCTGCTAACTCGAAATCAAGCACTTCGACGGCTTCTTGCATTTGTTTTTCTAGTTTCTTAACAAGTTCTTTGCGTTCTTGTTTGTTAAGACTATTGATATCAACTTCCTTGTCTTCTTCCTTAGCAATAGCCTTGCTCACAGAAATCAGGTCACGGATTTCCTTCTTAATGGTTTGTGGAACAATGCCGTGCTCTTCATTATAGGCCATCTGGATTTTACGACGACGGGCCGTTTCATCAATGGCACGTTGCATAGACTGAGTCATAGTGTCTGCATACATGATGACATGCCCCTCACTATTACGGGCAGCACGACCGATGGTCTGAATGAGTCCACGCTCATTACGAAGGAAACCTTCCTTGTCGGCATCGAGAATAGCAACTAGACTTACTTCTGGAACATCAATCCCTTCACGAAGGAGATTAATCCCAACTAAGACATCAAAGACTCCTAAACGCAGGTCACGGATAATCTCTGTCCGCTCCAAAGTCTTGATATCCGAGTGCATGTATTTGACCTTGATGCCCATTTCTTTGAAGTAGTCAGTCAAGTCTTCAGCCATTTTCTTGGTCAAGGTTGTGATAAAGGTCCGTTCGTTCTTTCAACACGGGCATTAATTTCACCTAAGAGGTCATCAATTTGTCCCATAGTCGGACGGACTTCAACTTCTGGATCCAAAAGACCAGTCGGACGAATGATTTGCTCAATAACGGTGTCAGTCTGCTCGTGTTCATAATCACCAGGTGTCGCTGAAACATAGACAATCTGGTGAACATGACTTTCGAACTCTTCACGACGAAGGGGACGGTTGTCTAAGGCAGAAGGTAAACGGAAACCGTAATTCACCAACATTTCCTTACGTGAACGGTCTCCATTGTACATGCCCTTGATTTGTCCCATGGTCATGTGGCTCTCATCAATCATAATCAAAAAATCATCAGGGAAGAAATCAAGAAGGGTGTACGGTGGCTCTCCTTCGCTTCGTCCATCCATGTGGCGTGAGTAGTTTTCAACCCCGTTTGTATAACCCATCTCACGAAGCATCTCGATATCATACTCTGTACGTTGTTTCAAACGCTGGGCTTCAAGGAGCTTACCTTCTTTCTCAAAGATAGCTAACTGCTCCTCCAACTCAGCCTCAATCTTAGCAATAGCTACTTCCATGTGGTCATCATTGGTCACAAAGTGAGTCGCTGGGAAAATCGCCAAATGATCCACTTCGCCGAGAACTTGACCTGTCAAAGCTTCGACCTCACGGATGCGGTCAATCTCATCCCCGAAAAACTCTACACGAAATGCATGCTCATCACGAGAGGCTGGGAAAATCTCCACCACATCCCCACGGACTCGGAATCTCCCCCCGTTGAAAGTCGATGTCATTGCGCTCAAACTGGATATCCACCAAATCATTGAGCAATTTATCTCGAGAAATCTCAAGACCCGGACGCAAACTTACCACACTATCAGCATATTCCTTCGGCGAACCCAATCCATAGATACAAGAAACAGATGCTACAATGATAACATCATTACGCTCCAGGAGAGCTGATGTTGCTGAGTGACGAAGTTTATCAATTTCATCATTGACTGAACTGTCTTTTTCTATATAAGTATCGCTTGAAGGCACATAGGCTTCTGGCTGGTAATAATCATAGTAAGATACAAAATACTCAACAGCATTTTCAGGGAAAAATTCCTTAAACTCCCCATAGAGCTGGCCTGCTAGTGTCTTATTGTGGGCAATGACCAAGGTTGGCTTATTAACTTGCGCAATCACTTGACTCATGGTGTAGGTTTTTCCCTGTACCAGTCGCTCCCATCAGGATTTGCGCCTTTTCTCCACCCTCGATATTATCCACCAACTGTTCAATGGCCTGCGGTTGGTCCCCAGACGGTTGGTATTTGGATACTAGTTTAAATTTGTTATCTGTAATTCGATTTATCATAATAGCCTCATATACATTTTCTATCCTTCTATTTTACCATAAAAAGGAAAGAGTTTCTTTTTCTCAACAGACTACCTTATTTTGTTCTATGTTATATCTTATGACATAGAAATATAAAATATTTGCTGTTCTTTAACTTTTTTGATATAATTTGAAAATACCCTGAAAGGAGACATCACATGAAGAAAAAAATTCTAGCATGTTTGCTTATTTTATTTCCTATTTTTTCATTAGGACTAGTAAAAGCTGACACAGAAAAAACCAAGTATGTTATCGCCAGTGACTCATCTTTTGCGCCATTTGTTTTCCAGGACTCAAGCAATCAATACACTGGTATCGATATGGATCTAATCAAGGCAATCGCTGAAGACCAAGGTTTTGAAATCGAGATTACCAATCCAGGTTTTGATGCTGCTATTAACGCAGTCCAATCTGGACAAGCAGACGGTATCATTGCAGGCATGTCAGTGACTGATGCTCGTAAAGAAACTTGATTTCTCTGATTCTTACTATACAGCAAATACTATTCTTGGTGTTAAGGAATCAAGCTCTATTTCTTCTTATGAAGATTTGAACGGTAAGACTGTAGGTGTGAAAAATGGTACTGCTTCACAAACCTTCCTAACAGAGAATCAAAGCAAGTACGGTTACAAGATCAAAACTTTTTCCGATGCTGCATCTATGTATGATAGCTTAAACACTGGTTCAATTGATGCCGTTATGGACGACGAACCTGTTATTAAATATTCTATCAGTCAAGGACAAAAGTTAAAAACACCAATCGCAGGTACTCCAATTGGCGAAACTGCTTTTGCAGTAAAAAAAGGAAGCAATCCAGAATTGCTAGAGAAGTTTAACAAGGGGCTTGCAAACCTTAAAGCAAATGGAGAATTCCAAAAAATCCTTGATAAGTATCTAGCTAGCGATTCTACTACTACAAGTTCAAGCGCTGATGAAACAACTATCTTGGGCTTGTTGAAAAACAACTACAAACAACTTCTCAGCGGACTTGGAATTACTCTGGCATTAGCACTTGTTTCCTTTTCCATTGCTATTGTTATCGGTATTATCTTTGGTATGTTTAGTGTCAGCCCTTATAAATCACTCCGTTTGATTTCAGAGATTTTCGTTGACGTTATCCGTGGTATTCCATTGATGATTCTTGCTGCTTTCATTTTCTGGGGAATTCCTAACTTTATCGAATCCCTCACAGGTCAACAAAGTCCAATCAACGACTTTGTTGCTGGTACTATCGCACTTCCCTAAACTCAGCTGCCTACATTGCTGAAATTGTTCGTGGTGGTATCAAGGCTGTTCCTGTTGGACAAATGGAAGCCAGTCGAAGCCTTGGTATTTCATATGGAACAACCATGCGTAAGATTGTCTTGCCACAAGCAACTAAGCTCATGCTTCCAAACTTCGTCAACCAATTTGTTATTGCTTTAAAAGATACAACGATCGTATCTGCAATCGGTTTGGTAGAACTCTTCCAGACTGGTAAGATTATCATTGCTCGTAACTACCAAAGTTTCAAAATGTATGCAATTCTTGCAGTCTTTTACCTTGTGATTATCACTCTTCTAACTAGATTAGCGAAACGCTTAGAAAAGAGGATTCAATAATGGCAAAATTAAAAATTGACGTTCATAACTTACATAAACAATATGGTAAAAACAAAGTCCTTAAAGGAATTTCAGCGAAATTCTATGAAGGAGATGTTGTTTGTATCATTGGACCTTCTGGTTCAGGTAAGTCAACTTTCTTGCGTAGCTTAAATCTCCTCGAAGAAGGAACAAAAGGAAGCATCACAGTTAATGGCTATGATTTGACGGATAAATCTACCAACGTAGACCATGTTCGTGAAAATATCGGAATGGTGTTCCAGCACTTCAATCTCTTTCCACATATGACCGTATTAGAAAATATCACTTTCGCTCCTGTAGAACATAAGTTAATGACTAAGGTTGAAGCTGAAAAATTGGGTATGGAACTCCTTGAAAAAGTTGGGCTTGCTGACAAGGCCAATGCCAATCCTGAAAGTCTATCCGGTGGTCAAAAGCAACGTGTGGCTATCGCTCGTGGTTTAGCAATGAACCCTGATATTATGCTCTTTGACGAGCCAACTTCTGCCCTTGATCCTGAGATGGTCGGTGATGTTCTCAACGTTATGAAAGAGTTGGCTGAACAAGGCATGACCATGATTATCGTAACCCACGAAATGGGATTTGCTCGTAAGGTTGCCAATCGAGTTATCTTTACAGCAGACGGTGAATTCCTAGAAGATGGCACACCTGATCAAATCTTTGACAACCCACAACACCCTCGTCTGAAAGAATTTAGACAAGGTCCTCAACGCTTAAAAAACTGCAAGGTAAACCTTGCAGTTTTTTTCTTACATATATTGGGATTTTGGATTTTTTTGAAAATTATGATAAAATAGAAAGTATCAAAATGAGGGTTTCCTCATGCCTAGAATATCTAGGAAAGTAAATAGAAATTAGGTAGCTGGATGTCATCAAAAGTTATTGTTACAATTTTCGGTGCTAGTGGAGACTTGGCTCATCGCAAGCTCTACCCTTCACTTTTTAGACTTTACAAATCAGGTAATCTATCTGATCATTTTGCTGTTATTGGAACTGCTCGTAGACCATGGAGTAAAGAGTACTTCGAATCTGTTGTTGTCGAATCTATCTTAGACTTGGCAGATAGCGCAGAAGAGGCTCAAGCATTTGCTAGTCATTTTTACTACCAAAGTCACGATGTTAATGACACTGAGCACTATATTGAATTACGTAAGCTTCAGGCTGAGTTAAATGAAAAGTATCAAACTGAACACAACAAGCTCTTTTTCCTCTCTATGGCACCTCAATTTTTTGGTACTATTGCTAAACACCTCAAATCTGAGCAAATCGTTGACGGTAAAGGCTTTGAACGTTTGATTGTTGAGAAACCTTTTGGAACAGACTATGAGACTGCAAGCAAACTAAACGAAGAACTCCTAGCTACTTTTAACGAAGAGCAAATCTATCGTATCGACCACTATCTTGGTAAGGAAATGATTCAAAGCATATTTGCCATTCGTTTTGCTAATATGATTTTTGAAAATGTTTGGAATCGTGAACACATCGATAATGTTCAAATTACCTTTGCAGAACGTCTAGGTGTTGAAGAGCGTGGTGGCTACTATGATGAGTCTGGTGCCCTTCGTGATATGGTTCAAAACCATACACTCCAACTCCTGTCGCTCTTAGCTATGGATAAACCAGCAAGCTTTACCAAAGATGACATTCGCGCAGAGAAAATTAAGGTCTTCAAGAACCTCTACCACCCTACAGATGAGGAACTTAAAGAGCAATTCATCCGTGGTCAATATCGTTCTGGTAAAGTTGATGGCATGAAATACATTTCCTACCGTAGTGAACCAAATGTCAACCCAGAATCAATGACAGAAACCTTCGCTTCAGGTGCCTTCTTTGTAGATACCGACCGCTTCCGTGATGTACCTTTCTTCTTCCGTACAGGTAAACGCCTAACTGAAAAAGGAACACACGTGAACATTGTCTTCAAACAAATGGATTCAATCTTTGATCAACCTCTAGCACCAAATGTTCTTACCATCTACATCCAGCCAACTGAAGGATTCTCTCTCAGTCTTAACGGTAAAAAGGTCGGGGAAGAGTTTAGCCTTGCGCCGAATTCTCTTGACTATCGAACAGATGCGACTGCTACAGGTGCTTCACCAGACCCATATGAAAAACTGATCTATGATGTTTTAAACAATAATTCAACCAACTTTAGCCACTGGGATGAAGTGAGCGCATCATGGAAATTGATTGACCGTATTGAGAAACTTTGGGCAGAAAATGGTGCTCCCCTTCATGACTACAAGGCTGGTAGCATGGGACCTCAAGCTAGCTTTGATTTACTTGAAAAATACGGAGCTCAATGGACATGGCAACCTGATCCAAAACGCTAATCAAAGAAACGGCGTCCTCCATTACGTTTACGACAAAATCGGACGCATTCAGGAAGCCTGCAACAGCAGTTTCGACTGCAAAACTAATACTTCGATGAAGAGACCGGCTACATTACAACCTGATGCGATCTATTACGAGCCTGAGGCCGGGATAATTCAAATTCTATCCATAAAAATGAGAAAAGGCTTGCACAAAAACATTTAGGACTAAAATCAAAAAATCAATTTAAAACTTCAGTTTGTAAACGATCTGGCGTAAAACAAGGTAGAACTATGCCAAGTAAACGTCAAATGGATGTTTGGCAGGGAGCTATAAGAATGGCTGGGTATGGTCCAGCAAGAGCTAGAATACTGAGAAAACAGAATCAGCGATATTTGAAATCTTTAAGGTATTATATTTTAGGAGCTACTAAAATGTTAGGTGAATTAAAAATCATAGATGAATTTGCGGATAAATTTGATTTTCGAATGTTTGGCCCAGCTCTTTTAGAGAAAGAAGTTAGTTGGCCTGTAGATTATAATGGAAACCCTATGCTGTTCTTTATAGGTCTTCCAGCAAATTTATTAAATAAAAAGCTAGATATTAACTTGTATTGCAATATCTTTTATTACTTACGATCATGAAGATGATCAACATATATATGATTTGAGCGATAAAAAAATCCAGAGCCAAATAAAAAGTTCTTGTGTAATTTTTAAGTGATATTCGTTCTTCAAAAAGTAAAAAAAGTAAGCTGTATCGAACCTAGCAAAAAACTTTCAATCAGTGAGTCTGGTGATGAGGTACCATACTGGCTACAAGATCCTATTCAGAAATCAAATATGTCATTTCAATTTCAAATATATGCAGGAGAGATAGATAATATGTTCCAGCAAGATTTTGGAGATGAGTTTTATTATTTTTTCTGTAATGAAAATTGTTCAGAAGGTAATGTTTTTGTTCAAATTACCTAATGAGATATGTAGAGTAAGCCACAGCCTACACAAAACCTCCAATCCTGACGCAGGGAATGTGTGGTACGATGGTTTAAATTAGGAGGAAATAATGTTTATAGCTTGTGCATACTGTGGTAATAAGTCTGAATTAACTCAGAATGATAAAGATTTTGTTAATCAAATGATGAAAACAGGATTAAAAGTTGTTATGGTAGAGTGCCCTATATGCCATAACAGTACGGCTTATACCGAAGATTCTTATTTAAAATCAAAAATACCAGTAGAGGATTTTGTTTTTAGGTGTCCAACGCAACATTGTACTGGTTGGGTTGCGCATATTACTGGTGATAATGAGGATTTTTTTGGTTGTGGAGAATGCTCAAGTATCTGGAATACAAAAGAAACTTTAGATAAAGATATTTCTAGAATTATCCAAAAATTTTCTTATAGGAAATCAGCCTATGTAAAGGAAAAAGGTGGCTGGGTAGGAGCACCTCAAAAAGAAGAGGATCCTAATTATGTAGATTTGGTTAAGCAGGAACCTTTTGAAATTTAAGTAAGAACGTAGTCTGTCTAGATATCTTTTCTGTAGGTCTGAGTGTTGGATGACCTTTAAAATGCAAGCTGTATTTGCATAAAGTATCAGAAAACCATGGTCTACATAAAATTTTCAAATACATAGGTAGCAAGCCGTATCTTGGACAAAACATTTAATCCTGACGTGAAGTGTGTGTGGTACGCACGCATCACGCATACGGTTTTGCTGTTTAGACGATCTTACAGATTCCTGAGGAGTTAATATTATGGATTTTTGTTTTATTTGATTATGATGCATTTATTTCAGGAAGTAAAGATGTTGATTACCAAGAAGCAATAAAAATGTCTTTGTCTTTTGATGAAATTTTTTTAATAGAAAATGATTTGTTGGTAGATATAAATCCTTTTAATCAAGATGGATCAGTAAAAAAAGATTTAGTTATTAAGAAATCAAATTTAACGGATGAAGGTTTTTCAATTATTTGTTAAACCAGTAAATAATTGGTGGAATGCTTTTGGATAGGGGGACTCCTCCAGAGAAAGTTACTATTTTTAGAGAATGGGTTGAAAAAAATTCGCGCTGCGAAAAAAAGTAATTTTATATTCTCAGACGGCCTCAATATCTCTTTTGAGGCCGTCTGAAACATTCGTCCTTTTAAAAAAATTTCTCATCCACAAACTGGGTAACCTGATCTACCGCCAGCTGCCCAATGTCGAAAACCAATATTACCAATGCGATATAGAAAACCGACTCGTCCGCTAAATTAAAACCTACTACATGGACTCGCTATATTAAATCATCAAGGAAGTGTTAAAATGAAAAAGATAGAACTAATAAAAAAATATATTAAAGTAAATGAAATAGGTAAAAGCACAGGATTTGATATTTAGAAGTATTAATGATTCGGATATTGATATTCAAGGAAGAACTGAGTTGATTGATTTATTTGTAAAATTAATTCCAGATAATCAATCTAGCTTAATTAAAGAAATGGAAGTTTTGCTTAGTGGAAAAGATCAAATACTTACATACTTTTTCAAATAAAAATAAAGGAACTTCCTAGTAGAGAAGATGTGCCTATTAATGTAGAGAATATAGAGTATGTTGAAAAAAATCTTTCTAAATTTGGATTTAGAAAAAAATACTAAAGAACAGAAGGTTAAAAAAATTTACTTGATGAAAATTATTATGGTAGATTAAAAGATATGTATATGAGGAATATCAATAAAGTATACTTTTTCATCGAGTGGTAGAGAAAAAAATAAGTATAGCTATTGAAAAAAATATTCACTATATTGAGTAAAAAGAATTGATTATTTAGATGCGGAAAAATAATATTTATGTTTATTTTATGGATGAGGTAATGCGCGATATAGAATTACTTATAAAATACTATGCTTTTGATAAGGCTGATTATTTTATTGAATCAATAATCAAGTGTTATAAAGAAAATTATTTTCCTTATAAATGGGAGGGAAAATATCCAGATGGGAACATTAAATATCTAACTTAGAAATTAGTAATTCGTATCTCGTATAAAGCCTCCATTCCCAACGTAAACAAGCCGCAGCCTATACATAACTTCCAATCCTGACGCAGAGCATGTGTGGTACAAATGTAAGCGGTTTCTCTTTTCGAAACCACATCAACGAAGACAGCGAAAACCGCCAACAAACCCACTACTTCCACTGCGACCAAGTCGGTATACCGCGCGAGATGACCGACATTTATGGTAATCTCCTGTGGTACGGCGAATATACCGCTTGGGTTGTTGGGTGGAGATAACCTATATCACCTAGCACCTAATGCATATAATTGGATAGATCCTTTAGGATTGTATTGGATGAATATTCCAAAAAATCATGGAGTAACTCAGAAACCTCATATTATTAATGCGCATGGCCACCATATTATTTTTAAAGGATCACTTGAACACTCTCCTGGTATGAACGCAACATTTATTCGTTCAAGAGGCATAGCAAACAAATATAATATCCCATTAAACTATGATGTTAAAAACATTAATGTTAATAGAGAATGATTGATATCAAAATTTCTATGAAAGGAAAATCAAAATGAATATTTTAAGTAATTCTATAATTCAAGATTTAATTCAGAATGTATCTAAAGGAGTTACAGAGACATTTAAATTTGTATTAGAAAGATATAATTCTAATGAAGTTTTTGCCTATACATTATATATTGATGACTATTGTTCATATCTGGGTTGGGCTGCTAACACTATTTCTCACTACGAAATAGAAAAAGTAAACTACCCAAAAGAAGATCAGCCTTTTATTAAATGGTATTACCCTCAATTTGCAATAGGACTTGGAGAGGTTCCTGAGAAAATAGATAGTGTATTCAATAATGAGATTCAAAATATTCTTAATGATGCAAATACATTAATATCAGAAGGTAATTTTGAGCAATATCAGGCGGAAGTATATGATTCAATTATAGAAGGATTTAAAAAAGCAATAGAAAATATAGATAAGAAAAAAACAAAGAATGTCATATTTTTTGTTTCTATTGTAGATAGTGATAATGCTGAAATTATGGAAAATTATTCTGCTGAGCAATTGAATTCATATGAAAAGTTCATTACGTTCAAAAACAGATTTCAAAGCAAGTCGTAGCCAGTACGAAACCTCCAATCCTGACGTAGTTCATGTGCGGTACGCACGTAGCTTCTGTTTTTCAGACGACCTCACTATCCTCTTTAAGGTCGACTGAAATATGGGTTCTTTAACAATCTCGTTACCAGTCAGTTACAATATGTAGTTTCTCGAGGAGCATTATAATATTATGGAAATAAAAAAAGAGTCTAACAACTATTTTATTAAATTAAACAACCATGAAGTCCTAGTTTTTTTTTAATGGCTTGTTAAGTTCGTTGAATATAATGAAATTATTGATGAAGCTGAGCAAAAAATACTATATGAATTGGAATGCTTATTAGAATCCACATTAGAAGAACCTTTTATGGAGAATTATAAAGATCTAATACATATAGCTAAAAAATCTATTATCAATAATTAGCAAGCTGTAGATTGAGACGAACCTCAACAAATTGGTTAAAGCCCAAATCTTTAAAAAAGACGGCAGCAAAGAGACTTGGGCCTATACCTACGACGCCTTGGACAGAAGGATAGGCAAAGGTTTTCTGAAAGATGGAGAAGTTTCAGGAATGTCATTCCCGCATGATTTAAGCGGGAGCTGCCAGAAAACCCACTACTTCCACTGCGATCAAGTCGGTATACCGCGCGAGAAGACCGACATACACGGCAATCTCTTGTGGTACGGTGAATACACCGCCTGGGGCCGTCTGAAAAAGGACGATCGGGTTTACAAGAACGCGCATCAGTCGTTCCGACTTCAAAACCAGTATTATGATGAAGAGACGAGGCTGCATTACAACCTGTATAAGGAGACCTTAAAACTATGAATATAGACTTTAATAAAATTGCAGAATTTTGTGTTACAAAAAATCAGAAAAAGAAGATTGCTATTCTTCAAAAGAAATTTTCTTTTAATAATTCCAAGAGTAGAGAAGCGCTTACCGACTTAATTAGTAGTTTATTTGTCAATAAAATATATGAACCTTTCAAAATCATTATTCCTGCTATTTTGCAAGTGAAATTTGAAGAGGATTTTGAAATATGGGGAGATGTAGAATATATAATTGGTCTTTTGAATGAGTCTCCTATTATTTCTAGCGATCAGAAAAAGCAATCTTTTGAATTACTAAAGTCTGTAACCGAGTATAAAAGCCAAAAAGGTGCTCAAGAAGGATTAGATAATTATTTTGCACGACACCTATCACTATATTTTGTTGAAGAAGGAATGGAAAATGTGAAGGAAGCAATTGAAGATGATGATCTTGAACTTGAATACTTTATGAGGTTAGGACTATTATCTGCTGCTTCTGTTGTTAAAATTATCTGCAACTCTACTAATGATTTATTAGAAAAACAAATGAACGAGATTATTTTGAAACAATTTCAAGCATTACATGAAGAAAAATTGTTGAAATATAGTTAAAAACCAGCAAGCTGTAGCCTACACAAAACTGCTAGTTCTGACGTAGTGCATGTGTGGTGCGCATGCACGCGGTTTTACCTACCGCAACCCTATCAACGAAGATGGAGAAATCGGCCAACAAGCCCACTACTTCTACTGCAACCAAATCGGCATCCCAAGAGAGATGACCGATGATGAAGACAAACTAGTTTGGGGATTAGTACGGCTAGGGCAAACTGAAGAGCGAGACGAACATAACAGGAACGGCTCACCAACCCTTCCGATTGCAAAATATCCTTGTCCGCACTGGCATGTAGCTACTGCCAAAATAGATGGAAATCTTATTCAAGAAAGAAATAATGGGAATGGTACATTATCTTGGAAGTACTACAAAGATAATGTAACCGAACAACATAGGAAATAGTATCATGACAACTTTAGAAAATAAGATCTTTACTTTAAAACAGAATCATTTAATGAAAAAAATGAAAGAAATTCATTTTTTAAATAATTTAATTTCAGATTCTGAAAAAAATCATTCCATATCCACTCTCATGTGAAATAATAAATCGTACTTTTACCCCCTATAGAAATATAGAATTATCAAAGGAAAAATTTTTAGTTTATCGATAAAAAAATGAAATATTAAATTTTTTTGCACCAGAGGAAAATGATATTATATATGTATACTTTTATGGTGGAATAAATGATTCAGCTAAAACACCAATAGAATTATTCCCTTTATTTATTATTAAAAGAAAGAATATTAGCGATTGGCTAGAATTAATAAACAAACCTAATTTTTTTATTGTTTAAAAATTCTTTAGTAATAAAATAGATAAAGTTATCGATATATCTCTACTCGACAATGGGGAAGATGTGTTATCTATTTCTATTGGAGTGAATGCTTAACTATTTTTAAAAAAATAAATAAACTATTCCAGCAGAAGCAATCCTTGGCTTTGTATAACTTAAAGGTGGTTAGCATGAAAGAATTATTAGAAAAAAACTTGAAAAATAATAGTTTTATTGATAAGGTCAGAATGGATCTTGAATTCGATGTAAAGGACTACCAAGAATTATTAAAAAAATTTTTAAATGAAATAAAAGCATTATACTCATAATCATAATCTAATTGAAAAAAAGACTAGCATCTCTTTTTATATGAAATACCGAAATTAACACATATTTGGTATCTCAATTTAAAAGACGATCCAAATAAAAATACATCTTCTATTGTTAATCAACTTGAAGATGCATGGATAGAGTTAGATTCAATAATTGGAGAAGAAATTCTTGGTCAAGGACAATAAATTCCTCTTAACAAACACTAGTCATAGGTTAGGTCGTGTTCCACCAAATATCAAGAGTATCTGAAATCAATTTTCAGACGACCTTAAAGAAGAAACAGGGTTGTATTACAACTTCTTCGGGTATTGTGGATCCGGATGCCGGTCGTTTTTGTAAATCAGTATCCGATTGGGTTGTTGGGCGGGGATAATCTATATCAGTTTGCGCCGAGTACTCAGATTTGGATTGATTACTGGGGGCTTGCTTGTTTGACTTATCGCCATACAATAAAACCAGATAAGAAAACTAGTATATCGGATCTGCGTAGGCAAATTAGAGGACAAGCAGATAGAATAGACGAAGATATATTAAAAAAATGCCTGACGAAACAACTAAAAATCACGTATCAATTGAAATTGAAAAAAATAGCTTGATTTAATATTTTTTTAACATTTATTTGAAGGAATTTAAACATGGTAAGCATAGAACATTATAAAAAAACTTGGATGATGATGGCAAAATAGATTTTTCTTGATAATTTTAATGGTAATCCGTCTATAGAATTTATAAATTCTTTAGAGGAAGAGCTATTTTCTAAAAAAATGTAGACGAGTTTGTAAAAAGTCGAAATATTAAGATTTTTAGCCAAGTTTCGGCATGATAACAGAGGGACAAAAAGATAAAAATAGTAAAACTAATATTAGATAATTACCAAGATAATGAAGAGATGACCTTATCTATTGCAGCACAGGAGCTAATGTTTTTTTAATTTAGGGAGAGACGATTTCAGAAAAAAATATCTAATTTTTTTATTGGATACAGAGTATCAAAATATGGATATGATTGATTTAACATCTTCATTAATTAGATTATTATGTACAAAAGAAAATAAAAGCAATGGTTCTGATGAGTATTTTCAGGAACTAGAAAAAATAGATTCTTATAGAGAAGATATAAAAACGTGGATAAATTAACAAAAATTTATAATTCATTAGTTTGTTGCAAACAAACCGTAGCCTGTAAAAAAACCTCCAATTTTGAAACAAGGTGTGTGCAGTACGCACGTACGCGGTTTCTGTTTTCAGACGGCCTCGAAGAGGAAACCGGATTCGTTTGGGACGGCAGTCACCTCTTACAGGAAATCCAACTGGACGGCAGATATACCTATATCTACGCCGATCCCGACAGCTACGAACCTTTGGCACAGGTACACAACTGTACCAATGAAGAAGGCGAAAACCGCTAACAAACCCACTACTTCCACTGCTGCCAAATCTGCATACCGCGTGAGATGAGCGATATCCACGGCAATCTCTTATGGTACGGCGAATACACCGCTTGAAGCATATGAGGTTATTAATAATTTACATCGCAGCAATAAGAATCATTTAAACAATGCAGAACGTAAACTAATGAGGGAAGCGAGAAAAAGAGGAGCAAAAATTGAATCAATAGGAGCTACTAGACCAATGTGCGGTAGATGTCAAAAAGGCGCAAGAAGTATGGGAATTTTGCGAAGAGTAATTACGGCTTTAAAAAGATAGGAATTAAATATGACACCTCAAGAATTAACTAATGAAATTTTATTAGAAAGTATTTTGGATTGCACTGATTTTGTATCAAATGAACTTCCTAATCTATACAAATCGGTAAAAAAATCTCTGCCTAAAAGCGATGAAATATTTTTTATGAATTTTGTTGAAGATGAAAACAAAGAGGATAATTATTATGGATATGTCTATGATAAAAAAAATACAGTAATGTATGAATATTCTTTTCAAGATAGTAAGCTATTGAAAAATAGTAAATTGTCCCTTATTGAAAAGGATGTTAGTAAGTTAACTACAAAAGATATTCTTGAGTTGCCTGCACTTAATTTATTGTAGCGAGCCATAGCCCGCATGAAACCTCAAATCCTGACGTAGGGCGGCACGCGGTTTCTGTTTTCAGACGGTCTCTGTAATGAAATAAATTTTAAATTAAATTTTCAATAATTGAGAAAGGACAATTAAAATGCTTGATTCAGATACAAAAAATATGATTTCTGTATGGATAGGAACATCAAATAAGACGTTAGATGAATTTAATAAATACACTGAAGGAATGGAAGATTCAGATTCTCAATGTCCAGCATTTGCAGATTTTGGGGTTTCATTTATTGATTCAGACATTTTTGTAGCTTTTCGTACCAAAAACGGAGAGATTGTTCCAATTGAAATTTTAGCTGAAGAAATTGGTACGCATTCGAAAAAAGCCACAGAAGAAATTATAAGAGCATCTAAAGAAAAAGGTGTGAATGAAGGGAATTCTTTGTATTATTATGCAAACGCTACTTTTAAACCCGATGATCCAAAAAAACTTTATAATGACTTAAAATTTATAGGAACGTTTAAAGATCCTAGAAAAAAGTTTCGTTAAATTTGTTGCCTAGCCAGCTGTAGCTTGCATAAATTTTTAAATTCACAGGTAGAGTGCGTGCCTCAAAACATGCACGCAGTTTCTGTTTTTCAGACGACCTCAATACTTTCTTTAAGGTCGTCCGAAGCATTTGCTCTTTAACAATCTCATTACCATTAGCAATGGCATTCTATCTAGAGGTCGTTTTTCCTGATGGCTGAGAAGCTAATTGACATAGACGAATACAGGAAAGGATATATATTATGTTGAAAATATTAAATAATTCATTGGATGGAATTGTATTGGGTCAAAAAAAGGCTGACTTTGATGATGTTATTTTAAACAATCCCAATTATTCATTAGAGTTTGATAGAAAACACAAGATACAATCTGATTCAGAATTGATTACTGTATCTTCCTTGAGGAATTGTGATGAATTTTGCTTAAATGGAAAAGTTATTAACTTTTCAAATCTTGAAAAATTTTTAGAAGAGGAGGATCCTCTAATAGAAGTTTCGGATGAAGAAAATTATTTTTATATTTTTTTCCAAAGTATAATTTAGTTTTTATATGTTGACTATAAGGATAATTTGTTTCTGCAGATATTAATTTACGATGAGACTATAAGAGATTTATATGATAATAAAGGTAAAAAAAGTACTCATACTTTCAAAAAAAGTAAACTTAAAAAAACCCAACTTTAAATCATGAAAAAAATTAATATTTATTCCTTATAAGAGCATAGGCGATTTTGAATTAAATTGTTCTCTATCAGATGTTATAAAAAAAATATGACATATCAAACAATGTTATCCCTGAAGGTAAAAAAATATTATAGAGATAAACAATTTTGTACTAAGGTTTGATAATGAAAAGTTAACTGAGGTTACAATTTTCAATGATAAGAAAGTAGAGCTTGCAATATACTATAATGAAATCAATATATCATCAAAAAAAGGGCTTGCTGAGCTATTAAGTCAATATGATGTTATTGAGAGAACGAAATCTAAATATCTTTTCAAAGAATTAGGTCTAGTTGTAGAAAAAGATCTGTCCGAATTTCGTTTTTTTGAACAATCATTATTAAAATTTTGGGTAAATTTGCATAGACCTATTACTAGCTGGTAATCACAAGTAAGCCATAGCAAGCCGTAGACCACATGAAACTTCCAATCCCGACGTAAGGTGTGTGCGGTACGCACGCAGTTTCTGCCTTTCAGACGACCTCTGTCAAATCGCCTAACCCGAATGCGACGCACAACCTCACTTCCGTCACCTTCAGATGAATTATTTGAAATTATTAGACTACCTTAGGAGATTATCATGGATATGACATTATTTAATTTTAAGACATTTTGGGAAGCAAATGCTGATGAAGATTATCGTGAAGATATTATCAGAATGTCTATTGCACTTATGACGTTTCTCAAAAACAATAACTTACTTGTTGATATTGACCCATTTAATGAGGATGGCTCTATCAAAGAAGATTTGATCATCCGAAAATCCAATGTAACCGATGAAGGATTCCAATTATTTGTTAAACCAGTAAATAACTGGTGGAATGCTTTGGATAGGGGAACTCCTCCCGAGAAAGTTACTATTTTGGAGAATGGGTTGAAAAAAAAATTCGTGCTACGAAAAAGTAATTTTATATTTTCAGACGGCCTCAATATCTCTTTTGAGGCCGTCTGAAAGACATTGCTCGAGGAGGACTATATTATGGAAATTAAAAATAGAGATGACTTTCTAGTTTTTTTAAAAGAATTCATTACTGAAATTCATACAGAAGATTTTGAAAATAATACACTAGATAGCTTTTTAGAAGCCATGAAAAATTGGATTGAAGATATGGATGGATACTATAAAAATATAGGTATGAGAGAATATAACAACAAAACTTTAAATTGGAGTATGTTAGCAGACATTTTGAATGCCTCACGAATATATGAATAGCAATAAGTAAACGTAGGTTGAACTGAGTTCAGTCTACTATAGTTTGGATTGAATTCCAACAAAGAGGACCCTTAATCCAAACATCTCAAGTACAAGCCATATTCAATAAAGTTGGTCAATTAGTTTCAATTCGGGGGATATTTAAATGAATAAAAAGTATAAAGTCAGTCCTGAATATATCAGACTTTTTCTTGGACTATTACACGAAGGTATAGATAGCAAACTTGAAGACTTATCAGGTCTGAATTTGGTTAATCGAGATAGCGTAAAGAGATTAGTCAAAGAATATCTGTACCCCGAGTATCAAAATTTTACAATATCAACCCAATTCAAAATTAAAGAAAGTTTGAGATTTGGATTAAATTTCTGGACAGAAGAACGACTACATGATCAATTTCCTAGTACCGACGCAGCCTTTGAAATACCTCAACAAATGACCGCAAAAGAACTTTATAAGCAAATTTGGGATGATATGTTTAATAATGAAGATATCACTATTTCTGATATAACAAAATATCAGGAATCGAACCAAAATTAGCAAACTATAGCCCCCATGAAACCTCCAACCCTGACGTAGGGTATGTGAGGTACGCACGAACCCTTGACGCAAGTCCACGACTGGTCAACCGAAGACGGCGAAAGCTGACAACGAACCCACTACTTCCACTGTGACCAAATCGGTATCCCAAGAGAGATGACCGATAAAGACGGCAACCTCTTGTGGTTCGGCAACTACACAGTCTGGTGTCATCTGAAAAAGGATGAGCGGGTTTACAAGAACGTGCACCAGACGTTCAGACTGCACAACCAATATGTCGATCGTGAGACGGGCTTGCACTACAACTTCTTCAGGTATTATAAGCCTGATGCGGATCGGTTTGTTAATCAGGATCCGATTAGATTCGGAGGGAAACTAATTTATATCAATTTGGATTTAATACTACCTTATGGATAGATATTTATGGTTTATCTGGTACTCTAACAATTCACTCAAGTGGTAGATCTTCAGGTTCTTCATCATTAAATTCATCATAAGGTTCATTATGAAAATTAAAGCAATTATCCCATTTCTTATGAGTATAATATCATCTGGTTGTTCGTTAACTAATAATGAAATTGATATTAATGACATTTGGAATTTTAAAATTACTATTACTGGAGCTCAAGAAAATAGAGAAGCTCATTTGATAGGTTTACTTGGCAATAGTGCAATGGGAATATCAAGTATAGAAACTACTATTTACAATGACAATGAATTAAATGTTGTTTTATTTCAGAAACTAGCAGAATCAAAATATTCTGGGAAATTAGACAAAAGAATTATTGTTAGCAAAAATATTAGTAAAGTTACTTTTGGCTCTGCAAGGGAAATCATATGGCATAACTAATTAGCCAAGACGGAATCAAACTTCAATACTACCTGTAAAATATAAAAGGGTTATTTGAAATACATTTTTAGATAACCCCATCCCCCAACAGGAGTACTCCATGGCCGACTCCACCCGCTCCGTCTTCCGTTCCCCCCATCCCCTTCCCACTCTTTGCCGATCTCGGCGATGCGCCATTCTTCCTCGGTTAGAATCCGGACGGGCATTATGTCATTGCTTCTCTGGACGGTTCGATAGCGCTGTATTTTGCCCCTTTGGTGGTTGCTGAAGACGGTTCTGATGAAGATTCCACCTCTTCCCACTGGACGAGGTGGAAGACGCCAACGGCAACGGACGGGTATTCTCGCTGAACTTCGGCAATGTGGCTGATGAGCAGTCGCCCTTGTTGGAACTGTTGTTCTAGTTAGTGTTTGTATATATTCAACGGCGGGAGTATGTGGTGCTTTTGTGGTAGGAGGAAGTCTTGTAGGAACAATGTGAAGTTTAATATTGATATAGGAGCATGATAATTATGAGCAATAGTGATTTTTATATACAAAATATGATTGAAACTTCTTTAGAACAAGAAGATTTCAGTCAAATAATTATACTACTAGATTCACTACCATCTAAAAATATACGTAGAGCATTGTATTTATTATCAAAAATATTCCCAAATAAAATAGAAATTACTGAGAATGAATTTAAATTTATTAAATGTATATTATCCAATAATAAATTTATAGTAGTTCAAAAGCATCTCTGATTTTCTGAGAGCAATATCTATACTCAACTTTAATGACCTACAAAAAAACAGGATATTTCTGATTTGATTTTTTTCAAAATCTAAATATTTTTAAGCAAAAAAATTGTGATTTTTGAGTTAAATGTACTAATAACAAAATTAATAGAACCTAATAAATTTTTTTATGCAAGTTGAGAAAATTAAAAAAATAATTTAGATGATTATTCAAGAAAATATTTATTAGATTTTATTTTTTACGAGAAAGAATATCTTGAAAATGGCTTTAATGAAGATGAAATAAATGATTTCATAAAATTATTGAGCTACCCTAGATAAAATAGCAAGCCGTAACCCGAGCAAAACCTCCAGTTCTTCCGAACCCTTGGCACAGGTACATAACTGGACCAACAAAGACGGAGAAAGCGACCAACAAACCCACTACTTCCACTGCAACCAAATCGGTATCTCAAGATTTAACCAATAAAGACGGCATACTCTTGTAGTTCGGCGAATACACCGCATGGAAAAATCATTATAAATGTAAAAGTATCTAAGATAATGGAGGTAAATATGCCCTTCCTAAAAATTACCTACAGAGATTACCCTAAAGAAGGATTGTTCAAAAACCTTTATCGAGAAAACATCTATAAAATAGATGAATTTAAAGATGAATTTAAGTATTACGAACATACCCCAATAGAGAAAATTATTATTGATGAACATAATTTAGTACCATTCATCTTTTTTTCACCAGAAGGAATAAATTATTTAATGCCTAAAATTATTGATAGCATCAGCAATGGCATTGGAAATGATGATATTCCGGTAAATATAGAAGAATTTATTATAAATATACCTACCGCAGAAAACATCACTCATGCTTTAAATCTCTTAAAAAAAGATGAGCTTATAATTCTAAAAAAGTATTTAGAAAAAATATTATTTGGGGGCTCATCAAATTTGATACAGCAAATAGGTGAACATTATTTACTCAGAAGTATTGAATATCTCGAAAAGTTAATAAATAATTCCTAAATCTACTTATTATTTTGTTAATCGAATACATAAGCCAAGGTTTCTAGAAAAATAGTCGTAGATTGGTTAAAGGTCTAACAATCTTGCAAGGTCGTCTAAAAGAGGAAACCAAGGTTACGAATAGCAATCACCAATCCTTCCGCCTGAAACCAGTATGCCGACCGTGAAACGGGGCTACATTACAACTTCTTCAGGTATTATGAGCCTGATGAGGAACGGTTTGTGAATCAGGAGCCGATTAAATATTTGGAGGATGCAAGTTTTTATACTTATGCATTTAATATCACGAGTTGGCTAGATTATTTAGGATTAAATCCTTTTAAAATTTATTCTTGTTTACGACAAATATTTAACAAAGCAAATAAAAAAGTAAATAAATGATTGGAAAAACAGATTAAATGTTTTAAAAGAAAAAGCAAAAGCTGAATGTTCTAGATAAAATTGTTTGGAGAGTAAATATGAATAATCTTTTAACAAAACTTTTTTTGAAATACCAAGACTACCCTAGTTTTTTTAGTAGTAATCCAATCACTTCAGTACATGACTTAGGTTCTATGGGAGAAACATTATTAAATTTAGCCGTTAATTCTCAAGCTAAAAAAGATGTTATCTTACTAATAGAAAATGGTGCTAATGTCAATCAACAAGGCGAATTAAATTTTACTCCTATTCAAAATGCTTGCCTTCACGGAAATATTGATATTATTAAAATTCTTTTAGAGAATGGTGCTAAAACAAATATAAAAAATGAGTTCGGATATGATGCAAAGCATTATGCAACGGAAGAATATCATGATAAAAAAATGTCTAAAGAGATAATGAATTTATTGAGAAATTATAAGTAATTGATTAAATCATATTAATGGCGAGCCAACAAAACCGTAATAAGGTCGCTGCACCACAACTTCTTCAGGTATTATGAACCTGATGCGGGCAGGTTTGTTAATCAGGATCCGATTGGGTTGGAAGGAGGCTTTAACGTTTATCAGTTTGCACCGAATGCTCAAGACTGGATAGACCCAAGTGGAAATATAGCTTTTGTACCAATTCTGATTGCAATGGGAGTGGGCGCACTCACGGGTGCGGCAACTGATGCGGGTATGCAGGTCGCTTCTAATGTGATTAATGGTAAAGATTAGAACGACATTGATTATGAAAGTGTTCCACTCTGTGCCGGTATTGGTGCGATAGCAGGCCCTGTATTAGGAAAGGTAGGTAAATTGGCCATAGGTAAATGCCGAAATGCTTTTGGCCCTTTTAGAAAATGGTATAGGAGAAAACCATCTTATAGTAGATCAGGAGGATTTCGAACTAATAACTCTATTTCGTGGGGAGCTTCTCCGGCTAGAAATGGTAGATATGTTAACCAAATAGGAAATCCCAAATTGCGTCAATTTAATCAGTATATTCGCAATAAAAGACTTCCTCCAGGTCGATTATGGTGGAGGACACGAGACCCTGGACATTTCAATATTAAAAGGTAAATAAATAAATAAAGGTGAACTATGTATACAAAGATTAAAAGAGAGAGCAGTGAAAAAGAGACACAAAAAAATTTGAAAACTCTTCTGAACATAGTAAATAATTCTTCTTGTTATCGTTGTTTTCTTGGTACAAGTGGTCAAGATTTAGATTTTTTTAGAAAGCTAAAAGAAAATACTAAAGTTAATTTAGTATGGAATGGTAATTTAAAAAAAGGAATATTAGGATTTTTATTGGGATTTATTCCTGATCGCATAGGAATAGTTGAATTTTTAAAACCAATTGATGAAGTTTTTTTTGAAGATACTTTATATGACTGCAGCCCTTCAACAGTATCTATAGTGATTATGAAAGATCAAGATAAAATTCAGAACTTTATAAAATCATTTCAAGCTTCACCTGTTCCAGATGATTTTGAAGCAAGCGTACTCAAAGACCCCTACGCTTTAATCTACACTATTGGAATTAGTGATATTGATGATGGTATTAATCTTGAAGAGATAGTTACTATGACAAGTTTTTGGGTGGATAGATTAATAGATTCTCATGAATATATTATTAACGATAATAGAAATATTTTACCAATTATTGTAATTGATAGTGGAGACGTTAGTCTATTTGCCGATATCAAAGATGCTGAATTATATTTAGAACCAGACGATGTCAAACAAAATGCTTATGAAATATTTAATAGAAATGGAGATTTATTAAATCCGATTATATTAAAGAAGAGTAAAAAAAATTTCTTTTTGGTACCTTTTGTAAAGGAGAGTATACAAATAATGCCATATATCCCTAATATAAATAATAAGGAATACCTCTTGGAATTATTATTCAAATTTTGTGATAATGTTAAAATTGAAGTACCAAAAGGAATTAATTTAAATAATTTAGTCGATAGGTTAATAAAAGAAATTGGTTTTACTAAATAATCGTAGTGTCAACTTTTAGAAGAGCAAGTGTAGTAAACTGTAGCCCGCATGTAGGGTGCGTGCCCCAAGGTACGCCCCCAGTTTCTTATTTCAACAGTCTCAAAAGGCCGTCTGAAAAACTTGTTAGACGGCGTAAGTAATCATATTCTTTAATAACCCGATTTACACGGCTTCTGCCGCGACGGCTATTAGGAACAACTATTATTGTAGGTAAAGCTGCACCTCAAGGTTTGGGGTTTCCTGATGGACAAAAACAAAAATATATGAATGACTTGGAAAGGTTAATAAGACAATGAATCAGGAGCAATTTATAAAAAAGATTAATATTGTTTTAGACGAAATTGATAGAATGATTAATAATTGTGATGAATATAGTTATACAAATAAACAGCAGTTGATTTCTATAAAAAATGAACTATATGACATGATTAATTATCTAAATTCAGAAAGTTTTTTTCAACAAAAAAAAGGAAAAGAATTTTTATTGTCTCGGATAGTAATTGATTCTTGGCCATTTAATAATGAAGTTGGTAATCTCCTTGTAGAATTAGAAGAAGATTTCAATTCTTTGACAAGAAAAAATATAAAAATGTCTAAGTTAAAAATTTTGACTGAAACTCCTTTAGACTTTCAAGAAAAATTTTTGTTTGACAAATGGGAAGTCAGTTACCTTGATTTGATGGAAGTAAATCAAGGTTCTCCCTTAGTTGGAAGTCTATCCATTAACGGTCAAGTTATTATTCAAGAACAGGGTTTTGGAGGGCCTTTGTTGTATTTCAATAGAAAAATATATATTCCAGTTTTCATTAGACGATTTTGGGTTGTTGGATTTAGGCTTGCAACATTAAATTTAGATGATTTATCCATTGAGTATATTGGGGGTATCGAAGACTTGATTTATCTGAAAGAGATAAAAGATAATAGAATTTATTTCTATACAGATATATATAAAAAGCACAGAAAAGAATTTAACTTTATATGAACAAATATAACTCAAGAATATGCTGTAAACATCATAGCCAAAGGAGGACTTCCATGTTAATTAAAGTCAAAGAATTTATTCAAAGTATTGGATTAGTATTCTAATTTCATGGATTTGTTTTTGGTTATGGATGGCCTATTATGGAGATAACACGATAGTTAAGTTGGTCGTGTTTCCGATCATCTCTTTCTTTCTAGTTATTTTATTTCATTTGGAATTAGAAAGAAAAAATATTAAATATCTATCCATAATTCAAATGTTAATTGGGATGCTGCTGGGATTAGCTATACAAATCGAAAGTGAGAGTTTTATGTTCCTTGAAGGATTGATATTCGGAGGAATTTTGGGATTAACAACACCCTTTTGGGTTAAAATATTTTTATTTTTAAGAAAAAAGATAGGAAATTATGTATAACAAAGCATAAAATAGGGTAGTTACCAACAAACCCACAACTTCCACTGCGACCAAAATCGGCTTCCCGAAAGAGATTGCCGCTAAGAACTACAATCTGGTTTGGTTCGCCAACTACACCGTCTGGAGCCGACTGAAAGAGGAAACCAAGGTAACGGATAGTGCATATCACCCCTTCCGATTGCAAAACCAGTATTATGATTCTGAAACAGGGGTGCATTACAACTTCTTCAGGTATTATAAGCCTGATGCGGGGCGGTTTGTAAACCAGGAGCCTATTGGATTGATGGGTGGAGAGAATCTTTATTGGTTTGCGCCTAATGGGCAAGATTGGCTAGATCCTTTAGGTTTGGATAAATGATGTGAAAATAGCAAAGTTAAAACAGAACCAAACACAGCATTTTTTTGGTCAGGTAGAACAGATGGTATTGGTGGACAACATATTGCTGCCGATATTGCCAAATCTAATGGAGGAACAACATCAGAAATGTTAATTGAAGCTAGAAATTATCATGCCTACTTGGGATCAAAATTACCAAGCAAGCATTAAAGCATGGGAAGATATTTCATCAGAGTATGCAACATGCGCTTCTGGTACTGTAACAGGCGTTATTGGCAAAGATATGCGACCAGGAAATATATGGGAAAATAGAGAATTACCCGCTTTGAATAACAATCCTAATATAGATCCTAAAACAAAGATTTCAACTGTTATATTTCAAAGGTAATTACTATGGATGATTTCGTAATTGAAAAAATTTCAAGAGGTATGTTAATTGTTTCTTTAAATGGACATGAAATTTCATTTGAAGGAGAAATGTTCTTTCCAAATAATGAGTTTCACTTTTCCCTATATGCGAAAACAGCAAAATTTACTAAGACCAACCAAATTTTAAGCAAGGAAGAGTTAGATAATATTTTAGAACATTTAAAAAAAGAATTTATTTTAAAAAATAGAGTATTAGACATAATTTTCTAAATTTAATTATCAACTGTAAAGTAGCCTAAGCAAGCCGTAGACCACATGAAACTTCCAATCCCGACGTAAGGTGTGCGGTATGCACACACACGGGTTCTGCCTTTCAGACGACCCCACCCCCAACAGCAAGCGTAGCCTACATGGGTAGCAAGCGTAGCCTGCATGCCGTAGGGTGTGTGAATCAGAATCCGATTGGATTGATAGGTGGGGAGAATCTGTGTGCGTTTGCGCCTAATACAAATAAGTGGCTTGATGTCCTAGGTTTAAATAAAAAATTGCCCGCACCATATTGGCCTCCTAATAGAGGCGCTTTAGGTGAAGTGAGGAGCATTACACTTCCGGTTGGCACCCTTGTTGATAGGTATGGTTATCCAGGAGGAACTTTTGTGTCTCCAGTAGGAACACCATACCCTATGAGAGTCTTACCTCCTGGTTCTAATCAAAAGCCTTATACCATATATAGGGTACTGAAACTAATTGATAATGTAGCTGCTTGTAAAATTATGCCGTGGTTCGGAGAGATTGGATTAGGGACACAGTATGAATCGCCAAAATCTGTTAAATCATATATAGAAGCTGGGCATCTAGAAGAGGTGAAAATAGGAAAATGTTAAAAATTAATGAATTGAATTCATATCTCAAAAGTAAAGGAGTACCAGAAGATAGTTACTCGATCAATGAAGTAAATGATGAATCATTATGTATTATTGAAGAAAATAAAAAATGGCATATATTCTATTCTGAAAGAGGATTGAGAACCGAAGAATATTGTTACCAAGATGAACATTTGGCAATTCTATATTTTATAAATCGGTTATCAAAAATGTTAAAGTTTTCTTTTGAATGAAAAAAGTAAACCGTCAACAAACCCACTACTTCCACTGCGACCAAATCGGCGTCCCAAGAGAGATGACCGACATTCATGGCAATCTCCTGTGGTACGGTGAATACACCGCTTGGGGCCGTCTGAAAAAGGACGAGCGGATTTACAAGGATACCCATCAGCCGTTCAGAGTGCAGAACCAATACTTTGATGAAAAGACGGGGCTGCATTACAACTTCTTCAGGTATTATGAGCCTGATGCAGGTCGGTTTGTGAATCAGGAGCCGATTGGTTGTGGGATGGAGAAAATCTATACTGGTTCGCTTCTAATATTACAAGTTGGATTGATTCTTTAGGCTTGGAATCCATAGTAGATTTCCTTACAATAGTATCTGCAAAACAAAATACAGGAGCGGTTTCTTTTTTTATGTTAATGATCACATTTATAAAGGAGTAAGTGGCAAAGCTCCTAAAAAATTGCATCCTGAATAAAAAAGCTTTAAATAAAATCGAATCTAGTGTTCCTAATGTACCAGGGTGGCATTGGAAATATGCTGAAGTAGCTGCTTTCAATAAAGCCCTGTAAAAAGGAGAAAACTAGATGGTGCTTTGGATTTGAAGGGTTTAAATCCACCGGGGCGAAAGTTGGTGTGTATTAACAATGGAGTAGATACAGAGAGATAGCATCAATCTTCGTTTTAAATATAGGGAGTTAAGAAACAAAATGCTACAGATAGTTATTGATAATTTGGAAGCTTTAAAATTAGATTATTCTCGTTTTAGTGTACAAAAGAATTATTTTAATAGTGAGATGATTTCTATTACTTTAATATGTTCTTTACCCGATAAGATTGGAGAGCTTACCATTTGGAATGATTTGAGTATAGTGAAGGAGTGGATTGATTATGAGACAGAAAAGATAATTTGTTTAGAAAGAAAGGAATTTGATACTTTAGAAAATTTAATAAATGATTTATATCTATTTATTGAGGAATGTTGTTAAATAAACTAGATCTGCACATATGGGACATAATCCTGAAGATGTTGTGGATTATTGAAATAGAAGAAGAGAATTTTTTGGTGAAAAATCGCCTGAAGTCAGGTTATGGATGAGGGATTCAAATAGCCATCGGCTTGAAAAAGGTGCAGGAAAAGGGGGGAATTGCTCCCACGGCGCACAAAATCGAAGTAGATATGATAGGGATAAATCAATTGGACCTAGACCGAAATCTGATTATGGTCATAATTGACATAGAAAATTTACATTTAATATCGTTTAACTTTATTGAGGAGGTGTATGCTATGAATTTAGATGCAGTTAACCCAGAATTAGAATCAAAAATTAATGATTTAGTTTGTGAAGCTTATAATAAATCTTTTTTGGAACAAGAAAAATTACTAAAAGAAGCATTTGAGCTAATACCCAAGCCAGTAACTCAATGGGCGCATCCAACTACAATGGTTGCGATTGCCTTATTCGACTTATATTATAAAAATCAGAAATATGAACAGGCTGAAGAATGGCTGATTATTGCTTTAAGTGTTGCTGATTTAGGAACAACTAATGCAGGAACATACCTATTAGGCGGTATTTTTTATTATGATATTGAAAAATATGATGATGCTTATAAATATTTCGATATTGCTTATAATGATGCCGGGTATTATCCATTTAGCATAGAAGACAAAAAATATTGGCAATTTTATAAGCAACGTAAAGAAGAATTAAATCCTAAGAAAAAAAATAAAAAGTAAGATTCGATATTTTCATTCGACCTCACTATCTTCTTTGAGGGGGGTCTGGGACGGTAGGTATACCTATCTCTAGACCGTTACCGACAGCTACGAACTCCTGGCACTGGTACACAACTGGACCGACGAAGACGGAGAAATCGGCCAACAAGCCCACTACTTCTACTGAAATCAAGTCAGTATACCGCGCGAGAAGACCGACATCCACGGCAATCTCTTATGGTACGGCGAATACACCGCTTGATGTCGTCTGAAACGAGACGAACGTAACGGGAATTGCGCACCAACTCTTCCGATTTCAAAACCAGTACGCCGACCGTGAGACGGGGCTACACTATAACTTCTTCAGGTATTAAGAGCCTGATGCGGGTCGGTTTGTGAATCAAGATCCGTTTGGGTTGTTAGGTGGAGAGAATCTGTATCAGTTTGCTCCGAATGCGCAGGAATGGCTCGATGTTTGGGGACTGTGCCCGGCCAACAAAAATAAACCAAATAAACCTAAACCGCTGTTAAAGAATTTATTCAAACGTTGGAAAAGAGGCGAGCGTATTGTTTACCATTACCTAACGGTGATATGCCATCTTGGGATGTTATTAGGTCAAGATACTGGAAAAATAGGTATTTAGCCTCGAAAAGTACAGGAGAATTTTCTCCTGCAAATATGAGTAGAATAAAAAGAGGATGTGCTCCTTTAAATGCAAATGGAAATCCCATGGAGTTGCATCATCATGTGCCACAACGCTTATACCGTGCGGATAGGCATAGTCCTTTTTATTTGAGAAAAGTAACTAGAAAACGACATGCAGCGCTTGACCCTTATAGGAATCTAGGAGATTAGCTATGAAAGCAATAGAAATTTTAAAGAATTTTGTGGAAGAAAAATTATCAACTGAAGAATTGGAAATGGCGTTGTATTCCAATCAAGAATTAATTTCCCTGTTGGAAAATACTAAAGCTAAACCTTATATGAATAGTAACTCCACTTATGAATATTTAATTAATCAGGATTTGACATCTCTTGATTCAAAGTTAAATTTGATGGATATTTTCAGAGAAATTTTAGATTACAAGCATATCCCGTACTCTTCGAATTCAACAACAGAAAAAAAATTTGATTTGATTTTGGAGGCTATTCCTAACTGGATACCAGCTGATATGGGTTATTTAAATTCCTTGTATGATAAGTATAAACCTAAGACAGCAACCACTTTAAAAAAGATTATTAAGGAACATTTCATTTGTATGGATAAATATCCCAAATGGTTACAGGAGCCTGATTGGCCTATCGTTGATAATATTCCCGCAATGTTTCTAGGGCAGTTAGATATAACGAAGTTGAAGCATGATACTACTTATCTATACATTTTTTGGGATAAAAAATTAGACAGATATATAGAAATAATACAGTCTCTATAAATGGGAAGACCGTAGCAGGCTGTAGCCTGCATGAAACTTCTAGCAAGCCTTAGCGTGTACAAAACCTCCAGTCCTGACGTAGGGGGTATGCACGCACGCGGTTTCAATTTTCAGACGACCTCTACCAAATTCCCGCCCCCGACAGCGGCGCACGGCTGCTGTTTATGGACGTGAAGGCAAAAAACTAGCGGTTTCGCCTACCGCAACCATATCATGGTCGATTACAGGCACAAGCGCGACAGCGTGTACGAGATTTACAAGAAAGGTTAAAAAAACGTTTGAGTAAGTCCATATCTGTTGGAGGATGTTCATCTACCAACTTACCGAAACGATTAGATTAGGAGTATATTATGAAAAAATTACTAGTATGGGGATATGCCCTACAAAGCATGGATAAAGCGGGAAAAATGGGGTTGCCACGTGTAGGCAGTGGTGTTCTAGGTATATCAGAGAAGTTTAACCCTAAAAAAACACATCCTGATTTTGACTTTCCATGGAGTTGGTTCGTAAAGGGACAAGAAATTCCTCCAATGCCTGAACAGGTGTATGTATGCTTGAAAAAAGCCCGAGGTGTTACTTTTGATTTTCTTCCATATAATGATTTCTTTATCATGTCAGCGCGTTTTTTGGAATTTATTAAAAAATACGGGTTTGATCATGATTTTGGTATGAGCAAGGTAATTATTGTCAATACAAAAGGCGAGCTATTGACGAATGAAATCTATTATTTGGTAAGAATAGTTGATTGGGAAATTCAGGATGAAATTGTTTACCCAGATTTAGCATTAGATGAAGATAATTTTTCACTGGAGGCATATACTAATTCAGATAAGGATATTTTATTGTCTACCAATTATAATTATTCAGGAGCATTCATGGTGTCAGAAAATTTAAAAGAAAAAATATTGGAAAACTTTTCTTTGCCTTTTCTTTATTCTTTAGAAGAGTGGAAGGAATTAAATAATTCAGACTTTTATTGGGATTAATATAAATCAAAAAAGTGTTGGATAAACTTTTTTCCATCCCAACATCTACTTCCTCTCCCGTGGGAGAAGACTGGGGAGAGGGCAAAACGACCGCCCCGATTTCAGACGACCTTGAAGATGAAATCCACTTCGTTTGGGACGGTAGCCACCTCTTGCAAGAAGTCTACCTGGACGGCAGATATACCTATATCTACACCAATCCCGACAGCTACGAATCCTTGGCACAGGTACACAACTGGACCAATGAAGAAGGCGAAAGCCACCAGCAAACCCACTACTTCCACTACGACCAAATCGGCATCCTGAGGGAGATAACGGACATCCATGGCAATCTCTTATGGTACGGCGAATACACCGCTTAGGGTCGTCTGAAAAAAAAAACCAAGGTAACGTATAGCGCATACCAACCGTTCCGCCTGCAAAACCGATATGCCGATGCTGCATTACAACTTCTTCAGGTATTAAGAGCCTGATGTGGGGCAATTTGTGAATCAGGATCCAATTGGGTTACTTGGAGATGAGAATTTTTATCCATTCTAGCCCAATGTGCAGGAATGGATCGACCCTAAAGGCTTGGCAGTTTTTCAATACCTCTTAATTGATTGCGTTAGGTAAAGCTGTGCTTGTAACTTTAGGTATAGGTATTATTTATTAAAAAGGGAAAAAAGCTCTTGATACAGTAATGATGGCAGCAAATGGAAATTAAGTCGATACTGGGGTTGCTAATCAAGTTTATGAAAAAATAAATGAGTATTTTCAAAGTACATGAAAAAAACAGATAAATGTGACAAATTAAAAGCAAGAAATGATAATTTCCAAAGAGGAAAAATAAAACGTAAACATACAAAAGTTTCTATGCTTGCAGTCCGGTTACATAAACTATTAAGAAGGAAATAATATGTTTTTTAAAAAACTACCAAATAGACAAAAATTTTTAAATATTTCTCCATAACTCTTTTTAGTACGAAATGACATTCCTAGTTATTTAAATATAAGCAATTGGTTTCAGGAGAATATAATTTTTAATTAATGAATTATATCTAAATAAATTTAATTTAAGACTAGATGATATTGATATAAATTTTTGGAAAATATCATTTTTAGTTCAATAGAAAAATGCTTTTAAATAAAAATTAAACAACAAAAATTTATCATTCTTTCAAGCACAAACGAAAAAAATAGATAGGGTTTTTAATTATATACGATAATCCCTTTTTTTGAATCAGGAAGAGTTAAATTACAATAATACATATGAAGCAAGATTTGTAATTATGTGTCCATATGAATATAAGGAGGTATTATTGGATTTCATTACTAAAAAAATATTGATCTTGATAACTGGGATTATGGTTATGGCATGAGTCTACTAGAAAGCCAAACGATTGAAGGCTCTCAAATTAAATCTACAATATTTTTCAAGCAGAAATATACCATTACTCTCAGAAAAAAATATGGAATGAAATGCTTTTTGACAAAGGATTCATTAGCTGAAAAAAAGGTTTCATTAAAGATATTTACGAATTTAATATTCTAAATGATAAGCAAGCTGAAAAATATTAATTTAAAAAGTTTTTTTAAAAAGAGGGATTGGAAGTTATTCTATACAAAATGAAAAAAATATATTTGGAAATTAAATTTTACTGAAATTAATTTAGTAAAACGTTTAATTAGTACAAACCCCTTCCTGCTTTCAATGACAAAAAGATAAATCATGACAATAAGCTTGGAAATTTCGCCATTCTCGACATTCGAAAGATAGGTGTAACAGGAAAAAATAACATGGTAAATGATAGAATTTCAAGTTTTGACGCTTTTTTAGAATGTAAAGATCTATCAATCAATGACTTATTGGAGAAACTACTACATTCTAATACTACTATTCAATATGAAGCAGCAAAAAAAGGCTACAATTTTTTTCAGTATAAAGAGATTATTGATATAATCAGAAATATTCTCTTAACAAGTCGATATAGTAAACATAGAGAAATTGCAAATTTTATCTTGGGACAAATGCAAGAAAAAAACTTAGCACTACGGAATTGAAAGAGATTTTTCTCCATATTAATTCACTCTATTCAAAATGACAAAAAGTATTAAAGTAAAATCATCTGCAATATCTTCCTTAGGACATCTATTTAGAAAATATAATCTAGGAGAAGAAGAATTTCGTACTGTGGAAAAATAATATTAGTTCTATTTGGAATATGAATAGATATTCTATAATTATTTCTATTGCATTTAGTTCCGCATATTTCCCAAAAAAAGAAATTATATAAAAGAATATCTAATAAAAAAATTTAAACAGCAAACATCACAAAAATCATCTCATGGATATTATATGGATTGAAAGAAAAAAACATTATAAATCAGAATCAATTGAAAATTTACTAATACATAAACTAAGCCAATTTGGTGAAAAAAATCCTATATTTACAATGAAATTATTGCATTTTTAATTTCAATTAATTCTAAAAAAGTTATCCCTTATGTTAAAAAGACACTATTCACTCAAAGTAAAATTGACGATGAAATTTATACTGAACTTAAAAATAATCTGTCAGATGAATTTGCGGAATTGAGAAAAAAATTATTAGAAAAATTTAAATAGTTTCTTGACGTCCGCCTCAACCGCAAGCCTGCCTTCGTCTTCAAAGCCAGTAAGATCAACCGCACTACCGGCGACAAATCCGCCCTGCCCGACCGCAAAGGGGTGTTGTCGCATACCATCAGCAAACCCACTACTTCCACTGCGACCAAGTCGGTATACCGCGTGAGATGACCGATAAGGACGGCAATCTCTTATGATACGGCGAATACACCGCTTGGGGGTCGTCTGAAAAAGGATGAGCAGGTTTTATAAGGATGCACATCCCAAGAGTCTCTTATAAAATTTCGTCTCAAGGATAACTATAACATCCATCTAATACAAAAATCGCCTCATATTCTTCTTGTTGTTGAGGATATTGATACCTTTAAAACTGGAATTATTAACCTCTTTCATGACTTACTTGATCCTGATAAAAAGTATCTGATTTATCGTGATTTTATCAAAACATACCTCAATATGACTCCGATCGAAAAAATCGAATTTTTCAAAAAGAAGACCGTCGAGGAAATCGCAGCAAAGAATAAGCTGTTATATACTATTTAGTGATGAGGTAATGCTATGAGAAAAACACTTTTTGGTTGGATGCTTGTATTTTCTGCATTACGCTTTCTTGATCGCTCAGTACGTCAGTCAACTAAAGCACTACGACATCTATTGAAATAACTTAGTTCTGTTATCAAACAGAACTTTTTTTATTGATTAAAATCTATATCTAGTATATAATCAATCTATAACGTATAGATTGGAGATATATCATGGCTATAACTTTATCGAAACAATACAATTTTAAACTGAATGAAGCCACTATGGAACAAGCTCGAAAAATTATCAAGGAAAAGGGAATGACAATGACAGATGCTATTTCTTTATTTGTGGAGCAAATAGTCCTGGAGCAAGATTTGCCTATTAAGACGGCCGAAGATCTACATAGAGAACAGTTGATTGAAGAATTACAAGTCCAATCTGAGCGTGCCTTGAGAGAATACGAGGCAGGCGAAGGAACTTCCCTAGACGATATGAGGGTACGTTATGGCTTATAAAGTGATTGCTTCAAAAGAGGTCGAGGAAGCTATCGACAATATACACAACTATATAGCTACGGTACTTCTATCCCCTCAATCCGCCAAAAATACTGTGGCTAAAATCTTAGACAGCTTAAAAAGTTTAGAAATTTTTCCTGAAGCAGGCTTTGACGCTGATGAGAGAATCGGAGTAAAGATTAACAGCAAGTATCCCACACGAGGAAAAATTATAGACCAATATGTTTTGCTTTACTTCATTGACCAAAAACGAAACACTGTTTTTTTATCTCACCTATTCCACACTAAAAGTGACTACGTCACTTTGTTACAAAAAGACAATAAAAAAAGCCCAAATGCTTGAGATAACTTTCTTAATGTTATAAGCTCCGAAACCTTAATTTTTGGTACTGTCTTGGTTTAACAATACGGTATATATATAATATTTTACAGCTCTGTCCCCTTCAGAAACGTTGATTTAATAAAGATTTAAACACTATAGAGCATATCTTTGTAAAATACGGTTTAAAATTGGAGCAAATAAAATGAAAAAGTTACTGATTGGAATAATTGGAACTATTTTGCTTTTGACAGGAGCTTTAAAAATGTCACAACCACTTAAAAAAAATACTCAATATAATGATTTGACTGTTAGATACTTTTTAGGAATGACTTTTCCTAAGTATAACCATCCTGCAAAATTGTATGATGAAATCAATTTAGATAAGGTAGATAATATCCGAAAAAGCAAAGAGAATATATCTTATTACATTGGGCTTTATAATGATGGAAACTTAGTTAAATTTGAGAAATATAGTAATGATAATAAAGTAATGGATTTTGTTTATGAATATGATGAGAGGGGAAATCTAATCAAAATTTATGAAAATAACATTGAGGTAAGAAAACCGCTCCAAAAGAAAAGAGAGAAGAAAAAAACTGGTGCTTGTTAAATTGTTAAAGGAGGTTGTTATGCTTAGTTTTTATGATTGCGATAAAAATTTATCTGAAAATGATTTCAATGAAGTTAAAAAAAAATTAGAAGTATCTTTTCCAGCTTCATTCAAGTCACATTACATCAAATGGAATGGAGGTACTCCCAATCTTTCATATTTTGTCAATGATAATATCGATTATGACTATATTGAAATTCGCGACTTCATTCCAATGAAATATTCTAAGCAGTTTGAGGATGATCCAGATTTTACATTGGAAGGAAGAGCAATAAATGAATGGGAACTTAATGAGTTACCTAAAAATCTGATTCCTTTTGCTTTTGATTGGGGAGGAAATTACCTCTGTTTAGAAAAAAATAGTTGGCAAATTATTTATTATGTAAGGGACGTATGGAGTGAAAATATATCAAGAGAAGCTAATTTTAAAAGAAATTCAATTATTATTGCGAAATCATTTGAGGAGTTTTTAAATTGTTTAGAAGAAAATCCTGATGATTGATAAACTGGCGTAGCGTCGTGTATATATAGTAAGTGTAACAAGCCATAGCTCGCATGAAACCTTCAATCTCGAAGTGGGATGGGCGCGCATGGATTAGCTATACTCCTGATGGAAGTGGAAAAACTACTACTTATGGCACATGGGTATACAATCCAACAAGGAAAGGTAATGGATTATTTATCAATCTTGAGCAAGATAGAGGGGCATATGCAACTCGTTCAATGCACCTTGACGATGTAGCAGAAAAACGACTAATAAACAAAAATTATGAATATAAAAAGAAAGGAGAAGATACTTGGACCCTAGGCAGACCTTGTTCTAGCTTTGCTAGAGATGCATGGAACGCGGGAACTAAAGAAGACCTTAACTCTAATAGAGTTGGTGGGTTAGGCCCCATCAGCAATTCTACCACTCTTAAAGAATCTATCATAAAAGCTAATGGAGGAGTAACAAATGCAACAACTAGTTTACCTAGAAAAAATAGTATTACCTCCTTTGGTCCAAGTGGTAGATCTTCAGGTTCTTCATCATCAAATTCACCAGGAAGTTCATTATGAAAATTAAAGCAATTATCCCTTTTCTTATGAGTATAATATCATCTGGTTGTTCGTTAACTAATAATGAAATTGATATTAATGACATTTGGAATTTTAAAATTACTATTACTGAAGCTCAAGAAAATAGAGAAGCTCATTTGACAGGTTTACTTGGTAATAGTGCAATGGGAATATCAAGTATGGAAACTACTATTTACAATGACAATGAATTAAATATTATTATATTTCAGAAACTAGCAGGATCAAAATATTCTGGGAAATTAGACAAAAGTATTATTATTGGCAAAAATATTAGCAAAGTTACTTTTGGCTCTACAAGGAGAATCATATGGTATAACTAGCCCAGACGGAATCAAACTCCAATACCCCCTGTAAAATGTAAAAGAGAGTGGGACAAAAGTCCTGGCCTCTCAATTGTCTTTGGATTGTCGATCAAGACGCAGACTTGGGTTAATCTATGGGGATTACCAATCGTCAAGGAGCTAAAGGTAATCCTGCAATGAGGCTTACAAAAGATCTACATAGAGCGGTTCATGATGCAAAAGCTCGGCTAAGGGCTACAAAAAGAATGGAAGGAAGGATTATTTAAAACGTGGTAAAGACGAAATTAGAATTATGTATAGATCAATGCAGGAGGTCTTAGTTGAAAATAAAAAAGATATTACACAAAATCAACTAAGACAAATACGCAAACAGGCAATAAAATTTGCTAAAAAAATAAATGCTATTGAGGAAATTTAAATGTCAAAATTACTTTTTACTTCTTCTAAAACGCCACATAGTATTGGCTATATTGGAGGAGGAGCCGAACATATTCCGTTAGAATTATGGCCTAAAGTTCCAAATTCTAATACCTATCAAACACATCTGTTTACTCTTTATTCTGACTTTTTACCTGAAAATGTATTCCCTCGCAGAAATTATTATATCTCTGTTTTTATTTCTATAGAGGAGCATGCACTGGGAGGAGTAAAAGACTCTATTTCATCCAAATATACTGTTAATTGTCAGGATGATTTAATTTTTACTTAATGATGGTTTTTAGTTGTGCTGTTATTTATGAAAGAGAACAAAAATATCGGCAAGCAAGATTTAGGAAGTATTTCTTTTGGAAAGAAAAATTTTTTTGAAAGACTTGATGAAGTTGATAAAGAAGCAGATGCGAAATACAATGAAAATGAACATTTATTCTTTTGAAGATAATGGAATGGGATTGGATGTATCCAAAATTTTTTTGGCAATCCTTATTTTTGAACAAGATATAATATATCCTTCTCCTAAGTTTAATTTTTGCTTGCAATTATTAGAAGAAGATATAGATAAAAAATTACATATTTTTCAGAATGGTATTGGTTATTTTTATTATGACCAAAATGTTAAGAAGAAACTTCTGTCTGGAAGTCAAGCAGGTATTTTCTTTATTCAAAATACTTAATCATTAATATAAAACCTTCAGTCCCGATGTAGGGTATGTGCAGTTCGCACGCAAGCGGTTTTTGCTTTTCAGACGACCTTTGTTGTATTGCGTTCAACCACAGCTACACCTACGATGCACTGGGCAACCTGATCTACCGCCAGCTGCCCAATGTCGAAAACCAGTATTACCAATATGATTTCGAAAACCAACTCGTCCGCGCCGAAATCAAAAAGCCGCCAACAAACCTACTACTTCCACTGCGACCAAATCGTCATCCCGCGCGAGATGACCGACATTCATGGCAAACTCCTGTGGTACGGTGAATACACCGCTTGGGGCCGTCTGAAATATTTCTTCAATAACAATCTAGGCCAAAACCGTCTACGAATACGCTCAGGACGGTCATACTCAAAAAATACAAGAACGTAAAAACAGATTAAACAATCTAAAAAAGAGCATAAAGAAAATTGCGTCATGAGTATTAAATAAAATCCAGATATTAAATTTATCAACTTAGAACTATAGGTATTGTTAATGAAAAAAGAATTATTATGTATTTTAAAAAAATATGAAACGCATCCTGATTTTTTGGGTGACACTATTGAAGATGTAAATCAAGTAGGAGGCATGAATGATACAGTTTTACATATTGCAGCCAGAAATAATTCTTTAAATGATGCTCTTGTATTTCTTCAAAATGGGGCATTAATCGATCTTAAGGGTGACTTAGGATATACCCCCCTACATTATGCATGCATGTTTGGAAATATAGAAATGGTGAAATTACTCCTTGACAATGATTCTGATAAAAATATACAAAATGAATTTGGAGAAGATGCCGTTAGAATTGCAATTAACTCATTCAGCGAAAATAAAGAGAAGATAGTAAAACTATTAAATAATTTTAAAAAACCTAAATAAAAAATAGATTATAAATCAATATTGGTGGGCTATAGCCCGCATGAAACCCCTAATCTTAACAATATGGTATTGAAGGAAATATGCTTCTATCAAAAAATTTATGGAGGATACTTTTGTGTTCAAATTAAAATTACTTCCCGAGGATTTTTTTAATCTATGTATTAAGCGTAAAGTAGAAATTAAAAAGTTAGATAAACTTCCTAGACTGGATAATAACTATTTGTTATTTATTGCTAACTATCAGGAAGTAGAAATAATACCTGATATTTCTCTTTTTAATTATGAAGAAGCTTTAAATGAAAATAGATACTTAGAGTGTCATTATCCCGAAATATCAAGGTGTTTTTGGAGTATTGGACAAGCAGGACAGGGAGATGGATGGTTTTTAAATAAAATAGATAATACCATTTTTCATTATAATCATGATAGTGGAGAATATACCAAATCTGGATTTACAAATTTAGGGATAGATTTCTCACAATTTATCCAGTTGGCTTTGTTATACAGAGATTTAGAATACCTATTAGATGAAGGAGAGACACTTACGGAAAATATAAAAACTGAGTTTATATATTCAGTAAATAGTATAAGCAATAATTTGTTTAATGTTTATCCATTTAAATATTTTTAATTGGAATATTCAATAAATTTATTAAGTAAGCCGTAGTCCGCATAAACTTTCAGTCCTGACGTAGGGCATGTACGTTTCGCACGCAAGTGCTTTCGTTTTTCAGACGACCTCTAAGAGGAAAACGGATTCGTTTGGGACGGCAGATATACCTATATCTACACCGTTCCCGACAGCTACGACCCCTTGGCGCAAGTCCACGACTGGACAACTGAAGACGGCGAAAGCTGACAACAAACCCACTACTTCCACTGCTACCAAATCGGCATCCCGAGAGAAATGACCGATGGTGAAGGCAACCTGGTTTGGTTCGGGGATTATTATGGTTGGGGTAAACTGAAGAGCGAAACGAACGTAACGGGCACGGCGCACCAACCCTTCCGATTGCAAAACCAATATGCCGACCTCGAGACGGGGCTGCATTACAACTTCTTCAGTTATTACGAGCCTGAGGCGGGTCGGTTTGTTAATGAAGAGACCATATTCTCAAAAATGGTTGTAAAAATCTTCCAATAATTTGACATTATATGCTATAGAAAAGGAAAAGTATTATGAAAATATTTAATTGGGAAAAAAACAAGACTTTATATAGATATCTTAAGAATGGTGATTTATTTTGCTTTAAAATAGCTGATAAATTATTCGGTTACGGTAGAATAATCGCTAAAAATAAACTTGGTGCCACTGTAGGAATTTTTGATTTGTTTACTTCAAGCCCAGTTGAGTCATTTGATTATAAAAATGCTGGAAATTACCCAATTTTATTCAAAACCGTTTTAGACTGTCATACCTTATTTGAATCAAAGCTAGAGTCAGACTGGCGGATAATTGCTCAAGATCCCGATTACCAAGATCCAACCCCAAGTGAAATTACTTCCATTAATCCTGCTTTAGGAGTGGCTCACAATGCAGATTTTTCCATTGCACAAAAAATGGATGAAGAGGAAGGTAAACAAAGAATACTCGAGAGAATTGAATTACGTGAAACACCAAGAAGTCATTATCATATCCTAAGTCTGCTTATTCGTTATAAACCAGAAATTTTTAATTTACCTATTGAATCATTTGAAGAATTTGGAGATTTTATTTCGGATGAGTTTCAAAAAATTCACCACAGGAATTTAAAAGCGTAAAAAGCAAGATGTAGCCTGCATACATATAGAGTGCATACCTCAAGACACGCACGCAACCTTTTGTTCCAATGACTTATCAGGGCTGTTTGTTCCGTTTGCTGGAAGTGGATGAAGACGATGAGGAACCGGTATTGTTTGAGAGCGAAGAGATTTTGTTCAGCAAAAATCCGGATGGGCATTACGTTTTTGCTTCGCTGGACGGTTCGATAGCGCTTCGCTTTGCGCCTTTGGTGGTCGTGGAAGACGGTTCTGATGTGTGTCGATTTGTGAAGCAGGATCCTATCTTACTATTAGGTGGGAGCAATTTGTATAGTTTTACTTCTAATACAAATACATGGTGGAATCTCACTCCTGTGAAACACCCTCATACTGGAACTATACACGGTACTGGGTCTGCCCTACGAACACATTTGCCATATAGCACCCTCAACAAGAATAATTAACTAGATTGTTTCTAGATAATAGATACAAAAATTGAACGAAGGATATTAATTTATGGATAATTTCAAAAAAATTCTTGTAGATATACAAGATTTAATCAAATCTAGTAATGGAAACTTAATTAATTATGGAAAAATCAAATTTTATTTTTTTAAAAAAAGATATGATGTTTCTTTAGATGAGATAAATGATTTTTGAAAAAAATATAAAGTCACATTCCCTAGAATATATAGAGAATTTCTTCTAACAGTAGGATCTTGTACTTTGTTTCAAGATGAGTTACTACCTGGATTCGATTTTTTAGCTCCTAACGAGCTTTATGATTGGTCACAACAAGTTTTTGAAGGAACTGATTGTAATTTATTCCCTAATATCTTAATTACTATTTCCATTCCAAGAACTGGCGATCAAGCTGGTTTCCTTCTTACAAAAGAAAATGAAAATTTTGGTGTTTTTTTTCCTGATATTCCTCCTGAAGAGTGGGAAGAGGATACTGAATTTGAGAAATTTGAAAACTGGCTAGAAAACTTGATGAAAGAAAAACTAGAGGAAATTTAAAAAATTTTGAATAACCAATTGAAAAAAATATTTATTATTTAGAAAATCTAACAAAAATAATACCATGCCGTCTGAAAACACTATCCTAAACCTTTTCAGACGATCTCGAAACCCCAACCCACTTCGTTTGGGACGGCAGCCATTTGCTACAGGAAGTACACCCGAACAGCAGGTATATCTATATCTACACCGATCCCGACAGCTACGAACCTTTGGCACAGTTACACAACCGAACCAACGAAGACGGAGAAAGCCACCAACAAACCCACTACTTCCAGTGCGACCAAATCAGCATCCTGAGGGAGATAACGGACATCCACGGCAATCTCTTATTTTACGGCGAATACACCACCTGGGGGCGTCTGAAAGAAGAAACCAGAGTAACGGATAACGCATACCAGTCCTTCCGATTGCAAAACCAATATGCTGACCGTGAGACAGAGCACCACTACAACTTCTTCAGGTACTATGAGCTTGACTACGGAAGATTCACCAATCAGGATCCGATTGGGTTGTGAGGTGGATTTAACTTTTTCCGATTTGCGCCGAATACTCAAAGTTGGATAGATCCAAGTGTAAATATAGCTTTATACCGATTCTAATTGCGATGGGAGTGGATGCACTTCCAGGTGCCGCAACGGATGCAGGTATGCAAGTCGCTTCTAATGTAATTAATGGTAAAGAATGGAATGATATTGATTATGGAAGTGTGGCACTTGGATCTGGTATCGGTGCGATAACAGATCCTGTTTTAGGCAAAGCTGCAAAATTATGTGTTGGCAAGTGTCAAGCAAAAAATTTCTTTAAAGGGACAAGATACACAGAAAAAGTTAAAAACAGGCTTCATCAGGAGATTATCATAGTTGCCCTAAGGTTGTTGATAGTTTCTCAAGATATGGTAAAGTATCAAAAATTAAAGGTGATGATGGAATAACACGACAAAAACTAGAAATACCTGGAAGATATAAAGGAAAAGAAGGGGTTTTTGAATATATAAAAGAGTCAAATGGCAACATTAATCACCGTTGATTTAAACCTAATTAATAACCACTGGAGTATATTTATGAATGAATAAATTAATTAGCATTTATATTAATAATGGAGTCAGTTTATTTGAACAAGGAGAAAATACTGTAATTATACCTATAGAATTATCTAATGATATTATAGATATTTTTAGAAAATTTAAATTTTTTTATTTTTAGGAGGAGATTTATATAAAAAAATAATAATAAATTTGAACATACCTATGATAATTGGTATTACGAAGGAAATATTCAAAGTGATAGTATTATAAATACTAGAGAATATCTAGATAACTTTAAAAATAATCAAAATTTATATGTATCATTTGTTTTCAAATAAAACTGTTAGCAAGCAGAGATTGAATTGAGCTCCTGCTTAAAGTGTCTGAAACAAAACCAACCGTACCAACCGCGACAAACTAGTCATGCCCAGCCACAAAAGCATACTTTCCCACACTGCCACCAAACCTGCCAGATCGCTGATGCATTCCTCCTCGGCTAGTATGGAGCCGCAGCTTTTATTCCGACTAATACGGAATAGGCTGGCTCGGCGAATGCTGGAGCGTGCCGGGCTGTCCGCACATCATCCGCAATGTGGCCGGATTGGTATCGAAAAAAGACGTAACATAGAAAGGTGCTAATATGGAAAAATATGAAGAAAAAGTAAAAAAGGAATTAGACAATTTAACAAATACACAAAGATTACTTTTTGGAGCATGTTGCATCGATAGAATTTTACATTTCATAGAAGATTTTGATAAATTTTTAGAAGAAAATCATATTAAAAGAGTAACTAAAGAACCATATTTTTCCTTATGTACTAAGTTGCTAGATAGAATATTTTTTTATATTAGTATAAACAAAGAATTTACTCCTGATAAGATTAAAAAAACGTTGAATATATTAAATGAAATTATTCCTGACACAGAGGATTTTTTTCAGATAACGTGGCTATATTTACACAAAAATTCTATGATAGGATTATCATATCTATATGATTTCGTAAATAATAATGAATTAATTTTTATTATAAATTGTAGTGATAAAGTAATTGAAACAATTGATATTATGTATTACGAAACAGATTATGAACAGCTTGATATGTATTATGAAGAAGATTATAAAATACAATTTAATTGTATTGAAATGATAAAAACAAGGACAGATATAGCCAAATTACGTAAATATAATCAATTAACTAGAGTGAATAATAAGCCGTAACCTTCGTACTGGGTGCGAAGGGTATGCATGCGTTTTTTTGTTCCAATATCCTATCAGGCCGTCTGATTCCCAACAAATTTCAGCCAACTTTCAGACGATCTTTGTTGTATTGCGTTCAACCGCCGCTACAGCAACGATCGCACCTGCAACCTGACATCGCCTATCGTAAGAATGGTCGACTAGAATAATCAAAAACAATCCTGCAAGAATTCTTGCAGGATTTTCTTTTATAGTAGACCTTCTAAAAGACCCTTCATAAAGTTTTCAGAATTGAATTCCCCGATATCATCGATTTTTTCACCAAAACCAATCAGCTTAACAGGAATATTGAGTTCTTCACGGATAGCAAGAACAACACCACCACGGGCAGTTCCGTCAATTTTAGTAAGTACAATACCAGTGACAGGTGTAATTTTTGAAAACTCTTTAGCTTGTACTAGAGCATTTTGTCCTGTTGAAGCATCCAAAGCTAGGAAGGTTTCATGAGGGGCTTCTGGCACAACACGTTTGATGATACGGCCAATTTTTTCCAACTCAGCCATCAAGTTTTCTTTGTTTTGCAAACGACCAGCTGTATCAATCATCAAAATATCAATACCTTCTGCTACTGCTCGCTCCATCCCATCAAAGACAACGCTGGCTGGATCTGCTTTCTCAGGACCAGTTACGACAGGAACATCTACACGACGACCCCATTCTGCTAACTGAGCAACCGCACCAGCACGGAAGGTATCTGCTGCAACCAGCATGACTTTCTTGCCAGCTTGTTTGTAGCGGTGTGCCAATTTCCCGATAGAAGTTGTTTTCCCGACACCATTGACACCTACAAAGAGCATGACTGTCAAACCATCTTGGAAGTTAATACTTTCATTGTAGTTTCCATCTTTTTCATAGAGCTCCACCAATTTCTCAATGATAACACGACGAAGGGCTTCTGGTTTCTTAGCATTCTCAAGCTTGGCCTCATAGCGTAATTCTTCAGTAAGATTTGAAGCTACCTGAACACCAACGTCACTCATGATCAGTAGCTCTTCTAGTTCTTCGAAAAACTCTTCATCAACTGAGCGGAAATTAGCAAAAAAGGCATTTAAACGGGCACCAAATCCTGTACGAGTTTTCTTGAGACTACGATCATACTTTTCCTGTACAGTCTCTTCGACCTGAGGAGTTTCTTCGATTGCTTGGTTTGCTTCCTCTTCTTCAAAAACTTCTGTTTCTGCTTCGTTTGATTGAGGCTGAACAATTTCTTTCTCGTCACTATCATTTGAAGTAATCTCTTCAACATGAATCGATTCCTCTCGAGGACTTTCTACCTCTTCGATTTGGTTTAGCTCTTCGCGAGAAACCTCAACCTCGTCAACTGATTCGACAATAGTTTCTTCGTCAACCTCTGCTTCAAATAAATCTTCATCATTTTCTTCGGCTACGACAGTCCCATCTTGCTCTTTGACTTCGATATTTTCAGATTCTAGCGTCTCAGTTTGCTCGCTATCATCCGATAAATCAATATTTTCTAGAGCCTCTTTGACAACATCTTCAATTTTAGGTTCTTCTATTTTTCCAAATAAACGGTCAAATAATCCCATTCTTTAGTTCTCCTTCAGTACATATTTTTCGATTGCCCAGGCAACAGCTTCTTCGTCATTAGTCATTGGTGTTACCACATTTGCCACAGCCTTAACTGCCGGCACAGCATTTTGCATAGCGACACCGAGACCGGCCCACTCAATCATCGAAAGGTCATTAGCTTCATCTCCGCAAGCCATGACTTGACTTTGGTCAATTCCCAGGTGTTCAATCAGTTTAGATAATCCTGTCGCCTTATGAACATTCTTTGGTGACCATTCTAGCAAGAGTTCACGTGATTTAAATTTCATATCGGTCGTATAATTCTGGTGAAATCTTTTGAATAGCCGCATCCAAAGGTTCCTGAGGAAAGGCAGTCACACATTTATTGTATGTTAGCTGACTAGACAAATCTTCAAAAGCAGTTGGAACAAAAGTTAGAGCCGGGTTAAACTGAGCATATAAACTTTCTTGGTCAGACTGAATCTGGTATACTGTTCCTTCTGAAATTGCATCTAAGGGGATTCCTAGTTTTTCAGTTTCTTCATAAATACGTGTCACATCATCAATTGAAAAGACTGTCTTATCGAGGATTTCACCCGTATTTTTCTGAACCAATCCACCATTAAAGGTGATAGTATACTCGTCATCATGGCCGTCTGTTCCAAGCTCTTGAAGGAAGAAATCCATAGCCTTGAGGGGACGTCCAGTTGTCAGTACCACTTTGACTCCCTGTTCACGCGCAGCCTTTAAAGTTGCCTTAGTACGATCAGTCAATTTCTTTTCTGTCGTCAGCAAGGTTCCATCCAAGTCTAGGGCAATTAATTTAATATCTGCCATTATAATCCCTCCATATAAGCGATAACTGATTGGTCCTTATGGTGACCGATAACTGTTTCGGAAAGTTCCAAAATCTCTGGGCGAGCATTTTCAGGTGCGACTGGGTGCCCTACAACTTGCATCATGTGAAGGTCATTGAGATTGTCACCGAAGGCCATCACTTGATCCATATTCAGATTTAACTTCTTAGCTAATTCGACAATCGCAACTCCCTTGTCCACATAATCAAGGACAATGTCGATAGATTCAAAACCTGTCGTCATTGCCTTAACACCAGGAACATGTTCATTAACCCAAGCTTCGCCGGCTTCTACTGTCTCTTCTGTAAAGTTGGTTGTGAATTTGAAAATCTCATCGGTGATATCTTCTAGACTAGCTACTTTTGGGATGTTTTCATTGTAATGATGACTAAACATGAGATAGGTTTCATCTACAGTATCTAAAACATAGCAAGCTTTCTTACCAGTCAAGAGCATCTTCTTTTCATCAAAATAAGGTGAAGTCTTTAGCTTTTCAAATGTTGATAAGTAAAAATCTCTAGGCATGGTTGCTTCATAGAGGTCTTGTCCATGAAAACGAACGAGACTCCCATTTTCGGCAATAAAAATAATCTCATCTTTGACATCCGAAAAATGCTTTTCAAGCGACAAAAGACCACGGCCAGAAGCTACAGCAAAGTAAATCCCTTTTTCTTTATAAGAGTGGAGAAGCTTTTTTAAACGCTCCATATCAAATTGGCCAGCTTCATCCAGAAAAGTCCCGTCCATATCAGTTGCGACTAGTTTAATCATAAATCCTTCTATTCTCCAGTTGTAAATCTATCTTCTATTATACCATAGAAAAAGTAAAAAAGACGTGCAGGATTGACACGCCTTAGTATACTAGAAATCAATCCGTAGGGCCAATTTTGAAGACCAGGCTGATTTGCTTGCCTTCTTTTATATACAACCTCTCAACACTTGTCTACCAAAGGTCTTGATTAAATTCTATTCTGATAATTAATCAGCTATTGCGTAAAAATTATCAATCTTTGGCTGATACACATTTGTCACAATCAAAATAGCATATAGTTCTTGACATATAGTCTAACATATGAAAAAATACTTGTTGGAGGCTGATAATATGACTGAAAAAATCAAAAACTGGGTTAATATTTGCGTTTTGAAAAATCAGGAAATTTTATTACTTAATAGACAGCACGATAATTTTTCTGGCTGGATTCCACCAGGGGGAAAAGTAGAATTCCCTGAAAGTTTTTTTGAAGCTGCATTACGGGAACTTAAGGAAGAGACTGGACTCACTGCATTAAATCTTGAATTAAGGGAATTTCAGGCTTTACTAATTCAATTGGTAATGAGAGATTTGTCTTCTATGACTTTTTATGTACTCAGTTTACTGGTGAACTAAGCACATCCGACGAAGGTGAGCCAAAATGGTGGAATCTAAAAGAAATCGATAAAATACCAATGCAAGATGAAATCAGAAAAAGGCTACCGCTTTATTTAAGAAAAGGAAGCTTTGAAAGTATTAACTATTGGGATGATAATAAGAAATGCATTAGTGAAAACAAAACAATTTTATTTGACTAATATTCTCTACGGTATAATCAAGGGTATCTAATAAAAATCATCTACTCTAACAACTTTTTCCTTATATCTATAGATAACTAAAAAGCCTTGGAAACAGCTTGTTCCAAGGCTTTCTTTCTATTTTACTGTATCAATTCCCTTATTCCGATTTCAGTTGTGACAAGTTTAATCATAAATACTCATGTTCTCCAGTTATAAATCTATCTTCTATTATACCATAGAAAAAGTAAATAGCGCCTAATCCATATAAGATTAGACGCCTGATAAAACTAGTTTTTCCAAAAATATGCTATTGGAATTTCAGCTTTCCTATTATCTATCAATTCCAAGTCTTTTTATCCATATTTGGTAACGAAAGTCCGAAACGGATGATACAGATACGTATCACAAATCCAACAATCGAAAGAATAATGAATACACTAATTCTTGGGAGATGGAGAACAAATGTTAACCAATAATAAACTACACCAATTACAAAAGATAGAAGGGCATAGATGTCCTCTTTTAGAACACTTGGGACTTCATTAATCAAGAGATCTCGGATGATACCTCCGCCAGCACCTGTTAAACAGGCCAAAATCCCTGCAGACATCAAGTTCAATTTACTATCAGCTAAGGCGGTAGCTCCAATCAAGGAGAAGATAATTAGACCGATAGAGTCGAAGATGAGATAAGCTTCTCTCAGCCACTTGTAGAATTTTTTTTCTTGACTAGCATGGGCTTGTTTGGATGTCACAAAGGCATACATAATCACAGCCACTAGTATTGCAAGATAAATCGGGCTAGGATCTGCTAGAGAAGCAGGAAATCGACTGATAATAGAATCTCTTATAATTCCTCCACCTACTGCCGTTACAATTGCCAATAAACTAATTCCAAAAATATCTAAACGTTTACCAAATCCTTTGATGGCTCCTGACGCCGCAAAGGCTATAGTTCCAATATAATTACAAATCATTAGGAATAGGTCAAAATCCATGTAAGCTCCTCAATTTATTTTTGTAACCTTTCTGACTTCTTGAAGGTCTTTCTACATGCTTTAGCTTGAAATGTTATATTGAAAACAAACTAAGCATCCATATTCTCTAAATCTTTTAGTTTAACAGAGACAATCTTAGAAACACCAGATTCTTGCATGGTTACCCCATAAATAGAGTCTGCGGCTGCCATGGTTCCCTTACGGTGAGTAACGACGATAAACTGGCTATCCTTGTCAAATCGATTGAGATAATCCCCAAAGCGTTTAACGTTTGCTTCATCGAGTGCAGCCTCTACTTCATCCAAAATAACAAATGGAATGGTCTTGACACGAATGATTGAAAAGAGCAAGGCCAAAGCTGACAAGGCTTTCTCTCCACCACTCATAAGATTGAGGGATTGGATTTTCTTACCTGGTGGTTGGACAGAGATTTCAACACCTGCTGTCAATAAATCTCCCTCGGTCAGGATTAGATCCGCTTGACCACCACCAAACATCTGCTTAAAGGTTACTTTGAAGGATTCACGAATAGCTTCAAAGGTTGATTTGAATCGTTCCTTCACTTCATCATTCATTTCTGTAATGGTTTCAAGAAGAAGATTTTTAGCTGAAAGAATGTCATCACGTTGACTATTTAAGAATTCCAAGCGTTCGTGAACTTCGTCAAACTGTTCAATAGCATCCAAATTGACTGGACCAAGTGAACGGATAGATTTTTCTAAATCCTTGACCTCTTGTTCAGCGACAGCCAAATCTTCTAACGGATTGGCTTGTTCTAAAGCTTCCGTATAACTAATCTGATATTCTTCAGTCAATTGGCTTTGAAGATAACGAAGGCGGTCCGTAATCTTCTCTTTGGTTGCTTCTGCACGTGTTTGCTTACGAATCCATTCTTCATTTTGCTGACGAGCTTGTTCTAAATGACTAGCAATATCTTCCAGTTGTCCCTCAATGTCGTCTAGTTCAAACTGCTTACGAATAAGCCCTTGTTGAATTTCTTCTTTCTGACTCTTGGCTTCTCTTTCCTGCTTGGTCAAAAGTTCCGTATCAACCTTTTCAAGATTGTCTACCTTTTCTTGGAGAAGGCGTTCGATTTCATCTTGCTCCATATCAAGGTATTCAAGTTCTTTGTTAATCCGTTCAATATCTGCAACTTCGTAACGTTTTCGCCCTATCATTTCTGTTTTGAGCAGACGTTCTTGGGAAAGTTTTTCCTGTAAGTTTTGGTAACGTTCCTGAATCGCATTTTTATTGGACTTGATTTCTTCAATCTCAGACTCCAGCTTTTGCTTTTCAGTTGCGATGATTGAGAGACGTTCTTGGCATTTTTCTTTTTCAGCTTGCCAATCTCCACCTCTGAGATTGTTTAATTCTTTTTCCTGAATCTCTAAAAGCGTTTCGAGTTCTTCGACTTGTTGGCAAGTTTGTTGATAAGCCAGATATAAGCCCTGCTCCTCTATACGAGCTTGCTCTCCTTGAGACTTAATAGTCTCCAAAGTTTGAGCGAGGATAGTCAAGGCTTCTTGAACTGACTTTAGATTATCTTCCTCTTGACGAAGAAGTTTTTCTTCTTGAGCAATCTCTTTTTGCAACTCTTCTAATTCAGGCTTGATAAAAATACTGTTATTTTGACGATTGGCACCACCAGCATAAGAACCACCTGTTCGCAATTCTGTACCATCTAGCGTTACCATTCGAACCTGATAACGTATCTTGCGGGCCGCATCACGCGCATGCTCTACCGTATCAAAGATTGCTGTCGAAGCAAGCAAGTTTTTAAATATAGCTTCATGCTTGGCATCAAAAGTAACCAATTCATCTGCCATTCCAAGAAAACCTGAACTAGAGGCAATCACATCTTGGTTCTGCCCAGAAATGCTACGAGCCTTAATAGTTGTTAAAGGTAGGAAAGTCGCACGACCAGCTCGATTTCGTTTAAGGAAGTCGATAGCCTTAGTCGCAGCCTCTTCATCTTCAACGATGATATGTTGGCTACTTCCCCCGAGGGCAATTTCGAGGGCTGTCTGATAACGAACATCAAAGGTTAAATGTTCACTAACCGCTCCGACAATACCGCCCAGGCGATTTTTCTCTTGTAAAACACTCTTAACACCCGCATAGAAATTACTATGGTTTTTAAGAATGTTTTCTAGACTTTGCGCCTTGGCCTGCTTGTTTTTCAGACTATCCAAACGGTCAAAAAGTTGATTTTGCTGACTTTGATAAGCCTGCTTTTGTTCTTCTTCCTGTTTAGCATGCGTCTGATAGTCAGCAAGTAAGTTCTGTACTTTTTCTTTTGCTGATTTAAGAGCAGTTTCTTGCTCACTAGCCTTAGACTTGGCAGAAGCTAATTGTTCCTTCAAGGACTCCAATTGTTCTTCTTGCTTTTGAGTCTGTTGGCGACTATTTTCAAGATCATTTTCAATCCGTGTCAACTGGTTAGAGACATCCGCTTCATCCTGCAAGAAAGTAACAAAGCGCTCACGCAGTTGCTCAATCATCTGATCAGGATCATCAGAAAATGCTACTAACTCAGCTTCTAAACGATTGAGCTCCTTGGTATTGACTGCTAGATTTGCTTCTAACTGACTGAGATTTGCTTCTTTTTCTTCCTTCTCTTGAATAAGAGCATTTCTCTTTTCATCCAAACTAGCTAAACGAGCTTGAGCCTCTTGTTGATTGAGAGCAACCTGCTCTGTCTCCAGTTTAGACAAGGCCAATTTACGTTCCAAATCACTGATTAGAGCAGTCAAATCCATCAAACTAGTTTGATCTTTAGCCATCTCTGCTTGTAAATCTTGTCTCTGCTTCTTAAGAGATTGATTTTCAAGTTCTAGTGACTCGCGTTTTTGATAATAACTAGTCAACAGTTCTTGGACTTGGTTTAATTCTTCTTCTGTTAGATCCAATTCAGCCTTATTGGCTTGAATTTGTGCAACCAAAACATCCAAGTAAATCGCTTTACGTTGACCATCTAATTCTATAAATTTACGAGCCGTTGTTGCTTGTTTTTCTAAGGGCTTGATTTGATTGTCTAACTCATAGATGATATCTTCCAAGCGGTCTAAATTGTCTTGAGTTTGTTGCAGTTTACTTTCCGTCTCTTTGCGACGAGTTTTATATTTTAAAACTCCAGCTGCTTCTTCAAAAATAGCCCGGCGTTCCTCAGGTTTCGAGTTAAAGATTTCTTCGACCTTCCCTTGGGAAATAATGGAGAAGGAATCGCGCCCAAGTCCAGTATCTAAGAAAAGATCATGAATATCACGAAGACGAACTTTTTCCCATCAATCTTGTATTCACTATCTCCCGTACGATAGATGTGACGCTCCACCTTGATTTCCTGTCCTGCATCCTTGATGAAACCGTCCTGATTATCTAGAGTAACAACTACAGAAGCATAGTTTAATGGTTTTCTACTTTCTGTCCCTGCAAAGATGACATCAGGCATCTTCCCGCCACGAAGACTCTTTACACTAGATTCACCAAGTGCCCAGCGTAAACTTTCTGTGATGTTAGATTTTCCAGAACCATTGGGTCCTACAACCGCTGTAACTCCCTGGTCAAAAACAACCTTGGTCTTATCAGCAAAGGACTTAAATCCCTGAATCTCAATTTCCTTTAAATACATGAATCCAGTCCTTCCTCAACTGCATTTTTAGCGGCTTCTTGTTCGGCCAATTTTTTTGATCGCCCTTGACCCCTACCTAAACTTTGACCCTCGACAAGGACTTCAACCTCAAACATCTTATCATGAGCAGGACCATTTTCCGAAATCACCTGATAACGAATATCGACATCACCATTGACTTGGAGTAATTCTTGAAGGTGGGTCTTGTAGTCTTTAATCATCTCAAAATCACCAGCCTCAACTTTTGGAATCATGACCTGGTAGATAAACTCTTTTACCGTAAGTAGATCCTTATCTAAAAGCAGGGCACCCAAAAAGGCTTCGAAAGCATCTCCCAAGATGGTATCTCGATTACGGCCTCCAGATTTTTCCTCTCCCTTACCTAGCTTGATAAACTGGTCAAACTGGCAGTCACGGGCAAAACCAGCTAAACTCTCTTCACGTACAATCATGGCACGGAGTTTAGACAGGTCACCTTCTGGTTTTTTAGGATATTTTTTGTACAGATATTCTGAAATCAATAATTGCAGAACAGCGTCTCCTAAAAATTCCAAGCGTTCATTGTGTGAAATTTTTAAGAGGCGGTGCTCATTGGCGTAACTAGTATGAGTAAAAGCAGTTTCAAGTAACTGTTTATCTGAAAAAACAAGCCCAAAACGTTGCTCTAACACTGATTCTAATGCTTTCATGTTAACCTCTTTCTAAATCATTATAATCCTATCCATTATATCAAAAAAAGACCTTATCGTCAGAAAATAAGAGTAAAAAAACTTAATTACAACTTCTATCTAAAAACTATTCCTAGCTAGCGAATCAGGCTATTTTTTGGTATAATAAATCTTATGGAAATTGAAAAAACCAATCGAATGAATGCTCTGTTTGAATTTTATGCAGCCCTTTTGACTGATAAACAAATGAACTATATCGAACTCTATTATGCAGATGACTATAGTTTAGCTGAAATTGCTGAAGAGTTCGGTGTTAGTCGTCAGGCTGTTTATGATAATATCAAACGAACAGAAAAGATACTGGAAGACTATGAGATGAAGCTTCATATGTACTCTGACTACATTGTCCGCAGTCAGATTTGATCAGATCATTGAGCGCTATCCAGAAGATGCTTTTCTTCAAGAACAAATTGAGATTTTAACAAGTATTGACAATCGGGAGTAATCATGGACAGTCTAGTTATTTATCAAGGAATACCTTGCAAACTATTAGCCGCAGAGGAACCATTTCCTAGTCGACTACAGATTATCTCGCCCAATGATATCTCCAAAGCTATGCAAATAGGTTTTAGCTGTTGGGGATATCCAAATGAAATCATGAAAGAAGTCACACCTGAAGAACTAGAGTGTTTGCAACATTTCGGACGATTTCCGCTGAATTGAATAAATAGGAGAAAAATATGGCATTTGAAAATTTAACAGAACGTTTGCAGAACGTCTTTAAAAATCTACGTAAAAAAGGGAAAATTACCGAGAGCGATATCCAAGAAGCAACCAAGGAAATTCGTCTGGCTCTTTTAGAGGCCGACGTTGCTTTACCTGTTGTTAAGGATTTTATCAAAAAAATTCGTGAACGCGCGGTCGGGCATGAAGTCATTGATACCCTCAATCCAGCTCAACAAATCATCAAGATTGTTAATGAGGAGTTAACAGAAATTCTTGGTTCTGATACCGCTGAGATTATCAAGTCTCCTAAGATTCCTACAATCATCATGATGGTTGGTTTGCAGGGTGCTGGTAAAACAACCTTCGCTGGAAAATTGGCTAACAAACTTAAAAAGGAAGAGGATGCTCGTCCTTTGATGATTGCAGCCGACATCTATCGTCCTGCGGCCATCGACCAACTCAAAACACTGGGACAACAAATTGATGTTCCTGTCTTTGCTCTTGGTACTGAAGTTCCTGCAGTGGAGATCGTTCGCCAAGGTTTGGAGCAAGCTAAAGCCAACCATAACGACTATGTCTTGATTGATACAGCCGGTCGTTTACAAATCGACGAACTTCTCATGAATGAGCTCCGTGATGTTAAGCTCTTGCTCAACCAAATGAAATCCTTCTCGTCATCGATGCCATGATTGGTCAAGAAGCTGCTAACGTTGCGCGAGAATTTAACGCTCAATTAGAAGTTACCGGTGTCATCCTTACTAAGATTGACGGGGATACTCGTGGTGGTGCGGCCCTTTCTGTTCGTCATATTACTGGAAAACCAATCAAATTCACTGGTACTGGTGAAAAGATTACTGATATTGAAACCTTCCACCCAGACCGTATGGCCAGCCGTATTCTCGGTATGGGGGATATGCTGACTCTGATTGAGAAAGCTTCCCAAGAATACGATGAGCAAAAAGCCCTTGAAATGGCTGAAAAGATGCGGGAAAATACCTTTGATTTCAACGATTTCATCGATCAGTTGGATCAGGTACAAAATATGGGGCCAATGGAAGATTTGCTCAAGATGATTCCTGGTATGGCCAACAATCCTGCCCTTCAAAATATGAAGGTAGATGAAAAACAAATCGCTCGCAAACGTGCCATTGTCTCATCTATGACTCCTGAAGAACGTGAAAATCCAGATTTGCTCACTCCAAGCCGTCGTCGTCGTATTGCAGCTGGTTCTGGTAATACCTTTATCGATGTCAACAAGTTTATCAAAGACTTTAACCAAGCCAAACAACTCATGCAAGGTGTCATGTCTGGCGACATGAACAAGATGATGAAGCAAATGGGCATCAACCCTAACAACCTTCCTAAAAATATGCCTGGTGGCATGGATATGTCAGCCCTTGAAGGTATGATGGGACAAGGTGGTATGCCTGACCTTTCAGCTCTTGGTGGAGCAGGAATGCCAGATATGAGTCAGATGTTCGGTGGAGGTCTCAAGGGTAAAATCGGTGAATTTGCTATGAAGCAATCCATGAAACGCATGGCCAATAAAATGAAAAAAGCTAAGAAAAAACGCAAATAAAAGGGACTCGCTTGAGTCCTTTTTTATTGTTCTTTTCTAAGTTTCTCCAAGGTTTGCTTGAAGATATCTGGAATATCAGCAGTAAATTCCATAGTTTCACCTGTTCTTGGATGGGTAAATCCAAGCGTTTTGGCATGAAGAAATTGCCCATGTCCCTTTAGGGTTTTACGAGGTCCATAAACCTCATCACCAGCTACAGGATGACCGATATAAGCCATGTGCACACGGATTTGATGAGTTCGTCCTGTTTCCAGTTGCAACTCTAATAAAGAATAGTCACCAAAGCGTTCCAAGACTTGGAAACGTGTCACTGCTGGTTTTCCTTTAGCAGTCACAGCTTGTTTCTTGCGGTCTTTTTCGCTACGACCAATCGGCGCCTCAATGACACCTCGGTCATTTGGAAGATTACCATGAACAATAGCCCAATATTTTCGAAGGGATTTCTTGTCTTTGAGTTCTTGAGCGAGCGCCATGTGCGCTTCATCATTTTTAGCAACCATGAGAAGCCCAGATGTGTCCTTATCAATACGGTGGACAATTCCAGGGCGCAATACACCATTGATTCCTGATAAGTCCTTGATATGATACATAAGGGCATTCACCAAGGTACCACTGGTATGACCAGCACTTGGATGAACAACCATACCTTGAGGTTTGTTGACTACTGCTACATCCTCATCTTGGTAAATAATTTCTAAAGGAATATCTTCAGCCACATACTCTAAAACTTCTGGTTCAGGAACTTGATAGGTGATGACATCCCCCTCTTGGACCGTATACTTGGCTTTCTTAACCTGGCCGTTGACCAAGACTTGACCAGACTTGATTTGTTCATTAGCGAGACTACGAGACAATTCTGTCAGATCTGACAAAGCCTTATCTAAACGTACCCCACCTCTTTCAATTTTAATTTCCATTCATTTCCTCTTTTAGCATTGCAAGCAATAACACAACGACCCCTACTGTCAGATAACTATCAGCCACATTGAATATGGCAAAATTGACAAAGTCTAAGTGAAACATATCCACGACAAATCCTTGGCTAATGCGATCAATGAAGTTTCCTAGACCACCTGCAATAATCAGAACCAATCCAAAGACTGTCCAGACGGAATCTTCTATATGCTTGTGCAAATACCAGATAGCCCCTGCCATAACTACTAGGGTAATCACTGCAAAAAACCACTGTTGATCTTGAAGCATAGAAAAAGCTGCTCCTCTATTTTGCAGATAGGTTAAACTAACTAGATTTGGGATCCATGATTTGATTTCACCAAGAGCAATATTCTGAACGACATAAGCCTTTACCAATTGATCTAATACAATCAAGGCTGCTATAATCCCTGCTACTATTCCTCTTTTTTTCATGCTTTCCTCTTCTGATCAAAATACTCTTGCATGACCTCTACAAATAAAGTCCCTGCTTGACTCAAGTCTACTTCCTCACGTTTCACATAAACCATGCGATTATTGAGATTATCATTTAGTGGAATAACGGTGATTCCGTTAACGCTATCGCTATCTAAGAATCCAGAACCAGTCGCATAAGCATTTGTTCTTTCAAGAATTCCATTTAAGTAGCGCGGTCTGTTACGTTAAACATCTGAGAGCTGGCACTTGTGTCCACAAAGTTTTCTGAGTAATAGAGATATTCATCCTTCTCTTGTGTGAAACGAACTGTTGGCAAATCAACTAAATCTTCCATGACCAACTCTTTTTTCTTAGCTAAGGGGTGACCTTCACGTAGATAAATATGCGTTTGGAAAGGGATCAACTCAATCACTTCAAGACCTAACTTTTCAATCCGTTGCATGATACCCTTTTGGTTTTGATTGTTGAGGTAAATAATCCCAATCTCACTATGACCTTGGGCTACTTCATCCAAAATCTGAACGGTTGTAGATTCAAAAATACGGAAATTTTTATAGTCTGGGTACCGTTGAGAAAAAGTTGTGATAGTCGGTGGCAAGAAATCATAGTGCTGGCTGGCTATTGAAAACTCATCCTTTTCCTCTTCAGGATTGGCATACTGGTTCTGGAAAATATCAAATCCTTTAACCAACTCTTGGGCCTTTTCATAAAATTCCATTCCACGACGAGTAAGAAAGGTACCCGAACTAGTTCTACGGAAAATCTTGAACCCTAGCTCTTTTTCCAGATCTCTTACAGAAATAGATAGACTGGGTTGGCTAACGTACATTTTTTCAGCCGCTTCACGAAAAGTACCACTATTTGCAATAGCAACAACGTAGCGTAATTGTTGAATATTCATGATTTCTCCTTCGTTTTCTATCTTATCATTATACCATAAATAAAGCCTATCCAACAAAGGAAAATCATGAGACAGTTACTTCTAAAAAAGACAAACAAAAAAACACCTTTAAAGCTAGACCCAAGATCCAACTAAAAAGGGGTGTTATCAAATGCGATTATTTAGCTGCTGCGTAAAGCTCGTCTACTTTGTTCCAGTTGATAACTGAGAAGAAAGCTTTGATGTAGTCAGGACGAACATTGCGGTATTTCACGTAGTAGGCATGTTCCCAAACGTCCAAACCTAAGATTGGTTTTTTACCTTCTGAGATTGGTGTGTCTTGGTTTGCTGTTGAAGTCACTTCAAGCTTACCTTCTTTGTTAACAACCAACCATGCCCATCCAGAACCGAAACGAGTTGTTGCTGCCGCAGTAAATGCTGCTTGGAATTCTTCGAATGAACCAAATGTTGCATCGATTGCTGCTGCAAGTTCTGCTGAAGGAGCTGTTTTTTCTGGAGTCATCAATTCCCAGAAAAGAGCGTGGTTCAAGTGGCCACCACCATTATTGATAAGAGCTTGACGGATATCAGCTGGGATAGATTCTACGTCAGCAAGCAAAGCTTCAAGGTCTTCACCGATTTCAGGGTGTTTTTCAAGAGCTGCATTAGCGTTATTTACATATGCTTGGTGATGTTTGTCATGGTGCAAATGCATCGTTTCAGCATCAATATATGGTTCCAAGGCGTCGTAAGCGTATGGAAGATCTGGTAAGATAATAGCCATCTGTAATACCTCTTTTTCTTTCTATATAAAAATGATAACGCAAACAACCTTTTTTTTCAAGTTATTTGCTCAATTTAATTGGCTGGCAATCTGTAATAGAGCCCTTTCAAATAGGTAGTTTTTCTCATAGACGCCAGTTTTGATTTGATAATCAGCCTGGATTAAGTAACGAATTGCATTTTGTATGAAACCAAGTGAAATCCCTCCGGAATCACGAAGTGCAAACTTAATTTGATAGGGATTAGGATTCCGACCAAGATAGTGACCTAAACTGCTGACCATCTGAGATTCTGTCTGACCAGACTCTTGCAAAATTTTTACCTGTGTATAGAGTCTGAACTGTCCCAACATGATGGCAATCAGTTTAATCTCATCTTCTCCTTGCAAGGTCAAATCTTTCACTAAGTCCCTTGCTTGATCTATCTTCTTCGCTAGGATGAGCTGGGTTAAGTTAAAGATATTATCCTGCAGGGTTTTGGGGATAGCTTGAACGATGTCCTCTTCAGTGATGTGGCCATCAGTCTTGTAGGATTCTAAAAATAAAAGATTTTTTTGAATTTCACTAAATTGATAACCAGACTTGATAAGTAGATGGTCGAAAGCTTTATCATCAAAAACCAGGCCTTGTTTTTGAGACAATTTTTGAAAATAAGCTCGAATCTCTTGCTCTTTTGGCTCAAGAGCTTCAAATATCTTAGCATCTCTCTTGAGAATTTTAACTAGACGTCGCTTGCTGTCTAGTTTACCTTCTGCAAAAATAACTAATTTACTGGTAGGAGATGGATTTTCTAGATATTCTTCAAAAGACTTGAGTTCATCATCTGAGAGATAACGTTTTTTAGCAGTTGTAATATCCAAAAAGTGATCTAGAATCACAATCTTTTCATCCGCAAAGAAAGGGAGGCTAACCAATTCTAACTCTACATCCTTGTAGGAAACTTCCTTCATGTCAAAATGTGAAAAATTTAAATCAGCTGAATCATAACCAATTTGCTCTAGCACTTGCGTCTTCATGACTTCAAACTGGCCCTGATCATTCCCAGTAAACAGGGTTAGGGCAGACAAGTTTTCTAAGGTTAACTGCTGACTTTCTTCAATGGCGAGCATCTCTTCTCCTTTCTTCTTTTTTTTTTTTTAATAGATTTAGTCAATATAGTGCAATTTTCCACGGAAGTCTTCCAAGGATGCATAGCCTTTATCTTCCATGATTGCTTTTAGTTCAGCTGTGATACGTTCAAAAGCGCTAACGCCTTCTTTATGCAAGGTTGTACCAATCTGAACCATGCTGGCTCCGCAAAGGATATGTTCAAAGGCATCCCTTCCTGTCAAGACACCACCAGTCCCGATAATCTGAATTTCTGGTTTCAAGCGTTGATAAAAGGCATGAACATTAGCAAGGGCAGTTGGTTTAATATATTCTCCACCAATACCACCAAAGCCATTTTTAGGGCGAATAACCACTGTTTCATCCTCAATATAAAGACCATTTCCAACAGAGTTTACACAGTTAACAAACTTAAGTGGATACTTGTTAAAAATCTCCGCTGCTTGATCAAAGTGAACAATATCAAAGTATGGTGGAAGCTTAATCCCTAGAGGTTTTGTAAAGTAGGCAAAGACTTCTGACAAGATACGGTCTGTTGTTTCAAAATCATAGGCAATCTGAGGCTTGCCTGGCACATTTGGGCATGAGAGATTGAGTTCAGTTAAACCACGAAAATCACTTTCTTGAATCTTTTTTAAGATGGTATGAGTTTCCTCTGGAGACATGCCTACTAAAGAAAGGAAGAAAGTTCTATTTGGTTCTTTTTCCTGCAAATCTAAGAGATAGTCTAAATAGTATTCGAGACCATTATTTGGCAACCCCATAGAGTTAATAGAACCAAGTGGAACATCTTGATAGCGTGGTTCTGGATTTCCCTGACGGAACTCCAGGGTAGCTGTCTTGGTTACAAAAGTTCCAGCCGCAGAGTTTTTAACTCCTTCTAACTCTTCAATCGTCATACAAGCCACACCCGCTGCATTCATTAAGCAATTTCCAAACTCAAAGCCCGCAATTTGTGTTTTAGTTGATACCATCTATCCAATTCCTCCAGATACCTTTTATTTTTAATATTATACCATAATTTGATTTCTTCTATTTAAAAAAGCTTGTTCTAGTGGAATCGTTCGTCTTTTTCCTTAACACTTCTCAGTCCAATTCCTCAATTGAAAGAATTTTTTGAAAATTCACCTTTTTTTCTTTACACTAAAAAAAAATTCTGTTATAATGGCTCACGTAATAAACTAGGACAATAAAGGAGAACGACATGACATCTGCTAAAGAATATATCCAAAGCGTGTTTGAAACTGTAAAAGCTCGTAACGGGCATGAGGCTGAATTTCTCCAGGCGGTTGAAGAATTCTTCAGTACTTTGGAGCCTGTCTTTGAAAAACACCCTGAGTATATTGAAGAAAACATCTTGGCACGTATCACTGAGCCTGAGCGCGTAATTTCTTTCCGTGTTCCTTGGGTTGACCGTGATGGAAAAGTTCAAGTTAACCGTGGTTACCGTGTTCAATTTAACTCTGCTGTTGGACCATATAAAGGCGGACTTCGTTTCCACCCAACGGTAAACCAAGGGATTTTGAAATTCCTCGGATTTGAACAAATCTTTAAAAATGTTTTGACAGGACTTCCAATCGGTGGAGGTAAAGGGGGATCAGACTTTGATCCTAAAGGTAAAACTGATATCGAAGTGATGAATTTCTGCCAAAGCTTTATGACAGAATTGCAAAAATACATCGGCCCTTCACTTGATGTTCCTGCTGGAGATATTGGTGTTGGTGCTCGTGAGATTGGTTACCTCTACGGCCAATACAAACGTCTCAACCAGTTTGATGCAGGCGTCTTGACTGGTAAACCACTTCCATTTGGTGGAAGCTTGATTCGTCCAGAAGCGACTGGTTACGGACTTGTTTACTACACTGAAGAAATGCTCAAGGCAAACGGCGACAGCTTTGAAGGTAAAAAAGTTGTCATCTCTGGTTCTGGTAATGTAGCTCAATTCGCCCTTCAAAAAGCTACTGAACTTGGTGCTACAGTTATTTCTGTATCTGACTCAAACGGTTATGTTATTGATGAGAATGGTATCGATTTTGATCTTCTGGCAGATGTTAAAAATAAACGTCGTGCTCGTTTGACTGAGTACGCTGCAGAAAAACCTACTGCTACTTATTATGAAGGTTCTGTATGGACTTACACTGGTAACTACGATATCGCTCTTCCTTGTGCGACTCAAAACGAGATCAACGGTGAAGCTGCGAAACGCTTGGTTGCACAAGGTGTCAAAGTGGTTTCTGAAGGTGCCAACATGCCTAGTGACCTTGATGCTATAAAAGTCTACAAAGAAAATGGCCTTCTTTACGGACCTGCCAAAGCTGCCAATGCTGGTGGTGTAGCTGTATCTGCTCTTGAAATGAGCCAAAACAGCCTTCGTCTTTCATGGACACGTGAAGAGGTTGATGGTCGTTTGAAAGGTATTATGACCAACATCTTCAACACAGCTAAAACAACTGCAGAAACATACGGTCTTGGTACTGACTACCTTGCAGGTGCAAATATTGCAGCCTTTGAAAACGTAGCAAATGCTATGATTGCCCAAGGTATTGTTTAATTCTTAAAATGCGCTCCTCACTATTTGTGGGGAGTTTTTCTAATGCAAAAAGAGAGTGGGACAGAAATCGGTAATTCGTTAGAATTCGATTTCGTCGTCCCACCTCCGCACAGTTGAGTAGGGCTGTAAAAGCTGATGAAATCAGCGTAGTAGAGCCCACTCAACCACTGCGTCTTGCTCGACAATCCAAAGAAAAATGAGAGGCTAGGACTTTTGTCCCAGCCTCTAAGTGATTACAATTTACCTGCTACTGCATCCAATAATTCTTGGATTTTCGCTTGGTTGCTTCCTCTGCCATGGCCATGTCTGGTTTCCCACCACCACGTCCATCGACGATTGGAGCCAATTCTTTTACCAAGTTACCTGCATGGATGTCTTTAGCCTTGCTAGCTACGAGAAGGTTGACCTTGTCACCGATTGCTGCGACAAGAACAAGCACATCAGAGTAGTCTTTTTGTTTCCAGTTGTCCGCAAAGGTACGAAGGGCACCTGCATCTGAAACAGAAACTTGGCTTGCAATATAACGGTGTCCGTTTACTTCTTGAACATTCTTGAAGACATCGCCTGCTGTAGCTGCAGCCGCTTTTTCCTTCAATTCAGCATTTTCTTTTTGCAATTGACGGAGTTGTTCTTGAAGTCCTTCCACTTTGTGAGGTACTTCTTTGAGTTGAGGAGCTTTCAAGGTTGCTGCGACTGCTTTCAGTGCATCTTCTTGTTCACGATAAGCTTCAAAGGCTTCCTTACCAGTCACTGCCAAGATACGACGAGTTCCTGATCCGATCCCTTCTTCCTTGACAATCTTGAAGAGACCGATTTCAGAAGTGTTACCTACGTGAGTACCACCACAAAGTTCAACTGAGTAGTCACCGATAGTGACAACGCGGACTTCTTTACCGTATTTCTCACCAAAGAGGGCCATAGCTCCCATTTCTTTGGCTGTGTCAATGTCTGTCTCAACAGTCTTGACTGCAATAGCTTCCCAGATTTTTCATTGACTTGCTGTTCAATAGCACGCAATTCTTCTGGAGTTACGGCTTGGAAATGGGTAAAGTCAAAGCGAAGGAATTCTACTTCATTAAGTGAACCTGCTTGAGTAGCGTGGCTTCCAAGGATATTGTGAAGAGCCGCATGGAGCAAGTGAGTTGCTGTGTGGTTCTTCATGACACGGTGACGACGATTGCTATCGATGGTCAAGGTGTATTCTTGGTTCAAAGCAAGCGGTGCAAGGACTTCAACAGTATGAAGAGCTTGTCCATTCGGTGCTTTTTGAACATCTGTTACAGTCGCTACAAGGTTTCCTGCAGCATCCAAGATTTGACCGTGGTCAGCTACCTGTCCACCCATTTCAGCGTAGAATGGTGTTTCAGCAAAGATCAGTGATGCAGTTCCTTCAGCTACAGCTTCTACTTCTGCATTATCCGCTACGATAGCCATCAACTTAGAAGACAATTGGCTAGCATTGTAGTTGAAGACACTTTCTACAGTAATGTTTTGAAGGGTTTCATTTTGCATCCCCATAGATCCGCCTTTAACAGCAGAGGCACGCGCACGTTCTTGTTGTTCCTTCATGGCTGCTTCAAAGCCTTCACGGTCTACAGTCATTCCTGCTTCTTCAGCGATTTCTTCTGTCAACTCTACTGGGAATCCGTATGTATCATAGAGTTTGAAGACATCTTGACCAGCGATAACCGTTTGGCCTTTCTTTCAAGTCTGCTACGATACCTTGGGCAAAGTGCTGACCTGAGTGAAGGGTACGGGCAAATGACTCTTCCTCACTCTTAACGATTTTTTCAATAAAGTCACGTTTTTCAAGAACTTCTGGGTAGTAGCTTTCCATGATCTTACCAACAGTTGGAACCAGTTTGTAAAGGAAAGGCTCATTGATACCCAATTTTTGACCATGCATAGAGGCACGACGGAGAAGACGACGAAGGACATAACCGCGTCCTTCATTACCAGGAAGGGCACCATCCCCAATCGCAAATGAAAGCGAACGGATGTGGTCCGCAATCACCTTGAAGCTCATGTTGTCGCCATCTTGGTCATAAACCTTACCAGACAATTTCTCCACTTCACGGATGATCGGCATGAAGAGGTCTGTTTCAAAGTTGGTCTTAGCCCCTTGGATAACCGCCACCAAACGCTCCAAACCAGCGCCCGTATCAATGTTCTTGTGTGGCAATTCCTTGTACTCGCTACGAGGTACAGCTGGGTCAGCGTTAAATTGTGACAAGACAATGTTCCAGATTTCGATATAACGATCGTTTTCGATATCTTCTGCAAGAAGTCGAATACCAATATTTTCTAGGTCAAAAGCTTCCCCACGGTCAAAGAAGATTTCTGTATCTGGTCCAGAAGGTCCAGCACCGATTTCCCAGAAGTTATCTTCGATTGGGATCAAGTGACTTGGATCCACGCCCACTTCAATCCAGCGGTTGTAAGAATCTGTATCAGCTGGATAGTAAGTCATGTAAAGTTTCAGCTGGGAAGTCAAACCACTCAGGACTTGTCAAAAGCTCATAAGCCCAAGTGATGGCTTCATCACGGAAATAATCTCCAATTGAGAAGTTCCCCAACATTTCAAACATGGTGTGGTGACGCGCCGTCTTCCCTACGTTTTCGATATCGTTGGTACGGATGGCTTTTTGCGCATTGGTAATCCGTGGGTTTTCAGGGATAATAGTTCCATCAAAGTATTTTTTAAGAGTGGCAACCCCTGAGTTGATCCACAAAAGGGTTGGATCGTTCACTGGAACCAAGCTAACAGATGGTTCTACTGAGTGGCCTTTTGTAGCCCAGAAATCAAGCCACATTTGGCGGACTTGTGCACTAGATAATTGTTTCATATGTATCTCCTTTTTACTAATTTGATTGGCTTTCTAGCATTTCCACATAGTCGATAGCGACACAGAGGGAAATGACTAGGTCAGCATAAGATTCGTCACAGACGGTTACGGTGTAGGTAGAGGTTAAATGGAAAAGTTCCTTGGTAATCTCCGCAATTACTTGGTCACAATCGTCCAGCAATTTAAAATTCAAATCCCAGACATTTCCTTCGATACGAAGACCGAGATTGTCAAATTCATACTTATCTCTAAAGAACGTCAACTTCTTCCGGATATAAAAATGATCGCCGTTACTCAGTTGAATTTCAAAACGAGGTAGGAAAGTTAAGACTTCCTTACTAATCTCACTGACCTGTTCACCAGCAACATCATAGATAGTAAAGGTTTTAGGAATCTTAAAAAATGAACCTTCAACCTGATAGGCGACATTGCCCAACTCATCCTTGATATCAAAGCGTTCACCACCTAGGCGAAATTTTTGTTTGACAAGAAATCTTCTCATAAGCACCTCCAAAATTAAAAGACAAATCCATATCACGAAGGGCGAAAAACCGCGGTACCACCTTCATTCAATGAACTTGTCATTCTCTTGTTCTTATGCAATTATATGATTGAGTAGCATGATTTTCTATCTTAGATGGCTCGCAGCACCGCCATTTCTCTGAACTAAGATGGAGAGAAAATCAATTCTCAACTCTAGTATTATATCGTTTTTGAAGAGGTTCGTCAAGCTTAATAACCATGAAGTAAAACTCATTTTTTTAACAGTTTACCAAATATTATATAGGCGATAGACCACAAGAAACATCCAACCAATAAGAATTGACCTAAAACAATGAGATAATCCAAAATTGAGATCAACTTATACCATCCACTAAATAGAAGACAGGGAAGAACAGTAAAAAGCATAATGATAAAATGTATAATAGATTGTTTAAATAGCGACCATTTTTCAATTTCATAAATTACCGAGGCTGATGCTATCGAGGTAGCAATAATGCCAACCAAAAAAGTACTTTTAACCTGAAAAACATCAGTACCTTGAAGGTTCATAAAAATTGCCAAACTGGTCATAAGGACAAAAGGAATCATTCCTCTAAAAATAGCTTTTTTAATCATAGCTACTACCTCAATCATAAGATATTATTTAGTTTTTCCTCTATCGAAATTATAGCATGATTCACAAATTTTTACTGCTGCCACTTGCAATCTTATTATATCAATTATCAGCAAAAAGATTATTGATAAAGTACATTATTGATGAAGTAAGTCAAGCATTTCATTATTGAGTGTTTGATAGCAAGAGAAATAGCTATCATCAATCTCAAATGTATCTTGTATAATAAAGCGCAAGGTATCTATTGTCTGTTGCAATTTCTTTGAATTGACTAGTTTACTATTAATCTCTGACAAGCCATGTGCCACCTTATTTCTCTCATGGTTTAAAGGAATGAAAACACTAAGTGACTTAATTAATTCAGGACTATATTTATAATACTCTAAAATTTTTAGTGTATATAATTAGATTTAGAGTTGTTGTAGGAGAAAAAAATCTTCTTTTTTTGCCCTCATTTTCATTTTGTGATTTTTTTATAATCACTATCTAAATAGCCGATAATTTTTTTAAAATCTGGATGTTCTTTATTTAGCTTAGGTAACTTATTTTTATATGTTATTAGATTTGGATGGTTACTTTTTATTCTATCTTCTAATATAAATTCGACTAATGATTTTGACTTAATCAAAACATCCGCTACTTGACCTCGTTTGTTTAGAATCTCAATCATCAAAAAATAATTAAGAGCTTTTTTCTCAATCTCTGAAAGTGGATATTGCTGAATTTCTGAAAGAACTTCTTGTTTTTTAAAAACACTAACTAAGTCGGTTAGAATGATTCTTAAACGAGCTAATTGCTTATTTGGAAGTAGCCCCTTCGAATCTCTTCGAATAACAATCTTTTCAACTGCTAAATAATCATATGCCTCTATCAAACTTCTTAAATAGCGCTTGATAAGAGACTGATTGAATTTCTCTGCTTCATCTTTGATTGTACGGTTTTCGTAATCTTTTTGGTTATCTTCATTTTCGTCAAATAGTCTTTGTTCGTCTTCGCTTGAAAGTGGCACATACTTTCTATTTGCGGATTTGTTAGGTGTTGCAACCTGTATGGCTTTCGTATTATAATCATTAATTCGATTTAAGGCAAATAAAGCAGAAATAATCTGAGGTGTCCCTGAAGAGAGGTTTAAGATCAATTGATGTTCTGCTCCAGAATATTTTTCAATTATCTGTCCCATTACTTCATACATTCTATCAAATAGATAGACCTCCGTATTTTTTTAATACAATTGATTCAATAATCACTTCAGGGTGATAATCCTCAATAGAAAACAGTGCTTTCTCAATAAGATCTCTTTTTATTAACATTTCTTCACTATAAACCAAAACTATCTGTTCTGGTCTATAGGTACGGGCGATATGTAATAATGCTGCATCTCGATTATTGCTTATCGGATCTGTAGTACCGACAGCTGAAATAAAAACTTTCATCTTGTAATCTCCTTAATCATAAAGTTTGCCTTGCCCATTTCATAGAAGGATTCAGTGTTCTTTATCAACTCTTTTGCTAATTCAGCTTGACTTTCACCCATGACAACGGCTTTTGTAAGTTTTAATACACCTTTACCATCCATATTAGGTGTATTTGAACAATATCGGTCTTGTAGGATACCATTTGCTAGCTTAAATAAAGTCTTAGTCCAGACTCCACTACCTGCACCCAGGTAAATAGGGTATTGAATATTATCTTGAATCATATCTTCAGGATAGTCTAATAAAAAGAACCTCTCATACTCTTTATAAAACTTTTGGGATTGTACTCCCAAATTTTCAATCAATTCTCCCGCTTCTTTAGAACTTGTTGTAATCTTAAAATTAATCTTAGTTAGTGGTGCTAAAGACTCACGATATAAAGGCAAACCTATAGGTTTCGTAGGCTCGTCATCCTTCATTCTCTTAAGATCCCATTTTTGTGTTATTATCAGATCCTCATTACATAAAGTCATGCTATCACTAACTCGAATAGCATTAAATAAATTATTGAATTTTCTCTTGGTTTTAGCATCCCATAGAATTATATTCATATTTTCTACTTTAAAACTTTTTGTTTTATAAATAGCTTCTTCGTTAATCCAATGAGGATTTGTATTAAGCAAAATGGTCCGAATAGCTCCCTTTAACGAACTTCCAGGTATATAAGGATTGCCAAATGGGTCTCTCATAAACTTTGCCACTTCATTAATAGTACCTAACTTGGAATCAATATCGTTCTTTTCGCTTTCAAAACCAGTCTCTATTATCCTGTAGCCACCAAAGTTACGATCAGAGATACTGTTATCGTTCAAAAAAGAAATCAATCGATTTTCTTCGGCACTTGACTTTTTTTCTTGTATAAAGCATTCAAACTTTTGACCTAATCCATTTTCCATCATTTGATTGTAAAACTTAACCATATCAGGAAAATAATAGGAATTATTTTCATAGATAAATTCTCTAGAAGTATATTTCTCGCCATTCCCGATATGAATAGGCGCCAATGCTAAGAGGCTAAATTGAAAGGCTCTATATTCGGTTTTCATTCTTCCGCCTCCATATTAAAGAATAATGGTTTTGCATAATTTAAGACTGCGTGTGAGAAATTGAGTGGTCTGACATCTACTATCTGTCCTTTATATGTTTCACAGAAAGTAGAGCCAGAAACAAACTTAAAGATATCTTGTTTGCGATAATTCTCTTTTGTTTGTGTACTAAAGGCAAATCCACTAGACTTACTTAATAAATAAGAACCTCTTAACATAGCTATCTCAAGATCTTCCTCAATTGGTAAAGAAGTCGTCAAAGCCATGACTGGACCTTGATGGGATTGAGTTAAGCGATTTTTAAGTTCATTAGGAATATCTGCAATGGTCAAATCGAAGAGACCATATCCGGTGGAACGTTTACCCCCAATTCCTGCATACTGTAAACTTGTCATGAGTTCATTTAAGATTTCAGATTCGCTAGCTATCACATAGAGAGAGGACTCATCAGTAAATCTAACGGTAGAAACACGATAAAGAGAATAGTTATCAGTAGATTCATCAGGTGAAACTTGAGAAAGAGCAATGTCCACATAAGATTGGTTTTTAGTGACGATATTTGTCACAGCATATTCTTTGTCTTCAAGAAGTGTCCCATTTACATAATCATCGAATTTATCTAAAGGTATAAACTGAAGTTTCTTTGCCATTTTTACTTGACGTCTCACTTCTTTAACATCAGTTGTCAAGTCTGGCTGATCAAACTTTGGAAATCCTATCGGCTTAGGTAAAAATGGCTCAAAATTGTATGGAAAGGCATCTGTCAAAACAAAGTCGTCCTGATTTGCTAAAGAAATAAAGTCATCCATTATACCTATTTTTTTTGCTTCTATGACCAGAGCTGAAAACAAACGATCAGCCGCAAACGTCGTTTTAGAACTGTCCAGAGCACCTGCTCCAAAGTGAGCTGTACGGAAGTTCATAATATACATCTTATAGGCCATACTAGACCTCCGTAGATAATAGTTTATTTAATGAATCAACATTGTAAGTCCCAAAAACTGTATTTACTCTGACTTTTTCAAAACGAATTTTCCCATAGCCACGAGAACCTGAACCACCCAAATAATCAGATTCTAGTAGTTTAAATCCATCTAATATAACTTTAAAATCTTCCTCAACCTGATCCAAACTATCATCTGTAATCTCATAAATAATTTCAAAATCAAAGCGACTACATCGTATCGCTCGCTCAATCTGTCTAGGTGTGGCATGTGCGGTGATACGATCAATAGTATTTTCAAATTTTACTTCAGTGTATATTTTTACACCTAACTCATCTAATTGCATTTTATTTGACAAGTAAGCATCTCTAAAAATAAGTCGTCCAATTTTATATAGATGATTCTTAGAATTTCCAAAGAGCCGACTCAGAATCTCTCCATCTTGTACTGCTACTTGAGTTAATTTAGTATTATATACTTTTGCTAGAAGGGTACGCATTTTCCCTTTGATACTTGATCCAGGAATAATGGGTAAGTTTGTTATCGGATCCTTTATTACAGGTGAGTCTATCGCACCGATGGCAGCGTACGCATTACTTGTCCCAATATGAAGTCCTGCTTCTAAAAAGATTTGCCCTGTTATTTGAATTTTTGCAAATGTCATCTCTCTTTTCCTTCATTAAACTTAAAATAAGCAACCAATGCTTCCATATAGCGACAAAAGAGTTGAAGGCTTTCTCTATCTTTAATTTCGTTAAGAGCCTCTATAATTTCACCCTTAATTACTAAGTCTTTTACGGAAAACTCTAGTCCCGCTTGATAGATATATTGTACCCTAAGATAAAGAATTTTATCTTTCAAGTCATTATAATCTCGAACTCTACTTTCGTCATAAAGTGTACTAGTTAAACCCAATAACTTCCTAATTTTGCTGGTTTTTAAAATGAATACATTTGGGTTATTATTTTTCCTAATCAACGAATTAATAACCTTTTCTGCCTTATCTACATAATTATCATCTGTTAAAATCGCCATCTAAGAATCCTCTTTAATCTCGTACATATATAATAGTAAAGCTATTTCAGCTTCTTTACGTTCATTTTCACTACCTGTATACCACGAAAAGAAAAGACTTCTAAATTCTTTGAAATCGTTTTCTATTTCATCAGTAATATTGTCTTCTATACGTGTTAAATAATAGGCTAAACGGGCAACATTCATACGATCGTAACTACGAAGGAGTTCAATCAGTTTATATATAAATACCTTTCCTTGCTCATCTTGTTTATTAAAGTAGTAACGAATGCTTTTCAGTTTACCATTATAAACATTGTCAATGAATTGGTCGAACTTCAAGGTATAGCCTATTTGGAAAAGGGAAATACTATCCTTGTCATTGTCCTTAGCTGCTTCTTCTAGTTTTCCCGTTACTTCAGCCATGAGGTTAACTGGAGTTTTGTCTGGAAAGAGACCAATACCTGCAGAGAGGCTTAATTTACCATTTGTCCACTTGATGAAGTTTTGTCGGAGACAAATAGTAAACTCAATAATATCCTGCCAAGAACCGATAGCAAATACATCATCCCCACCGGCATAGATGATTGATAGTTTCTTATCCTTCGCAAACTGGTTAATATAGACCTTAAAGAAGAGACTCATGCTCCTAGAGAATGTAGCTGAACGCGCTAGGGTGTTATACTTACCTTGCCCTTGATATGAGAATCCAGCCATAAAGGCAGCTCCCAAATCGTCAACATCTAGTCGAACAACTGCTAATCGCTTAATCCCTTGTCCAGTTTCACTATCTTGAGATAGTTTAGCATACTTGCAAATTTCATCATACTTGTAGTCCCCAACAAAGACATGGGTGGCTTTTAAGATATCCGTTGCAAAGCTATTTTTGACATACACACGACTCCAATTCTCATGGGGCAGTTCGTTTTTTGATACACCTCTAATATAGGCTCCTGGTCCAATCGGGAGTCCTTTTTCATTGTTGACAATATAGAAACGTTCTTGAATTTCCTGAGAAAAACGATACATTCCTGAACAAATATGGCAAACCTCTTTGTCATTCGACTTGGTAAGTTTTTCTACCGAATGACAAATGACACATTCTTTTTGAGAACTTTTTCCTCCTTGATTGAGTTCTAGGAGAGTTTCGGCGTCATAGCGAGAAATTTTCTTTTGGGAAATCATACGACTGGTCGCTTGATAAATCTTTCTATATCTGGCTAGTGAAGTTGACATATCACTGGCAGAAAATGGACTCCCAACCAAATGCTACGTACAAACCTGTCTGGAAATGCTTGACCAAAAACTGATTGAATTCTGCTTCAAAGCTAGCCAAGGTTTCTCTAGTTTTTTCGGTGTTTGGATAGATAAAGTAGGCGTGCCCTCCACCGACGTAGAGAAGATTAGCCCTCGTAAGCCCTAACTTCTCCAGTAAGCTGTCAGCGATATGTTCCCCCATAAAATCTAGATATAAGGAACGTGCTTTTAGTTGCTCGGTTGCTCCAGCCGTTGCGATATTGTAGATAAAGTCCTGAATCCCTGACAAGTCAAAACTTGATAATAAAAAGGCCTTCTCGCTATAAAAAGCTTCTAAATTCTGCCCCAGTACCTTCTCATAATCACGGCAATTCTTGTCTGCTAAATATTCCTGAATAGCTAGAGAAAAACCTGCTGTCAGACGACTGTAGGTTGCTAGAGAAATATCCGATAATTCCTTGGCCTTTGTCGAAACAGGTACATAGGAAAGAGTAGACTCAAGGAGATTCAAAAGGGCATCTATCTCAGATTGGCTAAAGTCCAATCTCTCAAACTCTTTTTCTAAGGTCTCTACTATCAAGTCATAAGCTGACTGGTCAGACGACTCGCTCGATTCCTTAGCATAGTTTGGTTCCCCGTCAAGCTCTAATGGCCGTGCATCAAGATAACGCTGACTAGGGCTATCTGAAAATACATTGAAGATATCCGATTGTTTGCTTAGAAAATCTTCTTTCCCTTGATGAGTGTCTGCTGTTCTTTAGGCCTGAAGCAATCTTTGCAGCAGCTGACGTGATATAGACCAAGCTATCAGGAGCTAAATCTGTCGGTAAATCACTAGAAGTTGCCTTAGCTATCTGCTGGGCTATTTTTTCATTATCCGAAAAGCGCCTAAACCATTCGGACCCAATGGTCCCCAGGTCTTTCTCATCATACCTGGAACCTTGAATCACCTTGCCGATAGCGTGCAAAAGTGATCCATAAACTAAATCAATCTTTTCTTTCTTCAAGTTCTAAACCTCCCATCCCTAAGCTAGTTTTCATACCGAGACCTGAGTACTCACCAAACTTCAGTAACATATTTGCATAAGCTTTTAAGGTATTTGGTCCTGTAATCTTAAAGCTTAATCGTCCTTTAAAAGCTGGAATCTTCTTACCATGTACCTTGAAATAACAAGTCTCCAATCGGTAACTGGTAATTCGACTATGCTTGACCAAGTAGTCCAGAGTTTCCTCTTCGATGTCCTGTTGATTCTCAATCAAACGTGCATACTTCATCATCAAACTCTGAAAGATAAGACGCATGGAAGGAAAGAGAACGTACTCTCCCTGTGAGCGAAATCCAGTTGGAGTTTGAAAATGAATTGTATAAAATGACCGGTCTTGATCTTGATTAAAAAGTTCAAGTAGTTGCTCCGAACTGAGATCTTGCATAGACAAAGACTCTACCATGAGAGTTGGCAAATCATGAAGTTCTGCTTTTTTGAGCTCCAATAGAAAAGGCAGAATCTGCTTAACAGCCTCATCCGTCAAGAGATGAAGGTACCATAAGGTCTTGTCCTTTTGATGGATGATTTTTAGTGAGTAGGGGTTGGTCTCCTGCTCATGTAACCAGGTCACATAGTCTGGTGCTAGGTTTTCCATCATAAAACCATGAAACTTGGTGGATAAGTCTATCGGTGACTGGTCTATCCGTTTAAAAGAAATAACAATTCTTTTCATATATCTCTCACCATTAGTACAAAAGTACGCTTTTTGATGTTGGTTCAAAAAGCGCTTTTTATATCTTTCATTTTGAAAATCTTTGTTTTAACTCTATCGTCCCCTCTCGAGGCAAATAATAATTTAAATAAAAAAAAATTAAATAGTGAAAGAAGGTATAATGTTTCCGTCCCCTTTCGAAGTGAATAGGATTCTATATCCCACATCTTATATATGTAAATAATATAAATTTATGATAATACCTATTGGAAACTAATAATAGTATACCATATTTTGTAAGAATTTTCATCTAAAATGAACAAACAATTGTCTCCATTTGAACAAAACATTCCCTATATCTCTGATTACTTTTTCAGGATATATTTTTTCTTACTGCCATTTTTCTTTTTATCCCAACTTTTATTCCAAGTTTTCGAATTGCTAAAGATAGCTGTGAGAATATTTGCAAATATAAAGTACCCTATCACCAAATGTATGGAGTCAGTTTTTAGGTATTGTCGATCCAAGCCATCCTTTAAATGGAATAGTATAATTGTTTCGTTAACAATTAAAAAGGTTGGCCAGTAACTTTTTTTGAAAAAAGTAGACATTTTCATGATTTGTTACCGCTTTCTATTCGTATAATCTTAGTATACTACTAGGCAGTAAAATAAGCAAATAGGATAGTAAATAAACAGCTATACAACTATTCAAAAAACGAACCAGCTGTTACTGATTCGTTTTCTTTATATCTACTCCTACTTCCGATACATCTTAAATTGTAGGAAGAGGTCACTGTAGATTCCTGTCCATTTATGGTCAAACTTCTCATAAACTTCGAGGTGTTTCATAGTGTCTGCATCTGGATAGAAGGACTTGTCCTCTTTTGTCTCCTCAGGGAGCATTTCCTTAGCAACAGTATTTGGTGTTGAGTAGCCGACATACTCAGCATTTTTTAGAGCATTTTCAGGATTCAACATAAAGTTGATAAAGGCATAGGCTGCATCCTGGTTTTTAACGGTTTTTGGAATAACCATGTTATCAAACCAGAGGTTACTTGCTTCTGTCGGCACAACATATTTGAGGTTAGGATTCTTTTCCAACATCTGGCTAGCTTCCCCTGAGAAGGTCACACCGATAGCAGCATTGTTCTGAATCATGTAACCCTTCATCTCATCGGCTACAATAGCCTTGATATTAGGAGTTAGCTCATACAGTTTATCAACCGTTTGTGATAGTTGTTGAGGATCTTTTGAGTTGAGGCTATAGCCTAGTGAGTTAAGACCTAAACCAAGCACTTCACGTGCCCCATCAAAGAGCATGATCGAATCCTTGTATTCTGGCTTCCAGAGGTCGTCCCAATGTTCAGGCGCTTCTTCCACCATGGTTTCATTGTAGACAATTCCCAAAGTTCCCCAGAAATATGGGATAGAGTACTGGTTATTTGGATCAAAAGACTGGTTGAGAAATTCTGGACCAATATTCTCAATGCCCTCAATTTTACTATAATCCAGTGGAACTAAGAGGTCTTCGTCCTTCATCTTGTTAATCATGTACTCACTTGGGATGGCAATATCATAGGTTGTTCCACCCTGCTTGATTTTTCGTGTACATAGCTTCGTTGGAGTCAAAGGTCTCATACTGAACTTGGATTCCTGTTTCTTCTGTAAATTTCTCCAGAAGTTCAGGATCAATATAATCTCCCCAGTTGTAGATGATCAATTTTTGACTATCACGACTATTGATTTTACTATCAAGATGGTAATAAATTCCCCATAAGACAAGGATAATCGCTAAAATTCCTGCTAAAAATGAATAGAGTCGTTTCATGCTTTCTCCTCCTTCTCACGTGAAATGAAGTAATATCCAACTACCAGGATAATACTAAAGAGAAAGACCAAGGCTGAAAGAGCATTGATTTCCAGCGAAATTCCCTTACGAGCTCGAGAGTAGATCTCGACTGACAAGGTTGAAAATCCATTTCCCGTTACAAAGAAGGTCACGGCAAAGTCATCCAATGAATAGGTGAAAGCCATAAAGTAGCCTGCAATAATAGACGGCGTTAAGTAAGGAAGCATAATTTCCTTAAACATCTGGAACTGACTAGCTCCAAGGTCATAGGCTGCATGGATCATATCTCCATTCATCTCTTTCAATCGTGGCAAGACCATGAGCACTACGATTGGAATCGAGAAGGCCACGTGACTGGACAAGACTGTCAGAAAACCAAGTGAAAACTTGAGTTGGGTAAAGAGAATCAAGAAACTAGCACCAATCATGACGTCTGGCGCAACCATCAAAATGTTATTGAGTGATAGGAAGGCTTCTTGATATTTTTTACGTGATTGGTAGATGTAGATAGCACCGAAAGTCCCAATCACTGTTGCTATCAAGGCTGATAGAAAGGCTAGTAAAAAGGTCTGAACCAAGATGAGCATGAGTCTTCCATCTCCAAACATGGTTTCAAAGTGAGACAAACTAAAGCCTGTAAAGCTATTCATATCATCCCCGGCATTGAAGGCATATCCGATCAGGTAAAAGATCGGCAAATAAAGGACGATAAAGACAAAGGCTAGGTAAAGATTTGATAATTTTTTCATCGTTCTCTCCTTTCCTTAGTCACCCACATAGTGATAAACATAGTCAGGATAAGAACAACACCGATAGTTGACCCCATACCATAGTTGTCATTGGTCAAGAAGTTCTGCTCGATGGCAGTCCCCAAGGTAATCACTCGGTTCCCCCCCAATCAAACGCGTCAACATGAAGAGACTCAAACTCGGAATAAAGACAGATTGAACTCCGCTTCGCACCCCGTTCATAGACAGAGGGAAGATGACATGACGGAAAGTTTCCCACTTGGTTGCACCGAGGTCATAGCTGGCATTGATGAGGTTGTTATCCATATCATCCAAAACATTGAAGATGGGCAAAATCATAAATGGAAGTTCGATATAGCTTGCGACAAAGATAAATGAGAAATCTGTAAAGAGCAACTGCTGCGAACCGATTCCGATAAATTCGAGGAATTGGTTAATAGAGCCATTTTGACCAAAAATCCCGATAAAGGCATAAGCCTTGAGGAGAAGGTTAATCCAGGTTGGCAAGATAATCAGCATGAGCCAGAGTTGACGGTGTTTGAGACGAGTCAAAAAGAGGGCTGTTGGATAACTGATAAGAAGCGTCACTAGAGTTACAATCCCTGCATAGAGAACAGAGTTGAAGCTCATTTTGAGATAGGTTAAGTTTTGTGACGCAAAATAGGATTTATAGTTTTCTAAACTGAACTGGCCTTCGATGTTGAAAAAGGATTGACCAAAAATCAAGACTAAAGGTGCCAAAACAAAGAGGGCAATCCAAAGCATGTAGGGCACTACAAAGAGTTTAGAAGTTGTTTTCTTCATCTCTTTCCTCCTCAATAGCGTTAATCAAACCTGCTTCTTGCTCTTCGATTTCTACATACTCTTCGATACGAGCATCGAACTCTTCTTCTGTTTCATTGAGACGCATGATGTGGATGTCTTCTGGTTCAAAGTCCAGACCGATTTCCTCACCAACGATGGCCTTACGAGTTGAGTGAATCATCCATTCATTCCCAAGTTCATCATAAGCAATAATCTCATAGTGAACTCCACGGAAAAGTTGAGTATCCACCTTAACTTGGAGCTTGCCTTCTTCAGGAAGAGTAATACGCAAGTCCTCTGGACGAATAACAACCTCAACAGGTTCATTTGGCTTCATCCCACCATCGACCGCTTCAAAGCGTTTGCCGTTAAACTCGACCAAATAGTCCTCAATCATGGTTCCCGGCAAGATATTGGACTCACCGATAAAAGTGGCAACAAAATGGTTAATGGGCTCATCGTAGATGTCCACTGGCGTTCCAGACTGAACAATCTCGCCATCATTCATAACGAAAATCCAGTCACTCATAGCGAGAGCTTCCTCCTGATCGTGAGTGACAAAGACAAAGGTAATCCCCAATCGTTGTTGCAGTTCTCGCAGTTCGTACTGCATGTCTGTTCGCAATTTCAAGTCCAGCGCTGACAAGGGCTCGTCCAACAAAACCACACGAGGTTGGTTGATGATGGCACGGGCAATGGCTACACGCTGACGTTGTCCTCCAGATAACCTACGGATAGAACGTTTTTCATAGCCTTCAAGCTGTACCATCTTGAGAACTTCTAAGACACGTTTTTCGATTTCTTTTTTATCGACCTTACGCAAGCGCAATGGAAAAGCAACATTTTCAAAGACATTCATATGTGGAAACAAGGCATAGGATTGGAAGACCGTATGGACGTCTCGCTTGTTGGTTGGGATGTCGTTGATCCGTACCCCATCCAGTAAAATATCCCCTGTCGTTGCATCCAGTAAACCTGCAATGATGTTTAGGATGGTTGATTTTCCTGAACCAGATGCTCCTAGAAGAGTATAAAACTTTCCTTCTTCCAACTCAAAGTTAATATCCTTGAGAACTTTAGTGTCACTATCTTCAAAAACTTTAGAAACGTTTCTGAATTCGATAATTGGTTTTTTCAATTCCTATAGATTCCTTTTTCTTCGTAAATTAACAGATTAGGGCTCTGTCAGTCCGCTACATGCTTTTGCAGGAGCTGCTCACCCCTGCATTGATCTTCCATAGACAAAGGATTAGCCCCCATTTATAATTTGAATGAATGGGAGCTTGGTTCTTCCTATTTTTTATAGTTCCTCACCCAAGATACGAACCTCTCGCTCAAGGGTAACACCTGAATGTTCTTTAACTTTTTCAATGACAGACTCAATTAAGTCTTCATAATCTCGAGCAGTCCCATCCGCAATATTGACCATAAAGCCTGCATGTTTTTCTGAGACTTCTACACCACCGATACGGTAGCCCTTCAAACCAGCTTCTGAAATCAATTGTCCTGCAAAATGTCCGACTGGTCGTTTAAAGACCGAACCACATGATGGGTATTCTAAAGGTTGTTTGAGTTCTCGAAGGTGGGCCAAACGTTCCATTTCTTGATTAATAGTCTCATAATTCCCTGGAGATAGTGCAAATTTAGCTGATAAGACTACTGCTCCAGAATCTTGAATAGCTGAATGACGATAACCAAAGGTTAAATCCTTAGCTGATAAGGTTTCAATTTCCCCATCTTTGGTCAATACTTTGCAAGACTGCAAAATATTAGAAATTTCACCACCATAGGCACCAGCATTCATAAAGACAGCACCACCGATACTTCCAGGAATACCACAGGCAAACTCAAAACCAGTCAAGCTATGGCGAAGAGCTATACGAGTAGTCTCAATCAGGTTAGCACCAGCTTCTGCTTCAATGGTATAACCATCGACTGAAACGTTGTTGAGTTTGTCACACAAGATAACAAATCCACGGATACCACCATCCCGAACGATAATGTTGCTAGCATTTCCCAGTACCATCCAAGGAATATTTTCTTGATTGGCAAACTTAACCACTCGAGCCATCTCGTAGCGATTTCGTGGAAAAACCAAATAGTCTGCCTTTCCGCCTACTCTTGTATAAGCATAAGATTTTAAGGGTTCATCGAAACGAATATCGATTCCTTCTAAGGTTTCTTTTAATTTATCTAATACAGTCATTTTGCTCTTCCTTTTATAAAATACATTCTATTATACCATTTTTAGGAGCATTTTTCGATGATTAGTTTATCTTTTTAAAAAGCTCACAGAAAAAAGAGGCTAGGCCTCTTTGACACTATTGTTTTTGCAAAAGATTGATTTTGTTAGGAAAATAAATCCCACAACTTCTACTGCCAGCAATCCTTCTACAATAAGTGGATTAGAAATCCAGCCAACTTGCGATAGGGCAGGAGCCAAATCAAATAAAGCATGTAAAGCGTAGGCTGCTAGTAGATAAATCCATTTCTTTGACGAACAGCTTGATAAACCCAAATAGTCAAACCAACTTGGATCATCATAGCGAGGATTCTCTCAAGTCCCAAGAGATAAACTTGCCAAGGAGCAAGAGTTCGTATCGTTTCCAGCATATTTTCTGTCAAGAGTTCTAAAACCTTAGGGTTTTGAGATTGGACAGCTGAAAATAGGATAAAGAGATTTATTAGGCTAGCAATCCCAACATAAAGTAATTCTAATCCACCGTGACCAAGACCGTAGGCAAGGGCATCCGAAACTTCTAATTTTCTTTTCTTCTCCAACCATTTGAAGAAGATAAAGCGAGCCGTTTCTTCAAATAGAGCAGCCATTGCAATTCCATAAATTACATAGAGAAATGGATGCTCTGTCATTAGAGCAATTGTTCCATCTCTTTGCGGGCGAAGAACAAGAAGATGAACAATCTTCTCCAAGACCTGTGCCGATACGAAAAAGGCAATTGCTCCTAATCCTAAAACTGATAGATTTATCTTATATTTCTTTCTCGCAAACCAAATAGCTGCAATCAAAAAAATGATTAAAGCAATCATCGTTGCTATAATATGTCCATTCATATTTCTCTTCCTTTACTCTGACTGTTCAATATCTTTTTTCATCTCATCTACATTGAACTTTGCAAAAAGATACTTACGATCTTGAACTGGGAAACGTTGATCTAATTGATCAACAGCTCCTAATTCTACAATCCCTTCCTCGATAACAAAGTCCATCACATGACCACCAAATGTTAGGTCATCTGAAATGAAGTGCAAATGGTAACCTGCGACACTAACCCCATGGAAAATTTCTGGGGTCCAGAAGCCAACAATAGTTCCAGACACGTTTTCACGACGATACTCTGGTTGATGAGTCGCAACCTCTGCAAACTTTCTTTCAGATGTTGACTTGGGAATCATACGTACATGCATATGCTTGAAATCCCCATGAATCTTGATGGAACGAAATAGATTTCCCCATCATAATAGGACTCAATTCTTTCTTCTAATTCCTGATCAGTCATTTCAAAGCGCTGGCGGAAAATGACTTCAGCCTGATGGGGAACAACTGCCGCATAAGGAATCAAGGCATCAGGAGATACTTCAACAATCTCTGGTTTTTCACCTGACCCCTTGGCTTGATAAGCCTTACCATCCAAGACAATCAGCTCGCCATCTATAGAGTCAAGAGTACCTAGGCCTAAATCACCATGTTGAAGTAATTCACCTACTGTCAGACTGCCTCCATAGAGTCCAGCCATCAGTGCTCCTAAAGTATTGTATTGAAATAATTTTACTGGTTCACGCACCTTAGTATCCCATTCTTTCCAATGTTTTTACTTTCTAAGTATATCATAAATTTTCTTAGATTTGAATGGGAGATTGGCTTTTAGCATTGCCAAACGTAGAAAAAAAGGGTACAATGAAAAAAATTATAGGAGGTTTCATATGAGAAAGTTGAGCAAATATCAAGAAGTAGTAGCTTATCTCAAGGCTGGTATCGAGACTGGGAAATTCCCAACTGGTAGTCGCCTCCCATCTATCCGTCAACTTAGTCAAGACTTCCAATGTAGCAAAGACACCATTCAACGAGCTTTACTTGACTTGAAGCATGCTCAATATCTATACGCTAAACCTCAGAGTGGCTATTATGTCTTAGAACAAGGGCAGCATCAAGACCTAGAAATCGAAGTTACAGATGAGCACGCCAGTGCTTATGATGACTTTCGCCTTTGTGTCAATGAGACCTTGATTGGCCGAGAAACTACCTCTTTAACTATTATGACAATCAGGAAGGACTTGACGACCTTAGAAAATCTGTTCATAAACTCCTTTTTGAGCAAGCCCTTTATTGCAAGCCTGACCAACTAGTTTTGACATCTGGTACCCAACAAGCCCTTTTTATCCTTTCTCAGATTGATTTCCCTAATAAGGCGGAGGAAATCCTTATTGAGCAACCTACCTACCATCGAATGAACCGTCTTCTAATAGCGCAAGGGCTCTACCACCAAACCATTGAACGAAGAATTGACGGGATTGATCTAAATGAACTAGAGCAGCATTTTAAAACAGGTAAAATCAAGTTTTTCTATACAATTCCTCGTTTTCACTATCCTCTGGGGCACTCCTACACTGAAGAAGAGAAACGAGAAATTCTTGCTCTTGCGAATCAGTACGGTGTTTACATTGTTGAAGATGATTACCTAGGCGACTTGGATCCAAAGAAAGGACAGACCTTCCATTATCTGGATACTGAGGACCGGGTTATTTACATTAAATCCTTCTCAACTAGCCTCTTCCCAGCCCTTCGGATTACCGCTCTTATCCTCCCAAATACTATCAAAGAACCCTTTGTATCCTACAAAAATATCCTTGACTACGATAGCAATCTTATCATGCAAAAGGCTCTATCCTTATATATCGATAGCCAATTATTTGAAAAGAACCGTCTTGCCAGACTGGCAATACAAGACAGGTATCAAGTTCAGATTGATCACGTACTTAAGAAATCATCCTGTCCACTCCCCGCTTTCCGACTCCATAATGGTCTCCTCTTGGATCTCCGTCAATTCCCCAAGATTGCAAGTTTAAAAGCACAGTCATCTTAATTTGGATTTCTTCGAGGAAGCCTATCTAGGTCCATGTCCCTATCAGTTTGTAAAAAGTTTCCTTAGAGAATTTAGAAAAAGTCCTAAGCTACATAAAAAGCAGAATTGGAATAAGTCCAATTCTGCTTTCTTTTTATTGTTCTACTTCTGTTAACTTAGCAGCTTTTTTTCAAGATAAGTTTGATAGGTTCCCTCATCTTTTTAGTTTTTTTGGATGACCTTATCGACTACCTCTTTCAAGTCTTCATTCCCTTTCCTTATCGCTACTGCATTGGCCTCCCCCTCATTCATGGTTAAAAGAAACACTTGCTACTTGTAAGTCTGAGTTTTTTTGTAGCATAACTAAGGGCTACTGGTTCATCCATGTGAACTGCATCGACTTTTTCCAGATTGCAGTTCGTTAACTGCTTCACCCATATTACTTAAAAGATACCAATTTGGCCTCTGGGAGTTGTTCTTTGACCATAGATTCAGGAACAGTTCCTTTTTGGGCAGCAATACTGGCACTTGCCAAAGAATTCAGATCCTTGTATTTATCTAAATCTCCTTTTCTGATAAGAAAACTTGCCTTATTTTCGTAGTAAGGAATTGAAAAGTCAAAGACTTCCTTTCTTTCATCGGTAGCGCTAATACCTGCAATAGCCAAATCAGCCTTACCAGTATGAAGACTGGTCAAGACATTATCAAAACTCATAGTCGAGATTACTAGTTTTACACCAAGTTCATCCGCAATTGCTTGAGCCATATCAATATCTGCTCCAACAACTTGGTTTCTTCCATCTAACAGGGCTTGAAACTCAAAGGGAGCATAGTCAGGGCTTGTTGCTACTACTAATTTTCCTTTTTGCTTTATAGCTTGGAGAGCAGATTGGGAGTTGGAACTAGAAGATTGGCAAGCCACTAAAAAGAAACTTGCTATCAAAATCGAAATTAGTAAAAACCATTTCTTATACATAAATAAACACCTTTTTGATTTAATATGTATAATTATACTTTTTGTACAAACTTTTGTCAAGTTTTATTATATTTCCGTGAATTTTTTTATTACTCATAAAATATAAACACAGAATTCATTTTATCTATCTATTGGGTACTTATTTTCAAAAAAATCATTTATCATATCTTGATGTTGCTGGTTTACAATTGTAATATTTTGTATGTCCTTGTGATCAAACAACTCTAATTCTAAAGTTTCGTCACTCGTAAAAACATTTGTAGAGATCGAAGTTTCAGATGTAACTAAATACAACATTGTAATAACTTGTGCCTCATCACCATTTGGATAACTATCTGAATATTTTGTATAAACATTTAGGAGCTTATGTACTTTCACTGTAATTCCAGTTTCTTCATAAAACTCTCGAACCAATGCTTCTACAGAAGATTCACCAAGTTCAATGGCACCACCAGGTAAGCCCCAAGTTCCTTTATCTGCTCGTTTTTGTAATAATATTTTTCCTGATTGACTTAATATTCCACATGTGAAATTTAAAATAATTTTATCTTTTCCAACTTTTTTTCTTATACTCTGTATATAGTTCATTACTCACCTCTGACAAAGTAAACCATCGATACAATGAAAGCTTACTCTATTAAAAAGTAAGCTTTCACAATAATTTTTATCATCTAAATATTTTACAATTCTACAATCTTACCTGTTTCAAAGTAAACGACCCATTCACAGATATTCTTAGCATAGTCACCGATACGCTCCAAGTATGAAATCACTTGGAAGTAATCACGACCTGTAATGATAGCTTCTGGGTTTTTCTTGATTTCTAAAGTAGCAAGATCACGGATGTGCTCAAAGTATTGGTTAATTTTTTCATCTAATGAAGCAACTTCATAGGCCTTATCGACTGATCCGTTAAGGTAGAGTTCAAGTGTTGTTTCTACAAAATCTTTCACATCACGTCCCATGTTTTTAATTTCTTCTTCAACTTCTGGGATACGTTCTTCACCTTTCATACGAATAGTTGCTTCAGCGATAGATACAGCGTGGTCTCCCATACGCTCCAAGTCAGAAACAGCTTTTAGAACGGTTAAAACTGTACGCAGGTCTTGTGAAACTGGCTGTTGAAGGGCAATAATTTCAAATGATTTCTTTTCAAGTTTCAATTCATATTCATTGACATCTGCGTCTTTTTCGATAACTTCCTTTGCTAAGTCACGGTCATGGGTGACAAAAGCACGTACTGTACGATTGATTTGGGAAAGAACTTCTTGTCCCATGGCGTAGAATTGGTTATGCAATTTCTCTAAATCTTCTTCAAATTGAGATCGTAACATCTTTTTCTCCTTATCCAAATTTACCTGAAATGTAATCTTCTGTTTCCTTATGTTGTGGATAGAGGAACATTTCCTTGGTATCGTTAAATTCAATCAAATCTCCATTGAGGAAAAAGCCTGTTTTATCAGAGATTCGAGATGCTTGCTGCATGGAACGAGTAACCAATAGCATGGTGTACTTGTCCTTGAGACTATATAGGGTTTCTTCGATTTTCCCAGCCGAGATAGGGTCTAAGGCTGAGGTCGGCTCATCCAAGAGGATAATCTTTGGACTAGTCGCCAATACACGAGCTACACAGACACGTTGTTGTTGTCCACCTGATAGACCAATAGCTGAATCATGCAAGCGATCCTTGACCTCATCCCAGATTGATGCACGCTGTAAAGCTTTCTCCACAGCTTCGTCCAAGACTTGCTTGTCTTTCTCTCCATTAATTCTTAGTCCATAAACAACATTTTCGTAGATAGACATTGGGAATGGATTGGGTTGTTGGAAAACCATTCCGATTTCCTTACGCAATTCAACTGTATCGGTACGAGGGCTATAGATATTGTGACCATTATAGACCACTGATCCAGTTGTCGTCACTTCAGGATTAAGGTCACCCATTCGGTTAATAGCCTTTAGAAGTGTTGACTTCCCAGATCCAGACGGACCGATAAGGGCTGTAATTTCCTTGGGTTGAAATGATAAGGAAACACTATTCAAGGCCTTCTTTTTATTGTAATAGACTGACAGGTCTGAAACCTGCAAAATCGGTTCTGTCATACTGTTCCCTTTCTAACCAAAGTGTCCAGTTACATAGTCATTAGTAGACTGTAGCTTAGCATTTTGGAAAATATTTGAAGTTTTATCATACTCAATCAAATCACCCAAGTAGAAAAATCCTGTATAATCACTTGCACGAGCAGCCTGTTGCATACTGTGAGTTACGATAATAATGGTAAAGTTCTTCTTCAACTCCAACATGGTTTCCTCAAGCTGAGCTGTCGCAATCGGATCCAAGGCTGACGCCGGCTCGTCCATCAAGAGAATATCTGGTTTTACAGAAATAGCACGAGCAATGCAGAGACGTTGCTGCTGACCACCTGAAAGCATCAAGGCTGACTTATGAAGGTCATCTTTTACCTGATCCCAAAGGGCAGCCTGGCGAAGTGAGGTTTCTACAATTTCATCAAGGACCTTCTTATCCTTAATACCTGCACGTTCATGTGCAAAGGTGATGTTGCGGTAGATTGATTTAGCAAATGGGTTGGACGTTGGAACACCATTCCGATATGTTTACGCATTTCATAAACATTGATTTCAGGACGGTTAACGTCAATTCCCTGATAGAGAATTTGTCCTGTGACCTTTGCAATATCAATGGTATCATTCATACGATTGAGACTGCGTAGGTAGGTTGATTTCCCAGAACCTGATGGACCAATTAAAGCTGTAATTTTATTTTTTTCGAATTGCATATCCACGCCCTTGATGGATTCATTCTTACCGTAGTAAACATGTAAATCCTTCGTAGAGAGGGCCACTTTTTCTTCTGGAAAAGTAATGATATGCCTTTCATCCCAATTATATTTTGACATGGCTTCTCCTTTAGGCAGCAGTTAATTTCTTATGTAGATAGCTTCCGAGTTTACGTGCTCCAAAGTTAAAGATCAAGATAAAGATGAGGAGCACCGCTGCAGAACCTGCCGAAACTAAGGTTCCATCAGGAATAGTTCCTTCACTGTTGACTTTCCAGATATGAACAGCCAAGGTTTCTGCTTGACGGAAGATTGAGATTGGACTAGATACGCTGAGAACATTCCAGTTAGACCAGTCAAGAGCTGGTGCAGATTGACCTGCTGTGTAGATAAGGGCTGCAGCTTCACCAAAGATACGACCTGATGCAAGCACGATACCCGTTACAATACCAGGAAGGGCTTCAGGAATCACGACATGAAGGACAGTTTCCCAACGAGAAAGTCCCAGCGCCAAACCAGCTTCACGTTGCGTATGGTGAACATGTTTTAAACTGTCTTCAACGTTACGAGTCATCTGAGGTAGGTTAAAGACGGTCAAAGCTAAGGCACCTGAAATAATAGAAAATCCATACTCAAACTGAACTACAAAGATGAGGTAACCAAAGAGACCTACAACGACTGATGGTAATGAAGACAAAATCTCAATACAGGTACGAACGAAATTGGTAACACGACCTTTTTTAGCATACTCAGCCAAGTAAATTCCAGCCCCCATGGATAATGGTACAGAAATGAATAAGGTGATGACCAAAAGGAAGAAGGAATTATAGAGCTGAATCCCAATACCACCACCTGCTTGATAAGAGGATGATTTCCCTGTCAAGAATGACCATGAAACATGAGGCAATCCTCGAACCAAGATATAAAGAATCAAAGAAGCTAGGATGGTCACAATGATTCCTGCGATGGTATAGAGGACAGCTGTTGCAAGTTTATCTAATTTCTTAGCGTGCATAGTTTTTCTTTCCTCTTTCTTTCGTAATCAATTTAATCACACTGTTAAAGGCCAAGCTCATCAAGAGCAATACTAAGGCTAATGACCAAAGAACATTATTATCAACAGTTCCCATAACGGTATTACCAATTCCCATAGTCAATACAGATGTTAAAGTCGCTGCTGGCGTTGTCAATGAAGTTGGAACAACTGCTGAGTTACCGACAACCATCTGAATCGCAAGGGCTTCACCGAAAGCACGCGCCATACCAAAGACTACAGCTGTAAAAATACCTGAACGAGCAGCCTTCAAGGTCACACGCCAGATGGTTTGCCAACGAGTCGCTCCCATGGCTAAACTTGCTTCACGGTAGTGACGAGGCACTGCACGTAAGCTATCAGTTGTCATAAAGGTTACAGTCGGCAAGATCATAACAAAGAGAACGAAAATCCCCGATAAAATACCAAAACCTGTTCCACCAAAGACACTACGTACAAAAGGTACGACGACCTGCAAACCGATAAATCCGTAAACTACCGAAGGAATCCCAACTAGAAGTTCGATAGCTGGTTGCAAAATCTTAGCTCCTTTTGGTGATACTTCTGTCATAAAGACTGCTGCCCCAATGGCAAATGGTGTTGCGATAAGAGCAGATAGGATGGTAACAATAAAGGAACCTAAAATCATCGGAAGGGCACCAAATTGCTTACCTGATGGATTCCAAGTTGCACCAAAGAGAAAATCAAAGATATTCACACCATTGACAAAGAAGGTCGACAAACCTTTTTGGGCTACAAAGATTAAAATCATAGCCACAATGATAACAATCAAAGATAGGCAGGCAAAGGTTAGCCCTTTTCCTAATTTCTCAAGACGAGAGTTTTTTGAAGGAGAGAGCAATTTTTTTGATAATTCTTCTTGATTCATTATTGGTTCCCTTCTAGCGCTGTCACAGTACCTGCAGCATCTTTTTCAACCTTCATTTCCTTAACAGAAATATAACCCATTCCTTTAACGATTCCATTCTGAGCTTCGTCTGAAAGGACAAAGTTTAAAAATTCTCCAACCAATTCATTTGGCTCACCAAGGGTATACATGTGTTCATAAGACCACAAAGGCCAATTGTTGGTTGTAACGTTTTCTGAGATTGGCTTATAACCATTGAGTTTGATAGTCGCTACTGAGTCATCAACATAGGCAAAGGCTAAGTAGGAAATGGCACCAGGTGTTTGAGAAACAATTGATTTAACCATACCGTTTGAATCCTGTTCCTGACTTTGTATTGCTGATTTTCCATCCATAATCACGCTGTCAAAGGTAGCACGAGAACCTGAGCTAGCAGCTCGGTTGATAATAGAGATCGCTAAATCTTTACCTCCAACTTCTTTCCAGTTGGTAATTTCACCTGTAAAAATTTTGCGAAGTTGTTCTGTCGTAAGATTATCAACACCTACTTCTTTGTTGATGATAACAGCTATCCCCGCAACAGCTACCTTGTGGTCAACTAAGGCTGTTGCATCAATACCATCTTTCTCTTCCGCAAAAACATCAGAGTTACCAACATCTACTGCTCCTGATTGAACTTGAGACAGACCTGTACCAGAACCACCACCTTGAACATTTACAGTTTTGCCAATGTTAGCAGATGCAAACTCATCTGCCGCGGCCTCCACTAAAGGTTGGAGGGCAGTTGACCCAACAGCAGTCATAGACTCCCCACGATCAATCCAACTAGCGCATCCCGCTAGCGACCCAGCAAGCAAAAGAGTTGCAAGAGATAGGGCAAGCTTTTTTCTTTTTTTCACTATTTGTCTCCTTGAAAATAATGGTGAATAGATTAGAAGATTTGAATATTTTCATGTATTTTACAAAATCATCCATACTTCCACTATAACATAGAATAGAGGCTTTGACTAGTTTTTTACCTGAATCGCAGGCCCTTAGGGAAATAGTTTTTTAGGGTATTCCCGGTTACTTTGGCGAAACCCAAACCATTTCCTCCAACCAAGACTTGATACCATCCATTACTATAGTTTTGCTCTAATTGAACCGTTTCACCTGCTACGTATTTAGCAAAATCTTCTTGACTAATTTCAAGACTTTGTTTAACTTGACTCGGTTTTAAGGCTAAACCAAGTGCAAAGCTGGGTTCAAAACGTTTTTTCTTAAAGGTTCCAAGATGAAGACCATTACGAGCTATCTTAAGTTGGCCAATGTCTGGTAGGACTCCTGGTAAGAGATAAAGTTGGTCGCCAAAAACTTGTAGGACTCCTAGCAGTTTTTCTCTTAAATACTTCTTCTCAAAATCTTTCCACAAACTCAACTGTTCACGGCTGAGATTCGTCTTCGAAGACTTGAACTTCCCAGTCTTGTTTTGTCCCTTAAACTGCAGATGGGCCACGAACTGACCTTCTCCCTTAAAGTGATGAGGGTACATTCTAGCAGTTTCAGGTAAATCAATCCCAGGTACCATTCCATTGATGTGTTGGATTGGAATCAATTCAAAATCGTAGGTATCTATGAGCCAGTTAATGATTTCTTCGTTTTCTTCTGGAGCCCAAGTACAAGTGGAATAGACAAGTCGACCGCCATCAGCCAACATGGTAACAGCATCTTCTAAAATCTCACGTTGTAGATTAGCGCATTGACTAGGATAATTCTCACTCCAATAATCCATAGCATCGGGCTGTTTACGAAACATTCCTTCACCCGAGCAAGGAGCATCCAGAACAATCAGGTCAAAATAACCTTTAAAGACCTTGGCTAAACGTTCTGCAGATTCATTGGTTACAACGATATTAGTCGCACCAAAGCGTTCCATATTTTCCACTAAGATTTTGGCGCGCTTGTTTGAAATTTCGTTAGAAACTAAAATACCGTCACCTGCTAAGTAAGCAGCTAATTGAGTTGATTTGCCTCCCGGCGCTGCTGCCAGGTCTAAGACCTTCATTCCAGGACTTGGCTGGGCTACCTGAGCTACCATTTGAGCAGCTGGCTCCTGAGAATAAACCAAGCCTGTCACATGTTCGGGAGATTTCCCAGAGACTTTTCCATAGTAGCCCCAAGGTGTGTTAGGTATAGGGTCAGAGAAAGTACCTTGAGCTTCTTTTAAGGGATTAACTCGAAAGGCTGAGATGGCCTCATCATCAAAAGAGGCAAGAAAAGCTCTTGCCTCATCTCCAAGTATTTCTTCATATTTTTTTACAAATCCTTCCGGAAAGTTCATCTATGGTTTCCTTTCGTAAATATAGGATTGAATGTCTGGTAACATTTCTCTTGGAACCATCATGACAGGTTGGCAAGTCTGAAAATCTGGTTCATCCCCAGAGAGAGTTATAACTTGATACCCGAGATTTTCCCCCAAGATACTTGCAGCTGCGTAATCCCAAGGTTTCAGATAGGTAATATAGGTCAATAGCTGACCAGATAAGATTTTCGAGAAACTGATAGCGGCACTTCCATAAACTCGCACTCCAAGTGAAGCATTCCCTAAAGCAGCCACACCCCAAGCATTTGTTTCTAACATTCCAGCATTAATGGCCACTAGAAAATCACTCAAAGGTTTGGTTTTAAAAGGAGGCAAGAGTTCATTATTACAATAAGCTGGAAATACACCTCCACCATGGTAACAAACATCTTTCATGACATCGTAAATAATACCGAATTGTCCTTGACCATTTTCGAAATAAGCTACCATGATAGCGAAATCTTCAGCTTGGGCAACAAAATTATTGGTTCCATCAATAGGATCAATGACCCAAACAGAACCTTGATCAACAGGAGATTTAAAATCTCCTTCTTCTGCACAGAACAAATCATTTGGATAGCGCGAGTGAATCTTATCAATCAGGAGAGTCTGCACTTCCTTGTCCAACTTGGTCACCAAATCAGTCGGAGAAGATTTTCTCTCTATATGAAGGTCGTCTTTCATATGTTTTCGGATATAGCTCGCAGCCTCTCTAACAATCTCTTTGGCAAAGGCAAATTTATTTTCCAAGTGAAATCATCCCTTCCCCTTTTTCTTTAGCCATTTGAACTGCTCGATAGAAAGAATAGCCACTGGCTATTTCAAATTCCCGTCCCAAACGTTTTTCTTCACTTTTACTTGGAACTACTATCTTAAATTCTTTATAAGAATCTAATAATTTTTTTGCTTCTATCTTTCCTTCATAAGCAACTTCAACATCATTAAAAAAAGAAAGCACTGAAGCAAGTTCTTCAGTGCTCCACGAAAAATCTAGTGGGTAACTATATTGTTTATTCATCTAATTTATACCAGCTCTCAAGGTAGCTTCCTTCAGTTCTTGTTTTCGATAGCTTCTTGAAAGAAAAGCTCGAATTTCATCTTCATTAAAGCCTATTTGCATCCGTTTGTCATCTATGATAATTGGACGACGCAAAAGACTCGGGTACTGCTCGATTAAGCGAAGTAACTCCGATACTGAAATACTGTCTACATCAATATCCAATTTTTGGAAGATTTTTGAACGAGTTGAAATGATGTCATCAGTACCGTTTTCGGTCAAGGAAAGAATATGTTGTAATTCTTTTCTCGTTAAAGGACTGGTCATAATATTGTGCTCTTGGAAAGGCACTTTATGATTATGAAGCCAAGCCTTTGCCTTACGACATGATGTACAACTCGGTGATAAAAATAGTGTAATCATGCTTTTCTCTTCTTTGCATACTTTTCTTATTCTATTATACAAAAAAATTAAGCGCTTGACTAGTTCTTTCCTAAAAAAAGCAAATTTTTATAAAAAAATTAAGCTTTTAGAGATAATTTGATATATTTTCATAAATATTGTTCATATTTTCTGAAAACCAATGTATTTTAATGAACAATAAGGCACTTACACAAATATGGTTATCGTCACTTGCCATTTCTACTTTTCACATAAAAGAAAGCAAAAACCAGTTCATAAATTCCAAAAAAGAGTATAAAACAATGGAGGAAAAAGTTCTCTGGTAAAATTAAAATAACTGGATCCTTAGCTGGGTCAAATAACCAGGTATCGTCTCCCACAAAAAGAAATTGATGAAATAGGGTAAAAAAGCGTTCAAAACCTATGAAGACTCCAAATAAACCAAGTCCCACCGGAAGTCCAACCATAAATACTAAGGTTTTTCGATAAAGAGACAGAATTCCTTTTCTGACAACCTGGTTCCAGAAAATGTAGAAAAAGGGTAATGTAACAAGAGCTACTCCTTGAGTTAGATGAAAGAGACCTTTTACAATCGCAAAATGATGTAAACCTGATTCAGACGAAGGGAAATCTGGCATTTCCAATACTGGATTGAAAGGATTTGTTAAATAATCCATTAGAATATGAAAATTATACTGAATAATGTCTGATTTCAAATGAACTCGACTTGTTAGATTTAACCAAGAAATCTCAAAAGGGTATAAAATCCAAGCAAGATAAATGGTTACTAAGATAGCAAGTGACAACAGAAAAAGCAGGCTTGCTCCAAAAGTTAGTTTAGTTCTCATCGAAATTCCACTCCGCTAAGCTTGATAGAACATGAGTCGGTGCAATAGGAAGATTTGGTACTTCTTCAGGTTTTGTAAAACCAGTAGTTACTAACAAAGTTGGAATTCCATTATCAATACCAGCTCGAATATCTGTAAGGTAATTATCCCCTACCATGACCAAATCTTCACGTGCAAGTCCTAAATGCTCAACTGCTTTTTCCATAATAATTGCATTTGGTTTTCCAATATAAACAGGCTTAACTCGAGTCGCTGCTTCTAACAAAGTAATGATTGAACCAGCGCCAGGTAATAGTCCTCGCTCGGTTGGAATGTTCAAATCAGGGTTTGTCCCAATAAAGTGAGCACCTTTTTGAATTGCAAGTGTTGCAGTAGCAAGCTTTTCGTAGTCTACCTGCCAGTCCAAACCTACAACCACATAGGCGGGATTGTCTTTGTCTTCAAGATAGCCTGCTGCTTGAATAGCTTCTTTCAAACCTGCTTCACCGATGACATAGACAGTCTTTTCAAGACCAAGGTCATTCATATAATCAATTGTTGCAAGTGTTGCAGTATAAATGGTTGACACAGGAGTATCAATATCAAACTGCTTGGCCAACATTTCCTGAACACTTTCAGGTGTGCGAGTTGTATTGTTAGTTACAAAAAGGTAGGGAATACCACGCTTTGCAAGTCATGAACAAAAGCTTCTCCTTCAGGGATACGGTCTTTGCCTTTATAAATTGTTCCGTCTAAATCGATTAAATAACCTTTATAAGTCATACATTTCTTTCTAATCTTTGTTAATTTTTTGCCAAGTTATCTTTGCCTGAGCATTGATGTCGCCTTCACTTGTGACTTGGTGATTGCTTTCTAGTTGATTCAATTCGTAACTAGAAGTAATCATACCACCTGGTCGAACTTCCTTGACATACTTTAGATTGATTTTTTTAGGGATATGATTGGTTAGGAACTCTGCTCCCATGACCTCAAAAATCCAGTCTAGGTATTTGCTATTATTGACATGGCCATTCATATCTAAGTCGTAAAAACGGACATGATAGTCCTTGCTAATCGCTTCTTCCAACTCAGCGTATTTTGGTCCGCGGATCAGTTTCTTAGAAAACTCAGATTGATAAGGTGCGACAATTTCAGGTTCTACAGGATGAACCTTCCGACTATCACGATCCATAAGGACAAAGGTAGCTACCATGCGAATGATTTCTTGACCATCTTCATCATAAATAGTAAATCGGCGGTAGCAAAATAGACGATTGTAGCTCAAGGCCTCTGTTTCGATGGTAATTTCCTCAGCAAAACGAGGAAGTCTAATCACATCGATATCATAATCAGTGATAATCCAAACTAGATTATACTGTTCTAAAACATCCTTGTCACTCACTCCTAGATTAATGGATTGCATTCCTGATACTTGTAGGGATAACAAGATAACATCTGGTAGCTTGATATGACCGTTCATGTCAGCCATATCAAAAGGGATTTTAGTTTTCATTTGATAAGTTAAGCCCATAATATTACTCCAATATAAATCTTTCTGCTACTGTATCTCCTAAAAAGAGACCTTTCTTTGTCATTCGTATTTGCTGACCTTCTACTTGTAAAAGCCTTTGTTGGCACAAATCTCTGACTACTTGTCCATACAACTCTTGAAAAGACGTGCCAAATTTTTCTTCAAATCGAGTCATGGAAACACCTGATTTTTTACGAAGGCCCAAAAACATCTCTTCTTCCATCTGTTCTCGCTTAGTCAAATGTTCTTCGTTAATGCGAGTATTACCAGCTTCAACAGCATTGAGATAATGGCGGATAGGGCCATGATTTTTATAGCGAACACCATTTACATAGCCAGACGCACCTGCACCTATACCATAATACTCAGCATTATCCCAGTACATAAGATTGTGACGACTTTCAAAGCCAGGTTTTGAAAAATTTGAAATTTCATAATGCTCAAAACCAGCTCTCTCTAATTCAGCAATGATATATTCGAACATTTCAGCTTCTACTTCTTCTTTAGGAAGCGGTAATTTCCCACGACGCATACGATTCATAAAGACCGTATGGTTTTCCAAAATCAAGCTATAGAGACTCATATGAGGAATATCAAGAGCGATGGCCTTGGCAACATTGTCTTTCACTTGTTCCATGGTTTGACCGGGAAGAGCGTAGATCAAGTCAATGGAAATATTATCAAACCCTGCTAACTTTAGACGATCAATGTTTTCATAGATATCTTTCTCCAAGTGACTTCGACCAATTTTCTTCAGCATTTTATCATCAAATGTTTGCACACCCAACGAAACACGATTGACAGCCGAATTCTTTAAAACTGCAATCTTATCCTCATCCAAATCACCAGGATTAGCCTCAATGGTTAATTCTTCTAAGACTGACAAATCTAAGTTTTTAGTCAATCCATCCAGAAGCACCTCTAACTGTGGCGCAGACAAGGCTGTCGGTGTTCCTCCCCCAATATAGAGAGTACGCAACTTCTGAATGTCATAAGAATGAAATTCTTGCAGTAGATGTTCTAGATAGCTGTCTACTGGTTGATTTTTAATAAAGACCTTTGAAAAGTCACAATAATAACAGATTTGTGTACAAAATGGAATGTGCACATAAGCTGATGTTGGTTTTTTCTGCATAATATTTATTATACCATAAAGACTTCACTCAAGAAAAAAATCACCATCTCCGACTCTAAGGGAATCAAAAATGGTGATTTCTATTTTAATCTTCTTCGATTTCGATGACAATTTCTTGATCGTCTTCTTGGTCTTCAACAACTACTTTTTCTTCCAATTGTTCTTTGAGATTGTTCAAAGTCTCTTTTGAAGCTTCAGTCGCTTGTTGAGCTAAAGATTTTGATTTTTCAAGAACTGAATCCAAGGTGATTTCTCCTGATTCTACTTGTTCTTTTGTTTTTAGAACAAAATCTCTAGTTTGTTCTTTAACTTCAGTCAATTTTTCAAGAGCTTGTTCCTTAGCATATTCTGGATCTTCTCTTAAATCGTCAATAAAGTCTTGCGCTTGACTTTTAACTTGTTTACCTTTGTCACTTGTTAAGAACAAGGCAACTGCAACACCAGAAACGGTTCCTAAAAGGATTGATGATAATTTTCCCATGAGCTTACTCCTTTATTATTTTTTGAAAAACTTACTTGCAACACGAATAGCTGATAAGCCAGCGCTAGTCTTTAAAGTTTTTGAACCAGCTGATGAAGCTTTTTTACTTAAGACACGTGCCTGTTCGTTTAAATCTGATACAGATACTGATAAATCAGCTACTGCAGTAAAAAGTGGATCAATAGTGGCAATTTTGACATTGACATCATCTGCAAGGACATTAACTTTTGCAAGAAGTTCATTTGTGTGATGTAGAGTAACATTTACATCTGAAGTTAGCGTTTTAATAGTATTTTCAGTTTCATAGATTACACGTCCAACTTTTTGAAGGGTAATAATCAAATAAACAATAAATACAATCAAGGCAATAGCCACAATAATATAAGCAACTTCCAACATTTTAATTCTCCTTTTTTACATTATAAAATGGTGCTTTTTTCCGATTTTGATAAACGATAATATAAATACCAAGTCCAATTAATAGAACAGACAACCACTGAGATACTCGAAGTCCAAAGAACATGAGGCTATCTGTGCGCATTCCTTCAATAATCATACGCCCAAATCCATACCAAATTAGATAAAAAGCTGTGATATGACCACGACGAATGCCATTTAATCGGCGTCTAAAAATAATAATTAAAGCAAAACCAATCAGGTTCCAGATAGATTCGTACAGGAAGGTTGGTTGTCGATATGAGCCATCAATATACATCTGATTCTTAATGAAACTAGGCAAGTAGTCAAGACTCTCTACAGTGGCCCCATAGGCCTCTTGGTTAAAAAAGTTGCCCCAACGTCCAAGACTCTGGGCAATCAAGACACTTGGTGCTGCAATATCTAGGAAGTCCCAGTTATTAATAAACTTACGATCCGCAAAGATATAAAGTACAATGGCACCCGTGATTAGACCGCCATAGATAGCCAAACCACCATTCCAGATTGCAAAGATTTCTCCTAAATGTTGACTATAATAGTCAAACTTAAAGATGACATAATAGAGCCTAGCCCCAATAATAGCTAGAGGGAAAGCAACCAAGATAAAATCGATAATATCGTCTGGTATAATATTTTTCTTAGGAGCTTCTCTCATGGCCAGAACTACAGCTAAAAGAAGACCAGACACAATGCAGAGAGCATACCATCTAACGGCAAATGGACCGATTTGAAAAGCTATTGGATCAATCATTTCGCACCTCATTTTGAGCAATTAGATTTGTTAAACGTTCTTCAAAAAGACGAGTTGCATCAAAGCCCATTTCCTTAGCACGATAGTTCATAGCTGCAGACTCAATAACTACTGAGATGTTACGTCCTGTTTTAACTGGAATACGAATACGTGGAATTGACACACCCGAAACTTCCAACTCTTCAGCGTTGTTCCCTAAACGGTCAAAGGTTTTTTGTGTATCATAGTTTTCCAGATAGACCGCAAGCTGAACTTGAGAAGAATCTTTAACTGCACTAGCGCCGTATAGACTCATGATATCAATAATACCAACTCCTCGAATCTCCAATAAATGTTTAAGAATTTCAGCTGGTTCCCCCCAAAGTGTCATCTCATCTTTGGCATAGATATCAACACGGTCATCAGCAACTAGTCGATGGCCCCTCTTAACCAACTCTAAACCAGTTTCACTTTTACCGATGCCGCTATCTCCTTGGATGAGTACTCCCATACCATAGATATCCATTAAGACGCCATGTACACTTGTTCTCTCAGCCAGTCTTGAATCTAGATAACTAGATAGTTGTCCTGACAGACGGCTAGTTGAAGTCCGACTGGTTAAAATTGCCACTTCACATTCTCTAGCAGCCTTTAACATTTCTTCAGGAACTACCAAACCACGAGCAACGATGACAGCAGGTGTTTCTGGTAGAAACATCTTCTTTAAAACCTGATAACGGTTTTTGGAAGGCATAGTGATTAGATAGGACCACTCCTTCATTCCCAAAAGTTGAATTCGTTCTGGAGTATAGTAATCAAAATAGCCTGTCATTTCAAGACCAGGTCTCGTAATGTCCGCAGTAATGATTTCTTTTTCAAGCAATTCACCTTCACCGTAGACAATGTCTAGTCTGAGCTTTTCAATTACTTCTCTTACTAAAACCGACATAATTTCCTCCTTAAATCGAGTTCTCCCTACTATTATATCAAATTGTCGTCATAAGTTTCCGATTTTAACAGTATTTAAGCCATTTATTTGAAAAAGAAAAAAGACTAGACAAGTCTAGCCTTTCATTTCAAATTAGAATTTTTTACGTTTACGAGCTGCTTCTGATTTACGTTTACGTTTTACAGAAGGTTTTTCATAGAATTCACGTTTGCGTGTTTCTTGAAGAGTACCAGCTTTAGTAACCGCACGTTTGAAACGACGAAGTGCATCGTCAAGAGATTCATTCTTACGTACTACTGTTTTAGACATTTTTTTCACTCCCTTCAAGTTCAAGATCTATTCTATTCTACATGCAAAATGAATAAATGTCAAGAGGAAACTAAGTTTTTTATTCTTTATAATGATTAATAATATAGTCTACCATTTCCTCCATCTCTGCTTCAGATAAAGGTAGTTCCCAGTTTGTTGTTTCCATTTTAAGAAAAGCATCACTGACTTTAGATTTATTATCTGGTAACAAAATTTTGCCGCCTTTTTCAAACAGAATACCTATTCGATCATATAAGACATGAAGATTTTTATTTCCATTTGGATCAATATCAAAAGACTGTAAAGAGATTAGTATATCATTTCCTTTATAATTCAAATCAATCCACATATGATTTGATAAATCATATGGTCTCGATAAAGTCCCACCCTAATGAGTAATGTTTTTCCATATTCTCCACCGGTCCCTTACAAATGTATCAGTAGCATCTTTCTCCTTTAAAAAAATTAAGTTTCCATCACTATCTCTCTTGCTTAAAAAGAAAGTCTTTTTATTCTTTTTCTCTTCTGTTCTAGCGCTCTTATATGCTTCTTTTATTTTTAGAAAATCTTCTTTATTCATGTGTCCCCTAAAATAATGTTGAATTTTATATGTCTAAAACCACTCACCCAAAAGAGCAAGTGGTTCTGAATTTATTTTTTTAACAAGCTAAGAGCAGCTGCGTCTGCGATGATGGTTACATCTGGGTGGTTTTGCAAGCTACTTGCTGGAAGACTTTCAGTTACTGGCCCCTCAACAGTTCCTGCAATAGCTTCTGCTTTAGATTCACCATAAGCAAAGAGAAGGATTGACTTAGCATCCAAGATGTTTTTTATCCCCATAGAGATTGCTTGAGTTGGAACATCTTCAATCTTATCAAAGAAGCGAGCATTAGCTTCGATTGTAGATTGGTCAAGTTCTACAAGATGAGTTTGGCTATCAAATGGAGTTCCTGGCTCGTTAAATCCAATGTGGCCGTTACGTCCAATTCCCAAGATTTGTAAGTCAACTGGGTGGTCAGCAAGGATTTGATTATAGCGAGCTACTTCTTCTTCAGCATGGTCTTTATCTCCACGTGGCAAGAAACTTTCTTTGAATGGTTTTTTGTCAAAAAGATTCTCTTGCATAAAGTAACGGTATGATTGTGGATTATCTCCATCAAGACCTACATACTCATCCAAGTTGACACTTGTAAGATTTGAAAAATCAAGATCGCTAGCTACGACTTCTTGGTAAAACTCAAGCGGGCTGCTTCCTGTAGCAAGACCCAATGTTTGAGCACCATTTTCTAACTTTTCCTTCAAAATCTCAAATGCAACTTTTCCACCTTCAATTGGATTTTCAACTTTAATAACTTTCATTATTATTCCTCCGTTTTCTTTATTTTATTATATGGTATAGACCAATTTTTGTCAAGTGAAAACGGTTAATTTTTTTTAAAATCAAGAGCTTATCTAAAACCTTAATTCTAATTTCATCGATGTAAAAACGACTCCCGTATCTACGAGAATCGTTTTTTGTTTATTAGATTGCTTCTGTTACAAAACTACGACTTTCAAGTACTTTGAGCATTGCATCTGCTGTGTCTAGTGCTGTAAAGAGAGGAACTCCGTGTTCGATAGCCGAACGGCGGATTTGTTCTCCGTCTTCGTCTGCTGTACGTTTGGTACCAACTGTATTGATGATTGCTTGAATTTTTCCTTTGCGGACGTAGCTTGGAATATCGTGTTCATCATCACCAATCTTTCCAACGAGTTGTGCCTGCAATCCATGACTTGCAAAGAACTCTGCTGTTCCTTCAGTAGCAAGGATTCCGTAACCAATATTTTGGAAACGACGAGCTAAATTCAAAGCTTCTTCTTTTGCATCATCTGCGATAGTGAAGACAACATTACCAAAGGTTGGCAAGTGAAGATAAGAAGCTTCAAAGGCCTTGTAGAGAGCTTTTTCAAGAGTGGTATCAGAACCCATGACTTCCCCTGTTGACTTCATTTCAGGGCCAAGAAGGCTGTCTACCTTAGCTAGCTTGGTAAAGGAGAAGACGGGCGCCTTGATATGAACGCGAGTGCTTTCTGGGTAAAGTCCATCTTGGTAACCAAGCTCATCGAGACTTTGACCGAGAATTAGCTTAGTCGCTACTTGCGCCATCGGGATATTGGTTACTTTTGATAGGAAAGGAACCGTACGGCTGGCACGAGGATTGACCTCGATAACATAAACTTTTTCATCCTTGATGACAAACTGAATATTCATCATACCGAGGCAGTTGAGTCCAATCGCTAAGCGTTTGGTGTAGTCAGCGATGGTTTCTTGGACCTTTTGAGACAAGGTTTGCGGAGGATAAACTGCCATAGAGTCTCCTGAGTGGACTCCTGCACGCTCAATATGCTCCATGATCCCTGGAATGAGGACAATTTTCCCGTCTGAGATGGCATCAACTTCACACTCTTGCCCCACGATATAAGAGTCAACAAGGACTGGATGGTCTGGACTTGCCTTAACCGCAGTACGCATGTAAGAACGAAGATCATCTTCGTTTCAACAATTTCCATGGCACGTCCACCAAGAACGTAAGATGGGCGAACTAGAACTGGGAAACCGATCTTGCGAGCCGCTAGAACTGCTTCCTCTTCATTGGTAGCTGTTTGTCCTGGTGGCTGTGGAATATCCAGGTCTTTGAGAGCTTGCTCGAAGAGGTCACGGTCTTCTGCACGGTCAAGGTCAGCAACTTGGGTACCAAGGATGGTCACACCCGCATTTGCTAGAGGTTCAGCTAGATTGATAGCTGTTTGACCACCAAACTGAACGATAACGCCTTTTGGTTGCTCTAGGTCAATGACATTCATCACATCTTCAAAAGTCAATGGCTCAAAGTAAAGTTTGTCAGATACAGAGAAGTCTGTTGAAACTGTCTCTGGATTTGAGTTCATAATGATGGCTTCGTAGCCAGCAGCCTGGATTGCCTTAACAGAGTGAACTGTTGCGTAGTCAAACTCTACCCCTTGACCGATACGGATTGGACCAGAACCTAGGACAAGTACAGATTCCTTATCAGACTTGATAGACTCATTTTCCCATCCATAGGTTGAGTAGAAGTACGGAGTTTCTGATTCAAATTCTGCGGCACAAGTATCTACCATCTTGTAAACTGGGACAATCTTGTTTTCTATACGAAGTTGGCGAACTTGATCAGCTGTAGTTCCCCAAAGTTCTACGATTTTACGATCTGAGAAACCATTGAGTTTTGCTATTTTCAGGACATCGATATCCTGAGGATGTGCGCCCAATTCTTGTTCAATCTCAAAGATATGCAAGAGTTTATCAAGGTAGAAAATATCAATCTTAGTTAAGTCAGCAATCTCTTCTGGTGTATAACCACGACGAATGGCTTCTGATACATAGAAGAGACGGTCATCTTGAGCCTTGACAACTTTTTCAATCAAGGCATCATCTGAAACATCTGCAAGCTCAGGTATTTCATTGTGATGGACACCAATTTCTAGAGAGCGACAAGCTTTAAGGAGAGATTCCTCGATGTTCCGACCGATGGCCATAACTTCTCCAGTTGCCTTCATCTGAGTTCCAAGACGACGTTCACCCTTCTCAAACTTATCAAATGGAAAGCGTGGAATCTTAGCAACCACGTAGTCAAGGGCTGGCTCAAACATGGCATAAGTTGAACCTGTAACTGGGTTAATAACTTCATCCAAGGTCAACCCTACCGCAATCTTGGCAGCCAATTTAGCGATTGGATAACCTGTCGCCTTGGAAGCAAGAGCTGAAGAACGAGATACACGAGGATTTACTTCGATAACATAGTACTTGAAGCTGTGGGGATCAAGTGCTAGCTGAACATTACATCCACCTTCAATCTTGAGGGCACGAATAATGCTCAAGCTTGCATCACGAAGCATTTGATTTTCATAATCTGACATAGTTTGCGCTGGGGCAAATACGATGGAATCCCCAGTATGAATCCGACAGGGGTCAAAAGTTTTTCCATGTTACATACAACAAGGGCATTGTCAGCCGAGTCACGCATGACTTCGTATTCGATTTCCTTAAAACCAGCAATGGAACGTTCAATCAAACATTGGGTAACAGGTGATAGCTTCAAACCATTTTCAGCAATTTCACGCAATTCTTCCTCATTGGCACATACCACCACCAGTACCACCTAGAGTAAAGGCTGGACGGACAATAACTGGGTAGCCAATAGTTGCAGCAAAGGCAACTGCTCCTTCCACAGTGTTAACAATTTCAGATTCTGGAATTGGTTGCTTGAGTTCTTCCATCAATTGTTTAAAGAGATCGCGGTCCTCTGCTTGGTCGATAGCAGACAATTTAGTCCCGAGAAGTTCAACACCAAGCTCATCTAAGATACCATTTTTAGACAATTCCATGGCCATGTTAAGCCCTGTTTGACCTCCAAGAGTTGGAAGCAAAGCATCTGGACGTTCCTTACGGAGAATACGAGTCACAAACTCAAGTGTAATCGGTTCGATGTAGACCTTGTCTGCAATTTCTTTATCCGTCATGATGGTTGCAGGGTTTGAGTTTACCAAGACAACCTCATACCCTTCTTCTTTCAAAGACAAGCATGCCTGAGTTCCAGCATAGTCAAACTCAGCAGCCTGACCAATAATAATCGGACCAGAACCAATCACCATAATTTTTTGAATATCAGTACGTTTAGGCATAGTTTATGATACAAAACCCGTCAAGAACACAGTGAAAATAGGAAACTTGGTGCAGACGCCTTCAGCGTCAAATCAATGTTTATCTTTTTTACACAGTTCTTAGGGCGTGTTCACTTCCGCGAACAATGTATCTTCTCCTTTCTATTCGGCAACTCTCTGATTGCCATTAAATAAGATACAAAGGACGATAAGAAAGCGACTGAATTTTAGGAAACCATAGAAGGGTTTCTATCCTTGTTGGTTTATCTAAATTCCGAGCTTTCCGTCCGTGTTCAATTCCATAAATTCTCCGACGATTTTTTAGAGAAACGATCATTTTCGATAAAAAATCTTATCTAGGAGCTTGAACATTTTAGTGGTTATTCATTTTAAAAGCTTCCATCATCTCGATAAATTCATCAAAGAGATAGCTGGCATCGTGTGGCCCAGGAGCAGCATCTGGATGGTATTGGACTGAAAATCCTGGTTGATAACGATGGCGAACCCCTTCAACAGACTTGTCATTGATTTCTTCGTGGGTAATAATCAAATGGTCTGGCAAATCTTCGCGACTAACGGCATATCCATGGTTTTGGCTGGTAAAGTCCACGCGCCCAGTTGCAATTTCTCGCACAGCATGGTTAAAGCCACGGTGGCCAAACTTCATCTTGTAGGTCTTAGCTCCATTTGCCATAGCAAAGAGTTGGTGGCCCATACAGATCCCAAAGATTGGAATTTTCCCTTGAATTCCACGAATCATCTCAAGCGCTTCTGGAACATCTTCAGGGTTACCTGGTCCGTTCGACAACATAACACCATCAGGATTAAGGTGGAGGATTTCCTCAGCTGTTGTTGTATAAGGGACAACAGTCACGTTACAGTCCCTTTTGGATAATTCTCTCAAAATAGAATGCTTCAAACCAAAGTCAACTAAGACTACACTAAGTCCTACACCAGGAGCTGGGTAGGCTGTTTTTGTAGATACTTGCTTGATATTATCAATTGGTAATACCGTAGCCTGAAGTTGATCTGAAATATGGTCTATACTATCTCCCACATGCGTGATGGTAGCTCGCATGGTTCCATGCTTACGGATAATTTTTGTAAGGGCGCGTGTATCAATACCTGAAATACCAGGAATCTTTTTAGATTTCAAAAATTCGTCAAGAGTCATTTGGTTGCGCCAGTTGCTAGCACGACGAGCGTGTTCAAATACTACCACTCCTTTACAGGTTGGACTGATGGATTCGTAGTCATCACGATTGATTCCATAGTTCCCTACTAAAGGATAAGTAAAAGTAAGGATTTGCCCATTATAAGACTGGTCAGTTATCGATTCTTGATAACCAGTCATACCAGTACTAAAGACAATTTCTCCTGTTACATCAGTGTCAGCCCCAAAGGCTTTTCCTTCAAAGATTGTTCCATCTTCTAAGACTAGAAGTCGTTTTGTCATCATTCACCTCTCGTGGACGCTCTCTGGCGTCTTTTAACGTTTCGTTCTATTTAATATTTCTACTCGCTAATACCGATTCTAAGATCGCCATTCTAACAAATACACCGTTGGTCATTTGTTGCACAATACGTGATTTTGGTGCTTCAACCAAGTGATCTGCAATTTCCACATCACGATTGACGGGAGCAGGATGCATAATAATCGCCTTTTCTTTCAAGCGTTCATACCGTCCTTGGTTCAGGCCATGTTGCTCATGGTAGCTCTCCTTAGAAAATACAACTCCACTTTCATGACGTTCGTGTTGAACACGTAGTAGCATCATCACATCTACTTGATCAATAATTTCATCAATGGTTACAAACTGCCCATAGTTCGCAAATTCTTGGCTTCGCCATTCTTCAGGGCCTGCAAAATAAAGTTCTGCTCCCAAGCGTTTTAAAATCTGCATGTTAGACTTAGCAACCCTTGAGTGGTCCAAATCTCCAGCAATAGCAACCTTGAGTCCGTCAAAGTGGCCAAATTCTTCATAGATGGTCATTAAATCAAGCAAACTTTGACTTGGGTGTTGACCCGAACCATCCCCCCCATTGATAATCGAGGTTGTAATAGTTGGACTTGCCACCAATTCTCTGTAGTAATCCACTTCTGGATGGCGAATAACACAGGCATCTACTCCTAGGGCAGACAGAGTCAAGATTGTGTCATAGAGGGTTTCTCCCTTGTTGACTGAGCTAGTCTTAACATCAAAATCCAGTAGATTCAGTTCCAGCTTAATTTCTGCCACTTCAAAAGATTTGTGAGTGCGGGTTGAACTTTCAAAAAAGAGATTGGCAACTATGGGTCTATCCGTATATGAAACGCTAGCTCCATTTTTAAACTCAATTCCGCGCTTAATCAGTTTCATAACTTGATCGACGGTCAAATCTTCCATAGATACCACATGTTGCAAGGCTTGCTGATTTTCAGACATGGCGATTCCTCTCGATTCTTATGCTTCCTCAGTGATAAGAACTCGATCTTGTCCATCAAGTTCAGTCATTTCAACAATAATTTCTTCACTTCGGCTAGTAGGAATATTTTTTTCCCAACATAATCTGGACGAATTGGCAATTCCCCTATGTCCTCGATCTACAAGGACTGCCAAACTAACACGAGCAGGACGACCTTTGCTAACAATATTATCAATAGCAGCGCGGATAGTACGACCAGTATAGAGGACATCGTCAACTAGAATAACTTCTCGATCTGTCACATCTACAGAAATCAAAGAGTATCTTCTCCACTTTTAATATCGTCACGGAAAGGTTTAGTATCCAATTCAACGATAGGAACTGAAATCGATTCAGAGCTGTTCTAAACGTTCTTGAATACGGCGAGCAATAAACACACCTCTAGTTTTAATCCCTGCTAAAACGATTTTATTTAAGTCTTTGTTCCGTTCAATAATCTCGTAAGTAATGCGAGTAATGGCACGCTTAACAGTTAATTCATCAACAACTTCTTTTGTCTTCATGACAAACCTCCAAAAAGAAAAGTCTCCTTCACCAAGGAGACTTCCAGAATCTATAGTTAAGCTAGCCCTCCCAAAAAGGATGAGACTTGTGCTTCTACTTGCTGTGGCTCCTTGCCTGCCTCACGGGACAGGATTAAAAGGAATATTTAATTGCTACTAATATATCACAAAGGGGTTAGCATTGCAAGAAAAAACCATGTAAAAAAACTTATAAGGAATTAAAGTCATACAACTGTGGATATTGATCACACTCAGGATTTTTCGGATGGCAGATGGCCCTACCAAAGTAAATCATGGCTTGATGAGCTGCTAGCCATTCTTCTGGTGGCAAAACATCCATGACACGTTTTTCGACTTCAAGGGGCGTAGCTGATTTTTTAACAATGTCATGGTGTTTACAGATACGCTCCACATGAGTATCCACTGCAAAAGCTGGAATCCCGAATCCTACACTCATCACAACATTAGCTGTTTTACGACCAACTCCTGCCAAGCTTTCTAATTCCTCACGTGTCTGAGGTACTTGACCATCAAAATCTTCTAAAAGTTGTTGGGCACATTTCTTGAGGAACTTGGCCTTGTTGCGGTAAAGTCCTAAACGAGAAATATGTTTTGCAATGTCCTTCTCACTTGCGTCCGCCATGGCTTGTGGTGTAGGGAAGGCTTCAAAAAGAGCTGGAGTCGCTTTGTTTACTGCCGCATCTGTCGTCTGAGCAGACAACATAACTGCAACTAAGAGTTCAAAATGATTGCGAAAATCTAAACTAGGCTTGGCATCAGGGAAAAGAGCTATGATTTCTTCTAGCACCTTGCGTGCTCGTTTTTTGGACAAGACCATTATTCATCTCCGTCAAATAATCCTTGCAAGCCAGCAAAAGGACTATTTTCTTCTTTCTTGACTGTTTGTTGAGCTTGGTACTCTTCCTCAGTCATGATTTGCCAGTCGTTTCCAGAAACAAATCCCTGACCTGCTTCTTCTTCTGCCGTTAAGACCTTGATTGGAATATTGAGCAAAATATTATCTGAAACACTCTCAGCCAGGTCGATTTCACCATTTTCGATAGGTAAAACCAAGTCATCATCAAGAACTTCTTGGTCCAGTTGATTAGCTGCACCTTCCATAAAGACTTCTGTCACTGGATAAGACTCTTTCAATTCTACAGGTTCCATACTACGGCTAGAAGCAAGAACTATAGTGTAAGATAGTTGATAATTTAAGAAATACATACGGTCTTCATACTGAACCTTCCCAACAGCGACAATATCTTTTACGTCTAAAATTTCTTGGTTACGCTCACGTAAGTCAGCTGACAAGTCTAGAGGTTGCTCAAAATACAAACCCTCAGGCTGCTTACGGTTTCTTGAATATTTAATTTCATACTTCCTCCATAAAGATTTACTCACTTGATTATACCATGAAAGGAGGTCAAGTAAAGCCTCTAAACTTTTAAAACATCTTTCTGTGTTTTTTGATATATTTATTATGACAAATTTATTTTTTGTGCTATACTATAAGCATCAATAGATGAGAAAAGGAGGACGCTCATATGGAAGACAAAGCTCTTTTAACAGAAGCCTATCAACTCGTTTCAAAAATTAAACCAAACAATACAAAAGTTGTAAAAACAGGGATTGCCAGATGACCTACGCTTACAGCAAAATATAGACGAAATTCTCAGAGCACTCAAAAAAGCTGAGAAACTAGATAACTCTATCTTAATTGAACTGGAAACTTTTTACCAACTGACTAGTCTTTTGATTGGACTTGGTTCACTGAAATTAAATGACCAAGCCCGCACTGCTTGGAGAAACTATGACAAGTTCCACTACGATCAAGTTAAGCACGTTTTGACACTCTATGGACCTGTTTTTGGTTTTTAAAAATAGAGGGTTTTCTGGCTTAATCTTGACAAATTTTCTCAAAAAGAGTATGATGATTGCAACAATATTCGGAGGTAAGGGAGACATGAACAACTAAGTCTATCAAATAAAGAACCTTTATTTAGTAGATCTTGTTTCTGTCTCTTTTTTGTGTGCTCTTTTTCTGCTGGATTTTCAGCCCTTTTAAAAGAGTTTTTTTGACATAGACGATTGGCTCTACTAGATAAAGTAGAGCTTTTTGTTATGCAATATGGACATTCTAGAAAGGGAAATAATATGATAAAAATCAATCATCTGACCATCACACAAAACAAAGATTTAAGAGACCTTGTTTCCGATTTAAACATTAACATCCAAGACGGAGAAAAGGTCGCTATTATAGGCGAAGAAGGAAATGGCAAATCAACCTTACTTCGAACTTTAATGGGAGAAAAATTAGCTGATTTCTCTATCAGGGGAGAAATCCAATCTGACCTTCAGTCCCTGGCCTACATTCCCCAACATCTCCCTAAAGAACTGAAGAAAAAATCTTTACAAGACTACTTCTTTTTAGAATCTGCTGATTTGGACTACAGTATCCTCTATCGTTTGGCTGAGGAATTACACTTTGACAGCAATCGTTTTGCAAGCGATCAAGAGATTGGTAGCCTATCGGGTGGCGAAGCTTTGAAAATTCAGCTCATCCATGAATTGGCCAAACCCTTTGAGATTCTATTTTTAGATGAACCTTCAAATGACCTGGACCTTGAGACAGTTGATTGGCTAAAAAAACAGATTCAAAAGACCAGGCAAACCGTTATTTTCATTTCTCATGATGAAGACTTCCTCTCTCAAACGGCAGATACTATTGTCCACTTGCGACTAGTCAAACATCGAAAGGAAGCTGAAACCCTAGTCGAGCACTTAGACTATGATCGCTATAGTGCCCAAAGGAAGTCTAACTTTGCCAAACAGAGCCAGCAAGCTGCCAACGACCAGAGAGCCTATGACAAAACCATGGAAAAACATCGCCAAGTTAAGCAAAATGTAGAAAATGCACTTCGAGCTACCAAAGATAGTACTGCTGGTCGCCTATTAGCTAAAAAGATGAAAACTATTCTCTCTCAAGAAAAACGCTTTGAAAAGGAAGCTCAGTCCATGATCCAAAAACCACTTGAAGAGGAACAAATCCAACTTTTCTTTTCAGATATAGAGCCATTAGCGGCTTCTAAAGTCTTAGTCCAACTGGAAAAAGAAAATTTGTCCATTGGCCAGCGCATTTTAGCTCAGGAGTTACAACTAACTGTCCGTGGTCAAGAAAAAATTGGTATCATCGGGCCCAATGGCGTTGGCAAATCCACTCTTTTAGCAAAGTTACATCAACTACTAAGCGGCAAAAGAGAGATTTCGCTTGGTTTTATGCCACAAGATTACCAAGAAACACTGCAATTGGATCTATCCCCAGTAGAATTTCTCAGCAAAACTGGACACAAAGAGGAAATACAGAAAATCCAATCTTACTTAGCCAGTCTTAATTTCAGCTATCCAGAGATGCACCACCAAATCCACTCTTTATCTGGAGGTCAACAAGGTAAACTCCTTCTTTTGAATTTAGTTCTGCGAAAACCAAACTTTCTCCTTCTGGATGAACCCACACGAAATTTTTCTCCAACTTCTCAACCAGAAATCAGAAAACTCTTTGCCAATTATTCTGGTGGTCTTGTCACTGTTTCGCATGATCGACGTTTTTTAAAAGAAGTCTGTACGAGTATCTATAGTCTGACAGAGCATGGTTTGGAAGTAGTTGATTTACAAGATCTTTAACTTTTGGAAATAAAACATCCAGAGGAAAACCTCTGGATGTTTTTTACATATGTTTCAAACGCTCAATCCGTTCTGAAATAGGTGGATGCGTATAAAATAGTTTTTTTAAGAACCCTCTTTTTTGAGGATCGTTAATATAAAGTGCACTACTAGCATCATCCACATGATGACTCATGGGTTGACTATTGTCTAATTTTTGTAAAGCATTGATCATTCCTTGAGGATTACGAGTTAGTTCTACGCTTGAAGCATCTGCCAAAAATTCTCGTTGGCGAGAAATAGCTAATTGTACTAAAGTTGCTGCAAGAGGTGCTAGAACAATGGCTAGGAGAGAAATAACTAACATAATCACTTCAAGTCCCCCACTATCTCGATCATTACTTCTACGACTACGACTAGCACCTCCCCACCACATCATACGACCAGCCATACTTGATAATAGCGTAATTGCACTAGCCAGAGCAACAGCAATGGTTGAAATACGAATATCGTAATTACGTATGTGACTAACTTCATGACCGATTACAGCTTCTAACTCCTCACGATTCATAATATCTAACAGTCCTGAAGTTGCTGCTACAGCAGCATTTTTAGGATTCGAACCCGTAGCAAAAGCATTTAAGCCAGCATCATCAATGACATAAACACGTGGCATAGGAATTTGGGCTACCATAGCCATATCCTCCACAACATGATAGAGAACTGGTTCTTCATTCCTGTCAACTTCACGCGCACCATTCATGCTCATGACAATCTCTGTTGATTGGAAAATCATAGATACTGCATAGACAAGACCGATAAGAATAGCTAAAATTACTCCATCAAACCGGAGTTCATAAATAGATAGCCTACTGCATAACCTAATAAAGCCAATAGAAGGAAGAAAACAGTTAGTAGAACTATTGTTTTACGTTTATTACTTGCAATTTGTTGATACAGCATCTTACTCACCTAGACTACTAAAATCAGCCTTAGGAACCGCTTTTTCTTCTTCAGGTGTTTGAAGAAAGTCAGAAGCTTTAAACCCAAAAATCAGAGCAACCAAATTACTTGGGAAGGTTTCTAATTTAACATTGTAGTTGCTAACGACACTGTTATAAAGCTGACGAGAGTAGGATATTTTGTTTTCTGTGTTAGTCAGTTCTTCTTGTAAGTGAGCAAAATTGCTACTAGCTTTCAAGTCGGGGTAATTCTCAGCAACCGCAAAAATGCCTGATACCTGACGAGTCAATGCATCACTAGCCTTCATGGCTTCTGCAGGTGTAGTTGCTGCTGCTACTTGTGTTCGAAGTTGAGTCACTTTTTCAAGTGTAGAACTTTCATATTTCGCATAACCTTTAACCGTTTCAATCAAGTTAGGCAAGAGATCATTTCGACGCTTCAACTGAACATCAATCTGACTCCATGCTTCCTTTGTTTGCATACGTCCTCTAACTAGGCTGTTATAACTAACAATCACAAAGAGAACAATAAGAGTAGAAATTCCAAGAATAATCCAAGACATAGTAGGATTCCTTTCTCATTTAAGATTAGTACCAGTATATCAAATTTCCATATTTTTGTGGTAAAATAAGATGACATAAAAGAAGGACAGAACTATGAAACCAGAAACATTTTACACATTACTTGACCAACAAAATATTATTCTTACTGACCAGCAAAAACTTCAATTTGAGCGCTATTTCGAACTCTTAGTCGAGTGGAACCAAAAAATCAACCTGACAGCCATCACTGATAAAGAAGAAGTTTATCTCAAACATTTTTATGACTCGATTGCTCCTATTCTACAGGGCTTGATTAGTAATCAAGCTATCAAACTTTTGGATATTGGAGCTGGGGCAGGTTTTCCTAGCCTTCCCATGAAAATTCTCTTTCCTCAGCTAGAAGTCACTATCATTGATTCTCTGAACAAACGCATTAACTTCCTCCAGCTTTTGTCTGAGGTGCTTGGCTTAGAAGGAGTCTACTTCTACCATGGACGCGCAGAAGACTTTGCCCAAGACAAGAATTTCCGTGCCCAATTCGACATTGTGACAGCTCGTGCAGTTGCTCGCATGCAAGTTCTCTCAGAGTTAACCATTCCCTACCTTAAAGTTGGTGGAAAACTTTTGGCACTTAAGGCAAGTAATGCTCCTGAGGAATTGACAGAAGCCAAAAATGCTCTCAACCTTCTCTTTAGTAAGGTTGAAGATAACATCAGCTACACACTTCCTAATGGAGACCCTCGCTACATCACCATTGTAGAAAAGAAAAAAGAAACTCCAAACAAATATCCACGTAAGGCTGGCATGCCAAATAAACGCCCACTTTAATTGTTTTATTTAAACTGAGTCAGCATCAACTTCGTGTCTTTATTTCTCAGCTCGGGAAAAAATGATTTACAAAATCATGCCTCGCTTTCCTATTTCTAGGCTCGGGAAAAATTCGTTTACAAAACGAATTTTTTCTGCTATACTATCCTAAGCAAAGGTTTTTAATGTCATCCCGTGAGGTGACGAAGACGCAGATATATATGAAATTCTTTAAATATTGGGATTACCATGTTTTAAAGATGTCTTACTCTGAGAGCCTATTGCTGTAAAATAATGGGCTCTTTTTTGATGCCCAAAAAGTGAGGTATTTATGAAACAAGAATCAACTGTTGATTTGTTACTCGACGTTGACCAACGTCCTTCCTTTGGTAAGGGAATTCTACTCAGCTTCCAGCACGTGTTTGCCATGTTTGGTGCTACCATCTTGGTGCCACTAATTTTGGGAATGCCTGTATCTGTTGCCCTGTTTGCATCAGGTGTCGGAACACTGATCTACATGGTATGTACTGGCTTTAAAGTTCCGGTCTATCTAGGTTCTTCTTTTGCCTTCATCACTGCAATGTCTCTTGCTATGAAGGAAATGGGTGGCGATGTTTCCGCCGCTCAAACAGGGGTTATCTTAACTGGTTTAATCTACGTTCTTGTTTCAACTAGCATCCGCTTTGCTGGTACAAAATGGATCGACAAACTTTTACCACCAATCGTTATCGGACCTATGATTATCGTAATTGGTCTTGGTCTTGCAGGTTCAGCTGTAACAAATGCTGGTCTTGTTGCTGATGGCAACTGGAAAAATGCTCTTGTAGCTGTCGTAACTTTCCTCATCGCTGCCTTTATCAATACAAAAGGAAAAGGATTCCTTCGTATCATTCCTTTCTTATTTGCCATTATCGGTGGATATATCTTTGCAGTCTTTCTTGGTCTAGTAGACTTCACACCTGTTCTTCAAGCTAACTGGTTCGAAATTCCAGGCTTCTACCTACCATTTAGCACAGGTGGTGCCTTCAAAGAATACAACCTTTACTTCGGTCCAGAGACAATCGCAATCTTACCAATCGCGATCGTAACAATCTCAGAACATATTGGAGACCACACGGTCTTGAGCCAAATCTGTGGCCGTCAATTTTTGAAAGAACCAGGTCTTCACCGTACCCTTCTTGGTGACGGTATCGCAACATCTGTATCTGCCTTCCTTGGTGGTCCTGCTAATACTACCTACGGTGAAAATACAGGGGGTGATCGGTATGACCCGTATCGCTTCTGTCTCAGTTATCCGTAACGCAGCCTTTATTGCAATTGCCCTTAGCTTCCTTGGTAAATTCACTGCTTTGATTTCTACAATCCCTAGCGCCGTACTTGGTGGTATGTCAATCCTTCTTTATGGGGTTATCGCCAGCAACGGTTTGAAAGTTTTGATCAAGGAACGTGTAGACTTTGGTCAAATGCGTAATCTTATCATCGCAAGTGCAATGCTCGTGCTTGGACTTGGTGGAGCAATCCTTAAACTTGGTCCAGTTACACTTTCAGGTACTGCCTTATCAGCAATGACAGGTATCATTTTGAACTTGATCCTGCCATACGAAAATAAAGACTAATGTAAAAAAATAAAATCCACTCAAGAGAGTGGATTTTTTATATTCGATACTAACTTTTTGATAAGATAACATAACCTCTACGCCGATTGCTTTTTCTTTTCTAGCATTAAATCTTTCAATGAAATAATAGTTACCGCTAATAAAATCATTGCCATTCCAATAAAATCAATAGGATAGAAAATATCTCCCATTATCATGAAAGCAAAGAAGACAGCAGATATTGGCTCAATAGAGGCCAAGAGACTAGATTTGACTGGCCCAACCATACTGGCTCCCTTAAGAAAGGCCGTGTAAGCAAATACAGTCCCGATGAGAATAATTCCAGTAAATGCTAAGAAGATATCAAAAGACATAGGTAGACTAGTACCGATAATCCCAGTAAATGGCACTGCTACAAAACCTGAGATGGTCATACCAACACCAATAACCAGAATGCTCCCCCATTTTTGAATGAGTTTAATGGGTAAAATGATATAAAGAGCATAGGTTAAAGCAGAGAACAAGCCCCAAAAGAGACCTGCTGGTGTCATAGAGAGCTGATCCAACTGACCATGAGTCGCAATTAAAAAGGTTCCACCTATTGCTAAAATCATAGAAAGGATTTCGGCTATAGTAGGTGCTACCTTATCCTTTATACATGTGTAAGCCAAGATTCCAACAGGACAGACATACTGAAGAACCGTCGCTGTGCCAGCATTTGTCTCTTGAATGGCTGATAGATAAGCTAATTGATTTAGAAAGAGACCAAATAAAGAAAATAGCAAGAGAGAAAACAGACTTGATTTATCTTTTAGAAAAGCCAAAAATTGTTCCTTAGACTTTATATAGGACAAGAGAACTAAGAGCAAACCTGCAATAATTAAACGGATATTGGTTAGGACTAGAGCCGATATCCCATGAACCATTAGGTACTGACCACTGGTCCCAGACAAGCCCCAAGCAATACCAGCAATCACTGTAAAAAGAGTTCCTTTTAAAGCTTTTGACATACTTCCTCCCTAGTCTGCTTCACGAATTAGGTCCATGACCTGATTACGGTCTATGATCCACTGGGCACGCTCGTCTTTTTCGTAGGTTCTATTGGACAAGAAAATCGCAGCTTCCTGCTTATTGCGATTCCACATGATAAAGGTACCTGTATAACCAGTATGATCTAGCCAATCACCTTCAAGATTCCAGGCCAAGGAGCGCTCCTTATCACTCAAATCTGAAAAATTCTGGCTTAATCCGTCAGCAAAATCATCCTGCAAATAATGCTCAAGAAAGATTTTTAAATCCTTCACAGTTGAAAACAAGCCTGCACTTCCAGCATGTTTACCTAGTAAACATGCCTTAGGATCATGCACCACTCCTGCCTTCTGTCCCCGAACAGTTGGAACAGCACTGCTAACTGGTCCAAACTGAGTTTCCTTCATCTTCCATGGATCGAAGATTTGCTCTTGTAAAATCTGGTCTAAGTCTTTCTCAAAGTAATTCTCTAGGAGAAAACCGAGCAAGAGAAAGTGAACATCCGAGTATAGGAAAGCCCTCTTCTCTCGTCGATTCAAATGAAACATAGCTTCTTTCAATTCTTCTGCATTCAACTGGTCTCTATTAATAATAAACGGGTCCAAGTCCGTAGAATGTGTGAGGAGTTGGCGAATGCTGATGTCTGGATAAGTAGCTTGAGGTAGATAAGTACTTATGAGTTCATCAATATCTAGCTTGCCTTCTTGCCACAAGAATGTCAACACCGTCCCAACTCCAACAACCTTGGTGACACTGGCAAGATCATATATCAAATCCTCACGGGTCTTCTCACCTGTTTCAGGATTTGAATTCCCAAAATACCAGTCAGACCAGCTTCCATTCTGATAATAAGCAAAAGAGGCACCAGGATAAATCCCTGCCTCAATTTGTTGCTCTATTTTTTGAATGATTTCTTGTTTCATACTTCCTCAAACCACAATTCAATATTGTTAGTGTCTGTTGTTAAAAAGAACTTTTCAGACTTGGGAATGAAATAGCCTGCTGATTCGAATCGTTGACGGAGATTTGTAAGGTCTAGATTCTCCACCTGAAATTTTAACATGGACAAGTCCCAGGTTACATTATTTTCGACTAACAAATCTTCTCCTTGAACTTGTTTAAAGATCAGAAAATTCTTATTATCCTGATTCTCAACTAAGCTTGATGTTAACTCTGGCAAATGGATTTCGGTTGAAATCTCAAACTCAGTTAAATAATCAAATTCCTCATCGTCAGAAAAAACAACTTCATTATTGACTTGATTTAAATCATTAACATCTTCTTCTGCATGCAAAAGTATAAGGTCTCCTTGCGGAGAGATAATTTCAAACGCATAGCCATTCGGCCCTTTGAACAATTGCGGTAGTGATTCCATACGAGCTAGAAGCGCCTCAATCTCCAAAGAATTTACTACTTTCACAACTAACTTAGCCAGTTTCTTAATTCCTTGAACCTTACGTGTTCTCATACTAGGCGATTCTTCTAGGACTAGCTTTTCAAGACCTGTCTGATCTCCTAGCGAAAGGAAAGCTGATTCTTCCAATAAAGGTTTCATCCCTAATGTTTTTACATAAAATTCTTCATTAATTTTTCGATTATTAACCTTTAGCGTTGGGATAATACGCACAGTTTGATTTACATTCATAAATTCCTCCAACACATTTTATTTTATAAGATTTTGTTTTATTTTACAAGTTATTCATCCAAAAACTTTAACTATATTAACTTGTTTCACAAAGAAACTCCCCACTGTGTCAGTAGGGAGCTGTTCTATTTTTAGTAAACATACAAGCTTTATTTTTTCCAGAAAAGTTCCGCCGTAAGTCCATAATGATCACTAACTTGTGGACTATTTTTCCCATCAAAAATGACTTGCAAACTATCTATCTGAATATCCTTGGTTGTGAAAATATAATCTATACGGAGAGGTTCTGAGTTCCCTTTCCAGCCATCGATTTCAGGTGGGACTGTATAGCTACCACTTCTTTCTTGAGCAGCTTCATAGGCATCTTGTAGTGATAAGGGACTTGCAAGAATGGCCTGATAGCCTTCTTGACCAGCCGGATTATTAAAATCTCCTGCTAGTAAAAGTGGTTTATTTAAATCATTTAATACTGATTCAAATCGAGCCCATTCATCTTGGAAACCTTTATCCCACCATGACAGGTGCACACTTGCAACTGCAAGTTCTTGTCCATCTACCATCGTTTCTACTAAGGCTACTCTACGAGTATGATAGTCTGTAGGATCATCGACATCTGAAACTAAAATTTCCCGTGCTTTGATTGGGTTTTTAGAAAGAATTCCAACACCTTCATGATATCGATCATAGCCAATATGATTGTAGGCCCAAGTCCAATAGTATTCTCTACCAGCTTTCTTCAACTCTTGGACCAAAAGATAGATATAATGATCTTGATGAATTGGCTCAGCTGATGCTAGGGGATAATAAAGTTCATCTGTTTCGGCAAGACTTGAACTTATTTCTTGGTTAATCTCTTGAAGACAAACCAGATCGTAGTCTTGTTCAAGGATATCTTGAAGTAAAAGTCGGAATTTTTCTTGGGGATCTTTTTCCATCCAACTATGTGTATTTAGTGTTAAAAATTTCATACTTTTCTCCTATAAACAAGAGGTTGGAAAAATATTTCCATCCCCTGTCATATTACAATTCAACTTTGGCAACTACTGTTTTAGCTGCAAGTGAACCTGTTTGTTCTAGTTTAACTGACTTGATAGCATCTGCATTTGTAAATACAACGATTGTAGATGTTTCACGACCAGCTTCACGAATCGCATTAAGATCTGCTTCAACCAAGAGGTCTCCAGCAGCAACTGTTTGACCTTCTGAAACTTTTACTTCAAATGGTTTACCTTCAAGGCTAACAGTATCAAGACCGATGTGAACAAGAACTTCAAGACCTGATTTAGTCGTAATACCAAGAGCGTGTTTAGTTGGGAAAACACTTGAAATAGTACCAGCTACTGGAGATAGGATATGTCCATTAGATGGTTCAACTGCAAATCCATCACCCATCATTTTTGGGAGAAAACTGGATCCTTAACTTGTTCTAATTCAATTACTTGACCATCAGCAACAGAGTATACTTCTTCTGTCACACCCTTGAATTCTACTTCAGCTTTTTGAACTTCAGTCATTTGGTGTGGAAGTGTTTCTGGAATAACTTGACCTGAATCAAGAATATCTTGGATATCTGATTTAAGAACGTCAGCTTTTGGTCCGTAGATAGCTTGAACTCCTTGTCCTTTCATGACAAGCCCCATAGCTCCTTCTGCTTTCCATTGTGCTTCAGAACCAACTTTTTCAGCATCTTTTACTGTAACACGTAGACGAGTCATACAAGCGTCAACATCAACGATATTAGCACGTCCACCAAGAAGATTGATAATATTTACAGCTTGAGAAGCTGCAGCAACTTGCCCTTCTCCGTTAGATCCTTCTTCAGTAGCACCTTCAGCTGTTTCGTAATTTCCATTACGTCCTGGAGTAGCATAGTTGAATTTTTGAATCATGAAGTTAGCAATGAAGTACATGATAACTGCAAAGAGGACAGTTACCCAAACAAAGTTAATGATATCCATTCCAAGACCTGCGTTAACAGCCAGTGGAGTACGAGTCAAGAATTCGATAGAACCGAATGAGTGCATACGTAGATTTACTACGTCAGCCATAGCAAAGGCAGCACCTTGAACTAGTGAATATACAAGGTAAAGAGGTGTTGCAACGAACATGAACATATATTCAATCGGCTCAGTAACACCAGTCAAGAAAGTTGCAAGAGCTGTCGCAATCATCATTCCTTTGTATTGGTGTTTCTTGTCTGCTTCAACATTACGGTAAATCGCAGCAGCCACACCCATCAAATACCAAACGAACCAATCATTTGTCCAACTTTGAAACGAGCTGGATGTACTGTATCTAACAAGTGTTGGTATTGACCTGCGTCAGTACCTTTAAGGTTTACAAGGTCAGTTACCCATGCAAGCCAAAGTGGATCTTGACCAAATACTTGGCTACCTTTTGCTGCACCAGTTAAGACATCATAAGTACCACCAAGAGCTGTATAGTTCATTGGGATAGTCAACATGTGGTGAAGTCCAAATGGCAAGAGCAAGCGTTCCAAAGTACCATACAAGAATGGTGCTAGAACTGGAGCTGTTTCTTGAGAGTTAGCAATCCAAATACCAAAGTTGTTGATACCTGTTTGAACAACTGGCCAAGCAATTGAGAGAACAATCGCTGCAATCGCTGAACGAAGAATAACTACAAACGGTACAAAACGTTTTCCGTTAAAGAATGAAAGTGCATCAGGAAGTTTACGGAAGTTGTAGTATTTGTTAAAGGCAGTTGCCCCTACAAAACCAGAAATAATCCCTACAAATACACCCATGTTAAGTGCTGGAGCTTCCATAACACTAATAAAGTAATCAGAAACTTTGATTGATCCACCCAATAGTGTTGAAACCATAGCATTTGGATCTTTCAGCATGTCTCCTGATACACCAAAGATTGTACCAGTGATACGGTTGATTAAGATAAATGCTAGACCGGCAGCAAAGCACCACCAACACGTTCTTTAGCCCAGCTTCCTCCAATAGCTAGGGCAAATAAAATGTGAAGGTTAACGATAACTCCCCAACCAATTTGCTCTAGTACACCACCAGTAATAACAAGTGGTGAAAAGTTAGGGTTAATCATCACGAGCGACTTACCGATTGAAATCATCAATCCAGCCGCTGGCATAACAGCGATAACCACCATTAGAGCCTTACCGAATTTTTGCCAAAATTCGAAAGACAAGACATTTTTGAATGTATCTTTCATCATCCAAATCTCCTTATTTTTTTATTTACGCAAACGTTTTACGAAAACGTTTGCACTTGTTTATAACTCTATTATACCACTTTTTAATTTTTTGTAAAGGATTTATACAAAAAATTTTACTCTTTCTTTCACTTTACTTTCTGGGCAGGCTATCTCCTACTGACCATTTTTGAGTTTACTGCCATTTTTTGTTATAATATTAGCTATGAAATCCTATAATACCCTGAATGATTATTATCGAAACTTATTCGGAGAAAAAACCTTTAAAGTTCCTATTGATGCTGGATTTGATTGTCCAAACCGTGATGGTACAGTAGCTCATGGAGGCTGTACTTTTTGTACGGTATCAGGATCAGGTGATGCTATCGTTGCTCCTGATGCTCCTATCCGTGAGCAGTTTTATAAGGAAATCGACTTTATGCACCGAAAATGGCCAGATGTACAAAAATATCTGGTGTATTTTCAAAACTTTACCAATACTCACGAAAAATTGGAAGTTATTCGTGAACGTTATGAACAAGCTATCAATGAACCTGGGGTTGTAGGGATTAATATCGGAACTAGACCCGATTGTTTACCAGATGAAACCATCGAATATTTGGCAGAACTGTCAGAACGAATGCATGTTACTGTAGAGTTAGGTTTACAAACAACCTATGAGGAAACTTCTGAATTGATTAACCGTGCCCACTCCTATGAACTCTATGTGGAAACGGTTAAGCGCTTGAGAAATATCCAAAGATTGAAATTGTAGCCCATCTCATCAATGGCTTGCCTGGGGAAACCCATGAAATGATGCTTGAAAATGTCCGCCGCTGTGTCACCGATAATGATATTCAAGGGATTAAGCTGCACTTGCTTCACCTCATGACCAATACACGCATGCAACGAGATTACCACGAAGGACGCTTGCAACTGATGAGTCAGGAAGAATATGTCAAAGTCATCTGTGACCAATTGGAAATCATTCCCAAGCATATTGTGATTCATCGGATAACTGGAGACGCCCCAAGAGATATGTTGATTGGTCCCATGTGGAGTCTTAATAAATGGGAAGTTTTAAATAGTATTGAAACTGAAATGAGACGTCGAGGCAGTGTTCAAGGTTGCAAGGCTGTAAAACAGGAGTTTAGTAATGAAAAGACCACTTGAGATGGCCCATGATTTTTTAGCTGAGGTCGTCACAAAAGAAGATATTGTTGTTGATGCTACTATGGGAAATGGCCACGACACACTATTTCTAGCCAAGTTAGCCAAACAAGTCTTTGCTTTTGATATTCAGGAACAAGCTTTGGAGAAAACCCAAGAGCGTTTACATCAAGCTGGTTTAAAAAACGCTAGCTTAATTCTACAAGGGCACGAAACTGTAAATCAGTATGTCAGCGAAGTCAAAGCAGCCATTTTCAATCTAGGCTATTTACCTTCAGCCGATAAGTCTGTAATCACCCAACCACAGACCACCATAGAAGCACTGGAAAAGCTTTGCCAATTACTTGTCAAAGGTGGCCGCATTGCCATCATGATTTACTATGGTCATGAAGGTGGAGATGTAGAAAGGGATGCAGTCTTGGATTTTGTCAGTCAGTTACCCCAACAAGAATATACTGCGACTATCTATCGCACCCTAAACCAGATTAACAATCCACCATTTTTAGTCATGATTGAAAAATTAGAAAGGTATCGCCATGGATAAACAATACCTGAAGGATAAAATCGAGGCCATGCGCCACAAATTCGTTGAATCTACCCAGCATGAACGAGCAGTTGGAACATTAGACGAGGACAAAATGAGCAAAAAAATGCTCAAAATCAAGAAAAACTGATTAGCCTTGAAATGGAACGGTGTCAAAAGATAATCGAACACAAGGATTCCACAAGGATTAATCAAAAAATCCAAGAACAAAAGGAACTTTTCGAATCCTGCCGTACACAAAGATAGGAGGGAGAAATGGATTTACTTTTTTATCTCTTGGTTTTCTTGCTAGTCCTGATTGTTTCTAGCACGACCAATAAACTCCTTCCTTTCATTCCCATGCCCCTGATCCAGATTCTTCTGGGAATTGGCATTGGTCTCTTTTTGCCCAACAACCAATACCATCTCGACACAGAGCTATTTCTAGCCTTGGTCATTGGTCCCCTTCTCTTTCGTGAAGCTCAAGAATCAGACATTACATCCATCCTAAAACACTGGCGGATTGTCCTCTTCTTGATTTTCCCAGTAATCTTTATCTCAGCCTTGAGTATTGGAGGAATGGCCCATATCCTTTGGGCCAGTTTACCCTTAGCGGCCTGTGTGGCTGTTGGTGCTGCCTTGGGGCCTACAGACTTAGTAGCCTTTGCTTCTCTATCTGAACGCTTCAGCTTCCCCAAAAGAATCTCCAATATCTTAAAAGGGGAAGGTTTGCTTAATGATGCTTCTGGATTAGTTGCCTTTCGTATGGCTTTGATTGCTTGGACAACTGGAACTTTTTCCTTGACTCAAGCAGGAAGCTCCTTAGCTATTTCCATTGTTGGCGGGTTTGTAGTTGGCTTTTTAACAGCCATGGTTAACCGTTTCCTCCATACTTTTCTACTCAGCGTTCGAGCTACTGACATCGCTAGTGAGCTCTTGTTGGAACTGAGTCTACCACTCTTAACATTTTTCATAGCAGAAGAAATTCATGTATCAGGAATCATTGCCGTGGTCGTCGCAGGTATTTTAAAAGCCAGTCGTTTCAAAAAGATTAATCTGCTCGAAGCCCAAGTCGATACTGTCACTGAAACCGTCTGGCATACTGTAACCTTTATGTTGAATGGTTCCGTCTTCGTGATTCTTGGAATGGAACTTGAGTTAATTGCCGAACCTTTTCTAAAGATTTCATTTTATAACACCCTACTCCTTTTCCTCAGTATCTTCCTCTTAACGATCCTACTCTTTGCAATTCGTTTCCTTATGATTTACGGTTTCTATGCTGTTCGAATCAAAACTCCAAAAAAGCTTGCACAATTATGTCAAGGACATGCTGCTCCTAACCTTTTCTGGGGTAAAAGGAACTGTATCCATTGCAACTATTTTGCTAATACCATCCAATCTAGAGCAGGAATATCCTCTTCTTCTCTTTCTAGTTGCAGGCGTTACACTTATAAGCTTTTTAACAGGCTTACTGGTACTACCCTACCTTTCTGAAGAAGAAAAGCCTTCTTCTGATAAGTTGATGCATATCGCTATTTTAAATGCTGTAGCAGTAGAGTTAGAAAAGGATCTGGAAAATACCAAAAACAAGGTTCCACTCTACGCTGCTATTGATAACTATCATGGTCGAATAGAAAACCTTATTTTGAGTTTAGAGAACAAAGAAATCCAAGAAGACTGGGAAGCTCTCAAACTGCTTATCCTTAGTATCGAAAGTGACGCTTTGGAACAGGCCTACGAAGAAGGTAAAATTGGAGAGAGAGGTTACCGTGTTTATCAGAGGTATTTAAAAAATATCGAAAGGGGAATCAACCGCAATTTTGCGTCTCGCCTAACATACTACTTCCTAGTTTCTCTGAGAATTCTTCGTTTCCTTATTCATGAGCTCTTAACATTCGGTAAGACCCTCCGGTCATGGAAAGGCAAGGAACTACAAAGACTTCAAGCGATTGATTATGACCAGATTGCAGAGCTTTACTTAGCCAATACAGAAATCATCATCGAAAGTCTGGAAAATCTTAAGGGAATATACAAGAGTAGCTTGATTAGCTTTATGCAGGAGTCTCGTCTACGGGAAACCAGCCACATTACTAGTGGCGCCTTTGTCGAACGTGTTATCAATCGTATCAAACCCAATAACATCGATGAAATGCTCAGAGGTTACTATCTTGAACGCAAGTGCATTTTTGAATTTGAGGCAAAAAAACTCATTTCTGCCCAGTATGCTAAAAAATTACGACAAAATGTCAACAATCTAGAAAGCTATTCCCTCAAGGAATCAGCCAATACTTTACCATATGATATGCTGGAATTGGTAAGAAGAAATTAAGCTTTTAATAAACTAGAAAAATCACTACGAAGGAGAGATATATGAAAAAGTTATGGAAACAGCTGACTGATAGACCTTTAATAAAATCTTTTTTACATTTCTATCAAGAGTCAGACATTGAATTAACCAGCGTGGCTGTTGCCTATTACTGGTTGATTTCAATCTTTCCCTTGGCCATGATCATCGTCAATATCTTGCCTTACTTTCAGATTCCCATTTCCAATTTTTTGATAAAGATTAAAGAATTTTTACCTGATGCTATCTATGGAGTCGTTGAAAAAATCGTCCGAGAAGTCCTGACCCAACCGTCAACTGGCTTACTGAGTTTCGCTCTTTTATCAGCTCTCTGGACCTTTTCAAAATCCATGGATTATCTTCAAAAAGCCTTTAATAAAGCTTATGGCGTTCCCAAAAGTAGAGGAATTATCTCTCACCAGCTGATGAGCCTTTTAGTTAGCTTTGGTTTACAGGTTCTCTTTGCTTTAGCTCTCTTCTTGAGTATGTTTGGCCGTATGTTGCTTAACCTCCTAAAAAGCTTGTGGAAAGCAGACAACCCTATCTTCTCCTATCTAGAGGATTTTACAGGTCCTCTGGTCTATCTGCTCCTCTTTGCTAGTTTGGTCATGCTCTACTATTTCCTTCCAAATGTTAAAGTCACTCGTTTTCGTTATATTTTACCTGGAAGTGTCTTTGTCCTACTGTCTATTACCTTACTATTAAATATCTTTGCAGCCTATATCAATAATTATGTCAATCACTTAGTCGACGTCCGTTTCTTCAGTTCCATTATCGTTGTTGTCATCATGTTCTGGTTTATTTTTGATAGCTCAGATCCTTATTATCGGAGCTATCATCAATGCGAGTGTGCAAAAGTATTAAGGACCCTAGACTAAGAATCCAATAAATATAAGTCAACATTTTTTTCCCTATTTATAAATAAATAGGGATTTTTTTAGTTGAATAATTTTTATAAAACATTGATAAATCAAAGGATTTGCTTTCCTTTTATACAGACTTTATGATACAATAAGCGTATGATTTTAATAAAACTTGCTTCGATTTTTGCTTTTTGGTATTAACCCTAACTCTAGCTATTATCATAAGCAGATTCTTTAAATTAAAGAAAAAAGGCATTAATTTTGCTGATTTAGCCTTTCCTTTCTTAATATTTGAATATTATTTGATTACAGCCAAGGTCTTCAGTCATAATTACCTTCCCATATTAGGAATCGTATTATCACTCCTTGCAATTATTTTAGTTTTTTATTTTCTAAATACAAAACGTAGTTTTTATTATCCAAAGTTCATCAAGTTCTTTTGGAGAGCTGGTTTTCTTCTAACTTTGCTCATTTACATCATCATGATTGTCCAAGTCTTTATGATGAAATAAATAAATAAGCCAGCACCTCATCAGTTGGCAAACTCAACATGATATTCGAGGTGCTTTTCTAATGGTATTTTTAAATTAGGAATTATTATAAAAAGAAATATAAAGGAGAATTTTCACGTGAAAAAGACACTCGTGGCAAGTGCCATCACCCTTTCAATTATAGGAGTTTCAGCAAGCACAACGTACGCTGAAGAAAATCAGATTCTACCATCTACCACTACTGTCGAAAAAACAGTAATTTCTGCTGTAACCGATCCTAAAGAGAAAAATGCTTTAGTTTCTACAGAAGAAGTTTCTAATCCAACTACTTCCACCACAAGTACAGAGTCTTCTTCAAAAGCTACTGAACAGGTGAAGAAACCTGAAATCAAAAAAGATGGCTGGAGTCAAGAAGAAAATCAATGGCGCTACTATGAAAATAATAAAGCCGTTGTCAATTGGAAAAAAATCCAAGACAAGTGGTACTACTTTGATCAAAAAGGAAACCGCCTTAGCAATACTGTTTTTGAAGGCTACCTCTTTAACAAAGACGGAGTAATGGCTAGTAGCGGTTGGAATCAACTAGGAGATACATGGTATTATGCCAATTCATCCGGTAAAATCTCTCAACAAAAATGGGAAAAGATTAGTGGTCATTGGTACTACTTTGACAAGGATGGAGCTATGCTTAGCAGTACCATTTTTGATGGTTATCTATTCTCAAAAGGTGGTTCTCTGGTAAACCAAGGTTGGAGTAAACTCCAAGATAAATGGTATTACGCTAACGCTTATGGAAAAATTTCTCAACAAAAATGGGAAAAGATCGGTGGCGTCTGGTACTACTTTGACAAAGAAGGTGTCATGCTCAGCAACACAATTTTTGATGACTATCTGTTTACCAATAGTGGGGCAATGGCTGAAAATTCTTGGGTAAAACAAGATGGACAATGGTACTATGCTCTTACTTCTGGTAAGCTAATCAAAAATAAGTGGGATAAAATTAGTGGTACCTGGTACTACTTTAACAAAGATGCTACTATGGCAAGCAACCAATGGCAAGGTAGCTACTACCTAAAAGCTAGCGGAGCTATGGCTGAAAAAGAATGGATTTTCGATAATAACTATAATAGCTGGTTCTACTTAAAATCTGGTGGTACCTATGCAGCACGTGAATGGATTGGTTCCTACTACCTCAAGGCAGGTGGCTACATGGCTAAGAGCGAATGGATTGATGACAGTTATTATAAAGCTCGTTACTATGTAGATGAAAATGGAGTCTATGTTACAGGGACCTATAAAATCAATGGGAAAAACCAGCAATTTCAAAGTGATGGAAAATGGCTTGGCGAAGCTTCTGCAAGCCACGGGTTTGAAAAAGGAAAATACAACAATATTATTTTCCTAGATCCAGGCCATGGAGGTAAAGACCCTGGTGCTGCTTATTATAACATCACTGAAAAAGAACTTAACATGCAAGTTTACAAGAAACTTCGAAAAGAACTTGAAGCCCTTGGTTACACTGTTCTGACTTCAAGAGATAGTGATGTCTTTGTAGACTATGTCACCGAACGTTCAAGAATGGTTAATAAGACTGATTCAGATATCTTTATTAGTATTCACTTCAATGCTACTGGAAATCCAGCTTCAAATAAAGCTGGGATTCAGACTTATTCTTATGAAGAAGCTACTGGCTATCCTTCTAAGATCAATCCATACTGGCATAATCATCCTGATCGTATCAGTGAAAGTAATCGACTTGCTGCAGACATCCACTCTTCTCTTTTAGCTGAAACTGGTGCTAAGGATGCAGGTCGTCTACGAAGTAGCTTTGCAGTACTGCGTGAAACTAATAAACCAGCTGTTTTACTCGAATTAGGATATATGGATAATTTTGATGAAAGCCAACGTATCCGTGACTCTCGCTACCAAGATAAATTGGTTGCAGGTATTGTCAAGGGTATCCAAAAATATTACGCTGGAAAATAAATCAAAAGTCTCGAGAGTTCTCGAGACTTTTTGTAACTAATTTACATTTTTATCTGGAAATAGAAAACCTAGACCGACACAAGCAAGAACTCCTGCTCCGATGACTACACCACTTGAAATAGGCAAGATATCAAGAATGGCATTAGCAATGATAAAAGCAATAATCAAGCACATGATACTGGCCCTGTAATCTTTTTTTACTAGATTTTCAAGAGTAAAAAATAGAAATAGACCTACTGGAAAGAGGGCCCAGATGTTGACATCTAAACTTGGCCATCCAACAAATCCAAAATACAAGACTGCTACTGCTACTACTAAGAAACCGACACCTAATACTTTTTTCACGATACTACCTCATTTTCTATTTTGTTAGGAAGCATTATCTCCCTTTGACAGTTCCTACTATAACAGAAATAAAAATAGTCAACAATAGCTTTTGCCTATGTGGTCGACATCCTTGACTGAGTGGTAGGGAATTTTATAAAAATGAAAAAGAAGTTCAAGATGGACTTCTTTTAGTCTACCGACAAGTAGCATCTAACAGTCGATTCAGAAATAGAGCTACTGGGAAAAATCTAGTATACATTTGAAAATTTCTAGTTATTAATGTCTTAATCAACTTTCAATATTCTACATTTTTACTTTTTTATAATAGTTCCTATCTCTCCTCCTGATAAAAGTAGTGCATTTGCATCATCAGTATCAATATGCATTTCCAACCTATATTTATCACTCACTCTGCAATGAACATCATGCAAAGTAGCACTTTTTTCGCTTTTTACTTCAACGGAAACTAGGTCTCCATTTTTAAGGCCCATGTTTTCAGCCTCCTGTGTTTCGAAGTGAATGTGTCTATTAGCAATAATGCACCCTTCATCTAAACTAACACTTCCTTTAGGTCCAATAATAGTAATTGGTGAAGAATTTTTTATATCACTTGAAGTCTGTACTGGTGGAGTTATCTTTAGTAATCTAGAATCTGTTTTAGAAATTTTAACCTGTATATAAGTGCGAATCGGACCTAATACTCTAACACGACTAATCTCACCATACGCCGACTGTATTGTAACTTGTTCCTCAGCAGCGAATTCTCCGGGTTGGTATAAATCCTTTAATTTGTGTAGTTGATAGCCTTCACCAAATAAAATATCTAAATGTTCTTTCTTTAAATGAACATGTCTTGAAGAAATGTTAATTATTACTTGACCAATTTTCATGATAATTTTTCTCCACTTTCTATTTGTAAACCATGCTTTCTCTGATTCATTACACTTAAAATATGGAATTATGTCAATATTTTGGATCATTTTGGGAGGAAAATTTGAAAGCTAGCCCCCCTCGGTTGCTGGGCTCCTTCTACGAGTTCATAAAATGGATTTTATAATCACATAGAAGAAGTGATATTAAGTAAGCAACTTGTTTTTTCAAATTTATTTGGGCAAAGATAGTTCAGTTTGTTGTGATATCTCCTCGAATTATAAAATCTTCGATATATTTAAAAACACTAGCTTAATGAACTTGTGATAATTGCCTTCAAATAAACATTTTTTATTTTCTTTGTCTTTCGTTACATTTCTTTAAATGCCGATACTCAGAACGACTGATCAGAATCATATTAGAAGGAATTGGAACTTCAATATTAAATACTTGTTTCGACTCTTTCATTTATTACTTCTTAAACAACAAAAAAACAAGCCATTTCTGACTTGAATTTATTTTCTTAATACTCACTTTTTTGATATACATCCCATAAAGCTTGAAGTTCATCTGCATTTTCTAAGACATACTGCTTTACAATCTTCATATCTTTTGATTTTAATTTACCATCTCGAAGCTCCCCAGTCAAAAACATTGAACCTACTTCCTCACCATGGATATAGATATGAATATGTGCCTTCTGACCTTTATGATTATGCTCATTCGGACGAATCTCAATACCATACTTCAAAAAAGAATACTTAGGCATGTAACATCCCCACGTAGTCCTTCCACGTTTCAAGGTAGTTATCACGATTCAATTCAATTTGTTTTTGAGCAAAACGAATATCATAATCAGCCAAGTCCAAGTCCTCTAAGACTTCACCTGTAAGAATATTAAAAGTTCCAATCAATTCTTCATCATCATACATACGTAAAATAGGATTATTGGGATTTTTAAAAATATCTTCTTTTGTGACTTCTAGATTTGTAACACCAAATTCTTTAATCATGATTCATTCCCCTTTCACTTTCTTTTATTATATCATATTTTCAATTATTTTATAATTGTCCTAACAACTTCTCTATATTTGGAAAATAAGTATAGGCTACTCCTCTAGTAAAATCAAAAGAGTAGCCTTCATCAACTAACACAGATACACTAGCATAATTTCTCCTTGGTGATTTTTTATTAGCATGACTCCCTTCATAATCATAAATAACTTTAACAAACTTCGCATTTTTTATAACAGTTTCAACACCATGATCAGTAACAGAATCGGCAATATACTCTAAAAATTCCTGATTTCACCCAACCTACTAGCTAACTTTACAGCATAGATTTTTAATAATTCTACTTGATCCATTTTAACTCCTTAAACCAACAAAAAATAAGGCAAGTCTTACCCTACCTTGGCTAATGTTGTGCTAAAGTTTTTAATACAAACCATTTTTCATATTCAATAGTTCTGTATGACTTCCTTGTTCAACAATTTCTCCTTTATCCATTACAAAAATCTGGTTAGAATCAATAATGGTAGAAAGTCGATGTAAAATAACAATAATTGTAATATCTTGTTCTTTAAACTTCTGCAGAATCTCTTTTCATTAACATTGTCTAGAATAAATTCATTGGTATTGGTTATACATTGCGTTTTATTTAAAAAGCTAGATAATAACTCTAAGTATTTAAAGCAAATTGATTTAAATAAATCTAGCCAATGAATACTTACTCTGAGCTTTTCCTGAGGGTTATATTCATCATATAAGATTGTTCCTAACTCTCGCTCAATATAATCTTTTCCACATTGCTCGTACTGAAGAAATTTTTCTTCCCAATCTTGTAAACTATTTCCAGAGGTAGTCTTTAAAATTCATCTAACTGCTCATCATCTTCGATATTTTTAAATAAACTTAACCATTTTTCAGATACCATAGATATAATGATTTCCTCCTTAATTACTAATAGATTATCAAATTTACCGTTTATTAGAATGAGTAATATGTGCAATTTTTGTAAATTAAAAAGCTGCATCTTCTGCAACTTTTTAATCTGGTGGAAAATAGCCCAACTGCTCAGCGATGTGAATCGCCTCCTGCCTGTTAGTCACTCCCAATTTTGAAAAGATATTGGCCAAGTGATTGGAAACTGTACGTTTACTCACATAGACCTTGTCACAGACATCATCAATGGTCAAGCCATTTCTAACTAGTTCTAGTATCTCGATTTCTCGTGGTGTTAGCACCTCTACCATCACTTCATCTGAAAAGACCTTACTACCTAGATAAATCTTTTCCAATTTTTTCACCAACTCATCTGGGTTCATACTTTTGTCCAGAAATCCATATGCTCCCATAGCTTTAGCTCGGTGTTCATACATTTTTTTACTGTAACCTGTCAAAATCACAACCTTACTAGAACAACCATTGTCGATAATCTCTTGTGCCAAGGTCAGCCCATCATCCTGATACAGACTCGTCAGGTTGATGTCAATCAAAATAATGTCGTAGTCATTAAAAGCAATCTCCGAAATAGTCGAAAAATTATCCACTAACTGGACCTTTTTAATGTTTTCCGATAACTCTAAAATCATCTTGATACTTTGGCTAAATAATTTATGATCATCAATTAACAAAATTTTCATAACACAACTCCTTATCAATCGGGAGAGTAATTTCTACACGAAATCTCTTATCATTTTCAAAAATCTGCATTTGACCACCTAAAACACTAATTTTATTAGACATATTTTTCAAGCCATAACCTAAGGATTTTTCTGTTTGAAGGCAGTCATTTTCAGAAATGATAAAAATAGCGTCATCATGCACATCAATCTTCAAAGAAATCGTTCCACCACTAGCGTACTTAACGGCATTAGTCGCCAATTCCTCAACCAGACGGTAGACGATTTTATCGTAAGGAGATAAAAGTCTAAAGTGGACAGGAAACTGGGTGACGACTTCATTTTCTGCGTGATAGCGCTTAACAATCCGATTAATCAGCCCTTGATACTGGATGTCTAACTGCTCGTCTGTTTCTACCATTGGCTGATAATAATCCATCCGCTCACGAATCCGCTGAACCAACTCCTCTGTCACCAGATTGATTTGTTCACCAAAAACTTGATTGCTACTATATTTATTGAAATTTTTTATTGCCATCACATTTTGCAGAATTTCATTGTGAAGAAATTCGGAGAATTGTTGTTCTGTGTCTTCATTTGCCAGTAGACTTTTCACCATACGGTTACGCTTTAAAAAGAGAACTTTTACATAATCCCTAGCATCTAGCATATCAGCAGAACGAAAGAGGCGAATCAATTCTTCCGAACAAATCCCGAACAATAGTAGCATGATATTCAATACCAAAAAGCTCGTGTTTAAGTCTAAATGAAAAATGATGAAAATGCCTACTAACAAAAACATAACCAGTAAAAACAAGCGTGAAAAAGCTTTTATATAGGACAACTTCAACTCTACTACCTTTTTCTGAAGAGAGTTAATAATTGTTTTGAGATGCAAAAAAGCAAGTATTCCAATAATTTCAAGATACCAAACTAGGTTCATCACGCCTGAGCCCGTCGTATTGATATACAAAAAGAAATAAGAAAGAGGCAATATCAAGGCTAATATCCACAAATTTCGTCTCTGATACTTGAGTTTACTTTTCAACTCTTTATGATATAAAATCAGTAAAATCAAGGGAACAAGGTTTAAAAAGAAAGACGCAAACAAGGACAGAAATAGAAAAATTGAAGGACTTAACAGATACGAACTAATGGTGATTAGTGTCAACACAAAGGACACACTCAACAGTTCTTCTCCTATTTTCTCTCCCAGAAAGATAATAGACAGAGAACTATACACCAATAAAAAAGAGTTGAGCGGATGAAGAATATCAAAAAAGTGCAACAGGGTGCTCGCAACTCCTTGATTAAATATGGATTGCCAGCTAATGAGAAACATCATCAGGAGCAACCAAAGTTTCAACTCACTATACCGAAAGGTCACAATATTACAAATATAGCTAAATACAATTAAAGTAATAATCAGCAATAAAACCATCTGCAAGGAAAAATCTGTCGAAAAGTCCAGAGGAATCCTATAATAAATATGAATCATTAAAGCTAGATGATTAAAAATCGTCAACCACCACAATAAAAGTGAGTTTTTCGAGAGCGATTTGACAAACTGTTTCATATATATCCACTTCCTGAACTACTTTAATATCATTATAACACAATACCAGAATTGTCGGATAGGCAACTCTGGTATTTGACTTAATTTTCAATAATTTGCCAACTTACTCTGTAAGTCACTAGCAGGTAAAGGACAAATAGTAAGACCGCTACTCCCAGATAGGTGATATCAATAGAAATGCTGGTATTAGCGAAATTCTCAAAATAGTCCAAAAGAGCGGTACTCAAGGAAATGCTAGCGGACCTGCGATGACCAGTGGAACCAAGAAATAACCTAGAATCTGTTGCAAAAGAATAGAGCGATTTTGCTTTCTCTTATTACCAAGAAGGTATAAGATTTGATAATCATTGACACTATCCAAAGCACTTGTAGAAGTTTGAAGAGACAAGATACTGAGGGAAATAATGATAAAAATAACACTGACAAAAATCATGACAAAGACAATGACGCCCATAAATCCAAGATAAATCTCAAAAATTCTTCCTTTAGTTTGATAGGCGAACGGATTCAACTCTGCTCCATCACGAGTGAAGTAGTATTTTTCAATCCACTGACTCAAGAATGTTTCTACTTCCCGTTTGTCAATGTTTTCTTTGAAATTGGCAACATAGGTCGTGTGGTCTTCCGTCAATTCAACTACTACCTTATCTGGTACAATCAAGGTTCCTGCGTCATTTAGACCCACTGACGATAAAAAGTAAACTGTTTCAAGTGGCTTTGAAGAGGCAAGATTGAGAGAATGACCGTTAATCATGAGGGTTTTTGTCGTTAATAGAAAGTCCTGAATCTGTTTGGCAGTTCCTTTATAGTTGGCATTGACCAGAAATTGGTTATCTGCTAAGTCAACCGCTTTTTTCCCTTGCAGTTTGCGGAGATGATTGTAGGCAGAAATTCCTAAAATCGGTACTTTTGATTCAGGAAGTTCCTTATCATGCGCCCAAAGATTGCTAGTATCAATCAAATCTTTATAGGTTAAATCACTAGAATAGATAGGATAGCTGTACTCCTCTTTGATGAGGTTAAATTCAAATCCATCTGCTTTCAGCCTATCTTTTACAGAATCCTGAGCAAACTGGAACTCTTGACCACGATAAAGATTGACAGATACGTCATAAGGTGAGTATTTGTTCAGCTCTCGATTCATAGTCGTATAAGCACTACCACTAAAAACGAGCAAGCTGAGAGCCAGTGTCAAGGTCAAGGATAAGACAGCCAACGTGACCGAATTACTATCAGCTTGTTTTGAAATTGACGAATTTTAAAACTGTTTAGTTTGTTATAGTAGGTTTGAGGCAGTTTTCTAAGGGAAACCGAGATAAAATGGCTCAAGGTATTGTAAAATAAAATCACAAAAATCACGAAGACAGATACCAGCAAGATACCCCAACTTTTCAAGAGTGATAGATGGTGATAGTCTGAAAAATAGAGAGCACCAAAACCGATAACAGCTGTTGAAAGAATAAAGAGAAGTGCTTGAAGAACTGGCTTACCTTTTGCCAAGATAGATTTCTTGACCCCATTTTCTTGAATGAGTGCAATGATATTTTGCTTTCTAAAAGTGATAATGTTCATGACACCGACAATGAAACTAGTCATTAGGTAGGAATAAACTAGCAAGATGATAGACTTGCTATCAAAGAAAAGCAGACTACCAAAGTAATTGGCCATAAAAAACTCAGATGCAATCTTAGATAGAATGATCAGTAAGATCACTCCAAGCAAGAAACCTAGAATCAAGGCAAAGATATTGACCAGCATGGTTTCAAAGAACAGGGTACGGATAATCTGCTTCTTCTTCATTCCCAGCGTTGCATAAAGTCCCAGCTCTTTCTTGCGCCGTCCCAGCACAAAATTTGTGGAGTAAACGATGAGAAAGGCAATCGCTGATAGAATCAGATAGGAAAGCAAGCCCATGTACTGGCTCATCACCGTCGTCAACATTTCCTTTGCTCCTGATAAACTTTGCATCACTGGATGGTTTGGTAAAGCATTAAAAGCGTAGAGCAAGCTATAAATCAAGGTCAGACTGAAAAAATAGATGGTATAGGTCTGTAAATTTCGAAATACATTTCGTAAAATCAATTTTGGATACATACTCTTCCCCTCCTATCTGGTACGGCTGTAAATCTCTTGCAAATACTGTTCATTAGATAAGCTGTTACGTTCCAAATCATCCATAATCTTTCCATCGCTAAGCAGCACCATCCGTGAAGAGTACTTAGCTGCGGCAGGATCGTGGGTGACCAATAAAATGGTGATACCAAAACTTTTATTGATTTCCTGCAAAAGCGACATCAGTTTTTCAGAATTGGCAGAGTCCAAGGCTCCTGTCGGCTCATCTGCAATAATCAGTTTAGAATCATCAATCAAGGCTCTAGCAGTTGCCACACGTTGTCGCTGACCACCTGATAATTGATTAGGAAACTTATCTTTAAGTTTTGGATGGCCAACTTATCCAAAATTTCCTCAATCTTATCCTGATTTCTTTTGATAGTTTTCCCCTGAATTTGAAGAGGTAGAACGATATTTTCATAGACCGTCAAGGTTTCCACCAAGTTGTAGGCTTGGAAAATATAAGAAATGTTTTTAGCACGATAGTCAGCTAGTTCATTTTCCTTGGCACGGATGATGTCAAAATCTTCAAATCGAATTTCCCCTGATGTTGGTTTATCAATCGTTGAAATACAGTTTAGGAGTGTTGTTTTTCCACTACCACTGGCCCCCATAATTGCCACAAATTCACCTTTTTCAACGGACAAGTTCACATCTGATAAAGCATGCACGATATTATCCCCTTGACCAAACGTTTTCGTTAATGCTGTCACGATAAGCTGTTTCATCATTTCATTCCTCCATTTCTTTATTACACTCTCATTATACGGTTTCTTTCAAGGTTTGCCATGAGTATTTTGTGCAATATATTCATGTTATAAAAAAAAGCCGATACTTTTTTAGGTATCGGTCGATGTTGATTATTTGCGATCGTTTCTTTTTTTCATAAAGTAAACAATCCCTATGACAATAACTCCTAAGACCAGTACAGGTGCATAGAAGCCTAGTGTTCCAATAATTCCTTCCATTTTATCCTCCTATCAAAGAATAGAGGTAGTTTTATCCACAGCGCACGTTTGGCGAAGTACATTCATAAGAATATGTAAACCACCAACCACAACGACCCTGTACTGTTAATCTAACAGCCGTATGCCACCCTGCAGCAAATTTACCATTCAACTCTTGGCTATTAATTTCATAATCCAAAGAATCAATCTCAAAATTGTCTGGTTATATTTGTATTTCTTCCCGTAAATATAACACTAAATCAAAATGTTGTCAATGTTTTGTAATAAAACACTAGAATTTTCCTTTCGCTTTATCTAACAGTGAACATTATTTCTCGTACACTCATAGGAACATGTGAAATACAATCCACAGAGACCTGCTAGTGTCATTTTAAAAGCTGTGTACCACTAGCTTCTGATTTCCCGGAAAGTTCTTGGTTTTCAACCTCAAAACGTAGAGAATCAATCTCTGAACGATTTGTATTTTTAACCATAAGGTTACCTCCTTCCTTCTTTTAGATGATCATCTTTACAATAACTAGTATAAACTCTAGTACTGGATAAATAATGAGTAAATCGTGCAAATTTCTTATTTTCGAGTAAAATCTTTATAATTCTCAATTATGACCACCCATCTAACGGGTGGTTTTTACCAGGACTATAAGCCTAAATTACCAGCCAGCGCCTAAAGACGCTGGCTTTCACTTTGTTCAAGCCTTATTGCTCTTGACTCGTCACTTACCTTTCAAAGAGGCTTTAGTATTACTTATCACTATCCCTAAAGGGACCCTCATATTCTTTTACACTCAATTTATCTAGTGCTATATCATGCTTTACTCGTTCTCAAATTGTCATACTCGTTAAGAGGTCATCCACTGGATAATTTCTTTACTCTTGAATAGATTTCTTAATTGTGGCTTCATTGAGTCCCACCGTACTTACATAATAACCTTCCGCCCAAAAATGTCGATTGCAGGGATTAAACCTATATCCTAGGCTTTACGAGTTCCTTGCTCTACCAACTGAGCTAAATCGGCGATTCCACTTATAGTATAGCACTATAAGGACGAATGTCAAGGGATTCTTAACCTATCTTTTTAATCAAAATCTGACAAGGGTTTTGGGGTCCCCACAGTTGTGGAAAAATCTCTAATTTTTTAAAGCCAAGACTGCGATAAAAGACATTTGTTCGGTCATAATCTTTATTAGATCCTTCTGCTACTGTTTTCACCTGCAAAAAATCAACATTTTGGCTGGCTTCACTTTCTAAAGTAGCAAGTAATTGACTCCCAATTCCTCTGCCTTGATAAGCTTTTTTTACACTTAGACAATCAATCTCTGCACAATCTTTACTAGAATAGGACAAGCTTACAAATCCAGTCAAATCACTCTCCTGATAGGTAGCCCAGACTTGCAAGTCCTTGGCTTCTTCGATATAGGCTTGCGTACTTTCTGGAATTCCAAACCATTCTGGCAAATCCTTTAAAACTTCAGCGACAACTGCCATTTTTTGATTGGCATCTTTCACTTCTTCAATTACAAACATCATAAAATCCTTTCATGATTTGGTCCAATTTTTGCTATTAAGAACCCGCACTTTCATAGGCATCCAAGCCCCTGTCCCAGAGTTTTAGAGAGATTCCAAAGAAGATAAGAGAAATCAGAATCAAACCACCAATATTAAAGAGTCCATCCTTGTCCTGCAAGAAATAGCTGGCAGGGTAGTAAGCCGTAAAGGCAAAAGGCACGATAAAACTGATCAACCAACGAAGAAGTGAATTGTATATAGAAATCGGGTATTTGGCAAAATCATTGAACATATAGAAAATGTAAATCATGGCACCTGACTGCTTGGTCCAAAAAGCGATGCTGGCTGTCGCAATTTTCAAGGAAGTATAAATCAAGGTCGCAAAAGGAATACAGACTAGGAAAAGCAGGAATTTGGGAAGAGTCCAAGCAATGCTAGTCGCCGTTGTCGCTAGTAAGATTCCACCGACCAAAAGTTCACCCAAGGCATCAATCTGAAAGGTCTCAACCAGGATGTGAAAGAGAGGATTGATGGGACGAGTCAAATACTTGTCAAACTCCCCTTTTCGGACTAGTCGTTGACCTAAAGCCCAGAGATTGTCAAAAAAGAGATGGTCCAATCCCTTAGGAATCAAGGAAAATCCATAGATAAAGGCAATCTCTTGAAAGGTCCAACCTTCTAGCGAGGGGATGTGTTGAAAGAGTACATTAAGAAACAAGAGGTTTAGGCCTTGAGTCAGAAAGACTCCCAAGACACCTACCACAAAATCCACCTTGTATTCCATGATTTGCTTGATGTACTGTCTGATAAAAATCAGATGCATGCGTTGATATTTTTTCATCCTAACCTCCCTGAATGGTGATAAATGACTGGACTCGTTTCCAAATCAACTGAGACAAGCCCACCATCACTATAAGCCAGAAAAGCTGAAGCAAAAGTGCTTGAAGAATCTGACTGGCATCGTATTTCCCAACAATAATCATGACCGGAGTGTAAATTAAGGATGAAAATGGTAATAAGGAGAGAATATCTGAAACCACCTTTGGAAAAAACGTTAAGGGAATCAAACTGCCAGACATAAAGGCCACTATTGAAGTCTTGAGTAGATTGGAACCCCATAAATTTTTAAATACAAAGGCTGAAAATCCAAAGCAGATATTAAAGAAAAAGTTAATCAGATAGGCCAGCGTTAAGCTAAAAAGATAAAGGACAGTTAATCCTAGCACCTCTAGAATACCTTGCCCAGATAAGATTTTTATCAAAACAATGACACTTAAAAATGGCAGTCCAACAGAGATAAAAATTAACCACTTGGAACCAAACTCGGTAAAGAGATAAGAGGCCGCAAAATGCACTGGTCTCAGCAAGCGCATGATAATGGAGCCATCCTTGACCTCCTCCCCAATCATAAAGGAGCTATCAGACCTGGTCAAAAGATTGGTCACAAAACTCATGATGATGTAGAAAGTGATATCTGCCATACTGAAGCCCTGAATCAAAGACTCCTGGGAGGAGTCAAAGACAGCCTTCCAGAGATAAAAGGCCACAAAAGCCCCCATGACATCACCAATCCGATAGAGAATAAAGTTGACTCTATAGGTAATCAACTCCTGAATCCCTGCATTGATAAAGGGTTTATAACGTCTCCACAATTTGACCATCTTAAAGCTCCTTTCGATAGAAGCGACGGATAATATCTTCAATATCCGTATCCACCATCTTCAAATCACGGACTTCAAAATCAGATAAGGTTTGCTTTATAATATCAGCTGATTGGTAGCGGGAACTATCAAATTCAATAGTTAGGTTATTTCCTTGTCTTTCAATGGATGTATCAGGCAAGCCTTCATAGTGGGAGACTAAATGACTTTGACCTGGCGTCAGTTCGAAGGAGAGAGTCTTCATCTTGCCAAAGGTTTCCTTGAGCTGGCTAACCGTCCCATCAAAAATCTCTTGCCCCTTATCAATCATAAAAATTCGATCACAGAGTTGCTCAATATCACTCAAATCATGAGTAGTCAAGAGAATAGTTGTCTCTTCCTCCTGATTAATCTGAGTAATGGCCCGACGAATGTTATCCTTGACCGAAACGTCCAAGCCAATGGTCGGCTCATCTAGAAAGAGAACCTTGGGATTGTGAAGCAAGGAGGCTGCAATATCCGCCCGCATCCGTTGACCCAATGAAAGAGTCCGCACAGGATCCTTGATAAATTCCTTCAAATCCAAAACTTCATTCAAAAAGTCCATGCGCTTATGGAAAAGCGAGTCTGGCACATCGTAAATCTCCTTCAAAACCGTGTAGGTCTCTTGCAGCGCCAAATCCCACCATAGCTGGGTGCGTTGTCCGAAAACGACTCCAATATCCTTGACATAATCTTGGCGATTATCCTGGGGAATCTTGCCGTTAATCCGACAAAAGCCAGATGTCGGTTTTAAAATCCCTGTCAGCATTTTGATGGTGGTTGACTTCCCAGCACCATTTGCCCCGATAAATCCTAAAATCTGCCCTTTTGGAACTTCAAAAGTTAAATCCTTGACCGCTTCAAAGGTCTGCTTTTCAGGATGAATAAAGGAGCGCAAAGCCCCCTTTAACCCCGGCTCCTTAACTGTCTTCACAAAATTTTTCTGAAGATGTTCCACTTCTATCATTGCCATATCTATCTCCCTATTGCAAGGAATAGCAACATTGTATTTTTGACTACAAATATTCTAAATCCTTACTTACTAAAACTTCTAAATTTTTATTATTACAGAAGTCTTTATACCAACCTATTATAGTCCAATAAAAAATAGAATGCAAGCGTTTGCTTATAGATTATGAAATGTGAGATTTCTCTCTTAAAACACCAAAAAAACCTACCCTCACGGGCAGGATTGTTGTTAAGAAAAAAATTAATGATTCTACTGTTAATCCTTTAACATTTAATGATTGTCATCAGTCTAAAATTTAAATGTTCTCTAAACCATCAATGACTCTTTAAAAAATATTCAATCTGAGAAACTATTTCATGACTTTGATAATGATAAAGTTCGTGAGGCACATCCATATAGATGACTTGAACATTAGACTGGTCGCTTGCAAATCTCTCTGCATAACGTTGCCATTCTGATTGGCTAAAGGTCGTGCCTTCACCGTTTGAAACCAGGAGTAAGGCTGGAATTTTCGGATTAATGCTAGAGGGAACTTTTTTGGCATTTTCCTTTACCAAACGGGATTCATGAAGCATGGCTTGTGACATCAACTGCTTATATGCTAATAATTTATATTGTTGTCGTTCAGCTTCAGTCAGAGTTGGATTTTTTATATAAAAGGACTCAGGGAAATAGCGTAATAAGCCAATCTTACTGCCCCAATAAGCAACAGAAAGCAAGGCCTGATTATCCTTTAAATCCTCATAACTTGCTGGTAATGCCCAATCCAGGCCAATCAAGGCTTTCACTTCATCAGGATATTTTTCCTGCCAAGCCAGACTCTCAAGACTAGCCATGGAATGAGATAGAATAATAAAAGGCCCCGTGACATTAGCCTGAGAAAGAGCTTGACGAGTCTCAGACAATACCTCCATCACATCTCTTGAATGATTGCTATCATCACTATAACCATAGCCAGCCCGCTCCACGATGACTACCTTATATTTTTTTGATAAGGAATCTGAAACATTCTTAAAGTCCAAGATTGGAGAGGCAATTCCAGCACCTGATAGAAACACTATTGTCTCTGGACCATCCCCCTCAACGTAAACATTGATTTTGTGCCCATTAACGAGAACAGTTTTGCCCATAGGAGTTAGAGAGGCTTGTTCCTTTTCTAAGCTGATACGATGAAAGATAAATGTCCCTACTAAAAACAAGATAAGGAAAGTAAGAAGGACAAGGGCTGATTTTTTCAGTATTTTCATAGCATTATTGTACAAAAATTAGACCCTTTTAGCAACTTAAGTTAAAGAATTTTCCAGTATAATCTGTATATATCCAGAAACAAAAAACCCACCCTCATGGGCAGGCTTCTGTTTTGTATAGTTCAGCTAGATTAAGCTTTACCTTCTGAACCGAATACGTCGATACGTTCTTCAACTGATGCTTGGATAGCTTTGACACCGTCAGCCAAGAATTTACGTGGGTCGAAGAGTTTTTTCTTGTCGTATTCTGCTTCGTTTGCTTCGTAGTCACGAGCAAATTTACGAGTTGCGTTAGCGAATGCGATTTGGCATTCAGTGTTAACGTTAACCTTAGCAACACCAAGTTTGATAGCTGCTTGGATTTGCTCATCAGGAATACCTGATCCACCGTGCAATACGATTGGGAAGCCTGGAAGAGCTTCTGTCAATTTTTGCAAGTGGTCAAGGTCAAGACCTTCCCAGTTTGCTGGGTAAGGACCGTGGATGTTACCGATACCAGCTGCCAAGAAGTCGATACCAGTTGCAACCATTGCTTTAGCGTCTTCGATTGGAGCCAATTCACCTTTACCGATGATTCCGTCTTCTTCACCACCGATAGTACCAACTTCAGCTTCTACTGAGATACCTTTAGCATGTGCTTTTTCAACAACTTCCTTAGCCAATTTAAGGTTTTCTTCAACTGGAAGGTGTGAACCATCAAACATGATTGAAGTGTAACCAACTTCGATACACTCAAGTGCATCTTCGTAGTGACCGTGGTCAAGGTGGATAGCTACTGGTACAGTGATACCCATTGATTCAACAAGGTTAGCGATTAAGTTGCGAGCAACTTTGTAACCACCCATGTATTTAGCAGCACCCATTGAAGTTTGGATCAAAACTGGAGCTTTTTTAGCTTCTGCTGCGCGCAAGATAGCTTGAGTCCACTCAAGGTTGTTTGTGTTAAATCCACCAACTGCATAACCGTTGTCACGAGCTGCTTGGACAAATTTTTCTGCTGAAACGATTGCCATATTATCAGGCCTCCTGTATATTTTTATGGGACATCCCATTTACATTGTTCATTTTATCACTTTTTAGCAAAAAAAGCTAGTTTTTCCCGTAGTTTCGATTGAATTTCTTCTATTTTCAGATATGTAAACCTTTTCTCACTTGGTCTACTCCTTGTTCTAAGGCAGGTTCATGTAAAATACCAAGTGATCATCATGTCTTTCAAATCGATAGTCAATTTCTTCGTTTTCCAATAAACTTTTGACGACGAAGAGTCCCAAGCCAGCTCCCTTACTTTGTCGACTAGAATCTGTAAAGGACTGCTCAAATTTATCTTGCTCCTCAGGTGTACAGGCATTCTCTATAAACATCCAACCATCTTCTGCTCCAATTTTAAAATAGCCACCTTGAACAGAGTGTTTCACCGCATTGCTGATAAGATTGGAAAGAATCAGCTTGAGTACCGAAGGATTTAGAACAGTTTGTTGGTCAGTGAGTTGATTCACTACTGAGATTTCTCTCTCTTTAGCTAGCAAGTCATAGTCCTTCAATAGGAGATTGGTCATTTCAAGAAGGTTGATTTCTTCCTTCTTATCTCGCAACTCCTGCACTGAAGAAAGGGAGAGGATTTGCTGAACGTGGTGGCTCAAATCATCCACAATACCTAGAGAAACACCCAGATAATGGTCACGGTCTTTATAGCGTCCAATATTGGCTTTCATATTTTCCAGAAGAATCTTTAGACTAGCTAGAGGTGTTTCAGTTCGTGGGAAGCACCTCGCAAAAACTCAACCTTCATCTTTTCCAGCTGGAGGATGGCCTCGTTCTTTTCATGCAAGTCTGCAATGACCGTCAAGAGATGCTGATAAAGGCTATTGATTTGTTCTTTGAGATCGCCAATTTCATCCTTAGAATCCACGCGCAACCTCACTTCTGCATCCAAATCCATCATCCGTCGAGTCACTCGTTTGATTTCCAAAATAGGAGCAACAATGGTTCTAGCATAGATAAAGGCGATGAGGAGCGAAATGATGAAAGACGCTAATAAAGTATAAGGCAGAAATTGAAGACTGATGTCTTCTGCTTCTTTTTGCAAATCCATAGAAGCTAAAAACTGCAAGGTCATAGTCTGACCATCCTTGGTCTCAATTTCTCTTTCTTCAATAACCAAGGAGGCCGTTTGTCTTTGTTTATCAATGGGAAGATTGTCATTGACCTCCAGCTTATCCGAGGTCATCTCTCCCTTAATAGCTCCCTTAATATCACTGCTTTGAGAATAGAGTTTAAGGACTTCCTGAATGTCCTGACTATCCTTTCCTTGCAGGGACTGGGCAATTTCTGTAGCCTTTTGCCCTATGCTCTCCTGACGATGACTGAGATAGGTCGGAGGAAAGAGGAAATAGATGGCCAAATGCAAACAAATGACCAAGGTAGAAAATACCGAGAAGGTATAGATAAAAATTTTTTTAAATAAACCTGAACGTCTCATTTTCTCTCCAATTTATAACCAACATTGCGCACGGTAAGAATACAGTCTAAATCCAATTTTTTCCGTAGTTCCTTGATATAGACATCGATCACTCTGTCAAAAGGAACCTCATCTGTCATCTTCCATACAGCATCGATAATCTGCGATCGTGTTAAGGCTCGACCTTCATTTTTAACCAGATAGTCTAAAATTTCCAGCTCTTTTGCATTCACTGCAACTTCTTGACCAGCTACTTGGGCACTATAGCTGTCAAAGTCTACCTGGGTGTCTCTATAGGTAAAAATACGACCAGTATCATAATAACGTTTAAAGATGGCATCCACTCGTACTTTTAACAAAGATAGAGAAAAAGGCTTTTCCAAATAACCATCTGCTAATGCAGCAAAGGCACTCATCTTATATTCTTCGTCCTGAAAGGCTGTCAACATCAAGACCGGAACTTGGCTGCTTTTTCGAATTTCTGACAAAACCTCTAAACCATTGAGTTTCGGCATTTGAATATCTAAGAGAATCAGAGCAACTTGGTGATTGGAAAATTGTTCTAAGGCCTCAAGGCCATCTGCTGCCTGAATGGTTTCATAGCCACAATCCGTCAAATAGTCACTAATTCCCTCGCGGATCATGTCTTCATCTTCTACAATTAGAATTTTCATATAAATCCTTTTCTATCAAAAATGCTACCTATATTATATCTCATTTGAATGAGAATAGGTAGCATGTTTTTTATTCACTATCCAACAAGAGTTCTTTTGGTTGTTTAAAGAGGAGATTGCTTGAAGCAAGTGCCATAACTAATACTACAAGAACTAAGCCAAGTACAAAGATGATAGCAAAGTCTGTGGGTTGAATGGAAATATCCAGACTTGAAAGTGTCTTACTAAAGCCATCAACTTCTGCACCACCACCAAGATTAGAGGCTTGGGCTGCCTTACTAGCCTGCTTAGCCACATCTGATGTGACATTTGCAAGAACAGTATTTCCAATGGCACGAGCAGTATAGTTAGCTAAGAAGTAAGCTGAAATTAGTGCTGGAATTGCAATCATAACTGCTTCTGTGATAAATTGTCCTAGAATACTTGCTTGTTTTAGACCAATTGAAAGGAGGATTCCAACCTCTTTCCGACGGGCGTTAATCCATAGTGTCAGTAAGAGAGCCAGTAGAAGAACAGAGAAGCTCAAGCTACCCCAGAAGAGAAGATTAGCCATCTTGTACATACCTGAGATTGATTGTTCAAGGGCAGGGTAGTTAGATGAACTCTTAATCAAGCTATACATTTTCCAGTTGATGCCGTTGATCGACCCTAATTCTTGCATGACAGTATCTAGGTTCTTATCTCCAGCTACAAAGAAGGTAGCATCTCCATAAATAGCTGTATCTTCTGTATAACCATAGAGTTGGGCTGCTGTGTGAATATCTGTGATAGCTGTATTCTCATAGAGTTCTTGGGAATAGGTCACAGCAGATTTATTATGTCCATCAAAAAGTCCTTTGATCGTTACTTCTACTGTTTCCTTTGCTCCTTTTTCATTATCTGCATCGTAGATATTGGAGTTTAGTTTGACCTTGTCGCCAACTTTCCAGCCATGTTTAGCAGCCAAGTCTTTGTGCATGAGAATCTGGTATTTGTCATCGTTTGTTAAATGTTCTCCTTCGACCAGTTTGTAAGAGCCTGACACAAACTTGTCTTCTTTAGAAGAATCATTAACTCCTGTTATCATCAAGCTACTTCCAAAACGTTGAGCTCGATCTGCAGTTAGATTTTTCTTGGTTTCAGGCGTTTCAATCAGTTCATAGCCTGTCAGATCACCGATAGCATTAATCCGTTTGATGTAGGATTCAATATCCTTATTCTCGGTAATTTTTTTGATATCTTCACCCTTGATATTCCCTGCACCACGTGGCGTTCCCTGGTTGACCCTGCGGTTGATTTGCATGGAGAAACTATTGGTGATATTTTTAAAGGTTTCCTGAGAAGCCTTGGCTGTCGCTCCTTTGATAGACAAACCGACCAAACTCAAACTAGCCATCAAAAGAATGATAAGAAAGATCACAATAGACTTGAAAAATTTTCTTGTGACATAGGCAAATGCGTTGTGTAACATAAGATTCCTTTCTAGAATTACTTCCGTTTTTAATAAGTTTAAAAGTTTTAGTTACTATTTTTTCTTGTCTCAGTCAGTTTCTTATCCTTCAATTCAAGTGTAATATCTGACGCCTGTGCTACTTCCTTGCTATGGGTCACAACGATCACACACTTGCCTGTTTTCTCAGCGAGAGATTTGAGCAAATCGATGATATCCCCAGCAGTCTTAGGATCCAAGTTTCCTGTTGGTTCATCTGCTAAAATCACTGGTGCTTCCGATACAAGGCTACGAGCAATGGCAACACGTTGTTGCTGCCCACCTGATAATTGGAGAACATTCCGCTTGATTTGATTTTCATCTAAACCAAGTTCAAGAAGAGTATCCTTGCTAGCTTTTTTGTTAACCAAGCGGATATTTTCCAATGGAGAAAGATAATCAATCAAGTTATAGTTTTGGAAAACCAAAGAGATATGGTGCATACGATGATAAGAATAACCTTGTTCACGAATATCCTTGCCTTCGAATAGGATGGCACCTTCGACTGGACTATCAAGTCCTGCTAATAGAGATAAGAGTGTTGATTTCCCAGCTCCCGATTCTCCGATAATACTATAAAACTTGCCAGGTTCAAAATTGTAATTGATTTTATATAATACCGCTTCCGCAGTGTTCTTGTAACGATAAGTAAGATCTTGTAATTGTAGTAAAGTCATGATTTCTCCTTCTTCTACTCAATGAAAATCAAAGAACAAACTAGGAAGCTAGCTGCAGGTTGCTCAAAGCACAGCTTTGAGGTTGCAGATAAAGCTGACGTGGTTTGAATTTGATTTTCGAAGAGTATTAACTAATAGATGATAAAATTTCCTTAGGTGATTTTCTAAATAAAAATAGGAAACAAAGTGCAACTGACAAGCAGCTAATGATCAGTAGGAAGATATAAGATTCTCCAAATGATAGAAGACTTGTTGTAAGATTCGTTGCTTTTGCTAGCGTATCTTGTAGGGCAGCTTGGTCACTGCTTGCTAGTACAGTCTTCAAGAGATAAGAAGTAATAGCATTCCCAGCCACAAATGCAGGCAAAATAGATGCCAATGAAACTAGGATGACTTCTAGGCAGAATTGGCTAAAGATTGCTCCTTTTCCCTTCCCTAGTGCCAATAAAATACCAACTTCGTAAACACGTTCTCGTAACCAAAGGGACAAGACCAAGACCAGCGCTCCTACACCAGCAATCATTATGCCATAGAGGAAAATTTGTAAGAAGGTTTGGAAGGTCGAAACTGAATCCTTGATTTGTTCAAAAGCCTTATTTTCCTTTTCAACTTGATAACCTTTAGTTTCCAGGGATAACTTTTCAACCTCTTGAATGATAGTATCCATCTCTTTTGGATTTTCTAGATAGAAGCGAGCGGCGCTAACTTGAGCTTCCTTATTTCCAAGAAGAGTTTGGCTACTTTCGAAGTCTGTATAGACCGTATTTTCACTAAAGTCTGACGAAAGACCAGTGAATTTCTCTTGCTTCTTACCTGAAAAAATACCTACGATTTCATAGTCTAGCCTTTGTCCACTATTTTCTTCGACTTGAGCAGGATTTAAGCTAATCTTATCCCCTACTTTAAGATTGTTTTTATTTGCTAAATCTTCATGGATTAAGATTTTTTTACTATCTCCTTTTTCTAAATGCCTTCCTTCTTTAAGGGTAAAGGCAGAGCTAGTAAAGGAGACATCCTTAGAGGAATCTTCTAAAGCTATCAAACTGATGAGATTTTTTTCAGCCTCTGTCAAATCATCCCTTTGGATACTTTGTTCTCCAGTAACGACTTCTTTGTCAGTCAATTTAGCTATTGTCTCAAGCTCTGGGGAAATCTCCTCAAGACCTTTTATCTTTTTAAGCTCGTCTAGTTGAGACAGTTGAAAAGTCTGATCTGCTTCGATTCTTTTAATAGAAAAAGATGTATTCAGTGAGCGATAGAGATTATTTTCTACTGTTTTGTTGGACTTCATGAGCGTCAAACAAGCCGATATTCCTGCCAATAAGACAAATAGAATCAAGAATAATATGAGACTTCTCAGTCGTTTTCTGCTGACGTAAGCCCAAGCTCTTTGAGTGGGATTCATATAGCACCTCCATATTTGTAAAACCATTATAATATTCAAATATGAAATGTTTATGAAATAAGAAAAATTTTTGAAATAAAATAAGCCAGTATTTCTACTGACTTTATATTTATAAATCACCCAGATTAAAACAGAGAAAATGCAGCAACTAAACCAGACAGGATGTTAGCTAGTGCATGTATGATCCAACTTGTTAAAATGGACCCTCCAGCTTTCTTTTCATTAACAAAACCAAGATAAGCTGCTATTGCTCCAGTAAAAAATATAATGAAAAAAGTGACTTCTAAACTTACTACTGAAGCAAATAATACTCCATGAAGCAATCCAAAAGCGATAGCCTGTATCGTATTTGCAAATACAAACGGCATGTGATTTGCCATTCGTTTCAGTAGAAATCCTCTAAATAGCAGTTCCTCTGGCAAAGATGTTTGCAAAATACTGTAAATTAGAATACTTGGTAAAGCCTTATAGTCCATACCAGAAAAAGTCGAAGTAGCCGTTTCTATACTACGTGTTAGAGGAAAGACAAACATATAAAAAATGGTAAATAAGAGAAATCCACCAATTATCCATGAGGTCAGATCAGAATCTTTAACCCTTTTAATAGATTTTAAACCAATCCATTCTATAAATGGGACTTTCCCCCTCACAGTCAGAAACCACCAGATAGAAGGTAGTAAAATAATAAAGAGAATTTGAATAAAGGCACTTATGATTCGTTGAAGTTCATTAACCATCGTAATCCTCCTTTACATTTTTGAAATACCTATTTTAAATCAGGAAATACAAGTCTTTAACTATGAAAGCTTTCCCGGTAATAACCGCTATAAACTAGGATAGATTAAACTTTTCTACACTACTCTCTACATTTTTTAATACTGAATTCTTTTCCTTCTTTTCTATCTATATTGTAACACTTTTTAAAAGAAAACAAAAAAACATACAAAAAACTATCTTGTATGTTTTTCACTATACCTATTTCAAAAATAAAGAGCTAGCCGAAGCTAACTCTTTTCCTATGCGGAGAGAGGGACTTGAACCCTCACGACCTAAAGCGGTCACAGGATCCTTAGTCCTGCGCGTCTGCCAATTCCGCCATCCCCGCGTCGATTACTTTACTAGTATATCAACTTTAAAATTCTTTGTCAAGACTTTTTTCAGATTTTTTCAGTTTTTCATCGTTCTTATTCAGAAATTTCATTCAGTTTTTCATCTACCAACTTAGCTCCAAGAGTATTCTTGAAATGTCCAAGTGCAAAGGAATGATTTTCAGGCCAAATGGATGCTACTGCTGGTTTGACAACTTCTATCTGATAACCAAGATTATAGGCATCAATCGCCGTATGCAAGACACAAATGTCAGTAAGAACTCCTGTCAAAATGACTGTATCTACCCTACGCTCTCTGAGACGAATATCCAAATCTGTTCCAGAAAAGGCCGAATAGTGACGTTTGTCCATCCAGAAAACACGACTATCATCGGCGTATTCCTGATAGAACTCGGCTAGTTTGCCATACAAGTTTCGTCCACTAGTCCCAATAATATTATGTGGTGGGAATAGTTTGCTTTCAGGATGAAAAACATCATTTTCCTCATGAGCATCGATGGTAAAAAAGATGTAATCGCCACGTTCAAAAGCCTTTTGGGTCACATGATAGATATCATCAGATATTGCTTGAGCTGGAGCGCCCGCAGTCAGTTTCCCATGATTCGCTACAAAATCTTCTGTATAGTCAATAGAAATTAAAGCCTTAGCCATTAATAGTCCCTCTTTTTCACTTCTTCAAAAATATCTGGAATGAGAACTTTTAGATAAGTTCCTTTCATACCAAGAGAACGACTCTCAATAATCCCTGCCGATTCGAGTTTACGAAGAGCATTAACAATTACAGAACGAGTGATACCGATACGGTCTGCAATGACTGAAGCTGTTAATTGACCTTCATTACCATTTAATTCAGCTAGAATAGCTGATACTGCTCTAAGTTCAGAGTAAGAAAGGGTATTAACCGCCATAGTTACAGCCGTACGACGACGAATATTTTTCTCATCTTCCTCACGTTGGAAGTTCAAGAGTTGAATTCCTACTACTGTGCTGGCAATTTCAACCAGAATTAAATCTTCATCTTCGAACTTTTTATCATTACGCCATATAATCAATGAACTAAGCGAATCGCTGAGACATGAATTGGAGCAATCGTTGTCAAACCATCTGGGAAATCAGAACGACTCTCAGTTGGGAAAATTGTCAAATCATGCTCTACTGGAAGATTGGCCTCCGTATCGTAGATCATGTTTGCACCTTGCACATAATCTTCTGGGAAAGTCTTTGATTGGAAGAATTGCTCTACTCGGTCATTATTAGTTTTGTAGCGCATAAAGTAGCCCAACAAACGACCCTTGCTATTCACAATACAAGCGTTACAGTCAATAATATCTGCTAATTGACGTGTAATGGCATTATAAGGAAGCTCATCTTGTAATTGCTCCTCCGAACGCTTTAAAATTGATGTGATTTTTCTTGTTTTTTCTAATAAATGTGCCATTTTTTACCTCGCATATAATCGCTTCCATTATAACATAGAAAAGTCTTTATTTCAATAATTATCTGAAAATTGCTTATTGCATCACAATTCTTTTATATTCGCAATTTTTTGCTGTTTTTTTAAAATTTATAATTGACATCCATTTATTTTTTTGATAATATAATATTACAAGATAATAAATATATAAATACAATTTCAAGTATTACTTTTTCTACTTTAATTTAGGTCTCCTTATATATAAAAAGCGATTCACAAAGAGTGAACCGCTTTTTATTATTTATCACCCTTGTTACGAATAACAAAGCCTGTTTTCTTCTCGCTTGAAGTATTGCGTGGTTTTTTAGTGTCCTTGCGGTAACGCTTTTCTTTATCAAAGCGATCCTTTGAACGTCCACCTTTACGATAGTCGTCACGACGTCCATTACCACGACGGCCTCCTCGACCACCCTTGCCTTTGCCACCGAAGCCACCACCTGATGGTTTAAATGGTAACGGTTTTTCACGTGCAATCTCAACCTCAGGAAGACTGTCTGGGTCTTGAACAGTTAGACTGAGAATATACATGGCCAATTCTTCTGGGCTGAATTCTGAGGCCAATTGACGAGCATCCTTACCAAACTTTTCAAAGTTGCTACGAATCTCCTCATTCGCAAAATCACGTTCAATTTTCTTAAGAGCTACTTGCTTCTTAGCTTGGAAGGCTTCTTCTGCACTTGCAGGTTTAAGACCTTTCATGCGTTTCTTAGTTAAGTTCTCAATGATTTGTAGATAACCCATTTCATTAGGTGAAACGAAGGTAATAGACTGACCTGACTTACCTGCACGCCCTGTACGACCGATACGGTGAACATAACTCTCAGGATCTTGTGGGATATCGTAGTTGTAGACATGAGTCACACCTGAAATATCCAGACCACGAGCAGCCACGTCTGTTGCAACTAAGACATCAAGGTTGCCATTTTTAAAATCACGAAGGACACGAAGACGTTTATTTTGGTCCAAATCTCCATGAATCCCTTCTGCGCGGAAACCACGGATTTTAAGCCCACGAGTTAGCTCATCTACACGACGTTTGGTACGACCAAAAACGATTGATAACTCAGGTTGATCAACATCCATAAGACGAGTCATGGTGTCAAATTTTTCTTGTTCCTTAACGCGGATATAGTACTGGTCTACCAGTTCTGTTGTTAATTCTTTGGCAGCAATCTTGACATGCTCAGGTTCTTTCATGAACTGAACACCAATACGTTTGATAGCATCTGGCATAGTCGCTGAAAAGAGCAAGGTTTGACGATTTTCTGGTACACGAGAGATGATATCTTCAATATCTTCAAGGAATCCCATGTTCAGCATTTCATCTGCTTCATCTAAAATCAAGGTTTCAATATCATGCAATTTTAAGGCCTTGCGTTTAATGAGATCAAGAAGTCGTCCTGGTGTTCCTACTACAATATGAGCACCTGATTTAAGAGCCTTGATTTGTTTTTCAATGCTTGAGCCACCATAGACTGAACGAACTTTTACACCTTTACTACGGCCAAAGCGGAAGAGTTCTTCCTGACTTTGAACAGCCAGTTCACGAGTTGGGGCAATCACCAAAGCTTGAATAGTTGCTTCTTCTGTACGAATTTTTTCAAGGGTTGGCAAGCCAAAGGCCGCTGTTTTCCCTGTACCAGTCTGTGCTTGACCGATAACATCTTTTCCCTCAAGAGCCAAAGGAATGGTTTGCTCTTGGATAGGACTTGCTTCTACAAATCCTGCTTTATCAACTTCTGCTAAAAGGTCAGCAGACAAGTTAAATTCATTAAATTTCACGTTTTTCTTCTTTCTAAAGGTGGTGCGAAGCCACCCTATAGCGCTTAGTTTATACTTTTCTTTTCATGACGGTTTTTCATATCTTTATATGAAAGATCGTGTTGCTTCTTTTCCACTAAAGAAAAGTACTGCTTTCTTTGCAACTTATCTAGTATAACACAAGAAGGAGGCCAAAAGATAGTCAAACCCTCTGATTAAATCATGTAAACGATTTTTTTACCAAACTCTTCTTCTCTTGCACTAAATAGTTCTTACAAAATCATCGTCGATTGTTTTAAAAAAATGTAATCCCATATTTTTATCCGTAGCAGAATTGTGAAAAAAATTTTTTTCTTGTGCTAGAATGAAATCAAACAGGAGGATTTAAAAATGTTAACATACGATTTAATTGTCATTGGATTTGGTAAGGCAGGTAAGACGCTTGCTGGGAAACTAGCTTCAGCTGGAAAAAAAGTAGCTCTTATCGAGCGAAACAAGGCTATGTACGGAGGAACTTGTATCAACATTGGTTGTATTCCAACCAAAACCTTGTTAGTTGCTGCAGAAAAGGACTTGTCATTTGACGAGGTTATGGCAACAAAAAATACCATTACGAGCCGCCTCAATGGTAAAAACTATGCGACTATCGCTGGTACTGGAGTTGATATCATTGATGCCGAAGCCCACTTTGTTTCAAACAAAGTCATCGAAATTCAAGCTGGAGATGAAAAACAAGAACTAACTGCTGAAACTATCGTCATCAACACTGGTGCTGTTTCAAATGTATTACCAATCCCAGGTCTTGCTACAAGTAAGAACGTCTTTGACTCAACAGGCATCCAAAAACTTGGACAAATTGCCAGAAAAAGCTTGGAATCCTTGGTGGTGGAAATATCGGTCTTGAGTTTGCTGGTCTCTACAATAAACTTGGAAGCAAGGTAACAGTCCTAGATGCTCTAGATACTTTCCTACCTCGCGCAGAACCTTCTATTGCTGCTCTTGCTAAACAATACATGGAAGAAGACGGCATTGAACTACTTCAAAAATATCCACACTACTGAAATCAAAAAAACGATGGTGATCAAGTTCTTGTTGTGACTGAAAAATGAAACCTACCGTTTTGACGCCCTTCTCTACGCAACTGGACGTAAACCAAATGTAGAACCTCTTCAACTTGAAAATACGGATATTGAACTAACTGAACGTGGTGCTATCAAGGTGGACAAACATTGTCAAACAAACGTTCCTGGTGTCTTTGCAGTTGGAGATGTCAATGGTGGACTTCAATTCACTTACATTTCACTTGATGACTTCCGTGTTGTTTACAGTTACCTTGCTGGTGATGGCAGTTACACACTTGAAGACCGTCTCAATGTGCCAAACACCATGTTCATCACACCAGCACTTTCACAAGTTGGTTTGACTGAAAGTCAAGCAGCTGATTTGAAACTTCCATACGCTGTTAAGGAAATCCCTGTCGCTGCTATGCCTCGTGGTCATGTAAATGGTGACCTTCGTGGAGCCTTCAAAGCAGTTGTCAACACTGAAACCAAAGAAATTCTCGGAGCAAGCATCTTCTCAGAAGGATCTCAAGAAATCATCAATATCATTACTGTTGCTATGGACAACAAGATTCCTTACACTTACTTCACAAAACAAATCTTCACTCACCCAACCTTGGCTGAGAACTTGAATGACTTGTTTGCGATTTAAGTTAATTCAAGCAGCCCTCCTTGGGCTGTTTTTCTTTTTCTAAAATCTCAAATCTGTCTTTTTCAGCTTTTATGATATAATAGAAACATGAAATTAGAAACTACTTTTGGGCTCCTTGCTGGACGTTCTTCTCACTTTATTTTGAGTCGTCTCGGACGTGGAAGTACGCTCCCTGGGAAACTTGCCCTTCAATTTGATAAAGATATTTTACATCATCTAGCAAAAAACTATGAGATTGTCGTGGTAACTGGTACTAATGGTAAAACCTTGACAACAGCTCTTACTGTCGGGATTTTAAAAGAAGTCTATGGCCAAGTATTAACCAATCCAAGTGGCGCCAACATGATCACAGGGATTACAACTACCTTCTTGACAGCCAAATCTTCTAAAACAGGCAAGAACATCGCTGTCCTTGAAATCGATGAAGCTAGTCTCTCTCCTATCTGTGACTACATCCAGCCAAGTCTCTTCGTTATCACCAATATCTTCCGCGACCAAATGGATCGCTTCGGTGAAATCTATACGACCTATAACATGATTTTGGACGCTATTCGAAAAGTTCCTACTGCTACTGTTCTGCTAAACGGTGATAGTCCGCTTTTCTACAAGCCTGCAATTTCAAATCCTGTTCAGTATTTTGGTTTTGATCTGGAAAAAGGTCCAGCGCAACTTGCTCACTACAATACTGAAGGTATTCTCTGCCCTGAATGTCAAAGTATTTTGAAATATGAGCTCAACACTTATGCTAACTTGGGAGCTTATATCTGTGAAAATTGTGGATGTAAACGTCCTGACTTGGACTACCGTCTGACAGAATTGGTTGAGTTGACCAACAATCGTTCTCGTTTTGTTATTGACGGTCAGGAATATGGTATTCAAATCGGTGGTCTCTACAACATCTACAATGCTCTGGCTGCAGTTGCTATCGCCCGTTACCTAGGCGCTGATTCTCAACTGATTAAACAAGGATTTGACAAGAGTCGTGCTGTATTCGGTCGCCAAGAAACCTTCCAGATCGGTGAAAAGGAATGTACCCTTGTCCTCATTAAGAACCCTGTCGGTGCTACCCAAGCTATTGAAATGATTAAGCTAGCTCCTTATCCATTTAGTTTATCTGTTCTCCTCAACGCCAACTATGCAGACGGTATTGATACCAGCTGGATTTGGGATGCTGACTTTGAACAAATAACTGACATGGATATTCCAGAAATCAACGCTGGAGGAGTTCGCCATTCGGAAATCGCTCGTCGCCTTCGTGTTACAGGCTATCCAGCTGATAAAATCACCGAAACAAGTAGTCTGGAACAAATTCTTAAAACGATTGAAGCTCAAGACTGCAAGCATGCCTATATCCTTGCGACATACACAGCTATGCTGGAATTCCGCGAACTGCTAGCCAATCGTCAGATTGTTAGAAAGGAGATGAACTAATGGTTTTTACTTCACTTTCCTCAAAAGACGGCAACTATCCATACCAGCTGAATATCGCTCACCTCTATGGGAATCTCATGAACACCTACGGAGATAATGGAAACATCCTCATGCTCAAGTACGTCGCTGAAAAGCTGGGTGCACATGTAACAGTTGATATCGTTTCGCTTCATGATGATTTCGATGAAAATCACTACGACATCGCCTTTCGGTGGCGGTCAGGACTTTGAACAGAGCATCATTGCTGGTGATTTGCCAGATAAAAAAGATAGTATTGACAACTTTATCCAAAATAATGGTGTCGTTCTTGCTATCTGTGGTGGCTTCCAACTATTAGGCCAATACTATATTGAAGCTTCTGGCAAGCGTATCGAAGGATTGGGTGTTATGGGACACTACACACTCAACCAAACCAATAACCGCTTCATCGGTGACATTAAAATTCACAATGAAGAATTCGATGAAACCTACTATGGATTTGAAAATCACCAAGGCCGCACCTTCCTCTCAGATGACCAAAAACCACTCGGTCAGGTTGTTTATGGAAATGGAAATAATGAAGAAAAAATCGGTGAAGGTGTTCACTATAAAAACGTTTTTGGTTCATATTTCCACGGTCCAATCCTTTCTCGTAATGCCAATCTAGCCTATCGTTTGGTCACTACTGCCCTCAAGAAAAAATACGGTCAGGACATCGTTCTACCGACTTACGAGGATATTCTCAGCCAAGAAGTTGCTGAAGAATATAACGATGTTAAGAGTAAAGCAGATTTTAACTAATATTTAGATTCCAACATGCTATTAGCTGTTGGAATTTTTTTTGGTTCTTTTCTCCTTCTCCCTTGCTTTTTCTCCTATTTTTTGCCAAAATAGAGGTGTAGAAAGAAGGTCGCTTATGTCTAAATTACAACAAATCTTAACATATCTTGAAACAGAAAAACTAGACGTCGCTGTCGTATCTGACCCTGTCACTATCAATTATCTCACCGGCTTTTACAGTGATCCACATGAACGTCAAATGTTCCTTTTTGTCCTTGCAGATCAGGAACCGCTTCTCTTCGTTCCAGCACTTGAGGTTGAACGTGCGACTAGCACCGTATCATTCCCAGTTGTTGGCTATGTGGACTCTGAAAACCCTTGGAAGAAAATCCAAAATGCCTTGCCACAGCTTGATTTCAAACGTGTAGCAGTTGAGTTTGATAATCTCATCTTGACCAAATATCACGGTTTGAAAACAGTCTTTGAAAGTGCTGAGTTTGAGAACTTGACTCCATTGATCCAACGCATGCGCTTGATCAAATCAGCAGACGAAGTGCAAAAGATGATGGTTGCAGGTGTTTACGCCGACAAGTCTGTTAAAGTTGGTTTTGATAATATCTCTCTTGATAATACGGAAACTGATATCATTGCGCAAATCGATTTGCTATGAAACGTGAAGGCTATGAAATGAGCTTTGATACTATGGTCTTGACAGGTGATAACGCTGCGAATCCACACGGTATTCCTGGGGCCAACAAGGTTGAAAATAATGCTCTTCTCCTCTTTGACCTCGGTGTGATGGTGAATGGTTATGCATCAGATATGACTCGTACAGTCGCTGTTGGTAAACCTGACCAATTCAAGAAAGATATTTACAACTTGACTCTGGAAGCCCAACAAGCTGCCCTTGACTTTATCAAACCTGGTGTAACAGCTCATGAAGTAGACCGCGCAGCTCGTGAAGTGATTGAAAAAGCTGGCTACGGTGAGTACTTCAACCACCGTCTCGGTCATGGTATCGGTATGGATGTCCACGAATTCCCATCTATCATGGAAGGAAACGACATGGTTATCGAAGAAGGCATGTGCTTCTCAGTTGAACCTGGTATCTACATCCCTGGTAAAGTCGGTGTCCGTATCGAAGACTGCGGTGTTGTTACGAAGGATGGCTTCGATCTGTTTACAAGCACCAGCAAAGATTTGCTTTATTTTGATTAAGCTGAATTATAAAAAAGGACGGGATGTAAAATCTCGTCCTTTTCTGACATTAATACTCTTCGAAAATCAAATTCAAACCACGTCAGCTTCACCTTGCCGTACTCAAGTACAGTCTACGACTCGCTTCCTAGTTTGCTCTTTGATTTTCATTGAGTATAACACTTTGACGCAGTAGCTGTCTGGCTTGAAATACGCTTTATCAAGCTTTTTCAAGCCTAGTCAGCCTTGCGGGGGTGGGACTACGAAATCGTAACTTCGTCTACCGACTTCTGTCTCACCGCCTTTTTGATTTGATAATAAATTTTATCAGCGATATAATCTTTTCGTTCAACTGCATTTGGAATTGTCTTCCAAAAAGTCATACCCGCCTTTTCCATCACATGACCAGAGGCAGGATTTAAACTTGCATAGCAAGCATCTACCTGGTCAAAACCAATCTCATCTATACAGAATGATAAAACAGCTTTCAATGCTTCTGTCATGATTCCTCGTCCCCAGTAGTTCAATCCTAAGATATATCCGATTTCACAGCTAGAGTTCTCTTCATCCATACTGACCAGACTAATATCTCCGATAACGTGATCTGGATTTTCTTTGAGACAAATGGCCCATTTGTAATAGTTAGGATTGTCATAAGATGCTACCCAAGTTCTAATTGAGTTCTTTGTGAAATCAACATTTGGATGAGGATCCCAAGTAACATAGGTTAGATTATCTAGACGAGAAGCCCAATTCTCAAACATAGCTTGTGCATCATCTTCCACAAATCTCCTCAAGATCAATCGTTCTGTCTCAATAGTTTGTGTACCAAGTGCTTTCATAATCGTAACTCGCTTTCTATTTGAATGTTCAAGCTAAAAAGGTTCACTGGACCTTCTTCTCTTTTGTATTGTCAGGCTCGGGGTAAAAACACTATACTCATGAACATTGAGAAAACAACAATTTCCTCTAATTTCATGACGCAGTAGCTGTCTGGCTTGAAATACGCTTTATCAAGCTTTTTCAAGCCTAGTCAGCCTTGCGGGGGTGAGACAACGAAATCGAACTCTTCGAGTTACCGATTTCTGTCTCACTCCCAAAACGTATCAAACACGGTGATTGGTAGGTGGCGTTTGTGTTGGCCTTTGTGCCACCATTTTTCAATGGTTGCTTGGGCTTCCTGGCTGATTTGTTTTCCTTCCAGGTAGTCATCAATCTCTTCGTAGGTTATACCGAGTGCAACTTCATCTGCCAAGCCTGGTTTCTCTTCTTCTAGGTCGGCAATCGGTACTTTCATAGAGAGCAGGATCAGCTCCAAGCACCTTCAATAGTTGTTTTCCTTGACGTTTATTGAGACGATAGAGAGGAAGAATATCTGCACCGCCGTCACCGAACTTGGTAAAGAAACCTGTGACATTTTCTGCAGCATGGTCAGTACCAATAACTGCTCCACTATAGGAACCTGCTAGGGCATACTGAGCAATCATACGACTACGAGCCTTGATATTCCCTTTATTAAAGTCTGTCATTGGACTTCCTGTAGCCTCGACAGATGCAGCCATAGCATCTACAGAATCCTTGATATTGATCACCAAGCTCACATCTGGCTGGATAAAAGCTAGGGCTTTTTGGGCATCATCCTCATCAGCTTGAATGCCATAAGGCAGGCGAACTGCTATAAATTTGTAAGAATCATCGCCGGTTTCAGCTCGCATTTCTTCCATAGCTAATTGGGCAAGGCGACCAGCTAAAGTCGAGTCTTGACCACCAGAAATTCCTAATACAAAACTTTTAAGGAAGGGATGTTTCTTCAAATATCTTTTTAGAAAGTCAATAGAACGACGGATTTCTTCTTGAGGGTCGATGACAGGTTTAACCCCTAATTGCTGGATAATGGTCTCTTGCAAACTCATTCTTCTTCTCCTTCACCTAGAGCTGCCTTACGCATCTTGTCAATCAAGTCCATCTTATCTTGCCAAATATCATGCGCTAAGTCTACTGGATAATGTTGTGGGTTAAGAACACGTTTGTATTCATCCCAGAGCTTATCAAATTCCTTGCGAGCATAAGCTTGAATTTCAGGTAGACTCGGTAAATCATAGATTACTTTTCCATCCTTGAAAATATCAACCAAGAGAGGAACTGCATCAAAATTGCGGACAGTTTTCTTGATGTAAGTATAGGTTGGGTGGAACATCTTGAGTTCAGTCATACTTGACACATCAACGCCGTCATAGGTAATATAATCACCTTCAGATTTTCCTTTTTCACGACTAGTAATGCGCCAAACTTGTTTCTTACCTGGAGTTGAAACTTTTTCAGCATTGCTAGAGAGTTTGATGGTGTTGCGCATCTGACCATTTTCATCTTCAATAGCCACAATTTTATAAACTGCACCAAGAGCAGGTTGGTCATAGGCAGTGATAAGTTTAGTCCCTACACCCCAAACATCAATCTTAGCTTTTTGCATTTTGAGGTTAAGGATAGTATTTTCATCTAGGTCATTGGATGCATAAATTTTGGCATCTGGGAAACCAGCTTCATCCAACTGATGTCGAACTTTCTTAGAAATGTAAGCAATATCTCCTGAATCGATACGAACACCTTTAAAGTTAATCTTATCTCCAAGTTCACGAGCAACCTGAATAGCTGCAGGTACACCGATACGAAGGGTATCATAAGTATCGACTAGAAAGACACAGTCACGATGGGTTGAGGCATAAGCTTTGAAAGCCTGATAGTCATTCCCATAGACCTGTACCAAGGAATGGGCATGTGTTCCTAAAACAGGGATGCCAAAGAGTTTCCCTGCACGGACATTACTGGTTCCATTAGCACCACCAATTACAGCCGCACGTGTTCCCCAGATAGCCGCATCCATTTCTTGAGCACGACGTGTTCCGAACTCCATCAAAGGTTCATCATCAATGACAGAACGAATGCGTGCTGCCTTGGTCGCAATCAAAGTTTGAAAATTAACAATATTTAAAAGAGCTGTTTCAACTAATTGACATTGGGCCAGCGGGCCTTCTACCTGAACGATTGGTTCATTAGCAAAAACCAAATCTCCTTCTTGGGCAGAACGAACCGTCAACTCCAATTTGAGATTACGGAGATAGTCTAAAAATGCACCATGGTAACCAAGTGATTCTAGATAATCAATATCACTGTCTGAGAAGCGTAAGTTTTCTAAGTATTTTACTATTCTCTCTAAACCTGCAAAAACAGCATAGCCATTATTAAAAGGTTGCTGGCGGAAATAAACCTCAAAAACTGCTTTCTTATTATGAATACCTTGGTCAAAGTAGACCTGCATCATATTAATTTGATATAAATCCGTGTGTAAAGTTAAACTATCATCTTTGTACATATGAGTCCTTCTTTCCTGTTTCTAAAAAAGAAAACAGATTCTTTATAAATTAGTAACATTATAGCATATTTTATAAGGTTTGACTCAAGTCTACTCACTTTCTAGTTGTTCTAAATCTTCTTCATATTTTTTCTGAGCCCATTGACCATAGCTTCTCAAGCCTAAATTTCCAATGAAGACCCAAGGAAGATAAAGGAGATATGTAATGACCCAAGCAGACAGGTATTTAACGTTCAAAGGATTGTGCTGATAAATTTCTATGTTGAACTGGTAGTTCTGCAACATCAGGATAGTTGTGATTAGCAGTGTCACTAATAAGCATCCCAAAATCCTAAAATGAAAGCGACTATAGTAGGTTACACCCAGACTTCGAGCACGGTTGAAAAAGTAAAAAGTCCCAATGATGATAATGATGAGAATCATACTCGGATTAAAAAGACTTGGTGCTAACACTGCAATCATATAAGATAAAAACAAGAAAGCTAGTGAGATATAGAAACTTTCTGCTCCTGCTTTATTCATCAGTTGTTCTTCTCTTTCGTCTAGTAATTGATAATAATAAAATTTATTTTTCATCTTCTTCCTCCCAAAATAATTGATCCAGCGTTTTTCCTAAGCACCTGCAAATGGATTGGCAAAGTGAAAGCGAAGGATTGTACTTGCCAGCTTCTATCAAACCGATAGTCTGCCTAGTGACACCCACAGCTTCTGCCAAATCACCTTGTGTCATGTCAAGCTCCACTCGAGCTAACTTTAATTTTAAATTCTTAGCCACTTGTTACCTCCTCCTTAATTTTAAAAGTCGCGCTTCTTTTTTCAACTTTATTATATCATATATTTTACATTATGAAATATATAACTTACATTTTGTGCGATTTTTTTAACAAAAACCTCTCTACCACTTAAATGATAGAGAGTTCTATGTTTACAAATCTTTTTGATAATAGTATCTTTGTCCAGTATAGGGATAGTCTTTCAAAGTGAAAACTTCCTTGTAGCCATACTTCTGATAAAAGGCTGGCGCTTGGAACTGGTAAGTATTGGCAAAAACGTAGCGACAGTTTCTCCTTTTAGCTTCACTTTCTGCTTGCTGCAATAGTTTGGAGCCGATTCCTTGTCCTCGTAAGTCTTCTTTTACAAACAAATACTCAATTTCTAACCAATTACCAAAAGTCTCTGCTACTAAACCAGCCATGAGTTCACCGCTATCATCTTCGACATAAAGGTTTAGTGGTTCACTTTCAGCGGCTTCTCTTTTGGAACGATTATAGGAGCGAATCAAGTCTCCTATAATTTGCGATTTCTGAGACTCTGTATTTTCCAATCTTACCTGCATACAAACCTCCTAAAGACACCTTTAGCTTGATTATAACCATATTTAGATAGTCTGTCAAACTAGAAAAGCTCATCAACTACCTTGATGAGCTTTTCTTCATTTCATAAATTTCTACTTAAACTGTTTTTTCAACCTTTAAGATTTTTACATCATAGCTACCTGCTGGTGTGTTAATAGTAGCAATATCACCTTTTTTCTTACCAATCAAGGCTTGACCAATTGGACTTTCATTTGAAACTTTACCTGCAAAGGCATCTGCCCCAGCTGAACCTACGATGATGTATACTTCTTTTTCCTTTTCGCCAATTTCTTGGATAGTTACAGTACGTCCGATAGCAACCTCATTACGAGCAACGGCATCACTGTTGACAATTTCAGCATAGCGAATTTTTGTTTCCAAGCTTGAAATTTGTCCTTCAACGAAGGCTTGCTCATCTTTTGCTGCTTCGTATTCACTGTTTTCTGACAAGTCACCATATGAACGCGCGATTTTGATACGTTCAACAACTTCTGGACGACGAACTAGTTTTAGCTCTTCTAATTCTTTTTCGAGTTTTTCTTTTTCTTCAATGGTCATTGGATAAGTTTTTTCTACCATTTTTCTCAACTTTCTTTTAATTCTATAAAATATTATTTGCCTGAAAGCAAAATTATGTGGAAAACCACATAATTTTAGTTAGAGTTATTTGATTGTTTCAGTTTACTATTGATATGTTCCTCAACGTTACGATCATGTTCTTCTTGCGTTGCAGCAAAGTAAACTTTACCATCTTGAACATTAGCAACAAAGTAAAGATTTTCACTCTTAGTCTGATTGATACTTGATTCGATTGCATCCAAACTTGGGCTGTCTACTGGTCCAGGCATAAGGCCAAGATTTGTATAAACATTATATGGTGAATCAATAGCTGTATCAATAGCAACATCATCAGCCAAGCTGATGTTTTGACCAAGTTTACCTTCAGCATAAAGGATAGCAATATTACTTTGAAGTGGCATACCGATATTCAAACGGTTATAGAAGACCCCAGCAATCAACTTACGATCTTCTGTTTTTGCACCTTCCTTCTCTACAAGAGAAGCAATGGTTAAGAGCTCATTCACTGTCAAGTTTTTTTCTTTGATGGTAGCATAATGGGCGGATAAGTTTTTATCCATCGCTGCTAACATTTCATCAATTAAACTCTCTACAGTTGTACTTTCTTTGATTGCATAAGTTGCAGGGAATAGATAGCCCTCTAGACGGTAACGAACGCCACTATCTTTAGCTGGTAAGCTTTCAAGAAGAGTTGGATATTTTGCTACCGCTTGAGCGATAAAGGCTTCATCTTGAACTTTTGTCATAAAGGCTTCTGCTGTCAGAGCTTCTTTAAAGTCACCTTGTAATTGACCTACCGTCTGAGCAATTTGTTCAAGTGTATATCCTTCTGGAATGGTTAAGCTTGCATGTGTGACCTCTTGAGGTTCAGGTGTTCCACCCTTTTGCAATTCTTTAATCAAATCATCAGTGCTCATGCTCTTTGCAAGTTATAGTGACCTGATTTAAATTCTGAGTAGTTTTTATACTTAACATAGAGAGTAAATACCAAACTATTTTTTATCAAACCAGAATTCTCTAGAGTTGAGGCAATTTCTTGTATATTAGCACCATCAGGAATCTGAACACTCACATACTGCTTAGAGTTTGGATCTACAGGTTGCAATGCTGATTCAGCATATTGAAGACCAAAGTACCCCCCCGCTCCAAGTAGAACGATTAAGACTAATAATGTCACGAAAAAGCCTTTTACATGTGATTTTTTCTTTTTCTTAGCTGGTTTTTCCGACTCTCTACGTCTTCTTTTAGGTAATTCTGTTGTCTCTGTTGTCTCTGTTGTCTCTGTGGTGCCTGTTATTTCTGTTGCTTTTGTTGTAGGTTTAAAATTAACTTTAACAGGAACTTCTTGACTTTTAGTTTCAATCTTTACTTCTTTTTTAGGTTTTGGAACACTTGATTTTCCACCTTGCGTACGATACGATACTTGAACTTTCGTAGGACTAGAAGTGGATTCTCCATCATTTGGCTTTATCATTTTAGAAGTATTATTTGTCTCAGAAACTTTATTAGATTCTTCAATATCTTCTTTTAAATTAGAAGGACGCGGTGGTACTGTAGGTGCATTAGCAATTAATTGGTCAACTGTTGAAACTGAGTCCGCAATCAACTCCTGTGCAGAATTTTCAAATTGTTTTTTCGCTGAATCTAAATCAGAAGGATTCATTAATGTTGAAAAAAGTTCGTTAATTTCCCCAGATGTTTTTTCATCGGTTTTTTCATCGGTTTTTGCTTGTTCTAAATCTCGCAATATTTGCTCTTTAAAACTTAGCTTTTCTTCTTCTCTTGATTTGTCGCTCAAAGGTTTTACCTCCTTCTTGATAATCCATAATATTATATCTTAAAAATCAAAGAAAAGCAACCTTAGAAGCCATTCTTATGCTTTTTTCTTATTTTCCCAAACCATATCAAACCATATTTCACCAGCAAACTGAGATTTGGATATCCCTTCATTAATAAATCCATGCTTTTCGTAGTATTGAACCAGATAATCATGGCAAGTTAAATTGATTCCTTCTCGTTCATGTTCCAGGGCTATCTCTTTTAATGCCGTCAGCAATTTACGTCCCAAGCCTAAAGCTTGGGCTTCCTTAGCGATAGAAAGGCAGGTTACAGAAATATAGCCCCCTTCTCGATGACTGTGGTCTTTGATTTCTTCTGTAAATGATAAGTCTTGTAAATAACGATGGGGTACCACTGGTCCTTCAATATAGCCTAAGATTTTCCCCTCTTTTTCAGCCACTAAAAAACTGGTCTTGATTTCTCTCAGGTGAGCTTCAAATACAGAACGAGTAATGGCTTCTTCGATGGAAAAATTTTCCAACTCAATCTCTAAAATCCGGTCCAGATCACTAACCCTTGCTTGTCTAATAATCATACTTCCTCCTGGTAGTAGGGATTTGACCAAAACATTCGAAAGCTCATTTGACTTGAGATTTCATCTTCTTCCATTCCTTCCTCAATAAATCCATTCATTTCAAAATAAGAAACCAATTTATCTGGACAAAGACTTGAAATCCCAGGTCGATTTTGCTCGTAACTCTTTTCTTTGAAAGCAGCTAGTAAAAGAGTACCAAAACCTTGACAATGATAGTCTGCTAAAATTGCCAGCTCTAAAATTGTTAAGGGTGAGTTTGCTTTGGTTTTGCTCTGTTCTTCCTGATTGGTTACCTCTGTTGCTAGTGTGCCATAGAGGTAACCAATTACCTGCTCATCAAGACAAACTAAGAGAAACGTATCCATATAATTACGGATACGTTCTTCTACAATTTCTAGATGATTTTTTTCGTTGGGAAGTGAATTACTTTCTCGTATCAAACAGATTTGACTTAAATCTGTCTTTTCAACCTCCCGAATAGTCATTGGAAATTCCATCTTATTCCTTATTGAACATTGCTTGTTAAATTAGACAAGAGACGCTCAAATGAGTATTCATAAGTTTGGATATCACCAGCTCCCATAAAGACATAGACAGCATTGTCGTGGTCCAGAAGTGGAGATACATTTTCTACAGTAATGACTTGGTTTTTCTTATTGATTTTATTAGCTAAATCTTCAACCTTAACATCACCATGATCTACTTCACGAGCTGACCCATAGATTTGCGCTAGGTAAACTGCGTCAGCCTGGTTTAAGGCTTGAGCAAAATCGTCTAACAAGGCAATTGTACGAGTGAAGGTATGCGGTTGGAAAATAGCTACGATTTCCTTACTTGGATATTTCTGGCGAGCAGCATCCAAAGTTGCTATGATTTCAGTTGGATGGTGAGCAAAATCATCAATAATAACCGTGTCGTTAACAACCTTCTCAGTAAAGCGACGTTTTACTCCTGAGAATGTCTTCAAGTGTTCACGGACCAAGTCCAAATCAAATCCAGCTGTATAAAGCAAACCAATTACCGCTGTCGCATTCATGATATTATGACGACCAAAGGTTGGAATATGGAATTGTCCCAAGTTCTCTCCACGGAAAGAAACTGTGAAGGTTGAACCAGTTGTAGAGCGAAGTAGGTCGCTAGCTACAAAGTCATTATTCTTCTCTTCAAAACCATAATAGTAAATCGGAGCTTTTGCAGTAATTTTACGCAACTCCTTATCTTCACCATAAACGAATAAGCCTTTTGTAATTTGTTTGGCATAATCATTGAAGGCGTTAAAGACATCCTCTAGACTGGTAAAGTAGTCCGGGTGATCAAAGTCAATGTTAGTAATGATAGAATACTCTGGATGATATGGCATGAAATGGCGTTCGTATTCATCTGATTCAAAGACAAAATACTTAGCATTTCAGATCCACGACCAGTTCCATCACCAATCAAGAAACTAGTATCAGTGATATGGGATAACACATGTGACAAGATTCCAGTTGTAGAAGTCTTACCATGAGCACCGGCTACTCCCATACTAACAAAATCACGCATAAAGCTTCCAAGAAACTCATGGTAACGTTTATAACTTATAGCGTTCTGGTCTGCATAAGCAATTTCAACGTTATTATCGGGACGAAAGGCATTACCAGCGATAATTTCTAATTCACCTTGCAAATTCTTTTCATCAAAAGGAAGAATAGGAATTCCTGCTTGTTCAAGTCCACGTTGTGTAAAGTAGTATTTTTCTACGTCAGATCCTTGGACCTTATGTCCCATTTGGTGCAACATTAAGGCCAAGGCACTCATACCTGATCCTTTGATTCCGATAAAATGATAGGTTTTTGCCATCTTATTCCCCTTTATTCAGTCATTTTTGTCAAGTTAAGTTCTTGAGCAACTTTGCGTTCTTTTTCTGTTTGCTTCTCGTTTTTATTGTAAATTTGACTTTTCTTCAAAAAATCATAATTATTTTTCTTTGGAACAGGATTTTCTGTTTCCATAATTGTTTGTTTCTGACTTGTCGTTTCAGCTAAGATATAGTGGTTTTGAGTTAGTTTTTTACTGAACTTAGTAAACTCTCCAGGATTTTCCTTTTGGAAAGGAGCTGTAGGATTAGTTACTGATCTCGCCACAGTAGAAGTTTTATGACGTCTGTTATGGCTGATATCCTGAGTCAAGTATGTTGCTGAGCGTTTCCTTTTCAAATCAGCACGAGCTTGCTCACGAGCGAGTTCAGCATAAGACTTTTCTTTTGCTTCAGTTACTACTCCCCCCACTTGAGAAGAAGACTTCTTTTCTACAGCAATGGGTGACCATTCCATATAATTTTTATCTTGATAATCACCTTTGATATTGCTGATAAAATCTGACTCATCATATAAATTCATAACTGGCATTTCTGTCAGCATGATTTCGTCATCTGACACTATTGGAAATCTCTTTTGCATCATTTTTATTCCCTTTCAATACTCCATTATAGCGTAAAGTCTTGATTTTTCAAGTCTTGGCTCATGAAATTCCTAAAATTTCTCGAATTTCATCCAAGCTTAGACTGGCACGAGACTCTGTTCCATCTAAAACTTCTGAAACTAGATTTTTTTTCTGTTCCTGTAATTCCTGGATTTTCTCCTCAATGGTTCCCTGAGTTACAAGTCGATAAACTTCAACCTTTTGTTCTTGACCCATTCTGTGAGCACGGCCAATTGCTTGAGATTCTACAGCTGGATTCCACCATAAGTCAACTAGAATAACCGTGTCTGCACCCGTAAGATTGAGACCAACTCCTCCTGCTTTCAGAGAGATTAAAAAGACATCTCGCAAACCGTCGTTAAATGATTTAGTCATCTCCTGTCTTTCTTTTGAAGGTGTCGAACCTGTAATCTTAAAAGAACTTAGGCCTAGTTTTGGCAATTCTTCTTCGATGAGATCCAACATGCCTCGAAACTGAGAAAAGATCAAAACACGATGACCACTTTCTGCAATCTGAGTCAGCAGGTCACGCAAACTATCTAGTTTCCCGCTGGTCCCCTCATAATTTTCCATAAACAAGGCTGGTGTATCGCAAATCTGGCGCAAGCGCATGAGACCTGTTAAAATCTCCACTCGATTTCCCTGAAATTCAGAATCTGTAACTTGCGACAAGCGTTGTTGCATCTGTTGCAACTGACCGAGGTAGATTGCTTTTTGTTGGTCTTCTAGTTCATTTTTGTACACAACCTCAATTAAGTCAGGCAACTCTGTCAGAACCTCTTCTTTCTTTCGTCTCATTACAAAAGGCTTGATAAATTGCGCCACTCGTTCGGCTGACAGTTTCATAAATTCTTTCTTGGACGGTAAGAGCCCTGGCAACACAATCTGAAAAATCGACCATAGCTCTCCTAGATGATTTTCAATAGGAGTTCCTGAGAGGGCAAAAACTGATGGAACAACGAACTGTCTCAAGGTCTGAGCAATCTTAGTTTGAGCATTTTTCATGACTTGTGCTTCATCTAAAAAGAGAAAATTAAAAGTCATTTGCTGGTAAATTTCGCTATCTTGGCGGAAAGTGGCATAACTGGTGACATAAATCTGATGTTCTTCAGCTAGGATTGATTCTCGATGAGTTTTTAAGCCGTGAACGACAACAACATCTAGCTGAGGAGCAAATTTTTTAAATTCTTCAGCCCAGTTATAAATCAAACCAGACGGAGCAAGAATGAGGACCCTACTATCCTCCGTAATTTGACTACTTAAAAAGGCAATACTTTGTAAGGTTTCCTAGCCCCATATCATCTGCTAAGACCCCTCCGAAACCGTAGTGATGAAGCATTTGCAACCACTGGATTCCTTTTTTCTGATAATCCCTCAAATCTGCTTGGATATGGACCTGCTGCAAAGGAAATTCTTCTGGATGAGTCAGATTACGCGCCAAGTGTGCAAATTCCTCGGTCAGAGATATCTGATCTTGATTGTCAAACAGCTGAGCTAATGTATAGGCCAGTGATTTACGAGCTCGAAAAGAACCACTCCCACTTTCTTCGATTCCCAAGTCTTCTAAATCTCGATGAATCTTTTTGGTCTCCTCGTCAAAAAAGTATATCTGTTCAGATGAACTGATATAAAAATCTTGATGAGAAACCAGAGCTTTCATAGCCCGATCAATATCTTCTTGCGAAATATCTTGAAAATCAAAGCGGATGTCGAGAAGGTTACCTATGGAAGAAATCTGAATCTGGGGCCTTTGGACTTGATAGATATCTTGAAGACTTTCGGAAATCTCTACGTCTCCAAGTGCTTCAAATGCTGGAAGAATCCTATGAAAGAATGAATAAACTGCTTCCGCCTTGAGATTTTGACGCCAAGATTTAAAATCTGCCTCAAATCCAGCAGACAAGGCTAGTTGGAAAATTTTCTTTTCAAGTTGGATGTCGCTTGCAAAGGGCAAGTTCTCCAATTCCTTACGATTAGTTACTAGACAAGAGTCGTAATCAAACTCCATCTCTAAACGGAGTGTACCATCTTCTTCTCTAGTAAAACGAAAGGAAGGGCGGAAAGTTTTAATCTGCAGACTTTCTGGAGCTAGAACTTCCCCTAAATCTTTAAACTGGCCCAGACAAGAAGCTAATAGGTCCCGATCACTGGTATCGAACTGTAGGATCTTTCTACCTTTTGTATCTAAAGGCAGTTTCTTAAGTCTCGCCAATAAAGCTGCTTGGTTTTTTGTTAAGAGATAAAAAGTCCCTTTTGAAAACAAAACCTGGCCTTGATAGAAGAAATTAATCCGCTCTTGTTCAAGAATTTCCATCTCATAGTAAGCAGTTCTTTCTTGAATAGAAAAAGAAAAGAGACCTGCTTCAGCAGTGAAATCCTGAAAGATAAGATGGCGGTAAGTCCTTATCTGATGTTCAAATTCAAATTCATCCAAGTCCATCAACAAGGACAGGCCTTGTTCAACAAATGACAATGGAAAGTAGAGGTGCCGCCCCTGATTTGGGAAAAAGAGACTATTTTCTGTCTGTTCCTCAAGAGTTCCTAGTAAGAAATGCAAGAGACTTTGACTACTTTTATCAAACTGAGAAAAATTTAGAGACGATTCATAATGTTTCCCAATTGTATAAGGCTTACTTTTGGCCACAACCTTCAAGAAAAGAGGAATATCGCGAATGACATAAAATTTATCAAAGGGAGCTTCTGCAATTTTTAGAGTCCAGATAATTCGATTTGTTCCAATCTCAACCTGACCTTGAGCAGAGAGTTGATAGGTCTTTAAAAAGTTAGGACTTTGTATAGCTTCTAAGAACTGACCTCCTAAACTCACCTGAGTTTCAACTTCTTCTAACTTCTCCTGCCCAGATTCCAAACTTCTTAAAATTTCTTTGCCTTTACTATCATTTTTAGATAATGTTCTAGGGCCGCCAAATGAACACAGTAGTTTCGTTCCTGGAAAAAATCACAAGCGCAAAAGACTAGCTCATCATTTAGACTATAACGAATTTCTTCTTCCGCCACACGCGCATAGAGGCGATTGTTTTTTTCTTTAATGATTTCAATTTTGCCAGATTCATAGAGTTCAACTCCCTCAATACGAATCTTTCCTGGAATCAATTTTGCCATAGTTCCCCCTTTACTTTATCCCTTAATTATACCACATTTCTCCCTATCAAAATAGCCTTCTAGGAAGACTTTTCTCCTAGAAGGCTTTTTCTTAAAGTTTTGAGAAGCATGTAACTATTCGTTGACAGACTTCTGCTAATACTGACTTAGGCATAGCAACATTTAAACGGGCATGGTGGGCTCCTTCTTCACCAAAGTCCAAGCCTCTGTTGAGGATAACTTTGGCTTCCTCTTTTAGAAGCTCCTGCAAGCCCTTCTCAGTTAGATCATAAGCTGAAAAATCAAGCCAAATCAGATAAGTTCCTTGCGGTTTCATAACCTTGATCTTGGTTTCTTTAGCAAACAAATCCACTACATAATTGATATGGTCTTCAAGCACTTCTCTCAGTTCAATCAACCAGTCCTGACCATAACGGTAAGCTGCTTCTGTGGCCAAATAACCCAAACCAGAGATTTCATGTTGGTTATTAGCAAGCTGACGTTTTTGGAATGCTGCTCTCAATTTTGGGTTTTCAATGATGGCAAAAGAATTTTTGGTCCCAGCAATGTTAAAGGTCTTAGTAGCACTGCTTAAAATCAGTGAAAATTCTTTAAAATCTTCATTTACAGTATTGAATGACTGGTGCTTATTTCCAAATAAGGCTAAATCTTGGTGAATCTCATCAGATACTAGCAAGACACCATGTTTGACACAGTTGTCCAATCTTTTCCAAGACTTCTTTCTCCCAAACCCGTCCACCAGGATTATGAGGATTACAGAGAATGTAGAGCTTCACATCTTCTTCTACAAAGTCTTTCTCCAGTTGGTCAAAGTCAATCTCGAAAAGACCATTCTTCTCCACCAAAGAGTTATTAACCAATTTGCGATGATTGAGTTTGATACTACGAGCAAAAGGTGGGTAAACAGGTGTATTAATCAAAACTGCATCCCCTTCTTTCGTAAAAGCTTGTATAGCTGTTGAAATGGCTGGTACTACTCCTTCGATAAAGACTAGGGCATCCTTATCAAAGTCATAACCATGGTGTTTTTCCTCCCAGTTTTGAACGGCTTCAATCAAGCCATCACTAGCATAGGTATAGCCATAGACTAATTGCTCAGCATAGTCATGGACAGTCTGACGAATCTCAGGTAAGACTTCAAAGTCCATATCAGCAATCCAGGCCGGCAATACTTGACGGTCAGTCTCTGCTTCTTTCCATTTAAAAGTATGATGTCCAAAACGATTGGGCAAAGTCGTAAAATCATATTTCCCCATAGTCTTATCCTTCCAAAGCTTGACGCAAATCTTCAATCAAGTCCCTTGCATCCTCAATACCAATAGACAAGCGTAAAAGGTCATCTGTTAATCCATAAGAATGACGAACCTCTGCAGGAATGTCTGCATGGGTTTGAGTGGTTGGGTATGTAATTAGACTTTCTACACCACCCAGGCTTTCAGCAAAAGAGAATACTTTCAAAGTGTTTAAGATATGAGGGATACGTTTTTCGTCCGCCACTTTAAAGGAAATCATTCCCCCACGACCTGTATACAAGACTTCTTTGACTGCAGGTGATTGTTCCAAAAAGGCTACGATTTCTTGAGCATTAGCTGTTGAGCGCTCCATACGAAGTGACAAGGTTTTAAGACCACGAATCAGCTGATAACTATCAAATGGTGACAAACAGCTCCTGTCGTATTGAGATTGTAAAAGAGTTTTTCATATAGTTCTAAACTATTAGTCACAACTACCCCTGCCAAGACATCATTATGTCCTGCAAGGTATTTGGTCGCCGAATGAAGGACAATATCTGCTCCATCTTCAATTGGACGTTGGTAAATCGGACTGTAGAAGGTATTATCCACCACAACTATCGCCCCTTTAGCATGAGCCAATTGAGCCAATTTTTTAATATCAAATTCCAACATCAAAGGATTGGTTGGCGTTTCGATATAGAGTACATCCACATCCTTTTCTAGCTCGGCAATCAACTCTTCCTCTGTATTGGCATAGGTAAAGTGGAAACGTCCTTCCTGTTCAACTTGATTGAACCAGCGGAAAGAACCACCATAAAGGTCACGGACAGCCAAAACCTTGCTTCCTACTGGAAAGACACTAAAGGCCAAGACAATAGCTGCCATACCTGAACTAGTTGCCAAAGCATAGTTAGCTGATTCAATAGCTGCCAAGACTTCCTCTGCTTTACTACGAGTTGGGTTTTTGGTACGGGTATAGTCAAATCCAGTTGATTGACCAAATTCTGGGTGTTGATAGGTCGTTGAAAAATGAAGTGGTGTAACCAAGGCCCCTGTTGCTTGGTCAGACTTAATACCTGCTTGGGCTAAAATTGTGTTGATGTGAAATGATTTACTCATACAATACCTCCAAATCTATAGTAACTATTGTACCACTTATTTTGGATCCTTCGTTTTCTTGTTTTCAAGAGCTAGTTATAGTTTCAAACTATATAAAAACGATAGCTTCCTGAGAAACTATCGTTTTTCCTGTTGAATAGACTGATTATTTAACGTGTTTTGCCAATTCTTCTTGGGCTTTTTTATTAGATTCTTCTTTTTCTTTCAGCCATTTTTGTCTAGCTTCTTCATACTCAGCAGTTGTTACAACCTTATCTTGCAATTTAACGTATTTGTAGGATTCAACACCTTTATTTCCTGCTTGAGAGAAGGCAGCAGAGAATGGTACAGTTCTTCTCAATGTAGGTGTTCCACCTTGAGATACGTTTGGAATTGCAAGAGAACTATCCACCAACCAAGCTTGAGCTTCTGCATATTTGTCATAACGTTTGTTCAAATCTTGTTCAGCATTGGCTTCTGCTAACATCTTAGTGTAGACATCTAAACCAACAGCAGTTGCTTTGGCATTGGTTTCTCCTGGTTCCAAACCGAGGTTTTGTAGTGAGCCACCACTTGTTAAGCTAAGGGTATCAAGGTATGTTGATGGATCTTGATAGTCAGGTCCCCAACCACCGTTGTAGAGGTCATAGTCCTTTTGAGCAGCTGTATTGGCTAGATAACCAATACTATCCATTTCATCAGTAGTCAACATTTGAATATCAATGACCACATTTTCTGCACCTAGGACAGATTCAATCGATTGTTTGAAAGAACTTGCCTCTAACACACCCTTCTTAAAGGTTTGGTCAACCGGTAAATCCAGGTGAATTGGGAATTGAACACCTTTGGCTTCCAATTCTTTCTTGGCTTGAGCAAAGACTTCTTTGGCCTTATCGGCATTGTAGTAAGCATCTTGGGCATCATCAAAATTCATATTTTCCCATACTTGACCGTAGTTAACCATCTTAGAAGCAACCACATCACCAAAGTCTTTTCCTTCAAGAGTTACAAATGTTGGTGGAACGAGCAAGTTTCTGACAATCTTAGTTGCTCCATCTTCCCCTTGAGATTGGGCACCATAAGCAGTACGGTCATAGGCAAAGTTAATGGCTTGACGGAAAGATTATTCAAGACTGCTTCCTGTTGAGCTGTCTTTTCCGCATCACTTGTTTTTGAAGTATGGTTATAAGATTGTCTATCTAGGTTAAAGTTAAAGTAGAAAGAAGTGGCATTTTGCATGCTGTAGATAATATTATCTTTGTTCTTTTCCTTAATCCCTTCGAAGCTCGAACTATTCGGATAGAGTCGAGCGTAACTGTAAACCCCTTCCATGAAGTTACGTGCCAAGGCATCTTGATCACTACCATCATAGTAGGTCAATTTAACTTCATCTACAAATACATTTTTTGCATCCCAGTAATTTGGATTTTTCTTGTATTCCATGACAGATTTAGAGGTGAATGATTTGAGAATAAATGGACCGTTGTACAAAAGATTTGCTGGATCCACTTTACCAAAATCATCCCCTTTGGAATTCAAGAAATCAGCATTAACTGGGAATAGAATGGTCGCAGTTGTTTTTGAGTTCCAATAAGGTTCTGGTTTTGTCAAGGTATATTGAACTGTTTGGTCATCAATAGCCTTAACTCCAACTGTTGAAAAGTCTGTTGTTTTTCCGTTGATATAATCATCTAAACCAGCAACAGAATCTTGTACGAGGTACAAAGCTTCAGATTTTTTATCCGCAGCATATTTCAATCCTGTCACAAAATCTTGTGCAGTAACAGGAGCATACTCTTCACCTTCAGAGGTATACCATTTAGCATCCTTACGAAGTTTATAAGTATATGTCAAACCGTCTTGGGATACAGTCCAATCTTCTGCCAATGAAGGAATATAATTTCCATACTGGTCATTTTCCATCAAACCATCCACTAAGTTTGTAGCAACATCACCAGTAGTTGCACGGTTTTCTATGAGATAGTTCAAACTAGAAGGATCGCTTGCGTATACATAGTTGTATACTTTAGAAGAGCTAGTCGAATTACCACAAGCTCCCAGAAGCAAACCAGCACTTAAGACGACGCCTGCTAACGTCAGGTATTTTGCCTTAGACTTTTTCATAAACAGAACCTCCAAATTTAAATATTTGTATCATTATACAGCTAATGTTTTTTTTAGTCAAGCAATTTTATCTAATTTTTACCAAATTATAGATTTTTTTCAACAAATTTTATATTTTATCCTATTTTTTTAATAAAAAATGAACGATTTGAACATTTTTATAGATAAAAATTCAAATCATTCATTTTATTTATAAAATATTAGGTTAATTTTAAACGAGCACGTAGTTGATCTGCTTTTGCTTTTCCGATAACCTTATCAAGGAGTCGGGTACAAAGACTCATTACCATATAAAGTCCTCCACCCAAAGCACCGATTAACAACACATAGAGGAAACTCCATAAACGCCCACTTGGCTGGAAGAAAAAGCCAATTCCCCACTGTACCAGAGCAACTACAACAAACATAACTACTGTCAAAATAGATATTAAGACTGTTCGTTTCAGAACTAATTTACGTTGAAGTCCGGTAACTTGACAAATGTCTCGATACATCAAGATATTTGGAATTATAAGACCAATAGTCGTTGAAATTAAAGGACCATAACTATGGAAAATAGCTATCGATGGTAATTGTAAAACAATCTTAGCAATTGAGCCATAAACAAAATACAAGACTGCCTTGCGGTTACGGAACATTGCCTGTAGCATTGGTGACAAGACCATATACAAACCAAGAATAGTCGACTGTAAGACAGCGAAGACAAACAAGCCCATTGCTAAACTATCTGGTTTACCATAAAAAACTGTATAAAGGGGCTCTCCTACCATCACCACTCCAACTGTTGCAGGAAATAAGAATAGGAAAAGCATGGTGATACTATCTTGCACCAAACGAGCAGCTGCCTGCAAATCACCCTTGACATAGTTTTCTGTCAGAAGTGGTAAGCCCACACTACCAATCGAAACCCCAACCGATATGAGAATCATGGTGATCTTATTAGGATTGGCAGAGAAATAAGAAAACATGACAATTAAGTCTTCATTACTATAATTGGTAAACCACTTCATGCTATTGATAAAGGTATTTTGGTCCAAGATTTGGAAAAGTTGAATAGCCGAACCAGTCAAGATAAAAGGAATAGCTTCCTTAATGGTATCAACCAAAAGACTCTTACTATCAATCTTATCTCGTGTTTCAAAAACTTTTTGGAGTAATCCCTCCTTATAAAGGAAATAAAGCAAGACTGCAAAACTAGCTATCATTCCCACAAAAGCAGCAAAAGTAGATTGAGTAACTGCTGATAGATAATCTTTTGAACCGAGCTTCATGATGATAAAGGTTGCTAAGAGCATCCAAATCACACGGATAACCTGCTCAGCAATTTGACTCATGGCATAAGGTTTGAGATTATTCATCCCTTGGAAAAATCCACGAATTACACTCATGGATGGGAAAATCAATACTGCCCAAGCCAAACTTTGCATGATTGGGATAAGTTCACTTCCTACACCCGATAAATCTGCCAACCAAGGAGCAAAGAGATACAAGATTAAAGCAAAGACCACACCAAGCCCTGTCATAAAGCCTAGGAAACTCCGAATCAGGGCAAAACTATGTTCTTCCTCATGCATGGTATTATATTTAGCAACTTGCTTGGCCACAGCCACAGGTATCCCTGCTGTTGAAATCAGCAAGAACCAAGCATAGATATTATAACCCATGGTGAAAAGTCCATTTGCCTTGGCTGCATAAGTTCCCATCCAAATATACCAAGGGATGATGTAAATAGCCCCGAGCAGGCGGCTGATAAAATTACTAGCTGTTAACCAAGCAGTCCCTCGTAACATCTGGGCCTGCTGGTGATTATTTTCATTAGACATAGATTCCTCATTCATTCTTAACAAGTAGAAAAAGTTCCTTAACTTCCATTATAAACTTTTCCTTGTTACTTGTAAAATTCAGACTTTCGGTTTACAATAGAAAGTATGATAAAGATTGAAACTATATTAGATATTTTAAAGAAAGATGGTCTCTTCCGTGAGATTATCAACCAAGGACATTACCACTACAACTACAACGATGTTATTTTTGACAACATCAGTTACGATAGCCGAACAACCAAAGAAAATACTCTATTTTTTGCAAAAGGAGTTGCCTTTAAAAAAGAATATCTATTTTCAGCTATCGCACAAGGGCTTGGTTGGTACGTGGCTGAGCAGGATTATGAAGTTGGTATTCCTGTTATTGTTGTTAACAATATCAAAAAGGCCATGAGTTTGCTTGCCATGGAATTTTATGGTAATCCGCAGGATAAACTTAAAATTCTAGCCTTTACAGGAACCAAGGGAAAAACAACAGCGGCTTACTTTGCCTATCATATCTTGTCTCAACGCTACCCAACAGCCCTCTTGTCGACAATGAATACAACTTTAGACGGCAAGACTTTCTTTAAATCTTCCTTCTCAACACCTGAAAATATTGATCTCTTTGATATGATGGCTCAAGCGGTTAAGAATGGTAGAACCCATCTGGTAATGGAAGTTTCCAGCCAAGCCTATCTGGTAAATCGAGTGTATGGTTTAACTTTCGACGTGGGAGTTTTTCTAAACATCACCCCAGACCATATCGGACCTATCGAGCATCCAACCTTTGAAGACTACTTCTACCACAAGCGCCTCTTGATGAAATAGCCGAGCAGTTGTCATTAATAGTGATATGGACCATTTTTCAATCTTGAAAGAACAAGTAGAACATCAAGAACATGACTTCTACGGTAGCCAATCTGTTAACCAAATCGAAAATTCCAAAGCCTTTAGTTTCTCAGCTACTGGTAAATTAGCTGGCGATTATGATATCCAGTTGATTGGACATTTTAACCAAGAAAATGCTGTCGCAGCTGGACTTTCCTGCCTTCGTTTAGGTGCTAGTCTGGATGACATTAAAAAAGGGATTGCTACTACTCGTGTCCCTGGCCGCATGGAAGTCCTCACTCAGAAAAATGGCGCAAAAGTTTTCATCGACTACGCCCATAATGGTGATAGCTTGAAGAAATTGATCTCAGTCGTTGAAACACATCAGACTGGAAAGATTGCTTTAGTGCTCGGATCAACAGGAAACAAGGGAGAAAGCCGTCGTAAGGACTTTGGACTTCTCCTCGATCAACATCCTGAAATTCAAGTATTCCTTACGGCTGACGATCCAAACTATGAAGATCCAATGGCCATTGCAGATGAAATCAGTAGTTATATCCATCATCCTGTTGAAAAGATTGCAGACCGTGAGCAAGCCATCAAGGCTGCTATGTCTGTTACAAGTCAAGAACTGGATGCTGTCATTATCGCTGGTAAAGGTGCTGATTGCTACCAAATCATCCAAGGTAAGAAAGAAACCTACCCAGGTGATGCTGCTGTTGCAGAACGTTATCTATAGTATATTTAAAGAAGGCTAGGAAATTTCCTAGCCTTCTTCTATTTTTTTCTAAAGATGAGTCTTTCTTTATCAAATTCTACAGTCAACTCATATTTTCCATCTTCATTTTGAACGATGTAGCCTAATAATACTAAACTATCGACAAAGATATCACGGCGTTTCTGCATGAGTTGATCTTTCTTAAGAAACTTGAGCAAAAAAGTAGTCATATACTTAAGGGCATACTCAGGGTTGACATCTCCTAAAATTCCATAGAGCGCCTGCTGTTCTTCCGTCAAAGGATACTGATGCTTGACCTTATAAAAATAATTAGACAGTGTCATCTTTTCTCTTGCAAAATCGGTATATTCTTTTAAGATTGCTGCATTGGTTTGATTGCGCAATTCGGTCTGAAAATGTTTCTCCAGGATTTCTTGATAGATGGGGCTATCATCTCTCACAAAGACTTCTTGGTCCAGTTCAAGAGATTCTGTAGATTCTAGAAAGGGAAGATTGAGATAATAGCGTTTATTTTCTCTCAAAATCAATCCCGCCTTAATGTATTCCTCCAAAAACTTATCAACTGGTATCTCTGGAAACTGAGCCTTGATTTCACGGAGGATAACATCATCATGCTGATCAAGATAGTCTACCAAATCTCTAAAGAATGGTTGTCGCGTCAAGCGAGATGGATTAAAAATCTGAATCATGAAGATTCCTTTCTTTACATACTAAGAGTGGAGAGGCTGCTAATTGACTGGGATTGGTCCCCGGCTGATTCAGTGGTACAGGAAGGCCTAACTCTCTATAATAGTTTCTCCAAAAATCACTAATCTCCTCTTCCCCATCCCCAAACTTCATGGGAATGGTCTCAAATAGGGAGAATTTCTGCTACAAACTGGGAACAATAGAAACCATCTCCATCTGGATAAAAGGAAGCATTGTAGGGAGCCCCTAAAAGACTCTCTGCTCGCTTTTTGACCTCTGTACAATCAATCTGCTCACAGTGATAAAGGTCATAGACTTTCTCAGCTTCAAAGAAGTCCTCAGAAGCCTGGGCAAGGACGCCACCTTCCACCGTAGCATGATAGACCTGTCCGTCCAAAAAGATAGCAACGTGACTGTAGTTACCAGTAGATTCCTGGATGGCCTGTCCTATATCCGAATCATCTTTCACAAAAATCAAGTCACCATTTTCTAACATCTTTCTCTCCTAGCAAAAAAGGAGCCGAAACTCCTTTTTAACAATGGGCTTTCCCATCTATGATTATGCATTAAAGCTTTCAGTCAATTGTGGTACAACTTGTTTCTTACGTGAAACAGCACCTGGAAGGAAAGCGTGGTTGTTTTCAAGTTTGAAGTTGAACGCTGCTTCTACCTTGTCCATATTAGCACCAAGAGCTAAAATTTCTGAGTTTGAGTTGACGATGTCTGTAATCATCAAGACAAAGTCAGAGTAGCCGTTAGCTGCATTTGCTGCTTGGATGGCTGCTTCGATTTCAGCTTGGCGTTCCAATACTTCAACAATATCAACTGTATTCACTTGAGCCACACGGACATTGTTTCCGTTGAGTTCAAATGTCTTGGCATCGATATCAATCAATTCTTCAGCAGATTTGTTTGCCAAGTTTGTACCAGCCTTGAGCATGGCAAGACCGTATTCTTCCATGTTCACACCAGCCAATTCAGCCAATTCAAGAGCAATGACTTTATCTGATGGGTGAGTGGTTGGAGATTTCAAAAGAAGAGTATCTGAAATCAAACCTGATAGCATCAAACCTGCGATTTCTTTGGCACAACTACGCCATGTTCTTTGAACATGCGGTAAACGATAGATGATGCTGATCCAACTGGTTCCAAACGCATGTAAAGTGGGCTGGCAGTTTCAAAGTTAGCCACACGGTGGTGGTCCACAACACCATAAACTTCAACTTCAGCAATATCTGAAACTGATTGTTGGAATTCATTGTGGTCCGTTAAGATGACTTGTTCTGCACCTTCTGCTTTAGCAGATGTGATCACGCGCGGTGCGTCTACACCAAAATAGTTCAAGACGAAAGCTGTTTCTTCATTTGGAGTTCCAAGAGCCACCGCTTCTGTGTCCAAACCGTATGCTTCTTTTGCAAGATAAGCAAAAGCTACAGATGACCCAATGGCATCTGAATCTGGATTTTGGTGACCAAATACTAGAATCTTAGACATGATAATACCTCGTTTCTTTATTCTCTTTATTGTAGCATTTTTTTCAATTTTTGACAAAAGTAAGAGGAGTCAAAGGACTCCTCGTTACATATCAAAAGTATCGACTAAATTCTTATTTTGTCTCTCTTTGAGATAATGTTCTTTTTGCATGCGTGTCTTGCGCTTGAAAAGAGCTTCAGCAGACATGGCCTCTTCCTTGCTGTCAAAACCTTCCGCAAAGATGAGTTTTACTGGCAAGCGAGTTCGTGTATATTTGGCTCCTTTACCGCTATTGTGAACAGCGATTCTTTTTTTGACATCCGTTGTATAGCCAGTATAGTAGGAACTATCCCGACACTCAACCACATACATATAAGCCTTATGATCCATAGTAAATCTCTTGAATTTCTGGTGTATAAGTACCATCACTATTATGAACAATGAGTGGTGGTAAAACCTTAAAGCCACTAGTGGAGCCGTCCTTGATAGCTTCAATCAAAAGCATATTAGCTTCCTTCTCCCGTTTAGGATAAACAAATTGCAGACGTTTTGGAGCCAGATTATGCTGTTGGAGCGTAGCTAAGATATCTAATAATCGATCAGGACGATGAACCATAGCCAAACGCCCATTTGATTTGAGAATACTCTGGGCACTACGACAGATTTCCTTAAGATTGGTTGTAATTTCATGCCGAGCTAAAAGGTAATGCTCACTTTCGTTCAGATTAGAATTTGGATCCACTTTAAAATAAGGCGGATTGCATAAAATCAAATCAACCTTGCTCCCCTGAATATAAGTAGGCATATTCTTCAAATCATCACAGATGACCTGCATCTGTCCGTCCAGCCCATTTAAACGAACAGATCTTTCAGCCATATCTGCCAAGCGTTCTTGGATTTCAACAGAGAGAATTTTAGCCTTGGTCCGACTACTGGCAAACAGTCCAACAGCTCCATTCCCAGCACAAAAATCCACAATTAAACCACTTTTAGGAAAGCGTGGAAAGCGTGACAAGAGGACACTATCGACCGAATAGCTAAAAACCTCTTTATTCTGAATAATTTTAATATCTGTTGAAAAGAGCTGATTGATGCGCTCTCCTGATTTTAATAATTCTTCTTCCATACTTTATATTATAGCAAAACATATTAACATTTCAAAAAAACTGAGAGAATTAGTTTACGAGTTCTTTTTTTTCAGATTGGAAATGGCTTCCTTGGTCCAGATAGGCATCATGCGAGCCAAAGGAGCAAAGCCATATTTGACACGATCACTTGAAAAGCGTCTCCGTCTTGGTAGCTGGTGTTTTTCTTCTTCCAAGGTCCGAATAGAAAGACTAGCCTTACCTGAATACTCATCCAAATCAACTACCTGTACCTGAACTTCTTCACCAATCTTCAAGACATCATAAATATTTTCAATAAATCCAGTTCTTATCTCAGAAATGTGGATTAAGCCTGTAACACCTGTTTCCAATTCTACAAAAGCTCCATAAGACTGAATCCCTGTAATTCGCCCAGATAGCTTATCACCTATTTTCATCTTAGTCCTCAATTTCAATAGTTTCAATTACGACGTCTTCAACTGGCTTGTCCATGGCACCTGTTTCGACACCTGCAATTGCATCCAGAACTTCATAAGAAGCTTCATCCGCAAGTTGACCGAATACAGTATGACGACGGTCTAGGTGAGGAGTTCCACCTTGTTCTGCATAAATCTCCGCAATTGGCTCTGGCCAACCACCACGAGCAATTTCTTTCTTAGAATATGGCAAGTGTTGATTCTGCACGATAAAGAACTGGCTACCATTTGTATTTGGCCCAGCATTAGCCATAGAAAGGGCTCCACGGACATTGTAAAGTTCTTCTGAAAACTCATCCTCAAATGACTCACCATAGATAGATTCACCACCCATACCAGTACCAGTTGGGTCTCCACCTTGAATCATAAAATCTTTAATAATACGGTGGAAAATCACACCATCATAGTATCCATCTTTTGACAGAGCAATAAAGTTGGCAACTGTTTTTGGTGCCTGCTCTGGAAATAGCTTAATACGCAAATCTCCATGATTTGTTTTAATAGTCGCAATCGGACCTTCTGTTGTTTCAATGTCTACTTGTGGCAAATGTAATTCTTTTTCTACCATACCAAATCTTTCTAATGCATCAAAAATGCCATCTTCTTCTAATGTTTTTGTAATATAATCTGCTTTTTTTGATTTTATCGTGAGAAATTGCCATAGCGACACTAATTTCTGCATAATCAAAAAGTTCCAAGTCATTGAGTTCATCCCCAAAGACCATCACGTTCTCAGGTTTAAGACTTAAATGTTCTACAACTTTTGCTACACCAGCTGCTTTTGAACCTGAAATTGGTACCACATCTGACGAATGTTCATGCCAGCGTACCATACGCAAAGTCGATGCTAAACTTTCAGGCAAAGTCAGGTCATCTCCCTGATCCTCAAACGTCCACATCTGATAGATGTCTTCTTTTTCATAGAAATCTGGATCGATATCTAAATCAGGATAAATCGGGTCAATCGCCTCACTAATCAACTCAGTTCTAGTAGAGAGTTTAGCAGCATGACTACCAACTAAACCATAGTCAATCCCAACTTCCTTGGTCCAAGCAATATAGCTTTCAACCTTGTCTTTAGAAATTTTGTTACTATCAATCACATTGCCTTTTTTATCCTCAATATAGGCACCATTCAGAGTAACAAAAAAGTCAGGTTTAAGTTCGCGAATCTCTGGCACGACACCGAAAATCCCACGACCAGTCGCAATTCCTGTCAAGATTCCTTTTTCGCGTAATTGTTTAAAAATCGTTGGAATAGTACTTGGAACAAAACCTGTCTTTGAATTTCGTAAAGTATCATCTATATCAAAAAAGATAATTTTAATCTTCTTAGCCTTGTATCTTAACTTGGCATCCATTACAATACCTCCTTCAATTCACTCTTTCCATTATACCATAAAATAGAGAAATCCCACATCCCCAATAAAATCCTTGTCTCTTATCCGAATTCCTTTACTAGATACAAAACCAAATCATCATTATTTTGGCTAGTTGCATTCATTTCCAAGGGTTGATTTCGATACCAGACACCTGTCCCATCCGGAATGTAGCCCCGTCTGATATACAATCTCTGGGCAGGACCATAGCCTAAGTGCAAACCTACACCAAGAGTGACCTTACTCGAAACAAACTTGACTCGTTTTTCTGCTTCTTCTAGCAGTTGATTCCCAATCCCTTGATTTCGAAAAGGCTCAAACACATTAAAATCTGATAATTCTGGATAGACTTCTGCAAAAGGACCATGTTTAGCAGAGGGCAAAATGGTAACGTAGCCCGCTACAACACCTTCAATCTCTGCAACTAAGACTTCTCTCTCCCCACTTTCCTGTTCCAGAAAATATCTAGCCAAAATTTCCTCTCTACCAGGCCAACCCTGATTGATAAAACCTTGGGATAGGTGTTTGATATCCGATTCAATCATTTTTCTAATAATAGCGTTTCCCTCCATAAGATACTCCTTTAAAATTACTACTATCATTATAGCACGTTTTAGAGAAAGAAAAAAAACCACCCGGCTCTTGACTCGCTTTCTTATTTCCGAGCTCATGAAAAAGAGGTCCACCCGGACCCCAACTCGCTATTTCATTTCAATGCTCGTGAAAAAAAGACCCGTTGGGGTCTTAATTCGCTTTCTTGTTTTCAATCTCATGAAAAAGAGGTCCACCCGGACCCCAACTCGCTCTCTCATTTCAAGGCTCATGAAAAAAAGACCCGTAAGGGTCTTTTCTTTAATCTTCGTTTACGAAAGGCATCAAAGCCATTACGCGAGCGCGTTTGATAGCTGTTGTTACTTTACGTTGGTTTTTAGCTGAAGTTCCTGTTACACGACGAGGAAGGATTTTCCCACGTTCTGAAACGAAACGGCTAAGAAGCTCAGTATCTTTGTAATCAACATATTCAATTTTGTTTGCTGCGATGTAATCAACTTTTTTACGGCGTTTGAATCCGCCACGACGTTGTTGAGCCATGTTTTTTCTCCTTTATAGTATTAATTGTCCATTAGAATGGTAAATCATCATCTGAAATATCCAAAGGATTAGTTGTTCCGAATGGATTTTCATCACGTGAAAAGTCTGGTACTGAATTTGTAGGTGCTGAGTAGTTTGAACTTGGAGCAGAATAAGCTCCACCAGTATGTCCTTCACGCACACTACGGCTTTCCAACATTTGGAAATTCTCAGCCACGACTTCCGTCACGTAGACACGTTGTCCTTGCTGGTTATCGTAACTACGAGTCTGAATACGACCTGTCACCCCGATAAGTGAGCCTTTTTTAGCCCAGTTAGCAAGATTTTCAGCCTGTTGGCGCCACATAACGACATTGATAAAATCAGCCTCACGCTCGCCATTTTGACTCTTAAATGTACGGTTTACTGCAAGAGTAAAAGTCGCAACTGCTACATTTGATGGGGTATAACGTAACTCAGCGTCACGAGTCATACGCCCTACAAGTACAACATTGTTAATCATAATCTACCTTCTTACGCGTCAAGTTTGACGATCATGTGACGAAGAATGTCAGCGTTGATTTTTGAAAGACGGTCAAACTCTTTAAGAGCTGCATCATCATTTGCTTCAACGTTAACGATGTGGTAAAGTCCTTCGCGGAAATCTTGGATCTCGTATGCAAGACGACGTTTTTCCCATGTTTTTGATTCAACAACAGTTGCACCGTTGTCAGTCAAGATAGAGTCAAAACGTGCTACCAAAGCGTTTTTCGCTTCTTCTTCAATGTTTGGACGAATGATATAAAGAATTTCGTATTTAGCCATTGATATGTTCCTCCTTTTGGTCTAATGACCCCAAGACATTGCAAGGGGTAAGTGAGGTTTGCTCACAATAAATTATTATACTAGAAAAAAATTTTTTTCGCAAGTAAAAACTGCTTATATTTTATTTTTTACAGTTTTTTTGCAGAAGTTTGTGTAATTTCTTCTACCTGAATATTCTCAGATTCAAATTTCTGTTTAAAGGAAGCTAGATCAACCGTTCCCTCAATTTGAACTTCGATAACAATCTTACCATCTTTACGTGGAATATTAATAGTATGAGAAATATTAAGATTTTCATCAACAATGAGCGAAACAATTTTACCAAGAACACCGACTTCATTTTCTGTTACAAAACGGATACGAATTCCCTCTTCACCATAACCAGCCACCTCAAGAAAGGCCCTAAATACGTCTCGATCAGTTATGACACCATATAATTGGCCATTGTCAATAACGGGTAAAATCCCAATCTTGTTCTTCAACATAAGATAGGTAGCATCTTCTAAACTTGCATAGCCAGAAACAGTAACCACGTCACGAATCATGACATCTTTTACCTTAGTTTTATTTAGCAAGTAATTCATTTCATAGATGGATAGACTGGTTGCTTTGAGGGACTTGCTTCTGCGATAGTTCCTTCAGTTACCAAGCCCACTAATTTATCATTCTCGATAACTGGTAGACGGTGCAAACCTTGGTCACGCATCAAATCTGCAGCATGAGCAATCGTTGTATCTGGACTGATATAGACTACCTTACGTGTCATAAAATCTTTAACTGCCATAGGACTTCTCCTTTATATTTATAGTTTTATTATACACCTTTTAAAGAAAGCAATCAAACGCTTTCAATTCTTTTTCAAGATTCAGAAAAATCTGATTAGCTTATTAAAAAAGAGCCCATATAGGAACTCTTTATAGGTAATTTGCTTACACAATCTCTATCCGCCGACTAAAAAAATCTACTGGATTTGATGATTGCTTTGCAATCTTTATCTTCCGACTAAAAAGGTCCCCCGGACTAATGTGGATTGCTGGCGCAATCTTTATCTGCCGACTAAAACAATCCACTGGATTGTTTTAGCCACCTAGATATGCTTTTCTGACTTCGTCTGATGCTGCGAGTTCTTTACCTGTTCCTGAAAGAACGATTTTACCTGTTTCCAGTACATATCCTCTATCTGCAATAGCAAGTGCTTTATTAGCATTCTGCTCAATCAAGAGAACTGTTGTTCCTTGCTTCTGGATATCTTGTATGATATCAAAAATTTCTTGAATAAAGATAGGTGCAAGTCCCATTGATGGTTCATCTAAAAGAAGGAGTTTTGGTGTTGACATGAGTGCACGTCCCATGGCTAACATCTGCTGTTCACCACCAGATAGTGTTGCCGCATCTTGGTTTTTACGTTCTTCAAGACGAGGGAAACGAGAGAAGACCTTCTTCAGGTTAGCTTGATTCTCTTCTCGATTTTTCTTTAAGAAAGCCCCCATCTCCAAGTTTTCCAAAACTGTCAAACCTGAAAAAACATGACGGCCTTCAGGTACTTGAGATAGCCCTGCTGCCACAATCTTTTGTGCAGGTGTTTTTTGAATCTCTTGACCTAAAAACTCAATTCTACCTGAACTCGGACGAACAAGTCCTGATAATGTTCGAAGAATAGTAGTTTTACCAGCACCGTTGGCACCGATAAGAGAAACAACTTCCCCTTCATTAACTTCAAAGCTTACATCACGTACAGCTTGAATCATACCATAGTGTACTGAGAGGTTTTCAACTTTTAACATAGACATTAGGCTTCACCTCCAAGATAAGCTTCGATAACACGTTTATTATTCTTAATTTCATCTGGTGTCCCATGAGCAATCAAACGTCCGTACTCAAGGACATAGATACGCTCAGTAACTTCCATGACCAAACTCATGTCATGCTCAATCAGCATAATCGTAATGTTAAATTCTTCTTTGATACGACGAATCAGGTCTGTTAACTCTGCTGTTTCCTGCGGATTCATCCCCGCTGCAGGCTCGTCCAAAAATAGAATCTTAGGTTCAGTTGCAAGGGCACGAACAATTTCTAAGCGACGTTGTTGACCATAAGCCAGATTCTTTGCTAAAGTATTCGCATCTCCATCTAATTCAAAGATTTTTAACAATTCTAAAGCTTTAGCTTTTAATTCCTTTTCATTTTTATAAAAGGCTGGCAAGCGTAAGAAACTTGCAAAAACATGCTTTTTATGATGATTACCAAATGCGATAAGAACATTATCTAAAACGGTTAAATCTTTAAACAGACGAATGTTTTGGAAAGTACGACCTAGACCAAGAGAAGCGATTTTATAAGGTTGTTTTCCATTTAACAAATGGCCATCCAAGGTGACTGTTCCTTCGCTTGGTTCATAAACACCTGTCAAGAGGTTGAAAAGAGTTGTTTTCCCAGCTCCGTTCGGTCCAATCAAGCCAACAAGTTCACCTTCATTCAATTCAAGAGTTACATCTCCAACAGCTGTTAGACCACCAAAATGCTTGGTTAACTGTTTTACTTCAAGTAATGCCATTAGTTTTGCTCCTCCTTCTTAGTTTTTTTAAAGAGACGAGATAGACTCAATTCCCAAGTTCCTAAGAGACCACCTGGTCTGAAAATCATGACTAATACGAGGGCTAAAGCGTAAATAATCATACGCACGCTGGCCACATCTTGTAATAACATGTTTAAAATTCCCAACACGATAGCTGAAACAATTGCACCTGTAATTGATCCCAAACCACCAAATACAACGATAATTAACACGTTGATGGAATTGATGAATGTGTAATCTTTAGGTACTACAGAACCGATAAATCCTGCCTGAAGTGATCCTGCAATACTTGCAGTCATGGCACCAAAGACAAAAGCAATAATTTTCATCTTAGTGGTATTAACTCCGACAGATTCGGCTGCAATTTCATCTTCACGTACAGATAATGTGGAACGACCAATTGGACTACGAAGGAAATTCAGGGTAGCAATCGTTGTAATAACTGCAAAGAAATAAACCATTTGCCAGTTAGTAAAGTTTGGAATACCCAGAATACCAGCTGCTCCATTAGTAATATCTCCACCGTTGACAATAAAGATACGAATGATTTCAGCAACACCGAGTGTTGCAACTGCTAGATAGTCTCCCTTCAAACGGAGAGTTGGAATCCCAACGACTAAGCAACTAATCCAGAGATAAGTGCTCCAAGAAGCATAGCTCCAAAGAAGGCTCCATAGGTTGGAGATTTAGAACCAATAATTGCAGCTGCATAGGCACCAATAGCCATAAATCCTGCGTGCCCTAGAGAAAATTGTCCAGAAAAACCTACGATAAGGTTAAGACCAACTGCAAGTATGATGTTAATCCCAATTTGCTCTAAAATTTGAATATAAAAGAGATTGAGTACTCCAGCTGAAACAAGTACGCTGATCAAGCCATAGCCTGCTAATAAAAGGAGTAACCATAAAATATTAACTTTTAAATTTTCTTTCATTGTTTACACCTTCTCTTTCACATTCTTACCTAGAATACCTGCTGGACGAACAATCAATATTAAGAGCAAGATTCCATATACAATAGCATCACGAAAATCTGACATTCCCAAGGCTGTTGCAAAAGTTTCCAGAAGACCGATAACAAATCCACCCAGAGCTGCACCCGGAATAATACCGATACCACCTAGAACAGCCGCTACGAAAGATTTAAGACCTGGAGTTACCCCCATCAAAGGCTCTAAAGAGTTATAGTAGAGAGCAATTAAGACACCTGCTGCACCTGCCAAGGCAGAACCTAAGCAAAGGTAAAGCTGATTGTTCGATTGACATTAATTCCCATCAACTGAGCAGCATCACTGTCAACAGAAACTGCACGCATAGCCTTCCCCATCTTAGTTTTTTTGACAATCAATTGCAAAAGAACCATCAATACTAGAGAGACACCCAGAATTAACAATTGAATGTTAGTTAGACTGATTGGACCCAAGTCATAACGAACTGTTTGAATGGCTTGCGGGAAGGCACGTGTATTGGCACCCACTAAATAAACCATTCCATACTCGAGTAAGAAGGATACACCAATTGCTGTGATTAAGACAGAGATACGTGTTGAATTACGTAGAGGACGATAAGCCAAAAACTCAATGATAACACCCAGAATTGCAGTACCAGCCATCGATAAAATTAAGGCAACAAAAAAATTTAATTGTAAGGAATTAATCAAGAAATAGCCCATAAAAGCCCCCATCATATAAATATCGCCGTGGGCGAAGTTGATGAGCTTGATAATTCCATAAACCATAGTATAACCAAGGGCTAATAATGCATAAACACTACCCAAGATTAAACCATTAACAAGTTGTTGGAGCATGTAGTTCACTCTTTCTAATAATAATTTTTGGATATAAATTGCTTCTAAAATACCGAAACAGGGAGTGAGTAAAAAGCTCATTCCCCATTCTCGTTATCTTTAATTTATGGTTGTACGACTTCTGCCGCTTCAACTTTACCATTATTCATAGTCATCATGAATGCAGTTTTCACAGTGTTATGATCTGCATCGAAGCTTGTTTGACCTGTAACACCTTCAAAGTTTTGTGTTTTAGCAAGATTGTTCTTGATATCAACTGAAGTTTTTGCACCTTTTGCTGCATTTGCTACAAGGTAAACTGAGTCATATGCAAGAGCTGCAAAAGTTGAAGGCTCTTCATTGTATTTAGCACGGTAAGCTTCTAGGAAGGCTTTTGCCTTATCAGAAACATCAACTGTTGATGAGAAACCAGAGATGAAGTAAATGTTTGATGCTCTTTCTGCTGTTGCTTGTTGAACAAACTCTTCACCATTAAATCCATCACCACCGATGATTGGTTTGTCAATACCCATACCACGAGCTTGGTTTACAATTTTTCCTGCTTCAGTGTAGTAACCTGGTAATACGATTGCATCAAATTCTTTATCTTTGATTTTTGTAAGAGCTGCTTGGAAGTCTGTATCTCCTGATACAAATGTTTCATCAGCTACGATTTCACCTTTAAATGATTCACGGAAAGCTTTTGCAATACCTTTAGCATAGTCACTTGAGTTATCAGTATACAAAACAACTTTCTTAGCATTCAATTTATTAGCTACATAGTTTGAGATGATTTTACCTTGGTAGCTATCTTGGAATGTTCCAATAAATAGGAAGTCTTGTCCTTTTGTCAAACCATCTTGAGTAGCACTTGGCGAGATCAATGGTACACCAGCTTGAGTAGCATTTGCCACTGCAGCAGCAGTTGCTCCAGAAGTCGCAGGACCTACGATAGCTGCTACTTTTGATTGAGTAACAAGGTTCGTAGAAACAGAAGCCGCTTCAGCAGTTTCAGATTTGTTATCTTTATCTACAACTTCGATTTGTTTTCCATCAACACCACCAGCAGCATTGATTTGATCAACTGCAAGTTGAGCACCCTTTTGTTCAGATGTACCGTAAGCAGCTACTGCTCCAGTTTCCTCAAAGTTGAAACCAATCTTGATTACTTTTTCATCTACTGGGTTCCCAGTTGCGTTTGCCGGTCCTGATTTAACCTCACCACATGCAACCAGAAGTGCTGTACTAGCTAGGGCTACAAGAGATAATGCGAATTTTTTCTTCATAATGGTCTCCTTCTTAAATTCATATTTTAAATGATATGTTAAGAATATACCGAATTATCAGAAAATTGTCAATACTTTTTTTATTTTTTTTAAATGATAACGTTTTCTTGGTTGCGATAAAGGTTTCCAACGAAAGGAGTTTCCAATTCTTGAATGTGACAAGGTCTAATTTTCTTGATAAATTTCTCTTTCTCTAAGCGACTAACCAAATCTTCTACTTCTGCTGTTGGAACATATAATTGCAAATAGCGATGCTTTTTCGAATGATAGCAGATATCTCCAAGACTTTGGAGCTTTTTGGCATCACGATTATAGTAAAGATAGATAATCAGACCTTTGCGATTTTCTTTTTCAAACATAATATAGCTTCCTTTTAAAAATCTTCCTTTATTATACCAAAAAAAGCAAACTCAGTCGAGTTTGCTTTTAGCTTCGTTAGCTTAAAGAATTGTTAGCCATGATTTCATCAATGAAACCATATTCCAGTGTTTCTTGAGGGCTCATCCAGTAATCACGTTCAGCATCTTTATGAATTTGCTCAACAGATTTACCAGAATTATCTGCTAGGATTTGCTCCAAAGTCTTACGGGTTTTAAGCAAGTGTTCAGCAGCAATAGCCATGTCTGTTTGTTGGGTACCACCACCAGTTCCACCCATTGGCTGGTGAATCATATACTCTGCATTTGGAAGCATGAAACGTTTACCTTTAGCACCACTAGATGCAATGATAGTTCCCATTGACGCTGCCATCCCCATGACAATAGTTTGGACATCAGCCTTGATAAAGTTCATCGTATCAACAATCGCCAAACCAGCTGATACAGAACCTCCAGGAGTGTTCACATAAAGGTAAATATCTTTTGTACTATCTTGAGCATCCAAGAAGAGCAATTGAGCAATGACTGAGTTTGCCATATTGTCTTCGACTGGTCCAGTCAACATGATAATGCGGTCCTTAAGAAGTCGTGAGTAAATATCATACGAACGTTCTCCACGACTTGTTTGTTCAATAACTACAGGAATCATTCATTTCTCCTTTTGATCTTTTAAATTTAGTAGTTGTCTACTGACAATGAGGTTATTATACCTCGTTGGTCAAAAAAGGTCAATTTTTTGATTTGTTTCATCCTAGATAGGATGAAAGGGATTTTATTTAGTTCCGAACAAACGGTCTCCAGCGTCACCAAGTCCAGGAACAATGTAACCATGTTCATTCAAACGTTCATCCAAGGCTGCAGTAAAGATTTCTACATCAGGGTGTGCTGCTTGAAGAGCTTTTACACCTTCTGGAGCAGATACCAGGCAGACAAATTTGATGTTTGAAGCCCCACGTTTTTTAAGGGAATCAACAGCCAAGATTGCAGAACCACCTGTTGCAAGCATAGGGTCAACCACAAAGATTTGACGTTGGTCGATATCTTCAGGTAATTTTACCAAGTATTCTACTGGTTGAAGGGTTTCTTCATCACGATACATACCGATGTGCCCAACTTTTGCTGCTGGAACCAAGCTCAACAATCCATCAACCATTCCAATACCTGCACGTAAGATTGGAACAATCGCTAATTTTTTACCAGCCAATTGTTTTTGAACTGTTTTTGTGATAGGTGTTTCGATTTCAACGTCTTCAAGTGGAAGATCACGAAGTACTTCATATCCCATCAACATTGCAATCTCGTTAACTAACTCACGAAAAGCTTTTGTAGAAGTGTCAGTGCGACGCAAGATTGACAATTTGTGTTGAATCAGTGGATGATTAATAACTTCAAGTTTTCCCATTTTCAGAATTCCTTCTTTCAATTTATTCTTCTTATTATATCAAAAAATGGCTTAAAAAGCTTTCTAAACCATTTATTTTTTATAATTTCTAGATTAGGTGAGCCTCTTGGAGAGCTGCTTGTACTGTTTCAAGTGGTAGGTGAGTTAATTCTGTTCCCTTTTCTTGATAAAGATGTTGGGCATAGTCATCCATACGGTATTGATTGATATAAACAACACGTTCACATCCTACCTGAAGCAGTTGCTTGGTACAGTTGAGGCATGGAAAATGAGTAACGTAAGCTGTAAAGCCTTTAGGAACGCCACGTTCTGCCCCTTGTAAAATAGCATTTACCTCTGCATGAAGAGTGCGGACACAGTGACCCTCAATCACCAGACAGTCGTGGTCAATACAATGTTCTGTTCCTGATACAGAGCCATTATAGCCTGTTGAAACAACCTTGTTATCCTTAACTAAAACGGCTCCTACCTTGGCACGTTTACAGGTTGAACGATTGGCAATCAATAGAGCTTGAGCAGCGAAATACTCATCCCAAGCCAGTCTTTTTTCTGTCATAGTTTTTCTCCTCTTAACTTATTTTTTGAAAAATGGCAAGCGTAAATCTGCAATTTTCTCAGCAGGAACCTTCATCCCATCTTTGATCCATTTAAGCAAGACCGATACGATGGCCGAACTCCAAAATGAATGCAGGTAAGAGCTGACACCTTTTGATTTCCCGTAGTATTTCTCTAGAAATTCTTGCATAGCTTGCACAAAGATTTTTTCCAAGTGATAGTCCAGGGCAAGCTGAATAACCTTGGCTTCTTTCTTGGCTTCTCGGAAAAGATGAACCCAAACTAGATAGAGATCCGTCTTGACATCGTAATGACTTAGTTGCTCCATGATGTTATGGACGCTACGTTTAAAGACACTTTCTAAAATCTCTTCTTTGGAATCATAGTTTCGATAAAAGGCTGCACGAGAAACGCCAGCACGTTTGACTAGCTCAGAAATGCTAATCTTAGCTAACTCCTTTTTCTCCAAGAGTTGCAAAAGAGCTGTTTCAATCGCTTCTCTGGTTAGCAAATTAGATTCTTGATTGGATTTTCTAAGATTTTCAAGCGATTTTTCAGATATTTTACGTTCAGACATAACAATTTCTTTCTACTTGTGACAACAGAGAGGTACTACTTTTGTTTCAAGGGCTTTCATGATATAATTGTAAAAAAAGACAGAACCTTTGTCAATGTATAAGTGATAAAGATGGAGAAATTCTATGACTTGGAAGATTATAGCTGACTCTGGTTGTGATTATCGTCAACTGGCAAATCCTGCTTTTGATACTGAATTTGTCAGTGTCCCATTAACGATTCAAGTTGCGGACCAGGTCTTTGTCGATGATGCCAATCTGGATATTGATCAGATGATGGAAACTATGTATGCAACTTCTGAAGCTTCTAAATCAGCTTGCCCTAGTCCTGATGATTATTTACGAGCATTTGAAGGTGCCAAACATATTTTTGTAGTGACCATCACTGGTACTCTTTCTGGAAGTCAAAACAGTGCACAATTGGCTAAAAACCTCTATCTAGAGGACCATCCAGAGGCCCATATTCACGTCATCGACAGCTTATCAGCTGGTGGAGAAGTTGATTTATTGGTAGAAAAGCTCAATGAGTTGGTTGACCAAGGCCTTTCATTTGATGAAGTTGTTAAAGCCATTACGGATTACCAAACAAAAACAAAACTTCTCTTCGTTCTTGCCAAGGTTGATAACCTAGTAAAAAATGGTCGCTTAAGCAAGCTAATTGGAGCCGTTGTTGGACTTCTCAATATTCGTATGGTTGGGGAAGCCAGTGCAACTGGTACGCTTGAACTACTTCAAAAAGCTCGTGGACCAAAAAAATCCCTTCAAGCAGCCTTTGAAGAATTAGTAAAAGGTGGTTATGCTGGTGGTCGTATCGTTATGGCACACCGTAGCAATGAAAAATTCTGTCAACAACTTTCAGAACTTGTACGTGAGAAATACCCTCAAGCAGCTATTTCTATAGTCCCAACATCTGGTTTGTGTAGCTTTTATGCTGAAGATGGTGGACTTCTCATGGGATATGAAATTAACTAATTGATTAGATTCAAGAGATGGTTAGCCATCTCTTTTTTATGGTACAATACAGATATGAAACATTTTGATACTATTGTTATAGGAGGAGGCCCTGCTGGTATGATGGCTGCAATTTCTAGTAGCTTTTATGGCCAACAAACCCTTCTCATTGAAAAAAACCGGAAACTCGGAAAAAAATTAGCTGGAACTGGTGGTGGTCGCTGCAACGTGACCAACAATGGGACTCTAGACGACCTACTAGCTGGAATACCTGGAAATGGACGCTTTCTATATAGCGTCTTCTCCCAGTTTGATAACCATGATATCATCAACTTTTTTACGGAGAATGGAGTCAAACTGAAGGTAGAAGACCACGGCCGTGTCTTTCCAGCCAGCGACAAGTCTCGAACCATTATAGAAGCACTGGAAAAGAAAATAACAGAGTTAGGTGGACAAGTTCTCACTCAAACAGAGATTGTTTCGGTTAAAAAAATAGATGACCAATTTGTCCTCAAGTCTGTAGATCAGACCTTTACTTGTGATAAACTCATCGTCACAACAGGTGGTAAATCCTATCCTTCTACTGGTTCGACTGGTTTTGGCCACGAAATTGCTCGCCACTTCAAACACACCATTACCGAACTTGAGGCTGCTGAAAGTCCCTTATTGACAGATTTTCCTCATAAGGCCTTGCAGGGAATTTCGCTTGACGATGTGACTCTCAGTTATGGCAAGCACGTCATTACTCATGATCTGCTCTTTACCCACTTTGGTTTGTCAGGACCTGCTGCACTACGCATGTCTAGCTTTGTCAAGGGTGGCGAAATCCTGTCTTTAGATGTCTTGCCACAACTTTCTGAAGGTGACTTAGTAAATTTTCTAGAAGATAACCGTGAAAAATCTTTGAAGAATGCTTTGAAGACCTTGTTACCTGAACGCTTGGCAGAATTCTTTGTTCAAGGCTATCCTGAAAAAGTTAAACAGCTAACTGAAAAGGAACGCGACCAACTTGTCCAGTCTATCAAGGCCCTCAAAATCCCTGTGACTGGTAAGATGTCCTTGGCTAAATCCTTTGTGACCAAAGGAGGTGTTAGTCTCAAGGAAATCAATCCTAAAACACTGGAAAGTAAACTGGTTCCTGGACTTCACTTTGCTGGCGAGGTATTGGATATCAATGCCCACACAGGTGGATTTAACATCACTTCTGCCCTCTGTACTGGCTGGGTGGCAGGCTCAAACTTAATCTATAAATGATTTAGTATCTAAGGATGTTAGATAAGAAAGGAACTACTTTGGAACATATTATCTTACTAAGGGGAGTTACTCCTAATGGAAAAAATGCTATCCCTAAAATGTCTTATCTAGTAGATATCTTGATAGAGGCTGATTTTCAACACGTTCGAACCTATATTCAAAGTGGGAATATCATTCTTGAAAGTGACTTATCTCTGGAAGAAATACGAGAACAGGTTCACACTCTAATAAAGGAAAAAATTGGTGCTGATTTAAAAATGGTAATCAAGAACAAAAATGATTTTGCAAAAATTGTCCAAGAAAACCCATTTGGAAAACACTATCTTTTTGACCGAATACATGTGATCCTTTTTCAAAATGATATCCAAAGTCTACCATTAGAAAAATTGGATAGTGAATATGGTGAAGAAGAAATTTGTATCGGCAACCATTGTCTTTACCTCTATCTCCCTAGAACTGCAAAACGAAAAAAACTTAATACCAACTATCTTGAAAAGCTGTTCGGCGTTGATCTGACCATGCGAAAGTTAAACGTGGTAGAAAAATTACTAATAAAATAGGAAAAATAATATGAGTAGAAGAGAATCAGTCGAATTAGTCAACATGTGCTTGATTAAAAATGGGGACAAGGTCCTAGTTCAAGACCGAGTTAGTCCTAACTGGCCTGGCATTACTTTTCCTGGTGGTCATGTTGAACGTGGCGAATCCTTTGTCGATGCTGTCATTCGTGAAGTGAAAGAAGAAACTGGTCTGACCATTTCCAAACCCCAACTCTGTGGTATCAAAGATTGGTATGATGATGAGGATTATCGTTATGTTGTCCTTTTTTACAAGACAGAACACTTTACTGGTGAACTCCAATCTTCAGACGAAGGAAAAGTCTGGTGGGAGGATTTTGAAAATCTTTCTCGTCTAAAACTCGCAACTAAGGATATGTCTGATATGCTTCGTGTTTTTTTGGAAGATGATCTCAGTGAATTCTTCTACTATAAAGACGGCGAAGACTGGCTTTATGATTTGAAGTAAAAAATAGGCTAGGAAATCCCTAGCCTATTTATTCTGCATTTGTCTGAACGTAAGCCGCAATAACATCTGAAGTATATTGAGCTGTTCCAGATCCAAATTTGTCAATGTTTTCCTTGAACTCTGGATTATAGACATATCCTTGGCCGATATGACCGAATACCTCAATAGAGCAGTCAAATCCATATGTACGAATAGCTTGCAAGAGTTTAGCAGCTTGCTCTTGGTTTTCGGCCGCTGTTGCAGGTAGACCAGCTTGAAGGTTTTGTGCCAAGGCTTGAAAAACTTGGTTGAAGGCGGCTGTGGCCTCGTCTTCACGACCCTTTTGTCGCTCGAGGGCTTGATCCATAACTTCTTGACCATATTTCTCTACCGCCTCTTGGTGGTATTTTTGATGATCTTGATAGCTAAATCCCATGAATTTTTCCTCAATAGTCATTTTTCTTTCTCCTTTTTGTTCTTGAATGGTTTTTTGTAAGGTTGAAATCAAGGTATCCAGATGTTGTCTTTCTCGAGTCAGGTAATCCAACTGTCTTGCCAAATGTGGTAACAAGTCCGTCTTTTCTTCCTTCAATAACTCTGCTATTTTTTCTAAAGAAAAGCCTAGATACTTGTAATAGAGGATAACCTGAAGTCGTTCTAAATCCTCTTGACTATAGGTTCGATAGCCATTTTCTGACTTTAACGGAACCAAGAGTCCTATCTTGTCATAGTGGTGCAGGGTCTTGACAGAGACACCTGTAAGCTGCGCAGCTTCTTTGATATGGTACATGATTTCCTCCTTACAAGAATAGTATAAACCCTCCCCTTAGGTCAGAGTCAAGAGTTTTTGAAAAAATTTTTTAACTTTTTTTGAGAAAGGTATGAAAACATGAAAATCGCTTTCTTGACAGTCTTGAAAAATCATGATAGGATAATCAAGTCTATCAATCAAAGAATAAGCTCAAAAGAGCAATTGAGAGAAGGCTATTTGACAACTCAAGTAGCCTTTTCTTATTTTAAAAATAGATTGGAGTTTTAACGATGTCTGAAAAATCGCAATGGGGTTCAAAACTGGGCTTTATCCTTGCATCTGCTGGTTCTGCTATTGGTCTTGGAGCTGTTTGGAAGTTCCCTTACATGACTGCCGCCAACGGTGGTGGTGGATTTTTACTGTTCTTTCTTATCTCGACAATTTTAATTGGTTTCCCTCTTCTACTGGCTGAGTTTGCCATTGGTCGAAGCGCTGGCGTGTCAGCAATCAAAACCTTTGGCAAGCTTGGAAACAATCAAAAGTACAACTTTATCGGTTGGATTGGTGCCTTTGCTCTTTTCATTCTCTTATCTTTCTACAGTGTTATTGGTGGATGGGTTTTAGTTTATCTAGGTATCGCTATTGCTAAAGCCTTCCAAGTTGGGTATAGCAGTGATTATGCCCAACTCTTTACAGACATTATTTCAAATCCTTGGATTGCCCTTGGTTCACAAGCTCTTTTTATCTTCCTCAATATTTTTATCGTATCTAAGGGAGTTCAAAAAGGGATTGAAAGAGCATCTAAGGTCATGATGCCCCTACTTTTTATCATCTTTGTCATTATTATCGGGCGTTCTCTTAGCTTGCCAAATGCTATGGAAGGAGTCGTTTACTTCCTCAAACCTGACTTTTCAAAACTAACAAGTGCTGGACTTCTCTATGCACTGGGACAATCTTTCTTTGCCCTCTCACTAGGGGTGACAGCCATGCTGACCTACGCTTCTTACCTAGATAAGAAAAGCAATCTGGTCCAATCAGGAATGTTCATCGTAGCCTTGAACATCTCAGTTTCTATCATGGCGGGACTTGCGATTTTCCCTGCTATGTCAGCCTTTAATATCCAATCTGAAGGTGGACCAAGTCTCCTCTTTATTGTTTTGCCGCAACTCTTTGACAAGATGCCTTTTGGTACTATTTTCTATATTCTCTTTCTCTTGCTTTTCCTCTTTGCGACGATAACTTCCTCAGTCGTTATGCTTGAAATCAATGTTGGTAACATCACCAACCAAGACAACCGTAAGCGTGCTAAGTGGAGTAAGATTTTAGGGATTTTGACTTTTGTCTTTGGAATTCCTTCAGCCCTATCTTACGGTATCATGGCGGATGTTCACATCTTTGGGAAGACCTTCTTTGACGCAATGGATTTCTTGGTTTCCAACCTCCTCATGCCTTTCGGTGCTCTCTGCTTGTCTCTTTTTACAGGCTATATTTTCAAGAAAACACTGGCAATGGAGGAACTTCATCTTGATGAAACACCGTGGAAACAAAGACTTTTCCAAGTCTGGCTCTTCCTTCTTCGTTTCATCATTCCAATTATCATCATCGTGGTCTTTATCGCCCAATTTATGTAAATAAAAAAAGGAGAGTGGGACAGAAATCGGTAATTCGTTAGAATTCGATTTCGTCGTCCCACCTCCGCACAGTTGAGTAGGGCTGTAAAAGCTGATGAAATCAGCGTAGTAGAGCCCACTCAGCTACTGCGTCTTGCTCGACAATCCAAAGACAATTGAGAGGCTAGGACTTTTGTCCCAGCCTCTTTTCTTTTTATGGATGGCTAACAATCAATTCTAGACCTTGCCCTTCCAAGGTCCAAGCTTCAACATCACTTGGTAAGATAAAGTGACTACCTTTTTGAATTGGATAATCTTTTCCGTCTACAGTCAGTTTCCCTTGACCAGCCAAGACACTTAACAAGCTGTAATCAGCTGTTTTTTCAAAGTCAACTTTTCCAGTAATCTCCCACTTGTAGACAGCAAAGAAATCATTAGAGACAAGTAAAGTTGAACGCAAATCATCTGCTTTGACAGTCACAGGACGGCTAGTTGCAGGCTCACCAATATTTAGAACATCGATGGATTTTTCAAGATGAAGTTCACGCAAGTTGCCATTATCATCCTTGCGGTCAAAGTCATAGACACGATAAGTTGTATCACTAGACTGTTGCGTTTCAAGGATCAAGATACCTGCACCGATAGCATGCATGGTTCCACTTGGTACATAGAAGAAATCTCCAGCCTTAACAGGTACTTTTGTAAGCAAGGCATCCCAGTTCTTATCTTCGATTTGCTGACGGAGTTCTTCTTTTGACTTAGCATTGTGACCGTAAATAATCTCTGAACCTTCATCTGCAGCAATGATATACCAGCACTCTGTTTTTCCAAGTTCGCCTTCATGCTCTAATCCATAAGCATCGTCTGGATGAACTTGGACGCTGAGCCAGTCATTAGCATCAAGTATTTTGGTCAAGAGTGGAAATACTGGCTCTGGGCGATTGCCAAACAATTCACGGTGTTCCGCATACAAAGCAGCGAGGTCTGTTCCTTGATAGCGCCCATTAGCTACCTTAGACACTCCATTTGGATGAGCTGAGATTGCCCAGTATTCTCCGATTTTTTCATTTGGAATGTCGTAGCCAAACTCATCACGAAGTTTAGTGCCACCCCAGATTTTTTCTTGCATTACAGAATTTAAAAATAACGGTTCTGACATCTTGATCTCCTGTCTGATTTTTCTCCCTTCATTATAGCAAAAAAAGAGTTCTAGTTGAACTCTTTTTCATATCTTATAAAGTAGGGAGAAGATTTTATAAAAATAGTGAAGAAATCCCTTCGTATTCTATAACTTTTGTTGGCGATCAAACTCTACTATGCCTTTATTTCATTCGATAAAAATCAATCACTAAACCAGCAGGTCCTCTAACTAATAAGGATTCTGTTCCCCAATCCGTTTCACAAGGACCGTTTAAAATCTCGACATCAATCTCTTTTAAACGTTGGTAATTCTGATTTAGATCCTCAACCTCAATGTGAAGAATGATTCCTGACTGAAATTGTTCAAAGGAATCAAATGATTTTGAGACAACATAAGACAGTGACTGCCAAACGTAAACTGAGCAAAAGCATCATCAGCATAATCAGCCTTCTTATCCAAAAGATGCTCCAAGTCAGCACAGACTTGGGAAACATTTGAAACAATAATATCAATTTGATTTAAATCCATTTACTCTCCCCTGTATAAATATTAGAAAACGAATACTCCTTATCAATGAATCGATTGATTGATGGTAAATAAGCCGTTAGAAATTATTTGAGCAATAACTTCAAGACCATGAAAAATAAAACTTCCTATAATCAATCCTAGAATAATTGAACAGATAATCATGGTAATACAGATTAGATAAATATCCTTTTTTTCCATATCTTTCCTCCTAATATCTACTCATTGAGATAGTTTTAATCCCAAGTTTCATTGGTCATTATGTGACTTCTCAAAGTCATAAAAAAGAGTAATGAACTGAATGTTATAATCATCCTTTATTTTTAATGAAATAAGAAAATCTACTTACCACACCTATTAAAAAAATCCTCTTTTCTATATCTGTCACATTTTCTATTATTACATTTTTATTATAAGATTTTAGGAAAGCGTTGTCAATTATTTTTATGTGATTGCTTTATATAAAAAAAGACCGGATTGCTCCGATCTTTTTAAGTTCCACGATAGAAATTATTTAATTGCGCGTGATTGCAATCCTTCTTCTTCCAAGAAGAGGCGGAATGGTACGAGTTCTTCTGCTTCGTATTTTTCCTTGAAGGCTTTAATAGCTTCTTCTGAGTGTTGTTTTGGATCCAACTCAAGTACTTCTACTGGAAGTGGACGATGTGGAGTGATGTGAGCATCGATCACAACAGTTTTACCTTCTTTGTTCAATTTAACAGCTTCTGCAACAACTGCATCGATGTCTTCGATACGGTCAACTGTAAATCTACAGCACCTTGCGCTTCAGCGATTTTCGCATAGTCAGCATTAGGGAAGTCACAACCAAACAAATGTTTGTTTGTGTCTTCGTATTTGTCCTTGATGAAGGCATATTTACCATTTGAGAAGACAACATTGATAACTGGAAGGTTGTATTGAACGTTGGTGATAACGTCTGGGTAGCACATGTTGAATGCACCGTCACCCATGATGTTCCATACTTGGCGATCTGGATTGTCTTTCTTAGCAGCGATACCACCAGGAAGGGCAATACCCATTGTCGCAAAGAGTGGAGATGTACGCCACATGTTCTTAGGTGTCATGTGAAGGTGACGAGTAGATGTTTGAGTAGTGTCACCTACGTCGATTGAGTAGATAGCGTCTTGATCAGCATGTTTGTTGATTGCATTGTAAACTTGATACAATTGCAATTCACCCTCAGTTTTACCTTCGAGTTTGTTCATGTAATCACGCCAGTTTTGGTTGTTCTTCACGTTTGCACGCCACCATGGAGTAGATTCAACTGGGTTCACTTTGTCAAGGATAGCTTTCGCTGCTTGACCTGCGTCACCAAGGATTGAAGCGTCAAGGGCGTGACGTTTACCAAGTTTGTAAGGGTCGATATCCACTTGGATGAATTTTTCAGTGTTCTTGAAGGCTTCGTAAACTTCAGCAAATGGGAAGTTTGAACCAAGGAAAAGAACTGTGTCTGCTTCAAATACCACTTCGTTGGCTGGTTTCCAACCAACACGGTAAGCAGAACCTGTCAAACCTTCGTAGTTCCATTCGAAAGCTTCGAAGTTTTTACCAGTTGTGATGATTGGTGCTTTAATTTTACGTGACAATTCAGTAATTACTTCACCAGCTTTAACACCACCGTAACCAGCGTAGATAACTGGACGTTCAGCGTTGTTCAAAATTTCAACAGCTTTGTCGATTTCAACTTCGTTCAAAGCAGGAGCGATGAATGAACGCTCGTAAGAACCTGATCCGTAGTATGAGTTTTCGTCGATTTCTTGGAAACCGAAGTTTACTGGGATTTCAACAACAGCTGGACCTTTTTTAGAAACTGCAGCACGGCAAGCTTCGTCAATAACTTTTGGCAATTGCTCAGCGTAAGCTACACGTTTGTTGTATACAGCGATACCGTTGTACATTGGGTTTTGGTTCAATTCTTGGAAGGCATCCATGTTCAATTCGTTAACTGGACGTGAACCAAGGATAGCAAGGAATGGAGTGTTATCCATAGCTGCATCGTAAACACCGTTGATCAAGTGAGTTGCACCAGGTCCACCTGAACCAACTGCAACACCGATAGATCCGCCAAATTTAGCTTGCATAACCGCTGCAAGAGCACCTGTTTCTTCATGGCGAACTTGCAAGAAACGGATATCTTTGTCTTCAGCCAAAGCGTCCATCAATGAGCTGAGTGTTCCTGATGGGATACCGTAGATAGTGTCTACGCCCCATGTTTTTAATACGTTGAGCATTGCTGCAGATGCAGTAATTTTCCCTTGAGTCATAATGATAACTCTCCTTCAAAATAATTTCATATATTTACGAAAAACGTTTTTATATAGTAATTGAAAACGATTCTGTAAATTTACAATCCTAATTTAACACAATTGATTTTAGATTTCTAAGTATATGCTCAGAATACTTCATTCTCTATTACAGTACAGTTTGAAAGCGTTTTGAAAATCTGTTTTAGAATAGCAAAAAAGCGGTTAATACCGCCTTTTTAATCGACTTTAGTAACATTAAGCATGAGAGAGCTGATTAAAACAGATACTGAACTAAAAGCCATGGCCAATCCTGCAAGTTCTGGATTGAGCACCAAACCAAGACCAGAAAACACTCCTGCTGCAATCGGAATACCAATGAGGTTATAGATAGAAGCCCAGAAAAGATTGAGTAGAATACGATTAAAGGTCTTCTTACTCATATCAAAAGCACGTGCCAATCCTAGTAAATTGTTGGTTGTAAGAACAAGATCTGCGGATTCAATGGCAATATCTGTCCCAGAACCCATGGCAATTCCGACATCCGCTACACTGAGGGCCGGCGCATCATTGATACCATCTCCAACAAAGGCCAATTTGCCATTCTTTTGAAGCTTGTGAATTTCATGTGCCTTTTCCTCTGGCAAGACATTTGCAATCACTTCTTCGATTCCAATTTGCTCTGCAATCGCATGGGCTACTCCAGCATTATCTCCAGTAAGCATGACCGTTCTAAGGCCACGTTTTTTCAATTTAGCAATAGCTTCTTTGGCATTTTCCTTAGGGACATCCTGCAAGGCAATTAAGCCTTTTAACTGGCCATCCACGGATAGGAAGACAACTGTTTTTGCTTCTTTCTCAAGCAAATCAAATCGTTCCTTATAGTCATTCGGAATAGCAAGATCAGCTAAGAGCTTAGTATTCCCCAGCAAGACTTGTTTACTATTAATAATCCCAGTCACACCTTTTCCATGCAAGGCTTGGAAGTTTTCCACTGGGTAAAGGCTAATTCCTAGTTCAGATGCACGATTAACAATAGCTTGAGCTAGCGGGTGTTGAGATACATCTTCCAGTGAAGCAGCCAAACTTAGCACTTCTCCTTCATCTCCGATAACATCTGTTACCACTGGTTTGCCTTCGGTCAAGGTTCCTGTCTTATCAAAAACAATGGTTTGGACTTTTTGGATTTCCTGTAAAACTGTACCATTTTTGAGAAGAATCCCCATCTTGGCACTTCGTCCTGTTCCAACCATAAGTGCTGTCGGTGTCGCGAGTCCTAGTGCACAAGGGCAGGCAATAATCAAAACAGCAACTCCGTAGAGAAGTGAAGTCACAAAGCTTTCTCCAAGGAAAACAAACCAGATCCAAAAAGTAAGAAGTCCTAGAATGACAACTGCTGGTACGAAAATCCCAGAAATCTTGTCTGTCAAATCTTGAATAGGAGCACGACTCGTTTGAGCTTTCTTCACAAAGTCCACAATTTGAGCCAACATAGTTTCAGAACCCACTTTTTCAGCTCTAAAGATGATCGTACCACTATTATTGATGGTTGAACCAATGACAGTATCACCGGCAGACTTGTCTACTGGAATACTTTCCCCAGTCACCATTGATTCATCAATACTGGTTTCACCTTCTAAGACAATCCCATCAACGGCAATTTTTTCACCTGGTCGAACGCGAATGAGATCCCCAACTTTGACTTGTTCTAGAGGGATTTGAACATAAACATCATCACGCAAAACCTCTGCTGTTTTTGCTTGTAAATCTAATAATTTTTCGACTGCTTGCGAAGCATTTTTGCGCATACGTTCTTCAAAAACTGCACCTAAAAGAACGAAGAAGAGGATGAATCCCGCACTTTCAAAATAAACTGGTAAGCCTGCAAAGAGAGCAAATAGACTATAGACGTAGGCTACCAATGTTCCTAGAGCTACCAAGGTATCCATGTTAGCATTATGTTTTTTAAAGCTAGCCCAGGCGCTTCTTATATAAGGGACTCCAGCAACTAGCATAATGGGTGTCGTAGCTAAAAAGGTGCCCCAGTGCATGACTTGGTGGCTGATACTGCCAGTCAACATACCAAGCATGAGGAGGACTAAGGGTAGTGTAAATATGCTGGTAATCCAAAAACGTTGTAAAAGACTGAGAGATTTTTTAGTTTTTTCAACAACGGTATAGGTTCCCTTTTGCATCTTCATGCCGCATGAAAATTCATGCTCACCCAAGTCTTGAGGAGTAAAACGAATGAGTTTTTCCTCATCTTGAGCGATTGGTTCTAGGATCCCTTCTTCTTCGAAGAGAATCTCTTTATAACAGTTTGAAGGTGTCACACGATGAAAGGTAATCTCAGCAGGAATCCCTTTTTGCAGTTGAATGTGGGCTGGATGGTAGCCTTTGTCTGCCGTGATACGGATTTTTTGAACACCATTTTCAAGACTTGCCTTTACAATTTCAGTCATATCATTCTCCTATTCTACAATCATCTTACCGTGCATCATATTCATTCCACAAGAGAAGCCATACTCACCTGCTTCTTCAGGAGTGATTTCAACCACATATTGGTCTCCCATTGGCAGATCAGCATGCACACCAAAGTCTGGGAAAACGATTTGGTCCAAGCAAGGTGAAGGATCTTTTCGATCAAAAATAATGCGAGCAGGTTGCGATTTTTTGAGGATAATGGTTTCTGGAGTATATCCTCCCATGACCTCCACTCGAATCTCCTGATAGCCATTTTTTTGCTGGGCTCTCTTAGCATCTTCTTTCGGTTTTTTGAAAAACCAAAAGAGGATAAAAGCAATCATTCCTAAAACAACAATAGATACAAATAGATTTAACATAGCGTCTCCTTTACATACAATTACATCTTACTTCTGCCACAGCAGTCGCTTTTTTCTCAGAAATTACTTTTTCTAAGCCTTCCAAGTCAGCTAGGGTAAAGTCACATTCTTCAATCAAATCGGCTAGTAACTGCTTCATCCTGCGGGAACAAGCTTGTCTTTGATATCCTGGACAAGTAATTTCCTACTATCTTCCTGCGTCAAAAGAGCTGAATAGATAAAGGACTTGCCCTGCTTCTCCCGAGTCAAACATTCTTTCTCCACCAAACGTGCCAAGAGTGTCTGAATCGTGGACTTGGACCAGCTAAACCTTTTCTCTAATACTTTGATAAGATCAGTACTGGTCTGCTCTCCCTGCATCCAGATAATCTTCATAACTTGCCATTCTGCATCCGAAATCTGCATTCTTATCTCCTCCAAAATTTACATTTGTCAATTATAAATATAAGTATACTCTCAAAATCTACATTTGTCAACTAAAATTCCTAAAAATTTTAAAATTTCCCTTTCCAATAGATTTTGTCTTTCATTGTGATAGAAAATACATATTATCCAAAAGAGATTTTTAAAGCTACAATTTTTTATCATTTAGCATCATTTTTCACCTGTATTATACATGATGTGTAATACAACGAAATACAAAAGAGGCTGGGACAAAAGTCCTAGCCTCTCAATTGTCTTTGGATTGTCGAGCTAGACGCAGTGGTTGAGTGGGCTCTACTACGCTGATTTCATCAGCTTTTACAGCCCTACTCAACTGTGCGGAGGTGGGACGACGAAATCGAATTCTAACGAATTAACGATTTCTGTCCCACTCTCTAAATCTCTTTCAATTTTTCGTGATAGGCGGTTAATTCTGCTTGGGCTTCTGGTGTTGTGCCTACTAGCTGGCTGCGCATGTGTGCGAGTCTGGCTTCTACTAAAACAAGCAAAATCCCTTGCAAGCTATACTTACAAGGGACTTGTGTTATTCTTGAACTTCTTTCTGGGCGGCCTTGCCTTGGTCTAGAAGGGCTTGGACGATTTTCTCATCTCGTAGTTTGACAGAATCGTTGATCATTTCTGCGGACTTGACGATGGTTGTTTCTAGTTGGGCACGTTTCTGGCGTCCCAATTCAATAGCAGCGACGATACCTTGGTTTTGAGCGACTAGACTTTCAGCCAGCTTAGTAACCGATTCGACAGCGACTGTCGGACTTTGGGCAATTCGTTCCATCTGTGGAATCACTTCCTTGCTTGTTTCAGCTAGCATCTGGAGGGCAGCATTATTAGCATTGACAATGGCATCTGCCACAACACCTGATTTCATTGATTGTTGCAAAATACCCAGTTGGGCAATGGAAAGCTTCATTGTCGGAATCGTATTGCGACGAAGCATGCCCAATTTTTGGCGCATATCAGATGACACCTTCACAAGATTGCGCATCTGAGGTGTTGTTGCCCAGGCAACATAGAGACGGCTGACATACTCGGTGTGCTGTTGTTCAAGGGTATTGACCACTTCTGCCATGCGGGCCAATTCTTGAGACTTAGTCTGGTATTCTACTGTACTTGTATCGAGTTGGTCAGCTTGAGCTTTCAGTTCTGCAGCGCGCTTGCCAGCTTCTGTCTGGCTGGCTTCGATAAAGGAAATCACTCCCACTAGATTTTCAATGGACTTGGTATTGTCCTCAATCAACATCTCAGCTGAGACGATATTTCGAGCTAGCACATCTTCTTGCTTGACCACTACGGCAGCCATGCCATCCAGCTTTTGCTCCACTGTTTTTGAGTCAAAGTAAAATTCCTGTAGCGTATTTTTACTCTTGTTAAACAATCGTTGCAAAAAGTTTGGTTTTTCTTCCAACTCAGCAATTTCAGCGTTCTTGTATTTGACTACAAAGCCTTGCAACTCACGGTTGGTATTCTTGAGTAGATCATCCACTTGGGGAATCTGCAATTTCTTTTGTTCTGACAAGATACGATTAACTGTATTATTCACACCTTCGACAGCAGATTGTCCAAAATCCAAAAGAGCGTTTTGATTGGTGACAAACTGGTCTACTAACTGGGGCACACGCGCCTTAATTCCTTCTTGCTGCTCAGGGCTCAACTTTTCAAGGAAGGTCAAGGTCTTGTCTGAGCCAGTATTGGTCTCGATGATTTGGGTTGTTTTATCCACCTTAGCTACCGTATTGTTGGCAATCTGGTCAATATCAAAATTAAACTCTGTCATGGTTACTCCTTTATTTATATCCTATTCTTTTCGATCTTTTTCGAGGATACGCAGACTGATATCAAAATCACGCATATCTGTTTCATTGAGTTCTCTCAACACTTGGTCCAGCTCAAGGTCAAATTGTTCGATGGCTGCTTTAGCTTGCTCTAAGCGTTCTTCTGCCCGATTATAGTTTAGGATTGGCCTTAATCTTTAAATAGCCTTCTAAAATCGTTTGGAATTTCTCCATTTTCAAACTATGAATAGCAGTCAGTTCTTCCTTATCACCCTCAGCAGAGGTAGCAATCTTATCTAAAATGGCCTGATGGTCAATGGCAATATTGGCCAAGGTTTGGGACAGTTCTGGAGCTAATTCCTCTGGCTCTGCATCTTCAAGATCTACCTGACTTTCTCTATCCAAACGTTCTAGCTGAACATCGATAGTTGCCCGCACTGTACGAACCTTTTTGTCAATACGGTTGTAAACATCAGCATCGATATAGGACTTGAGACGATCCGCTTCCTGATGGATTTCTCGCAACTCAATCAATACTTGATTGGCCAGACTCTTATAGGATTCTGAGCCTTTGTCTACTAAAGTTCCCTCCAATTGCTGAATATCTTTGTCCGCTTGACGAATCCGAGCTTTTAAAAGCTCAATCTGATCGTCGAGCGAACGATCCTTCAATAGGGGATAACGCCAACGTTTATAGAGACGATAACCACCATAACCCAGTAGGACACAAGCCGCAAGTGGGAGAGCATATTGAACCAAAAGGCCCAGTAAGAACAAGAAGCCCCAAAAATAGAGACAGCCTTTCCAAAAACCATTACCCGATTTCATAAACATTCCTTATTTTCAATTTATAAGTCTATTTTAGCACAAAAGACAAAAATGAGGGCGGAAAATCCTCTAGAAAAAAGTTGATTTATTTATTGTCTAATGGAACTCAGTAGCACATGTTATTATTTAAGTTGTATAGACTTAAATTACAAGTTTCAGCAATCCAGGTTTACCCAGTTAGTTCTATACGAAAAGTGAAATAAAGGCTTGAAATATCGAGGTTATATATTAGAATGAAAGCATAAAGGGAAAATAATGCTTCTAGCTTATATAACTAAAAAAGTCCCACCGTTCCAGCGATGGGGCTTTTTTGCTACCTTCTTAAAGGGTTAAGAGTTACTTGCTACGTCTCTTTATCCATAGCTTAAAAAGCTCAGATAGTACATTAACAAGTAACGGAGCTAGAAAAAGGGAAAATAATTCTAGCATATATAACTCCTCCCTTTCTTAAACTGAGGGGCTAAAATATTATACCAGATTTATATCATCAACATTACTTAATTCAAGGAAAAGGCTATATACAATAATCCCTTAGTTATGGAAAAGCTATAGAGCCTAATCTAGACGCAACTTCGCTGATTCATAGTAACCGTGAATCAGCGTATACACATACGAGAATACTGGATGGTCACCTCTGCTCTATATCTAGAACTGGTATATGTATTAATAATGCTCCAATTAAACGCTTCTTTAACTACTTTAAAATAAAGAGTGATGATATTAAGAAGCAAGACATTTTTGAAGAAGTTGTCACTGGTATTGATAACTACATCTACTTTTATAATAACAAACATTTTCAAGTTAGCTAAAAGGGCCTTGCCCCTTTTGAAATGAGGAACAAGGCCCTTGCTTATTCTTTTATTATGTCATTGTCCACCTGACAGTTAGCAGTTCCTAGTGACTACCTAATTTTTCTATGCTCTAAGCATTTTGCCAATTTTCTTGGTCTTCTTTAAAGCGTTTGAGGAGGTCAAGTCCTTCTGGTGTGATGTAACCTTCTTCTTGGGCTAGGTGAATGAGCTCACTGTAGTTTGAAAGTGTCACCAGTTTAACACCAGCATCTGCAAAGTTTTTATCTGCTTTTGGTAATTGATAGCTGAAGATAGCCACGACACCAAGCACATCTGCTCCTTCACGTTTAGCAGCTGCTACAGCTTCAAGAACCGAACCACCAGTTGAAATCAAATCTTCAACAACGACCATTTTTTGTCCTTGGGCTACACGGCCTTCGATTTGGTTGCCTGCTCCATGGTCTTTGGGTCTGCTACGGATGTAAGCAAATGGCAGGTTCATCTTGTCAGCTATAATGGCACCATGAGGAATACCTGCAGTGGCTGTTCCTGCAATTACTTCTACCTCAGGGAATTCTGCCTTGATGGCTTCTACAAAACCATTTTCAATTAAGGTGCGAGTTTCTGGATAAGCAAGCGTTACACGATTGTCCGTATAAATTGGTGACTTAATGCCCGATGCCCAAGTAAAGGGCTCTTCTGGTTTGAGATATACGGCTTGAATTTTCAATAGATGGCTAGCAATATCTTTAGCAAGTGTCATGGTGTGCTCCTTTTTATAATGTTACATGAATCTTCTTTTTAAACCCAGTCCCGTGTCCATTCTTCTTTGATAGCATGGTAGGCTACTACTGGATCTGGCGCTTGGGTAATGGGACGTCCGACTACAATGTAGTCACTTCCAATTTGGTAGGCTTGTCCTGGACTAACTACTCTTTTCTGGTCAGCCACATCTGCCCCTGCTGGACGAATACCTGGCGTCAAGCAGATAAAGTCATCGTAGGTTTCTTGCTTGATTAGCTGGGCTTCCTGGGCTGAGCAGACAACTCCGTCTAACCAGCTTCAGCTGTTTTCTTTGCATAGTGAATAACAGAGTCTTGGAGGCTAGTTTGGATATTTTGAAAGTCTTGCATTTGCTCTTCAGACGTTGATGTTAATTGGGTAACTGCAATTAGTTTTGCTTGATTCCCTAGTCCTTCACGAGCAGCTTTCATCATTTCTACTCCACCAGCTGCATGAACGTTGGTCATATCCACCCCAAGCTCAGACAAAACCTTCATGGCTGATTTGACTGTATTTGGAATATCATGTAGTTTTAAATCCAAAAATACGCTGTGCCCCAAGGATTTCAAGTAGCGAACAATTTCTGGACCAACTGCGTAGTAGATCTCCATTCCTACCTTGACATAGAGCTTTTCCTCTGCTGGAAAAAGAGCTAAAAATTCCTTGGTTGCTTGGAAACTTGGAAAATCTAGCGCTATAACTGGGCGACTTTCACGCATATCTTTCTCCTCTTATACTTTCTATCAGCCCTTCCTTTTTTGACATAAAAAAAGGAACCTGCTACAGCAAGGTTCCACGAAAAATGGGTAGTCTCCACCCTTTCACCGTTTAACCTTAGCTGCCTCTCTGGACTGCTTTAAAGGTTTTTTACTATTCTATTATTTAAAGTTAAACTTGTCAAGCAAAAACAAGTAACTGAGTCTATTCTTGTTTTTCTATAGTTGTTGACGTTTCTTCTTGCTTTTTCTTTTCTTCTTCCTGTCTTTTCTTCGCTTCTTCTATAGCCTTGAGTCTTGCTTCTTCTACAGCCATGTCGGTCAAACTATAGCTATAAATCCCAACTTCCATATCGATACCACTTGGCACGGTTAATTGAGGTTTTATCTTACTGTAATAAGGTAATTTTTTACCCAATTCAGATAGAGGAACCAGTATCTCATCCCCATCAATCATAGTAATCTTCAAAAGATCACTGGTCACTTTACTTGGTGCCAATTCAATCGTTTTGATCGCCTGCTTAATCTCTGGGCTGACTTCAGCCAGTTGTTCAATCAAGGTTTTGACTTGCTGCTCATCGTTAAAGAGTACGGACATATAGGTTTCTGGAAGACTGACTAGACTAACTGGACTGGTTTCCACCGTCCCACTAGAAAGAATCGGATAATGGTCCTCTCCAGAAACATAATAGGCTACAATCCCGTATTCCTTGACCTGGATGGTAAAATTGATCGGAAATTGATAGTGAATGTTAGCAGATTCAATCCAGTAATTTGATTTGATCTTTTCGGCGTGCTTATCTTTATTTAAAAATAAACTAATCGTATAGTCACTATCTTGAATTTCTGATAATTCTTTGATCTGCTCTACACTGGTCTGAACGTTTCCTGTCACCTCGATATTTTTAAGAGTAGCATAAGGCGTTAAAAGGTAAATAGAAAATAAGAAGACTAGGAAACTTGGAATTAAGATTGAAACTGCTCGCCATATATGTATTGCTGGAATGGAAGGTTTAGACGATTTAGGGTTGCCTTTAGCTTTTTTATCACCCTTTTCTTCCTTAACTTCATTAGTTTCATTCTCTTCTTCAATAGCTTGGTCCAAATTTCTGAGTCAGCTTCAGTAGAAGTCTCCCCCTCAGATTTAGCTACTTCTTCATCTGGAGCAGAGCCTAAGTCTTGCCCTGCATCTTCCTCTGAGTCAGTTTCAGCCTTTTCCTCTTCTTCTACTTCTTTTTCAGTTTCTTTACCTTCTCGCTCTGCCTTTTTACGTAAATATTCCTGATGTTGTTTTTGCCATTCTGACAATTCTTGGGAGCTGGTTAAGGAAGACTTAGCTCCATCTTCTGGTTTTTGGCCTATTTTTGCTTCTTGCCCAGCTAACTTGGCATCTTCTTCTGCTTTTTTTCGAAGATATTCTTGATTTCGTTTTTGCCACTCTGACAATTCCTTGCCTTGAGTGTCCTGATTCTTTCTATCCTTTGACATTAATATTCCTTATGATAAATCTTTTTTTAGTAGCTCATAAAAATCTGTCACAGATTTTAATTCATGAGAATTCTTCATTGTATTTTGATAGTTCTCTTTATTCGTCAAGAGCTTATTAACTTTTTCTTCTAGAGTAGATAAGGTCAAGTCACTCTCTTGCAATTCCTCTGCATAGCCCTTTTTCACGAAATAGGCAGCATTTTCGATTTGGTCTCCACGGCTAGCTTCACGACCTAGTGGCACAATGACATGCAATTTAGCCATAGCAAGGAGCTCAAAAATCGTATTGGCACCACCACGAGTAATGACCACATCAGCCAGATTCATGAGTGGTTGATAAAGCTCAGTCACGTAGTCAACACGATAGAGGTTTGAACTGAGTTCATTTAAACTAGCATCCCCTGTCAGGTTGATAATATTGTAGCGACTAGTTAACTCTTCCTTATGGTCTGTAACTAATTGGTTAAAGACACGCGCACCAGCAGAACCACCTACAAAGAGAAGGGTTGGTAACTTACTATCAAAATAAGTTCGGATATCCACCATTTCTTCAGGTTCTTCCTCAACTGGACCAGAAACCTTGGTCACGGCTCCAACATGCTCTACCTTAGTGAGACTAGATGCTTGCTCAAAGGTAGAGTACATCTTAGTCGCAAACTTATAGGCAATTTTATTGGCCAAGCCCATAGAGAGGTCAGACTCATGGATAAAGACTGGTACTCTGCAGACTCGCGCTGCGATAACAGGGGGGAACAGATACAAATCCACCCTTAGAAAAGAGGGCTTGTGGACGAACACGTAGCATGATAAAGAGCGATTGAAGGATTCCAAACGCAACTTTAAAGACGTCAACCATATTTTGCCATGAGAAATAACGACGCAATTTCCCTGTTGCAATCGAATGGAAGGTGACATCTAAACCTGACTTGAGAATTTCATGATGCTCAATTCCGTTTTTATCACCAATATAGTGGACTTCCCAGCCATCTTCGATGAACTTAGGCATTAACAAAAGGTTGAGGGTAACGTGTCCAACCGTTCCCCCACCTGTAAATACTATTTTTTTCATATTATCCCTTTAACTCCGCTACAGTGTCGATGAAAAGATCTCCACGTACTTCAAAGTTAGCATACATATCCCAGCTTGCATTAGCAGGACTGAGGAGAACTACATCTCCTTCTTCTGCAAGTTCATAAGCCTTGCGAGTTGCATCTGCAATATCAGTTGCGTCGACATAAGCCACACCAGCCTTATCCGCTGCACGTTTGACACGTTCTGCAGATTGGCCGAGAATGACCATTTTCTTAAGTCCAGTAATATCAGGAACCAATTCGTCAAACTCATTACCACGGTCCAAACCACCGGCAATCAAGACAACCTTGCTATTGTCAAATCCAGATAAGGCTTTTTGAGTTGCTAAGATGTTAGTTGACTTACTATCGTTATAGAATTTCACCCCATTGATTTCGTCTACAAACTGGAGACGGTGTTTAACGCCACCAAAGGCTGACAAGGTTTCCTTGATGTTTTCATTGTCAACACCACGAAGTTTAGCAACGGCAATGGTTGCAAGAGCATTTTCCACATTATGGCTACCTGGAACACCGATTTCATCAGCTGCCATTACTTTTTCACCACGGAAGTAGAGAAGACCATCTTCGAGGTAAGCTCCGTCAACCTTTTCTAGTGTTGAGAATGGTACAACAGTCGCATTTGTCTTTGTCGCAAGTTCTTTAGCTAATTCCTGGTTGAAGTTCAATACTAGGTAATCAGCCGCTGTCATATTGCTTTGGATATTCCACTTAGCTGCCACATAGTCCTCAAAAGAACCGTGATAGTCAATATGTGTTGGCATAAGGTTGGTGATAACAGCAATTTCAGGATGGAATTCCTGGATCCCCATTAATTGGAAAGAAGAAAGTTCCATGACAAGGGTATCCTTATTTGTTGCTGTCTGAGCTACTTGGCTTGCAGGATAACCGATGTTCCCTGATAAGAGGCCATTTTGCCCAGCTGCAGTCAGAACTTCTCCAATCATGGTTGTCGTCGTTGTCTTCCCGTTTGAACCCGTAATTCCTACAATTGGTGCCTCTGAAATCAAGTAAGCCAATTCTACTTCTGTCAGAACTGGAATTCCTTTTGCCAAAGCTTTTTCAATCATGGGATTGGAGTAGGGGATTCCTGGATTTTTTTCACCATTAGAGCAAATTCTTCATCTAGCAATTCCAAGGGATGCCCCCTGTTACTACTTTGATCCCATCTTCTAAAAAGACTTTGAGCAGCTGGATTTTTCCTCAAAAGGTTTGCCGTCATTTACGGTGACAATGGCACCCAACTTGTCCAAGAGACGAGCTACTGACTCACCTGATTTAGCCAAACCTAGGACTAATACTTTCTTATTTTCAAATTGATCAATTCGTTTCATATCTAGAACTCCATTTCTACTCTTACTATTTTACCATTTTTATGAAAATAAAAAAGCCACAAAGGGCTTTCTTATTTGTTTTTGTCTGTCAGAAACTATTCTACCGACTTGAGGGCTTCTAGCATATCCACCTTTCGGATATAGTGATTGACAAAAAATCCTAGGATGGTCAAAATGATACTGACTGCTAGAACTGGGATTAGATAAACTTCCCAACCGACTTTTGGTTGAAAACGGAAGTTTCCTGGCGCTATCATCTGGATTAAAAATTGATGAAGATAGAAACCAGATACCAGTCCCAAAACAATTCCTACTAGAGACAATATGATAGTCTCTCGATATATGTAGAGAGTTACTTCCTTATTATGAAAACCAAGAACCTTTATTGTGGAGAGTTCACGGATACGCTCAGCCACATTGATATTGGTCAGATTGTAGAGGATGACCATAGCCAAAAGTACAGAAACAATTACTAAGATTGCCATGGTTTGATTAAGGGAACTAGCAAAGGTCTCAAAGAGACGTATAGTCGAAGCATTTTGTACAACACTAGCAACCGCTGGCTGCTCCATAAATTGACCAGCTAATGTTTCAGTATTGTCTTGACTTTTGTCCTTGAGCTTTACTAGATAGGTATTCATCTTTGGAACCTGTCCATAAATAGCCTCATAGGTCTTTTGATTCATGTAGATATAGTGGCCGACATAGTGCTCAGTGATGGCTGCTACCGTAAATTCCTTACCGTCTATCTTAAAGGTGTCACCAAGAGTCACACCTGCTAGCTGGGCTAATTTCTCTGTCAGGATAACACCATTAGACAAGCTGAGTTTTTCCCCCTTTTTTTCTAGATGAACAAAGGGGTCCAAGTCATCCTGATCAGTGACCATGATGGTCACTGTTTGGACACCTGCATTGCCAGCATATTTTTCATCTACTTGTTTGGAGTAAATCAAGCGGTATTTGTCCACTGCGTCGGCTTGTAACTTGGTTTCCAGTTGAGCCTGGTCTGAGTCAGAAGCATGATTCCTGACTGCAAGTACCAACTGGTACTCTTGTAGATCCTTAAACTGCCTGTCGGCCACTCCTACAACAGAGGATTGGATACCAAGACCTGCAAAGAGGAGGGCTACTGAACCTGCAACTCCAAAAATGGTCATCAGCATGCGTTGTTTGTAACGGAAAATATTGCGGGCAGTTACCTTTTGGGTAAAGCTCAAATGGGACCAGATAAAGGTTATCCGCTCCAAGATAATCTTTGAGCCCTTGGCTGGTGGCTTGGGTAGTAATAATTGCGCTGCTTCTTCATGCAACTCTCTGCGAGATACAAGGTAGGCAGGTAGGACACTAGCCACTAAGCTTAGACCCAGAGCTAAGCAACTATAGGTCCAGTAGAAATACTGCTGACTCTCACCAACAATCATTCGTTCAGTAATGATATGCGAAATAGTAGGTGCTAAGATGTAATGTCCAATCAGAATTCCCAAGAAAGTCCCTATGGAACCTGCCACCAAGCCATAGATGACAAACTTGGCGATAATATCCTTACTCCGATAGCCCAAGGCCTTGAAGATACCAGCATTGGTTCTTTCCTCGTCTACAAAACGGGTCATGGTGGTAAAAGTAACCATGGCTGCAACGGCATAGAGAACAACTGGAAAGATATTCCCTACGGCACGAATACTCATGGCCGAGTTACTATACATGAGATAACCTTGACCAGTAGGAGAACTCTTGCGATTGTAGACATGATAGGTTGGCTCTGTCAGAGCATTGACCTCATCCTGACTGGTCTGCCACTTAGCTTTCACTCGACAGATCCTTTTCAGCCTGGCTTAGCTTTTCCTTTTCCTGCTTGAGTTGCTCTTTGGCTTCTTCTAACTGACTAGATGCTTGGCTTTTTTGTGGTTCTGGTAGTTGGCTCACTTGATTTTCTTGAGCTTGTAGACGCGTTTCGATTTCTTGCAGGCGACTCTTGCCAGCTGTCAAATTACTTTCAGCCTCGTCCAGTTGTTTCTTGCCCTTATCAAGTGACTCTTGAGCGTCCTTCTTCGTTTTCTCTAGCCGCGCTTGACCATTATCAGCAAGTTGTTCCTTAAGAGTCGCTTCTTCTTCCTCCAGCTTTTTTTCGTAATCGCTGGAAAAAAGATTGACATCTGTTAGACTAGCAAAACGCAGGCGGGCAATCGTGTAAACAGAGCTCTTAAAATTATCTTCAGTTACGACAGCGTAAGCTGCTAGATTCCCATTTCCACTAACGGAACTCCCCATATCTGATTTTGAAAAAATATCTGGTGAGTGGACAAAGCCTGTAATAGTATAACTATCATGCTTCAATTGAGAATTACTGCCATTCTTTTGACTCAAATGAATGACTTGACCAATCTGATAGCGATCTTTCCAAAAGTCTGCCAAAGCTAGTTCATCTTCTTTTTCAGGTAAGCGACCTTGGGTCACCTCAAATTTCGAAATCTTGTCTGTCTTAGAAAATATCCGTATGGCATTTTCACTGTTTGCTAGAGTCAAATCTGTCATATAACCAAATTCAACCTCTGCTCCTGATAGATTTTGCAATTCTTCCTGATCTGCCTGATCTAAACCATAATCTGCTATGACGGTTATATCTGCTAGATTGGCTTTTTGAATATAATTCCAAGCTGTTCGCTCCATATTGGGACTAGCAACCTTGAGACCGACCAAGGCCAAAGAACCTAACATCATCAGAGTTAGGATGGATAAAAATCGACCCTTTGAAACTGTGAAAGACTGGAGCAAGTCTTTCCAATATGTCCTTCTTTTCATATCAGTACTCCAAATCATCAATATCCTGTGGTTGAGGATTGAGGACGACACTCTTGACACTGGCATCATGCATCTGAATCACGCGATCAGCTATAGGAGCTAGAGAAGCATTATGGGTCACGATGATAACGGTGGCCCCTTTTTTACGTGACATATCTTGAAGAATCTTTAGAACCTGCTTACCAGTCTGGTAGTCCAAAGCTCCCGTTGGTTCATCACAAAGGAGAATTTTAGGATTTTTAGCCACCGCTCGGGCAATGGAGACCCGTTGTTGCTCACCACCTGACAACTGGGCTGGAAAGTTATTGAGACGGTGGCCTAGTCCAACATCCTTTAAAACCTGCTCAGGATCTAAGGCATCTGAGACTATTTCTGATGCCAGCTCAACATTTTCTTTAGCCGTTAGATTAGAAACCAAGTTATAAAATTGAAAGACAAAGCCAACATCATCTCTGCGATAGTTGGTTCTCTGATGGGATGTATAGTCAGAAATGTTAGTCCCGTCAACCCAGACTTCACCTTGATCGTTGGTATCCATTCCGCCTAGAATATTCAAAACTGTTGACTTTCCTGCTCCAGATGAACCAAGGATAATGACTAGTTCTCCCTTTTCAATCTCGAAGTTGACATCACGATTGGCAACGATTTCCGTTTCTCCAGTATGATACCTCTTATAGCTATTTTTCATTTCAATGTAAGCCATCCTATCTCCTCCTCTTCTATCCCTATTTTCATCTTTATTATAACTCTTTTAATAGCAAAAAAGCCATCTAATGATGACTTTTTTTACGGCTCATATTTTGAGAGTCTCCTGATATTCGTTTTCCCTCGTTTTTCATAGCTAACAATGATTCGGATATTCTTTCTTATTGTTGTTTACATGAAGTAATTATCAAGCGGAAATAGGAAAGCTAACACCTATTTAAAATACTCTTTTTTCGTGAACTTCCCCATCTTTCGATAAATAGAATCCCCACTAACAAAAGGATAATCAGGCAAGGAAGTAAGACTAGCCCCATGCCCCAATTTAGATTGACATTATCAATTTGCTTAGGTAATCTTCCAGACAAAATCTCCACTGAACGTAAGTAAGTAAAGGGAATCAGATGTGCAATCCTCTGAAGAGGCTGAATGGTTTGGATGCCAAACAATAAGCCAACTATCCCAATTAAGGAAATAAAGAGGACAGGCATTTTTTGCTTAAAAAAGTATGCAATCAAGTAGACGACTTCCACAATAACGATAAAAGCCAAGAAAGTTAAGAGCAAGCTAGGAAATAACACATCTTGTATCGTTCCGATAGTTACCTCTTGATTCGTTAAGCTATAGAACGGGTATGGATAATCTAACTGTCCAAAACCACTTATCAGACTTCCCACTAGAAAAGAAAAACCACAGATTCCGATAAATAGCACAGTTACATAGCCCACTCCAACTCCAAGGGAGGACATTGCAAATGTCACTTTTGAAAAAGGATATAACTGAGCTGTGTCCAGATGATTTTGATATCTTTCTGCAAATAGTTGTGTTAGCATAAAAATAATACCAATCACAAACAAGCTTGGGATGATAGCCTCTAAAATCCAGACAATCTGATCAATTCCGTGGGTCGGATAATCTAAATTGTGCGCTTTTATGTTCAAGGGATATAGGGCTTGGTAAATCTTTCGTTCGCGGTCAACCCCCATTTTTAGTTCAGAGCTAGAAGTCGGGGTATTTGATATCCTTTCATAATTCTTCTCTTCATCTTGCCACTGCAAATAGTAGGCTTCTTTCCATCGCCCTTCTTTTAATAAAGTCAGAATTTCTGTCTTTTGAGTCAAAAGATTTTTTTGCGATTCTAAATTATTTTTAACAATCTGGTATTCATCCGAGCTGGTGTCAGACATTTGGGAGAGTTTCTCTTCATATTCATTGATGACTCTCTCACGGTCTACAAGACTAGTTTCCAACTCTCTCTCCAAGCTGACGGAGTTTGCAGTCCGACTATTGAAATAAAAGGTAACACCGAGTACAGATACAAATAAAGCTAAGACAATCCAATTTAAGCGACTTTTGAAAACTTTTTTCAATAAAAATAGACTAACATCTTTCATAAACTAAACCTCTTCTATCTGTCCCTGACGAATGGTTACTACTCTATCGCAGACATCAACTAGTTCTTCTTTGTAGTGGGAACTTAAAAGAACCAGCTGCTCTTGTCTATCGATTTCTGCTAGCCTATCAAAAAACTTCTGTCGATAATACTCATCTAAGCCATTTGTAATCTCATCCATAAGCCAGCATTTCGCCTGACTGAGGAAATACATGGCAATCACCAAGCGTTGCTTCATCCCTAAGGAATACTTGCGAATGGGAAGACTGATATAGTCAGACATTTCCCAGTAATCAATTTCATCCCCCAAGTTCAGCCCTGACTTCCAGATGTTTTTGATAAGGTGAAGATAGTCCATCCCACTTAAGTTTTCATCCAGCCATTCAATACTCTCATAATAAAACAAAGAAGGAGAGACTGCGATATTTCCGCTACTTATAGGAATTAAATTGCTAATGGCGCGGAACAGGGTCGTCTTTCCAGATCCATTGATAGCAAGAAGACCATAAATCCTACCTTTCTCAAAGGTGAAATCTACATCTTGTAAGATGACTTGTCGCGTTTTTAAGGTCACATGAGTAAGCTGCAACATATCTAGCCCTCCTTTTTCTCACTCTTTAACGATTAAAAGTCTCCGCTGTAGTAGAATATGATCTCATAACGATAGAAATTCCAGCCAGAACCAACTTTATATTTCATAATGAGATCACTACGAGATGTTAATATAGCTATGTCTGTGGTAATTCATACTAGACTTATAGTAGGTATTCCAATCATACCGATAACTTTTGAGAACGTTCACAGCAGATACACTGGACTGAAAAAGACCAATAGATAACAAACTAGCTATTAAAACGACTTTGGCTGATTTTTCATGTTTTTCATTGCATTTATATCATTTCTATTGGAAACGCTTTTATTATATCATTTTTCCCGTTTTTATACAACAGTTCTCATTTGTTTTAATAATATATAACACTTAGAAGTTAGCTAGTCATACTTTCTAAAAATAAGATTGTTTAACTATCATAGAGAAAATATGGGATGTGATTTCATTTGATAAAATGGCTTAGGCTAAGACTAGCCTTGGTTTAGCTGACTAAACATCCCTGTTGTCAAATAAAAGGTAGTTAAGGAACAAGGAATAAGAAAACAGCTCTGTCTTATACTCAATGAAAATCAAAGAGCAAACTAGGAAACTAGACGCAGGCTGTACTTGAGTACGGCAAGGCGACGTTGACGCGGTTTGAAGAGATTTTCGAAGAGTATTATACTTTCTTGTTGTTCACTACAGTTGACAATGAGCCAAAAAAACGAACAAGACCAGTCTCTGTAGATCAGAAAACTAGTTTTGTCCGCTTCTTATAATCAAGATTAGTTTATTAATCTAATCTCTATGATTTTGATGCTTGTACATCATCTTATTGATCGTCTTTTTTCTTTCCCATTGCAAACATACCAAGAAGTGCTCCAACAACACCTACAGTTGCAAGGGTAGCATTTTCTTTAGTGCCTGTCTCTGGGAGAATTTGGTGACTACTTGCAGGCGCTTTATAAGTTCTGTCTTGTGACATAGCTTGAGCTACTAATGACTGCTCTACCTTGTAACCAGACAATTCGTGAACAGCTGCTTCTCCTCCATTCACACCACCAGTAAATTCTGGGATTTCATGGACAGTTGCTTCTGCAGCATTGACACCACCAGTGAATTCTGGAACTTCATGAACTGAACCTTCTGCTCCATTAACGCCACCAGTAAATTCTGGGACTTCTACTACTGGGGCTGGGGCATCACCTGTTGTGCCAATTGCTCCTGTGTACTCTGGAACTTCTACTACTGGGGCTGGCTCGTCACCTGCTGTGCCAATTGCTCCTGTGTACTCTGGAACTTCTACTACTGGGGCTGGCTCATCACCTGCTGTGCCAATTGCTCCTGTGTACTCTGGAACTTCTACTACTGGGGCTGGCTCGTCGCCTGCTGTTCCAATTGGATCAGTATATTCTGGGACTTCTACTACTGGGGCTGGCTCATCACCTGCTGTTCCAATTGCTCCTGTGTACTCTGGAACTTCTACTACTGGGGCTGGCTCGTCGCCTGCTGTTCCAATTGGATCAGTATATTCTGGGACTTCTACTACTGGGGCTGGCTCATCACCTGCTGTTCCAATCGGACCTTTGTATTCTGGTACTTCTACTGTTGGAGCTGGTTCGTCACCTGCTGTACCAATAGTTCCAGTGAATTCTGGGACTTCATGGACTGAGCCTTCTGCTCCATTCACACCACCAGTGAATTCTGGGACTTCATGGACAGCTGGGTCTGTCTTACCAGATTCAACTTCTTCTTTCTTCAATTGGATTCGATACTCTTTAACGTTCTTACCACTTTCTGAAACAAGACGTACCAAGACTGGAAGTTTATCATCACCACTATCAACAACTGTCGCCGCTACGTTTTCACCAGCTTCCACTGTCACTTTAGGACGGTTTCCACTATAGGTTACTTGATAGTCAGCACGATCTTCTGAGAAGTCAGCAAGCTCTCTACCATCCACAAGAAGTTTAGAAGCTGTATTGTCCTTAGGTGCTTCACTTGGTGCGATAAAGGCCATTTCAGCGATAGCCACACCCTTCTTGTCTGCTTTTCTGTCCATGCGCCATCTCATAGCTTTAGCTTTGACTGGTGCAAAGGTTACATGGATGTCAGTTCCTGCTTGAATCTCTTGATCAGCACGGTATTCAACTTTCTCCCAGTTAGAAGGAGTGTTGAATGGGTGATCAGGATCGTATGGTTGGTAGTTAGAGTAATATTCAGGCGAATTAAATTCTGGACCAACATAGCGCTCTAATACGAGTTTAGAAGGTGCATCTGTTCCACCATCAGCAAAGAAGCGAATTTTTCCTTCAGCTACTGTACGTTCAACAATCTTACCAGCTTCTCTAAAGATAACCCCTACTGAAACTTCAGGATTAGAAGATGGAGTTGGGGACCAGTTAGTCCAACGACGAGTTTCATCATCTGAACCATCGTTGACATAGTCCACACGGTCATGAGAATTTGGATCAATGTCATTGGTTGCTGAAGCAAATGAGCGGTTGCTGTCATCATCGAAGTCTGGGTTGTCTGATAGGTTTTCACCAAGTTTGTCTGTCACACGTACAGCCACTTCAGCAGTTAAATCAGTACCCAAAACGCGACCATGAACTGTAAATTCACCAGCTTTATCAAGTTTTTCTGCTGGAACTGCTTCCCAGTCAACAGCCAAGTCCTTAACTTCATAGCCATCTTTTCCTGTAAAGTAAACAGGTACTTTTGTTGGCAATTCAAGCGCTTGTCCTTTTGCAACTAGACGTGAAGACTTAGCAGCAACCAGAGGTTTACTTGCTAGCAAATCTTTATCATTTGTAAAGTGTAGACGGTATTCACCTAGGATGTCGCCATTTTCAGCCTTAACAACTACGCGTACTGGATCACCTTCACGTACGCTTGGAACAACTGTAGCGATACCATTTTCAGTGACGCTTGCTGTAACAGCTGGTAGGTTACCCTCCTTAGCTTCAAGGTAGTAGTCAGTCAAAGCAGGGTTAAATCCTGGTACTTCTTTTCCGTCAACTTGAATCTGTGCTTGAGCTTTCTTAGCTGGAGCTACTTGTTTAGAGAAGATTTGCACTTCTGTGATCGAAGTACCCCATTTTCCATCTGGTCGAACCATACGGATACGGACTGCATAAGTATTAACTTTATCAAAGCTAAAGTGAGTCATTTCTCCAGCTTTCAATTGATCTGGAGCCTTAAGATTAGTCACTTGTTTCCAGTTGTTAGGATTGTTAAAGACATGATCTTCTCTAGCAACAAAACTTGGATCCTTAGGAACTGTTGGAACTTCTGAACCAACATAGTATTCGATCACGTAAGACTTAGGTGCACCAACACCGTGATCCTCATGGAATCCTACATTAAGATTGTCCACTGAACGCTTAGACAAGATTCCAGAATCTCCAAAGAGTACCCCTACTGATGCTTCACTAGTGCGGTTCCAGTTTGTCCAACGGTTAGCTGGTTGGTTATTATAAGAAATCAATTTATCATTGACATTCGAAACTGGGTCGCTAGGATTTGAATCTGATGCAAAGGCAAGTGGCAATTCTGAACCCGTCCATTGGTCAGAGATATTAGCACCGGTTTCTGTCTGAGCAGATACACGAACATGAAGTTTTGTCGTTAACGTTGTTCCTTCAACATGTCCAGTAACAGTGAAGCTACCTTCGTTTGCATACTGGCTTGGATCGATAGCATCCCATGTCACCTTAGCTGAAGAAACTTGACCAGTTGAATGGTAAGTACGAACACTTTCTGGAAGTTGCGGAGCCTCAGCTACTGGTGTTGTTGCACTAACTTCTTCAACAGCAATAATACCTTCAACAGATACTTTGGCATGAGCCTCTTGGTCTATACCTTCTACTTTACCAAGAACATCAAAGCTATGATACTTAGCAAGGTCTTCCTTAGCAACTGCTTGCCAAGTAACCTTATGAAGTTTTGGAAATCCTTTGTCATACTCTACTGTCACAGTATCAGGAAGGTTCGGTTCTTGATTCAATCCTGTAACTACGCTAACTGGGCGAACGGCTTGAACAACTTTCTTCTCAGTATTAGCCTGGATATTCAAGTCAACTTGACCTTCTGCTCCTTCAAACTGAGCTTTCAAAGTCACCTGCCCTGGTTTATGCAATTCTAGCATACCTTTACGAACGGCAACATTTCCCTCACCTGAAGTTGAGAAGCTAACCTTGTCGGCCTTCAAAACTGCCTGCGTACCATCTTGGTAGTGAGCCAAGACCTTGATACCGACCGTTTGGTCTTCTTTAAGTGCAGACTCGTTCTCTACCTCTAAGCTTAAACGCTCAATTTGTGGAGCTTCTTGTAGGAATTGGATAGCATATGTTTGAGGTTCCCCACCATCATTAGGTTGAACATGGATAATTGCGCGCATACCAGTCGCTTCACTAGCTTGAATAACAGTCACTTCCGCATTTTCAGCTGTAGCTTTAACCTCTGGCAAAGCTACGCCATAAGCAAGTTTATGGTATTTTACTGGTTGCTCAGTTGAAAGACCTTCTACAGATTGGTCGGCTACGGTTACACTTGGAACTACTGGTGCAGATGCTTGACCTTCTGCGACTACAAAGGTCGCATCGATTTCATCTTCACCTGAAATTCCTTTAGCCTGGATACGAGAGCCTGGGATAGCTAATTTCGCTTGATCTTCAGCTGCAACTTCCCACCTATCAACGTCATAGCTTCCTAGAGTACCATCTGATAATACGTAAGATACAGATTTGTCAACTGAGTTTAGGTCTGTATTTGGAGCAATTCTCTTAACTACAGGTAATTCTGCTTCGAGTGCTAAGACTTCAACACGCGCTTCTACATCACGACCATCTGCCACACCTTTAACAGTAAATACCAGGTTGGTTGACATCAACTGCGGACCATTCTACTGGAAGTTTTGCACGGCTACCATCACTATAGATAAATCCTACTTTTGAAGGCATTTTCGCTGCTTGACCAATAACTGTACGTACTTTAGGCACTTCTGTACCTAAGACAGTTTTTTCCTCTTGGTCTTTCTTACCTGTGAAGATAGTTGTTTGACCAGATTTCAAGAAATCAGAGTGGGCAGTCAAGGTGAATTTACCTGCTTGCTCAGTTGATTTGACAATCACAACACCCTTACCATTAAAGGCTTTGCGAATCCATGAACCATCTGCTTGTTCTTTGTAACGTTCACGGCTGGCTTGTTCCCCGTTATCCACACCGACAATCTGACCTTGTCCATGCAACTGGAAGCGTACAAGATTATTAGCAGTTGGTACTACATTGCCATCACGGTCTACAATTTCGTAGTAGATATAAGTGAGGTCTTTTCCATCAGCTGCGATAGCATGTTCTTCTTTGACTAAGCGAACTCCTGCAGGTTCTCCAGCAGTCGCAATCTTATCACGAGCAATGATATTACCAGCTTCGTCACGAGCTACTGCTTCCAAGGTTCCAGGTTGATAAGCAACTTTCCATTCAAGGTAAAGTTCATTAGCATTAGCACCCTCTTGGTAAGTACGTCCATCACTTGTTTGTTTTTTGTTAAATGTCTTCTTGCCTAGAGTTTCACCATTCAAGAATAGTTCTACACTTGCAGCATTAGAATAGGCACGGACTGGAATCTTACCATCAGCATCCGCTACATTCGCTTTTAGAGTAGGATCTTCCCAGTTCCAGTGAGGAAGTAGGTGAACCATTGGTTTCTTCTGAGCAGAAACCCATTGGCTTTGGTACAAGTAGTAGTCATTCTTTGGAATGCCGGCTGTATCTACGATACCAAAGTAAGAGCTCTTAACTGGTGTGTTGTTTTGGTTGTGCCATGGAGTTGGTTCACCAATATAATCTGTACCTGTCCAGATAAACTGACCTGCATAGCCTGCATTATCACGGTCAAAAGTCCATGAAGCTGTTGCAGTTTTACCCCAACCAACACGGTCATTACCATAGTCTGACTGCTCATAATTACGATAAGCTTGGTTGCTATGCACCAATTCACGTTCTGGACGGAAATAGCTTCCACGTGTTCGAGTTGCAGAAGAAGTTTCTGAACCGTAAATCAACCAGTTTGGATGTTTGGCACGAAGTTTCTTGTAGTTGTCTTCTGAATAGTTAAATCCAACCGCATCCAGTTCGTCAGCGATTTTTTCATGTCCACCGCTACCATCACCGAAGCGGAATTTATCTGCTCCCATTGTAACATAGCGAGTCTTGTCAACGTCCTTGATAACCTTAACCAAACGCTTAACAGTCGCTAAAGAATGTGGATCTCCTGAAGCTTCACCGATTTCATTACCGATAGACCACATGAAGATAGCTGGGTTATTCTTACCTCTCTCGACCATTGTACGCAAGTCGAAATCAGACCATTTTTCACCTTTTCTAGCTTCTGGGTGGGTTGCATCTTTTTCAAAGAAACGTCCGTAGTCATAGGGTTTCTTACCACCATACCAAGTATCAAAAGCTTCTTCTTGAACCAACAATCCAAGTTCAGCAGCAATTTGCAAGGTTTGCTCACTAGCTGGGTTGTGGGTTGTACGGATGGAGTTGACCCCCATATCCTTCATCTGTTTAAGACGACGGTATTCTGCCTTGTAGTTTTCTTCTGCTCCTAGAGCCCCATGGTCATGGTGAAGAGAAACACCATGGAATTTCATTTTTTCGCCGTTAAGAGAGAAGCCTTCGTTTGGTGTCCAGTTGTAGTAACGGTAACCAAACATATCTTTCTTCGCATCAACTAACTGACCATCACGATACACACGCGTTACCAATTCGTAGAGAGCTGGTTGGTCGCTGAGAACTGTCCAAAGTTTTGGTTTCTCAACTTGCAAGATAGCATTCAGGCTAGTTGACTGATGAGCTTTCAAGACTTGGCTAGCTGTACGAACTAAGTCACTTACTGCTTGTCCTCCACGTTCGATGATTTGATACTCAGCTACGATTTCGTGGTCTTTATCATCAGTATTGACGATCTTACTTGATACGTGAGTGTCAACCTTACCATTTTGTTGTTTTTCAAGCTCTGGAGTTAAGATGGTTGTACCGTTTTTGGCAACATGCAATTTGTCTGTCACTTGAAGAGTAACATCACGGTAGATACCACTTCCTGAGTACCAACGGCTACTTGGTTGTTTATTGATTGCATGAACTGCAATGACGTTTTCACGACCGTCTTTATTGAGATAGTCAGTGATGTCATAAGAGAATTGGTTGTAACCATTTGGATAGTGACCAACTAATTGACCATTTACATAGACTTGTGAATCCATATAAACCCCATCAAATGTAATGCGTACATTCTTGTTGAGATCTTTTTCATCTAGTTTAAAGGTCTTGCGATACCAAGCGTCACCTCCATTAAGTTGCCCACCTTCGTTTTGGGCAGGTGAATTATGATCAAATCATTAAAGATACTCCAGTCATGTGGAAGATCTAATTTCTTCCAGGTGCTGACATCAGCATCTGGCTTGACAGCCTCTTTAGAATTGGCATTAAGTTTAAAGTGCCAGTTTTGGTTAAATTCTAATTTGCGATCATCGATCAACTGTTTTACCTCATCATTAGTTGCGGGTTTGAGCTCTGGTTTTTCTGTTTGAGCAGATTGATCCTGAGTCACAGCTGGAGCTTGCTTTTCTACATCAGAGGTTTCTTTTTTCTCAGGAGTAGTCTCAGTAGTTGGGGCTTCCACTTTTTTCTCTACTTCATGATTAGTTTCTACTGCTTCACTGTTAACAGTTTCTGTTGTTACAGGTTGTTCAGAAGCTTTTGAATCTACAGCTTCCTCTTTAGGAGTTTCTTTCTCCACTTTTTCTGTAGCAACAGCGACTGGAGTTTCATCCGCAGATACAGTACTTGCACTAGCTAGATTTGCCCCAAATAATACCGAACAAGTACCAATGACTACTGAGCAAGTACCTACCGTAAATTTACGGATACTATAAACTCTTTTACGATTCCAATGATCTTTTCTCATAAGATTCTCCTTTTTAGTAACCGCTTCCATTTGTAAAAAGGAAAGCGCTTAACTTTTGTTGTATAATACTTTTATTCTATAAAATAATATAGGAATTTTCAATAGTTGCCCTATAAAATTCATACTTTTGAATGTTTTTTCTAAAATTTGTAGAAAATTATAAAAAGCTGAATGTACATTTAATTTAATTACCCAAGAAGCTGTCCCACTATAGGACAGCTTCTTGTTTTTTTATGCATCTAAAGTCACATAATCCCTTCATTTTTTGTAACTAGATACTTGTTGCAGTTGATTGCTTTATTTCGAAACAGTAATGATAAATCCATCTGGCAAGATGACTTGCTGACCATCTTCAAACTGGCAATGATTCGCTAAATCAACTGAATCTCTGTCTAAAATATATTTCTCAGAAGACTGATTAAAGATGGCTTGCACTTCTTTTCCTTGGTAATTCCACTTCAAGGATAGGACATCTAGTTTCACTTCTTCCAAGCGATAATTTCCATGCTGGATCATACTTACAACTTCCTTACGAACCTTGATTAATTTCTTCATAAAATTCAGCATGTCATTGTCTTCAGAAACACGGTCCCAAGGCATGACACGACGGCAATCAGGGTCTGGTCCACCTATTAATGCAAGCTCTGTTCCGTAATAGATACAAGGGGTCCCTTTTTGAAGATAGAGGAAAGTTAGGGCAGCCTTGACATGCTGGATATTTCCTTTGGCAGTTGTAAGGATACGCTCTGTATCGTGAGAATCCAAAAGGTTAAACATCACCTCTGAGATTTGTTGCTTGTAGTACATAGACTGGCTGTTGATTTCTGAAATAAACTGCTCCGTCTTTTTACGCTGACGCAAGAAATAATCCTTGATACTTTCAGAGAGTGGGTAGTTCATGACCGCATGGAACTCGTCCCCTTGTAGCCAAGGCTGAGAAGTATGCCAGATTTCACCTAAAATATACAAATCAGGCTTTTTAGCTAGAACTGCCTTTCTAAAATCTTTCCAGAACTGATGGTCAATTTCATTGGCAACGTCCAAGCGCCAAGCATCGATATCAAAATTTTCAATCCAGTAAGTTGCAACACTGAGAAGATAGTCCCTAACCTCCGGATTAGCTGTATTCAACTTAGGCATATAGCTAGCAAAGGCAAAGGTATGATAAGGGAGTTGTCTTGGATTCTGAAGTTTATCCTCAGTAACTGGGAATTCTTGGATATGGAACCAATCTTTATAAGGTGACTTTTCGCCGTTCTTTAGAACATCCTGCCATTGGACTGACTGGTTGCCAATATGATTAAATACTGCATCTAGCATAATCTTGATACCACGTTTGTGGGCTTCCTCGACTAGATTACGAAAGACTTCCTTGTCTCCAAAGTGACGGTCAATTTCAAAATAATCCGTCGTATCATACTTGTGATTTGTCGTTGCTTCAAAAATCGGACATAGGTAAAGTCCAGTGATTCCCAAATCTTTAAGATAGTCTAAATGGTCAATAATCCCTTGTAAATCTCCACCAAAAAAATCATCCATGTTAGGTGCAATGGCAGCATCCCACTCTCGAGCTCCATCTGGAGTCAAATTAGGATTTCCATTAGCAAATCGTTCTGGGAAAATCTGATACCAAACGGTATTTGAAACCCAGTTAGGAACTTGGCAACCGTCAATTTTGTGAATATAAGGAAGCTTCAAGCCATTCCCTTCAGCATCCAAGTTTTCTTGAGTATGTTCTACACACCCCTTATCACCGTAAAAAACACCCTGACCTTCCTCATCAAGGATCTCAAAGAGATACTGAATGCGAGCGAAATCAACCGATACCGTAACTTGCCAATAGTCAAATAGGGCATCTGAGGTTACTTTGGTCATTTCTTTCTTAGCTTCATACTTATCCTCAATGAAAATAAAGGGATCTCCATAGTGTAAGATAACCTTCTGGACATCATTTTTCTTCGTTCTAATTCGGATATGTAGCTGACCTTCTTTGTAAAGATAAGCATATTCTGATTCTGGTCTATGATAAATGGCTGTTAATTCCATCATTTGTCTCCTAAAATTAATAAAACGCAAACGTTTTCATAATTGCTAGTTCTAGTATACTATTTTAGCTGTTTATTTGCAATTTTTATACTAGTTTTACGATAGGTATATTGATGGACAAGGGTAAAATTGAGTAGACTCTTTTTGAGCTTTAAAAAGAGAGTTTCCATGAACTGGAAAACTCTCTATCATTACGAATCAGATGATTAGAATAAATGCTATTTAATATCTTTAATCTTCTAAAATGAAAATTTCTTCAACATGTAGTTGTAGCAATCTTGCAATTTTCATTGCTAGTTCAAGTGTAGGATTGTACTTGTCATTCTCGATAGCAATAATGGTTTGTCGACTAACTCCTAATATTTTTGCCATATCTTCCTGACGTAGTCCTTCAGACTTTCTTAGCTGTTTGATATTATTTTTCATACAGCATTAGTATTTCTGAAAACAATAAATGCCAATTGCCAAAACTACGATAAGGATAACAACCATCAAAATCACTCCTTGAACAAGTTTATTTGGTTCTTTAAAATCCTCATCACCGTCAATCATTTTCTGTTTTATGGCAGTTTGTGCAAATCCTTGAACACAAATAGATAAACATAAAATCAGACATGGTAACATTTCAAGTTTAATGCCTTTTGTAATAGATTGATAAATATTAAATACTGTCCATCCACATAAGCCAAATAGAGCCATTTTATAACCCCATTCCTCAGAACGTAGCTGAATCGCTCTGTCCATTTCATCCATTTTTCTCATAGTCCTGTTTCTCCAATCCGTCAAAATAATGTCAAGAGCTCTTTACATTTCTTATTATACTCTAAATCGATAAAATGTCAAGATATTTTAACATTTTTAATTTTTTTATTTTCTTCATCTATTCTAAGAATATTACTAACTCAGTCTCACATCCTAGTCAATCTGACAAAGGGCAAGTTCTTTTAATCCTATTTTATCTTGATTTCATAAGCTTCGGCTATAGATATACTTTCAGTTATGTTAGACTCGAAGTTTATCCTCTCTTTTCTGCTTTCTTATCTCTATTTATACCTTAAATGGGCTTAATCGTTATAAACTGCCTGTTTATCATGAGATATTTGTCTACAAATTGACAACAGAAAAAATAAAAAGCCATTCCTCAAGGGAACAGCTTTCTCACTTATAATTAAAAGTTTCTCCAGCTAACTTATCTGCTAACTTGGGAAAGAGAGTATAAAACTTGTGGGCTAGATTGAGTAAGACTGGAAGATTAAGCTCTCGTTTATTTTTTCCTATGGTCTTAACGATTTTTTTCGCTACTGCATCTGGCTCGAGTAGGAAGCGATCGACCGATTTGAGGTAGGTCCCATCTGGGTCTGCCTGGTCAAAAAATCCTGTACGGATAGGTCCTGGATTAACAGTTGTCACATAGACACCATAGGGCATGAGCTCAAGGCGAAGAGCATTTGAAAAACCGATAGCCGCAAACTTAGTCGCTGAGTAAAGGCTAGACTTAGCAGTCGCAATCAATCCTGCCATGCTGACGATATTGATGATATGGCCTTTTCGAATCTCCTTCATACGAGAAGCAACCAAACGAGACAGATTCATGAGAGCAAAAGTATTGACTTCAAACATTTGATGAATGTCTTGATTAGAAATCTTGTCAAAATCTTCAAAAATCCCATATCCAGCGTTGTTAATCAAGACATCAATCTTGCCATAACGAAGATAGAGGTCAGCTACCAATCCTTCTAAGGCTTGAGCGTCGGTAATATCAATTTCAATCAATTCTGCCTGAGGATGATTTCCGTATAGCTGAACTAGTTTTTCCTTATCTCTGCCGAGTAAGATGAGTTGGTCATTTGGCAAGAGTTTGACCATTTCTTGGGCTAGACCACCGCTAGCACCTGTAATGAGAATGGTTCGCATGATTCTCCTTTCTCTAGAAACTAGATTTCCACTTCTTCAAGGTCTTTAACCACATGGACATTTTCAAATCGTTGCAGCATCTTTCTTAAGCTGGCTGATATCTTTTGAAAGGAAACGGGCGCTAATATGGTTAAGCAAGAGTCGCTTAGCTCCCGCTTCTACTGCAATTTGAGCAGCCTGCATATTGGTTGAGTGACCATGATTGCGGGCAATCTTCTCATCACCCTTGCCATAAGTGGACTCATGGACAAGGACATCCGCATTGATTCCAAGACGCACACTAGCATTGGTTTTTCGAGTGTCACCTAAGATAGTGATAATCTTACCTGGACGTGGCGCTGAGATATAGTCTGCTGCCTTAATCTCGGTGCCGTCTTCTAGGATGACATCCTGACCGTTTTTGATTTTTCCAAAGAGTGGTCCAAATGGTACACCGGCAGCCTTTAATTTTTCAGCATCCAGAGTGCCTTCTAGATCCTTTTGCATGACACGGTAGCCCACACAGAAAATAGTGTGATCCAACTCTTCCGCATAAACTGTAAATTTATCGGTTTCAAGAATTTTCCCTAGAGAATCTTGGTCAAATTCATGGAAATGAATCTTATAGGGCAGGCGTGAACCTGACACACGTAGACTAGTCAAGACAAAAGACTTGATACCTTGGGGACCATAGATTTCCAAATCTGTCTGCTCTTCATTGGCCTGAAAAGCGCGGCTAGAAAGGAATCCTGGCAAACCAAAGATATGATCTCCATGCAAGTGTGTGATAAAGATTTTGCTGACCTTACGTGGTCGAATTGTCGTTTCAAGAATGCGATTTTGCGTACCTTCTCCACAGTCAAAGAGCCAAACTTCGTTAATCTCGTCCAAGAGTTTCAGAGCAAGACTTGAAACGTTGCGGGCTTTAGAGGGCTGGCCAGCCCCCGTTCCTAAAAATTGAATATCCATTCGATACTTTCTAATTAATCAATATATAACATAGCGGTGCGGTTTTCCGAGCGATAATAAAGCTTGCCAGAAAAAGCTCTAGCTTCTTGTAGTAAATCCTCTTGGCTGTAGCCTTTAAGTCGCTTTCTTCCATCTGCCAAGGTTTCCAAATCTGTCAAAGCTGTAAGATTTTCCACGTTAACAACATCCTCTTCTCCAATCGCCTTCATGTAAATCTTCCCAGACTCCACAAAAACTAGCTGATGGGGAAAAATTTGCGCAATCTCAAAAAAAGTAATTCATCCGTAATTGCTTCCTCGTTCTCTGAGAAAATGCGACCTAGTCCTTCTTTCTCGTAGCAAAATCCAAAGGATTTACCAGATAGATTGAGGCGAATAAAGGGCTTGCTTTCTTCCGTGAAACTTGGTTCAACATTGTAAAGATTTAGTTCTTTACTGACTTCCGCAAAATAATCGGTCGCAGCCTCTGGGCTCTTTTTTTGGTAGAGCTCGGCAAAGTAGGCATTCACTACGCTGGGTGGAGGTGTAATGAGGGCTAGTTGCTCCTGGTCAGATTTACCAGCTAAAAGCTGATCTAGATATACTTTATCTAAGCTGGTATACCCACCATACTTGAGAGCTAATGTTTTGATATCAATCATAAAATTCCTCTAATCTCCATTTGTTTTTCTCAGCAATGTAGCCTGTGATGACTTGACCATCATCTTGGTAGTCCCGTTCTTCTAGAATCGCAACACTTTCTAAATCATGAATCTTGTAAGATTTGGAAAAAGGCACGCGCAGGGTAAATGGTTCAAAAATTTCCTTGATCTTCTCTAGCAATAAAGCCTGTAACTGCTCTCGACTATCTTTAGACTTTGCCGAAATCAGAGCATATGGCGTTTGAGTGGGCGTGAAATCCTCTACCAAATCCGCTTTATTATAAAGGGTTAAGCGAGGAATATCCTCCATGTCCAAGTCTTTCATGATGGAGAGAACTGTTTTTTCATGTTCCTCATGATAAGGATTGCTAGCATCGATGACATGGACCAAGAGATCTACATGCTTGCTTTCTTCAAGGGTTGACTTGAAACTTGACACCAACTCTGTCGGCAAGTCTTGAATAAATCCAACGGTATCTGTCAAGGTTACCTGTAGATTGCCCCCCAGATGGATGCTTTTAGTTGTTGCATCTAGAGTTGCAAAAAGCTCATCTGCTTCATACTGAGTCTTGCTGGTCAAAGTATTCATAATAGTTGATTTCCCAGCATTAGTGTAACCTATCAAACCAATCTTAAAGGTACTTGACTCCAAACGTTTTTCTCGAACTGTCGCTCGATTTTTCTCAACCACCTTGAGTTGACGTTCGATATCTGTAATCTGGTTGCGAACACTACGACGGTTCAGCTCCAGCTGACTTTCACCTGGACCACGGGAACCAATTCCCCCTGCCTGACGGCTGAGCATAATCCCCTGACCAACCAAACGAGGCAAGAGATACTTGAGTTGTGCAAGATGAACTTGTAGCTTACCTTCATGGCTTCGAGCTCTCATGGCAAAGATATCTAAAATCAACTGCATTCGGTCAATGACCTTGACACCTAAGACTTCCTCTAAATTGACATTTTGACGAGGTGTCAGACGGTTATTGACGATGACAGTCGTGATTTCTTCTGCGTCCACCATTTGAGCAATCTCTTCCAACTTTCCAGAACCAACAAAGGTCTTGGTGTCATATTTTTCACGTTTTTGTCTGTAACTATCTACTACGACCGCCCCAGCTGTCTTGGCTAAACTAGCCAGTTCTTCCATGGAGAGGTCAAAATTATCCATGCCCTGAAGTTCAACTCCAATCAGCAGGACTCGCTCCTCTTTTTTCTCCGTTTCAATCATTTAAAAACTCCTCAATCTGGCTTAAAATACGGTCTTTCACACCAGATTCTCCTATCTGATAAAAGGTCACCTGCATACGATTGCGGAACCAGGTCAGCTGACGCTTGGCAAATCGACGAGTTGCCTGCTTGAGACTATCACTAGCTTCTTCCAAGGATTGCTCCCCTCGAAAATAAGGAAAGAGTTCCTTATAACCAATGCCTTTAGCAGCTTGAACATCTGGATAATGGTCAAACAGCCACTTAGCTTCATCCAAAAGTCCAGCCTCAAACATCAAATCCACTCGGTAATTGATACGCTCATAAAGCTGACTACGTTCATCATCCAAGCAAATAATCAGTGGTTCATACAAGGTCTCTTGATTTTCCAAATCCTGACCAAAATGGGCAATTTCCAAGGCACGCATGGCACGACGACGATTAAACTGGGGAATTTCAAGGCCTGCTTGCTCCACCAGATGGGCTAACTCTTCATCTGAAAAAGGTTCCAAACTAGCACGATAGGCTAAAATATCTTCATGAGGTGTTTCCCCACCTAAATGATAGCCCTCTAACAAACTCTGGATATATAGTCCTGTTCCACCAGCAATAATAGCAAGCTTGCCACGACTGTGAATATCCTCAATGGCTGATTTGCTTCTGAAACAAAATCAAAAGCCGAGTATGACTCGGTTACCTCTCTAACATCGATTAAATGATGGGGAACAGCAGCCTGCTCCTCGGGACTAGCCTTGGCTGTCCCAATATCTAGTCCTCGATAGATTTGTTGGCTATCTCCACTAACCACTTCGCCATTAAAACGCTTAGCAACTTCAATGGCTAGGGCTGTCTTTCCAACTGCAGTCGGTCCAACAATCACAATTATTTTGCTTTTCATCTTTTTTCCTTGAAAAATTCCCATTTTTTCGTTACTATTATTATATCATAAAAAGGTCAGTCAGAAAAATGCAACCTCTTGAAGAGGCTGGCTGATATATAAGTTAAAGGAGGAATACTCATGGCTAAAGGATTCGCTAAAGGTCTTGTAACAGGTGTCGCAGGAACTGTCGCTGCAGTTGCAGGTGCAGTTTATGCAGTTAAAAAGAAAGTGATCGAACCAGAAGAACAAAAAGCAGCTTTCATCGAAGAAAATCGTAAGAAAGCAGCTCGCCGTCGCGTATCACGCTAATCAGTAAAAAAGAAGTTGGATTTTCCCAACTTCTTTTTGTGTTATTAAATTGCCAAGTCAAACTTCAACTGTGGTTTCACAGGATCATAGTCAACCAATTCAAAATCCTCTGCCTTAATATCAAAGAAATTAGTCTTGTCTGGTACGTTCAAGACCAAACGCGGTTGGCAATTTGAAGGTTCACGACGGAGCAATTCCTGAGCTTGTTCAAATTGATTATCATAGATATGAAGGTTATTAATAAAGTAAAAGAATTTTCCAACTTTCCAACCAAAGTGTTTAGCAATCATCATTTGAAGAGCTACATACTGCATAGCATTGATGTGATGAGCCACCAGCATATCATTAGAACGCTGGGTCAAGGTCGCATCCAGATAGATGTCCCCATCGACACGACGGACATCAAACATGGTCTGGAAGGCACATGGAAGAAGGCCGTCTGTTTCCTCAAAAGCTTGGTAATCCCAGAGAGAGATGATATTGCGACGGTTCCAAGGATTAGCTTCTAACTGTTTGAGAATCTTGTTAATGATGTCGTGCTTTTTAACCACAGCCCCATAACGTTCACCGATTGTCCCTGTATCTCCCACTTCCCAATCATTCCAGTAGTGAACATTGTACTTGTCATTGAGTACTTCTAAGCTATTGGTCTGGTCTTGGTAGATCCAAAGTACTTCCTTGATGGCTGATTTGATTGCGATGGGGCGCAAGGTTGTGATGGGAAATTCCCCCTTAGACAAATCATACTCCGCAAAAGCACCTGTGATGTACTTGGAGTTAGCCACTGTTCCATCCTTATACTTAGGACGAGCTTGCTCGGAAAACACACCATCATTCAAGATTCGCTCGATATTCTCTTTAAAAATCTTATCTGCTTTTGTCATTTACTCTCACCTCAACGTTTATTCTTAACTAGTATAGCATAAAAAAAGAAAGGAGGAAAATCACTAGCTTTAAGTTAGTGTTTTTCTCCTTTATACTTTTTATTGTAATACAAGAGATGCTGCTCCAATCACTCCAGCGTCATTTCCTAGAGTTGCAAGAGCCAATTTAGTTGTTGTGCGAACTTGTGGGAAGGTATTTTCATCATAAACCTTTTGCACGCCTTGAAGAAGGAATTCTCCGGCAGCTGATACACCACCACCAATAACGATTGTTGATGGATTTAGGATAGAACCGATGTTGGCACATGCAATACCCAAGTAACGTGAGAAGTTACGGTAAACAATCAAAGCGAGGTCGTCCCCTTCTTTTGCCAAATCAAAGACGGTTTTAGCAGTTACTTCTTCACCGTCGTCAATCAAGCGTTTCAACTCTGCATCGCCTTCATACTCATCTGCGTAACGACGAGTCAAGTTGACAATACCTGTTGCTGAGGCCACTGTCTCAAGACATCCTTTTTTCCCACAAGTACATGCGATTGGTTGATCAAAATCAACTGTGATATGGCCAAGCTCACCAGCAGCACCTGCAACACCGTGAAGCAATTTACCTTCTGCCACGATACCACCACCAACACCTGTTCCCAGAGTCATAAAGACAACGTCTGGTTGGTTTTCACCAGCACCCATCCAACGCTCACCAAGAGCTGCTACGTTGGCATCATTGTCGATAAAGAATGGAATCCCCAAAGCTTTTTCCATCTTTTCTTTGATTGGTTGAAGAGTTTTCCAGTTGAGGTTATAGGCTCCGATAACAGTTCCCTTTTCACGATCAACCACACCAGGTGAACCCATACCAATCCCTTGGAAATCTGCTGCAGACAGTCCAAGCAATTCAAAACGATGTTGAATTGATGCAATCATATCGTCTACAATATGGCTTCCTTCATCCAAAATGTTTGTCTTAATAGACCATTTTTCTTGGATTTCTCCTTCTTGCGTTAAAATAGCGAACTTGATAGAAGTTCCACCAAGGTCAATCCCGATAATCTTTTGACTCATCTTTTTCTCCTTTATATTTATTAATGGAAATGCTTACAGACATAGTATAACAAAATCTGCCAATCAGTGCAAAGGTTTGCATTACCTTTCCAGATTTTTCTATTCTATGGTTTCCACAAACCAGAAGCATCTACATAATAGCTTCCACCATCCACTCGCTCATTCTTAGCCATTTTGCCATCTGATTTGAGATAGTAATTTCCTTGCCATGCATTGCGAGCATAAGATCCATCTGATTTCAAATAATACCAGGCTTGGTAAGAAGAATCATAGACCCACTCACTCTGAGCCATTTTCCCATTTGACTTGAGGTAATATGCACCTTGCCAAGTATTATGCGCATAAGATCCATCTGATTTGAGGTAATACCAAGCTTTGTAGTAAGAATCATAAGCCATTCACCCTGAGCCATCTTACCATCTGATTTGAGATAGTAACTTCCCTGCCAAGTATTGCGTGCATAAGATCCATCTGATTTGAGGTAATACCAGGCTTGGTAATAGTTATCGTATACCCACTCATTCTCAGCCATTCTTCCATCTGACTTGAGATAGTAAGCACCCTGCCAAGTATTTGTTACTGGTTTCCCATTTTCAGAAAAATAGTACCAAGATCCATTCTGACGAACCCAGCCACTTTCAGCTACTACACTTGGGGTAGGTGCTGCACTATTTGGTGCTACATTGGTGTTAGCTTGAGATGTACTCGACTTTTTCTCTTTTAAAACACCCTTAGGCGCATTCTCTGATTCACAGGCAATCCCATCATGGTCCTTATCTAGAGTAGCAGAATACCCTGGTTCTCCCTTATGAATATCTGCATAACCATTCTCCCAAGCTTCCTTACAGCTTGAAAAATGGATACTTTCATCTGCCACAACTGGATGTAAAAACAAAACTAAGGCAGGTAATGAAGCTAGGCCAAGTTTTAATAAATGACGTTTGTTCATGATTTTCTCCTAAAATTATAATATCAACTTCCATATTATTTTATCAAACTTATTTCAGCAATTCAAGAAAACTTCTAGTTATTTCTGTAAACTCTTCTGGTTTTGCCCTATTCAAGATATGAGGGCCGTCAGGGATAATTTGGAACTGGGAATTTGGCATCAGTTCTTGAATAACTTTCATTGAACTGAGATTAGGCTTATCCTGACTACCACAAATTAACAAGCTTGGATAGGGACAATTCCGTGCAATCTCTCTTAAATCAAGTGTTTTTAATTCCTCAGAAACTCCAACCATAAGAGCCTTATCTGCTCCCTGCTTCTCAAATATCCTTTTTGGGAGTAGTTTAAATATCAGAGATTGAATATAAAAAGGGATGTTGCCCGCTAGTTTCAGTGGACAGCCTGACAAACCAAGGCCTGAAGATTTGATATATCAGAACTTGAAAGCTCCAGTGCAAGGGCAGCCCCTAAGGACAAACCGATTAAGACAAAAGGTTCTGTCTCCTCTGACAAGTGCTGATAAATGCGCTCCTTAGCTTCTTGATAGCTAGCAACTCCGGAAGGGAATAACTCTAGGGCTTCAGAAGGATAATCTGCAAGAAAATTCTGAACTTCTTTCCAACTATCTGCTGACTGACCTAGACCATGTAAAAATATTAGTTTCATTTAGTTCTCCTTCACTGACAACTCATACAATTCCCTAACCGCATTGCAGGCATAAATAACTTCTGCTTCTTTCAAATCTGATAAAGTCAAGACCTTCTCTTCTGCCTGCCTGCTCTCAAGCAAGTGTTGACGATAAATCCCTGGTAACAGGCCTAGCTGACTAGGAGGTGTATAGAGCTTGCCATCCATTTTTAAAACCAGATTCCCAATAGAGGTTTCTAGCAGTTTTCCATCAGCAGTGTGATAGATGATTTCCTGTTCTCCCACTGTCAAATGCGGTCGGTGTGTCGTCTTAAAGTAGGTAAAGGCCTGCTGCAAATCAGCTTCTTGCAGACAAAGTTTAGCCTGACAGAAGCTAGAACTAAGTGGTGTCAATACTTGTCGATCAATTTCTATTTCTCCAGACTTGCTGAGACTGATTCGCAAACGGTAGTCTTGATGAAGGTCACAAGCCTGGCACTCCTTCTCTAACTTTGTCTCAAAACTTCTTGGTCAAATGGAAAGGCAAAATAACGACTAGCCTTTTGTAGTCTTTCTAGATGTTGCTTTTCAAAGAGCAAGGTTTTCTGGCTGATTTTTCCTGTCGTAATCAGTTGAAAACGAGGCTGTTTTCGGTAAAGAACAGCTGCCTTTTGCTGGACTTCACGGTATTCTGACTCCCAAGTACTATCCCAAGTGATGCCACCACCAACTCCATAGATGGCTTGCCCTCCATGTAGTTGAATGGTTCGAATAGCCACATTGAAAATCCGTCGTCCATTGGGCAGTGAGAGGCCAACAGTTCCACAGTAAACTCCTCTAGCTTGTGGTTCCAAGTTCTTGATAATTTCCATGGTCGCTATCTTGGGAGCTCCTGTGATGGAGCCACATGGAAAGAGCGAACGGAAGATTTCTACTAGATCAACATCCTGTCGTAACTGACTCTTGATGGTCGAAGTCATTTGCCAAACTGTAGAATACTGCTCTACTTGACACAAACGCTCCACATGCTCACTTCCGACCTCAGAAATACGGTTCATATCATTGCGCAAGAGGTCAACTATCATCATGTTTTCTGAACGATTTTTGGGATCCTGCTCCAACCAAGCGGCCTCTTGCAAGTCGTCATGGTCGTTCAGACCTCGTTTAGTTGTTCCCTTCATAGGGCGAGTCGTTAATTCACGACCATTTTGCTCAAAAAAAAAGTTCTGGACTCATGGAAATCACTGCCATGTCGTCATGCTCTACGTAAGCATTGTAACCCGCTTCCTGCTCGACAACCATACGATTGTAGATAGCAAAAGGATTGGCAGACAACTCCTGCTTGAGTTGAACAGTATAGTTAACCTGATAAGTATCCCCTTGTCTTAAATGATGGTGAATCTGAGCAATTGCCTTTCATAGTCCTCTGCAGATGTTACTTCCTGCCAGTTTGATGGCAAATCTACCTCCTCATAAGTTAGAGGAATGCTAGAGGTTTCAACATTGTCATGAACGGTGAAATAGAGGAGATACTCTCCTAACAAGGGACCCTCGTGAACCGCCAACTTCTCCTCAAAAGCAGGTGCAGCCTCATAGCTGACATAGCCTACCGCATAATAGCCCTGCTCTTGGTAGCTTTCCACTTGTGCAAGCAAATCTGCTACTTCTGCTAAATCTCTGGTTTTCAACTCTTTAATAGGCTGGGTAAAGGTGTATCTCTCCCCCAAAGCCCTGAAATCAATCACTGTTTTTCTATGCATGTTCTAAGTATACCATAAAAGCCAGACCCCAAACAGGAGATCTGGCAATTTTATTCTTTGAGAATGTTAAAGAAGATGTCACTTTCTAAGAAAATCTGAACATAGCATTCTCTTTTATCACTCCGACTTTTTATCTATCCTTTGGGAAAGAGTTCGGATGAAAAGGCATCTGTCACCTGCAATAGTTTTTGGAAGACTTTTTTCTTCAAAGCTACTGTATAATTGGCAACTGAGCCGCCATACTTGAAGTTTCGGTAATCCGTTTCTACTGCTTGCTCAAACAAGTCTTGCAATTTCTCATAAGAATCAATTTGCTGACCATCAATTTCAAAACTATGAATTCCTCGTTTTGCCTTGGCAATAATAGCGTCAAACCAAGCCTTCTTCCATTCTTCTAAGTTCTGGAACTTGCCCTTCGAAACCTTCTGGATAATGAAATCATCTCCAAGGGTGTCATGCCCCTCGCTTAACGCCTCATCCTTGTATTTATTAGAAGCATAGCCTAGAAAACCATTTTCGTAGCCATAATATCCCCACATACGGAAGGCATTATGCTTGAAGGAAATGGCTCCTGGAGCTCCCTGACTGGTATTTCCACCGTAGATAGCATCCACCATCTTGACATTGACATAAGCTGTCTTGAGTTCTTCTGGTCGGTAAGTTCCCTGATAATGCCTATTGGTGATGATGTTATGTTTGATTAAGTCGTCCACAGAATTTAGCTGAGTCATGGCTTCCTCATCTGTCAATGGACGGACATGGTCCCACTGGTTAGGAGCAAGGAGTTTATTATCCTGATCCTGATAGCGCATTTGCTTAGTCATCTTGCTGAACCAAGCCTTCTTCAAAGCAAGATCATTCTTAGCAAGAACTCGTTCTCCTTCCAGATAATCTAGAAGCATCAAGGCCTCATTATAACCTTTCATGTAGTGGTCAATCTTTTGGCGTGTTTGCAACTTGGTTGGATCTGGATTGTACCATTGATCCCCATCATTTGGTCGTATGTAAGCCATATTGATACCGAGGGCGCCGTACTCACCCTGATGACCTTCCTCAGCCGGTGACTGGAGCATACCCTGAGCATAGGCTTCTACATAGGTTCCTTCACGATGTTTGTAGCCCCCCAGATAGACAATGCGATCATTGACGTGAGTTGTCTCATGGGTGTAGACAGACAAGCCATACTCGCTGATCATATCAATTTCTACAAAGTGAACAGCATCTCTGGCATTTATCTTTGGATAGATAGAGGCATAAGCTCCTAGCTTATTGTCTTTATAGTAGCGACCTGCTGGTCCAAATACCTCACGAATTGGCGCGTAATCTTCCATACCACTAGTATGTCCATAACGCTCTACCCAGCCACGTCCATCAACGCGATAGCCTTCCCAAACTGGTGTAGCTACATTAAAGTCACTCTTAACCATACGGTCTTTAACTTCATCAGTAGCAAGTCGATACCAGAAGTCCAAGTAAGTCAACTGACGGTCCGCTACTAGATCAATGTCAGCTTTCATCCGGTCTATGGTTTTGCCAGATTTATCAGCTGATCCAAAAGTAATGGTATTGTAGTTGGAAATCAGGAACATCTGTGCCTTCTTGACATTCAACAAAGGCAGAATCATATTGCGATGCAACCAGTTATTAAGATTGTCATAAGCCCGATGCTTCCGATTTGCAATTTCTTGATTCTTTGAAGCTCGCTCTGCTATGTAGACATGGCCCTTGGTGGCATTCACAAACCAGTCATTCATATCCTTGTCAGTCGTCAATAACTGTCTGTTGTAGTCTAAGAAGGCATGTAAATCTTCAGATTTGTATCTTTGGCTAGGACTCTGGCAAAGGTTTCATGAGTCTGGTTGCCTTTTAGGTTGTTCTCTCTTGAACCAAGTTCAATCAATCGATCCAAGACATCCACATTTTGCCCATAAAAATCTGGTTTAAAGAGCATGAGTTCTTTCAGATTATAATCCGCAAATCGGATACCGTAATAGCGATTGAGATAAGCCAGACCCAACATGATAGCTGATTGATTGTCCTGAACTTTTTTCTTCAAGGCAGCAGTTCTAGCAGGCGAATCATTCCACTGGTAGTCTAGATTTGTAAGTAACTTATCAACCAGGCTTCCCAGCTGCGCTTTGACTTCTGCAAAGCTTTCTTCTAGATACCAATTCTTCACTGCCTCAACCTTTTTATCAAGGCTAGTAGTTTGATCATCTAGGATTCGATAAACTCCATCCGATTGTAAGTCCACTGTTTTCAAGATAGAGGTCAAGTCCTTGACCAGGGCTGAACGGTCCTTAACCAGCATATCTGGAGTATAGAGCAGATCCAAGTCAGCAATCTTGTATTCCTTGATGGCAGTCAAGCCAGAATTTTGCGAGGTGATTGCAAATACCTCCTTGGTCTTGTCTGCATAATGAACCATGATATGGTCTGCCACTGACAGGTCCGTCACAAAATCTTGTCCCTTCATAGCAATAACAGAGACTACCTCTTTCTTGGCTAGATTGTGATCAAGATCCAGCTTGTTGCCTTGATTAACGATCCATTCTTTATTGTAGAAAGGTTGCAATTTTTCAAGGTTGCGATAGACTTGATCATGGCGACTATCATAATCTTGAATATCCTGATAAGCGTATTCCTTTACACCAGAGATAGCAGAAGATTCAGTTCTTGACTTAGCCAGGTAGTAGCTATAGCCTCCCTCAAAGGTTTTCTGAGCATTGCGTTGAATCAAGTCAGTTGCTTCAGCAGTTACCTTGTAGTACTCTTTTCCGTTTACTCTCTCAGTTTGAATAGACTTGATGGCTAAACGGCTGGTCTTATGGCTCTCTGAACTAATCTTGAGGTAGTAGTCTTCCAAATTCCTTGGTACTTCTGTCAAGTGCTGAATCACAGACTCTTTGCCATTTTCAACCTTAACAAGGCTTGTTTCCTTGATATCTTTATTTCCAGATTTTTAAGTTCTAAACGAAGCTTCTTGTCCTCAAGTAGAGTGCTCTCTTCACCCTTACCACGATTAAAGACCATCCTTGTAGATATGGTGTAATCCGTATAAAGTTTCAGATTATCAACTGTTGCTTCCAGCTGATCACTCGTCAAGTCAAGAGTCTGATCCTCTAGCCCATTAGCTTTAATGGTAGCACTGATTTTTGAAACGGTCACGCCATCTGCCTTCTCCAAGTTATAACTTAAGCGAGCTGAACGCCCCATCGAATTTCCAGTAATATTTGAAAGAGTTAGGACAGGTTCAGGTTTAATTTCTTCTTTTTCCTTACTACCACGGATGATAACCTGATCTTTAGCTTCTGTTAAAATCCGTGTTGTTTCTTTCAGCTCTGAGATACGTTTCCCATCTTTTTCCTCATAGCTGGTAACAATCTCTTTCTCACCATCTTGACCGACTTGCTCGATTCTTGTTTCACCGACAAGCATGTCTGGATCAATCTTTTCCCTAGTTTGTTTAGGAATCAACTCTTTTCGGACTTCAATATGTAAAGTCGGTTTTGCATCTAAAACGAGCGCTTCAGTAGCATTCACACCACCACTGTAGCTAGGGAGTTCCTGTTTCAGAGTATCAACTGGGACTGCGCCTCCTTCATAATCTGGCAAGGTTTCGGCTATTACACCTTTGCCATTAACACCACCCTCAAATATTGGTTTAGACGGCTCAACAAGTGATTCACCATTAACTCCACCTGTAAATTCGGGTTTGTCATGAACTTCTGGTAGGCCACTTTGACTACTAAATTCTGGTGTATACTCTGGCAAGGATTCAGCTACGGTACCCGGACCATTAACGCCACCTTCAAATATTGGTTTATACGACTCAACCAAGGATTCGCCTGATACACCGCCTGTAAAGTCTGATTTATCATGAACTTCTGGTAGGCCACTTTGACTGCTAAATTCTGGTGTATACTCTGGCAAGGCTTCAGCTATTGCTCCTTGACCATTGACGCCACCCTCAAATGTTGGTTTTGTTGGCTCAACCAAGGATTCGCCTGATACCCCACCTGTAAACTCAGGGAGTTCCTGTTTCAAAGTATCAACTGGAACTACGCCTCCTTCATAATCTGGCAAGGATTCAGCTACTGTACCTTGGCCATTGACTCCACCTTCAAATGTTGGTTTTGTTGGCTCAACCAAGGATTCGCCTGATACTCCACCTGTAAATTCGGATTTGTCATGGACTTCTGGGAGACCACTTTGGCTACTAAATTCTGGTGTATACTCTGGCAAGGCTTGAGCTACTGCTCCTAGGCCATTGACGCCACCCTCAAATAATGGTTTTGTTGACTCAACTAAGGATTCGCCTGATACCCCACCTGTAAATTCGGCTTTGTTGTGGACTTCTGGGACGCCACTTTGGCTACTAAATTCTGGCGTATACTCTGGTAAGGCTTCAGCTACTGCTCCTGGACCATTGACTCCACCTTCAAATGCCGGCTTAACTGGTTCAACCAAGGATTCGCCTGATACCCCACCTGTAAAGTCTGATTTGTCATGAACTTCTGGTAGGCCACTTTGACTACTAAATTCTGGTGTATACTCTGGTAAGGCTTCAGCTACTGTACTTTCTCCATTGACCCCACCTTCAAATGTTGGTTTAGTTGGCTCAACAAGTGATTCACCATTAACTCCACCTGTAAATTCGGGTTTGTCATGGACTTCTGGGAGACCACTTTGGCTACTAAATTCTGGTGTATACTCTGGCAAGGCTTCAGCTACTGTACCTGGGCCATTGAATCCACCTTCAAATGATGGTTTTGTTGGCTCAACCAAGAATTCGCCTGATACCCCACCTGTAAATTCAGGAATTTCATGAATAGCTGCTTGATTTATTGGTTTTGCAGGAATTTCTGGTCCTGCACTAGATGTTAGCTCTTGGCCTCTTTCTCTTAAATCCGACTCTAGTAAATAGCCGACATAGTCATAGCCTTTAATGTCTATAATCCCTTGATATAAACCATCTGCAGATACAAGGGTTTTAGTCTGATCATAAGCTAGTAAGTCCTTATGTTCAAAAGCAAATACTTGATAAGGTAGTAATAAACTCTTACCCACCGAAGCAATCAATAACACTCCAACTATCTTTGAAGGTTTTTTCTTAGAAAATAGGAAAACCACCAAACTAGCGGTCAAAAGACCTACACCAGCCAAGGGGAAGGTGACCGTTCCTGTTTGAGGTAAGACGGCTTGTTCCTGCTTGCGATAAACTAGATAATAGGTCTCTTGGCTCAGTTCTTGCGGCAATTCATGGTGAATGAGTTCACGTTCAGCAGCTGTCAACTCCGATTCCGCTAAATAGTGAAAGGAAACTTGCTTGGTTTCATCAGCCTGAACCAGTTTTGGTTCAAGTACTCCCCCAATGAAGGCAAGTCCAATCAGTACCGAGCCCACTCCCATGCTCAGTTTGCGAATGGCAAATTTTTGTAGCTTTTTTCTATCTTCCATATCAGCTTTGTTCTTGTCCTAAAAGACATCTCCTTTGCTCCGTTTTTATAATCTTATTATAATATTTTATTGATTTTTTTACAAAATTTTTTCTAGACAAATTAATCATTTTTTGAATAAAAAAAGGTTCAGCTTATGCTGAACCACTTTTTAATCTGGCACATATTCCAATATATCACCAGGTTGGCACCCAAGTTCTTTACAAATGGCTTCTAGTGTTGAAAAACGTATAGCTTTAGCCTTGCCTGTTTTCAGTATTGAAAGATTTGCGGGAGTAATACCTACACGTTCTGCTAAGTCTCCTGAACGCATTTTTTTCTTTGCTAATTCGACATCTAGATTAATGACAATCATAGGATAGTCTCCTTTCTCTAAATTGTAAACTCATTTTCTTCTGCAATTTCGTTTGCTTTTTCAAGGACTTTACCAATTGTCCAAACAACGAGAGCAGTAACCATGAAAGTTATATTCAGAAATGAATAACCATTGAGTGTCAAAATACCATCTCCTAGAAATGAGGCAATAAAGAGGGAAAGAGAAATACGATTAGCAAGTTTGACATTATGACTTGTAAAAATCTGTTCATGAATAATATTTTGGAAGAACTGTCTAACACAGAATAGTACAAACAGAATGATAAAGCTATTGATAAAGGACAAAGCACTCACTAGTATTGAAGTATTCACCATATCAGGTTTTAAGGAAATAGTCCCAAGGTTAAATAGGCTAATCTCAGTTACATTGAAAACTGTTAAAAAGATGGATATAACTAAAGATACTCCCAAGATAAAAAGTAGAATATTAATAAAACCTAAAGCAAATGGTAAGTAGGAATTTTTCTTAGACATTAATTTCAAAACCTCGTTTCTAATCTCTACTATATTATACAATATTAGTAAGTTTTACGTATATGTATTATACTACTTTATCTGAAAATTGATTTTTGATAGAAGTAAGCACCAAGCTAGCAATAAACAAAAATGCTGCAATAGAGAAGTTAAAAATGATGTGGGCAGGATTCAAAATAAGTTCTGTAATACCTTGGATTGCTCCTACTACTGCCATTAAAACTGCACCCTTTTTCAAGAATGAAATGGTTGTAGGTTCAAAAAGATCGCTTTCTTTAAAGTCCTTAGCAAACTGTTTTAATTTGATAAGGCCATAAGTTAGAAGTGTATTACCAGCAACAAAAGTTAGAACAAAGGCATTAACCCCTCCCCACGCTTCGTAGCCTGACCTTGTTACCTCCCCACCTTCAGGAATTAGTTGGCTGATATCAAATTGACCAAGGAGAAGAACTAAGGAAGCGATACTAAAGAAACTGAGGGTAAAGATTCCGAAATTAGAGCCTAGTGTAACAAGTGATTTAGTAACGTTTACGATTTTAGTTGATGTAGTTTTTTTCATGATGATTTCCTCTTTTATAAAATATTTTTAGTTTTAGCAACAAATGAGCTCTTTTTGTTACTACTCGAAAACTTATTATTGTTTATCGATATATCTAGTATAGCATAATTTTTTTGAAATACAACACTTTTTTATCGTTTTTTGATAATTTTTTTCTTTTATTTAAAAATATCTTTATTTAAGAGCAATTAGGCTTCAAATATTAAAGTCAACACTTCTAAAAAAACAAATATGAATTAAAACATTTTTCTAGTAAACTCTTTTTTAATAATATCACGTTCACTCAACATAATCTAACAAATAACCATAACCCTTTTCTTCCATTTGATCCTTAGGAATAAAACGGATGGATAGGCTATTGATACAATAGCGTAGCCCTCCCTTGTCCTGAGGTCCATCTGTAAAAACATGTCCTAGGTGAGAATTCCCGGTTCGGCTTCTGACTTCTGTTCTGACCATATTATAAGACTTGTCTTCCTTGTAGGTCGCAACATCTGGACTGATAGGCTGGGTAAAACTTGGCCAACCACAACCCGATTCAAATTTATCTTTCGAAGAAAAGAGGGGTTCGCCAGTTGCTATATCCACATAAATACCTGCTTCAAATTTATCCCAGTAACGATTTGAAAAGGCGCGTTCTGTTTGACTGTTTTGAGTCACTGCATACTCCTCTGGAGATAGGAGTTTTTTCAATTCATCGTCACTCGGTTTTGGATATTTACTCGCATCAATAACAGGATAGGCTGCTTGATTGACATTGATATGGCAATATCCATTAGGATTTTTCTGGAGATAATCTTGGTGATAGTCCTCAGCCACGATAAAATTACTTAAGGCTTCCTTTTCAACCGCTAGAGGTTGGTCATACTTCTTAGCAACTTGCTCAAAGACTTGATTGATAACTTCTAGATCCTGCTCGTCCTTATAGTAGACTCCCGTTCTGTACTGAGTCCCCACATCATTTCCCTGCTTATTCTTACTGATTGGATTGATAATGCGGAAATAATGGAGCAAGATTTCTTTTAGAGAAATTTGATTGGCATCGTAGGTCACATGAACAGTCTCAGCATGCCCAGTTTGGCCGATCAATTCATACTGGGTTGTTTCTCCTCGACCGTTGGCATAGCCAGAAACAGCATCTGTCACACCAGCTACCCTTGAAAAATACTCTTCGACTCCCCAGAAACAACCTCCAGCTAGATAGATATCATGTAAGTCAGCATCTTTACTTGGCTCAGTTTTTTTCGTGACTTTTTGCCCTTGACTAACTGCTGCCTTCTCGATTTGAGTGGTATCGGTGTAGCTTGCGCTTCTTTTTTCCAAAAGAAATAAAAGTCCGATAATAACGCAAATGATGATTCCTATGAATACAATTATTTTTAATTTATCATTCATGATGAGCCTCTAATCTATACTCTTTATGGTCTCTAAAACAGTTTCCTTATCCATAAAGCCTGGCTGGATCTTCACTAATTTGCCTTCTTTATCAATAAAGGCCTGAGTCGGATAAGAACGAACTCCGTAACTCGCTAGAAGTTTTCCTGAAGGGTCAAGAAGTACAGGGAGATTTTTATAGTCTAAACCCTTATACCATTTTTGGAAGTCTCCTTCTGCTTGCTCTCCTTTTTGACCAGGAGAAACAAGTGTCAAGATTATAAAGTCATCGCCAGCTTCTTTTGCCAGTTCATCGGTATCAGGGAGGCTGGCTAGACATACAGAACACCAAGAAGCCCAAAACTTTAGATAGACTTTTTTGCCTTTATAATCTGATAGGCGATAAGTTTTTCCATCAACTCCCGTGAGTTCAAAGTCTGGAACTATTTCTCCTTGTTTTGCAGTTTGAGAGCTAACTTGCGCCTTTTTATCTCCACTTTGCTTGTCAGTTTCGCTTGTCGTCTGATTTTTACAAGCTGATAGACAAACCAAACTAGTGCAGATCAATACAGATGCTTGCCATTTTTTCATCTTTATCACCTTCCTTTTTCATTATATGAATATAGATATTTGCTTTGTAGTTCTATTATATACCTACCAACCTAAAAATACTTGAAATCTGTTTGGAAAATAAGGCATCTTTTGGGACACTAAAAACTCCCACCTGCTCAGCCGGTGAGAGTCAATTGATTATTTAAAGATAGAAGTTTTAAAGCTATCTGTTTGTTGAAGAAGTTTCTTAAAGAGTTTTTCTTTAAGTGATACGGTGTTATCAAATTTGACAGATCCGTTACTTAGAGTAGTCTTATCTTTATCAACTGCTTCAGCAAATGCTCGTTTCAAGTCTTCATAGCTATTGTATGTTTTACCATCGATTTCAATAGACTGAATTCCTTTTTTAGCGTTATTCACTACTTCTTCGAAGTAAGCTTTCTTCCAATCTTCAAGATTGTTGAATTTTCCTTCAGAAATCTTGCTAATGATGAAGTCATCACCTAGAGTATCTTTACCAGCTTTTTTAGATTCTTGTTTGTATTTATTCGATACAAAACCGACAAATCCTTTTTCATAGCCGAAGTAACCCCAGATTCGGAAGGTGTTATGCTTAAATGACATCGCTCCAGGAGAGCCTTCGCTGGTATTTCCGCCGTAAATACCAGTCATGATTGGTACGTTTACATAGGCAGAACCGAAGTCAGATGGATTGTAGACACCATTACCTGGACCACGATTAGTCATAAAGTTATTCATCACCAAATCATTCACAGTATTTAATTGAATTGTTTTTTCAGCATCATTCAACGGACGTACTTTATCATATTGGTGTTTGGTATTTTCACCACGGTATTGCTTATCAACCTTCTTAAACCAAGCATTGTTTAGATCCTTGCTTTGTTTATCAAGTACAGCTTCACCTTCAAGGTAATCAAGAAGCATAAGCGTATCGTTGAAACCTTTCATATAACGATCAATTTCTTCACGAGATTTAAGGTCGTTTGGATTGGTGTTGTACCATTGATTACCATCGTTTGGACGTTCATAAGCCATGTTGAGACCTAGGGCTTTGTATTCACCATTTGGATTTGATACTGATGGAGTTTGCAACATACCTTGTGCAAATGCTTCCAAATCAGTACCTTCACGGTGTCTTGAGCCACCTAGATAAACCATTCGGTCATTGACGTGAGTTGTTTCGTGGGTAAAGGCTGAAATACCAAAGTCACTAATCATGTCCGTCACCATAAAGAAGACAGAGTCATCTTTATATGGATTCGCATAGACACGAGCCACAGCTCCCATACGCCAATCAGTCGCATGGTAACGATCTGTAGGTCCATACAATTCACGGATAGGCGCCACATCTTTACCACTGTTTGTATGTCCGTAACGGTCTGTGCTGATATCCTTGTAATTTTGGTTATCTAAAACTGGTGTTGGTACCATGTTATTGCTCTTAAGAAGTTTATTACGTACTTTATCTAGAGATAGACGTGACCAGAAGTCTAGATAATTCTGTTGCCCTTTTGCAACCTTATCAATTTCAGCTTTGAAGGCATTACGCTCTGCTTCAGTGTTCTTACCATATTTTTCAAATGAACTGTAGGCCATAGTATTATATGTTGAAATCAAGAACATATGGGCATCTTTTAAGTTCAAGAGTGGTAAAATCATCTTTCCATGCATATCGTTATTTAATCCTTCGTAAGCTCTATGTTTCTTATCAGCAAAATCAGGATTTGTTGTTTTTGGTTCCACGATATAGACATTATCTTTAGTTGCTTTTATAAACCAATCATTCAAGTTTGTATCATTTGTGAATAGACGCATATTATAGTCTAAGAAACTATTTAACTCGCTGATACCGATAACTCCACCGATAGCTTCGCGATAAGCTTCTAAAGTTCTATCACCTTTAATGTTACTTTCTTTAGAACCAATCTGAATCAAGAAGTCTAACACACTTACATTTACCATAGAAGTCTGGTTTGAACAACATGAGTTGCTTGATATTGAAATCATCAAACTTCACTCCATAATAACGATTCAGGTAAGATAGACCAAGAAGAAACGCTGCCTTGTTATCATCAATTTTCTTAATCAAAGCACGCTTAGCAGCTTCATCTGTGTTTAATTGATGATCTTCATTTTCAACCAACTGCTTGACAAATTTAGTAAGATTATCCTTGACTTCTTTGAAGGTTTCTTCAAGATAAAGGTTTTTAATAGCATTGACCTTGTTTGGACCAGTTCTACCAAGGTGTGTGTAGATTGGATCTGATTGCAATTCTACTGAACTTAATTTTTCAACAATAGCAGTGATAAGATCACTACGGTCTTTGTCAACCATGTTTGGAGTGTAAACAACTTCACCAAGTTCTGCAATACCATACTCTTTCACTTGTTTGACTTTAGAGTCTTTCGGCGTAATGCTGAAGACATCTTTTGTCTTATCTGCATAGTGGATCATAATATGATCAGCATCAGCTAATTCCGTCACAAAGGTATTGCCCCTCATGGCAGTGACAGACAATACTTCTTTAGTTAGGAGAGGACTTCCTGCAGCAAGTTTATTACCTTGGTCGACAATCCACTCTTTATTATAGAAAGGTTGAAGTTTTGCGATATTACGGTAAGCTAGCTCCCGAGTCGCATCATAACTATCAATTGCTTTGTATTGATCGTCTTTGTTAAGACTATTATTAAGCTTGTCTTCAATAGGTTTGCTGCTGGTAAATTTATCAGCAGTGATTCCCATTGCTCCGATTTTCTTCTCGGCTTCTGCTAGTGAGATGCTTGGAATTTTACGTGAATTGTTAAAGGATTTCTTACCTTCACTTATGCCATCAACACTATAATTACGTTTGGTTCTCGAATAGGTGAAGTAGTCGTCAGCATCAATATCTGAGTGACCAAACACCATCTCACCAGTTTTGACTTTCATCATAGTGATGTTGTCTTCAATAGTACCTAAGGCCCAGTTGGTACCCAGCAATCCACCAGATTGAACAGCTTCTTTTAGTTCGATCGAACCTTTAGCAACTGAATTTCTAAGGACCCCTTCTTTACCAACCGTGTAGTTATTAGCACCATTTGAGATGAATAGACTAGACCTGCAGCTTTTGCTTTATTACCAGTAATTTCCGCATCAACGTAGGCTTTCTCGACAACACCCTTCCAGTTTTCACCAAGAATACCAGCTAAATAGCCTCCTCTATTACCAGCAGCGTGAAGTTTACCGATAAAGGCGACATTACTTACTTTTCCACTACCATCAATTTTATTGATAATACCAGCTACATCATTATTACCAACAACACTTCCTGTTACTTTGACATTCTCGATAGTTGCATTGTTTTTGATGACATTAGCAATTGGAGCTACTCGATCAACTCTAGGCATATCAATATTGACATTTTCTAGTAAGAGATCCTTGACAGATCCACCTTCAATGTTTCCAAATAATGGTCTAGTGATATTATGAATAGCAAATTTATTACCATCAGTACTTCCCAATGAACCTTTAAAGGCATTGGTTACATAAGATTTACCAGCAGCTGGTACATTATTAGCATTCATATTGCTACCAAGTTTAAATGTACCAGTAGGATTGGCTTGCATAGCTTTTACAAGTTCATTAAAGTCGTAGTAAACATCACCTTCGTGAGCTTTTGGCTTAGGTAAATAGTGTACATACTCTTCAGTGAAACGATTCTCTGCAGTACGTTGAATCAAATCTGGTGCTTTAGCAGTTACTTTGTATAGTTTATTTCCATCTACAGTAACTTCTTCGATCTTATCAACCGCTAGTTTTGTAACCTTGTTATCGTAAGTCGTAACCTTTAAGTAGTATGGCTTAACATTCGATGGTTTTTCAGACAAGAGACTACTGTCGGTCTCATTACCTTGGTCATCCACACTGATTAAGCTTGTTTCCTTAATATTTTTGACTTCGACTTTTTTAAGGTCGATTCTCAGTGGTTCTTCCTTAAGAACTTCTTCTTCATCACCATTACCACGATCATACACCATAGTCGTCGCAAGTGTATAATCCTTGTAGTAATCTAGATCAGCTAAAGCTGTCGCAAGATTAGACTCTGAAATAGCAAATGTCTTAATAACTTGATCGCCTTTTTTCAACACTGCTTGAATAGACTTAATAGTCACTCCATCTGGTTTCTTAAGGCTATAAGTTGCTTTTGCACTTCGATTCAATTCTTCTGTATCAACTTTAGTTAATGTTAGAGTAGGTTTTTCTAATTCCTTAGTACCTTTTTTGATAATGTGGTCTTGTGCCTGTTCAAGAACTTCTTCTGAAATAGTAGGTGCATCTGCAGTTTTCACACCCTTGATAGTCTTGTAAACTTTGGTAATTTTCTTCTTACCATTCTTACCTACCTGAGCAACTGTTTCAGTTCCCTTGAGTAGACTAGAATCTTGTTCCATTATTGTTTTAAAAGGAACTTCTTCAACAGAAATTTCTTCGGTTTGGCCTTCAATTGGTTTGGTTCCGCGACTGATTTTTTCAGCTACAGGACCTTTAACAACTTCCGTACTAGTGGTGATAGCTTCGCCAACTTTCTCCCCATCTACAGTTTTATAGACACGATGTATGAGTTGACTACCAGCTTCACCCTTTTGAACAACACTTTCTTCGTCTGTATAGCGATTAGGATCGGAGATATATTCGGTAGAATACGGTACTGGGACGGTCTCTGTTTCAGTCACAGTTGACTCAGTCACATTGTATTCTGGCAAGCTCGGTTGAATGAGAGGTTCACCTTCGTGTCCCTCTTCCTGAGTACCCTTGGCACTTACCTCACCTGTATAGGCTGGAGTATCAGGTTGGACTGGGGCTTCGCCTATATGACCTTCTTCTTGAGTGCCCTTGGCTGTTACTTCTCCTGTATAAGCTGGGAGTTCAGGTTGGATTGGAGATTCGCCTACATGACCTTCTTCTTGAGTGCCCTTGGCTGTTACTTCTCCTGTATAGGCTGGTAATTCCGGTTGGATTGGAGATTCGCCTACATGACCTTCCTCCTGAGTACCCTTGGCACTTACTTCTCCTGTATAGGCTGGGAGTTCAGGTTGGATTGGAGATTCGCCTACATGACCTTCTTCCTGAGTACCCTTGGCACTTACTTCCCCTGTAAATACAGGATTCTCAGGTTGAACTAGTGCTTCGCCTACATGATCTTCTTCCTGAGTACCCTTAGCACTTACTTCTCCTGTAAATACAGGATTCTCAGGTTGAACTAGCGCTTCACCTACACGACCTTCTTCCTGAGTGCCTTTAGCTGTTAGTTCACCTGTAAATACAGGATTCTCAGGTTGAACTAGCGCTTCACCTACACGACCTTCTTCCTGAGTACCCTTAGCACTTACTTCGCCTGTAAAAGCTGGAGTCTCAGGCTGGACTGGGGCCTCGCCTACATGACCTTCTTCCTGAGTACCCTTGGCACTTACTTCGCCTGTAAATACAGGATTCTCAGGTTGAACTAGCGCTTCACCTACGTGACCTTCTTCCTGGGTGCCCTTAGCTGTTACTTCACCTGTAAATACAGGATTCTCAGGTTGAACTAGTGCTTCGCCTACGTGACCTTCTTCCTGAGTGCCTTTAGCTGTCTCCAGCTTCTCAGTCAGTGGATTTGAAGGATTCTCAGTTTGTGTTTTTTCACGTAGTGATGGGTTTAAATCAGCTTCCTTGAAGTAGCCAACATATTCATATCCCTCAATTTGAATGACACCTTTAGCTAATTCTTCCTGGCTACATGCAGCGATTGTCTGATTATAGGACTTCAAGACTTGATTCTCAAAGGCTGAGGCCGTCTGAGGAATAAAGTAGCTTCCACCTAAAGCACCAATCACGAGAAGACCCGCAACCTTATTTCGATTTTTCTTTGAAATTACCAAAACAGCTAGCGATGCTGTCGTAAGGCCAAGGCCAGCAAGTGCTAATTCTTTACTTCCAGTTTTTGGTAATTCCTGAGAAATAGCGGCTTTCTTTCGGTAAACAAGATAAACAAGGTCATCTTGTTTTAATTCAGAAGGGACTTCTCTATGAATTAAGGCCTTTTCTGCTTCAGTTAATTCTTGCTCTGCCAAGTAGCGAAAATGGACCTGATTGTTTTGACCTAGTTCATCAGCATCTACCTTACTAACCATGAGGTTGTTGCTACCAAAAAGGAAGGCTCCGATAACTACAGAGCCTACTCCAACTGAGAATTTTCTAATCGAATATTTAATAATCTTTTTCAACTTGTTTCTTTTTCATTTTATATTTTCCTAATAAGATCTTGTGGGTAGTGAGCACGCGCTCCTCCAATAAGTTTTGGACGACTAGCAAGGGCGGTTACATGGGCCTGACCAATCTCTCTCAAAACTGGGCGAATAGGTACTTGAACATGTTTAACATGCATACCAATAGCTGTATCTCCGATGTCTATACCTGCATCAGCCTGGATAAACTCAACCTCAACTGGATCTTTCATATATCGAAAGGCAGCTAATTGTCCCGAACCTCCGGCATGTAGAGTCGGAAGTACGCTAACAATTTCTAATTGATGGGTTAAAGCAACTTCTCTTTCCACTACTAGAGCACGATTTATATGTTCACAACCCTGTACTGCAAGGTGAACTCCCCTTGCTGACAAGATTTCTAAAAGTCTTTTGACAATGACTTCCCCAATTTCTTGGCTAGAATCCTTGCCGATATACCCACCTATCACTTCACTGGAAGATAGGCCTAAAACAAAGATTGCCCCCTTATGAAGAGTCATTTTATCAAGTAAATCAGTCATTATTTTTTCAACTTGAATTTCTATTAGTTCTCGGTCCATTTTTCACCTCGCTTACGTCTCTCTATCATATCTTTTTTTCACTATTTTAGCAAGCTAAGTGATGCTGATAATACAACTTTCATTTGCCTGTAATTTATATATTTTCATCCATAAATATATCAGTCTCTTTTCTGAAAATTTAATAGATATTTCAGAAAAAAGATCAACCAATCCCTCGGTTTTTACAAATAAAAAAGCAGAGATTAGAATTCTCTGCTGATTTCTAGATTTTTTAAATTTTTTGTAATCCTTCAACTGCATCGTGATTGATTAAGATTTGACCGTATTCTTGTAGGACCGAACGACTGAGATCAGTATCATCTGCAAATTCTCGCATACGGGCTAATAACCAAGCAGGATAAAGATTTGGACGATTTTCAACATCAACCAAGACTGTTAGATAGTATTGGTCGTTCATCTTATAGAGTTCTGAAGTCTCCATTTGGTAATTGACCGTCTTCACGAAAGCCACCAAACTCGCTAATTTGTCAAAACGTAAGATATAGTATATATAAGGTTCTCTTTTACTCTCTTCTTCACTGTCAGAGTCTGCATCAAGCTCTGCTTCTTCCTCTTCTTTTTCAACCTGCTCTAAAGATTGGATTGCTTCAATATCATCTTTTGTTTTCTCTGCAAGAGTTTTTTCCAAAGTTTTCAAAAACTCATCTGGAGACATTTTTGACAATTCTTCCATGTCCGGAAGATCTGCCAAATCCTCAAAATCCAAATTCTGATCAATCTTAGACTTGGTCACAAAGACATCCACTTTGTCAGGTTTAGGAGTCACACGAAAACTCAGCATTCCTGTATCCAAGAAACTATCTGGCATTTCCAATTCGTCCAAAATTGCATAGAAGAACTCTTCTGTTTTTTCTTGGGGAACGAGAAAATCTGCAATTTCCATTCCACGATCCATCAAGTCCTCTAATGACATGGTGATTTTTAGTGTTGTATCACTGATTTGTTTCATTTTCATAGCTAGTAACCTCATACTTTCAGTCTATCTATTATACTAGATTTTAAAGATTTTATCAAAAGAATGGCGTTGGAATGTGATATAATACTAGTATCTATTTTAGAATCTAAGAAAGAAAGTTTCATGAAAAATATAAAAGTAAATGCTTTGGCTAGCCTGCTGGTCAATATTTTAAATATCGTTTTCCCTTTGATTACCAATCCCTATCTGACGCGGATTCTCAGTAAGTCAAACTATGGATACTTCAACACTGCCAACACTTGGGCTAGTTTTGTTATTCCACTAGCAGCCTTTGGGATTTACAATTATGGGATTCGAGCTATCAGTAAGGTTAAGGATGATAGGAATAAGATCAATTATGTTTTTTCTAAGTTGTTCTATATCTCAGTAATTACTTCAGTTCTAACAACTGGTATCTACTTCCTCTTTATTTATTTCGACACCAGTATTGTCAATCTGAAAATCCTTTACTACATCCTAGGTATTCAAGCCCTCTTCCAGTTCCTTAACATCGAATGGATGAATGAAGCCTATGAGAACTATTCTTTTATCCTTTATAAAACACTGGTTATCCGAATTGGAATGTTAGTGGCTATCTTTGCATTCGTCAAGACACCTGATGATATCGTCCCTTATGCTACCATCATGAGTGCGACAACTATCATCAACTATCTGCTTAGCTTCCTTTGGATCAAACGCGAAGTTTCCTTTGTGAAAATTGAATTCATGGAACTCCTCAAATCAGCCAAACCTCTCTTAACCATGCTCCTTCTAGCAAACGCGAATATGCTCTATACCTTGCTGGACCGTATGTTCATCACTAAAGGACCTGATGAGAATTTTATCTCCTACTATACCATTGCCTCCAGTATCGTTATGCTGATTGCTAGTGTCCTTAGCGGAGCTATCAACGTCAGCATCCCACGACTAGGTTATTATCTAGGAAAAAAAGATTTTAATTCTTATAAATATCTGGTCAATCAAGGTGCAGCTCTCTTTTTCTTCCTTATGATTCCGACTAGTATCGGAATTATGGTTTTAGGAACCTATGCTACAGTTATCTACTCTTCTGAGAAATATCTAGAAGCAGGAATCGTAACGAGTATCTTTGCTTTTCGAACCATTATCTGGGCTATCGAATTAATCCTTGGAAAACAGATTATCTTTATTAATGACCATGAAAATCGTTTGACTGCCTTTTACTTTATCGGAGGTGGTGTCAATGTAGTCCTTAACTCTTTGCTACTTTTTAATAATATCTTTAGTCCTGAATACTACATTGGAACAACCATTATAGCTGAATCAATCGTGGTACTGCTAGAAATTCGCTTTATTCAAAAGCACAAACTATTGGATTTGAGAGAAATTTTTACAACTCTGACTCGCTACACAATCGTATCACTAGGTTTCATCCCAATTTATTATGTTTTTAAAACCCTCTTCCAAGTTCATAGCTATGATGTTACGATGAATATGATCAGCATGGTTTTATCAACTATCGCAGGATGCGGTATCTACTATGCCATCACCCTCTTTGTCCTCAAAGATAAAACACTTCATTATGCACTTGATTTAGTGCGTGCCAAACTTAAAAGAGCATAAAGAAAAACACCATTAAAGGTGTTTTTCTTTATTTTAAATATCAGATAATATCTAAGAACCAACTAATTTTTTTCTTCAGTTGTTTCTGATAATGGCTCTATAGCCTAATCTTTTTCATTTACGACAGATGAGTTTGTCTCGGTATTGGTCTCATTTGTAACAACCTGAGTTGTTTCAGTGACTTTATCCTGTTTGTGTTCAACTTTCGTCTCTTTAGTCGTTTCATCAGGTTTACTTGTTGTCCAAACTCCTTCTGCATTAACCTTGTAGCCATCAGGTGTTGTGCTATTTCTTAGAAGTGAACCATCTGCTTGGAAGTAATACCATTTACTATCAAGTTGTTTCCAGCCAGTCTGCATCGCCCCATTAGCGTCAAAATAGTAAGTTTCATCATTTACTTTATGGATTCCTGTAGCCATCTGACCAGTTTCGGTATCAAGGTAGTACCAAAGTCCATTTTCTTTGAGCCAACCTGTCTTCATCGCTCCACTATTTGTAAAGTATCTGTATGAGTCATCGAACCACTTCCAGCCTGTTTGCATAGCTCCACTTGCATTTAGATAATAACGAGTACCTTCAATCTCTTGGAGGCCAGTTTGCATGATACCTTCTTTATCTAGATAGTACCAATGCCCATTATCTTTGAGCCAGCCTGTCTTCATCGCTCCACTGCTTGTGAAGTAGCTATAATGATTATCGAACCACTTCCAGCCTGTTTGCATAGCTCCACTTGCATTTAGATAATAGCGACTACCTTCAATCTCTTGGAGGCCAGTTTGCATGATACCTTCTTTATCTAGATAGTACCAATGCCCATTATCTTTGAGCCAGCCTGTCTTCATCGCTCCACTGCTTGTGAAGTAGCTATAATGATTATCGAACCACTTCCAGCCTGTTTGCATAGCTCCACTTGCATTTAGATAATAGCGACTACCTTCGATTTCTTGGAGACCAGTTAGCATGATCCCTTCTTTATCCAAGTAATACCAAGTATCTTTATCCTTAATCCAGCCTGTTTTCATTGCACCAGAACTTGCAAAATAGTTCCAATGTCCTTCAATCAAGGCCCAACCTGTTTGCATAACTCCCTTATTATCAAAGTAGTAGGTTACTCCATTGATTTCTTTTTTACCAACTATTTGTTTTCCTTCTTCATCAAAGTAGTACCAGTTTGATTCAATTTTTTTCCAACCAGAACCTGTCTCATCTGTCTCTAAAGCTCCACTACTTGCAAAGAACATCTTTTTGCCTTTAAAGACTTGTGAACCAGTAAGCATTTTACCATCTTTATCAAAGAGGTACTTCTGCCCACCGATTTCAGCTAGTTCATTATAAAGTCTTGCACCTGTAGAGCTGATATAGTACCATGAACCATCTTGCTTAAACCAACCCTCATACTGCATCTTACCATTACTATTAAGATAATACCAGTTGCCTTCCAGCTTTTCTCTACTATCATTTAAATGAATCCATTTGCTTGCCTGCATTTGACCTTTTCCATTAAAGAAATAATAGACATTATCTATCTTTCTCCATCCGATGGCCATTTCATCATCTGATAGACGATATTTCCAGTAACCATCTTCTTGATACCATCCTTCAGATACTATAGGAATATCTGGGAAAGAATCCGACACATTAGTAAAGCCGGAATCAGAGATATTAAATACAGTCGCATCCTTAGTTAGACTAGATGCATGAACAACCTGAATATTCTTCTTTTTTAGATAATCTCTTGTTGAAGCCAGATTTGCATCATAAGAAGATGTATGCACAACCATACTAGGTGAAAGTGACTCTAAGAAAGGGATTGTATTTGAGATTTGAGCATCATAGTGATGATTCCATTTCATCATGTCTACTTTGCCAATTTCTGGACCTAATCTATCCTCAGCACCTTCAGCATTATCTAAGTCACCACCAAGATATATCTTCTTCCCTGAAACGGATACTACTGCAACTAAGGAATTCGAATTATCATCGTAAACTCTCTTTAATTTGCCATCTGGACCATACTCATTCTTATAATTATAGAGTTGGATATCCATATCGCCCAATTTGAAACGACTATCTTCTTCCTTAATATCTTGAACAATTGTTACTCCTTTTTCACGAGCAACATTGAGTGCATTATCATAATTAAAAAGGTTATCCCACAAACGCCATTGACTTGTAATTCGTTCATCTGTATATTTTTTTAAATATAGTTTTCCGACTGGATAACGTTTTAGAACTTCATCTGCACCACCTATATGATCACTATGGACATGGGTCCCTAAGATAAAATCAAATTTCTGAATACCAAGCCGATTTAAATGACGAAATAGTCTATCTTCTAAAACTAGTTCATTCTGTCTTGAGATACCAACTCGACTTGGATAACGCGGATCCGTTCCATCTGGAAAATCATAATCTTCCCCCATATCAATTAGGGCATAGTGACCATTACTCTCTAAAAGAATTGCATCACTTCCTGAAGCTCCCTTGGTATTGATAAAGTGGATACGATTCCCAGAACCTGCCGAGATAGTGTCAGCTTTTACTGCTTGCAGGTGATTTGCAGTAACTGACAAAAGTATGATACTAAATAAGATTGACTTCCTTAACTTTTTCAAATCTATCACTTCTTTCCTTAAAACTTTTCTAGTGTCATTCACAAATAGACTTTGTGATTTGTTTATAAGTGTACTTAGCTTATTTCCTTAACACAACTCGGGCTAAGTTTGCATCACCTTGTTTATAGATTGGATTTTCTTTCCAGTTATAGTTGGTATTCGGAGTTTCAAAATCAGCTCCATACAAATGACTGATATATTCTCTCGTGTTCTCTGGAATTTTCACATCTATACCCTTAAAGTTAGAGACTTGCAATTGACTGAATGGCAATTCGTAATGATAGACCTCATGACGAGTTGGTGTTCCCAAAGCATTAATCATAAAGAAAATAGTATCTGAGGAGATTGTTTCCTCTTTTTTATTATAAACAATAAGATCGACATTCAACCCTTTAAAACTATAGGATAATTCTACCAATTGCTCATTATAGTAAAATTCTTTAGTTCTTGAAAAACCTCTGGTAAGAAGATATTTTTCATCCTCTAAAAAACTCTGGTAATCTGGAATGATGATCCCGAAATCCATATCCAAGTCATGACTAATAAAATCATTTTCTCGATAGTAGCCTAGTAGGGTCCCGAAATCCAACCAAATATCGTAATTTTTCAAAGGAGAACTATAAATCGTATTTAGAATCTCTTCAAAATTATTCTTTAACAACTCACTTCTTTTGGAGTCCAATTCAACGTTCGCTTTGTCATTGAGACTTTTAATGATTGGTAAGTTCTTGATGAGGTCTTTCTTGTCCCCTAAAAGACTTGCCAAGCTTCTTTTTAACCATTGTAACACGTCTTACACCTCTTTTATATAAGCGACAAAATCATCATGTTTCACTCGTTTTTCAACTGGTGGAATTTCCATAAAATCATCACCGTAGATAGCTGACAAGATTTGATGGGAAGCCTCAGGGATTTTGTAGGTTCTATCTTCAAATGGGCTATCCATTACTTTATCAAGCAGCGTCTTCTCAAATTTTGTAGAAGTTCTCTTATTTTCCATCAAATAATCGATAGAATCACTATCTTTAGCCTGCATAGATAGTAGGTTCATTTTTTTATTCCAAGTTTTTACTCTTGTTAAACGAAAAACAAGAACCAAGAGATATCTGACAATATTCTTTAATCCAGCACTCTTGCTATGAATACCATAGAGGGTATAAACAGATAATCTACGATAGGTATCTAGTTTAACCATCTCTTTGTTGACATCAGCGTAATAATCAAATGGGAATACATCCACACAAATTCCTAGATCGATATCATTTTCAATATAGTTATTCTCATAAACTGTACGAGCATCATATACTCGATAAAATGGATAAGGATAGCGAGCATCATTTTCCCAAGATGCTACTTTGTAGATAGGGTCATTGTCCCGTAGAACTGCTTGGTATAACTTGTCATACTCATCACGTTTCAATGAGATATCAACATCATCATCCCAAGGAATGTAGCCCTTATGGCGAACGGCTCCTAGTAGGGTTCCGTAAGCCAAAGAATAATTAATATTCTCTTTTTCACAGAGATTATGGATATAATCCATAACTCCTAATTCTATTTCTTTAATCTCTTCTTCATTTAGCTGTCTATATCCATCTCTCTTTTTAGAAATAACAGAGAAATAATAGCCTGAGATTATAAACAGAATACATCCTAACAATGAAATACCATAAAGTGTTGAACTTAAGAACAAATTGGAAATTAAGATAACAACCGTCATGAGTAGACCAGAAACAAGCTCATCATCTAATATCTTATTCTTTTTATCTTTTAGGAATTTTTTGATGCTTGCCCAGATGAATGAAATCATAAAAGCAGCGAAAGGAAGGAAACCAAGTAATCCGTTATAGAATAATAACTCTAGGTATCCATTGTGAGTTAAGTAATGTTCTTTAATGATATATGCACTTGCATCATAAGTTTTCCCTAACTCATACCAGTTCCCTGCTGAAAATCCAAATAGGGGTCTCTTGGGAATGAAAGAGGCAGTTGATTGCCAAATAGCAAAGCGGTTATTAGAAATATTCTCTTCACTTGTATCTGTGCGTTCTAGAGATAAATTATTATTTTCACCATTTTCTTGGTTTCGTTGAATCTCAGCTGAGTGAGTTCTCAAGTATAAATCACTGCTATATTTAATTCCGTTGTATGATAGGAATACCAACCCTACTGTCACTAAAATTCCAAGCAAAGATCTAGCTTTCTTATTAAAATCAAATTTTAAGACAGAGTAGAGGATAGCTGTCGCCACCAAGCAGATGTAGGTCGTTCTTGAACCAGATAGAACGATATATGTAAAATTTAGAAGGATAGATGAAATTGCTAAAGATTTTAAAATTTTATTTAGCGTAGAAAATCTCGTCACGAGATAAATAATAATTATCAAGGAGATAATCGATAAATAGTTAGGACTTGCTAAAATACCAAATAAACGGGATTCAACAAATCCTTGACGAATTAAGAGACCTTTATAGTCGAAAACTCTGTAACCAATCAACATAAAGAATTGAACAAGAGAAATGAAAACTCCCACAGTATTAGCTACAGTAATCACTGAGAAGAATAGGTTAAATAAAAGTCGAGACTTTTCTTTGGTAAAGGTCTGAAAAATTGGGTAAATAGCAAAGAAATAGATAAAGAATACTACCAAGTTCTTGATATTTGTTGAAAAGCCATACTTAATCACCAGTAAACTCGTGATTATATTCATAGCAAAAAAGAGGATTAGATACTCAATTTTTCTCACAAATAAATAAGCTTTTTTTACAAAGAAATTATACAAACCTAGGAGAACTCCCATAAGTGTCATTCCTAAGGTAACAAATTTATTAGCTGAAATAAATTGAAGAGGAACAATTAATCCGGCCATGCAATAAAAAGATATGACGGATAAAAATATCAGATTAATTTTAAAATAATTTTTTTCGATAACGGAAATCATTTTTTCTCCTAACGATGATCTTGACTAAGTAAAATCTTAGTATAGAGTTTTCTGCTGATGACTAAAGCTAAAAAACTAATTTTTCTAGCACTGGTAAATCTGCCATCACGTAAAATATTCATGCTATTCTTTTTCAGATAGGCGATCAATTTATCTTCTAAAGCCTTATCCTTAAAATCTGAATCAACTAGTAAGCGATCCAGAACATAGAAATAAGCCCAGTTGAGACGCATGCTTGCAACATCAGCGATTGCCGGATACTGTTCTCTTATTATATTCGCATTTTGTTCATAGGCTTCAATAACATTCAAGAATTTTAATGAGAATTTTTGAGTGGTAATACTGTTTTCTCGATGGACATAGTAATACTTCTTCTCATTTGTTGCGGCAACCTTCTGACACTGACTCAGTAAACGAATCATAAGAAAGGCGTCTTCAGCAATTTTTCCAACTTCAAATCTCAGTTGATTAAATAAGTCTTTTTTATAGAGTTTATTGACGGCTGTTACAGACAAGACCTTAGCTTCCATGACCATTTTGATAGCTTCTTCTGAAGATAATTGCCAAGTTTTAATCTCTGAAACTTGTTTTTCAGGAATTTGGTTATAAACATCATAATGACCACACATAGCTAGGTCAGCCTTTGCCTCTTTTATTTGACGATAGAGAGTTTCATACATGTCTGTATCAATATAATCATCACTATCAATAAAGCCAATTAAATCAGCACTTGCTTCATCAATTCCTCTATTTCGAGCATGAGATAAGCCACCGTTTTCCTTATGAATAACTCGAATTCGGGTATCTCTTAGAGCTAGTTGATCACAGAGTTCCCCGCTCTTGTCAGTCGAACCATCATTGACAAGGAGGATTTCTAAGTTGCTATATGTCTGCTTTAAGATTGATTCTACACAGCGTTCCAAATAAGCTTCCACATTGTAGACTGGAACAATAACACTAATTTTTCTTGCATTATACTCTCCCATGTATTCTAGGTAACTCTTATCCATATCTGCTATAAGGGCATCGTGGTGAGGCACTTGCTTGTCAGCTGGTGGTGGTGTCATGTAGTCACCAAAAGCAATGCTAAGATAAGCATCATAACCTACTGGAATAGGCATTTGAGTTCCTTCGAATGGTAGGAAAATGCTGTCTTCAAAGGCCTGAATTGGATATTTATTTTTCATATAGCCAGGGCCTGAACATAACTCTGTAATGCCGTCACTTTCAGAAAGTCCATACTTGGTCATTTCTTTCTCAGCCTTTTTCCAGATACGGTAACGAAGAGGTTTTGGTGCCATACCTAGTAAAATAGTACTTCCCCACTTCATCAAAGCCCCATGTTTTTCTGGGATTGTTTGGGCACAGAAAAGAGAATAAATCAAGGCCCAACGGACTTGTTTCTTGCGCTCAACTGGATTTTTAGGATAATAATCCAAGGGAAGAACATCTAAAGCAAGTCCATGAGGGAGGTCTAAGTCTTGCTGGTAAGGCTTGATGCAAGTTGTTTCTCTATCACGAATGGTGATAAAGAGATTGCGGTCAACAAAATCTTTATTACTCTTTGACAGAAAATAACGTTCATCTGCATACTGAGGCCATAACTCTGCTAACTTTTCATAATCCTTACGAGGCATAAAGAAATCCAAATCATCATCCCAAGGAATGAAGCCCTTATTACGTAAGGCTCCAATAGCACCTCCGCCACATAAATAGCAGAGTAAATCATGTTCTTTACAAAATGCGACAAAATATTCAGCCATTTCCAGACTACGAGCCTGAATTGCCTTTAAATCACTCATCTATTTCATATCCTCTTCTGTAGAATTGTATCATTCTATTATACCATAAAAAGCCCTCTAAATTCTATCCAATTATAAGAAAAATCAAAGCCCAAATCAACCCATTACAGGTCGTTCAAACTTTGATTCCTTTATTTTTTATCTTAGTCCAAACTGGCTAAGTTTATTCTTGTAAGCCTCCTGGTCTATTCTGAGTGATAAACCTCCATAAACATCATAATCATCAACCCAATCACCAAGTTCTGGAACTGTTATTCTTTCAATTCCATTTTGAGCACCATCAAGGACAGAAAGTCCATTGGTCAGCAAGAAGGTATAAGGTAGGTTGGTTGACGTCATGGCAAAGACTTTCCCTAAGGCTTCAGATCCCGTAAAGAGTTTGGTTGGATCCTTAATCTGCTGGAGTACAGCCGTCATGACTTGTTGTTGTCTGCGAGTTCGACCATAATCACCTTCGTCATCATCTCGGAAACGAGCATAGTTAAGAAGGGTTGAACCATTCATCTGTTGCTTACCAGCTCGAATAGTTTGAGTTGGCGATTCAGTTTCAGTTGCGTGTAAATCGTCTCCAACGGTTGCTTCTGTAACAGGAACTCCATTTAAGGTTGAAAATTGGGCATCGATGGTTACACCATCAGGGAAGAGGGTATCAATGGCTGTCGCAAAGGCCTGGAAGTCAACAAGGGCGTAGTACTTGATATCTAAATCAAAATTGTCCTTGAGAACCTTACGAACCATCTCAGCTCCTTGATGTCCTTCTTGTTCTCCTAGTTCATAAGCTAAATTCAATTTATGGTCGACTTGTTTTTGACCATTAATAATTTGGCTATAACCATCAATATAAACCAAATTATCCCGCATAAAACTAACCAGCTTAATCTTTTTGTCTTTACCGCTAACATTCAAAACCATAATAGAGTCTGTTCGAGTTTCAGCACTATTTTGTCCGATTCGCCCATCTGTCCCCAAGATTAAAATATTTACCCCATCACGAGTATCCTGACCATTAAAGACTTCAACTCGAGCGGCTTTAGCGTCTTGGGGTTTATCTGAATTAGCTGTTTGTAAACCTTTCAAGAACATGATGGTCATTCCAACAAGTACACAAAGTAAGAAAGTGAAAATCCACGCAAACAAACGTTTAAAAGAAAATCTTTTTATCTTTTTTGGTTTCTCCATTTTTTCTGGTTTGAATTTTTCTTTCTTAACTTTTTGCTTTGGAACTTGATGTCGAGAGCTACGACTTCTATTGCTATATGTTGGAAGGCCTATATTGGATTCTTCTTGAGGTAATTCTTCTAAATCCTCAATTTCTTCCATGTCCTCACGATAAAGCTGATGAATCTCTTGTTGTGGCTTGTCTAATTTAGCTTGTAAAAAGTCAAACTCCCGCTTTTCTCTCTCATTTAAATAATGAATATTTTTTAAGAGATAATCATAACGTAGTTTTTCGTGATGAGATAGAGGATTTTCTCTAGTCATAGATTCTCCTTTCCTTTATCGTGTATAGTATAAATAGGGTAAGCTCCCAAAATTTTATATTGGATTCCAATTGTTTTTAATTCTTCTTGAGCAAAATGGACCAATTCTTTATCTCTATAGTTGACATCAATGATGAAAAAATATTCTCCCAAAGCGGTCTTAAGGGGACGACTTTCAATCTTGGTCAAGTCTATTCCTCTCCAAGCAAAGGTAGAAAGTGCCTTATAGAGAGCTCCGGGAAGATTATCTGGCAAGGTAACAGCCAGACTCATCTTTTCAGTCGATATTTTTAATGGCAAATCTGGTAAACTAGCTCCCAAAACCCAAAAACGAGTGAAATTAGCTTCCATCTCTTGGATATCTTCAGCAACTAATTCTAAGCCATATTCATCAGCAGAATTTCTCGGAGCAATAGCTGCAAAAGGTTGATCTGGATGTTCTGCGACAAATCTAGCTGCATAAGCTGTACTGGCTGTTACTTCTAATTCAGCATTTGGAAAATGCTCAGTAATATACTTTTTTCCTTGAGCTAGTGCCTGGGGATGAGAAAATATTTTTTCGATAGTTGAATGCCCAGCAACAGCCATTAACTGTTGTTGAATCGGTTGTACTATCTCTGCCATAGCTTGAATACGAGCTTGATGAAAAAGATAGTCTAAGGTCTCATGAACACTACCTTCAATGGAATTTTCAACTGGCACTACCGAATAGTCTACTAAGCCCTGTTCGTAAGCCTTGATAACGTCCGTAATATTTGAAAAAGGCTCTAGTTCCTCATGAGGAAAAGCCGTTTGCACCACATGGTGCGAAAAAGATCCCTTGGGACCTAGATAGGCAATTTTCATCTCAGTTCCTCTATAATTTTCTCGGGACTTGATTTTGTAACATCTACTACTCGTGTCGCCAATTGACTATACCAAACTTCTCTCTCTTGAAAAACCCTTCGCAACTCTTCCTTACTTTTATTAAGAAAAAGTGGACGTTGATTGTCCTTATCAGCTGAAATCCGTTGGTAAAGTGTCTCAAAATCAGCTTTTAGGTAGATATTATCGGCATTTTTCTTCAGCAATTCTCGATTTCTCGAAGAAACAACGACACCTCCGCCAGTCGCAATGACATGGTCCGTCTTTAAGACATCAGCTAAAACCTCTGATTCCACCTGACGAAAGACTGCTTCCCCTTTTTCTTCAAAGAAACGAGCAATCGGCATCCCCAGTCGGTCTTCCAGCAAGGCATCCATGTCTACAAAATCAGGATCCAGCCCTCTAGCAATGGTTGACTTCCCTGCTCCCATAAATCCTAATAAAACTTTAGCCATGAATCAAAGTCTCCAAATCCTCAAAGAAACTTGGGTAGCTAGTATTAATGGCTTCTGCACGGTCAAGCTCCACTTCTCCCTCAGAAATCAATAAAGCTGCAATAGCCGTCATCATCCCGATACGATGGTCTCCGAATGTATTAACCCTTGTTCCATGAAGGGTAGATTTCCCTTTGATAATCATGCCGTCTGCTGTTGAAGTAATAGCTGCTCCCATGCTATTTAAGGCATCTGCAACTACCTGAATACGGTCTGTTTCCTTAACCTTAAGTTCTTCAGCATCTTTGATAATCGTCACTCCATCTGCTTGGGTAGCAAGGAGGGCTATGATTGGTAATTCATCTATCAGGCGTGGAATCAAAGACCCACCAATTTCTGTACCTTTCAGATCAGAAGTTTCAACAGTCAAGGTTGCAGATTTGGCTACGGAATCTATTTCTGTTATTTCTAGTTTCCACCCATAGCACGGATGACATCGATAATCCCAGTACGTGTTTCATTGATACCAACGTTCTTAAGTTCAACTCGAGAATTTGGCACAATCAAACCAGAAACCATCCAAAAGGCTGCACTCGAAATATCTCCTGGTACGACAACCTCTTGTCCGCTCAATTTTTGTGGTCCTTGAACAGTGATTTTCTTACCATCGACAGTCAAATCTCCACCAAATTGACGCAGCATATCTTCTGTGTGGTTACGAGTGCACTCCTTCTCAATGATGACAGATTGACCCTGAGCCTGCAAAGCCGCAAAAATCAAGGCAGATTTGACTTGAGCAGAGGCGATTGGCAATTCATAATGAATAGGTCTTAAGTTTTTCGTTCCTTTTAAGTGCAAAGGTGGCAAGTCTCGCTCTGTTTGACCTGAAATGCTAACTCCCATTTTTTTCAAAGGAAAGGTCACACGATCCATAGGGCGTTTAGAAAGGCTGTCATCTCCAAACATTTCTACTTCAAAGTCTGCACCAGCAAGAACACCTGAAATCAGGCGAATAGAGGTGCCAGAATTCCCCATATCCAGGGCTTTCTGAGGTGCTTTTAATCCATCCATCCCAACACCTTGAATGGTAATGACACCGTCTTCATCCTCAATCTTAACACCAAGGTCACGAAAAACTTGCATAGTTGAGAGCACGTCCTCACCACGCAAAATATCATAGACCTTGGTCACACCCTCAGTCAAACTTCCAAAGATAATCGAACGATGACTGATGGACTTGTCCCCTGGAACTCGAATAGAGCCATTTAAGTGGCCAATGTTTGTTTTTAATTTCATTCTGGACCTCATACATGCAAGAGTATTTCTTATTTTATCACAAATAAACCAGAGATACCTTAAATTTTCATGATTTTAGGAGGCAAACTCTTATTTCAACAATTCTGAAATCGGCTCAAAAACGATGCGTTCAATATCTGATAAATAGATTGATAATTGTTGTTGTTTAGCAAAGAAAGCTGATAAAAGAGCATTTCCTTGAATTTGATTGCCAAAAGACTCCATTTTTTCTTGGAAGGATGCATCTGGCATTTGTCCAGTTTGTGCCATAACTTGAATCTCTTGTTGGAAGGCAAGATAATCTGCAAAAATCTTGCTCGCTTCAGCATCCGCTGCAATAGCATCTTTGGCTTCCTTAACGGCCTTGTATTCAGGCAACTCACGTAGCCCGCGACTAAGTGCATTTGCACTATCATAAATATTTGACATGATTTTCTCCTTATTTGATGACTACCGTGTAGTCCGTATTTTCTGTAATGACTTGCTCAGCACGTTTTAAATCCTGAGCATTCTTAAATGATATTTGTAGAATCCCGTGAACATCCTCACGGTTTTCCTCGTTGATATGGATATTGACCAGGGAAGTTCCTCGTAGCAATTCCAAAATTCGCAAGATAACATCTTCCTCATCGGGAACGTCTATGTAAAGATCATAAGAACTATCTACACCACCGCGCTTATGGATTTCCATAGCCTGCCGTTGCTCACGTGCTTGGTTAAAAAAGTTCCAGATTTGGGTTTCATCACCTGCACTAATTGCCTGGACTATCTCATCCAAACGCCCCTTGAAATCCTCAATTCGTTCATTAATGGTCTCTCGATTGGATAAGAGGATAGAAGTCCACATACCAGGCTCACTTTCGGCTATCCGGGTCATATCCCGAAATCCACCCGCAGCAAAGCGTTTAGCCATTTCATGCTCTTCAGCATAACTTGCAGTTTGTTCCATCAAGCTTGATGCTAAGATATGCGGAAAATGGCTAATCTGAGAAGTCACTCGGTCATGCTCTTCAGCATCAATCTCGATAAAGCGAGCATGGAGACCAGACAACAGGTTCTTCATTTCTTCAAGAGTATCTGAAGTGGTCAGACTTGACGGTGTAAAAATATAGTAGGCATTTTCAAAGAGGTTGACATCGGCAGATGCCGCTCCTGTCTTGTGGCTCCCTGCCATGGGATGGGCCCCCACAAAGCGAATAGACTTATCAGCAAAACACTTCTCAGCTGTAGCCACGATAGCTGACTTGGTCGAGCCAGCATCAGAAATAATGACACCTTCTTTCAAGTCCAAGTTGGCCAATTCCTTAATAAAGGCAATAGTTTGCTTGATTGGCAGGGTAAGAATGATGACGTCTGCAAGTGGAGCAAAACTGGCAAAGTCATCCGTCGCTCGGTCAATCATTCCTCTCTCCAAGGCAATATCTCTAGACGCTTGACTACGATTGTATCCTAAAATTTCATAATCAGGATGATCCCGCTTGATTCCGAGTGCCATGGAAGCACCAATCAAACCTAGTCCTGCGATATAGATGGTTTTTGCCATAAGAACTCCTTAATAATTCTTTGTATACTCCCGATGTTTCGCAACAGCTTCTTTTAATTCTTCCAGATTATCAGATGAGAATTTCTCAAGGATTTCTTGAGCCAAAACCGTTGCTACAACTGCCTCCATAACGACACCTGCTGCAGGAAGAGCAGTCGGATCACTTCTCTCTACTGTTGCTTTATAAGGCTCATGGGTTTCAATATCGACACTCATTAATGGCTTATAGAGAGTCGGAATTGGTTTCATAACCCCACGGACAATAATCGGTTGGCCATTGGTCATACCACCTTCGAAACCACCGAGATTATTAGTACGACGAGTATAGCCATCTTCTTTAGACCAGATGATTTCATCCATAACTTGGCTTCCTTTACGGTAACCAGCCTCAAAACCAAGACCAAACTCCACACCCTTAAAGGCATTGATAGAAACAACAGCTTGAGCTAGCCTTGCATCTAGTTTACGATCCCATTGAACATAGGAACCAAGACCAACTGGAACTCCTCCAACAACCGTTTCTACCACTCCACCGATGGTATCTCCATCACGCTTGATTTGGTCAATATAATCCTTGATTTCTTGCTCACGTTCTTGATTAACGATAGAAACTTCTGACTGGGCAGCTAGTTTCTTAATCTCTGCGACTGTTAAGTTTTCTGGAACATCGATTTCCTACCACCAAAGACTACAACATGGTTGGCAATTTCGATATCAAGCTCAGTCAATAAACGCTTGGCAACAGCTCCAACTGCCACTCGCATGGTCGTTTCACGGGCAGATGAACGTTCCAGAGAATTTCGCAAATCATCAAAGCGGTATTTGATACCTCCTACCAAGTCAGCGTGACCTGGGCGAGGATGTGTGATTTTTCGTTTACTTTTAAGTTTATCCTCAATATCCTCAGCAGACATGATATCCAGCCATTTTTGGTGGTCTTTATTAATGACATCCATGGTAATAGGAGCGCCTGTCGTCTTACCATGGCGAACTCCAGAAGTAAAGACAACCTGATCACTCTCGATCTTCATGCGTCCACCGCGGCCGTAGCCACCTTGACGTCGCTTAAGATCCTCGTTGATGTCCTCTGCAGTCAAAGGAAGACCAGCGGGAACCCCTTCTATAATAGCTGTCAGACGCGGTCCGTGTGATTCTCCTGCAGTTAAATATCTCATACCTTCTCCTTATTTTACCAAGTATTCTTTCATTTCTTCGAGAGAAACTGGGTGAATCGTCGCTGAACCAAGCTCAGGTACCAAGACTAACTTCATGGTATTACCGCGCGCTTTCTTGTCATGAGTCAAAGCCTGATATAGTTTATCAGAGTCCCAGTTTTCGTACTCAACTGGCAATCCAAACTTCAGACACATTTCTCGGATAGATTGGGTGATACCCTCTGGCATAAGTCCTTTTTCTTCTGCTACCTTAGAGACCTGAACCATTCCCATAGCTACTGCCTCACCGTGCATAATATGTCCATAGCCAGCAGTTGCCTCAATAGCATGGCCGATTGTGTGACCAAAATTGAGATAAAGACGAATGCCATTGTCCAACTCATCTTCAACTACCATCTTGCGCTTCACTTGACAAGAATGCTCAATCAATCTCTCTGCATATTCCAAAATGCTTTCGACAGAACCATCCATATCAGATAATAGGTCCCAAAGCTCTGGATCTTCAATTAAGCCATACTTGATGACTTCACCCATTCCTTCAATCAACTCTCTCTTACCCAAGGTCTCAAGAACAGTTGGGTCAATCAAACACCATCCGGCTGAGCAAAAGTCCCCACCATATTCTTGGCAAACGGCGTGTTCACTCCAGTTTTCCCACCAATAGAAGAATCCACCTGAGCAGTCAAGCTGGTTGGAATCTGTACGAAATGAATCCCTCGCATATAGGTAGAGGCTACAAAGCCAGCTAAATCTCCAACCACTCCACCACCGAGGGCAACGATACCATCACTGCGAGTTAAATCTTGCTTAACTAAAAATTCATAGACCTTTTGGACTGTAGTCAGATTTTTTCGTTCTTCACCCTCTAAAAAATCAAAAACTGCCACTTGAAAACCAGCATCCTCAAAGCTCAATTTGACCTTTTCTGCATAGAGTGAAGCCACACGGTTATCTGTTATGATAACAATTTTTTGTGGTTGCCAAAGTTCTCGCAACCATTTTCCTGCTTGAGACAAGCATCCTTTTTCAATCTGAATTTCATAAGGGTGATGTGGAAGGTCAATTCTGATTTTCATTCTAGTGGCTCCCTTTCTTTAGTGATATCTTTCTGTTAAGGACTGCCAAATTTCATCTGTTGGCATATCCTTACCTGTCCATAGTTTAAAAGCCTCTGCTGCTTGATATAAAAGCATACCGAGTCCGTTAACAGCTACATTCCCTTGGCTTTTAGCCCATTGTAGAAATGGCGTTTCAAAGGGTTGATAAATGATATCAGCCACCAAGAGGTTTTCAGGTAATAATAGGTTTTCTGGAACAGGAGATGATTTTCCATCCATGCCCACACTGGTCGCATTAACTAATAAATCCGAGGCAGTAATCCTTTCCTGCAAAACTGAATGCTCTTCTAAGGCATACAAGTCTACTCGAAAGCCCGTCTCACTCTGCAACGTTTCAAGGTAAGCTTTTGTTTTTTCCATCGAAGTTGAGCGTACAAAGACAGATACCTGACTGGCACCGTCTAAAATTGCCTGAGTTAAAATAGATTTAGCAGCTCCACCAGCTCCCAACAAGGTCATTCTTTTTCCGGAAATTTTAAAAGAAGGCAAGCTCTTAAAGAATCCCTTGCCATCTGTATTATATCCAATTAAAGTTCCTTCTTGATTCACTACTGTATTCACAGCGCCAATCAATCGAACTTCGTCTCTCAATTCATCCAGATAGGGAATGACCTCTTCCTTGTAGGGCATGGAAAGATTGATACCAAACATCTGGTAACGGCGAATATTGGCAACCGTTTCAGCCAAATCACTTACCTCTACTTCCAAAGCTAGATAAACACCATTTATCCCTGTCGCTTCAAAAGCGCTATTATGAATGAAAGGAGAAATGGAATGTTTGATAGGATTTGCGACCACAGCTGCTAGGCGTGTGTAGCCATCAATCTTCATTTAAGATCTCCCGAATTTTCTTCATACTCGATAGGGAAATTTGCCCCGGAGCACTTGCTTCATCGAGACTAGCAAAAGACCAACTTGAGCCCGTTACATCTGAAGTAATCCGAGATACTTTCCCTATTTTCCCCATAGAAATTGTGACGTAATCTTGTTCAGGATTAAGAGTTTTAAAACCTCGGGTGTAGTTCATAAGGTCTAAGACATCTTGTTCTGTATGTGCCATTACAGATACCTTAACTACTTTCGGAGTTAGGCTAGTTAGCTCTGACAAAATTTCCATCATATTGTCTGGAGTTTCTTGGAAATTATGATAACTTAGGACCAAGTTTGGGAAATCCAGCATCTGATCAAAAACAGCCTTATGTGTGTAATACTCAAAATCCACATAGTCTGGCTGATAAAGTTGAGTAACATCCTTGATAATTTGGACATATTCCTCTGAAGACAAGTCAATCTCTCCACCCTCTGAACGAGTGCGCAAGGTGAAGAGAAGTTCACGACCTGCAAATTTTTCAAAAACAGCTGGTGCTACTTGTAAAATAGCTTCCTTGGCTAGGAAGTCTGCACGCCACTCAATAATATCTGCGTCCTCATAACGCGTGACATCGATTGCTTGCACTTCTTCTATATTCCTTGGCATGATTGAAACGACTAACTTCATTTACTTACCTTCATACTAATCACCTTGAGGTAATTACTGCTTTCATCTTTTTTATTATAGACAAAGTCAGCTGGAAGACCATATTGGGTCAATACTTGATACTTTCTTCCTGCAAAACCTTTGTCGATTTGTTCTATAAATTTTTGACGGGAAACATTGGCAGCATTGGTACTAGCAATGATCATACCTCCCGGATTTAAATTTTCTAAACTTTGAGAAATCAACTTGTGATAATCCTTAGCTACAGAAAAAGTTTGTTTTTTATTACGAGCAAAGCTTGGTGGATCTAAGACAATCACATCGTAGCTCAAGCCTTTACGCTTAGCATACTTAAAATACTCAAAGACATCCATAACCACAAAACGGTGCTTATCTAGACTTAGGCCATTGGCCTGAAAATGAGCTTCTGACAACTCTCTGGAACGCTTAGCCAAGTCAACAGAGGTCGTTTCACTAGCACCACCCATTGCAGCTGCAACGGAAAAGGCCGCTGTATAAGAAAACATATTGAGTAGGGATTTACCCATGGCCAAACCATCTACTAAACTGCCACGTACCTCATGTTGGTCCAGAAAAATTCCCGTCATCAGGCCATCATTCAAAAAGACTTGATAAAGTACACCATTTTCAAGAACTGTGAAATTCTCTGGTGCCTCTTGACCGTAAATATGAGACGATTCATAGTCCAAGCCCTTAAAACGAATCTTTTCGTAAGCTCCCAATATTTCTGGAAATACTTGGGCAAAGGCGGCTACTATCTGCTGGCGTAGTTGATAAACATAGGTGTTATACCATGAAAAGACGACATAATCTCCGTAAAGATCCAAGGTCATCCCTCCAAAGCCATCGCCCTCTTGATTGAACAAGCGAAAGGCTGTTGTCAAATCATCTTGATAGTAGGTAGAACGTTTTAGTTTGGCTTGAGTAAATAGGTTTTCAAAGAAAACTTGGTCAAAAGAAACTTTCTGATTCGTTACGAACCAACCAATCCCTTTATTTTGACGAGATAAATAAGCCTTACCCAAAAACTGTCTACCTTGACTGAATAGCTCGACTTCCTGGTCAGTTTCAGATAGTTCTGGAAAGTCAATTTCCTCCAAAACTACCTGACCCTTATTTAGTTTTTTTTCAACTCGTCGGCTGACAAATACTTTTTTCATAGTTACTATTATAACAAATTTTGTGACAATTCACAAAATAGAAACTATTTAACCCTTCTATAAAAGGAGTAAGATTTGATACATAAAATAAACTAGTTTGCATTTTTTCTTTTATGCTAATTCTAATCTAAAGCCAGAGGAGAAGAAAAAGGTTAAAAGCTATGGCAATTATTTCTCAAGCGCAAACGTTTGCGTAATTCTATCTCTTGTGCTAAAATATTCTCATTAATGACAAGTAAGAGGACTTTCTATGAACAATCAAACCCTAATGCAATACTTTGAATGGTACCTACCAAGTGACGGACAACACTGGACACGGCTCGCCAATGATGCTCAACACTTAGCTGATTTGGGAATTAGCCATATTTGGATGCCACCTGCTTTTAAGGCCACTAATGAGAATGATGTCGGCTATGGTATCTATGATCTATTTGACTTGGGTGAATTTGAGCAAAAAGGTACCGTTCGAACTAAGTACGGTTTCAAAGAAGACTATCTCCAAGCTATACAAACTTTAAAGTCTCATGGAATTCAACCCATGGCTGATGTCGTTCTCAACCACAAGGCGGCTGCCGATCATTTGGAGACCTTTCAAGTTATTGAAGTAGATGCCGAAGATCGGACCAAGGAATTAGGTGAAGCTTTCACCATCAACGGTTGGACAGGCTTCACCTTTGATGGTCGCCAAAACACTTACAACGATTTCCACTGGCACTGGTACCATTTCACTGGTACTGACTACGATGCCAAACGCCGTAAGTCAGGTATTTATCTCATTCAAGGAGATAATAAAGGCTGGGCTCAAGAAGAGTTGGTCGATAACGAAAATGGTAACTATGACTACCTCATGTATGCTGACCTTGACTTCAAACACCCTGAAGTCGTTCAGAACATTTATGATTGGGCTGACTGGTTCATCCAAACAACTGGTGTGACCGGCCTCCGCCTTGATGCCGTCAAACACATCGACTCTTTCTTCATGAGAAATTTTATCCGTGACATGAAAGAAAAATACGGTCAAGACTTTTATGTTTTTGGAGAATTCTGGAACCCTGATAAGGATGCTAATCTAGACTATCTCGAAAAAATCGAAGACCGCTTTGACCTTGTCGATGTCCGCCTTCATATGAATCTATTTGAAGCTAGTCAAGCTGGTGCAGCTTATGATTTGCGAAATATTTTAAATGATAGTCTTGCTCAGATAAAACCGGATAAGGCCGTAACCTTTGTCGATAATCACGATACCCAAAGAGGACAAGCTCTCGAGTCCACTGTTGAAGAATGGTTCAAGCCTGCAGCTTACGCTCTTTTACTTTTACGTCAACAAGGACTTCCTTGTGTCTTCTATGGTGATTACTATGGCATTTCTGGGAAATATGCTCAGGAAGACTTCAAAGAGGTACTTGATAAGCTTCTAGCCATCCGAAAAATTTGGCTTATGGAGAACAAGTCGACTACTTTGATGATGCTAACTGTATTGGCTGGGTACGTTCTGGAGCTGAAAACCAAACTCCTCTAGCTGTCCTTATCTCTAACGCCCAAGCAAATAGCAAATCAATGTTCGTGGGTCACGAGTGGGCTGACCAAACCTTCGTCGATCTACTAGGAAATCATGCTGAACAAGTGACCATCAATTCCAATGGATACGGTGATTTCCCAGTTGCTGAAGCTTCTGTTAGCGTTTGGGGCTTGCCCAACTAGTCATACTCAGCTAACTAAAAAATAAAAACTTGCCTGTAAGCAGCTAGAATTTTACTCAATCCAGCTTCCAGGCAAGTTTTTTATATTATCTTAGTCTTTCCATAGATCCATAGCGTTTTTGAAATCTGATGAGACTTGTACATTTTGAGGATTGCTTGCTTCTCTTTCCAAGCGCTTAGCTTCTACTTGAGCTACACTCTTAATCCCTTCATGACGCCAGTTTCGTAGGATAGCTTGGATATATTTCCAATTTGGCTTTCCATTTAAAACTGCTTCTCGTAAAGCTTCTTTAATCAAATCAGCACTGGTACCGTCTTCTTTAAGACTCTTCTCTAAATCTTCAATCTCAAAAGGACTCAAGAGACGACCTAACTCTTGTTGAAAGGTTTCTACCAATCCCTTTAAATCATTCTGAGCTAGTTGAATACATCCCGCATCTTGCTGCTGAGACAATTGGTCCAATCGTTCAAGGGCAAGAGTTGCATCAAAGATTACTTCAATTTCGCCATTGAGTTCAATTGTGCGATACTGGAGCAAACCCTTGTCTGTCAATCTTGAAATAGCTTGGTTAACGTCTAGAACTTGCTTGCCTATCTTTTCTGCAATCTGACTTGGCGACAATTCTCCTAAGCAGTCGTATTTTGCAGATAGAAAAATTGCCAGACTAAAAAGTCATCACTAGATGAAAAGAGTTGATTGTAATGCATTAATAGGGCACTCGGTAAAACCAAATTGCCAGATTTAAAAGCGTCTAAATAAGTCATAATTCCTCTTATAAATATCCAAAATGAGAAACATCATCCTCCACACTTTTCCAGTCAAAAGGTGTCTCTTGATAAACCGCATAGTTTACCCAGTTATTGAAAAAGAGTGCTGCAGAAGAACTCCATAGCATACAGGGAACTTGATGGATGTCGTCATTTTTAAAATAATTTTCGGGTATGTGGGGTTCTAAACCAGCATCTAGGTCACGGAAATATTCTTTGGCAAGTGTGTCACGATCATACTCTAGGTGTCCAAAGCTATAGACTTCTCTTAAATCTCGGCTAGCAAGGATAGAAACTCCAACTTCTTTTCCCTCTGCTAAAATCTCTAGATTGGTTTGATTTAGAATATCTTCTTTTAAAACTTCAGTATGTCGAGAATGTGGAGACACAAACAAATCATCAAAACCTCTCAACAAGAGATGATTTCCCTTTAGAACATCTTGAGGGAAAATCCCTGATATCTTCTGGTCTATTTGATGTTTCTTGACAGCATAGCGATAGTAGAGACCAGCCTGGGCTCCCCAACAAATATGCAAGGTTGAAAAGACATGAGTCTTAGACCAATCGATAACTTGGGTAAACTCTTGCCAATAGTCAACCTCCTCAAATGGAAGGTGCTCAACTGGAGCTCCTGTGATAATCAAGCCATCAAAATAATCGTCTTTAACTTCCGAGAAGGTCTTATAAAAAGTCTCCATATGCTCTGAGCGAGTTGTTTTTGATTGGTGACTTTCCATATATAGAAAGTCTATATCCAGCTGCAGAGGCGTATTGGCTAAGTGTCGCAATAGTTGGGTCTCTGTCACAATCTTTTGTGGCATGAGGTTTAAAATCAGAATTTTGAGCGGTCGGATATCCTGATGAGCCGCCCGTTGATCATCCATGACGAAAATATTTTCTGTTTGTAAAATCTCAACTGCTGGTAATTTTTTATCAATTCGAATCGGCATGGAAATCTCCTAACTGTATCATACTGGACTCAAGTAACCTGACTGTCATCAAATGGAATAATCCAGCTGATGACACTTCTTCCCTTTATTATACTGTAAGAAGATATAGTTTTCAATTATAGTTTTTCTCTAACTAGATATAGCCTTTTTTTATATCATCATTAAGAGAAAACAGCCCTAGGGACTGTTTTTCATTAATAATGCATCAAAACTTTATAATCGTAATCTCCGATTGCCTCACGACCTTTTAGCTCATCAAGTTCAATCAAGAAGGCACAACCAGCAACAATACCACCTAATTTTTCAATCATTTCGATAGTCGCCTTAACAGTACCACCTGTTGCCAATAGGTCATCTACGATAAGAACACGTTGGCCTGGTTTGATAGCATCTGCGTGCATAGTCAAAGTGTCAACCCCATATTCTTTTTCGTAGTCAGCTGAAATAACTTCACGTGGTAATTTTCCAGGTTTACGCACTGGTGCAAAACCAATTCCCAACTCAAAAGCAACTGGACATCCAACAATAAATCCACGTGCTTCTGGTCCTACGATCATATCAATTTTTTTGTCAGTAGCATATTGAACAATTTCACGAACAGCATAACTGTAGGCATTTCCATCTGCCATCAATGGGCTGATATCACGGAAAGTAATTCCTTCTTGTGGGTAATTTTCAATACTTGCAATGTAATCTTTTAAGTTCATAGCGATTCTTTCTTTTTAAATTTTTACTCCCTATTATACCATAATTCCTAGAAAAGCAAAATAGAAAGAAGCCTTGGAATATCATTCCAAAGCCCCTCAGTCCTTCATGAAATTCGGAGATTCATTCGCTCAATGAAATCTTTACTTCTTTTTGCTTTTAGAGCTTTGATTTCGCTCGCGATTTTGTTGGATGCGCCACTCTCGCTCAAAGTAAGACATGGTTTCAAATACTCTCTTTGGTAAGCCAACATCCAGCAAATAGATTGGGATTTTCAAAACGTTAGAATGTTTTGAACTTGTAAATCTACTTCGAAGACGATACCAGAAAAAGTTGGATTTTAAAAGTTCCTTGTCATAAAACTGAACCTCAATCATATAAAAATCCCTTGTATTTCTACTGCCCTTAATTCTCGTGAGAGCAAACTTTTCTACCTGTTCCCAGGAATAAAACTGCCAGTCTTTCTTTGGATATGGTTTATAGAAAAATCCTTGAGCCGTACATTTCAAATACTCTTTATCAGAAAAAAGCCGTCGCAAATGTTGATACACAATGAAGCCAACGATGATGATTAAGAAACCGATAAAGAGAATGAAAGCCACCAATCCCCCAGGTGCTTCTTCGGGATAGCTCAGCAAAAACGAAAAAATCCAAAGTAGAAGAGCCAATTCTAGTAGATAAAGAATAAGGCTCAAAACGATTTTCTTACTACTCCATTTAATAATTGTTTCTTCCATTATACTAACTCACTTAAATATTCATAGCGTTCATATTTTTCCAGTAAGTCTTCATTTTTCTCGTCTAACTCTTTTTGAAGGGTAGCTAGTTTCCCAAAGTCAGAACCATTTGCCTGCATTTCTTCTTCAATAGCCGCGATACGATTTTCCAAGGCTTCGATGTCACCTTCAATACTTGCCCACTCCTGCTTTTCTTGGTAGGTCATCCGTTTCTTCTCTTCACGGACTTTAACGACTTTTTCCTTCACAACTTTTTGACTTTGTGTTACTGATTCTGCTTCAAAGGCCTTTTCATCAAGGTAGTCTGTGTAATGTCCAAAGAAAGGGCGGATGGTCCCATCTTCAAAAGCAAGAATCTTAGTTGCTACCTTATCAAGGAAATAGCGGTCGTGACTAACTGTCAAGACTGGTCCTGCAAACCTTGTAAGAAATTTTCTAGAACTGTTAAGGTCGCAATGTCTAGGTCATTTGTTGGTTCATCCAAGAGAAGCACATTGGGTTTTTCAAGGAGTAATTTGAGGAGGTAAAGACGCTTCTTCTCTCCACCTGACAGCTTCTCAATCAAGGTACCGTGCGTTGAACGAGGGAAGAGAAATTGTTCCAGTAACTCAGCAATTGATGTCGTAGAGCCACCGCTCGTCTTAACTTCTTCTGCCACTTCTTGCAGGTAATTGATAACCCGCTTACTTTCATCTAAATCTTCGATTTGTTGAGAGAAATAAGCGATACGAACTGTTTCACCGATGATAACTTGTCCTTCAGTCGCTTCAAGTCTTCCTGCAATAAGGTTAAGAAGGGTTGACTTCCCAACACCATTGTCCCCGACGATTCCGATACGGTCTTTGGCTTGGACCAAAAGATTAAAATGTTTCAGAATCGGTTTATCGTCATAGGCAAAGGAAACATCCTTAAACTCGATAACTTTTTTACCGATACGGCTAGTTTCAAAATTCATGCTCAAGTCTGTCTCAAGGCTAGTATCTGAAACTTCCTTTTTCAAGTCATGGAAACGATTGATCCGAGCTTGTTGCTTGGTCGCACGCGCCTGTGGTTGTCTACGCATCCAGGCCAATTCCTGCTTATAAAGTTGTTCCTTTTTGTGAAGAAGAGCTGCATCGCGCTCATCCTGTTCTGCCTTGAGGCGAACATAGTCTTGGTAATTCCCCTGATATTCTGTTAATCCACCTCTATCTAATTCAAAAATTCGCGTCGAAAGCGCATCTAGGAAGTAACGGTCGTGGGTGATAAATAGAACCGTCTTCTTAGAATTTTTCAAAAAGAGAGTCAGCCACTCAATGGTAGCAATGTCAAGATGGTTGGTTGGCTCATCCAAAAGCAAGAGGTCGTGATTACCTAGAAGAACTTGGGCCAACTGAACCCGTCTACGGAGACCACCCGACAAGGCTCCAACAGGAGTTGATAAGTCCTGAATCCCAAGTTTACTTAGAACGGTCTTGACCTGACTCTCAATTTCCCAAGCCTGGAGGGAATCCATCTCCGCCATGACCCGTTCTAGACGCGCTTGCTTGTCCTCACTGTAGTTGAGCATAAGGAGTTCATACTCACGAATCAGCTGGATTTCTTTCAAATCACTTGATAGGACAGTATCCAAGACAGTCTTGCTATCATCAAAATCTGGATCCTGAGTCAAGTAGCCAATTTTGTAATCATTTTTTGCCGAAAAAGGGCTTACGTCACCATCAAAACCCGAAACTCCTGAAAGAACATCTAAAAGGGTTGTTTTCCCGGTTCCGTTGACACCGATAAGACCGATTCTGTCCAAGTCATGAATGATAAAGGAAATATCCTTAAAGACAGTCTTATCACCAACGGATTTACTTAGTTTTTCAACGATAAAATCACTCATTTTCTCTCCCTCAAATAGGCATGAATCGCCTCAGAACTATTTTCCAAATCTCCGTCCACAATGGCATATTCAATTTCTTCTAAAACATCTCCCAAGTCTGGCCCAGGCTGGTATCCATAATGCTTGATAAGAATGCCTCCATTAATTTGGATTTCTTTCTTATCATGAATGGTCAAACTTTTATAGGTATCTATGATAGCTTGTGGATTGACTTCCTTCCCTTGAGCTCTGCGAAGATTTTCAGCCTGTAAGAGTGAATCGAGATCAAAACGGTAACAATCACGCTTGCTCAATTCTCCCTTTTCACGCAAAGTTAAAATAGTCAGTAAATCCTGTACTTGCTTGGCAAACTGGCGTGACGTTTTCCAATGTTTTAAAAATAGTTGAGCATCTTTAATCTCTAAAACCCACAGCAAAGCTGCCCAGGCTTGTTCAGAAGACTCGAAGGTGAAGTCCGCCTCTAAATCAAACAATTTTTGAAGCTTTTCTCGACTGGCTTCCATATCAGGGAGATAATCATAAGCTTGACTCTCAATCATGGAAGACAAGCCAACTCGCCAAAAAGGTGCCAGCAAGAGTTTATCAAACTCAACAAAGGTACGCTCTATAGAAATTTTCTCTAAGAGTGGTGTCAGATCTTTCATAGCTTTGAAGGTCTCTGCTTCAAGTTCAAAACCAAGACTGGCCTGGAAACGAAGCCACGCATGATGCGTAGAGCGTCTTCATTGAAACGCTCACTAGCTACACCGACAGCTCGCAGAACTTGATTTTCTAAATCTTTTAGCCCGTCAAATAAATCAATGATTTCCCCAGACTCATCTAAAGCAAAGGCATTGACTGTGAAATCTCGGCGTTTGAGATCTTCTTCGAGTGAACGAACAAAAGAAACAGAACTTGGTCTCCGATAGTCTACATAGACGTCCTCTGTTCGAAAAGTGGTTACTTCGTACTCTTCATCTCCATCTAAAACCAAAACGGTCCCATGCTCAATGCCGATATCAGCTGTGCGTGGAAAAATCTGTTTTGTTTCTTCTGGATAAGAAGAAGTTGCGATATCCACATCATGAATGGGACGATTGAGAAGGGCATCCCTTACAGAGCCACCAACAAAATAGGCCTCAAATCCTGCTTCTTTAATTTTTTCTAATACTGGTAAAGCCTTCTGAAATTCAGAAGGCATTTTTGTTAATCTCATAATAAGTATTCTAATCCATAGACAAGCTCATGACGCTTGATAACTTCTTTGATTCCCAAATTTACCCCTGTCATGAAGGAGCTACGATCATAGGAGTCATGACGCAGGGTCAAACCTTCTCCTTGATTTCCAAAAATGACTTCCTGATGGGCTACCAATCCTGGCAAACGAACCGAATGGATACGCATGCCATCAAAGTTGGCACCACGTGCACCAGCAATGAGTTCCTCCTCATCACTAGCACCTTGTTGAATAGACTCACGAACTTGAGCCATCAACTCAGCTGTTTTGATAGCCGTACCACTCGGAGCATCTTTTTCTTGTCATGGTGAAGCTCAATAATCTCCACATTTGGAAAGTATTTAGCTGCCTGTGCCGCAAATTGCATGAGCAAGACAGCTCCCAAGGCAAAGTTTGGAGCAATCAAGCCACCCAAGTTTTTGGAACGAGAAACATCTTTTAATTCTTCGATTTCCTGACTAGTGAAACCTGTTGTTCCTACTACAGGAGCAAAGCCATTTTCAAGGGCAAAACGAGTATTTTCATAAGCTACAGCTGGGGTAGTAAAGTCCACCCAAACATCAGCAGAAAATCCAATCAAGTCCACCTTATCATTGAAAACAGGAACTCCTTGCCACATTTTTGATGATTCTGAAGGATCCAAAACTGCTACTAGTTCTAACTCAGGATCTGCCATGACCATCTGACAAGCAGCTTGGCCCATCTTGCCTCTAAAACCTGCGATAATTACGCCAATACTCATTTAAATCTCTTTTCTAAGATAGGAAGAACCTTGGGTGCCCTTAAATTATAGGGATATAGCTCAAGGCGATACTACCTTCTCCAAGGTGGGTTCCAATGACACTACCAATAGTCGCAATCTCAACATTTGCTGCAACTCCACTTTCGAGCAATTGTTGGCGCAAATCCTCAGCTTTTTTCAGGGCATTTCCATGAATGACTGTGATTCGATAGTTTCCTTGATGTGTGGCTTCCTGGATAATTTCAACCAAGCGTTTGGTTGCTTTCTTCTCTGTACGAACCTTTTCATAAACCTCAATGACACCTTGATCATTGAAGTAAAGAATTGGCTTGATACTAAGGAGATTACCCAAAATGGCGGCTCCATTTGAAAGACGCCCACCCTTAACCAAGTGATCAAGATCATCTACCATGATAAAGGCTGAAGTCCCCTCGATTTGTTTAGAAAGTTTATTATTGATAGTGGTAAAATCATCCCCATGTTCTAGCCATTGGAAGACACTTTCTACCATAAAACCTAGAGGCGCACTTGTAATCTTAGTATCTGGAAAGGAAATTGTTAATCCTTCATACTCATCTATCATATATTGGATGTTCTGATAGAAGCCAGAAATACCTGATGAAAGAAAGAGGCCTAATACATGTGTGTAACCTACTTCTTTCAATGTTGCTAAAATTTCATCCAACTTAGCAATACTAGGCTGACTGGTTTTTGGTAATTCAGCTGCTTTAGCCATTTTATGATAAAACTGGTCAGCAGTTAGATTGACACCTTCCACATACTCTTCTCCATCAATATTGACAGGAATATCTAAAATAAATACATTCTCTCTTTGCAGAGTCTTCGCTTCTAAATAAGCTGAAGAATCTGTAATGACAGCTAATTTCATGACTAAAACTCCAAATTGATTCCTGGTAAGTCTAGGGCGATTTCTGTTACTTCATAAGTCAAACGGTTAAGCATATTTAAACAAGGTCTAGCTAGATTTTCGACTTCTTCTTGAGTGAAATCACCTGGTTGCTCAACTATACGACCCTCCACATGGTTTACTTGAGATATAGTTCCACTAATTACAAATCTATCAAACAATCATAAAACTTAGAACCACAACGAGTGAGGTAACTTGGTTTTCTTTATCATGTTGAAGTAGTTGGAAATTCACGTCCACTTTTGTTTCAGGTAATCCATTCTCATTTTCCCATTCAAAATTACGCGCATCAAAGTGATACTGACTGACAAATTCTTGTTCACGTTTTAAATTCATGATTTTCTCCATTATTACAATTTATTTTGACATTTTAGCAAATTTTCTTATTTTCTGCTATTTTCCTAAATTCCGATTTCTTCTGTGACAACAGCTGCGATAGTATCTACATAGTAGTCTACTTTTTCTGTTGTTGGGGCTTCTGCCATGACGCGTAAAAGTGGTTCTGTTCCACTCGGACGGACAAGAATACGACCATTTCCAGCCATCTCGGCTTCCATTTTCTCAATAATAGCCTTGATAGCAGGTACTTCCATGGCTTTTTCTTTCATGGTATTTTCAACACGGATGTTAACCAATTTCTGAGGATAAATGGTAACTTCTGAAGCTAATTGAGACAAGCTCTTGCCAGTTTCCTGCATGATTTTCGTTAATTGTACAGCTGACAATTGACCGTCCCCTGTTGTGTTGTAATCCATCAGGATGACGTGTCCTGATTGTTCACCACCAAGGTTATAGCCTGATTTTCTCATTTCTTCAACAACGTAGCGGTCACCAACTGCAGTGACTGCTTTATTGATACCTTCACGGTCCAAAGCCTTATGGAAACCAAGGTTAGACATAACAGTTGTGACGATAGTATTTTGAGCTAGTTTACCTTTTTCTGATAAGTATTTTCCGATGATATACATGATTTTATCACCATCTACAATCTCACCATTTTCATCTACGGCAATCAAACGGTCACTATCCCCGTCAAAGGCTAAACCAATAGCTGATTGAGTCTCTTTAACGATTTCTTGTAAAGTCTCAGGATGTGTAGAACCAACATTCAAGTTGATATTAAGACCATCTGGAGTTTCCCCAATAATAGTCAATTGAGCTCCCAAGTCTGCAAAAATCTGGCGAGCGCTTGTTGAAGCTGCCCCATTCGCAGTGTCTAGAGCGACCTTCATTCCTTCAAGAGGAGTTCCTGTTGAAACTAGGTAACCTTCATACTTGCGCAAGCCTTCTGGATAATCGACAACAGAGCCTAACCCTTCTGCACTTGGACGTGGAAGAGTGTCTTCAGTAGCGTCCAACAAAGCTTCAATTTCTGCTTCCTTGTCATCATCAAGTTTAAAGCCATCACCACCAAAGAATTTGATTCCATTATCAAGAGCAGGATTGTGGCTGGCTGAAATCATAACACCCGCACTAGCTCCTTCAGTTTTAACTAGGTAGGCAACTGCTGGAGTTGCAAGAACTCCAAGTTTATACACATGGATTCCAACCGAAAGGAGACCTGCAATCAACGCTGATTCAAGCATTTCACCTGAAATACGTGTATCACGTCCGACAAACTTTAGGTGCCTCAGTTGCATGTTGACTAAGAACATAACCTCCAAATCGACCTAGTTTAAAGGCCAATTCTGGCGTTAATTCTACGTTTGCTTCCCCACGGACACCGTCCGTTCCAAAATATTTACCCATATTATATGATCCTTTTCTATTCTAATTTTTTAATCATTATTCGAAGTGTTAGGTTTTGTTTCAAATACTGTAGCAGTTGAGCTGGTTGTCTCAGAACTAATTGTTGAAGTCGTTGTACTACTTGTGTTCCGAGCAGGTTTTGTAACTACTTTCAAGGTTGTTTCAAATGGAGTGATAATAGTCGGTAGAACTGTTCCATTTTTATCTACAGCCTGTAATGGAACTGAGCCAGAATAATTTCCAGTTATTTTCTCACTAGTTGGTAAGACTGCAACCAATTTATCAATCTTGGATAAAGTATTGGAGTCACTTGTCACAGAAACTCTTTGATCTGAAACTGTAACACTTTCGATAATCACACTTTCATCAATTTGACTGTAGTCAATCTGTGGAATGACTGGAACCTTTTCTCGTGTAACTTTTTTACCAATTTTAACAGTAATTTTTTGAGGTGTTGCTACCGCTGTCAAACCACTTGGTAAATTCTCGATGGTTAATGGGACCTCAACAGTACCCTCAGTAGCCTGAGTCAAATCTGCCTTAACAGAAAACTTGCGGGTACTTTCTTGCATTTCACTAGCCAAGGTTACCCGATTTGAACCAGTCAAAAAAACTGTTACTTCTGAGCTAAAACCACTGATAAAATACTGTTCACTATCATATTCAATATCAATTGGGACATTTAATACCGTATTGGTATACGTTTCTGTCCGAGTAGATCTTGCGTTATTATTATTTTGATAATTAATAGAAGTGGCATAAATGAATAAGACACATGCAAAAAGTAGAGAGGAGATAATATAAAGGCTATTTTTTTTCATGTTTGAAGCCCCCTAAAATACGTTCTCGCAAGCTCACTTCTTGTGTTCCTTCTGGTATGAAAACTCTTCGTAACTCTGATTCAAATTCTTCCAAACTTAAGTCATGTTTAAAGACACCGTTATAAGTAATGGAAACTCCACCTGTTTCTTCAGACACAATAAAGGTAAGAGCATCGGAAACTTCAGATAATCCAATAGCAGCTCTATGTCGAGTTCCAAATTCCTTTGAGATTTCTGTATTTTTTGTTAGGGGAAGATAAGCAGATGTTACTGCTACTCTGTCTCCTTTAATAATGACAGCTCCATCATGCAAAGGTGTATTGGGGATAAAAATATTAATCAACAACTCAGCTGAAATCTTGGCGTCTAAAGGTATCCCCGTTGCAATATATTCCTGCAATGTTCTGACACGCTGCACAGATACCAAGGCCCCTATCTTACGAGGACTCATATACTCAACAGCTTTGACGAAAGAACGAATCATCTGTTCTTCTGAACTAAGGGGAGTATTGGAAAAGAATTCCGTTGCACGACCCAAACGCTCCAAAACTGTCCGAATTTCAGGGGGAGAAAATAACTACTGCTGCTATAACCCCATATGTAATCAATTGATTCATGAGCCAAGAAATGGTCGTAAGACCTAAGGCATTGGCTAAAATTTGGGCTAAAATAAAAACTAAAACCCCTCGAACTAAAATCATAATTTTAGTTCCCGCAATTGATTTTGTAAATTGATACAAGATATAGGTAACAATCAGAATATCTATCAGATTTATCACAATACTCCATGGACTGGAAAATAGACTAGACCAGTACTGGAGATTTGATAATTGCTGGAAAATCATCCTCGGTCTCCTCCCCATTAAAAAAGCTCTCTTTATTATATCATTTTCTAAAAAATTTTTCTTCTTCCTACTTTATTTTACATTATGTAAAAATATGATAGAATAAGAAAATAGATATAAGAAAGGAAAAATCATGTCTGAACTATATGATATTACCATCGTTGGAGGTGGTCCTGTAGGTCTCTTCGCTGCATTCTATGCTCACCTTCGTCAAGCCAAAGTACAAATCATCGATTCTCTTCCTCAACTAGGTGGTCAACCTGCTATCCTATATCCTGAAAAACAAATTCTCGATGTTCCTGGTTTTCCAAACCTCACAGGGGAAGAATTGACTAACCGCCTTTTGGAACAACTTGCAGGGTTTGAGACACCTGTTTACCTCAATGAAACTGTTCTTGAGATTGAAAAAGAGGATGATGTTTTTAAGATTACAACTAATAAGGGAAGCCATCTTTCAAAAACTGTTATCATTGCCATGGGAGGAGGAGCCTTTACCCCTCGTCCTTTGGAATTAGATGGTGTTGACACTTACCAGAATATCCACTACCATGTTTCTAATATTCAACAATACGCTGGTCAAAAGGTAACCATTCTGGGTGGTGGTGACTCAGCCGTTGACTGGGCACTAGCTTTTGAAAAGATTGCTCCAACTACACTTGTGCACCGTCGAGATAACTTCCGTGCTCTTGAGCATAGCGTCCAAGCCTTGCAAGAGTCTTCTGTGACTATCAAAACACCATTTGTGCCAAGTCAACTTCTTGGTGACGGCCAAACTCTTGACAAACTTGAAATCACAAAAGTTAAATCCGATGATACTGAAAGTATTGAACTCGATCATCTCTTTGTCAACTATGGCTTCAAATCTTCTGTAGGTAATCTAAAAAAATGGGGACTTGACCTTAACCGCCACAAGATTATCGTTAACAGCAAGCAAGAATCAAGCCAATCTGGAATCTACGCTATCGGTGACTGCTGCTACTATGAAGGTAAGATTGACTTGATTGCCACAGGTCTTGGTGAAGCACCAACTGCTGTCAACAACGCCATTAACTACATTTACCCAGAACAAAAAGTACAACCAAAACACTCTACAAGTCTATAAGAAAAAAACCACGAATCCTAGGATTCGTGGTTTTTATAATTCATCAGCTATTTTGTTGATTTTTCTTATTCTGTGATTGACACCACTCTTGGTCATTGGATTACTCAGACTATCTGCCAATTGCTGGATAGAATAATCTGGGTGTTGGATACGCAAACGAGCGACTTCCTGCAAATCTGCCGGAAGATTGTCCAAACCAATTCTATCTTTGATTTTACTGATATTGTTAATGGTCTTCATACTGGCTGAAACGGTACGAGCAATATTAGCAGTTTCTGCATTATTAGCTCGATTAAGATCATTACGAGTTTCTCGTAGAATTTTAACACCTTCATAGGTATCACGGGCCTGCATAGCTCCAATGACAATTAGGAAATCCATGATATCTTCCGCCCTCTGGAGATAGGTCACTGCCCCTTTCTTACGCTCAATGACCTTGGCATCCAGTAGAAATGCTGCAAGAGCGAAGCAATCCCTTGGGCGTGATCTAGATAAACTGAACTAATTTCAAGTTGATATTTGCCTGACTCTGGATCACGGATACTCCCATTTGCCAAAAAAGCACCACAGAGATAGGCACGACTAGCTTCCTCATCTGCCAGAATTTCTGGATCAATTCCCGTTTCTAATCCAAAGAATGAATCAGCCAAGCGCAAATCTGCTAAGAGTTCCTGGACTCTTTCATCTGTAAAAACGGTATAAACACGATTTTTACGAAGATTGCTCCTCTGATGGTGGCGAATCTCTGATTTGATGTCATAGAAATATAGAAAAGACTCATAGAGATGACGGGCCAGCTTGGGATTTTCTGTCACAACCGATAAGGTTAAGCCCGAACTGGATAAACCAACACTACCCGACATTTTGATAATGGCTGATAGCTCATATCGCCTTAGATGATGTTGGCCCAGAATTTCTTCTTTTACTGCAACTGTGAAACTCATTTTCTCACCTGTATGATACTCATCAATTCATCCACAATCAAATCGCCATCATGGAAGGCACCACCGTTTTCCAAACGAAGAAAGTTTGATGAAATGACACGAGGAACCTGTTTACGCAAACCATCAAAATCATGCTCTACCTGAACCAAATATTCATCAAAACGGTTAGTATCCATGTATTCTCTTGGAACTTTTTCAATATTGACAAGAACTGTATCGATGAAAGGTCGGCCCAGATGACGGTGCAAGACTTCTACGTGGTCACTGTCGGTAAATCGTTCAGTCTCACCACGCTGGGTCATGATATTGCAGACATAGGCAATCTCTGCCTTTGTTTCTAGCAATGCTTGCCCTATCTCCTCAATGACGATATTAGGTAGAATGGAGGTAAAAAGAGAACCTGGTCCTAAGACAATCATATCACTCTCAAGAATCGTATTTACCACTCGACGACTAGCTTGTGGCTTTCATCGTCCAGAGTATTGGATACATAGACATGGTCAATCATCCCAGGATGATCAGCAATATGACTTTCTCCTACTACTTCTGAACCGTCTTTGAAGACCGCATGAAGCGTCAAAGGATGGTCACTTGATGGGTAAATCTTTCCAGTCGTATGAAAAAATTTACTGAGTAGTTGCATGGCATTATAGGTTGAACCCTGCATTTCCGATATACCTGCAATAATCAGATTTCCAAGAGGATGACCAGCAAAGGCGCCAGCCTCATCAGAAAAACGATACTGAAAGACTTTTTCATAAAACTTTGGCATATCTGACATCGCAACTAAAACATTGCGGAGATCTCCTGGAGGGGTTAACTGCTGGATATTTTTTCGAAGCTCTCCTGAAGAACCTCCATCATCAGCAACAGTTACAATCGCTGCAATCTCGACATCCTTTTCCCTTAAACTTTTTAAGATAACGGGGATTCCAGTTCCCCCACCAATCACCGTAATTTTTGGTTTTCTCATGAACGGTTTACCGTTTCCTTTCTGCGGTCTTTATCACGATGACTTTCGTTTACTGGCCAATTTTTAGCTAGGTCATTGGCTAAGCGTTTGGCAAAGGCTACACTTCGGTGTTGACCTCCTGTACAGCCAATAGCAATAGTTAAGACTGATTTGCCCTCTTTTTTATAGCCTGGTAGGATTGGTTCAATTAAGGCCAACAAGTGACGGTAAAAGTCTTCGGATTCTTCATGCTTCATGACGTAGTCATAGACAGCCTGGTCTTCACCTGTTTGATTGCGAAGTTCTGGTTTATAGTAGGGATTTGGCAAAAAGCGGACATCAAACACCAAGTCAGCATCAATGGGAATGCCGTATTTAAAGCCAAAAGACATGACCTCAATACGGAAAGACTGAGCCTGTTCTTGATCTGAAAATTGTTCAGCAATCGTCTTACGCAGTTCACGAGGGGTTAGTTCAGTAGTATCAACGACATTTTGGCTCATATTTTTCAGTGGAGCCAAGAGTTCGCGTTCCAACTTAATCCCATCTAAGATACGACCATCTGCTGCCAGAGGGTGACTTCTTCTGGTTTCCTTATAACGTGCAACCAATTCCTTATCCGCTGCATCTAAAAAGAGGATTTTAAAATCTAGATCTTCTTGATTCTCCAATTCATCCAAAACCAGTTGAATTTCTGAGAAGAAGGAACGACTTCTCATATCTACCACCAAAGCTAGTTTATGGTCGTCATCTCTAGTCTCTACTAATTGGATAAATTTTGGTAGAAGGGCTGGTGGCATATTATCAATCGTAAAATAACCTAGATCTTCGAAGGATTGAATAGCTACAGTTTTCCCTGCACCACTCATACCTGTCACAATTACCAGGTGAAGTTGTTTCTTTGTCATCTTTGTCTCCTTATATCAAAAGAAGTTTGGAAGAACCAAACTTCAACTCGCTTATCCAATCTCTGCGATGACTTCAATTTCTATTTTTACATCACGAGGTAGACGAGCTACTTCTACAGCTGAACGAGCTGGAAATTCCTCTTTAAAGGCTGTTTGGTATACCTCATTGAAAGGTACAAAATCGTTCATATCACTTAAGAAACAGGTTGTTTTCACCACATGGTCAAAATCTGTTCCTGCTTCTGCCAAGATAGCACCAATATTTTTTAAGACTTGCTCTGTCTGCTCTTGGATTGTCTTTCCGACAATTTCCCCAGTCTCAGGAGAAAGAGGAACTTGTCCGCTAGCAAATAAAAGATTACCAACGATTTTTCCTTGAACATAAGGACCAATAGCCTTAGGTGCCTTATCTGTATGAATTGTTTTAGCCATTCACTCTCCTTATATTTTATCTAAAATAGCATCCCAAGCTTGATTCATCCCAGCTTTGCTTACAGAAGAAAAGAGGATAAAGTCATCACTTGGATCAAAGTTTAATTTCTTTTTAATGGCAGATTCATGCTTGTTCCATTTTCCGCGAGGAATCTTGTCTGCTTTGGTCGCAACGACGATAACAGGAATCTCATAATACTTGAGAAACTCGTACATCTGCACATCATCAGCAGAGGGATCGTGACGAAGATCTACCAGACTGACAACTGCGCGAAGATTTTCCCGACTAGTCAGATATTCTTCAATCATGCGGCCCCATTTTTCGCGCTCTTTTTTAGAAACGCGAGCATACCCATAACCAGGCACGTCTACAAAACGCATCTTATCATCAATGTTAAAGAAATTTAGCAACTGGGTCTTTCCTGGTTTCCCAGAAGTCCGTGCTAGATTCTTGCGGTTCAGCATAGTATTGATAAAGCTCGATTTACCAACATTAGAGCGACCTGCGAGAGCAATCTCTGGAACTTCATCCTGAGGATAGTGAGATTTGTTTGCCGCACTTAGTAAAATCTCTGCATTGTGTGTATTGATTTCCATGGTCACCTCTAGGCAGTGTCCAGGATTGGTTTAGCCGTCCCATCAACTGCTTCTTTTGTGATTCGAACTGTTTTCACATCTTCTTGACTTGGAACTTCAAACATAATATCTAACATGGTTTCTTCAATGATAGAGCGAAGTCCACGAGCTCCTGTTTTACGTTCAATGGCCTTATTGGCAATTTCTTGCAGAGCCTCATCATCAAATTCCAACTCTACATCATCATAAGAAAGTAAGGTTTGATATTGTTTAACCAAAGCATTTTTCGGTTCCTTCAAGATACGAACCAAGTCATCCACTGTCAACTGTTCCAAGGCTGCAAAGACTGGCAAACGACCAATCAACTCTGGAATTATACCAAATTTTTGAATATCTTCAGCTATGATTTCTTGCATATAAGAACTATTTTCATCAATAGCTTTATTGTTCTTTCCAAAACCGATAACTTTTTCACCTAGACGTTGTTTAACGATTTCTTCGATTCCGTCAAAGGCTCCACCCACGATAAAGAGGATATTCTTGGTATCCACTTGAATCATTTCTTGTTGAGGATGTTTACGTCCTCCTTGAGGTGGTACGCTAGCTACAGTTCCCTCGATAATCTTGAGGAGGGCTTGTTGCACACCTTCACCAGAAACATCACGTGTGATGGAAACATTTTCGCTCTTCTTAGCAATCTTGTCGATCTCGTCTACGTAGATAATTCCACGTTCTGCACGTTCGATGTTAAAGTCAGCTGCCTGCAAGAGTTTGAGGAGGATATTTTCCACGTCCTCACCAACATAACCAGCCTCAGTAAGTGCTGTTGCATCTGCAATGGCAAATGGTACATTCAAACTTTTAGCAAGAGTTTGAGCAAGGAAAGTTTTTCCTGACCCAGTTGGACCAATCATCAAAATGTTTGATTTTTGTAGGTCCACATCTTCCGTTTCTTCACGATTGTCGTGAAAATTGATACGTTTATAGTGGTTATATACTGCTACTGCTAAGGCACGCTTAGCACGATCTTGACCAATGACATAGTGATTTAAAATATGGAGAAGCTCCATTGGTTTTGGAACTTCTGAAAGGTCAGTTAAGACTTCCTCTGCTAGCTCTTCTCGGATAATTTCCTGAGCTAGTTCCACACATTCATTACAGATAAAAGCGTTATTACCCGCAATAATCTTTTGTACTTCATCTTGGCTCTTACCACAAAAAGAGCAGTAAACCATCATATCTTTTTTCCTATTTGTAGGCATAATTTCCTTCCATCCTATAAAATACTCATTTAATTGTTAATAGTTATATTTTCATTATAACTTTTTCTAGAGAAAATACTCTAAATTCTTATTATTTTTTTATTTAAAACAAGGTCATATAAAAAGCGTGAATACTATTTACCAGGTTAGTAAAAGCATTTAACCAGAGTAAGATAGCTAGTCCGTAGCGCTTTTTACGAAAAGCTTGTGAACCAGCAATCAGACAGACAGCACACAAAAGAGCTGTAAAAAAACCAAAAATACTACGCTCCATTAGACTTCCTTTCTCTTTCTATATTCGATGGTGAAATCATGGGCATTTTTTTCATCTTTGGCAAAACTTTTACATGCGACTGTTTCAAATGCTGTCAAGTCAAATTCTTCTGGAAAATGAGTATCTCCATCTACTTTAGCATGAATTTGTGTGACGATAAGCTCATCCAAGTACGGTTCAAAAAGTTGAAAAATTTGTTTGCCACCGATGATATAAAGATTTTTATCCTGGTTTTGATACCAATCTAACACTGTCTCAACATTTTGAAACACCATTGCTCCCTCAATATACTCCTCTGGATTTCGAGTCAAAATTAAAGTCTGACGTTTAGGAAGCAACCGACGCCCCATGCCGTCAAAGGTTACACGTCCCATTAAAATAGCATGGTTCAGAGTTGTTTCTTTAAAATGTTTTAATTCCGCTGGCAAATGCCATGGTAGACGATCTTCTTTTCCGATGACACCCTCTTGATCTTGTGCCCATATCGCTACAATTTTCTTTGTCATGCTTTCATCCTTTTCATTGATAGTACTATTTTATCAAAAAACTTCAAAAAAGACAGTTTTGGAATGTCTACATCAATAGAAAAATCCGTAGAAAATCTACGGATTCTTTCTTTGGTTAAAAATTCTTACAAACCTGGTGCTTGACCCAACTCAGCTGCAAGCATCCAAACAGTTTTTTCAAGTTCTGCTTTAGCGCCAACGAAAATGTCATTAGAAACATCATCGCCTTCTTCATCAGTTACATCCAAAGCTTTTTGGAAAAGAGTGATAAGGTAACGATAAATAGCTAGAACACGCTCCAAGCTTTCTTCAACGTTACGGAATTCTCCTTCTTCTTCTTCGATTTCACTGTGTTGAAGAAACTCTGTCAAAGTAGAATAAGGTTTGCCACCAAGAGTGATCAAGCGTTCGCTGATTTCGTCAAGGTAACCATCAAGACCGTCCATGTATTCATCCATCTTAGGATGCCATACCATAAAACCACGTCCACTCATGTACCAGTGTACTTGATGAAGAGCGATATGCGCTACGTACAAGTCTGCTACTGCTTGGTTAAGCACTTCCTTTGTTTTTGCTAGCGCTTCAGGCGCTGATTTAGATAATGTTGTTACGTCTTTTAAAGCATCTTTTTTCAATTCTACCATTTTTTTCACCTCATAATATTATTTTTGTAACCATATTTATTGATTACTACCTCAGTATACTACACCTAGTAGACAAAAGCAAGAAAATTAACCCATATTAAAAAAGTTGTAATTGACTGATAATTTAAGAAAATGAGTGGCTATTTATCCTAGCTATTTTCTCTGTTTTTACTAGAAAATTGACTTTGATAAAGATCATAATAGAAACCTTTTGCATCCAAAAGACTTTCATGATTTCCCTGTTCGATTATCTGTCCATCTTTAAGTACCAAAATCTTATCAGCTTCCTGAATTGTCGAAAGACGGTGAGCAATGACAAAGCTTGTTCTTCCCTTCATCAAACGCTTCATAGCTTTTTGAATCAAGAGTTCTAAACGGGTGTCAACTGATGATGTCGCTTCATCAAGGATTAGAATTTTTGGATCTGCCAAGAGGGCACGCGCAATGGTTAAAAGCTGTTTCTGACCAAGAGAGATATTGCTTGATTCTTGGTTCATTTCCATATTATAGCCTCCCGGAAGGGTACGGATAAAGTGGTCAACATTGGCTGCCTTGGCAGCTTCTACAATATCCTCATCTGTCGCATCGAGATTTCCAAAACGGAGATTTTCCTTGATGCTGCCTTCATAGAGCCAAGCATCCTGTAAGACCATACCAAACTGGCGACGATAGTCCTGACGAGATAAGTCTTGGATATCCTGACCATCCACTAAAATAGCTCCAGCAGTTACATCATAAAAACGCATGAGAAGGTTAATCAAGGTTGTTTTTCCTGCTCCAGTAGGACCAACAATGGCTACCATCTCTCCTGGTTCAACATCCAGATTGAAATTGCGAATCAACGGTTTGTTTTCTACATATTGGAAATCAACATTCTTAAAGCTAACTTGCCCAGTCAAAGGTGGTAGTTCTTTCACTTCAAGAGCTTGAACTTCCTCCGTTTCATCCAAAACTTCAAAAATACGATCAAGGGAAGACTTAGCGCTCTGCATTTGCCCTGCTAACTGGGTGATGTTTTGGATAGGCTGGCTAACTTGCCAGACGTATTGGACAAAGGCCTGCATATTACCAATCGTCAAACGCCCCGCAATAACTTGTATACCTCCTAAAACTGCAACAATCAGATAAGTCAAATCTGATACGATATGTAGGGCAGGCATCATCAAACCTGAGATAAAGCTAGCCTTAAAGCCAACCTGTTGCAATTCATCGGTAATATCTGCAAATTCCTTCTGCGTATTTTCTTCACGTCCATAGAGCTTCAAAACATTAAAACCTGTCAAGTTTTCTTGCACAAAACCATTCATGCGTCCCAAGATAGCCGCCTGTTGTTTAAAATAAGGCTGGGAACGATTCATGATGGTCTTAGCTCCAAAATAGGTCACTGGAATTGATAAAATAACGATCATAGCTAACTGAAGATTTAAGTATAATACCATTCCCATTACTAGAAGGATCGTAAATACAGCATTGACAATCTGTAAGAAGGATTGCTGAAGAGCATTGGACACAGTCTCTACGTCACTGGTAAAACGTCCCAGCAAATCTCCAAACTGATGCTTATCAAAGTAAGAAACAGGAATACGATTGATTTTTTTATTCATTTCTCTACGCAAATCCTGTATCATGGACTGCACAGCATTGGTCATAAAATAATTAGAATAATATGAACCTAATTCGTAGAGGACCCCTCGTAAGAGGTAGATGACCAAAATGATTGCAATATAGCTAGTATTAAGCCCAGCACCTGCAACTCCTTTAGCCATGTCAAGGAGATTAGAGGTTAATTCTGTAATGGCAAGCCCTAAGACAAAAGGCTCAATAACACTCATAACCGCACTCAGAATCTTAAGAAATACTGCGAGAAAGATAGAGAAACGGTAGGCTTTTAAATAGCTCCATAGACGAGCTAAACTAGATTGTTTTTTCATCCTTTACCTCCTATTCTTCTGTTAGGGACGCATTTTTTAGTTGCGACTCTGCAATTTCTCTATAGATGTCATTGGTTGCCATCAATTCCTCATGGCGACCACGTCCAACAATTTCTCCCTTATCGAGGACGATAATCTGGTCAGCGTCCATAATGGTTCCAACCCGCTGGGCAACAATTAAGACCGTTGAATTTTGAGTGACTTCCTTAAGACGACGACGTAAAATAGCATCCGTACGATAGTCCAAGGCTGAGAAAGAATCGTCAAAGATATAAATATCCGGCTCTTTGATAACTGCTCTGGCAATCGATAAACGTTGCTTTTGTCCACCAGACAGGTTACTTCCACCTTCAGCTAGATGGGTTCCAAAACCTTCTTCACGACTTTCGATAAAGTCTTTGGCTTGGGCAACATCGGCTGCTTGATTCAACTCTTCACGACTAGCATCCTCTTTCCCGTAACGCAGATTTTCAGCAATCGTTCCAGTAAAGAGCAAAGCTTTTTGAGGAATAAAACCAATCTTTTGACGAAGGGACTTGAGTCGGTATTCCCGCACATCAACTCCATCAACCTTGATTTTCCCTAAGGTAACATCATAAAAACGTGGAATCAACTGAACCAATGAAGACTTCCCAGAACCCGTCGAACCAATAAAGGCAATAGTCTCACCCGGTTTAGCACTAAAGGAAATATTGTGTAGAACCGGGTTCTCTGTCTCTCCAGGATAGGCAAAGGTCACATTTTCAAATTCTAGGTAACCATGTGTTTCTGTCTCTCTGATGCCATTTTCATTTGGATCAATGGAAATGGGCATATCCATAATTTCCTTCAAGCGCTCACTGGATACGGCAGTACGTGGGTACATGGTAAAGAGGCTAGACAAGAATAAGAAGGACAAGAGGGCATGGAAACTATACTCGATGAAGGCTACCAAATCCCCAATCTGCAAACTTCCTTGTTGGAGAGGATCTAGAGCAAACCAAACAATTGCCACAATCATAGCGATAATGATTTGTACAAAAAGAGGTTCGGTCAAGCCTGTCAATTTAAACAAGCGACTCGAATTATCAGCATAGATTGCATTTTGCTCTGCGAAGCGTTCTTCTTGGAATTCTTCTCGCGCAAAGGCTCGAATCACTCGTAAGCCCATCAAATTCTCTCTGACATACTGGTTAATCTTGTCCAGTGTTTTTTGTTGTTTCTCAGATAAGGGACGCGTTTTTCACCGCCACATAAATGACTACAACAGCCAGAAAAGGTACGGAAAAAAAGCCACAATCCAAGCTAGTGAAGGACTGGTCAAGAAAATCATGAGAATACTCGACAGCATCATCATGGGAGTAATAACACCCTAACTTAAGAGTTTGTTCTGCAAACTGCATGAGAACAAAGGCATCACTGGTAATACGAGTAACTAGTGAAGAAACACCAATCTGTTCATATTCATGATGAGAATACTCTTGTAGTTTGGCATAGACATCATTGCGCATGTCCTTAACCATATTGGTCGTCAACTTACTAGCAGCATAGGATAGGATAATCCGTCCAAATGTTCCCAAGACGATAATGACCAACATGATAATGGCCCAAAAATAGAGCTTTTCTTGATCACCTTGATTAATCCCTTGGTCAATCATACGAGCCAGAACAGTCGGTAGGCCGAGATTGACAATGACAAAGAAAATAGCTCCGATAAAGTCTAAAACTAGCCACTTAGGATAACGTTTGAGATAAGACCAAATATAAAGCATGATTCTCCTTTCTTTTTCATTCAAAATGCAGAAAAGAGCGTGCTTACGCACGCCTTTTTACTAAAAAGAAGACAGGCAGTCTTAACCTCGAGGGAGGGAACTGTCTGTCTCAGATATTTGAAGCTTATTTTACAAAGTCAAGCAATGCCAAGAAGCTTGCAGGCTCAAGTGATGCACCACCAACAAGAGCTCCGTCAACATCTGGACAAGCCATGTATTCTGCAACGTTTTCAGGTTTAACTGAACCACCGTATTGAACACGTACTTTATCAGCTACTTCTTGACCAAAGTCAGCTGCTACAACGTCACGGACAACTTTACACATTTTTTGTGCGTCATCTTGTGAAGCAGATTTACCAGTACCGATAGCCCAGATTGGCTCGTAAGCGATAACTGATGCAGCAACTTGCTCAGCTGTCAATCCTGCAAGAGCAGCAGATACTTGAGCACCTACGAATTCAGCAGCTTTTCCTGCTTCGTAAGTTTCAAGAGACTCACCACAACAGATAATTGGAAGCATACCGTTTGCAAAGATTGCTTTTGCTTTTTTGTTGATATCTTCGTCAGTTTCATGGAAGTAGTCACGACGCTCTGAGTGACCGATAACAACGTAGTCAGTACCGATTTCTTTCAAAACTTGTGGGCTAGTTTCACCAGTGAAAGCACCTGCGTTTTCAAAGTAGCAGTTTTGAGCTGCAACTTTAAGGTTAGTTCCTTTAGCTGCGGCTAATACAGTTGTCAAGTCAAGTGCAGGAACTGCGATACCAGCTTCAACAAGGTCTGATGAAGGAAGTTTTGATGCTACAGCTTCAACGAATGCTTTTGCTTCTTCTGGGTTTTTGTTCATTTTCCAGTTACCAGCGATAAATGGTTTACGTGACATTTCACTTACCTCGTTTTTCATTATATTTTCTATTTATTTTATCATAATTATAGGGAGCTTGCAAATCTTACTCGGAAACCAGAAAGCTGATTTTCAAAAATTTTCGTGCTCTTATTTCTATTTAGAAATTGCTTTACGTTTGGTTAATTTAACCACTGCTTCTGTCCTAGCCGTGTGCGGAAACATATCAACCGACTGGATATAATGCAGGTCATAGACTTCAACCAAGCGGACTAAATCACGTGCCAAGGTAGATACATTGCAGGAAACATAGACCATCTTTTCAGGAGCGTATTTGACGATGGTATCCAAGAGCTTGTCATCTAAACCAGTACGTGGCGGGTCCACAATCAAGGCATCCGCACGATAGCCTTCCTTGTACCATCTAGGGATAATCTCTTCTGCTGTACCTGCCTCATAGTGGGTATTACTATACCCCATACGCTGGGCATTTGCCTTAGCATCCTCGATAGCTTCAGGAATAATATCCATCCCTCTTAGGCTCTTAACCTTCCTAGCAAAGGCAAAGCCAATAGTACCAACACCACAATAGGCATCAATCAGATTATCATTCTCATTTATGTCCAAGGCCTTAACGGCTTCACTGTAGAGGACTTCAGTCTGTTCAGGATTGAGCTGGTAAAAAGCTCGAGGTGAAAGAGAAAATTCATAATCAAGAACACCTTCACCTATACTATCTTGACCCCAAATAATCTCTGTCTTGTCCCCATAAATCTCACTAGTTTTAGCAGTATTAGTATTAACGGCTACAGTCACGATTTCTGGAAAATCCTTGACTAGATCTTTCACAAACTGAGTCAGATTCAATTGGCGATTAGTGACGATAATGATTTGGACTTGCCCAGTTTTCCGTGCGCGACGAACCATGATGGTCCGAACTCCAAGGATTTTCCGTTCATCCGTAATTGGAATTTGATGGTAAGTTAAAAGCTCTGCAATGCGATTAGCGATAGACTGTGTCTCCTTGTCTTGAACCAGACAGTCTTTTAACTCGACCAAATAATGGGAATTTTGAGCATATAATCCTGCCTTGACTTGGCCTTTGAACTTTCGAGTTTGGAATTGCAGTTTAGCTCGATAATACTTGGGTTCTTGCATGCCAATAGTTGGTCTAATCTCAAAGTTTTCATAGCCAGCAGGAGCAAACTTTTTCAGAGCTTGATGAAGGAGATCTGTCTTGAACTCCAGCTGCTTGTCATAGTGCAAGTGCATGATTTGACAGCCTCCACACTCATTATAAATGGTACAGTCTGGTACTACTCGAAACTTAGATTTTTTATTGACCTCAAGCAGTTTAGCCTCAACGTAGTTACGCTTAACCGAAGTCACCTGACAATAGATATCTTCTCCCTTGAGGGCACCTGGAACAAAAACGAGGGTTTTCTGGAAAAAACCGATTCCTTCCCCGTTAATCCCCATACGCTTGATTTTTAATGGAATTTTTTGTTTGACTTTAAGACTCATAAGTCTATTATACCACGTAGTTTCTCAATGTTTAAGAATATGTTACAATAAAACCATGAATACAAAGATATCTCATTTTTCCCCATTGGATTTCCCTGAGCAATTACGAACTTATATAGAGGGAGCAACTCTTTCTGACAGCTCTTCTCATTCAGGCGCAAGGGTTCTCTATCTTGATTCAGGTTACTATTTGAAAATAGATCAAAAGGGAAGATTAGAGCGAGAAGCTAGCATTGCGAGTTGGTTTGAACAAGAGGGAATAGGAACTCCAGTCATCCACTATCTATCTACGAATAAAGACTACCTTTTGACGAAAGAGGCTATTGGCCATGATGCTCTCGCTTTTTTAGATCAACCAGAAAAAATCTGCCGAACCATGGCCGAGACTCTTAAAAAACTTCACAGCTTTTATCCGCACAATTTTCCATCAGAAAATCATTTACAGGCCTATAAAGACAGAGCCTTTAAAAACTATGAAAAAGGTAAGTTCTATGCCAAGGTGCTCCTACCCCAATTCCAAATCAACAGTCGCGAAGAGGCCTTCCAACTCATCCAAGAACATGGGCACCTTTTAAAGACAGATGCCTTTATTCACGGGGATGCCTGTCTACCGAACTTTATTCTAAAGGATGCTGACCACTTCTCTTGCTTTATTGACCTTGGCCTAGCTGATTTCAGTGACCGACATATCGATCTCTTTTGGGCAGTTTGGTCCCTCAACTATAACCTACATGACCCTAAATACGCTGAACTATTTCTTGACTATTATGGGAGAGAACAGGTCGATGTAAATAAACTTCGACTCGTTGCTGCCTTTGAAGCGTTTGGATAAAAGGAAAACTATGAAAATCACAAAACTAGAAAAGAAAAAACGTCTCTATCTGCTAGAGCTTGATAGTGACAAAACTTGCTACATTACCGAGGATACCATTGTTCGCTTCATGCTAACAAAAGGAAAGGATATTTCAGTTGACGAACTAAATGAGATTAAATCCTTTGCACAATTTTCCTACGGAAAAAACTTGGCGCTCTACCACTTATCCTTCAAGGCTCGTACTGAAAAAGAAGTCAGAGACTATTTAGTTAAACATGAGATTGATGAGAAAATCATACCACAAGTCATCCAAGCCCTCAAGGATGACAACTGGATCAATGACCGTCAGTATGCCTATGCTATCATCAATTCCAATCAGCTATCTGGTGACAAGGGAAGCTACATGCTGATACAAAAGATTTCACAAAAAGGAGTTGCTAAGTCCGTTATCCAAGACGTCTTACAAGAATTTGATCTGACGGAAGTCGCAGAGCGTACAGCCGAAAAACTACTGAAAAAATATCAGGGTAAATTGCCTGCTCGCGCTCTACAAGATAAGATAATCCAAAACCTCACCAACAAAGGTTTTTCCTACTCGGAAGCTAAAACAGCCTTTGACCAACTGGATAACCAGATAGAAGAGGAAACCGTTCAGGAGCTAATCTTTAAAGAGTTGGATAAGCAATATCGAAAATATTCGCGTAAGTATGAAGGATACGAACTCAAGCAGCGTTTGACCCAAGTTTTAGCACGAAAAGGCTACGATTTTTCGGATATAGCCAGCGCACTCAGAGAATATCTTTAATTTTTTCATGAAAAAAACTAAGAACTTTAAACAAAAATGTGATACAATAGTAAACGATAAACTTATAAATTGTAGAAAGTTGGTTAGTTATGAAACTTCCAAAAGAAGGCGACTTTATTACAATTCAAAGTTATAAGCATGATGGGAGTCTTCACCGCACTTGGCGAGACACCATGGTACTAAAAACAACAGAGAACGCTATTATCGGCGTCAATGACCATACACTCGTTACCGAGAGTGATGGTCGTCGTTGGGTGACTAGAGAACCGGCTATTGTTTACTTTCACAAGAAATATTGGTTTAATATTATCGCTATGATTCGTGATAATGGTATTTCCTACTACTGCAATATGGCGAGTCCATACTATCTAGATGAAGAAGCTTTAAAATACATTGACTATGATTTGGATGTTAAAGTTTTTACAGATGGTGAGAAACGCCTCTTGGACGTTGAGGAATATGAACGACATAAGCGAAAAATGAAGTATTCTTCTGACTTAGACTATATTTTGAAAGAGCATGTCAAGATTCTTGTTGATTGGATTAACAATGAACGAGGCCCCTTCTCAGAAGCCTATGTCAACATTTGGTACAAACGCTACGTAGAACTAAAGAATCGGTAAAGTTGTCAAAGGTCAGGAACAAAATCCTGACCTTGTTTTTTTGGTTGTGTAAAATATGTTGTGTAAACACAAAAAAGGAATAAAACCGCTATAGTAGAGTTGCAATACATTACTAGAAAGAGATTTATGCAGAATTCACGTGATATACAAAATAAATAGATATACTGATATTTTTTAATTTCTTTGTTCCTTGTAAGTTAAGAACAATCTTCTATCGTTTATTACAAAAAATACGAAGATAATCGGTATAAAAAATACAGGTCACCTTCGTATCAAAATATTTAGTATTGTCTTTCTACATAGCATCAATCCTTTAGAACAATCTTTGGAAAAAAAATCACTTAACGAAGAAAAATGTTATTTAATCTACTAACTGATTTAATCGTCTTTTGAAAATATAAAAGCAATATTTTTTTAGATTCAATAAACTCAAAATATTTAATGACATTTTTGCATTTGCTTAATTCCAGATTCTTTAGATTCTGTCAGGTATATTTTATACCCTTCTATAAACTTGAATGTAGATTTTTCAAAAACTTTTGTGTCATCTTTTAATAATTCTTTTAATTTCATTTCAAAGTAGTCTGCATATACTAGATGTAAATTTTCAAGGCAACAGAACCAAAAATTTAAACAAGCTGACACAACTAAATTTCTATTCTTGCCGATTTTTTCATAATAATGTGTACGCTCTAGTATTTCTTTTCCGACCCTGTAAACATAATCTATTTCAAAAAGATGATATAAATTACCAATCAACGTTATCTCATAGGACTCCCATCGTTCCTTCTGGAATAAATAGTCATATACTAAATTTAGATCATCACTACTAACTATATGATTACAATCTATCTGATTTAATAATCCCTGAACCATAATTGTATTTATTCTATGAGTTTTTCCCCACTTTTTTCAAAAAGTTTTTGTTGCTCATTTTTTATTTCCTCCAACCCTTTAGTATTCAAACTATAAAAATTTGGAGATAAATTAACCAAAAAATCATCAAGCTCCGATCTTTTATAATGTTCTAAGTAATTACAAAAATTCTCTATCGAAACATTGATATTTGATAATAATTCAAAAAACGTTGAAAGAGAAATTTCATTTTCTCCCCTTTCAAATCTAGAAAGTTGAGATTTTGATATAGAATCAGCTGCAGCATACTCTAAAGAATATCCGTTTAATTTTCTAAAATATCGAAAAGCTTCTCCGTAATTTTTCACACTTTCGTCCCCTTAACTTTCCTTTCGAGCGATAAACATACCATATTCTTTAGGAATGATCAACATACCATTATTAAACTCACTTTCCAATCTTTTACGTATTATTTCCTCTTCTAGTGAACCTATTTCTGAAATTCCTTTAAACGATTGGATGTATTTAACTATGTCATCTATACTAGTTACCTGTAACTCATCATCATAGAGTAATGTATCGACAGAGTTAAAATACCTACTCAGGTAGCTTTTACCATTTTGTAACGTAAACGTTTTATTTTCTAAATCTTGATTAACCTCATCTTTAAATAAACTTGCCAAATAATTTACAACTCCATTTTCACCAAATGTAGCACAGTAAAAAATACCTCCTGTTTTTAAGACCCTATTCACTTCAGAGAGAGCTTTAGGAATATCATTCACATGATGTAGAAGCATATTAGCAATAACAATATCAAAGGTTTCATTCTCAAAAGAAATATTTTGAATGTCCATTATTTCATAGTTGACATTGTCTCTATTTCCAATCACTGACTTCGTAGTTTCTACCATGTCATTAGAAAAATCTGTTAAAACCAATTGCTTCATCTTGTCTATAGAATCAAGATTATTTTTCCATAGTTCTCCTGTACCACATCCCAATTCTAGAACCTTTACTTCATCAGTGATTTGGTAGTTAGAAAATATCCAATTGTTAAATCCCAATTTATTTTTTGAATACTTCTTATGCAATTCTACTCGAATATCAAGATTATCATGACTTTTATATTGTTCAATTACTTTATCAATCATTTAAAATGACCTCCACTCTATAATTTGACATTATATCACAAGAATAAAGGTAGTGTAAAATAAGTTGTATAAATGCAAAAAGGAATAATTTTACCACAGTATTGAACTATTTTTTGGTCTTCTAGACTCCAAAAAACACTTTTAATCTAAACATCATTTTTATCCACAAATCTTAAGTATCAACTGATTTATTGAAGTCTCGCAAGACACGGACTAAAAATTTAAAGATTGATCCATCTATTTCTATCCCAGTACATTTTAGCAAAAAACCTGCCACATTGGGCAGGTTTTCGTCTAAATATCTAACTTCGTAACAGTGAACTTGATATGCGAATAGTCTTTTTCGATATCCTTATCTACCATAAAGGCGGTTGCATCCTTCTTGACCTGCACCAAGTCGATATTCTGGGCTTGAGCAGCATAGACACAACCACAGTAACATTGACGATAGATATCGTACTCTTCACACATCTCTACAGAACGTTTGTAGCCTTGATTTTTCTTAAAGTCACTCGGAAGATAATGGGTGGTGTAGATTTTCTGCACATCAATTCCAATACTATTGATGGTTTGTGAATTTTTGTGAGGACTGATCGTTAGGGCTGAGCCAAAGTAGTCAAAGCCCAAGTCCATAGCCACCTGCGCTGTCTTGTCCAAACGATAGTCAAAACAAACCTTGCAGCGATCGCCACCTTCCGGTTCTTCTTCCAAACCTCGAACCAGTTTACGGTATTCATTGGGTTCATAAGGTGCTTCTAGATATTGGACGTTATTGCCAGTTCTCTCATTAAAATCACTAACAAACTTTTTGTCACATAGGCACGCTTGTGATACTCAGCTTTAGGATGGATATTTGAATTAGCAAAATAAATGGTCACATCGGCATACTTAGTCAAGTACTCTAAAGTGTAGGTACTGCAGGGAGCACAACAGACGTGCATGAGAATAGTTGGTCTTTCTTCATTTTTTTCCCAAACTTGGACCATCTTTTGCATGACACGGTCATAGTTGATCTTTTGATTGGGATTCATCTTACTTAGAATTTCTTCTACATCAATCATGCTCTTCTCCTTTTCTTCTTGTTATTGTACCACAGGATGCTACTTTGGGCAAATAGGGTTTCGTGCTTTACTCAGTTTTTAAGTCCTGATTTAATAGCTTGCCCATCCTTTTTAGACCGATTATTAGGATAGGAGAGGTTAAAAGCAAGATAAGACCTAGAACTAAAAAGACAGCTACAAGACCCCAACGATCAATCATCCAGCCCGTCAGTGGAAATATGACAATCATGGAAAGACTAAAGAGCATGGAATTGATACTAAGCATAGTTGCTCTTACACTGGAAGGTAAATAACCTTGTAAATCATTGAAATAAATAGGCTGATAAACTGCATAAAGTGTATCAGTTAAAAGATATACAAGAAGAAAAGCAAAGGGAGTTCTTGAAAACACCAACAACAAGGCCAAGCCCGTTAGTGCAACAAGAGTCGGAAAAACTCGATTGCTATTCCATTTTTTACCAATTTGACTAGCTACATAAACTGCTATAAGATTTAATCCACTACCAATAAGCATAACCAGTGAAACCTGCCATCCTGCTAAGTCACTTATTTTCTGCTGATAATAAAAGTAAAACATACACATGAGTGTCCCGACTAGCTGATAAGTCATCATCCAGTAAAAGAGTACTGGTTTTTCCTGCCATTCTTTTCGAACTTGCAGGACAATCCTTTTAAAGGTTAAGACTTCATTTTTTCCTCTCTTAGCCATTGGTTCTTTCATAAAATAAATCAAGATTATAGAAAGAAAAGATAATCCAATAGCAATCAGATAGGTCCAGGCAAGTGCTCCGTGAATGAAGAAGCCTGCCACAACTGTACCTAGGGTTCGGGTGACTTCTGCCACACCAGATAAAAACTAGAAATCTGAAGATATCGGTCCTTTTGACCTGCCTCAACTGCTGAATCATATAAGAAAGCGGTACTGGTCCCCGAATCAAAATTGTAGGACCAAGCATTGACCATCATGGCAAGAGCATAGATCCAAAAATTCCCCTGACCAAACAAAATCAGGATAGAGGATACAATACTGGCCAAGCGAGACAAATAGAGATTGGTCTTGTAGCTAAATCGATCGGCCAACATACCAGATGGGATTTCACACAAGAGACTTGTCCCATGAAAGATACTCTCTAAGAGACCGATTTGAAGCAAGGATAGACCATTTTGGATGAAAAATAAAATCCAAAAACTGGTAATTCCAAAATAAGATGTAAATTCCAGACCTGCTAAGAGTGGAATATTGCGTTTGTAAGTTCTTTTAAACATTGTTTTCTCTCTTTCAATATGTATTATGACTGTTTCTAAAAGACTTACTTAGATTTGCCTACATTTTCTCCACCTCTTTCATTTAAAGTAATACTCAATGAAAATCAAAGAGCAAACTAGGAAGCTAGCCGCAGGCTGTACTTGAGTACGGCAAGGTGAAGCTGACGTAGTTTGAATTTGATTTTCGAAGAGTATAAAAATGCCAGACGGCGTTTTTATGGCTATTAAGGTTTGATACGGTGCAACATACGTGGGAATGGAATAGCTTCACGGATGTGTTTTGTACCTGCTGCGAAAGTTACCATACGCTCGATACCGATACCAAATCCACCGTGTGGTACTGTACCGTATTTACGAAGATCAAGGTAGAATTCGTACTCAGTACGATCCATACCAAGTGATTCCATCTTAGCGACAAGGGCATCGTAGTCTTCCTCACGCATGGAGCCACCGATGATTTCTCCGTAACCTTCTGGTGCGAGCAAGTCTGCACAAAGCACACGATCTGGGTTCCCAGGAACTGGCTTCATGTAGAAGGCCTTGATAGCTGCTGGATAGTTGATTACAAAGGTTGGTACACCAAAGTGGTTTGAAATCCAAGTTTCGTGTGGTGAACCAAAATCATCTCCATGCTCGAGATGTTCATAATCAGCGTCCTCATCATTTTCATGCTCTTGCAAAAGATCAATAGCCTCATCGTAAGTAATACGTTTGAATGGCTCTGCAATATAACGTTTCAAGAGCTCTGTATCACGCTCCAATGTTTCCAAGGCTTGAGGAACACGGTCAAGAACACCTTGAAGCAAAGCTTTAACATATGCTTCTTGCAAGTCAAGTGATTCATCGTGTGTTAAGTATGAGTACTCCGCATCCATCATCCAGAACTCAGTTAAGTGACGGCGAGTTTTTGATTTCTCTGCACGGAATACTGGACCAAAGTCAAAGACACGACCTAGAGCCATGGCACCTGCTTCAAGATAAAGCTGTCCTGATTGGCTCAAATATGCTGGTGTTCCAAAGTAATCTGTTTCGAAAAGTTCTGTAGAATCTTCTGCAGCATTTCCTGAAGAATTGGGCTATCAAATTTCAAGAATCCGTTCTTATCAAAGAACTCATAAGTTGCGTAGATAATGGCGTTACGGATTTGCATAACAGCGACTTGTTTGCGTGAACGCAACCACAAGTGGCGGTTATCCATCAAGAAGTCTGTTCCGTGTTCTTTTGGAGTAATTGGGTAGTCTTGAGATTCACCGATGACTTCGATGTCTGTAATATCCAACTCATAACCAAATTTTGAGCGCTCGTCTTCTTTAACAATCCCTGTTACAAAGACTGAAGTTTCTTGGCTCAAGTGTTTGATGGTTTCAAATTTTTCAAGACCTACTTCTTCTCCAAATTTTTCGATAAAGTTTGGTTTGAAAGCCACGCCTTGGAAGAAGGCAGTTCCATCACGCAATTGCAAGAAGGCAATTTTCCCTTTTCCTGACTTGTTAGCAACCCAAGCACCAATAGTGACTTCTTGACCAACGTAGTCTTTTACTTCGATAATTGTTACACGTTTTGTCATGTTTTATCTTCCTTTTTTCATTAAACTTGTCCGAAGACATCATTACCCACTATTCTACCACAAATAGCCTCTGATAGCTAGGTTCTATCAGAGAAAAATCTCAGTTTTTAGCCAGAAAAAAATCTCCATCAGGACGACGAAGATCTTATTTTTATTTTTCCATAAATTGGTGCAAGCGACGAATAGCTTCTTTAAGTGTATCTAGGTCTGTCGCATAGCTGAGACGGACATTCTCTGGTGCTCCAAATCCTGCTCCTGTAATCAGGGCCAGACCAACTTCCTCAAGAATAGCCGTTGTAAATGCTGTTACATCTGTATAGCCTTTCATCTCCATAGCTTTTTTAACATTTGGGAAGAGGTAGAAAGCTCCTTGCGGTTTGACTACTTCAAAGCCAGGGACTTGGCACAAGAGAGGATAAATGGTATTCAAACGTTCCTCGAAAGCCTGACGCATGGTTTCTACAGAGTCTTGAGGACCAGTTAAGGCCTCGATTGTTGCGTATTGTGAAACAGCAGTTAGGTTAGAAGTTGTTTGACCAGTCAATTTGCTCATAGCAGCAATAATTTCTGGATCACCTACTGCATAACCAACACGCCATCCTGTCATAGCGTAGGCCTTAGACACTCCATTGATGACAATAGTTTGTTTGCGAATAGCTTCTGACAGACTAGAGATTGGAACAAATTCATTTCCGTTATAGACCAAACGTCCATAAATATCATCTGCTAGGATAAGAATATCATGCTCAACTGCCCAGTTTCCAATGGCTAATAATTCCTCACGAGAATAGATCATACCGGTAGGATTAGATGGGGAGTTCAGAACCAAGACCTTGGTCTTATCTGTGCGAGCTGCTTCTAATTGCTCCACGGTTACTTTAAAGTGATTGTCTTCCTTAGCTTGGACAAAGACTGGAAGGCCTTCTGCCATCTTAACCTGATCCCCATAGCTGACCCAGTAAGGAGTAGGAATGATAACCTCATCTCCAGGATTAATCACAGCCATAAAGAAAGTATAAAGGGAGAACTTGGCACCAGTAGCAAAGTGACTTCATTAGCCGCTACAGAATATCCATAATAACGTTCAAAATAAGTATTAACTGCTGCTTTTAACTCAGGCAAACCTGAAGCCACCGTATAGAAAGAAGCACGTCCATCTCGAATAGCTGCAACAGCAGCATCCTGAATATTTTCAGGTGTATGAAAATCAGGCTGACCTAAAGTTAAGAAAAGAACGTCTTTTCCTTCAGCCTTTAACTTCTTTGCTCTTGCATCACTAGCCAGAGTGACACTTTCTTCCATTTCTAAGACACGTTTGGATAATTTCATAGCTTCTCCTTTTCGATTAGGTTACCAGATTCAAAATCTACTAGATAATAGTTTCCTCCGGATTTGATTTCCCAGACGGGCTTATCAGCATACCGTCCAAAGGTAATCTTATCAATCTCAGTTGCTCCTTTTTCTCTGACAACTGCTTCTGCTTTTTCTTGGCTAATGCCATTCTCTAGTTGATAGACATAAATTTTTTGACCATTTTTTTCAATCAATACAGCAATAGACTTCTGGTTCTTGTCCTGACCCAGAACACTATAGTAGCTCTCTAAGCCGTTAAAGAAATCAATCTGGCTGACCGTCTCTAAATTGGCATATTGCTTAGCTAATCTCTCTCCTTCTGTTTTAGCATTTTGGTAGGGTTTCATGCTCAACCAAATCAGATAAAGAAAGGAAGAAGTCACCACTAGAACTAACAGTGTGATGCCAATGGTGTATTGAAATAATAAGGAATTTTTTTCTTTTTTCTGTCTCTTTTTCACTCGTCTATTTTACCATCTATCTACCTTTATTACAAGTAAAGGACAGGTGACTTTTTAGATTTTCCCAGGTACTTTTACCTATCCTTATAAGGTATCCACAGCTTCTTTGCTTCATTTTTAGTACTTATGGCTCCTTTAGTTTTTTGGTTGATCATCTTTTAAAAATTTTTTTAATTTATGAGCAAATAAATTGAAAAGATTATCTCTTTGTTGTAATGTAGATTGCAACAACAAAGAAAGACTCTAAAAATTATTTCTAAAGGAGAAACCCTATGTCTAAAAAAGTATTATTTATCGTTGGTTCACTTCGTAAAGGTTCATTTAACCACCAAATGGCACTAGAAGTTGAAAAAGCTCTTGCAGGAAAAGCTGAAGTTAGCTATCTTGACTATTCAGCTATTCCACTATTTAGCCAAGACCTTGAAGCACCTACGCTTCCTACAGTCGCTGCTGCTCGTGAAGCTATCCTTGCTGCAGATGCTATCTGGATTTCTCTCCAGTATATAACTTTTCAATTCCAGGAACTGTGAAAAACTTACTTGATTGGCTTTCACGCGCTCTTGATTTATCTGAAACTCGTGGAGCATCTGCTCTTCAAGATAAGATTGTTACAGTATCATCTGTAGCAAATGCAGGACACGATCAACTCTTTGCGATTTACAAAGACCTTCTACCATTTATCCGTACTCAAGTTGTCGGTGATTTTACTGCAGCTCGTGTCAATGATTCTGCCTGGGCAGATGGTAAATTAGTTCTTGAAGAACCTGTGGCTGCTTCTCTTAAGAAACAAGCTGAAGACTTGCTTCAAGCCATTCAATAATATTTTTACAACCTATTCCTCATAACAAGAAAAGCAATAGTAGATCATAAACTTCTACTATTGCTTTTTATTTCTTAATCTACTAATTCTTCCACCTGAGAACTATGCTTGAGCGGTAGACTACACATCACCAAGAGGAAGATAAAGGATGATTGAATCCAGAAAAGAGCTAAATCAAAAATTCCATGGACAGCTACTACTGTCAAGAAGGAGAGATAAAGTCCAACAATTGGACGCTTCCCAGGATTCTGACTCATATCAATGAGTTTTCGAATAGGGTCTGCAGAAGATATTCCCAGAAGAACTGTCCCTACAACTCCATAACTTAGAATCGTATCGATATAGATACTATGGGCATGTTCATGATAAGGGGCTCGTATTCGAGGGAAGGCGTGCATATAGGTTAAGGGACCTTCTCCCCAGAATGGGTTTTGCTTAAACAAGGTCATACCAGCATTCCAAATGGAAATTCGCTCTTCCATGGACGAATCGAGAGTCCCCATCCGAACCCCTAAGTCACTGGAGAAGAGAAATGAAAGTCCAACTCCAAATACCCCAATACTAAGCCAGAAGGCCCGCCAGTTTTTAATAGTTGTAAAGAGATAAATAATTGCTCCAAAGATAATGGCTGGAAAGGCTGTTCGATTCTGCGTAAAATTCAAACCGAACAAATTGGCAAAGATAGCAACAAAAGAAAATATTCTTAACCATCTTAGTTTAGTCGTATTAATTAGATAAAAACCTATCATAATGCAGAAACAACAGATAATACCGTAATAATTCGGATTAAAAAAGGCAACTTCTGCACGGTTTTGATGCCAAACTTGCATCTTAGGGGATAGGAATGTATAGTCAAACTTTTTAACAATTTGAAAATGCTCCAAAGCTGCAAACACTGACGCTAGCATACTACCCGACAATACGCCTTGTAACGTGATTCTAAAAAACTTAGGAGTCAGGTGAGCCTGATAATAGTAAAAGAAAATTGCAAAGAGGAACATCCCCAAGGTTGCGACCATCCCCATGATGTTTTGGGCTAGGAGTGAAACTCCTCCACTATAAGCTATAAATAAGAGTAATACAAAATGGTTGGATAGATGTTTTAAAATTCCTTTCATCTCGCCGGTAAAAACAAGACCGAGTAAATAAGCGATGAAAATAATTAAGAAAAGGTAAAAAGGTAGAAAAATACTGAGAATAACCCCAAGCAAGATTAACTCTTGCTTTGAGAAACCTTTTAACTTCTCGATGATACCTATTGATTTCACAACAGATCCTTTCTCTCTGAATCCAGAAATTCAGATTTACATAAAGTATTAAACTATTCTACCACTTTTCAAATGATTTGAAAACTGCTAGCTTAGACTGGAAGCACTAAAAAATAAGTAAAAGCTTATCATTTATGACTCTAAACCCTCTGCTTCTAGTAAGAAATTAAAAATATGGTACAATAAAATTAGTACTTTCAGAAAGGTTATTCTATGAAATCCTATCAACAAGTTTACAATATATTAGTTTCCGAAAGAGATTACTTAAGCGGGGAAAAGATCGCGGAAAATTTAAATATCTCGCGAACAGCTGTATGGAAAGCCATCCAACGCCTCCAACAAGAAGGACTTGAAATTGACAGTATAAAAAATCGTGGCTATAAATTAATACAGGGGGACCTTATCTTGCCTCAGGAAATTGAGAAGAGAAGCCCTGTAGTTGTCCAATTTAAAGCAAGTACCAAATCCACTCAAACTGATGCTAAAAAAGCTGTAGAAGCAGGTAGCACTGGTGATACTCTCTACCTCTCAACTAGTCAAACAGCTGGACGCGGTCGCTTCCATCGCCCCTACTTTTCTCCTCCTCAAGGAGGAATCTATATGTCCCTCCATATCAAACCCAATCTCCCCTATGATCAGTTACCTGCTTATACACTCCTAGTTGCAGGAGCTATCTACAAAGCAATTAAAAATCTAGCTATGATAGATATTAGTATCAAATGGGTAAATGACATTTATTTGAATCAAAAAAAGATTGCCGGTATTTTGACCGAAGCCGTCACTTCTGTTGAAACTGGGTTGGTTACTGACATCATCATCGGTGTTGGACTAAACTTCTCTATCATAGATTTCCCACAAGACCTAAAGGAAAGCAGGAAGTCTATTTACTAATGGAGCTCCAATTACTCGCAACGACCTTATCTCTGAAATCTGGAAATATTTTTACGAAACAGATCATGAGGAACTACTCCATCTCTATAAACAACACTCTATGGTCCTAGGAAACGAAGTGAGTTTTAAGCAAGGAGAAGAAATACTCTCTGGTAAAGCAACTAATATCTCAGATAAAGGTGAACTCCAGATAGAGCTAGCTAATGGTAAAAAAATATGGCTTAACAGTGGAGAAATCTCCCTAACAAAATGGTAAATTGTTTTTAATAAACAAAAAATCGACCTACTAATAAAGGTCGATTTTTCATTTATCTGTCTATTTCAAACGTTCAACATCACGCGCAATGACAAGTTCTTCATCAGTTGGAATAACAAGTACTCGGACTTTAGCTGCAGCTGTAGAGATATCTCCAGTCACACCAAAGACATTTTTCTCTGGATCAACATCACAGCCAAACCATGAGAGTCCCTCGATAACATTCTTACGTACTAATGCAGAATTTTCACCAACCCCTGCAGTAAAGATAATAGCATCAGCACCATTAAGAACTGCGAAGTATTGACCGATATATTTTTGAATACGATCCACATACATTTCGTAAGCTAAAATTGCATCTTTGTCATCAGCTTTAACGCCTGCTTCTACATCACGCATATCGCTAGATTTACCAAAAATACCTTGTAAACCTGACTCACGGTTCAATACATTGATCATGTCTTCAGGTGTATTAAAGTCATTTGTGTGTTCCATAAGGTAAGGAATGATAGCTGGATCGATATCACCAGTTCTTGTTCCCATCATCACACCTGCAAGTGGTGTGAATCCCATAGATGTATCAACAGATTTTCCACCATTAACTGCAGTAATAGAACCACCGTTACCGATATGACATGTAATTATTTTTAATTCTTCTAGAGGACGTCCCAAAAGTTTTGCTGCTTCTTGGGCTACGAATTGGTGACTAGTTCCATGAGCTCCATATTTACGAACTTTATTTTCTGTGTAATATTTAGTTGGTAATGGATAGCGATACGCTTTCTCTGGCATAGTTGAGTGGAAAGATGTATCAAAAACAGCAACACTAGTTACGTTTGGCAACAATTCCTTGAAGGCACGAATTCCGGCTACATTAGCTGGAGTATGTAGTGGTGCAAGTAAACCCAACTCTTCGATTTGAGCCAATACATCACCTTCTACTACTACAGAGTCTGTAAAGACTTCACCACCAGCAACAACACGGTGTCCAACTCCAGTGATTTCATCGTAAGATTTGATAATATCAAACGAATCAAATCATCAAGCAAAATTTTAACCGCAACAGTATGATTTTCAATATCAGTGATTTCTTTTTCAGCACGACCGTCAAATTTAACTGTTGAGATAGAATCTTTCAGACCAATACGTTCAATTAAACCTTTAGCAAGAACCTGTTCTTCTGGCATTTGATACAGTTGCCATTTCAAACTTGAGCTACCGGCATTAATTGCAATTGTTTTAGACATAAGTTTTCCCCTTTTAAGCGTTTTCGACCATTATATCAAATTTAAGTTCAAATTTCATGAATCTTGACTCCAAATTTGAAATTTTTCCTTGAAGTCCATCAAGATATGAGGCTCTCGAAGACTGGCAAGTGGATAGACAAAAGGCTCTAAATCTTTGTCTTGTTTCTTTTGTAGCACAAAGATAGCCTTAGATTGAGTAACCTGAGCGAATAGATCTTCTGGCAAACTTATCATTGCTACAATCTGAGCATTTTCTCTTAGCCAATGTTTAAGGAGCTCACTCTGGGGACTGGTTAAAAGATTACTTGGTGCAAGAAAAATTGCATAACCATCTTTTTTGAGATATTTAAGAGATTGTTCCATCAACAAATGGTGAGCATAGGTATGTTCATTCTTGGCAGCCACTTGATAGCGTGAGGCGATTTGATCATCTGGATAGTAACCAAGAGGCAAATCACTAACAACCACATCACTTTCCTTTAAAATCTGTGGTCTCACTGCATCTCCCTGAACATAGACAGCTGGAAGCCCCATAACTTCAGATATGCTGGCTGCTAAATCAATCAGCAGATCATCTAATTCTATTCCTAAATAGTCTACCTTTTTAGATATAGAGGTTAAAAAACTAGCCCCCAAAATTCCCATACCGGAGCCCAACTCAAGGATGCTCACTTCTTTAGCTGGCCAAAGTTGCTCAATGATAAAAATCATCAAGTGACCAACCGCATCCGGTGTGAACTGGTGATTGGCTTGAAGAGGTTCGGTCTGAGCCGCCTTAAGCAGGAGAAATTGATAGGTACGGAGCCACTCTTCTTTTCTCAAAGCCAATCTCTTAAGGGCTTGGTTATTGGTCTTAACCTGTTCAAGTTCGGTCTGACCGTCTAGGTAGATCCCATTTTGCTCAATGAGGGCATCATAAAAACTTGTCGCCAAATCGTTTTGAATGATTTGGACATTTTCTAGTAAATAGGTATATGCTTGTTCAATTTTTTCAAAATCCATAATCTTATCTTACCAAATTCAGAGCTGATTTTCCAGATTTTCATAATTGTGAAAATGAAAAAAAGAAAATCTACCTCCTCAGTAGACTTTCTCTGTTTAACATTTATTTCCAAGCACCACTGGCATCTACATAATATCCATCTGGTGTGCGTGTATTGCTAAGCATATTACCAGATGAAGCCAGATAGTACCACTTACCATTATCTTTGATCCAACCTGTTGCCATTGCACCAGAATCTTTTAGGTAATACCAAGAGCCGTTATCTTTGATCCAGCCTGTTGCCATTGAACCTGAGTCTTTTAGATAATACCAAGTGCCACCATCTTTAAGCCAGCCTGTTGCCATTGAACCTGAATCTTTTAGGTAATACCAAGAACCATTATCATATAACCAATCAGCTGAAATCATGGCTCCTGATGACTTAAAGGCATACCAACTGCCACCTTGATAGAGCCAAGTTTTATTGAACATGACTCCTTTATCATCCATAAAGTACCAGCTTCCCGAATCCTTGATCCAAGCATTTTGAACTAATTGACCCTGTTTTTGATAGTACCAGTTGTGTTTTGATTTTAGCCAGCTAGCAGTTTCAAAAATTGGAGAAAGTTCTACATATGATCCACTACTATTATATTTTCGAGCAATTTTTCCTGGTTTAATTAAATTAAGAGTTCCTTCTTCACGCCAAGCAACAACAGATTTTCCTGATGTTACAGTTGGAAGCGTTGTAACATAAGACTCATTTACAGAATCCCATGAACTTTCTAAGATTTGGTCCCCATCGAGAACGAAGTAGCCACTCTTAGCGTCATCTGAATAAACATCATCAACTACTTTAGTAGACCAAGTCTTCACTTCGTTTCCACTCTTAGCCTCTACTACAATATCTCCACGGTATCCATAAGGGATATAAAAGTGTAGAAAACGCCCCTTATCTTCAGTTTTAGATACTGTTCTTTCCTCAGCTAAGAAGTTAGTATTTTGCTTTTCTCCATTTAAACTAACTGTCCATTCGATTTCGCTAGTACTAGGAAGATCTAATACTTTAATATTTACTTCGTATCCATTATTAATCTTACTAACTTTCCCATTCTCGTATCGAATACCTCCCTTAATAACCCATTCTTCTTTCAGCTCGAAAGCCTGCCCTGAATGAGGGAAAGCTAGTAAAGCTAGACCTGCCAAAGACAAACTAAATAGTGTGATTTTTTTCATGGGATTTCCTCCTATTTTTTATCTATATTAATTATATAACCATGTTGTCTTTTTATCAAATCATATCAAAAAAAGTTTTCTAGATTTTCCAGACCAAAATGTATCTTTGTTTTTAGTATTCCTAATTTAGACAAAATGAAAAAACAAGGAAAGTTTTCCTTGTTTTTTGGCTTATTCTTCTTCTTCCTCAGCATCTTCGTCATCTTCTTCAACAAGATCGACGTCTTCACCAAGGTCATCTGGTGCGATTTCATTAATCTCAGCATCGTAGGCTTCTACTTCATTTTTCTCATCGTCTGGATTTTCATCATCGTAAGAAAGGGCTGGATCTTCTTCGTAAACATCTTCGTCTTCAGGATCATCTGCACCGTAATCAATAGCATCCGCATCTCCATCCATAAAGGCATTAACACGTTTTTTCTTCGCTTTTGGTGCTACTTCTTCATCATCACTTTCTTCAAGGGCGATGATTTCTTCATCGATTTCATCCACTCCATACCATGAACGAAGGCCCCATTTGTTATCCCCCAAAGAGATAAAGCTACCGTCAAAGTTCAACTCTGTATAGAACAAAGGCAAAGCTTCACGAATATCGCTGTTTGAAGTACCAAGATAGTTTTGGATTTCATTGACCAAATCACTAAAATGCATTTCGTGATCACGACCACGAAGTTCCAAGATGGCACGAGCCACTTCAATCATTGATAGTTCACTTTTTTCTTGCCCAGCAAATACTTCTAATTCCAAAGCGTTTCTCCTCAATTTTACTACTATTACCAGAGCAAACAAACTCTGGTCTCATTTTATCATGTACTCTTTATTGTACGATAATTTTTCCTTATTAGTCAAAGGTTTAGAAGAAATAATGTGAAATATTTCAGCTAATTGAAAGACCTGTGTAACATGACCACAGGCCTATTGATTTATTTATGACTCAAGGATGCAGCTCCAATGCCAACCATAAACTGCAAGAGGATTCCTACCTAGATAAAGGATCATTTGTTGCGCCAGATTAAGTAAAAGGCCCCCTTCAGGTTCTGCTAGTAGCTCCGTTTCATGATGTCACACTTTCATCTCTATTATTCCCCTAGAATAGCGAAAAAGCCTCTCTCTGTCAATGAGTTTCACAAGAAAAAAAGGCTGGAACAAAAGTCCTAGCCTCTCAATTGTCTTTGGATTGTCGAGCAAGACGCAGTGGCTGAGTGGGCTCTACTACGCTGATTTCATCAACTTTTACGGCTCTACTCAACTGTGCGGAGGTGGGACGACGAAATCGTATTCTAACGAATTACCGATTTCTGTCCCACTCTCTTTCTATTTATTCTGCTAAGAGTACTTCTTTAATCGTTTGTTTTTTTGGAGTTTTTCTGTTGGAAAGATAAAAAGAGGCTTTCATAAATCACAGCAAAACCGATCAAGGTCCAAAAACACACATTCCCATCAAAGTGATGCTCAATCTTTTCAGGAACGGTGTCTTTGATCACACCAATCAAGATTTCCATGATGCCATATTGATAAGCCGTCCCAAGGGCAAATCCTAGATAGGCCCAGAAACGATAGGGAGCTAGAATATGACTTTGGCATTCACGATCGGTGTAGCCAAATGCCTTCATAAGAGCCAAGGTTTCGCGACTTTCTGAGACCACAATTTCCAATGACAAAAAGAGGATTGAGAAAGAAAGAATCAAACCAATCATAATCATCATGGTTTGGATGATGTCATCTGTGTAGTCTCTTAGCCCAAAAGATAATTGAACCATGGCTGCGAAACACATGGAGCCAAAGACCACAAAAAACAAGATCGATTTTCTCCCCCAAATCAGCGACGAAGACAGCTCTTTTAGGAAGGATTTTTCTTTCTTAGGAGCACTTTTTATCCTTTTGACCTTAATCGGTGTTGGGGATTTTTTCAATAGGCGAAGAGCCGGCGTTTGTAGTTGTCTTCTAGCATAGCCAATCGCAAGAACCATAAAGAAAGTCGTTGGCAGTATCACTAAAGCGACCAAGAGCTGCCAGTGAAAATGGATGGTAATTTCTGGCAAAATCCCCTTTTCATTGCGAAAGTCATAAAAATGTCCCATCATTAGAAAAGAAGCTAAAAAGCCAAGAAGCGCTCCAACTCCAAAACTGAGTCCAAAAGCCCAAAATCGTTTAGCCAACTGGCCATTGCTGTAGCCCAAAGCCTTTAAAATTCCTAATTGTTCCTTGTGGTCATCGACAAATTGTTTGATATAAAAACACATGAGAAGGACCGACGTCAAGGACAAGACGACTCCACTGACCATAGCCACCATCCAAGAAAGCGAAACCTGGGCATCATAATAGGCTGTAATCATCAGATTGGTTTTAGAAATCTCCAACTGCTCGATATCAAGATAAAAATTCAAGAAGAGATTGGCCACAAAAACCGCACAGGCTCCAATGATACTGACGACAACTAATTTTCGAATATCTTTTACTGAAAACATGGCTTACCATCCAATCTCATAAGCTGTCTGTGGCTGATCATTGGTCACAACTTCAGTAATTTTGCCACTATTCACGCGAATGATGGTTCTGGCCATATCCGCAATATTTTGGTTGTGTGTCACCATGATTAGGGTAAAGCCCAACTTTTCCTTCAACTTCCAGATATAGTCGAGAATCTTGCGCCCTGTTTCTTCATCTAGGGCCCCCGTCGGCTCATCTAAAAAGAGGATATCTGGTTTTTTGGCCAGGGCACGGGCAATGGAGACTCTCTGCTGTTCCCCACCAGACAATTCACTCGGATATTTGTCTAGCTTATCGCCAAGCCCCAAATCTTCAATGATCTGCAAAAAATCATGATTGTCTGCCAGATCAGCTCCCATCTTAACATTCTGTCTAACCGTGAGATTCGGCAATAAATAATACTGCTGAAAAATAAAGGCAATCTTCTCACGTCTAAAGGCTGTCAATTGAGCATCCGTGAGTTGAGACAAATCCTGTCCTTGAATGAGGATATGTCCCTCATCTACCTTTTCTAATCCGGATAATACGTTTAAGAGGGTTGACTTTCCTGATCCAGAAGGACCTAGGATAACCACATCATCCTGGTCTTGAATCTGCAAATCAATCCCTTTTAAGACCTTAGTTTGACCGTAACTTTTGTGAACATTTTCTAGTTGAATCATTTCTTTCCTACCATTTCTTTGATGAGAGATTGACAAACTTCTGTCAATAAACCAATCACTTCTTCCATGCTGAACTGATAAATACCAGAAGCAACCATAGAGGCCATCCCGTGTGAGTAGATAAATAGATGCTGGTACAATCGACTAGCCTCCTCTACAGTCAAAGGATAGTCTGCGACAATCGAATCCAGAACCAATTGGTAACTATGATCCCTCATGGGAAGAAAATCTTGAAAGCGACGAATCGGATCTTTACTAGGATTTGGAAAAGCAATTGAAAGAGTTGAGGCTCTTTTGAGGCGAAAAGGATATAAGCAACCCCGACAGATCGGAAAGGCTTTTCATCTTCTAAGGCCTTGCGAATATACTCCACCACGACCATCTCCGCAGCAACAATAACCTCTGCTTGTAACTCAGCCATATTGGCAAATTGCCCAAAAATGACTCTTGGTGTGGCTCCCAGTTGCTCCGCTAATGCTCGAGCCGTCAAACTAGCCATGCCCTCTTCTCTCACCAATTGTAAAGCTGTCTCAATCATAGTCTCTTTACTAAATTTAACTTTTGGTGGCATACGACTCCTTTCACGCAACTATTGTTGCGCAACACTTGTTACCTAAAAGATTACCATAACAAAGAAAACTTGTCAAGAAAAATCTGTAAAGCATAGAACAAAAAAACCAGCTCACTGATACAAGTGAAATCTGGTCTACTAAATCTGGTCCCTAAGATTCGAACGGCGCTTGAAAACTTTACCCAGCAGGGCCTCACACTGGCCATAGTCATAGATATTCGCTAGGTCAAAGGTGTTGATGCCAATCGACAAGGCCACCTCCACCTCATCTTCACTCATCTGGCTGATCAGCATCATCCCAAGGACAATGATTAATAAACACTCATTTTCAGCAACATCAATATAGTTCATGTCCTCCTTTTCATTCTTCTTTCATTATAAAGTAAAGAAGACCAGACAGCAATGAATTCGCAAAGCAAAAACACCTCCAGTTTTCACTGAAGGTGTCTCTTTTAGTGATAGCTTAAAGCTCGTTTAAAGGTTTTCCAGATTCCCAAATCATCTGTTTGCAGAACTAAACTTGCATACATCCGTCCGATAAAGATGGTTGCAGTCACCGCAAAAGCAATCGTAATCATAAGTGAAATCCAAGCTTCTAAGTCGCTAGCGTAGCCATTGATAGCTCTAAAAGGCATAAAGAAGGTCGAAATGAAAGGAATATAAGAACCGATTTTCAAAATCAAATTGTCTCCTGCAGCTCCTAGTGCAGTAACGCCAATAAAACCAGCTATTATCAAAATCATCAACGGAGATAAAGCCTTTCCTGTATCTTCAGGGCGAGAAACCATGGAACCTAAGAAGGCTGCCAAGACTACATACATAAAAAGACTGACTAAGACAAATAACAAGGTATTGATCGAAAAGGCCTCTCCCAAGTGATTTAGAATACCTGAATTAGCCAAGATAGGCATATCCTTAAAGAATAAGATAGCTCCAAGACCACCAACGACATAAATACCAATATGAGTCAAAATGACTAGAAGTAAGGCAAGCATACGAGCATAGAAGTAATGGCTTGCACGAATGCTTGAGAAGACCACTTCCATGATTTTGGTTCCTTTCTCGCTGGCTACTTCTTGAGCAGTGACACTAGCATAAGTGATTAAAATCATATAGAGGAAGAAACCCAGTCCTGCAGCCGCAAAGGTTTGAATCAACTTTTTATTTTCCTTGGCTTCATCAATCCGTTCTGTAAATTGAACCGTTTGAGCCAAGCGTTTTTCCTGTTCCTGAGACAAATTTGCTTCTGAACGGTTGAGTTGGGATTGGAGTTCATTCAACTTAGCGGTCACTGCTAACTTAATTCCACTCTCTAGTGAAGTTTCACCATGATAGACTGCCTTGAGGACACTATCTTCTTGGTCAATTATCAAATAGCCCTTGATTTTCTCATCCTTAATAGCAGCTTGGGCACTGGCTTCATCCTGATAATCAAAATTGATTCCATTGGTCCCCTCTAATCCTTCCGTCACTGCTGAAACCGAACTAATCACTGCAATCTTATTATTTTGAGCCAAAGAAGATCCTTGCAGATACCCGATACCTCCTGAAAGTCCAAGGAACAAGAAAGGCGATATAACCATGAAAAAGAAACTCCAAGATTTGACGTGTCGCAAATAAGTTTCTTTAATAACTACCCACATATTTTTCATACTTCCACCCCTGATTCTAGTTTAAAGATTTCATCGATTGTTGGAGCTTGCTGGTCGAAAGTAGCAATATAGTGTCCTTGGGTTAAGATCGCAAAGAGCTCCTGTCCAGCATTTTCATCATCTAGAATGAGCTTCCAAGTCCCCTGCTTGGTCAAGCTAGCATGAGTGACATGAGGAAGACTTTCCAATTCTTCCTGACTCTTTTCACTTGCAACGAAGAGTCGCGTTTTTCCGTATTGATTGCGGACATCTTGAACTGGTCCATGCAGAACCACACGCCCATCGCGAATCATAAGAATATCATCACAAAGCTCTTCAACATTGGTCATGACATGATCTGAAAAAATGATAATCGCTCCACGCTCTTTTTCTTTTAAGATAACGCGTTTGAGTAGTTCGGTATTGACTGGATCTAGACCACTAAAAGGCTCATCTAAGATAATCAAGTCTGGCTGGTGGATAAGGGTAATAATGAGCTGAATCTTTTGTTGATTCCCTTTTGAGAGGCTTTTAATCTTATCTGTCAGTTTTCCCTTAACTTCCAATTTTTCCATCCATTGAGGGAGTTCTTCCTTTATTTCCTTAGCGTCCATGCCTTTTAACATGGCTAGGTAACGAACCTGCTCTAGCACTGTCAATTTAGGCATGAGGCTCCGCTCTTCTGGCAGATAGCCGATACGGGCATAGGTTTCTTGACGGATATCTTGCCCATCAAGGAGAATCTCTCCCTGATATTCCAAGAATTTCAAATACTATGGAAAATTGTCGTTTTCCCAGCTCCATTTTTCCCTACTAGTCCTAAAATCCGACCTGGTCGGGCTTGAAAGTCTACACCAAACAAGACCTGCTTAGGTCCAAAACTTTTTTCTAGATTAGTAATTTCTAGCATAGCTTACCTCCAAATATTTTCACTCTTATTATACTCCTTTTTTTAGGCAATACAATCATTTATGTACATTTATATTGCAATGATGCTTGTTTAAAGCTAAAACTGTTTAAGTAACTCAAGAATATAAAAGGTATATAAATTATAATCAAATAAAGTTCGTCTGAGTTTACTTTTTTCTCAACTGTCTCTTGTAACACCTGAACTGTCATTTAAGCAATAAAAATCCATCCCTAGGGATGGATTATAAACCGTTAACGCACTTCTGCGTCTACTTTATCTTCAAGGGATGCTTGAATTTTTTCCATGTAGCGAGCGACTTCTTCGTCAGTCAAGCTATCTTCTGGATTTTGGAAGGTCAAGCTGTAGGCCATTGACTTCATACCAAGTCCTAGTTTTTCACCTGAGAAGACGTCAAAGAGTTTGATGTCTGTCAACCGTTTCACGCCAGCAGCTTGGATGGCATCAACCACCTCTTGGTGAGTCACTTCTGCTTTGAGGAGAAGGGCGATATCACGGCTCACTGCTGGGAATTTAGTAATTTCCACAAATGGAGCAGCTGGTTGAAGGGCTGCTTCGATAGTTGAAAGATTCAGCTCGGCTACATAAGTTTCAGGGATATCATAAGCCTTAGCCGTAACAGGATGAACTTGACCGAGGAAACCAAGAACTTGGTCACCGAGCGAGATCAAGGCTGTACGTCCTGGGTGAAGGCTAGCGATTTCAGAGGTTGCTGTATAAGTCACTTCAAGACCCAAGCGAGCAAAGAGAGCTTCCAAAATTCCCTTGGCATAGAAGAGTCAACTGGAACGGCTGCCGTTTGGAAATCTTTTTCAGCGACTAAACCTGTCAAAGCAAAGGCAAAGCTGTTGATTTCGTTTGGCAAGTCTTCTTTTGGATTACCCGTTTGCTCGAAGACTTTTCCAATCTCATAAAGAGCCAGGTTTTTGTTCTTACGAGCTACGTTGTAAGCAACTGTATCCAAAATACCTGAAACCATATTTTGACGGAGGACTGAACGATCCACAGTCATTGGCCACATAAGTTCTGTCAAATGACTTGGTTGAACAGTGAACTCAACAGCTTTTTCAGGAGTTGTCAGAGCATAGGTAATGATTTCTGTCAATCCAGCACCTTCAGCAATGGTACGAACTTTACGGCGCAATTTTTGTGTAGCTGTTAATTCACCGGCTGTCCCATCATCTTTTGGAAGACTGGTTGGCAAGCGGTCATAACCATAGATACGAGCGATTTCTTCAAAGAGGTCTGCCTCGATAGTGATATCCCAACGACGACGTGGAACGCTAACTGTGAAGGCTTCTGCATTTCCAGAAAGGCCAAATCCAAGACGACGGAAGACGTCCTCTACATCCGCGTAGGAAAGTTCAGTACCAAGGACACGGTTAACGTCTGCAAGAGTAGAAGAGACTTCTACATCAGATGTATCCAACTGGCCTGCTGAAACAATGCCCTTCCGCACTGTAGCACCAGCTAATTCTGCAATCATGCTTGCTGCTGCATCAAGGGCTTCATTAACGGTTGCCACATTGATGCCTTTCAAAGCGTGAAGATGATTCAGAGCGAAGGTTGAGATGACCACTTGTCTTACGGATAGATTTGCCATTGAAGACAGCAGCTTCAAGAACGACACGAGTAGACTTTTCAGAGATTTCTGTAGCTTGTCCACCCATGACACCTGCAAGGGCTACTGGTTTGTCAGCAACAGTAATCACGAGGTCACTTGTTTCCAACTCACGCTCTTCCCCATCCAAGGTCACTAATTTCTCGCCAGCACGTGCTTCACGTACACGGATGTCAGTCCCTTCAAAGGTATCCAAGTCAAAGGCATGCATAGGCTGACCAAAGTAAAGCAAGATATAGTTAGTTACGTCGACGACATTGTTAATAGGACGAATGCCCTCGTTCATGAGGAGGTTTTGCAACCATTGTGGACTTGGTGCGATAGTCACATTGTCCAAAATACGAGCTGCATAGTAAGGAGCCTTGTCTGTATCAATGCTGACAGAAAGAGCATCGGCTGCGGCTTGGTCTGTTTCTGTTAAAGTAAATTCTTTAAAATTGACTGCCTTGTCATAGATAGCTGCTACTTCGTGAGCTACCCCACGCATAGAAAGAGCATCCGCACGGTTTGGTGTGATGGAAAGTTCGATGATTTCATCATCCAAGTCTAGATAAGAGAAGACTTCCTCACCCGGAACGGCATCATCTGGCAAGATTTGGATGCCATCTGCGAATTCCTTTGGTACAACGGAGTCAGAAATGCCCAATTCACCAAGTGAACAGATCATCCCTAGTGACTCTATGCCACGGATTTTCCCTTTTTTGATTTTGTAGTTATCCGCAATACGGGCACCTGGAAGAGCCACCATAACCTTGATGCCTGATCGCACATTTGGTGCTCCACAGACGATTTGACGGGCTTCTTCTTCACCAACATTGACTTGGCAAACATGCAAGTGTGTTTCGGGTACATCTTCACAAGACAAGACTTCTCCGACGACAATTTTTGAGAGACCAGCAGCAGGTGATTCCACACCTTCTACTTCAATCCCTGTAGTTGACATTTTTTCAGCCAACTCTTGTGATGGCACATCAATGTCCACCAATTCTTTTAACCATTTGTATGATACTAACATAATTCTGATCGTAAGATCCCAGCAAGCGAGACCTTTTCAATTCCTTTCTTTTTCTTCGAGTCAGTCGTTTCTATTTCTAGACAGTGTGAAATCGAGAACGACTGTTTAGGATTGTGTTTCAGATTTCAATCTTATTTAAACTGTTCTGAGAAGCGGACATCTCCTTGGTAAAATCCACGAATATCGTTGATTCCGTAACGGAGCATAGCTACACGTTCTTGTCCAAGACCAAAGGCAAAACCAGAGTAAACAGTTGCATCGATACCACTCATCTCAAGGACACGTGGGTGAACCATACCGGCACCCATAATCTCGATCCAACCAGTTTCTTACATACGTTACAGCCGTCTCCTCCACACTTGAAGCATGAAACATCCACCTCAACAGATGGCTCAGTGAATGGGAAATAAGATGGGCGTAAACGAATCTGACGCTCTTCACCAAACATTTTTTGTACAATTAACTGGAGAGTTCCTTGAAGGTCAGCCATAGAGATGTTTTTCCCAACAACCAAACCTTCGATCTGGTGGAACTGGTGACTGTGGGTTGCATCATCCGTATCACGACGGAATACACGTCCTGGTGAGATCATCTTCAAAGGCCCTTTTGAAAAATCATGGGCATCCATAGCACGAGCCTGAACTGGAGACGTGTGAGTACGAAGCAAGATTTCTTCTGTGATATAGAAAGTGTCCTGCATATCACGAGCTGGGTGGTCTTTTGGAAGGTTCATACGCTCGAAGTTGTAATAGTCTTTTTCAACTTCAAATCCATCTACGACTTGGTATCCCATTCCGATGAAGATATCTTCGATTTCTTCACTGGTTTGTGTGAGGACGTGACGGTGACCAGTCGCAACTGGACGACCTGGAAGCGTCACATCGATACTCTCACTTGCTAGTTGAGCTTCCACTTTCTTTTCTTCCAAGAGCTTAGCTGATTCTTCAAATGCGGCTGTCAAAACATCACGAGCTTCATTGACGTGTTTTCCGATAATTGGACGCATTTCTGCAGAAACGTCTTTCATCCCTTTCAGGATTTCAGTAAGGGAACCTTTTTTACCAAGGACAGAGACGCGCAATTCTTGCAGCTCTTTTTCATTTTCAGCAGAAATCTGCTTCAAGCTAGCTAGCGTTTCTTTACGAAGCGCTTTTAATTGTTCTTCAATAGTTGACATAATTCCTCCATCAGTCTCTCGTAGATAAAAAGAAAACCACATGCCAAAAACTCCACTCGGAGCGTTGACACGCGGTACCATCCGTTTTTATCTGACAAATCAGACCTTTATTTCTGAATCCATAGGCAAGTGAATTCACCCAGCTTTCATATAGAGAGCTTTCAGTCACGGCTCTCCTCCCTGATATACTTCCCCTGAGATACTAGTCTTGCAGATTCCTATTTAATTATTATTCATTTTATCAAATTTCAAGCATTCTTGCAAGATATTTACGACTAATCAACATAGTCCCCACCTTCAAAGCCGTAATACTCTTCCAAGCTGAGACCACTTGCAGCGATGTCCTTGGCTTCTTTTCCGACGTAGCGAAGGTGCCATTCTTCAGCCATATAGCCTGTTTCTTTTTCCTTACCTTTGAGATAGCGAACGACGAAGCCATAGTCTGCTGCATGGTCCAATAGCCATTGGGCAGCCTTTTCTTCAGTCACTAAATCTCCATTTGTTCCAATTAGGTCAAAGGCAAGGCCAGTTTGGTGTTCACTGTAACCAGGTCTTGCAGAATAACGGTCAGCTTCAGCCTTGCCATCTTTATCTACATAGTTTTGATAAAGCTGAGTTTGAGTTTCATAACTTCTAAAACCACTATAGTTGTCGCTAATCGGGAATCCTGCTTGTTGCATAGCTGCGATAAGTTTCAACAGTTCTGCCTTTGCGGTAGGATTTTCTCTTGGATTGTAATCTTTTGACATAGGATAATGCTTATTAGCGACAACAATCTCATCGTACTTTCCTTGAATGCTGTAGTGATCTCCTTTGTTGACCACTTCTGCTTTCTTTGACTAGCTTCTTGAGACTCACTTCCCGCGGTTCCTTCTTCTACAGTCTTTTGTTCTGTAGAAGACTTGGCCTCTGAAGTTGCCGACTTTTCTTGTGAACAAGCTGCCAATGTCAAGGCTAATAATCCTGATAAGATAAGGTATCTTTTTTTCATCTGTTATCCTTTCATTTAATCATCTGGTTTAAAGTCTCAGATAATCTTGCAATCAAGCCATCTAATTTACTTCCCTTAACTTGATATTCTTCAGCAATCATTTCTTCCCATGGAACCCACCAAACTGGACCACGACCATTAAGACCGTGTCCCTTCATATCACCCTCTCGTCTGGGAAAAATATGCCAGTGGGCATGTGCATCTCCATTTCCCAATAACTCTACATTCATCTTTTGAGCAGAAAAAGCTTTAGAGACAGCTTCTTGGACCAAGCTCATTTCCTCTAAAAAACGAAGTTTGACTAGAGCTTTCATATGATGCAATTCTGTGACATGTTCTTTTGCCAGGAATAAAGTATAGCCTTCAAAATACTGGTGGTCTCCAATGACAACATAGCCTGTTTCTAATTCCTTGACAAAGTAGGGATTTTCCCCTGCCTTAATCAATTCAATTCGTTGGCAAATCAAGCACATCTTAGTCTACCAATCCACTCTTGAGGTAAGCGTCCACCATACGCTCGGTAGCAAGAACAGAATCGATATGAGTTCGCTCGTAAGAGTGACTAGACTCGATACCCGCTCCTAGAAGAGCGTGTTTGACTTCTGCTCCAGCTGACATAGCTGCAGAAGCATCCGAACCGTAAAATGGATAGATATCTAGTTTAAATGGAATGTCTTGGTCTTTTGCTAGAGCAACCAGATGTTGACGGAATTCATAGTGATAAGGACCTGAAGCATCTTTGACACAGATAGACACTGTGTACTCATCCGTCTGCTGGTCATCTCCCATTGCTCCCATATCTACTGCTAGATATTCGACAACTTGACTTGGGATACTTGAGTTAGCACCATGCCCCACTTCTTCAAAGACCGAAAAGGCAAAATGCGTAGTGACAGGAAGTTCAATCCCATCTTCCTTGTATACTTTAAGGAGATTGAGGAGAATGGCTGCACTGACCTTATCATCCAAATGACGCGATTTGATAAAGCCTGTCTCAGTTACGATAGTTCGTGGGTCAAAGCTGATAAAGTCACCAACCTCAACACCAAGTGCGCGTGTTTCTTTTTCATTGGTCACTTTTTCGTCCAAACGTACTTCCATATTATCCTGCGTGCGTTCAGCAGTTCCAGCGTCCTTGTATACGTGACAAGAAGTTTGGTGGATCAAAATCGTACCTGAAATAGTCTTACCTGTACTAGCCACATGAACTGTACAGTTTTCGCCTTCAATCATGTTCCAAGGATAACCACCGATACGGTCCATCTTGAGACGACCATCTGGTTTAACAGCGCGAACGATAGCTCCCAGGGTATCCACATGGGCAGTTACATAGCGATGTTGTTCGTCATTTTTACCTTTGACAGTAACGTTGACACCACCTTTAGCAGTACGGATTGGTTGATAACCTAGTTTTTCAAGAGTCTCAATCAAATAATTCGTAATCTCACGTGTGAAACCAGTTGGCGACGCGATAGCAGTTAGTTCTTTGATATATTCTACAGTTTGATTCATTTCTTCACCTCTTCTTAATATTATATCACTTTTCCCATCTGAGTATGTGTAAAAAAGAAACATTCAAATACTTTGAGTTTGAAATTATCCTATGTTATAATAAAATTAACTTCATTAGGAAAGGAAGTATTATGAAAAAATTTTTTAGGATTGGACTGTGCCTTGCTATATCAATCTTTTTCCTCTTAGGATGTTCCAAGGGTTCAAGTACTTCTTCTGCTCAAACTAGTACAGAAGAAACTACTGAAGCGAAAACCACAGTGCAAGAAACAACTGAGATAAAAGCAGAAACAAAAACAGTAATTTTTTTCAACGACACTCGTCCGGGTTTAACGTCTACTCTAACCTACACTGTTGAGGGGGATAAAGTCTTGAAACAAACTGGCCATAATGTCTATGATCCAGAACCTTTAAACAAAACACCAGAGGAGTTGAAAGCTCTGATCGAAGAAACCTATAAGGGATATCAAGAGATTAAAGGAGTTACGCAAACCATTGACATTCAAGATGGAAAAGTTGTTCAAGATGTAGAATTTGATTTCTCAGTTGCTAGTCTTGACGAGCTTAGAAAAGCTTTTCCAAAAGAATACTCTGGAACCGGGCAGACTGTAAGTTTTGTTGCTTCCAAAAAAATGCTCACAGAACTTGGTTATACGGAAAAAACTAACTAATCAATTTGTATAATAAAAAACTTGGCAATAAAGCCAAGTTTTTTTATTCCATTTCAAATACTTCACTTTCTTGTTTGTTTGGAAGAACCAGAGAAAGCAAGATACCGATAACAGCTGGTACCAACCATGGCAGAGAAGCCTTGGCAAATGGTAGAGCATTAACAAGATTTGTTAGTACTTCAATCTTAAATGTATTACCTAAAACACCTGCGATAGCAATTGCTGTTACCAATCCCATTGTCAATTGCATCCCTGGTTTTGAAAGAGCCACAAATTTATTGACAATAACAATCATCACAATCGCAATAGTGATTGGATAAAGAACAAGAAGGACTGGGATTGAGTATTTAATAATGTTACCTAGTCCTAGATTTGCAATAGCAAACCCAATTAAAGTAAAGGCAGTCGCGTAGACCTTATAGCTGATTTGCGGGAAACGTCCGTTAAAGAACTCCGCAGTTGATACAATCAAACCAACAGTTGTCGTAAAGCAGGTTACAGTTACCATGGCTGCAAGGAATAATTGAGCAGTTGACCCAAAGATTTCCTGAGTTGCTTGTGACAAGATGTAAACACCTGGAGTACCAGCCTTCATCGCTTCTTCCGTCACAGGGAAATGATTTCCAAGGAAGGCCAAGCCAATATAGAGAGCACTAAATCCAAGAGCTACAACAATTCCAACTACCCAAATTGTAGAAATATATTCTCTCTTGCTTGAGAATCCAAGTTGTTTCATGGTTTGCACAGCGATTACACTGAAAGCTACTGAAGCTAGGGCATCCAAAGTATTATAACCTTCCAGGAAGCCTGCTCCAAAGCTGAAGCTTGATAAGCTGCTGTCGCAGCTTGTGGTGCATTTCCACCGTATTTAAAGGCTCCAAGAACTACCAAAATGATAATCAAGATGGCAAAAACTGGAGTCAAGACACGCCCAATACGATCCAAAATCTTAGAAGGATTAAGAGCGATCAAATAAGCTGCAACAAAGTAGATAAGTGTGAAAACAATCAAACCTAATCCCTTATCTGCTTCGGCCAAGAGTGGACTAATCCCTACTTCATAAGCCGTTGTCGCAGTACGTGGAATGGCAAAGAATGGTCCGATTGACAAATACAGAACTGCCAGGTAAAGCGTCGCAAACCAAGGGGCAATCTTCTTTGAAATCTCATAAATATAGCCTTTAGGATTGAGGGTTCCGATAATCAAGGTCAAGACTGCAAGTCCAACACCTGAAAATACAAATCCTGCAATAGCAGGGAGAAAATGTTCCCCAGATTGAGCACCTAGGGTAGGGGGGAAGATTAAGTTACCCGCACCAAAAAATATTCCAAACAGGAGTAAACCTGTTAAAGCACCTTTTCTAGCCATAAACTCTCCTTATATAAAAAATAAAATACTTTCTTAGTATAACATGATTAAAGGCAAGAAAAGGCTATCACAAAATAACTTTGAAATGTTTTCAATTTTCTGACTATTTTACTACAAAAATTCCCTGGAGATGATGGCTCTAATAACTCATTTCTCCAAGGAATACCTTACCTATTCGAAAGCATCCATACCGCCTGGAACATTGACGACATCATAACCCTTTTCTGCTAAAAATTGACAGGCATGAGCTGAACGGATACCAGACTTACAAATGACATAGTAGGTTTGATTTTTATCCAATACCTCATAGGTATCTGCTAAAGAACTCAAGGGAAGGTTTTGAGCACTTTCTATATGAACTTGCTTAAACTCTACTTCTTCTCTCACATCAATAATGGTCGAACAGCCATTCTGACATAGTTGGTAAATCCTCAAAGGCGATTTCTTTCATCTCTATTCTCCAATTATTTTCTTTACTCTCTTTTTCAAGTCAGGTAAAACAACTGCTTCAAACCAAGGATTCTTTTTCATCCAGATTTGGTTCCGAGGTGACGGGTGCACCAAAGGGTAATAATCTGGCAAATAATCCTTAAAGCGATGCACACGGTCTGTTACCTTGCCAGTGACTTTCTCATGCAGATAGTAGGCCTGAGCATACTGCCCAATCAAGAGGGTTAATTGAATATCTGGTAATTCTTTCAAAAGTTTAGGGTGCCACTTTTCTGCAAAACCAGGTCTAGGCGGTAAATCACCGGACTTCCCATGTCCTGGAAAATAGAAATCCATGGGCATGACTGCAAAATAACCTGAATTGTAAAAAGTATCCTCATCCACACCTAACCAGTCTCGCAAGCGGTCGCCACTTTTATCCTTCCAGTAAAGCCCCGCTTCTTGAGTTTTAAGACCAGGTGCCTGCCCGATGATATTAATACGGGCTGTTTTTGGAGCAGCAAAGAGAGGCTCTATCCCCTGCTCTGTATAGCTTTGGTTTTGTGGATCTTTCATGATAGCTTGTTTGATTTTTTGAATTTCTGACATGGATTCTTCTCTTTCTCTAGCAATTTCAAAAAGAAGTCTAAGAGTGAATCTCAGACTTCTATAGCATTATTTGATCAATTCATAGATAGCTTCAGCGTAGATGGCTGCTGCTCGGAAGAGATCGTTCAAGGCGATAAATTCGTTGGCTTGGTGCATGGTATCGATAGAGTCTGGGAACATAGCACCATAGGCTACACCACGTTCTAAGAGACGTCCGAAAGTTCCTCCACCGATGACTTGTTCATGCCCTTGAAGACCTGTTTGTTTTTCATACACGCTCAACAAGGTTTGTACAAGTGGATCTTCCATTGGAACATAGTGAGGTGTGTGACCATGTTCAGAAAGGCTAACTGAAGCAACTGGCAAGCTTTCAAGAACTGACTTGATTTGCTCTGGACTTGTTCCTTTTGGATAACGGAAGTTAAGGGCAATGATATTATCAGCACTTGCTTCGTCAAAGCGGAAGACACCAGCATTCATAGAAAGGGCACCCATTTTTTCATCCACATGAGCAACCTTCAAATTTTTACCTTCATGGTCATTCAAGAGAATCTTACCAGCAATGTCAAGGAAGTCTTTTGCAGGACCTTCAAAGGCAAACTGGCTGAGGAAGAGAGCAAGATAAGTCGCACCATTGATACCTGATGCAGGCATAGCACCGTGGGCAGATTTACCGATAATGGTCACCTTATACTGACCATTTTCTTCTTGAATTTCTCCTCTAAGCTTGTGCTCTGCAACAAAGGCATCTAGTTTCGCTTGCAAATCAGCCAAGTCACCTGAAACAACTGCTGTTGCTGATTCAGGAACCATGTTTTCACGCAAACCACCTGTGAAGCTGTGAAGACGAGCTGCACCCTTGTTTTCAGCAGAAAAGTGGAGGTATTCTGTGATATTTCCTTTTTCACCATTAATAATAGGGAATTCAGCATCTGGAGAGAATCCAAAGTCTGGTTTTGCTAGTCCTACATGGTCAAAATAGTAGTCCATGTCAGCCCAGCCTGATTCTTCATCAGTTCCGACAATAAGCGAACTTTTTTAGAAGTTGGAAGTCCAAGCTCCTTGATAATTTTCAAACCATAGTAACATGCTGTTGTAGGTCCCTTGTCATCTGACGCTCCACGCGCATAGAGGCGGCCATCCTTGATGGTTGGTGTGTAAGGGTCTGTATCCCAACCACTACCAGCTGGTACTACATCCATGTGGGCAAAGATTCCAAGAACTTCTTCCCCTTCACCAAACTCAAAATGTCCTGCGTAGTTGTCGACATTTTTTGTTGGGTAGCCATCTCGGTCTGCAATTTCAAGGAATTTTTCCAAGGCTTTCACTGGCCCTGGTCCAAAAGGATGTTGCGCATCAGCCTTACTGTCATCACGTTCTGAGTTGATTTCCAAAAGACTGAACAAGTCAGCCAAAAGGTCTTCTTTGCGTTTTTCTACTTCTGCTGTAAAATCAATTGTTGTCATATTTTCTTCCTATCTTTTCTCGATGATTTCATCTACTGGCAAGCGGTAGCTTGGTTCTAATTTTTTATCTGTGTAACCCACGGTAATCAAAAGTTCTGGGCGAAAACGTGGATCGATTTCTAGAACTTCATTAACTTTTGATTTGTCAAAACCAAGAATAATATTTGAACCAATTCCTTGGTCTGTCAAAGCTAAAACAAGGTTCATGGCTACTAATCCAGCATTGAGGGCTAGGTAGTCACTGATTTGTTGCTCACTATAACGAGCATACTCTGCTGGAAGGTTTTTCAAGAAGTATTGAAGTTTTTCTTCCGAAAAATTCTTAGCCCCACCAATACGAGCAATCTTACGCGCACGTTTTGGCAAATCTGTATCAGAAAACAAAGCGATAGTTACGGGTGCTTCTGAAACTTGGTCAAAGTTCATACCATAAGCCAACTTAGCCAATTCTTTATTTCTCACGGACTACAACAAATTTCCAAGGTTGGATATTGTGAGCACTTGGTGCTAAAGTAGCAATCTCAATCGCTGTACGAACATCCTTTGGATCTACTGGCTTATCAATAAATTGCTTTGTCGCATGACGTTTTTTGTTTAATTCAAGAAATTTCATATACATATTCCTTTTCTATTTCTACTCTTTCCATTTTACCACATTCTGAAAGAGCTTGCAGAGATTTTTCATTTATGGCCTAAATTATCTTTTTCTTATCTGATTTAAATTTTAGATTACAAACTCAAACTGAAAATTATAATATTTTTCTATCACTTTGATAAAAAATATATATTAGCTAATTTATCTGTTCTCTGGTAATCTATTACTAACAGAAAGCAAAAGGAGATTCTTATGAAAAAATTATTCTTATTATTAGCCATTAGTCCCTTGTTGGTGGCCTGTGGACAATCTAAACAGGATAGTACTTCAACTTCCACTGCTAGTCCTAAAACCATTGTCGTAGCCACTGCCGGAGACATCCCACCTTTTGACTTTGAACAAGATGGTAATTTAACTGGATATGATGTTGAAGTTTTAAAAGCGGTCGATGAAAAACTGGACCAATACAAGATTGAATTTCAAAAAACTGCTTGGGAAAGTATCTTCCCTGGAGTTGATGCTGGTCGTTACCAAGCTGCTTCCAACAACTTAAGCTACACCAAAGAAAGAGCAGACAAATACCTCTACTCGCTACCTATCGCAAAAAATCCTTTGGTTCTTGTGAGCAGAAAAGACAAGGCTCTTACCTCTCTTCAAGACATCGCTGGTAAAACTACTCAGGATGACACTGGAACTTCTACTGCCAAGGTTGTTACAGACTGGAATCAAAGCCACTCCGACAATCCTGCTACCATCCAATATTCTGGCGAAGATGTGGCTAAGCGTCTGACTGACCTCGCCAACGGTGAATTTGATTTCCTAATATTTGACAAAATCTCTGTTCAAAAAATTATCCAAGACCGAGGTTTAGACTTGAATGTAGTTGACTTGGAAAGCAATGATAATCCAAATAACTACATTATCTTCTCAAGTGATGAAAAAGAATTTAAAGAACAATTTGACAAGGTTCTCAAAGAACTCTACCAAGACGGAACCCTTGAAAAACTTAGCAAAACCTATCTCGGTGGTTCTTACTTACCAGATGCATCAGAATTGCAATAAGAAATACTAAAAACGATTGGCTCGTCCAATCGTTTATTTAGTATCTTTTAATTAAAGCAACTCTTACAAAAAATCAAAATAGGTCTTCACATCCTCTACATATCCATGCTTTTCAATTAAACTAGCTAACAAATCTCTATTATGACCTTGATAGTTGTCCTCACGTCGTAATTCTTCATACATTTCGATAAAAGGAAGACCTTTGGTCTTAGCTGATTCTAGCTCTTCTTCATAATCATAAGCAACTTTTCGAAATTGAATATTGACTAATTCACCATTTTCAACCTCAAGTAAGGCATACTGGGCTCGGTGATTTTTCAGCCCTTCCCAGTCAAAATAAGGCATACCAACCGAACCTGGATTGATGATTTGTTGGCCTTGGCTACCATAACGAAGCAACTGCTTGTGAACATGACCATAGACGGCTACATCAGTAGTTTCATCAAGTAACTGGTCAAATTTTTCGGTATTATTTTCAACCAGCAAATCACCACCATAATTTTTCTCAGGTAAATTATGTGAAAGAGAGAAGCGCAGTCCGTCAACTTCTTTCTTGGCTACCATAGGTAGATTTCTCAACCATTCAATATGCTCTGGGTTTAGATGCTCCATCAGATACTGGATCAATCGCATAAGCTGGATTTCTTGGGGATCCTCTAAACCATATTGCCCATCTAAAGCCTCTAAGACACAATCATCCCAGTTGCCTCGAACAGATACTGTAATGGGAAGGTCTTTCAAAAGAGCCACCAAGTCATTTGCTCCCGGCCCAGGAAGAAATATCTCCCATAAGCCAATATTCAGTCGCTCCCAAATTTTTAGCGTCCTCAAGCACTCCAGCTAAGGCCGTCGTATTGCCATGAATGTCTGATAAAATTGCAATCTTATGGTTCATTTTCTGCTCTTTCTTTAGTGGATAGCTTTCAGTCTATCCAATTCACTCTTATAATTCTGTACTTTTCTTTATTATAGCATAAAATCGCTAGAAGATTTTATAATGGAAATATTCTGATCAAGATTCTTTTAAAAATATGTCAAAAATAGTTGACATTTTATTTCCAAAAGAATATACTATAGTCAAATATATATGACATAAATAAAAAGGAGGAAGCATGAATCGTGTAAAAGAATTCCGCAAGGAACTGGGCATTTCCCAACTCGAGCTCGCCAAGGATATCGGCGTCTCGAGGCAGACCATCAACATGATTGAAAACGACAAGTACAATCCCACCCTGGAACTCTGTCTCAATCTCGCTCGAAGCCTCCAAACTGATCTCAACAGTCTCTTTTGGGAGGACGATTTTTAAAAAGGAGAAGAAAAATGAAAAAAGAACCCCTCAATGAAAAACTGATCAAACGTATCTATGGCATTTCAGGTCCCCTTGATGAACACAAACGGCGCGAGGCAGATCGCATTGGAAATAAAGTCTTTATAGTTCTCTTTTACCTGATGATATTTGGCAATCTCATTCCCTTTGTCCTTGCTTATAAATATCCCCAAGTTGTCGCTTTTGGTTATCCAATCACTATCTTTCTGGTTTCTATGGTTTGTGCTATCTATGTCAGCACTCAAACTAAAAAAACAGGTATTACTGCTATCGATCCTGATATGTTGAGCCTAAAGGAAAAGAAACAGTTACGGTTTCCTGGTCTGAAAGCGGGTCTAATCTATGGAACAGTCATGTTATTTGGAATACCACTTCTCGATATCCTAATGGATGATAGCAAGAACTATCTTACCTCTCTTCTGAATACCAGAAGTATCTTGTCGACCATCGTTGCAGCCTTCTTTTTCGGATTAACAGTGCATATTGTCGTCACTCTTCGCATTCAAAGCCAAGGAAGATCAGGACGACGATTAGGAGGCTTCTTATGAAATCACTAGTAACTTTACTTACCTATCATCTTTTGTTTGCTTCACTGCTCATCTTCATCATCGTTTCAGGGAACTTGCCAATCTACGATATAGTCCTCCTTCCAGTCTTTGTTCCAGCACTCAACAAAGGATTGACTTATCTAAAGATCGACTCCCCAAAAACTCGCATACTCAACTTAGCACTATGCTTTATGATTATATCCTTGCCACAACTGACGATTATTTCAAGCGATTGGAAATATTATTTATTATTAATTATCGCTAGCCTTTCTTCTACCACTTATCTTTATTATCTCTATCAATTCGTAAAAGAAACAAAGTAACATCGTTCATTTAGGAGAAATTATCCATGCAAAAAGAAGACTTAACAACTCGCTTACTTCGAAATTTCTTTCATATACAAGGGCCTTTTGACGAATGCCGTCAAGAGGTTATCTACAAGGCTTGCGCCCGTTCCATGGTCCAAATCTTTTACTCTTCCTTCTTTCTCTTCCTGTTCTATATTTTGTTCGGACGCTTTATAGAAATCGTTCGAAATGTTATGCCCTACATCTATTTTGGACTCATTCTGTTCATGAGTATAAAAGCTCAAAGAGCCGTCCAAGAGCTTCATCTTGAAAAGGATGACAAATCAGAAATCATCTACAAAACCTACAGCAAACACCAAATAAAAGTTCGCAGTTGGTTGGTCTTTATAAGTATTGAGATAGGCTTATTTGCTCTGTTGCTCTTTCATAAACTCTTCGTTCAGCAGATACCTCTATCAACTTTCTTGGAAAAAATCATTCAAACAGAGATAATGATTCCTTTACTTGTCTTTGGTCTTAGTATTGGAGCAATATTTGGCACTATGGTCTACAGCTTTCTATCGTTGCACAAGGAGAAGTAAGAAACTGCATTGTTTGTTTTTGGAGTTTGGGCATATGTTGTAACAGTAAGACAAAGCAGAATTAGAGAGGTAGTTATAAATAAAATAAATTTTTCATAGCATTTCTCCTTAATTTTTTGTATGATTGTATCAGAATATTTTAAAAATGAAAGGGTTTTCTATGGAGAGTGATGTGTTTTTTGATTATTTTTTAAAATCACTTAGGTTTCATTTTGGTGATAGGTGTAAGGATATTGGATTTATAAAGTTTTTTAAAGATGAAAAAAATTGTTTTATTACTATAGAGGATTATGTTTTGGAATCATTTGTAGTATTGTCAAATATTTTTAGTAAGGAGAGAATTGTGTTTTCTTGTGGAATTATTCATAGTAAGGGGGTAGTTACTGGAGTAGAAGTGTGTATGAATGTATTAGAGTTAGAAAGATTAAATAATTTGTATAAGATATAGTTTTGAAGAATACAAAAAAAGATAAAGGAAGCTGTCTAAATGTGATGTGTAGGTTGATAGTATCAATGTTTCCTGGTTCTAGAACTGCCTTGTTTCGAATGATTCCAAAATACATCTCAAACTAAATATAGAATAAACCCCTAACACTTCTCCGTGCTAGGGGGTCTTTTAGTTCCTTAAATATCGTATATACTCTACTAATACGTAGATGAGGATTGTTAAACAAATGATAATCTCTAACCAAACGAGGAGGTTGAGGACCGGAAACTGCAGAATGCCTTGGGACATTTTCAATGAAGTTGCTGTGATGATGGTTGGAAAGGTTAGGGCTGAGAAGGCTGGTTGGAAACCTTGTTTTAAAATCCTTGGCAAGCGACTAAGGACAAAGAAAAAGAAGGTCTGTGATGCAAGGATCATAACTAGTAAAATCCAACTAGGAAGACTGTATCCTCCTACTCTCACTAATGCTGCCAAAAGGAGAGAAAATGGAGCACAATAGATTCCTTCTTGCCCCAGCAAAGCGAGCGGTAATGGATTTTTCCTCAAATCTTGATAAATTAGAGGGTAAAGGATAAGTGTTAAGATAAAACCAAAAATCCAAGCTCCATAGGCAATCCCAACAATGCCCACCACGGGGTAGGTCAAGCTCGCTACTGCTATTCCCACATAAAGAACCGTCCAAGTTGGTGTTGCACTGGCCCTTTGTTTAACCAAGGCATAGTTCTTTGTAAAGTATAAGATGAGGTAAACATCTAGAAGAAAAGCAAACCACCAGAGAATCTGTGCGACAATGCTCATGTTCGGGGGTAAGATTCGTAATAAATACGTTGATAGAATCATCCCTGCCATGGGAAAGGTTGCCATTCCTGACAAAACAGGGGCTTTCTTTAATTCTTTCTTACTTTCATGCCAGTTATTGACGTGGCTCACCAAAAAATAAAACCACAAAATCAAGCCTGACAAACTAAAGATGTGTGATAAAAGCGGAAAAATATCCAAGATGAGATTTCCTGCTCCAGCCAATCCCAATAAGCAACCTGAAAAGGCTAAGGGGAGTTTTTTCATACCAACCTCCGAAAATGACGTTACTATCAGTATAGCATAAATAAAGCTCAGTTAGACAAGCCTTCATCATTTTTTTGTCTATAAAACGATTGTCCCCTTTTAAAATACTCACTAACAATAATGATTAAAATAAATTCATCAAAAAAGTACCCATCAAGTGATAGGTACTCTTTTCATGTTGCATTCTATAGCTTGGTTATCCTTTAAAGGTAACGATAGTCGCTCCAGAACCACCTGCATTTTGAGGTGCATAGCCAAAGCTCTTGACTTGTTTGTTTCTCTGTAAGTATTTGGTTACCCCTTCGCGGATGACTCCTGTACCGATACCATGGATGATATCAACTTGAGCCATGTTGTTGAGTAGGGCTTGATCGATAAAGGTATCCAAGGCTTCCATAGCCTCCTCATAGCGTTTGCCACGAAGATCAAGTCTAGCCTGCGGTGCTTTACCAGCAGCACGCTTGACCACATTAACTTGTTTTTTCTTGACTGGCGCTTCTTGCTGAGCCTGAACTAAATCAAACTCTTTTTCTTCAAGCGTCATCTTGATTAAACCTACTTGAGCTTCCCAGCGACCATCCTTGAGTTGATTGGTCAAGGTCCCTCGTTGACCATAGCTTAAAACGATAATATCATCCCCAATTTTTGGAGCTCGTTTTTTCTTGGCCTTTTGAAGAACCTTATTTTTAGAAAGGTCAACTTTTTCAGGGGCTAATTTTTTGAGCTTAGCCTTGGCTTCGATAATCTCATGTGGTTTTAGTTGGGATTTGCTGTGAAGATTTTTAAGAATATCATCACTTTCTGCTAGAGCCAATTCAACAATCTCAGCAGCTTGTTCACGCGCCTTATTAAGTTCTGTTTCCTTTTCACGATTGAGCTCGTTGTATAGTTTTTTAAGAGCACGGTTCATCTTGAGGTTTTCTTGCTCAACTTGGCGAATATTTTCAAGACGTTTCCGGCTTTCAAGGGTCTGCTCTTCCAATTGTTCAATGATGCGATTAACATCATTGTCTTGGTTAATCTGCTTGCTGGCATCGCCTACAATGACATCTGACAACCCTAGACGTTTAGCAATTTCAAAGGCGTTGCTTCGACCAGGTACACCTTGCATAAAGCGATAGGTTGGACGCAGGCTAGCTGTATCAAATTCCATGCTGGCGTTCTGAACATAAGCCGTTTCAATCCCATAGGCCTTGAGTTCAGGATAGTGAGTGGTTGCCATAGTCTTGACCTGACGCAAACGCAAGTCTTCTAGGATAGACATAGCAAGGGCTGCACCTTCTTGGGGATCTGTTCCTGCTCCAAGCTCATCTAGTAACAAGAGCGAGTTTTGGTTAACCTTACCAAGAATATCAACAATATTGGTCATATGGCTGGAGAAAGTTGAAAGACTTTGTTCGATGGATTGTTCGTCTCCGATATCCGCAAAGACCTCCTCGAAATCCCCACACGACTTCCCTTATCGGCCAAAATCGGCAAACCTGACTGAGCCATCAATTGCGTCAATCCTAAAGTTTTTAGCATGATGGTCTTACCACCCGTATTGGGACCAGTGATAACGATTGCTGTTAAATCCTTACCAAAGTGAACATCATTGGCAACAGCATTTTTAACTAGTGGGTGACGAACATGGAGGAGTTGAATCTCCTGTCCATCCGAGACTTTAGGGACAACTGCTCCTGTCTCTCGCATAAAGCGGACCTTAGCACGAATTAAGTCCAAATGTCCGATAATCCAAGCATCATTAGCAATTTCTGCCGCATGTGGTCTGACACGCTCAGATAATTCCTGAAGGATACGCAGCATCTCATAGCGTTCATCTGCACGAAGGCTAGCAATTTCCTCACTCAGCTTGACCACTTCACGAGGTTCGATATAAACGGTATTTCCACTGGCAGAAATATCGTGAACCACACCGGCAATCTTATTACGATAGGTATTCTTGACTGGAAGAACCTGGCGACCATTTCTACTAGCGATAATGCCTTCTGTCAACATCTGTGCTTTTTGCTTGAGCAAATCTTGCAAGACATCGCGGACTTGACTCTCACTATCATGGATTTTGCGACGAATTCGTCCCAAATCTTCACTAGCAAAATTCTCAATAAATCCAGCCTCGTTGATGGCTTGGAGATTGCCCTGCAGATGCGGAAAATCATGAAGTTTCTCAAACCAGTTTGCCAGATGGTCTAAACGGACATTTTCAAGATTGTCATAGAAATTCTTTAATTCACGACTAGCAAAAAGGACTCGTTTGAGTAGGAGAAATTCTTCGATGTTGAGATCTGCTCCCATTTCTAAACGTTTGCAGGTTGCAGCAATGTCTTTTGTTCCCGAGATACTGAAGTGAGGATGCTCAACAAAGAGTTCCTGCATCTCTTCCATCTCTGCAAAAGCTTGCTTAATCTTATCCCCTTTATCTGTCGGAACTAGATCCTTTAATTGTTCTAATCCTTGTTCCGTCAAAAGATGGGGCTCAAATAAAGCCTTGACCTTATTAAATTCTAATGTTTCTAGTATTTTTTTATTCATTTTCTTTTCCTTAGTTATAAGCCTAGGAACCCTGTATTCAAGTTCTCAAGCTTTCTTAAAAGTCTCCTTAACTTTTGGAATTGTAAACAAAGGCTAGGAATAATTCCCGCCCTTTTTATCCGATTAATTTTGTTACCCAGAGCTGTTTAATCAAATCAGTAGTGAATGGTATACTCTGGATCATATGTTTGGCTACTATACTATTTTCAAGTGAATTTTGAACAACTCCCAGTGGAACCGTTGCAAGAATAGTCAAGATCATCTGGAGGACAAATAAGGTCACTCCAATAGATAGGACACCCGCCCCGATTCGGAAGTATTTTCCTCCTAGTTTTTTGCTTGACACAAGGTTTAAAAATAAACCGATAAAACGACCGAAACTATAGAAAATACCAAAAGATAAGAGATAACCAATACCTGCGTAAAAGACCTTGTCCAGTTGGAAAAGCTGGTCAGAAGGAAAGAAGAAGGTTCCCTGTCCTTCTTGAGGATTGGCATAAGGCAAAAGTAAATGAAACTGTTCACCTAAGGACTGGTAAAAGGTTCCAGCAAGATATGCTGAGATTACTGTAGCCACAAGATAATAAACTTGTAGAAGCAAGCCTCTGCGATAACCGATGTAAAAGCTCCAAGCAAGAATCAATAAAAGAATAATGGAAATCATAAAGGATCCTCAATCTTGCTCTGCTCTTGTTTTGCCGCAACCACTTGATAACGAAGAGCCTCTAGCTGCTGCTCCTTCTCATCAAATTCGATTTCACGACTGAGCTGGGTTGATAAGCAATTAATGGCTAACAAAATAGCCAGAGTCTCATCATCCGTCCCAGGCATTTGCTCCTTGAGAGCTTCATATTTTTCTGTCGCAACCTTTGCAATCTCCTCCATAAAAAGGTTATCATGCTCGGTTGTTAGGGTTAATGTCTTTTTTCCGAATGAAAACTTATATCGATTTAAATTTGTCATAAAAATTCACCTCACGATATTATACCAAATTTCACTAAGTTTGTCAGTTTTTACCAATTCTACCGCTTTTTATGGTACAATAAGAATTATGGCAAGTATTACATTAACTCCGAGCGAAAAAGGAAATCCAAGCCTTTGTTCAGAAATATGAACAAGCACTGACTCCTAGTAAAAAAATCCTTATATTCGCTATTTTTTTGAAACTTCCGCAGGCAAGTGTTTCCATCTACACATCAGGAAAAGTCCTCTTGCAGGGCGAACTTGCTCAAAACTATGCTAGCTTTTTTTGGTTATCAAGTAGCACAAGTAGTTAGTGGACAAAACTTTCCGATGATTGGAACTGATGAAGTAGGAAATGGTTCCTACTTTGGTGGTCTAGCTGTAGTGGCATCCTTTGTTACTCCTGACCAGCATGACTTCTTACGAAAACTTGGTGTCGGAGATTCGAAGACCTTGACAGACCAAAAGATTCGTCAGCTTGCTACCCTTCTTAAGGAGGAGATTCAGCATCAAGCACTCCTCCTGTCACCTACCAAGTATAATGAGGTGATTGGTGAGCGCTATAATGCCGTTTCTGTAAAGGTAGCCCTGCACAATCAAGCGATTTTCCTCTTACTCCAAAAAGGAGTTGAGCCTGAAAAAATCGTTATAGATGCTTTTACTAGCTCCCAAAATTATAAAAAATACCTGAAGAATGAGGCCAATCATTTTCCTAATCCAGTCACGCTAGAGGAAAAAGCTGAGGGCAAGTACTTGGCTGTTGCCGTTAGCTCCATCATTGCGCGTGATCTCTTCCTAGAAAATCTTGAAAATCTAGGACGAGAGTTAGGTTACCAACTTCCAAGTGGGGCTGGAACTGCTTCTGATAAGGTAGCTAGCCAAATTTTACAAGCCTATGGAATGAATGGTCTTCATTTTAGTGCCAAAGTACACTTTAAAAATACTGAGAAAGCTAAACAGCTTCTAGAAAGGTAAAATATGAAGTATTTTAAAATATTTTTAAAAGAGTGGGGAATTTCCTTCCTGATTATTGCATTAGTAGGTCTCAGCCGTCTCTTTCTCTGGAGCAATGTTCGTGTAGAAGGACACTCTATGGACCCTACTCTAGCTGATGGAGAAATTCTCTTCGTTGTCAAACACCTACCAATCGATCGCTTTGACATCGTGGTAGCCCATGAAGAAGATGGAAATAAAGACATTGTCAAGCGGGTTATTGGCTTACCAGGTGACACCATCCGTTATGAGAACGACAAGCTTTATATCAATGGTCAAGAAACTGATGAGCCTTATTTGGCAGAATACCTCAAACGTTTCAATGAGGACAAGCTACAAAGTACTTATGCCGGAACAGGATGGGAGGGTACTAAAGGTGAATATTTTAGAAATCTTGCTAAAAAAGCATCAGCATTTACTCTCGATGTAAACTTTAACACTAGCTTTACCTACACAATCCCAGAAGGTCAATATCTACTACTCGGGGATGACCGTCTGGTGTCTAGCGATAGTCGCCATGTTGGTACCTTTAAGGCAAAAGATATCATTGGTGAAGCCAAGTTCCGTTTCTGGCCACTGAAACGAATTGGAACATTTTAAGAACACTAAGAGGCCGAGAAATATAAATCTCAGCCTCTTCTCATTCTATTCTGAATGATAGATTTCATTCAGGAATGTAAAGGAATTATATGGAAGTCTATTTTACAGGTACGATTGAACGTATTATTTTTGAAAATATCAGCAACTTTTACCGTATTCTCCTTTTAGATATAGAGGATACCAATGCTGAGGACTTTGATGATTTCGAAATCATTGTTACAGGGACCATGGCTGATGTTATCGAGGGAGAAGAGTATACTTTTTGGGGCCAAATCGTCCAACACTCCAAATACGGAGAACAACTGCAGATCTCCCGTTACGAAAGAGCAAAACCAACTAGTAAGGGATTGGTCAAATATTTCTCTAGCAGCCATTTTAAGGGAATTGGTCTCAAAACTGCTCAGAAAATCGTGGATATGTATGGGGATGACACTATCGACAAAATCTTAGAAAATCCGGAGAAGCTGAAATCTATCTCTGGACTATCTTCTAAGAGTCGCGAAGCCTTTGTTTCTGCTCTTCGTCTCAATTATGGGACTGAGATGGTTTTAGCCAAACTAGCCAACTACGGCATTCCCAACAAGTTAGCCATCCAAATCCAAGATACCTACAAGGAAGAAACTATAGACATTGTTGAAAATTATCCCTATCAGTTAGTGGAAGATATCAAGGGCTTGGGATTTACCATAGCTGACCAATTAGCCCAAGAACTGGGGATTGAGAGCCAAGCTCCCGAGCGCTTCCGTGCGGGTCTAGTCCATAGTCTCTTTCAAGGTTGCATGGAGAGTGGGGACACTTATGTTGAAGCCAGAGATTTATTGGAGCAAACCCTCAACCTTCTTGAATCCTCCCGTCCAGTTGAACTAGATCCGAATCAAGTTGCCCAAGAGCTTGCTTATCTGATTGAAGAAGATAAGGTTCAGCAGATTGACACCAAAATCTTTGATAATAGCCTCTTTTTTGCAGAAGAAGGTATTCATAATCACCTCATTCGTATCCTTAAAAAAGAAGAAACCAAAAAACAAGAAATAAAAACCATCCAGAAACATATCGCAACTGTCGAAGAAGAATTAGGCATCCAATACGATACCATTCAAAAACAGGCAATCTGCGACGCTATCCAAAACAAGCTCTTTATCCTAACAGGTGGTCCAGGAACAGGAAAAACTACTGTTATCAATGGTATCATCGCAGTTTATGCACTTTTAGAAGGACTAGACCTCAGGAAAAAAAGTGATATCCCTATTCTATTAGCAGCTCCAACAGGCCGTGCGGCTCGTCGCATGAATGAATTGACAGGTCTACCAAGCGCTACCATTCACCGCCACCTGGGCATGACTGGAGACGATGACACCAGCCATCTGGAAGATTATCTAGATGCTGATTTTATCATCGTGGATGAGTTTTCTATGGTGGACACATGGCTAGCCAACCAGCTCTTCTCTAACATCTCCTCTAATAGTAAAATTCTCATTGTTGGAGATAGTGACCAATTGCCTTCGGTTAGTCCTGGTCAGGTCTTAGCTGACCTCCTCCAGATTCCGATGCTCCCCCAGACTCGCTTGGAACGGATTTACCGTCAGAGTCAAGAATCTACCATCGTAACTCTGGCCAGTCAAATCAGACAAGGGATTTTGCCAGAAGATTTTACCCAGAAAAAGGCAGATCGCTCCTACTTTGAAATCGTCAATAGTCACATCCCAGCTACTATTGAAAAGATCTTGGATGCAGCCCTCAGAAGCGGAATCCCTGCTCGTGACATTCAAGTCCTTGCTCCCATGTACCGAGGAACTGCTGGTATTGACGCCATCAACCATCTCATGCAGACCCTCCTCAATCCTCCACAAAAAGACCAGCTTAGCTTTGAAGCTCCTCAGTGCCTCTACCGAACTGGAGATAAGGTCATTCACCTAGTCAACGATGCTGAAGTCAATGTCTTTAATGGAGATTTGGGCTATATCACAGACCTAATCCCAAGTAAATACACCGAGTCCAAGCAAGATGAGATTGTCATTGATTTTGACGGCAATGAAGTCATCTATCCACGCAACGAATGGTATAAAATCCGTCTGGCCTACGCCATGAGTATCCATAAATCGCAAGGTAGTGAATTTCCGGTTGTCATTCTCCCTATCACCAGCTCTAGCAAGCGAATGTTGGAGCGAAACCTCATCTACACAGCAATCACACGAGCTAAAGTAAGCTAATTCTCCTAGGTGAATTAAGAGCCTTTGACTATGCAACCAAACATATGGGAACTGCTCGTAAGACCTATCTGATTGAACGATTCAGTGAGCTCATGGAAACCATTGAACAAACTAGTACTCCTCATACAGAAAAAACTACTTCTGGACAATCCTATGTCCTCACCGAGGACAATTGGTCAACCATTCCAGCCATGATTGGGATTAGCCAAGATGATCTTGATGAGTTTTTCGGAAAATAAAGCACCAAAAAACCACCGAATCCGGTGGTTTTTTATCTTTTCAGATTATTTTACTGTTGCTGTACTTGTAATTAATTCAACAGCTTTCTTAACAGCGATATCATGTTTCAACATATCAGCTGAAAGCAAGTTTTGTACTTGAGCAACTTCCATGTTGTAGTCTGCAGCCAGTTGCTCGATTTCTTTTTGGATTTCTTCTTCTGTAGCATCAAATCCTTCAGCTTTAGCAACTGCTTCGATAACAAGGTTAGTCTTCGTACGTGACTCAGCTTCTGCTTCGTATTGTTTGTGAAGGTCTTCTTGAGTAGTACCAGTGATTTGGAAGTACATATCAGGGTTGATACCTTGACGTTGCAAGTTTCCAAGGAATTCATTTACTGAACGGTGAACTTCTTCGTGAATCATTTCTTCTGGAAGTTCTACGATTTCAGCGTTAGCTACTGCAAGATCAATTGCTGCACCTTCTACCGCATCCTTGTATGCTTCTTCTTTAGCAGCTGCCAATTCATTGCGGTATTTTTCTTTCAATTCAGCAAGTGTTTCAACTTCTTCGTCGATGTCTTTTGCAAGTTCATCGTCAAGAGCTGGAACTTCTTTTGCTTTTACTTCGTGGATAGTTGTTACGAATTTAGCTTCTTTACCTGCAAGGTCTTCTGCTTGGTAGTCTTCTGGGAATGTTACAACTACATCAACAGTTTCACCAGCTGAATGACCTACCAATTGGTCTTCAAACCCAGGGATGAATTGACCTGAACCTAGCCCAAGTGAGAAGTTTTCACCTTTTCCGCCAGGGAATTCTACACCGTCGATAGAACCAACGAAGTCGATAACGACAGTGTCACCATCTTCAGCTACACCTTCTTTAATAACCAATTCAGCCAAGTTGTTGCGTTCACGTTCGATGCGAGCATCAACATCAGCGTCTGTTACTTCTTTTTCTACATCTACTGATACTTCAAGGTTTTTGTAGTCACCTAATTTAACTTCGGGTTTTGTAACGACTTCAGCAGTGATTACCCAATCTTGACCTTTTTCCATTGAAGTTACGTCAATTTTTGGTTGAGCAACAACTTCAAGACCAGCTTCTTTTACAGCTGCTTCATAAGCGTTTGGTAAGAGAGCATTCATAACGTCTTGGTAAAGTGACTCTTCACCAAATTTTTGGTCGAAGATAGGACGTGGAAGGTGGCCTTTACGGAAACCTGGAACATTAAGAGATTTCTTTACTGAGTTAAAGACACGGTCCAATTCTGGCTTGATTTGGTCTTGAGAGATAGTGAAAGTCAAGACACCACGGTTTGTTTCTTTGTTTTCAAATGATACAGACATTCTGTCATTTCTCCTTAAAATTTTTAATACAGCCCATTATACCACATTTCAAGCATATTTTTCAAGTAATGAATGCGCTTTTCAATGATACTAAAGGTACATCCTATGACCCCTAAAATTCATCATGTCCCACCAAGTGATGTTGAAAGGCATATACTGCTGCTTGTGTTCTGTCACTAACTTCCAGTTTTGCAAGTATATTAGAGACATGAGTCTTGACTGTCTTTAGGGAGATAAAGAGCTCATCTGCTATGCGCTGATTTTCATAGCCCTTAGCAATCAGTTGAAGGACATCGCGTTCTCGCGCAGTTAATTCTTCGTGAAGTTCCATATGATTGCGGTGATATTCTACTTTCTTGCTCACCTCTTGTTCAATTGCAAGTTCTCCAGCTGCTACTTTACGAACTGCATGTAAGAGTTCATCAGCACTGGAAGTCTTGAGCATGTAGCCACTAGCTCCAGCATTCAAAACTGGCATGATTTTTTCATTGTCTAGGTAGGAAGTCACAATCAAAATCTTAGCTTCAGGCCATTCTTTTAAAATGGCTAAAGTCGCTTCAATTCCATTCATTTGCGGCATGACAATATCCATCACAATTACGTCTGGGCGAAGTTCCAAAGCCATGGAAATCCCTTCGGCTCCATTAGTTGCTTCTCCAACAACCTCTACATCATCTTGTAGTTCAAAATAACTTTTTAATCCAAGACGCACCATTTGGTGGTCATCTACTAATAATAGTTTCATTTTATTTCCTTTTGTTGGTCAATCAAGCAAGGGTATGCGAATATCCACTGCCAAACCCTGCTTGGGTGCTGTTAATAATTGCAGGGTTCCTGCCATATCTTCCACCCGCTCCTTGATATTTGCTAGCCCATAGCTCAAATCATCTACGTCAGCCGGCTCAAAACCTCTACCATTGTCCACTACTTTCAATTGTAATTCTGTTTCAGTCTGATAGAGATAAACATCCAAACAAGAAGCCTGAGCATGGCGAAGAGTATTACTTATCAATTCTTGGACAATACGGAAAATGTGCTCTTCAATCTTTTTAGGTAAGTTAACTACCTGAAATTTAAATGCAACCTTGAGGTCACTCTTTTCCTTCAACTCTTTCAGGAGAGATTGAATCCCTTCTACCAGACTCTTTTGTTCTAATTCAACAGGCCGCAAATGTAAGAGCAGGATACGTAAATCTCTCTGAGCAGTCTCCAAAATAGCTGTTACACCTTGGAGTTGGGTTTGCATCTTCTCTCTGTCTAATTTGGAAGCTTGTTGACTGAGCCCTGATAAAATCATATGGGCAGCAAAAATTTCTTGGCTAACCGTATCATGCAAGTCACGCGCGATTCGCTTGCGCTCTTTTTCGATAATATCTTCTTCCTTGGCTAAAATCTGATTGTCGGCTTTCTGGATAGCTTCCGTCAGGAGACTTAGTTTCCCAGACAGACTCTTAAAACTCGCATCCAAGTCTGCATCTCCTATAGAGGCTACTTCCTTACCAGCTAATAAGCGTTTCAGATTGATTTGAACAGTTTTACGTGACACTTCGTCAATCAATCTCCAAAAAAGAATGAAAAAGAAGGTCAAGGAAATACTGAAAATCAAGGCTAGAAAAACCAATTTTTGTGTCTTTTCTAAATCTTGGAGTAAATATTGCCAGTCTATTTCTAAGACATTGAAGAGGCTTCGAAAAAGGAAGACAACAAATAAAAGTGAAGTAATGCTAATTAAAATATAGGTTTGCTTTTTCATCCTCTCACTACCTCAACATCTCCAACCATGGTCGTCAAGACAAGCTTAACACTCTTATGGCTCTTGAGATAATCTCTCGTTTCTTGATGATAGTGCTCATTCCGAAGTGCTCGTTTAGGTTGGTCTAGAAAAGTCAAATCTCCATACAAAGAGTTGATACTGAGACTAATTTCCACATCAACTGGGACAATGATTTTTGTGGTACCAACAATCTTTCTCAAGATAATGACATTATCGTGATTAGTTAAGATAACTTTCTCCAGATGGATAGTATCCTTACCCATGAGACGAAAAAGATTGATATCATCAAAACGACAAGTCTGGTAGCTTGAGAAATGGTGAAGATTCCCAAACCAGCGATTTTTGTCCCTCTTTACAGTCACAACATCTTCATATACCAGATTGGTAGGCTCCCTTTCCTCATTCATCATAGGGTAAAGGAGGAAGAGACTGTATATCAAAGCTACAAAAATAGCTAAGATAACAAAAGGATTGAGCATAATGATGAAGAAAAATAAGATAGTCACTGCCACTAAAAAGAAGTTATTGCCTTGTCTACCTGTATAATAGCGAATCAGGAGTAAAAACAAGAGTAAAATGAGTAGAAAACGGGAAAAATGCTCTGATACCATCATAATCAGAGCTCCTGTCAATAAACAAGCTTCAATAAATAGAAAAATTTGAAATTTTCGCATGTAACCGTCCTCTCCATTTAATTGTATCACAAATCCCAAAAGTCACATCAGTCTGAGGAATGATAAAGAGACCGGGACTAAAATCCCGATCTCCTTACATTTGGTCTTTTGCTTCTTTTAATTTTCCATATAGAAGATATTCGACTTCTTGCAAATCTTCAATCCTCGCACAATTAAGGGCACACATAATCAAGCGTAGATCTTCCTTCCAACCTTCAACAATGGAAATAACGACATCAACAGAGTAGTTCTCAACCAGCTCTAACATGGTGCGTGATAGACCAACTGCCTTGGCTCCAAAGACCAAGCATTTGATGATATCTAGTGGATTGCGAACTCCCCCACTAACCAGAAGTTCCATCTTGTCTTTCCAGTCTTGGGCATTAAGGAGAACTTGCATAGTCGATTGACCCCAGTCATGAGGTAGTCACGTTGCCCACTGCGACGGTTTTCAATATAGGCAAAGCTCGTTCCCCCACGACCAGATAAATCAACGGTTCGGATTCCCATCTCATAAGCCTTAGCAATGGTCTTCACATCCATGCCAAAGCCGACCTCTTTTAGAACAAGAGGTACAGAGATTTGCTCAGCATAATCTGCCAGATTGCTTTGCCACAATCTAAATTGACGCTCTCCTTCTGGCATGAGTAATTCCTGCATGACATTCACATGCACCTGTAAGAGAAGAGGACTCATCTCCTTGACTGTTTGCAGCCCTAGTTCAACAGGCTTATCTAAGCCAATATTGGTTCCAAGAAGAAGGTTAGGGTGACCCGTTTTTACTGAGAAAGAATCATCCGACGGATCCTTAAGAGCAGCGCTGTAGGAACCTGTCACAAATAAAATCCCACAAGCCTCTGCCACCTGGGCTAATTTTTGATTGATTTCTCTCCCCTTGTCACTCCCACCTGTCATAGCATTGATATAAAAGGGGAAGTCCCATTTTCGACCAGCAAATTCTGTCGATAGGTCAATTTCCTCTATGTCATATAAGGGTAGCGAAGAATGAATCAATTCAACTTCATCAAAACTATTATATGAACTTTTTTGTTCAAGGGCATAGCGGATATGTTCGTTCTTACGGTTTGTCGTCATGTCCTATCCTTTCTTGATATAAGAGCTCAATTTCTAAATCAGCCCAACGTTTTTTAAGTAAAGTGGTCGAATCTTGGTCAAAACTGAGAGCAATTCCACAGTCGCCACCACCAGCACCACTACTTTTTGCGACAGCTTTTAAGTCTAGACAGGCATCTTTCAATTTTCTGAGGGATGGTGTGTAAATGTCTGAACTCAAGTCTTCTAAGAGCAGGCTAACTTGTTCTAGTTGCTCAATCATTTTTTCTTTTTGACCTGTCTGCAAAGCATTCACCAAGTTAGCTACTGTTTCTTTTGAAGCTTGCAAGAAGCTGGCATCCATATTATTCTTGATTTGCTTAACCATGTGACTAGACACAGCAACTTCCTTGGTCCAACCCACCAGAAAATCAAATTTCAAAGCTGGTTCAACACTCCTAATAGAAAAGCCCCAATCACGTGCCAATACAGTTTTCAAGTCTTCCTTTTCTAGCCAATCTGCCACTTTCTCACGGTCAAATGACTGATAGAGGACGAGGTCTTCTGAAACGATACAGGCAATATCTCCCATGGAACCATTATCTCCACGTTTAAGAAGTACAGCACTCGCCAATTTAAACAAGAGTTCTCTGTCAGCTAATCTTTCATAGAAGGCAAGTATGGCCTTGATAACCAAGACAACTACACTCCCACTGGAACCCAGTCCAAACTTCTTGCCCTCACGCTCCATTTTCCCACGAATGTCTAAAGAAAAAGGTTGCAGTTCAACTCCTTGGGCAGTTAGATACTCCTCCACCAAGGCAACTGTTTCTTGAATCAAGGTATAAGAAGAATCTGGTCGCATGTCTACACTATAGGTAAACATATCTGAGTAGAGTCTATAAACATCAGATGCATTAATTTCAGCAGTCATATAGATGGGAATGGCCTTCAGCAAAGCTAACTGCCCCGGCTCTAAGATAGCATATTCACCAGCCCAATAGAGTTTCCCGCATGTCTTAACAGCAATCATCTTGGCTCAAATCCTTTGTTTTCGATACGATTAGGCGATAATGCTGATCCAAGATTTCCGATAAATGGTCCAAATCCTTTTCTTGGCAGAGGACCTTGACATTGGGACCAGCATCCATGGTAAAGTAACAAGCTTCTCCTTGCTCACGCAATTGGCGAACAAAGTCCATAGCCTCATAACTAGCATCTGTCAGATAAGAGAAGGATGGAGTTGCAGTCTGAGTCGTAGCGTGCATGGCAAGGGCATTCTTCTCCGTTAATTCCCCAACCTTTTTAAAGTCATTAGCCTTCAGATAGACTAGCATGTCCTTGTAATCTTGCTCAGACTGACGCACCCAATCATCAAAGGTAGTTGAAGTCTCCACACAGAGTTTCATGCCATCTCGACTAGAGATTGGTTTTTTCTTGTCTTCCAAGACCAACATAATCATGGCTAATTTTAAGTCTGTTTCTACCGGGTAAATATCTCCACTATCCTTATCCCAAGCACCAAGTGGGCCATAAAAACTACGAGATGATGAACCCGAAGCAAATTTAGCTTCTTGGGCCAATTGTTTACGGTCTAACCCAAGTTTAAAATAAGCATTGCAGGCCTTGACCAAGGCTGATAAACCACTAGAACTCGATGACAAACCCGCTGCTGTTGGCATATTGTTCTTGGTATCGATACGAACAAAACCTGCTCCTTCAGGGCGGTAGCGATCAATGATTTTACTCATTTTGGCATGTTCAGCTTCATTTTGTAACTGACCATTGATGTAGAAGGCATCAGCTATCGCATCAATGGGTAGGGCTGACAGGGTGGTTTCAGTATACATATTTTCTAAAGTTAAAGAGATGCTACTAGTTGCTGGAACCATCTCCTTCTCTTTTTTCTTTCCCCAATATTTGATAATGGCAATATTGGCATAAGAACGCACTGTTACAGGCTCTCTATCCATGTCTGAACAGCTCCTTTCTCTTCTAATCTTTGTGCTAGTTCTTGTGCTTGCTCAAGATTGGCTGCCAAGGCTATAATGCAACCTCCTAGACCTCCACCACTCATTTTGGCACCTAGTGCACCATGATGGATAGCAGTTTCTACCAGGCTATCAGCCTCTTGAGAGCTAACACCGATCTCTTTTAGATTTTCATGGGCTTGGCTGAGAATTTCTCCCAGTTTTTCAGCATCTTTATGATTGATGGCATCTTCCGCTTCTTGGGTTAAATCTCCCAGAGTCTGTAAATAAGGAAGAGCATCTTTGCCTTTACTTTGAACTACCTGAATAGCCTCTCTCGTATGACCATAAACACCCGTATCTGCAATCACTAGATAAGTCGACAAGTCCATCTCAAGCTCTGTAAAGCCAAGATTCTTGATAAAACGAATAGGATGGTCACTGAGACAGGTCTTGGCATCCAAACCACTAGGATTCATATGGGCAATCATCTCCGCACGATTGACTAAAATCTCTAGAGTTTCTTGGGAGAGTTGCGCATCATAGTAATCAAAGACTGCACGAATAGCCGCAATACTGATGGCTGCTGATGAACCCATCCCCCGTTTCCGGGATAGCTGATTCAATTTGACACCGAATGCAAGCATCTTTAATAGTTAGATATTCTAAGGAGGCATAGACTGCCATTGATAGAGTATCCTCTTCAAAAAGGCGCCAAGGTGTCTCTGCAAGAAGCACGCGACAAGTGACCTCCACCTCTAAAAGAGGCAAGGATATGGCTGGATAACCGTAAACAACTGCATGCTCTCCTATTAAAATAATTTTACTATGTGCCTTTCCGACACCTATTTTTTTTATCATTTAATCCTTCTGTTCGACGAAATATGTCTCATATCTTAACAAAAATTATAGTTATATTCTATTCTATTTTATTATATTTTCATAAAAAAAGCGATTGTTTCCTTTCACAATCGCCTCTTTTCATTACTTGACCCATTCTCCATTATAGTTAAGAGAATATCCATCTACAGTTGTACTAACTGCCAAAGCACCTGAACTATAGGCATAGTACCATTTACCGTTAACTTGGAACCAGCCAGTCTTCATATCGCCATTACTTGCATTGAGGTAGTACCAAGTTGAGCCGTCTTGAAGCCAGCCTGTTGCCATAGCTCCTGATGAACGGAGGCAATACCAATAGCCATTGATAGAAACCCAACCTGTTTTCATATCCCCATTTTCAGCGTCAAGATAATACCAAGTTGAGCCGTCTTGATACCAGCCAGTTGCCATAGCTCCTGATGAACGGAGATAGTACCACTTGTTACCAAGATATTGCCAACCCGTTTGCATTGTAGCAGTTGTTGGATCTAGATAATACCATGGAGCAGCTTTTAGCTTATCTTCATCATATGTAAGAGGAAAATCCTTAACCCAACCACGTGCTAGCTCCCCAACAGTCAATCTGTTAATGCGAGAATCAAAGCCACCATCCTTCTGTAAATAATACCAGTGCCCCTCATCATGAACCCAACCGGTTTTTAAGGTGTGATAACTTCTTTGGTCTTCAAAATAGTAGACTCGTTTCTCTGCTGGACTATCATATTGTTCCCCATGATGTTTGTTGGTATTTGTAGCAGTTTTTGCTTCTAACACTTGCTTACCAACAAATTCTTGTAGCACCCCATCTTGACCAAAGTAAAACCAATCTGGTCTAAAAGCAACATCTTGCCTTATAGAAGAACCAATCGTAACCCCTTCGTGTGGAGCAGGTATATATTGCCAGCCGACAACCATCTCTCCAGATAAAGGATCAAAATAATAGTACTTACCATCAATCACTCGCCAGTAGGTTTCTTTGAGTTCCCCCTTCTTGTAGTAGGTTCTACCATTTTCTTGGACAAATTGCCAGCCTTCTGAATCAGTATCATCCGCCAATACTACACTTGTTGCTAGCAAAGCTAGGAAAAAGATTGCTAGAGCAACTTGCATCATTTTTTTTAATACTTTCATTTTTGTATCCTCCAAAATGATTATAGCAAAGATACTTGGTTGGGTCAATATATTGAATAGTGATTTACAAATTGCTTCATTTGGTCTAAAAAGATACTCAAAAAAAAGCAGTTACACAAGGTAACTGCTTTCTACTCCTGCATAGTATATCCTACACCACGCACCGTTTTAATATAACTCTTTTGACCTTTGACATCTATCTTACTACGTAGATAACGAATATAGACATCAACAATATTTGTCTCTGTAGCACTTTCGTACTTCCAGACACTTTCGAGCAACTGCTCTCGGGTCAAGACTTTCTTGCTTCCCATCAGCGTCGCTAAAAGATCATATTCACGACGAGTGAGAGCTATCATCTCATCTCCACGATAAACCGTGTGGTTGGCAACATCTATCCTCAAATTTCGATAGCTGGTTGGAACCTTCATTTGGTTACAATGTTGATCAATAAAATCTCTGCCACGGAAAATCGCTGAAATTCTCGCTACCAAATCTTCAATAATGATTGGTTTGTAGATATAAGAAACTGCAAAACGTTGAATAACTTCAAGCTCTGCTTGTAAGTCTTCCCAATGGTCCAAAATCATAATCACAGAAGCTGGTTTGGTCTGACTCAACTTATCCACAAAATCTTGGGCTGTCATATCTCCTAGATTGACATTCAATAATATCAAATCATAATCATTTTGTTGAGCCAGGGAAAGGGCCTTTTTCCCCTCCTCTACCAAGTCAACTCGGTATTGCTCTTTCTGGAGTTCCAAACTTAAAAAATGAGCTAGACTTCTTTCTTTTTCAAGCAATAAAATCCGTTTCCCCATAGCTGACCTACTTATTTTTCGTCATACCAAGAGTAGTGGAATGTTCCTTCTTTGTCTTTACGTTGGTATGTATGGGCACCAAAGTAATCACGTTGTGCTTGGATCAAGTTTGCTGGAAGGTCAGCTGAACGGTAGCTATCAAAGTAAGTGATGGCTGCTGAGAAGGTTGGGACTGGTACACCAGCTTGAACAGCAAGAGCTACGATATCACGAACAGATTGTTGGTACTTAGCAGTTACGTCCAAGAAGTACTCATCCAAAAGAAGGTTAGCAAGGTCTGCGTCACGGTTGTAAGCATCTGTAATCTTTTGCAAGAAACGAGAACGGATGATACATCCATCGCGCCAGATAGATGCGATATCTGCAAATGGCAAATTCCAGTTATTTTCTTTAGAAGCTACACGCAATTGCGCAAAACCTTGTGCGTAAGAAATGATTTTTGAGAAGTAAAGGGCTTGGCGGATTTTTTCAATCAACTCAGTCTTGTCTCCTTCAAATTTGAAAGCAGCTGGCTTTGGAAGCACCTTGCTAGCGTGTACACGTTCTTCTTTGTAAGTAGAGATGTAGCGCGCAAATACTGACTCAGTAATCAGTGACAATGGCACACCAAGGTCAAGCGCTGATTGGCTAGTCCATTTACCAGTTCCCTTGTTTCCTGCTGCATCAAGGATGTAGTCTACGATTGGTCCATCTTGACCTTCATCATCTTTGCGTCCAAGAATGTCCGCAGTAATTTCAATCAAGTAGCTGTCCAATTCGCCCTTGTTCCACTCAGTAAAGATTTCAGCCATATCTTGAGCTGAAAGGCCAAGCAAGTGTTGCATAAGATCATAGCTTTCTGCGATCAATTGCATATCACCGTACTCAATACCATTGTGGACCATTTTCACATAGTGACCAGCTCCATCAGGACCGATGTAAGTCACACATGGTTTACCATCTTCTGGTGCTTTTGCAGAAATTTCTTCAAGAACATCTGCTACCAATTCATAAGCTTCTTTTTGTCCACCAGGCATGATAGAAGGACCTTCAAGGGCACCTTTTTCACCACCAGAAACACCTGTACCGATAAAGTTGATACCTGAGTTCGCCAATTCTTCATTACGACGAATGGTATCTTTGTAGAAAGTGTTTCCTCCGTCAATCAAGATGTCGCCTTTATCCAAGTGTGGAAGAAGGGCTTGGATGGTTGCATCTGTACCAGGTCCTGCTTGAACCATAAGCATGATACGACGTGGTTTTTCAATTGAGTTTACGAAGCTTTCAATATCATAGCTTGGCACAAAGTTCTTTTCAGGATGGCAAGCAACAACATCTTCTGTTTTTTCTTTACTACGGTTATAGATAGCAACTGTGTATCCACGAGATTCAATATTAAGGGCAAGGTTACGACCCATTACGGCCATACCAACAACACCAAAGTTTGCTTTTGTCATGTGACACTCCTCTTATTTAATATGTTTTATTTTATCACGTTTATCTGTGAAAAGAAAGAATTTTATAACAATTTGACTAGTAGTCTAAATCATCAGCATGTCCAGAACCATTCCCTACAAAGTAGCCTGTCTTACAGTTAAGAGTGAAGAGATAAGTTCCATCTGGTTTGTAAAGATTGTAATAGCCATTACCATTAACAATATTAACACGTTCTAAGATATATTGATTTCCAGTAATATAGCCACGAGCTCGTGAAGTTGCAAGGATTTGTTCAAGGACACCATCGTTAAACTCCCAAGCTGGATTACTACTATCACTGATGGCCGATTGGTTAAATGGAACACGACTCACACTTCTTTGCAGATTAACTCCATCACTAGAAAGACCACTATTCCCACTTGAGGAAACTTGGCTTGAAGAAGTTGATGGACTGCTCTCCGTAGTTGGACTCGACTCAGTCTGACTAGCTGTAGTCGTTTGAGTAACAGTTGTTGTTTCAGTACTTGCTTGTTGGCTCTTACCAAGACTAATTGCCTTGTCTAGCAATTTATCAATTTCTGTATTACCTGTTTGACTTCTGTAAATTGAGCATCGGCCTTAGCTTTAGCATTTGGATCAAAGACACCATTTGTAATAACTGGTGTTTCGAACTTAGCATTAACTTCCTCAATAGCCTTGATTTGAGTTTCTAGATTGTCATATTTTGATTTTACAAGAGTATACTCTCTTGCTCCTTCAAGTTTCCCTAAGAGGTCCTTCAGCTGACTCAATTGACTAAACTGGCTATTTTTCAGAGCAGTTTTATTTTCGTCTGTATAGAAAGTATCATAGAGAGCATTAAATTGGTCTAAGAGCGCTTGATTGCTTACTAACCCAGCATCTGATGACTGAGACTGTATTTCTTGTGAAGAGCGGTTGATTTGCTTATAAACATAGTAACCACCACCCAAAATCAATAGGAATAAAGAAGCAAGGAGGGCCAAAATAAACCAGGTTTTTTTATTATGTGGCTCAGCATCTGCTTGAGTAGAACGAGACAGAGTTTCAAGTTCTTCTTCCACCTTCTCATCCTCAATGACTGGATCTTGAAAGGCTTCTACTACAGGCATCTGAATAGTTCCCTCAATATCATCAAAGGGGGTGTTCCAACTCTTCTACTTCTTCAAAAAGTTCTTGGTTAGTTGGCTCAGTAGCTTCTGTTACTTCTTCTAGAGGTTCTCGATTAGTTGGTTCAGCAGATTCTGTACCTTCTTCTGCAAGTAACGTATTTTCTTGCTCTTCTGTTTCTCTAAGTTCCCTGATCAAATCATCCAGACTTTGAGTAACTTCTTCTTTTTTTGCTTGCAAGTTTCAAACTTATCTGCTTCAATCTCGTCGCGGTGCTGTTTAATGTATTTGTCTAAAATATTATCTTCGGGTAATACCCCAGCCTCCACTTCTTCATTCTTACGAATGACTTGACCGACAGTTAAGTCTTTTACTTCATCAAAGTCAAATTGAGATTCTTGATTTCCTTTTTTATGACGCTTATGTCTTTTCTTGCTCATTTGCTTGCCTTTCTATTTTAACTCTTGACGTTTTACACGCTGACCAAAATATTGATACAAATCAACCTTCAAAGTTCCATTATAAAGTTTACGCTTTTTATCTGCCAGACTACCAAATTTGCTCTCAAAAGCTTCATCGCTCGTCAAAATGAACTTGCTCCATGTTTTCAGAGGTTCAAAAACCTGTCCCATTTCTCTGTAGAGTTTGGTTATTCCAACATCATCTGATAAGCGTTCACCATATGGGGGGTTAGAAATAATAACTCCATTCACCTTATCCGAACGTAAATCCTTAACCTGCATCTGCTTAAAGACGATATCGCCGCCAAGTCCTGCCGCTTGTGCATTTGCTTTAGCAATTTCTACCATGCGAGCATCAATATCTGTACCCATGATATCTAGTTTAAGGTCTCGATCAATTTTTTTGGCAGCCTCCGTACGAACTTCTTGAATCAAACGATCGCTGATCCAGTTCCATTCTTCAAATGCAAATGAACGGCGTAAACCAGGTGCCATTTTACGAGCTATCATTCCCGCCTCAATACAGAAAGTCCCAGACCCACAGGTCGGATCAATCAAGGGTTTGTCTGGATACCAGTTTGACAAGAGCAAATAGCCGCCGCCATATTTTCTTTAATAGGAGCTCCACCCTTTTCCGTACGATAACCCCGTTTAAAAAGGCTAGAACCTGTCGTATCAATCAAAACAGTTGCTACATCCTTTAGAATGGATACCTCTATTTTGAACTCTGGCCCATTTTCCATTAGTGGAACACCTTCTGGACGAGCATAATGTTTTTGCAATTTCTTAACAACAGCTTTTTTTGAAATAGCCTGTACACTAGGCTCATTGTGAAGTTTTGATTTGACACATTTGGCCTTAGAAATAGGGAATCGGGCTCCTAGCGGAAGATAGTTTTCCCAATCCAGTGCAAAAACTCCTTGAAATAATTCTTCAAATGTTTTTGCAGGAAATGTACCGACTACAATTTTAATTCTATCTGCAGCTCTTAACCACAAATTTGTTTGAATGATAGCCTTAACATCTCCTTGAAAGCGAACTCGGCCATTTTCAACTTGACAGTTGTATCCAAGTTCACGTACTTCACGACCAACCACAGCTTCGAGACCTGCTGCTGCAGTCGCGATTAAATTAAATGTTTCTTTCATACTAGAGTCTTTATAGACCTTTCTCTTGTTAGCTTTAAAAAATGAGGTTGAGAAACAATTCTCAGCCCCAACCTATATGCAATTTTCTATAAGCCATGTTTTGTTCCAGAAGTGACTAGGATCACTTCCTTCGATAATCATCTGTCTACCACTACCTGCGAACAGATAGCCGTCAGAGTACTACGTTCGTTTCCGCGCACTCCATGCCCCGACCAAAATTTGGGTTGCTAGCTTGAGGGGTTTACCGCGTTCCACTCTCTCCGTTTCCAGAAAGACTCCGTCACTGTGGCACTTTCAGAGCTACTCAGACATATCCGAAAACTTAGTCTATTCACTCGCCGTAACGATCACTCGTCCCTAGGCTTATGGTTTCGCCTAGCACAAACACTACAGGCATCACAGCCTGTGCTAGCATGGACTTTCCTCATGGAAAACAATTTCTCCACGCGATTATCCAAAAATTGCACGATGGATAATTCTTACATTTCAGAATTATCCAAAATTTGTTTGCCAAAGACCTCTTTTTCAAGACGGTTTAGACGTTTTAAAATATCAAAGTTAGTCATAGAAGTTGTACTTCCAAGCTCGGCAGGTTCAGAAGTTACAGATACAGGTGCTGCTTGAGGTTTTTTCGCCAATTCTTCTTTCAATTCTGCGACTTCTAAGCGTAGTGATTTAACTAGTGTAGCATAAGTTTCATAATCCTTGATAACATCATCCAAGAACTCATCAACTTCAGCCTTACTATAACCTCGTACTTCTCTTCCGAATTCCTGTTCAAAAATATCCTTTGCTGTAAAAATAATACTTGCCATGTCTCTCTCCATTCTTGGTTACTACTATTATTATATAAAAAAAGGCAAGTAAAAAGCAAGGTCAAAGGCTCATTTTTCAGAAAAATTTTCCGCTATTTCATTCAATTCCTCAAATGTTAATTTTTTTGTAACATAGCCGTCTCTCTTTTTAATCATTTCGTAAAAATACTTGAGTTGTGTTTCATTTTCTTCATCATAAAAAATATAAGAACCATCTGTGTTTTCAAGTAGAAACAATTGATAGTCCCGTAGTTGACCCTTATGCTCATAATTAGGATATGCATATTTAACAAAATCTACCTGTTTAAATGCAGTAAGTTTGATCTGATTAGCCTCATTCCAATTTGTGCCATGTGTTTCAAAATCAAAGATAGTTGCGAGCTGAAATCCATAATCTTCGTTAATTTCCTTAGCTACTTCTAAGACCCAATATTCAAAACCTAGACTTCCAGTAAATCAGCCATTTTAGACCTTCCTCAGCAAGTTTTTCTAAATCTTTTCGTATAGCTTTTTTGATTATTTTTAATCGAATATCCTTGTCATTAAATATTCCTAAATCGAAGGCAGAATAGCCTAAAACCAAGGCTGTATGCATTTTTCTATCCTTTCTCTACACTTTTATGGTATAATTGAGTGATGTTATTGTACCAATAAGGAGAACTATGGTCAACTATCCACATAAACTTTCATCTAAAAAACTTCCCCAGAAACCTAAAACTAAAAATTTCGCAAATCGGGGAATGTCCTTTGAAAAGATGATTAACGCTACGAACGACTATTATTTGGCCCATGGAATGGCGGTTATACATAAAAAACCAACCCCAATCCAGATTGTTCGAGTTGACTACCCACAAAGGAGTCGGGCTAAGATTGTTGAAGCTTACTTTAGGCAAGCATCTACAACTGACTATTCTGGAGTTTATGATGGTTTTTACATCGACTTTGAAGCTAAGGAAACTCGACAAAAAACAGCTCTTCCGATGAAGAACTTTCACTCTCACCAGATCCAACACATGGAACAAGTCCTTGAGCAAAAGGGTATTTGCTTTGTACTACTTCATTTTTCTTCTTATCAAGAAACATATTTATTACCGGCCATTGATCTCATCCGTTTTTACCAACAGGATATGGGGAAAAAATCAATGCCGCTTGATTATATCCGAGAGCATGGTTATGTGATTGAACAAAATGCCTTCCCACAAATTCCCTATCTCGATATCGTCAAACAACATTTACTAGGTGGTAAAACAATATGAATAAACAACTTATCTGGCGTATTGCCAAATATCTAGGTATCGCTTTCTTATCAGCCTTCATCGTGTCGATACTGATTGGTGGGAGTGTTTTCTTCTACTATGTATCTAAGGCTCCAGAACTTTCCGAAAGTAAACTAGTCGCAACGACTTCAAGTAAAATTTATGATAGTAAAAATGAATTAATCGCAGATTTGGGAGCAGAGCGTCGCGAAAATATTCAAAGTAACGAAATTCCAATTGAACTCGTTAATGCAATCGTATCTATTGAAGACCATCGTTTTTCAATCATAGAGGAATTGATAGCATTCGAATCTTGGGTGCTTTCTTACGGAATCTTCGTAGCAATGGTCTGCAAGGTGGTTCAACCTTAACCCAACAGTTGATTAAATTGACCTACTTTTCAACATCAACTGCTGACCAAACAATTGCACGTAAGGCACAAGAGGCATGGTTGGCTCTTCAATTGGAAAGAACTGCTACTAAACAAGAAATCTTAACTTATTACATCAACAAAGTTTACATGTCAAATGGTAACTATGGTATGCAGACAGCTGCTAAAAATTACTATGGTAAAGATTTAAAGGATTTATCTATTCCGCAACTAGCTCTCCTTGCTGGAATGCCTCAGGCACCAAACCAATACGATCCATACTCTCATCCAGAGGAAGCTGAATCACGTCGTAATCTTGTCTTATCAGAGATGCAAAAACAAGGCTATTTGACAGCTGAGCAATATGAAACTGCCATAAATACTCCAATTACTGATGGTTTACAAAGCCTCAAAGCAAGTAATACTTACCCCCCATACTTGGATAACTATCTTAAAGAGGTGATTGACCAAGTCGAACAAGAAACCGGCTACAATCTTCTGACAACTGGAATGGAAGTCTATACAAACGTAGATCAAGATGTTCAAAAACGCCTTTGGGATGTTTACAATACTGATGAATACGTAGACTACCCAGATGATGACCTACAAGCAGCTTCTACCATCGTAGATGTATCTAACGGCAAAGTCATTGCCCAACTTGGCTCTCGTCATCAATCTAGTAATGTATCCTTTGGTCTCAACCAAGCAGTTGAGACAAACCGCGACTGGGGTTCTACCATGAAACCAATCACGGACTACGCTCCCGCACTAGAGTATGATATCTATGATTCAACTGCTTATATGCTTAAAGATGTTCCCTACAACTATCCTGGTACTAACACTCCTGTTTACAACTGGGATAGAGGTTATTGGGCAATATCACCCTACAAACAGCTATCCAACAATCACGGAACGTACCAGCAGTTGAAACTCTTGATAAAGTTGGATTAGATAAAGCAAAATCTTTCTTAAGCGGTCTTGGAATCGATTATCCAACGATGGTCTATGCTAATGCTATTTCAAGTAATACAACTGAATCAAATAGAAAATACGGTGCAAGCAGCGAAAAAATGGCTGCTGCCTATGCTGCCTTTGCTAATGGTGGTATTTACCACAAACCAATGTATATTAACAAAATCATTTTCAGCGATGGAAGTTCTAAAGAATTCTCCAATCCTGGTACCCGTGCAATGAAGGAAACAACTGCCTACATGATGACAGAAATGATGAAAACTGTACTTACAAGTGGTACAGGACGTGGAGCCTATATGTCTTGGTTACCACAAGCAGGGAAAACTGGTACATCAAACTACACGGATGAGGAGATGGAAAATTATATTAAAACGAGTCAATTAGTTGCTCCAGATGAAATGTTTGTTGGATATACCCGTAAGTATTCAATGGCTGTTTGGACAGGATACTCTAATCGCCTTACTCCAGTTATAGGAGATGGATTTAGAGTAGCAGCCAATATTTACCGCTCAATGATGGAATATCTCTCTGAAGATGACCATCCGGGAGATTGGACGATGCCTGAGGGACTTTACCGAAGAGGGGAGTATGTCTTTAAAAACGGTGCTCGTAGTAACTGGGTTACCCAAACAACGCAAACGACAACTACCACAGAAACTTCAAGTACTACATCTGAAAATACGACTTCTCTCCCTGAGATTACTAATCCTTCCACAGGTCAGAATCCTACTAATCCTAACCTAAACCAAAATCCTCAACAGAATCCTGCTCCTCAAGGACAACAATAATGATAAAAGACCTAAGAATGAATTCTTAGGTCTTTCCTTTTACAGAAAAACAGTGGAGTTAGATAACCAACTCCACCATTTATTATTTCACATGTTTAGCAAGATCTTCTTGCGCTTTTTTATTAGATTCTTCTTTTTCTTTAGTCCATTTTTCTTGAGCTTTTTGATATTCTTCAGCTGTCACTGGCTTATCTTGAAGATCTAAATATTTGTACAAGAGGGCTTCACTCGTACCTTTATTACCTGAGTAGGCAAATGGAAGAGTAAATGGAACCATCTTAGACAACATTGGACGGCCTGTTTGAGATGTTGTTGGAATCAATAAGGCGCTATCTGTTAACCAAGCTTGAGCAGCCGCATAAGTCTCGTAACGTTTACTGATATCTGAAGTTTCATTTCCAGCTTCAACTACCATTTTCTCGTAGTCTTCCAAACCAACTTGCTTAGCTGCAGCGTTGTTTGTTCCTGAATCAAATCCTAGGTAAGTTTTTGTATTTTCACCTACAGATGGTTTGATGATATCAAGGTAAGTCGATGGATCAGCAAAGTCAGGTGACCAACCTACGTTATCTGAAAGATCCCAGTCTTCTCCCGCAGCTGTTTCCGCAAAGTAGGTGATATTAAGAACTTCATCTTTTTGAAGTTGTTGAATATCAACGACAACATTTTCTGCTCCCAAAGTAGCTTCAAGCGATTGTTTTAAAGATTGAACACGTTGAACTTTGGTTGTATTCGTTTGGTCTACAGGCATATCCAAATGGATTGGGAATTGAACACCTTCTGCTTGAAGTGCCTCTTTCGCTTTAGCTAATTCAGCTTTAGCCTTTTCTGGATTATACAAGCCATCTTGAGCATCATTTAGGTTAACATCTTTCCACTCATCTCCGTAAGTTACCAATTTATCTTTAACTAAATCACCAAAGTTTTTACCGTCTGCTTGAACAAAAGCTGGTGGCACAAACAAGTTACGAAGAAGTTTTGTAGCTCCGCTTTGACCATTAACTTGCGAAGCATAAGCTGTTCTGTCAAAACCAAGGCGATTGCTTGACGAAAATCTTTGTTAAGAAGTGCTTTCTTAGTAGATGTCTTTTGTTCATCAGTAGTCTTAGAAGTATATTTATAAGACTGGCGATCAATGTTAGTACCAACTAGGAAAGTTGCAGAGTCTTGTTGAGTATAGACGATATTATCTTTGAACTCTTTTTCTAGTTCTGGATAACTTGCACTTGTTGGGAAGAGACGAGCCATTGTAAAGCTACCATCTTTGAAGTTCTCCGCTGGTTTATTAGTGTCTTGTCCATCCCAAAAAGCTAATTTAACCTTATCAATATGAACATTTTCCTTATCCCAGTAGTTTGGATTCTTTTCAAATTCTACAGAAGACTTCGTTACAAGAGATTTAAGCAGGTATGGACCATTATAAAGGATACTACTTGGATCTGTTGCCTTCCCAAAATCCTCACCCTTAGAATTAAGAAATTCTTCATTAACTGGTGCAAGGACTCCCATAGTTGTCTTAGAATTCCAGAAACTTTCTGGTTTGTTCAAGGTATATTGAACTGTGTAATCGTCGATTGCCTTGATACCAACTTCAGCAAAGTCTTTTATTTCACCTTTAACATAGGCATCTAGCCCCTTGATAGATTCTTGTACAAGATAAAGGCCATCTGATTTGATCAGCCGCATATTTAAGGCCTGTTACAAAATCTTTAGCTTTAACATCTGCATATTCTTCACCTTCAGCCGTATACCATTTTGCATCCTTACGGATAGTATATGTATAAGTCAATCCATCCTGAGATACAGACCAATCTTCTGCCATAGATGGAACTAGGTTACCATAACGGTCATTTTCTAACAAACCATCAACCACATTGTTAGTGATATTGGTAACTGCTGCCTTACCAGTAGTCAAATAGTTAAGGCTGTCAGGATCTGTTTCGTACATGTAAGAGAATACTTTTTCTCCTTTAGCGCTAGAACCTGAACTAGAGCAAGCAGCTAATACACCTGATGCTAACAAAGTAACACCTGCTAAAGCAACAACTTTAGAAATCTTCATAAAATCTCCTTAATTTTTCTATTTTATAGCTTATTATTATAGACAATTTTATGGTCCCTGTCAATAAAATTGTCTGAATTTTTTTAAAAATAAAACTTTTTTAAAAATTTGCTTTTTAACTCAAAAATCATTAATAATTCTAAACTCAAAATATATTATTAGCAGTTGTCAAAGTAAAGCTTTATGATATAATGAAAGAAGAAATTTGAAAGGAAATATCATGTCAAAAGAAGTTATTGTTGAAAGTTTTGAACTTGATCACACCATTGTCAAAGCACCTTATGTACGTTTAATCGGAGAAGAAACAGGTCCTAAAGGGGGATATCATCTCTAATTTTGATATTCGCTTGGTTCAACCAAACGAAGACTCAATTCCAACTGCGGGTCTTCATACAATCGAGCACCTCTTAGCGAAACTGATTCGTACTCGCATTGATGGTATGATTGATTGCTCACCATTTGGGTGTCGTACCGGGTTCCATATGATTATGTGGGGGCGTCATACCAGTGCTGAAATCGCTGCTGTCATCAAGGATTCACTCAAAGAAATCGCTGAAACAACAACTTGGGAGGATGTCCCAGGAACAACCATTGAATCTTGTGGAAACTACAAGGATCACAGCCTCTTTTCTGCTAAGGAATGGGCAAAATTGATTTTGGAGCAAGGAATCTCTGACGATGCCTTTGAACGTCATGTCATCTAATAATAAAAAAAGAAACCAGCTTTTGAACTGGTTCCTTTTTTTATTTTCTAAATCTTGATTTAGGCTTTTTCACGGATGACCAAAACACCATCTTCCATGTCAGCTTCTAGGTGTTTAGCATTAAGATTATCCAAGTGGAAATCTGTCACTTTATCACGAATTTGTTGTTCAACTACTCGACGGAGTGGACGAACACCCATCACTTCATCATAACCTTCTTCAGTCATGTATTCTTTAGCTGCTTCGCTCACTGCCAAGTCAATGTCTTTCTTAGAAAGAGTCTTATTGACATCAATCAACATCAAATCAACAATCTTAGAAAGGTCTTCCTTGCTTAAGTGTGAGAATTCAATCACAGCATTGAAACGGTTGAGGAATTCTGGACGGAAGTAAGGTTTCAAACGATCCATGAGTTCTGGTTTGTCCGCATCCTCTGTTAAGTTGGCTTCGTAACCAAAACCAGCGTTTGAAGTTGCGATAATCACTGTATTCTTGAAGTTTACGGTGTTACCTTGACCGTCTGTCAAACGGCCATCATCCAAAACTTGAAGAAGAAGTGTGATGACTTGAGGATCTGCCTTTTCAATCTCATCCAAAGCACGATTGAGTATGGATTGCGACGGACGCGTTCTGTCAAGGTATTATTGTTGTCATCGTAACCAACATAACCTGCAGTTGTACCAATCAATTTAGATACGGCTGTACGGTCGCTGTATTCTGACATGTCCAAACGGATAATGGCATCTTTAGTACCGAACATATCAAGAGCCAATTGTTTAGCCAACTCAGTTTTACCAACACCAGTAGGTCCTACAAAGAGGAAGCTACCGATTGGACGGTTACCTTCATCAAAACCAGCACGGTTACGACGGATAGCTTTTGCTACTGCTTCAACAGCCTTGTCTTGGCCAATAACTTTCGTTTGCAAACGGTGACCCATATCTTTCAATCGTTCGATATCGGTTGCACCCATTTGTGATACTGGGATTCCAGTCATCCGTTCGACAGACTCAGCTACATCATTTACAGTAGCTGTAACCTTGTGATCTTCTGTATGATTAGCAATTTGCTTTTCAAGCTCTTCGATACGGACTTTTGCATTTAGAGCTGCTTCATAATCTTCTTTAGCCGCAGCTTCTTCTTGTTTAGTTTTTTCCGCTTGAATTTCGTGCTCAACTGCATGTACATCTGTCACGGGATGTTGAGCCGCCAAGTGAGCAGCTGTCACATCCACAAGGTCAATAGCCTTATCTGGCAAGCTACGTTGTGGAATGTATTGAACAGAGTAATCAACGGCAGCTTTCAAGACTTCATCTGGCAAAATAACATTGTGGTGTTGTTGATAAAGTTCACGAATGCCTTGGAGAATCTTAAAGGTATCTTCAGCAGATGGAGCATTAACCTTCACTTCGTTGAAACGACGAGCAAGGGCTGCGTTTTTCAAGATGGTATTACGGTATTCATCTTGAGTTGTTGCCCCAATCACTGTCAATTCTCCACGTGAAAGAGCTGGTTTCAAGATATCAGCAAGACCTTTGGACCCTTGACCATCACCTGTGCTACCTGCACCTAGAATTTGGTGGATTTCATCGAAGAAGAGGATAATGTTTCCAGCTTCTTTAACCTCATTTACCAAGTTTTGAATGTTTTCTTCAAAGCTACCACGGTATTGAGTACCAGCTTCAAGTCCTGAAATATCAATAGAGATAATTTCTTTATTTTTGATGGCAGCCGGAACATCACCATTCACGATAGCTTGAGCAAGACCTTCTACTACTGCTGTTTTACCAACACCAGCATCACCAACAAGAACAGGATTGTTCTTAGTACGGCGAGAAAGAATTTCAGAAGTTTCTTGAATCTCTTTATTACGTCCAATAACAGGATCTAACTTACCTTCACGAGCTTCTGCTGTTAAGTTTCGTCCAAGTTTTGCAAGAATCCCATCTTGTTTCATAGCTTTGCCTTGAACGTACTGAGCTTGTTTACTACCTTCGCTTGGCAGTTGACCTGTTTGACGGTAAATAGCAAATTCTTCAGGTGTTACTTCACGACCGTTTATCAGGTAACGACGGTTTTCTGAACTGTATCCACGCATACCGCCCATCAATTGGTTAAATAAATCATCCATGTTGTTAAAGTTATTAAAGTTGTTATTCATATTTCATACCTCGTTTGTTTTCAAATTTACTTAGTCAAAACTATTTGACTTTCTCTGACCTTTGTTTCAAAAAATTTAGACTAGCTATTTGCTACTCTACGTATAATTTCAGGTTTTTCTTTATCCAATACAGATTTTTCGATTGGACCTCTAAAAATACTAATGTTAACCATAGGTTGTACCTCTTTTCTAGGTTTTCCCCATACTTTGATTTTAAGATAGTATATACAATCATCTTAAAATCAAGGTTTTCTAAGGACTTTTCTTATCCTTATGTTCTTAGTATATCACTTTAGTCAGTTTTAGTCAATACATTTGACTAAATTTGACTATTTTTTTAAAAAAATTTTTATGCTATTTTTATAACAAAAAAACCAGTCAGAGTGACTGGTTTTTGATTTACTATTTATAAATCTTAGCTCAATGCATCATCCATAGAAAGAACTTCGTGGAAGACACGTTGTGTCAATTCAGTTTTTTGTTCTGGAGTAAGGTACTTAGTATTTACACAGTATCCTGAGATACGTACGATTACGTCTTCACCTGACATGATCTTTTCATAAACATCATTCAAGTCCATAACGTTCAAGTTAACGTGTTGTCCACCGTTTTCGAAGTAACCATCAAGGATTGTTACCAAGTTTTCTACTTGCTCGTCATGAGTCTTACCAAGAGCACGTGGTGATACTTGTGTAGTCAATGAGATACCATCAGCTGCGTAACCAAAGTCAAGGCTAGCAAGTGAGTTCAAGTTTTGCAACCATCCACCTTTAGCTTTGTTAGATGGGTTAGCACCTGGTGAGAAGAATTCAAGTTTAGACAAGTTCACAGAACCATCTTCGTTGAGGTATACACCTTTGTGAACTGGTGAGTTACCAGTTTGTTTAGAGTAAGCAACGTTAGATGTGATTGTAAGAAGTGAAACTGTAGCTTCAGCGTCTTTGTATAGTTTGTGGCTACGTAGACGAGTTGTGTAAGCTTCAATTAACCATTCTGCCAATTCGTTTGAACGTGGATCATCTTCACCCCAACGTGGGTATTCACCGATTGTTTCGTAATCGTAGATGTAACCATTTTCGTCACGGATTGGTTTAACTGTAGCGTACTTGATAGCTGACAATGTGTCAACAGTGTTTGCGAATCCACAGATACCGAATCCCATGTTAGCACGTTGTTTAGTTGGCAAGAAGGCCATTTGAACAGCTTCGTAGTTGTACTTGTCAGTCATGTAGTGGATGATGTTCAAAGCATCTACGTAAGTGTCAGTCAACCAGTCAAGAGATTTCAAAGTTAGCTTTAACTGATTCGAATTCAAGAACATCGTCAAGAATAGGATCGATGTCAAATACTTTGTAGTCTTTATGAACATCGTCGTAACCACCGTTCAAACCAGTAAGAAGAGCTTTAAGAACGTTAACGCGAGCACCGAAGTACTGGATGTTGTGACGTTGTTCTTCGTTTTCTGGGTCAAGTGGAGATACACAACATGAGATACAGCTCATTTCACCGTATCCGTCTTTAGCCATTGTTGTAACCCCTTCGTATTGGATAGAAGAGTGTTTGTGGCTCATGTGCATACAGTAGCGACGGAAGCTATATGGCAATTTGTCAGTCCAAAGAACTGTCAAGTTTGGCTCTGGAGAGTTACCGATATTGTCCAAAGTGTTCAAGAAACGGTAGTCCATCTTAGTAACACGGTGACGACCGTCGTTACCCATACCAGCCATAGAAGTTGTGATGAAGGTTGGGTCACCTGAGTACAATTGGTCATAAGCTTTTGTACGACCGAATTTAACTGTACGAAGTTTCATAACGAAATCGTCAACAAATTCTTGGATTTCTGATTCAGTAAATGTACCACGAGCAAGGTCACGTTCAGCAAAGATATCCAAGACGATTGGCACACGACCTAGAGATGTAGCTGCACCGTTGATAACACGGCAGACAGCCATGAAGGCAATGTTTACCCATTGGATAGCTTCTTTAACGTTCATCGCTGGTTTACGAACGTCAACTCCGTAAAGATCACCTAAACGAACAACTTCTTGTAATGCTTTGTATTGAAGGTTAATTTCTTCACGAAGACGGATAGTTTCTTCATCGATTTCTTTAACTGAATTCCAATCATTCAATTTTTCTTGCATCAAGAAATCAGCTCCGTAAAGTGCAAGACGTGCGTATACACCGATGATACGTCCACGAGAGTATGAGTCTGGAAGACCAGTTACAGTGTGAGCGTGGCGAGCACGAAGAATGTTAGAAGTGTAGGCACGGAAGATACCATCATTAACTGTTGTTACGTATTTAGTGAAAATTTCGTGAACAGCAGGGTCTGGCTCATATCCATTTTCCTTCAAAGTAGTTTCAGCCATACGGATACCACCTTTTGGCATGAAGTTCAATTTGAAGAGTTCATCATTTTGGATACCGAAGATCAATTCGTTTTCTTTGTCGATAAATCCAGCTGGAATATCAGCAATAGAAGTTGGACGAGTATCCATTGGGAAACGAGTTTCTTCGTAGTGTGCTTTAGTTTCTTCTACGATTTTTTTGATGTGAAGTGAACGCTCTGTTGGTCCAGCAAGGAAGCTTTCGTCTCCATCATATGGTGTGTAGTTTGCTTGAACAAAACGAGACACACTTACTTTTTCTTTCCAATCAACACCTTTGAAGCCTTCCCAAGCTTTTTCAAAAATGTCTTGTGCTTCAACAACTGTCTTAACAACCATGTTAAATCCTCTTTTTTCTTTCTAGTAACAGCCATCTGTTACATTTATATGCTAAGTATACCATACGGTAATCGTTTTCAACAAGATAAATGTACTCTTTTTTTAACTTTCTTTACTAATACAGAGTAAAATATCGCACGAACTGTATTATATAGTTGAAAACAAACTCCTCGTTTTCCATTTTTTCAGAAAAAGAGTATAATAAGGGGAAAATAACGTCAAATTTTAGAGGGATTCCATGCTGATTTTTCCATTAATGAATGATACATCTAGAAAAATCATCCACATCGATATGGATGCCTTTTTTGCTGCTGTGGAAATCAGAGACAATCCCAAACTAAAAGGAAAACCAGTTATCATTGGAAGGGATCCTAGACAAACCGGCGGTCGCGGTGTTGTCTCAACTTGTAGCTATGAGGCCCGGGCTTTTGGAGTTCACTCTGCTATGAGTTCCAAGGAGGCATATCAGAGGTGTCCTCAGGCAGTCTTCATTTCGGGTAACTATGAAAAATATCTGGCAGTTGGGCAAGAAGTTCGGGCTATCTTTAAGCGTTATACTGATATCATTGAACCTATGAGCATCGATGAAGCCTATCTGGATGTAACGGAAAATAAGCTAGGAATCTCATCTGCCATTAAGATTGCTCGTTTAATTCAAGAAGATATTTGGCGTGAATTACAGCTAACCGCTTCTGCTGGTGTCTCCTATAATAAATTCCTTGCCAAAATGGCTAGTGATTTCCAAAAACCACATGGATTGACAGTCATACTACCAGAAGAAGCACAAGATTTTCTTAAAGACATGGATATTGCAAAGTTTCATGGGGTTGGTAAGAAAACAGTAGAAAAACTTCATGAGATGGGAATTTATACAGGAGGCGACCTCTTAGAAATTCCTGAAATAACCCTGATTGATCGTTTTGGTCGCTTGGGTTTTGACCTTTATCGAAAAGTTAGAGGGATCCATAACTCACCTGTCAAAACCAATCGTATTCGAAAATCTATTGGCAAAGAAAAAACCTATAGCAAACTTCTCACACAAGAAGAAGATATTAAAAAAGAGCTGACTCTCCTAGCTGGAAAAGTCGCCCTCAGTCTACAAAAACATGAAAAATCCGGCAGGATTATTATTCTAAAAATTCGCTACGCTGACTTTTCAACCCTCACCAAACGTAAAAGTCTCGAAGGACCAACACAGGATGCTGATGAAATCACCAAAATCGCAAGCCAACTATATGATAGTCTTCCCAGTAATAATCAAGACATCCGCTTGTTGGGTGTTACCGTATCCGGATTATAAAACCTTGAAGGGCTCTTCCTCCAAGGTTTTTTCTTATACAAACAATCGAATGAAGCTATAGAGAAGCAGGATGCTCCCAAGTACAATACGGTACTTACCAAAGACAGTAAAATCATGTTTTTTCACATAGCTGGTCAAGAAACGAATAGCAACCATACTGACTGCAAAAGCTACTACCATAGCGACTAGGAGTAGGAAAAATTGACCAAAAGTCAATACTTCTCCTGCTTTGATAAATTTAAATATCTTCAAAGCACTAGCCCCAAACATAACTGGAATACCAAGATAGAAAGTGAACTCAGTCACCACTGAACGACTTGTTCCATTTAACAAACCACCGACAATGGTTGCACCAGAACGACTTGTACCTGGAAAGAGTGCTAACACCTGGAAAAGACCAATATAAAGGGCTGTTTTATAAGGTAGTTTGTCTAACTCAGTCACTGTTGGCTCAATTGCTTGCGCTTTGTTACGTTTTTCAAGATAGATAAAGGCAACCCCATAAACAATCAACATGATAGCTACTGAAACCATATTATGGAAATGGGTATCAAACCAATCATCAAATTTAAATACTAAGAGAAGAGGGAGGGTTGCAACAAAGACTTTAGACCACAGCTGCCAAGTTCTACGAACTTGAACTTTATCCTTACCCGGTTTGAAGGGATTGAGCTTATTAAAGTAGATTACCATAACGGCCAAAATAGCCCCCAGTTGAATTACAACATTGAACATGGACATGAAGGCTTCATTTTGGTCCTTGTACTGGATAAACTCCTCAACCAAAATTAGGTGGCCGGTACTAGAGATTGGTAACCACTCTGTAATTCCTTCAACAATCCCATAAAAGATAGATTTCAAAATTTCAAAAAAATACATACTTTACTCCTTTTTACTGTTCTCTATTATAGCATATTTTCGCCATCTATGATAAAAATTTTCTAAAAGGCACCGACACTTCCGCCTCCACCTCCGCCAGAGAAGCCTCCTCCTGCACCACCACCCGATGATACCGAATAATGTTGGGCAGTATTTGCAACTGAGGCATAATGACTCATCTGAGTTGTTGAAAGATGAAGTTGATGATACCAGCCTGAAGCAACATACAAATTGAGGTCGGAATTGCTAAGTTTGATTTGATTCAGCTTCATCACCTTATTGATAGTTTTTGCATAGCCAAAGAGAGTTGCATATACTAAGAGACGATTCCAAATGATAATACTATCAAGCTCAGCCTTGTCCAAATGCGCAATATCTCGTAACATATTTTCAAAGCTTGTCCAAAGGTAATATATTTCTGCTCCTTCATCAGTCAAAACACCATCTCGATATGGGCTACGAGTTTCAAAATAAAACAGACCAGTCATAAGTCCACTGACTAGTCCTAAAACTAGTAGCGTGATTGAAAGATAGTCATGAGTCATCAAGCTATAGATAAAGAATAGAAAGCCCATGAATCCAGCAATAATAGAACAAAACCACATACAAGTAGCTAGCCTTCTTTCGGATGTGTTTAGAGGACGATAGTAATTTGGCAGACCTAAGTCTCTAACCTTATCTCGAATATCATCTTGAACTTTCTGAAGTTGACTTTCAAAAGCATATTTGACACGGCTTCCTGTTCTTTGAATGAATGTTTCATCCGACTTTTTGGCCCCTTTATAGAGACTGTCAGAGATCTCATAGTCCGAAACATATCAGAAATCGGAATTTCTGTTTTAGTTGAAAAGATCATCTGTAAACATTCTTTTTCAAAGTTGGCCAGTCCTTTTTCGTGTACAATTTTCAAGATGAGTTTTTTCTGAGCTGAGAATATGGAAAGATTACCACGATCCATCAAATCCAGCAAGGTTGCTTGTATCAGTTCTTCAAAAGTAAATTTCCCAAATCCTTTAACAGTAGGACTTACTTCTTTTAGTGATGTCGAGTAAACCACTTCTGCCAAAATCAGCGGAGCTAAATCCTTAGGCGGTTCATACAATCGATGATTTTTTTCAATTTTTTTACGAGGAGCTATCTTTTTCTTAAAAACAATAAAAAGAACAGCACTTACTATTAATAGAAGTAAGATAATAATAGGAGCAATCCAAATGACTAAAGCCATACTCATAGCCTTATCATTGGCTAGATTGGCTTCGATCTGTTTAAATGCTGGCAATCTGTTATCGACTAATCCTTGATCTGGAGCTTGCAAAAAAGCTGTTCTTAACCAGTAGGCATGTAGTTCAATCTGATGATTTTTGGGAAGGTCCTTCATTTTTACTCGATAGTATTCATTGACCTTTTCTAAACTTACTTCATTAAAAAGATTACCGGTATGGAAATATAGTTCTTCTGCTGAAACTTCAGAACTTACCTTAAATTCTAGCTCTTTGATATTTCCAGAGCTATCTGTCAAAGGCTGCCAATTCAACTCTGCTATATCACCATATAGAAATAGAAGATTCGATAATTTCCAGGTTACCGTTACTCGGACTAGATCACCTGCCTTACCCGGATTGTAGATTTTAATCTGGTAGCCATCCCCTTGATCTTCTGTATATGAGAGAACATCCCTCACTATTTCACCATTTTTTGAAACTACGATAGTCGGATTAGCATCAATATCAAACCCTTCTGGCATTTTCCCAGCTTTTCCAAGACCCACTAGCTGTCCATTATAATCATCCTTAAAGCGATAGGTGATAGTTTCTTTAAAAACCGCAGTGTTATCAGCCTGAATATTCAAATCTCCCTTGTAGGATAGAATATCAAAATCAACCGCTAAGACTAGGCTTGGAAAGAATAATAAACAAACAAATATTAGACTCAGTAGCCATTTTTTCCTCATCATCAAAACCCTCTCTATCATTTTCAATATTATATCATTTTTTATAAGTAAAGGCTTACTCGTATTGAAAAACCGAGATTTTTTCGATAAAATAGAGAGACGTTATTTTTAAACAAGAATTAGGAGATAATATGAAGAAATTAATCTTATCCATCATTACGGGGCTTGCCCTGATGCTGGGCTTAACAAATGTGGTCCAAGCTGATGAATATTTACGCATCGGGATGGAAGCGGCCTATGCTCCTTTCAACTGGACCCAAGATGACGACAGTAATGGAGCTGTCAAGATTGATGGTACTAACCAGTATGCAAATGGTTATGATGTTCAAATCGCCAGAAAGATTGCTAAAGATTTAGGCAAAGAACCCCTTATCGTTAAGACTAAATGGGAAGGTCTAGTTCCTGCCCTTACTTCTGGCAAGATTGATATGATTATCGCTGGGATGAGTCCAACTGCTGAACGAAAGCAAGAAATTGCCTTTTCAAGCAGTTACTACACCAGTGAACCTGTCCTTTTGGTTAAGAAAGATTCCGCCTATGCTAACGCTACAAGTTTAAATGACTTTGAAGGTGCTAAAATCACTTCTCAACAGGGCGTTTATCTTTATGATTTAATTCCACAAATCCCAGGAGCTAAGAAAGAAACTGCTATGGGAGATTTCGCGCAGATGCGTCAAGCTCTAGAAGCAGGTGTGATCGATGCTTACGTTTCTGAACGTCCAGAAGCTCTAACCGCTGAAGCAGCCAACTCTAAATTCAAGATGGTCCAACTTGAAAAAGGTTTTGAAACTGGTGAAGAAGACACAGCCATTGCCATCGGTCTTCGTAAGGACGATAGTAGAATTGACCAAATCAATGCCAGCATCGAAACCATCTCCAAAGATGAGCAGGTTGCCCTTATGGATCGCATGATTAAGGAACAACCAGCTGAAGCCACAAGCAGTGAAGAAGAAAGTAGTTTCTTTGCTCAGGTAGCCAAATCCTCTCAGAAAACTGGCAACAACTCTTGCGTGGTGCAGGTGTAACTCTTTTGATTTCGATTATTGGTACCATTGTTGGTTTGGTTATCGGTCTTGCAATCGGTGTTTTCCGTACTGCTCCACTATCAGAAACAAAATTTGTAGCATTCTTCCAGAAAGTACTTGGCTGGTTGCTAAATGTCTACATTGAAATTTTCCGCGGAACACCGATGATCGTTCAATCTATGGTTATTTACTATGGAACAGCCCAAGCATTCGGAATTAACTTAGATCGTACCCTTGCTGCTATCTTTATCGTATCTATCAACACTGGTGCCTACATGACAGAAATCGTTCGTGGTGGTATCCTGGCAGTTGATAAGGGACAATTTGAAGCAGCGACCGCACTTGGTATGACCCACAATCAAACCATGCGTAAGATTGTCCTACCACAGGTCGTTCGCAACATACTACCTGCAACTGGTAACGAGTTTGTCATCAACATCAAGGATACTTCCGTACTGAATGTTATCTCTGTTGTGGAACTCTACTTCTCAGGAAACACAGTAGCAACTCAAACCTACCAATACTTCCAGACATTTACAATCATTGCAGTGATTTACTTTGTCCTCACCTTTACCGTAACTCGTATCTTACGTTTTATTGAACGTCGCATGGATATGGATACCTATACGACAGGTGCCAATCAAATGCAAACGGAGGATTTGAAATAATGAATCAACCAATCCTTGAAATCAAACACCTCAAAAAATCCTTCGGACAAAATGAGGTTTTAAAAGATATTTCCCTTACTGTTCATAAAGGTGAGGTTATTTCTATCATCGGAAGTTCAGGCAGTGGTAAATCCACTTTCCTACGTTCTATCAACCTACTAGAAACACCGACCGAGGGAGAAATTATCTATCACGGAGAAAATGTTCTTGAAAAAGGTTATAACCTTACTCATTATCGAGAAAAACTGGGGATGGTTTTCCAATCCTTTAACCTCTTTGAAAACCTCAATGTTCTTGAAAACACCATTGTAGCGCAAACAACTGTTCTCAAGCGTGAACGTGCAGAAGCTGAAAAAATTGCCAAAGAAAATCTTGAAAAAGTAGGAATGGGAGAACGCTACTGGCAAGCTAAACCTAAACAACTTTCTGGTGGTCAAAAACAACGAGTCGCCATTGCTCGCGCCCTTTCTATGAATCCTGATGCCATCCTTTTTGATGAACCGACATCTGCTCTTGACCCTGAAATGGTTGGAGAAGTTCTTAAAATCATGCAAGATTTAGCTCAAGAAGGTTTGACCATGATTGTCGTAACTCACGAAATGGAGTTCGCCCGCGACGTTTCAAATCGTGTCATCTTTATGGACAAGGGTGTTATTGCTGAAGAAGGAAATCCTGAAGATCTCTTTACGAATCCTAAAGAAGAGCGTACAAGAGAGTTTCTACAACGCTATCTTGGATAAGAAAAAGCTGCAAGAAAGCAGCTTTTTTTATTATCCATAAAAATGAAAAGGCAGACTCCTTTTAAGAATCCGCCTGTATCCAAAGACTAATCTTCAAATTTTTCATGATTTTTATCATAGAAATCAATTAAGCCAAGGGCTGTCTCGAAGGAAATATTTTTAACTTTTGCACGTCCTTGAGCTAAAGCAATGATAGACATCTCACGTGCATTGGTTTCCTTAGAAATACGATAGCCTGTGATTTTCTTATCACGAACCCAGCCAACAACTGATTCTACTTTTTCAAAGTTAGACTTAGCCATGTTGTTCTCCTATTTTTTTCTTTGCGTTCTTTAATTGTAAACGTTTTTAGAACATTTGTCAAAAAATAAACACATTAAGATTACAATTATTTGGCTTTCAAAGCCGAAAGTATATGGGTTCGTATATCTTCAACTCCATTAGGATTTGCTGGCAAGAATATTGTATTATTTCCATCTTTTTCAGCAAAATTATTCAATGTGTCCAAATATTGGTTTGTTAACAAGATTGACATAATTTGCTCTTCAGTTAGTTCGACATTAGCTCCTTTTAATTCAATAATAGAATCAGCAAGTCCATCAACAATTGCTTTACGCTGCTCTGCAATCCCTACCCCATGTAGGCGATCTTTTTCTGCCTCAGCTTCTGCCGCTGTAACGATCTTAATTTATCTGCTTCAGCCAATTCCTGTGCAGCCACTCTCTTACGTTGGGCGGCATTAATTTCGTTCATTGATTGCTTGACTTCTGCGTCCGGCTCTACTTTGGTAATGAGCGTCTTAACGATAATGTACCCATAAGTTGACATTTCTTCCGCTACTTGTTTTTGAACTTCTAATGCAATTTCATCTTTTTTCTCAAACAATTCATCCAAAGTTAACTTAGGAACAGATGAGCGCAATGCATCTTCAATATAAGATTTAATTTGAGCTTCAGGTCTCATCAATTTATAGTAAGCGTCTGTAACGTTTAACTCATTTACACGATACTGAGTTGCGACATTCATAGTCACAAAAACGTTATCTTGGGTTTTGGTTTCAACCACGATCTCACTTTGTAATAGGCGCAACTGTACTCGAGCTGCAATTTTATCAATGCCAAATGGTGCCCGTAGATGAATACCACTATTACTTAACTTTTGATACTTACCAAATCGTTCGATAATGGCAACAGACTGCTGACGAACGACATAAACAGAGCTTACCAAAATAGCTCCTACAATCAGCATTAGAATTAATAGAACAAGTAAAACTTTTAAAACCATGGGAATCTCCCCCTTTCTTCACTTACATTATAGCACTCGTATATAGGTTAGGCAAATAATATGATAAAAATTTAATAGGAATTTATACAAGCATATTATATAGGGTTTCATTGCCATTTAAATTAATATAGGCTGGATCAAAAGTCTCCATCCGGCGAATCAAACTAGCATAGTCATGTTTATCAGACAAGGCAATCCCAATCAGGACTGGACCAGTTCCCTTACTGGCACGTTTAATGTATTCAAAACGAGTAATGTCGTCGTTTGGCCCCAAGATATTATTTACAAACTCCCGAAGGGCACCTGGACGCTGAGGGAAGTTAACGACAAAATAATGTTTAATTCCATCATAAATCAAGGCCCGCTCTTCCATTTCAGGCATACGGTTTATATCGTTGTTGCCTCCAGAGATGATACAACAAATAGTCTTACCTTTTATATAATCTGACAGTACTTCCAAGGCCGCCACACTAGCGGCACCTGCCGGCTCAGCTACAATTCCTTGTTTTGAGTAGAGGTCAATTAAGGTCTCAGAAATCAATCCTTCATCTACACCAATAAGGGTTTCAACATGTTTACGAGTTGCTTGATAGGTTAATTCTCCTACCTTTTGCACAGCAATTCCGTCCGCAAATTTGTCAATATCTTTTAACTTAACTGGCCCACCTGCTTCGAAGGCTGCTTTCATAGAGCGAGCGCCATTTGCTTCTACTCCAATGATATCTATTTCTGGATTTGTTTCTTTTATATAGGTAGAAACTCCTGCAATGAGGCCTCCTCCACCCACAGGAACTAGGATTGTATCAAAATGGATAGATTCTTTACGAGCGACTTCTAGTATTTCATAAGCAACGGTACCTTGACCGGCTTGAACATTAGTATCATCAAAAGGATCAATAAAGGTACGATTTTCTGCTAGAGTGAATTCTTGGGCTGCTTTGGCTGAAGCATCAAAGGTGTCCCCTACTAACTTAATAGTCACATAATCTCCACCAAAGAATCGAACTTGCCCGATTTTTTGTTGGGGAGTTGTGATGGGCATAAAAATCGTTGCTGGGATTTTCATCTCATTACAAGTATAGGCAACTCCTTGGGCATGATTTCCCGCTGATGCACAGACTACCCCACGCTCTCGCTCATCATTACTGAGTTGAGAAATAGCATAGTAGGCTCCACGGATTTTGAAAGAACGGACTCGCTGGGCATTTTCTTTTTTTAGATAAATCTTGGCACCGTATTTTTCTGATAGATAATGGTCATAGTCTAGTGGTGTCTCAACAACTACACCGTTCAAGACTTTATGGGCTTTCACCACATCTTTTGCACTGATCATATAGTTTCTTTCTAATGAATAATTTAAATGTGAAAGCGAGCTTGGTTCTCCCCAACTCGCCTTCTTACTTACAAATTAGTTATAGATTTTAAAGGCATCATCGTCGTTTTTACCGACAAATGGCATTGCTTTACGCAATTCAACACCAACTTTTTCAATCCCAAGGTTAGCTGCTTGTTCACGGTAAGCTGCCATTTTTGGACGACCAGCCTTATAGTCGTTGACGAAGTCGTTAGCGAATTTTCCACTTTGAATGTCAGCAAGGACAGCTTTCATGTTTTCCTTGACTTGGTCTGTAATTACACGTGGACCTGATACGTAATCACCAAACTCAGCAGTGTTTGAGATTGATTGACGCATTTTCTTGAATCCACCTTCGTAGATCAAGTCAACAATCAATTTCATTTCGTGAAGGACTTCGAAGTAAGCCAATTCTGGGGCATAACCAGCTTCTGTCAAGACTTCAAAACCAGCTTCCATCAAGGCAGTTAAACCACCACAAAGAACTGCTTGTTCACCAAAAAGATCTTCTTCTGTTTCTTCCTTGAAGGTTGTTTCAAGAAGACCAACACGTGCTGAACCAACACCCTTAGCCCAGTCCATAGCGATATCTTTAGCATTTCCTGTTGCATCTTGATAAACTGCATAAAGCGCTGGAACACCAAATCCTTCTTCAAAGGTACGACGTACCAAGTGACCTGGCCCTTTAGGAGCACACATAAATACGTCAACACTTTCTGGAGCTTTGATAAATTCGAAATGAATGTTAAATCCATGTGCGAAACCAAGTGCATTCCCAGCTTCCAAGTTTGGAGCTACTTCTTCCGCATAAAGGTCAGCTTGGATTTCGTCTGGTGCCAAAATCATGATAACATCAGCCAACTTAGTAGCTTCTGCTACTGTGTAAGTGTCAAATCCATCTTCTTTTGCTTTGTCAAAAGATTTACCTGGGCGCACACCGATGATCACATCATGGCCTGTATCACGCAAGTTTTGAGCGTGAGCATGACCTTGTGAACCATATCCGATAACGGCGATTTTCTTGCCATCAAGCGCTGCTACTTTAACATCTTTTTCATATTCCATTTGAACTGCCATAATTTTTTATCTCTTTTCTATAATTTTATTTGTTGCCACTTGGGTCTTTACTTACATAAATTTTGCTTAATCTCGGGTAAATCCAGTTGCACCCGTTCTTGCTATATTTCTAATACCGTATGGTCGAATTACTCGCAAAAGAGCCTCGCTCTTTTCTGCATTTCCAGTCATCTGGATGGTAATAGAACTTGGTGCTACATCGACTACTGTTGCACGGAAAGGTTGGATAATGGCCAAAATCTCTGCCCGCTTTTCAGCTGGTGCTGAAACTTTTACCAAAATAACTTCACGTTCTAAGTGAGGATGATCAGTAATATCACGAACACGGATTACATCAATCTGACGGTTGAGTTGCTTGATGATTTGCTCTACCTCATCATGAGAAGTTACATCAATAATAATGGTAATCCTTGAAACATTTGGATCTTCAGTCGCACCGACCGAAATGCTTTCAATATTTACTTGGCGACGTGAGAGGACTCCTGTGAAACGGTTGAGTACTCCTGAGCGGTTTTGGAGTCTAGCTGTTAACATTCTACGCATTAAACTTCACCCCCAACATCTCATGATTACTCTTACCAGCAGGAACCATCGGAAGAACGTGTTCCTTACGGGAAATATCTACCTCGATAAACATCGGTACATCTTCTAGAATAACCTCTAAATCCTTTTCAAGAGTTTCTGGATTATTAAACTTATAGTTTTTTATACCGTATGCTTGAGCCATTAATTGGAAATCAGGAAGTGTATCAAATACAGACTCCGAAGTTCTTCCTTCATAGAAAGATTCTTGCCACTGACGAACCATACCTAATGAGTGGTTATTAAGCATAATCACCTTAATCGGCACTTTATAGATATTCAAAATAGCTAACTCTTGGTTGGTCATCTGGAAACCACCATCTCCCACAAAGAGGACAACTTCCTTATCTGGATTTGCAATCTTTGCTCCGATAGCTGCTGGTACTCCAAATCCCATGGTTCCTAAACCACCTGAAGTTACAAGTTGACGCTCATTTGATATGGATAATACTGAGCTGTCCACATTTGGTGTTGCCCAACGTCAGTTACGACAATAGCATCACCTTTGGTCAATTCACCAACTCGTTCAATAACTGCTTGCGGTTGAACAACACGTTCTTTTTTATCATAAGAACGAACACGGTTTTTATCCTTGGTTACTTTATCAATCCATTTTGTTGTGTCATTGTGAACAATAGGCTCTGCAAGGAGCATTTCTAAAGCTTTCTTTGCATCACCAACCACTGGTATATCCGCACTAATTATCTTACCAATCTCTGCTGCATCAATATCAATATGGGCAACCTTAGCATTTTTGGCAAAAGTTTTTGGATTCCCAGTTAAACGGTCATCAAAACGGCATCCAATGCTAATCATGAAATCAGCTTCGGTCATTGCTATATTGGCTGCAAATGAACCATGCATTCCACCCATACCTAAGAAAAGCGGGTGACTAGTGGCAATAGTCCCTTGTCCCAAAAGTGTTGTTACAACAGGAATTTGGTAACGTTCTGCAAATTCATTTAATTCTTTAGAAGCTTCAGCATAACTAATACCACCACCAGCAAGTAGAACTGGTTTTTTAGCTCTTGATAAGTGCTTCAATATTTTTTTTATCTGCATCTCATTCGGTTCAAGAGTTGGTTGGTAACTAGGAAGAACGACTTTAGGTGAATAGATAAAATCTGTTTCCAAAGCTGAGACATCTTTGGGAAGGTCAATAACAACTGGTCCTGGACGACCTGTAGTTGCAATATGAATTGCCTCCGCTACTATTCTTGGAATATCTGCAGTTTCACGTACTTGATAGTTGTACTTAGTGATTGGCATAGTAATACCAACGATATCTGCTTCTTGGAAGGCATCCTTACCAATACCAGGACGCGCTACCTGACCTGTAAAAACTAAGAGTGGAACGCTATCGCTCATGGCATCTGCAATGCCTGTAATGGCATTAGTTGCTCCTGGTCCACTTGTGACGACCGCAACACCAAGCTTCCCTGTTGATTTAGCATATCCTTCTGCTTCATGAAGACAGCCTTGTTCATGACGGCCAAGAATATGACGAATACCCTTAAAATTGTATATGGCATCATATAGAGGTAACACTGCCCCGCCTGGATAACCAAAAATTGTATCAACCCCTAAGTCACGAAGTGTTTCTAAAACTAAATCCGATCCTGTCTTAGGAGTTTCTAAAGTGATTTTTTCCATTCTTCCCCTTTCTCTTCTCTTAAAATGACTTGTTTCTATGATACCATTTTTTCAAAAATTTTCAATAGAAAAGAAACAATTTTCTGAATTTTCTATCTAGATGGTTTTCAATATCAAATTAAATTAGTAAAATTTTATTATAACGACAAAAAAGGTTGAGGTAAATCTACCTTCAACCTTTTTGTTTTAAATTTTATACTTATTAAAGTGAGTTAACGTCAACCTTGATACCAACACCTTGTGTAGTTGTGATTGTCAAGCTTGTTACGTAAGTTCCTTTAGCAGTAGCTGGTTTAGCTTTTTGGATTGTTTCGTTGAATGCTTTGAAGTTTTCGACCAACTTGTCAGCTTCAAATGAAACTTTACCGATGATAGCTTGTACGATACCTGCACGGTCAGCACGGTAAGTAATTTTACCACCTTTAGACTCTTCAACTGCTTTTGCAACATCCATTGTTACAGTACCAGTTTTAGGGTTTGGCATCAAGTTACGTGGTCCAAGGACACGTCCAAGGCGTCCAACAAGAGCCATCATGTCAGGTGTAGCGATAACTACGTCGAAGTCCAACCAACCGTCGTTGATTTTAGCAACAAGGTCGTCTTCACCAACGAAGTCTGCACCAGCAGCTTTAGCTTCTTCAGCTTTTGCACCACGTGCAAATACAAGAACGCGAGCTGTTTTACCAGTACCGTTTGGCAATACCATTGCTCCACGGATTTGTTGATCAGCTTTTTTCACGTCGATGTTCAAGTTGTATGCAACTTCTACAGTTGCGTCAAATTTTGCAAAGTTAGTTTCTTTTGCAAGAGCTACAGCTTCTTCTACGCTGTATGCTTTTGTGCTGTCGATTTTCTCAAGAGCAGCACGAAGTTGTTTGCTTTTTTTAGCCATTTTCTATTCTCCTTGTAAGTGGTTCAATCGATTTTCATCTCCCACGTCACTTCTCGAAATGATGAAGTCTTGCGGGTTATCTTGGGATGTTATTGATTAGTCAACAACATTGAATCCCATAGAACGAGCAGTACCTTCGATCATACGCATTGCAGACTCAAGGTTTGCAGCGTTCAAATCTGGCATCTTAGTTTCTGCAATTTCTTGTACTTGCGCACGAGTAACTGAAGCAACTTTTGTTTTGTTAGGTGTACCTGATCCTTTTTCAACACCTGCAGCTTTTTTCAAAAGAACAGCAGCTGGTGGTGTCTTAGTGATGAAAGTAAATGATTTATCTTCGTAAACTGAGATAACAACTGGAATGATCATACCAGCTTGGTCAGCTGTACGAGCGTTGAACTCTTTTGTGAATCCCATGATGTTGATACCAGCTTGACCAAGAGCAGGTCCAACTGGTGGAGCTGGTGTAGCTTTACCAGCAGGGATTTGCAATTTTACAAGTTTTTCGACTTTTTTAGCCATTTTTAAATCCTCCTTTGTGGTTTTGGCGGTAATGTAAGATTTTTACCTCCCACAAGTATGTTTTACACATACCCTACTATTATACACTAATCTATCTCAAATGCAAGAGAAAAGTTCTATTTTTAGAGAATTTTTATTACTGAATTTTACTATCATTTCCTTCGTGAAAGAGTCCTGAACTACAAACAAAAAATCGCTCTGTTTTGAGCGATTATAAGGGATACTAAATTTTGTAGGAGTCCAGATTTAAGAGCAGGCTTGTCCCTTTTTCAGTACTTCCACTTTCTACAAATCCAAGGGACTCAAAACATCTTCTAGAAATCCGATTAAAAGTGTAGATTTCCTGAACTTTCAACTGTTTCCACCCCTTTTGCTGGGCTAGATCAATTAAAGCCCTTAAAACCTTGCGTCCAATACCTTGATGCTGATAAGCTGTATTGCCAATCACAATAGGAAGATTCTCCTGAGATAAGGCTACATCACCAATTGGAAGCCACTCTCCCTTTTCTCGAAACTCAATCCAGAACAAATCCCCGTGTTCCTCTAAATAGGAATACATGGCATTTAATTTTTCCAAACTATAGGGAATTCTAATGCCATCTACCAGTTCCACCAAATCCACATCTTGATACCAGGATAAAGCTGCATCACGATGATCTGCTAAAAAATAGGGAACTAGACGTAGGGAATCATCTATCTGAATAATCTTTGGCATCTTTTTTTACTCCTAACAACTGCTTCGCTGCCTGATTAAAACCATCACACCAGTTATACCATTTTGCTTCATACTCATCTTGGGCTAAGATATGATTTTTTAGATCCAAAATGGAGTAAATCTTTCTTTCCTCACAAGCTTGCGCATAGAGATGATATATCTCATCACCACCCTCTTTATCCCATTCAGCAGAAATCTTATCCTGATCTAGCAACAATGCCTGATAAGCTCTGTGATGCCCGTCTGTAATTAGCAAGCGATCTCCAAATGCAAGAACACTGATTGGATTAATACTTGGCTTTCTACCGACTGATAAAGCATCTGGATATCTTGCAACTTCTTTTCTGATAAGTATAGTTGGGTCGGATGAAGATCTTTTATGTTGACTTCCATTTTTTCTCCTCAAGAAGAGTTAATAACTACTTTTGTTTGCCTGTGAAGCGCCATTGAAAGCGAAGTTTGTCATAAAATGGAAATTCAATGAATAGAATTCCAAGACCCAGACAGAGACTGGCAAGAACATCAGACGGATAGTGGACGCCCAGATATACTCTGGAAATGATTACACTTACTAGGTAGATTCCCAGTGAAATCTGCAGGATAAGCTTTACAGTCCTATTTTTCACTCTTTGACCCACAATGATAATTAGAGAACCGATTAAAAGAGTGACTGCTAATGAGTGACCACTTGGGAAAGAAAAACCCTTTTCCTCCACTAAATGTAAAATATCTGGTCGGGGACGTTGATAGAGGTGTTTTAAGGACACAATTAAAATTCCAGCCAAGCTAAGATTGCCAGCTACTAAAAGACTTTCGGTCTTCCACTTTTTTAGATAAAAGATTGCAGTCAATAGAATTGCCCAAGAAATAACGATTGGCAAGTCAATCAGGCGAGTAATCCCACGAAAGATAGTTGTCAATATAGCTGGTAAATCTCCACGGATTGCTGTCTGGATAGACGAATCAAATGGTATCAATTGTTCTGGATAAAACTTAACGACATAACCCAGAATTACAAATAGTAAAGGGCAAAAGAGCCCTTTGTTAAATATGTTTGTTTATCTTTCATAACGTTTTAAAGTTACCTTTAGGAAGACATAAATCAACCAAAATGCTAGTGCAAAGATAATACCTTCAATTAAGTTAAAAGGTAAGACCATGGTTAGCAGATAGTTGCTTAGTCCGAGTATTTTTTCAATATCAAAGTTGGCAAACTTAGCGTACAAAGGAACGGCGTAAACATAGTTAAGAACTAGCATAACCAAGGTCAAACCAATCGTACCAGCAAGAGAAGCTAGAGCAAAACGAATTGGCGTCCGATCTTTTTTCCAAATCAAACCAAATGCAAGAACAAAAACTCCTAAAGCCACAATATTCATCGGCAAACCGATATAGGTGCTGACTCCTTGATTGTTTAAAATTAACTTAAGCAAGGAACGGAGTAAAATTATCACAAAAGCTGCAGGTAAATCAAGTACTATTAACCCTACCAAAACCGGTAAGATGCTGAACTCAATCCTCAAAAAGGATGCCGCAGGCAAGAGTGGAAAGTCAAAGTACATCAACACAAATGAAAGTGCTGATAAAATTGCAATGGTCGAAAGTCGACGTGTGTTTGTCATAACAGGTTCCTCCAATTTTCTATAAAATCAGAAGAAGTTGGAAAGTCCCACTCTATCTATCAACTCAACTATATCAAAAACAATCTATTGGTCAAAAACACCAAAAGAACTTCCTATATATTTAAGTGGAATAGATAAAATTATTCTTTCGTCTTCTCCCATCCAGACTATACTGTCGGTTGTGGAATCACACCACATCAGCTCACGCTCGCGGACTTCTTTTAGAGTAAGGAAATGGAGATTTTTCTTTTAGACTAGGCGACAAGCTGTAGGCATAACTTTTGGTTAGGCAAAGCTTGGCAACAAAGTATAAAAGGAAAAGAACATTTCCAAATTAAAGTCACCGCCGGTCGGGAATCTCACCCAGCCCTGAAGACCCTTTTATCATAACAAAAAACGCTTGCAAGTGCAAGCGTTAAGTATTCGTTTTCATGATTACTTCAACTTGTCAGTCTCATAGGTATGAACCAAGTCCAAACCGGAAAAATTCTGTTGACGTAGAGCTTCGTATACGATCATACAAACAGTATTCGAAACATTGAGACTACGGACATGTTCATCATTCATAGGTATTCGAAGCGCCTTTTCTGGATGTTCCCTCATAAATTCCTCAGGCAAGCCTTTATCTTCCCTTCCAAAAAGGAAATAGTGGTTCCCTTCCATTGTAAAATCGGCATCCGAATAAACCTTTTCTGCAAATTTGGAAATTAAGTAAAGCTGACCATCTATTTCCTTCATGAAATCAGATAAACTATCATAAAAATAGATGTCAAGTTTATCCCAATAATCCAAGCCTGCACGTTTCATTTTACGGTCATCAATAGGAAATCCCATGGGTTTGATGATATGCAGAGGAGAATTGGTCGCTGCACAAGTACGCGCAATATTTCCTGTATTTTGTGGAATCTGTGGTTCAAATAATACAATATGATTTGTCATGCCTTGGTTCCTCTTACTAGTGCAAAAAAATAGCCACACTGCTCGGAGTCAAGCTCAGCAAACAGCGTGGTTAAGGCATCGTTAACTTACCTCACAACAGGTTTGAAGTAAATCAGCGAAACTACTTTCTTAGTATATCACTTTCAGAATCAATGTCAATAGAAATGACTTGACTTTTTCATTTTTTTGCAGGGATATTTACATATACTGAAAAGCATGCACATCTAAGAAATTGTTGGCCTTTTTAAATCTGAGACTGGAAAGCAACTTTTCAGAAACTTACTATTTTTCAAAATTAAACTTTATAATAGCTTCTACTTTGCTTTGATAAGAGAAATAGGCAGTTACTGGATGCATTTTTCTCTAAAAAAGAGTATGATAGAAACATATTGAAAAAGTAGGTTATTTAACTATGAAAATTATTCTTGTCGGAGGTGGAAAAGTTGGTTCTGCCCTCTGCCGTTCACTTGTCGCTGACAATCATGATGTTGTCCTTATTGAGCAGAATGAATCCGTCCTCAATTTCATGACAAGCCGTTTTGATATTATTGGTATCGCTGGAAATGGAGCTGACTTTGCCATGCTTGAAGCAGCAAACGTTCAAGACTGTGATATCTTTATCGCCATGACTCAGCACGATGAAGTCAATATGGTTGCAGCTGTTCTTGCTAAAAAAATGGGAGCAAAAGAAACAATTGTTCGTGTGCGTAATCCTGAATATTCCAATCCCTATTTTAAAGAAAAAAATATTCTGGGATTTTCTCTGATTGTCAATCCTGAACTGCTTGCAGCTAGGGCAATTGCAAACATCATTGATTTCCCAAACGCTCTTTCTCTTGAGCGCTTTGCGGGTGGCTTGGTTAGCTTGATGGAATTCGTTGTACGAAAAAACAGCAATATTTGCCAGATGTCTATTGCTGATTTCCGTAAAAAGTTTGGTAACGTCATTGTCTGTGTTATCGAACGTGATCATAAACTCATGATTCCTGGTGGAGATATGATTTTAGAAGACAAGGATCGTATCTTTGTCACTGGAGATCGTGTTGACATGATGCTTTTCCATAACTACATCAAGTCTAGAGTTGTTAAAAGCTTGCTGATTGTTGGAGCTGGAAAAATTGCTTACTATCTCTTGAAAATCTTGAAAGACAGTCGTATCGAAACAAAAGTTATCGAAGTCAATCCTGAAAGAGCAGCCTTTTTTAGTGAAAATTTCCCTAAACTATACATCGTTCAAGGAGACGGAACTACCAAGGATGTTCTCTTAGAAGAAAGCGCACAAAACTATGACGCTGTCGCAACCCTAACTGGTGTTGATGAAGAGAACATTATCACATCTATGTTCTTGGATAGTGTTGGTGTGCAAAAAAATATTACCAAGGTCAATCGAACTAGTCTTTTAGAGATTATCCACGCGCCTGATTTTTCAAGTATCATTACACCAAAAACAATTGCTGTAGACACAATCATGCACTTTATTCACGGCCGAGCTAATGCTCAATATTCTGACCTTCAAGCCATTCACCATCTAGCAAATGGTCAGGTTGAGACTCTACAACTTCTTATTAAAGAAGAAAATAAAATGACAGGTAAACCTCTATCTCAACTTAACTTTAAAAAAGATATCTTGATTGCCGCAATTATCCGCAATGGGAAATCTATCTTCCCAACGGGCGAGGATACACTACAAGTTGGTGATAAGTTAGTTGTCATCACACTCTTATCCAATATCACTAAGATTTATGATCTGTTGGAGAGGTAAGCTATGAATAGAAGTATGATTCGCTTTCTCCTTGCAAAGCTCCTCCTCATCGAGGGTGTTTTACTCTTGGTTCCTGTCTTTGTGGCCCTTTATTACAAGGAGTCTAGCCAGGTCTTTGTAGCTCTCTTTTCTACCATTGGGATTCTTGTTGTCTTAGGCCTCCTTGGGATTATTCGCAAACCAAAAAAACAGCGTATCTATGCTAAAGAAGGAGTCTTGATTGTTGCTCTTTGTTGGATCCTTTGGTCTTTCTTTGGGGCTCTTCCCTTTGTATTTTCAGGGCAAATTCCTAATTTGATTGACGCCTTTTTTGAAATTAGCTCTGGCTTTTCTACAACAGGGGCAACTATCCTCAACGATGTTTCTGTCTTGAGTCGCTCCCTTCTTTTCTGGCGCAGTTTCACCCACCTCATCGGTGGAATGGGTGTGCTGGTTTTCGCCTTGGCTATTATGGAAAATGCTCAAAACAGTCACTTAGAAGTGATGAAAGCAGAAGTTCCTGGACCTATTTTTGGTAAGGTTGTTTCAAAACTCAAGAATACAGCTCAAATCCTTTATGTACTATACCTTGCTCTCTTTGTTCTCTTTATCATCATTTATTACATGGCTGGTATGCCATTATATGACAGTGTGGTGATCGCTATGGGAACTGCAGGAACTGGAGGATTTACGGTATACAACGACGGGATTGCCCACTATCAAAGTTCCTTAATTACCTATCTTACTAGTTTTGGTGTCTTAGTCTTTGGAGTCAATCTCAATCTATATTACTATCTACTGCTCCGTCGAGTTAAGGAATTTTTTTCCGACGAGGAACTTAGAGCCTACCTTTTAATTGTTGCTACTTCTACCGCCCTTATTACTCTAAATACCCTCCATCTCTACCATGGAGTTGCTGAAAGTTTTGAAATGGCTCTCTTCCAAGTATCCAATATCATCACCACTACTGGGTTTGGATATGGAAGTATCACAAATTGGCCTTTATTCTCCCAATATATCCTGCTCTTCCTCATGGCTATTGGAGGTTCAGCAGGCTCTACGGCTGGAGGTCTTAAAATCATCCGTGGGCTGATTTTGGCAAAGATTGCTAAAAACCAAGTCCTATCTATCCTATCTCCTCATCGTGTCTTGACTCTCCATGTTAATGGAGCTGTGATGAGACAAGGATACCCAGCATAAGATTCTCAAGTATTTTTGTGATTTATGTAATGATTCTTCTTGGTTTTAATCTTTGTCATCAGTTTGGATAACAACAATCTGATGATTGTTACTAGTGCTGTTTTTCAGTTGTTTTAATAACATCGGTCCTATCCTAGGAACATCCGCAAACTTTTTCAATTTTTTTAGTCCTTTTTTTCACAAAAATCATACTAGCTTTTTGCAATGATTGCTGGAAGGCTTGAAATTTATCCAATTTTGCTTCTCTTTATGAAACGCACTTGGTCCAAACGATAACCAATCTATTTATAAAACCTTCAAGTCAAACTTGAAGGTTTTATATATTTAAACAAGTTATTTCAGCGTCCAAATTTGACACTTGAGGGAAATCAAAACCTTTTCAACTTCCTTTTAGCTATAATGAAGAACAATAAAAGGAGGTTCTTTATGGAAAAAATAACAAAGTCAATTCAAATCTTCTTATTCTTTTCTGTGTTACAGCTTGGAATCTCTAGTTCAATCTTTTGGTCTGGACAGTCGCTTGCCCTTAAACAATCTTGTCTCATATTTCTACTTGCCTTATTAATCCTGGCAGGTTCTTGCACCTTCATCCAATATCTTTTAAGTAAGGATCACAAGCCCAAGCAACTTCTCTACCAGAGTCCTCATCTATTTTTATTCTATGGTTCGATGATTCTCTTCAACATCTTCGGTCTCGGACTCCTCTTATCTGAGACTATCCTCACCACTAATTCCCATCAACAGGTGACCTTAGATTTTCTGGTTCCTTCCTTCTTCTTTCTTTTTGGAATAGACCTTTTCACCTTTCTCACTTTCAATAAAATGAAAAGACTTGGTCATCAGAAGACAATTAGCCTCGCCCTTATTATTAGTAGCAGTTCACTTATTTTTCTCAATCCCATCACCATTTTATCAATTGGTTTTTACATTGGTCTAGGAGGTCTTTCCCTAAGACTTCTATTCCCAAAAAAACTCAGACAAGGTATTTCTTTTTACAGCCATATAATCCGCAATATCTTATTTGTTGTGTTTATACTGCTTATTTGGTAACCTCTAGAATCCTTGTTTTAAATATGTTATAATAAAATAAAATTTTAGGAGATTTAATAATGAATTTTTTTAATGATTTTCGTAAACGACTTGTATGGTTTGGTATTTTACTGGTAGCCATCGTTCTTTCACAGACTCCCAATGGCTCTTCTAGGATTACTAGCCCAAACTGAGATTCCTTCCATCTGGTCTGGACTCATTGTCAGCCTTGTTTCTATACTTGTTTTAGCTATCTTTTTGTATGGCGCTCATAAAAGTAAGCTTTTAGTGATTAAGAAGAAACTCTTTAGTATCAATGATTTGCCTAGAATTGCCTTGAGTTATCTAGCTATCTTTGTTGGAAATCTCATTGGTGGTATCATGTTACAATTACTTAATCAAACAACAACTTCCAACCAACAAATTCTCAATAATCTCTTCTCTGAAAGCTCACTTATTGCTATGTTCTTTCTAGTCGTTTTAATTGCGCCGATTTGTGAAGAGATTATCTGTCGTGGCATTATCCCAACCAAACTCTTCCAAGGCTATGAAAGTGGGCTATGTACTAGGATGGCTGCTCTTTCTCCTAGCTCACGTTCCTTCAAATATCCCTTCTTTTATAATCTATGGTTGGATGTCTGCTGTCCTAACTTGGACCGCCTACTCAACGCGTCGCTTAGAAATGTCCATCGCCATTCATATGGTCCTAAATAGTGTCAGCTTTATCTTGCTTGCCCTAGTAGTATTATTATCGAGATATATCGGCATGTAAGCTAGGACAAATAAAAACAAAAAATAACTATTTTAAAACCCATGAATATTACTATTCATGGGTTTTCTATCTCTTACGACGTAAAGTGCCTAGCCAAGTTCCATAGAAACTTGGCGTTAGTTACTTAGATTGTTACACAACTACATAAATTTACTGAACTACAACACGGAGTTTGGGAAATCGATTATATTTACCAAACGTAGTTAGTAAGGCAGTTAGCTAGTTCGCTTCCTTTCTGTTACGACGGCAAAACCCACGAATCGATACCATTCGTGGACTTTTCCTAGTGAAGCGTTTAGGTAAACCGCCATAGCGGTTACCGTTTATTAGATTACGACACTTAGTTTTACAAATCGATTTCATTTGCAAGACGTAGTTAGTGAGGCAGTCAGCTAGACTACTTTCTAACTATTACGACACGAAGAGGCGAAAACGATTATTTTTCGCCGATGAGTTAGTGAAGCAGTTAGGCAAGTCTTATAGGACTTGCCGTAGTCTACTTAGATTGCTTTGCAATCAAGTAGACTTACTGAATCACATCTTTTCTTCCAACTCCACGTCTGGATACTTGTCTGCAAACCAGCGGAGGGCAAAGTCGTTTTCGAAGAGGAAGACAGGTTGGTCAAAGCGGTCCTTGGCCAAGATGTTTCGACTTGAAGACATGCGTTCATCTAAATCTTCAGGTTTAATCCAACGTACTGTCTTTTTACCCATTGGAGTCATGACAACTTCAGCATTATACTCGCCTTCCATACGGTGCTTGAACACTTCGAACTGGAGTTGTCCAACAGCACCCAACATGTACTCGCCTGTTTGGTAATTCTTATAAAGCTGGATGGCTCCTTCTTGTACCAACTGTTCCATTCCCTTGTGGAAGGATTTTTGTTTCATGACGTTCTTAGGCGAAACCTTCATGAAAATCTCTGGAGTAAAGGTTGGCAGTGGTTCAAACTCAAACTTGTTTTTGCCAACAGTTAACGTATCTCCAACCTGGTAGGTACCTGTATCATAAACCCCAATAATATCTCCCGCTACGGCATTAGTGACATTCTCACGGCTTTCTGCCATAAACTGGGTGACATTCGATAGCTTAGCCCCCTTACCAGTACGAGGGAGGTTGACACTCATACCACGCTCAAATTCACCCGATACAATACGAACAAATGCGATGCGGTCACGGTGACGAGGGTCCATATTGGCTTGGATTTTAAAGACAAATCCTGAGAAATCCTTATCATAAGGGTCGACAAGTTCACCGTCTGTTTTCTTGTGTCCATGAGGTTCTGGAGCAAACTTGAGGAAGGTTTCTAAGAAAGTCTGCACCCCAAAATTAGTCAAGGCCGAGCCAAAGAAGACCGGTGTCAAATCACCTGCAAGAATGGCTTCCTCTGAGAATTCATTTCCTGCTTCATTCAAGAGTTCGATATCCTCTTTCACTTGTTCGTAGAATGGGTTGCTGGCAAAGAGTTTATCGCCATCTTCTAGGCTGGCAAAACGTTCATCACCCTTGTAGAGTTCCAAACGTTGGTTATAGAGGTCGTAGAGTCCCTCAAAGGCCTTCCCCATCCCAATTGGCCAGTTCATCGGGTAGCTGGCAATGCCTAGGACTTCTTCCAATTCTTGCAAGAGATCCAAAGGCTCACGACCGTCACGGTCCAGCTTGTTCATAAAGGTAAAGACTGGAATCCCACGATGTTTGACAACCTCAAACAATTTCTTGGTTTGGGCCTCGATACCCTTGGCAGAGTCCACTACCATGACCGCAGCATCCACCGCCATCAAGGTCCGATAGGTATCTTCTGAAAAGTCCTCGTGTCCTGGAGTGTCTAGGATATTTACCCGTTTCCCATCGTAGTCAAACTGCATGACAGATGAGGTTACCGAAATCCCACGTTGTTTCTCGATATCCATCCAGTCTGACTTAGCAAAGTTTCCTGTTTTCTTCCCTTTCACAGTACCTGCCTCACGAATCTCTCCCCCAAAATAGAGCAATTGCTCAGTGATGGTTGTTTTCCCCGCGTCCGGGTGAGAGATGATGGCAAAGGTACGGCGTTTCTTAATTTCTTCTTGAATACTCATAACTTCTCTTTCTTTCTACTTTTTAATTATTTCAATTTATAATCACTCTTTATTACATCGGACCCTAACATTCCTTTCAACACTCCATTATATCGGATTTTAGAGAGTTTTTCAATTGCTTATAATAGAAAAGCAGGCTAAGATATCAGACCTGCTCTTCAGATTCTTTTGTTGATTATTTATATGTATCACTCTTAATATCGCTTCACAGATGAATCGTTTCTAGAGCAATTTTCTTTTGCCAACGTTTCTTAAACAAGATATCAAAGAGTACTAGGGTTGCAGATAGAATGATTGAAACTAGAAGATACTTTATCCATATAGGGGCATTTGGAATAAACGGCGTGGTATTCAAAAGTCCGTAATTTCCACCTGTGACTTGATTGACTCCAACTAGGAAAAGGTTGAGAACAAAAGTGTAGGCGATAATGCGATACTTTTTCAGCAAGGTCTTATCGTAGTGATTCATGAGATAAACCAGTGAATTAACCAAAAGAGCGTAATGCCCAATCAAGAATGAAAAGCTAGTGATATGTGGGAAATCATAAGGATCAAAGACTGGATAACCCAAGGCAAATACTGCCCCACTGGCTCCCAAAAGGGCAAAATACTGCTTAATTTTCCACTTATCTGGCAGGAAAACAACCGCGAACATGGCCAAACGACAATGGTAAAGAGGCAAGCTGTTCGAAAACGGAATCCCAAATCCAATATACCAAGTATAGAGCGCTAGCAGTTGCGCTATTTGAATCCACTTAAACAATCGAACAAATTTGGGATTTTTGTAGTAAGTAAGAGAAGCATAAATAGACAAGGCAAGAAGGCCTATCATGACACCGTACCAAAAAATCGGAATAGGTGGTGGTGTGGTTTGGGTTCTTGTAATAAAATGATGCATAAAGTCTCCTTAAGGTAACGAATTCAGTTGTATATTAACTATTCTTATGTTTATATTTAACGAGTTGATTGATAAGGATGAGAATACCTGTCATCAAACTGGTTACTATCAAATAGTTAAGCAAACTACCATGATCCCCAATCACAGGGGGCTTGCTCATAAAGCCATAATTCCCTCCTGTCAAGAGGTTGGCAAGAAAGATAATGGCATTAACTCCAAGAGTCATCTGGCATATTTCCATGTATCCCCTTTTTCAACTCTATAACATCTAACAAGATAAATCAAGCAGTTAGCCAAGAGGGCCCAGTGTCCGAAAACATTGTTCACAGACGAAACATGAGGGAAAGGAAAAGGATAAAAGACTGGATAAACCAAGGCCATTATGGAACCAAAGATTCCTACTAATGCAAAGTATTGTTTAAAAAAAGTCTTATTTGGGGCAAAAAGAATAATCCACATAGCCATGCGGCTATGATAAAAAGGGAGAGCCTCAGACAAGGGCAGATGCGCAGAGATATACCAAGCGTTGATAATGAGCAATTGAATCAATTGACCCCAATACCAAAAATCTCGATATCGCTTAGAGGAGGCATAACGAATTGATAAAACAGCTACGATTACCAAAGAAGTAGGCAATAAAAAGTACCAGGCTCCCAAATGAGGAGGAACTGTCTTTTTACTGGTAAAAAGTAACTCCCAAAGCGTCATATGTCATCCTTAACGTGTTCTAGTTGAGTCAATTCTACATCCTTTTTACCAACTAAAAACGACTGTTATTCTTTCTTCTAATTTCAACCATTATATCGAATTAAAAACCATTTTTCAATTTCTATTTCTTTTCAGCTTAGCTCACCTTATTTATAGGAAAATATGGTAAAATAGAACAGATAAATAATCATCATTTCACGAAAGGATACCAGATGAAAATTACGCAAGAAGAGGTAACTCACGTTGCCAATCTTTCAAAATTAAAATTCTCAGAAGAAGAAACTGCTGAGTTTGCGACAACCTTGTCTAAGATTGTTGATATGGTCGAATTGCTGAGCGAAGTCGACACTACTGGTGTTGAACCAACGACTACCATGGCAGATAGCAAGACCGTTCTTCGCCCAGACGTAGCCGAAGAAGGAACTGACCGTGATCGCTTATTTAAAAATGTACCTGAAAAAGATAACTACTATATCAAGGTGCCAGCTATCCTAGATGATGGAGGAGATGCCTAATGACTTTAACAATAAAACCATTGAAGAGTTGCATAATCTCCTTGTTTCTAAGGAAATTTCAGCAACTGAACTAACGCAAGCAACGCTTGAAGATATCAAATCTCGTGAGACAGCTATCAATGCTTTCGTCACTATCGCTGAAGATCAAGCTCTTGCTCAGGCTAAAGCTATTGATGAAGCTGGAATCGATGCTGACAATGTTCTTTCTGGAATTCCCCTGGCTGTTAAGGACAACATTTCTACAGATGGTCTCTTAACAACTGCAGCCTCAAAAATGCTCTACAACTACGAGCCTATCTTTGATGCGACAGCCGTTGCCAATGCAAAAGCTAAGGGCATGATCGTTGTTGGGAAAACCAACATGGACGAGTTTGCCATGGGTGGATCTGGTGAGACTTCTTACTATGATGCTACGAAAAATGCATGGGACCATAATAAGGTTCCTGGTGGATCATCAAGTGGTTCTGCTGTAGCTGTAGCTTCTGGACAAGTCCGTTTATCACTTGGTTCTGATACTGGTGGTTCTATCCGCCAACCTGCTGCCTTTAACGGGATTGTTGGTCTCAAACCAACCTACGGAACAGTTTCACGTTTTGGTCTTATTGCCTTTGGTAGCTCGCTAGACCAAATTGGACCTTTTGCACCAACTGTTAAGGAAAATTCCCTCTTGCTCAATGCTATTGCCAGCGAAGATGCTAAAGACTCTACTTCTGCTCCTGTCCGCATTGCCGACTTTACTTCAAAAATTGGCCAAGACATCAAGGGCATGAAAATTGCTTTACCTAAGGAATACCTAGGTGAAGGGATTGACCCAGAAGTTAAGGAAACCATCCTCAAAGCCGCTAAACACTTTGAAAAACTTGGTGCTATCGTTGAAGAAGTTAGCCTTCCTCACTCTAAATACGGAGTTGCCGTTTACTACATCATCGCTTCTTCAGAAGCTTCATCAAACTTGCAACGCTTTGATGGTATCCGTTATGGCTACCGTGCAGAAGATGCAAGTAACCTTGATGAAATCTATGTAAACAGCCGCAGTCAAGGTTTCGGTGAAGAGGTGAAACGTCGTATCATGCTAGGTACTTTCAGCCTTTCATCAGGTTACTACGATGCCTACTACAAGAAGGCTGGACAAGTTCGCACCCTTATCATCCAAGATTTCGAAAACGTCTTTACGGATTACGACTTGATTTGGGCCCAACTGCTCCTAGTGTTGCTTATGACTTGGATTCGCTCAACCATGATCCAGTTGCTATGTACTTGGCTGACCTCTTGACCATCCCAGTTAACTTAGCTGGTCTCCCAGGTATTTCTATTCCTGCTGGATTTGTTCAAGGTCTACCAGTAGGACTCCAATTGATTGGTCCTAAGTATTCAGAAGAAACTATCTACCAAGCTGCTGCTGCTTTTGAAGCAACAACAGACTACCACAAACAACAACCCGTGATTTTTGGAGGTGATAACTAATGAACTTTGAAACAGTCATTGGACTTGAAGTCCACGTAGAGCTTAACACCAATTCAAAAATCTTCTCACCTACTTCTGCCCACTTTGGAAACGACCAAAATGCCAACACTAACGTGATTGACTGGTCTTTCCCAGGTGTACTACCAGTTCTCAATAAAGGTGTTGTCGATGCTGGTATCAAGGCTGCACTCGCTCTTAACATGGACATCCATAAGAAGATGCACTTTGACCGCAAGAACTACTTCTACCCTGATAATCCTAAAGCCTACCAAATTTCTCAGTTTGATGAACCAATCGGTTACAACGGCTGGATTGAAGTGGAACTAGAAGATGGTACGACTAAGAGAATCGGTATCGAACGTGCTCACCTAGAAGAAGATGCAGGTAAAAACACGCATGGTACAGATGGTTACTCTTATGTTGACCTCAACCGCCAAGGGGTGCCTTTGATTGAAATCGTATCTGAAGCAGACATGCGTTCACCAGAAGAAGCTTATGCTTATCTAACAGCCCTCAAGGAGGTTATCCAATACGCTGGCATTTCTGATGTTAAGATGGAAGAAGGTTCTATGCGTGTGGATGCCAACATCTCGCTTCGTCCTTATGGTCAAGAGAAATTCGGTACCAAGACTGAGTTGAAAAACCTCAATTCCTTCTCAAACGTGCGTAAGGGTCTTGAATACGAAGTCCAACGTCAGGCTGAAATCCTTCGCTCAGGTGGTCAAATCCGCCAAGAAACGCGCCGTTATGACGAAGCTAATAAAGCTACTATTCTCATGCGTGTTAAGGAAGGAGCTGCAGACTACCGCTACTTCCCAGAACCAGACCTACCCCTCTTTGAAATCTCTGATGAGTGGATCGAAGAAATGCGTACGGAGTTGCCAGAGTTTCCAAAGAGCGCCGTGCACGCTATGTCTCTCAACTCGGATTATCAGACTACGATGCTAGCCAGTTGACTGCCAACAAAGTCACTTCTGACTTCTTTGAGAAAGCAGTTTCCCTTGGTGGCGATGCTAAGCAAGTCTCTAACTGGCTCCAAGGTGAAGTCGCTCAATTCTTGAACGCCGAAGGTAAGACACTGGAACAAATCGAGTTGACACCAGAAAACTTGGTTGAAATGATCGCTATCATCGAAGACGGCACTATTTCATCTAAGATTGCCAAGAAAGTCTTTGTCCACCTTGCTAAAAATGGTGGAGGTGCTCGTGAATACGTTGAAAAAGCCGGTTTAGTTCAAATTTCAGACCCAGATATCTTGATTCCAATTATCCATCAAGTTTTTGCCGATAACGAAGCCGCTGTTGCCGACTTCAAGTCAGGCAAACGTAACGCTGACAAGGCCTTCACAGGATTCCTCATGAAAGCAACCAAAGGCCAAGCCAACCCACAAGTAGCTCTTAAACTACTTGCCCAAGAATTGGCTAAGTTGAAAGAGAACGAGTAAATATACTTTCGTTAATAGCCTTTTCTACTAAAAATAGAATAAGGAGAATAAATGAACAAATTTTTACGAGTACTATTTATCTTAGTTATTGTCGCAATGTTGGGTGCTTCCATTCTACAAATCTTTTCCCATCATATATGGGAGAGCATTCTGGTTACGGAATTTCTGCAGGATGGCAAAGAGAAATTGGAATTTGGAATCTAGCCGTCTTAATTATTATTCTTGCCGTTAATATTAAGTACGATTGGTTTTACCTGAGAATTGCCCTTCTTGCCCTCATTATTGGTGGTATCGGAATAGGAACAAATCATTTGCTAAATTTTATTGAATATCATTCTCCTGTTAATGCGATTGGTGCTATCGAGAATTATTTACTCGTGTTGGGTTGGATTATAGGGTGGTTTATTGAAAATAAAACTATAAAACTATAAAACTCCTTATAGACATAAAATTTAGCAAAAACTATTTTTGTACTCACATAGTTAGGAGACATATGAAAAAGTTATATACTCTTATCGCTGCTTGCTTGCTTCTTCTCTTTGTGACACCCCTACAATCCATCGATGCAGGTGTCGGCCATTCTCGAAGTGGTAGCTCTAGTCGCAGTAGCTCACGAAGTAGTAGCAGTTCTCGAAGTAGTAGCTCTAGCCGAAGTCGTTCAAGTGGTAGTTCTTCTTCCAGAAGCAGCTATCGTTCTGGCGGTAGTTACTCGAATTTGGGGGATTCTTTAAGCACTGGCATGAACATTCTGATTATGTTTGGTGTCGGAGGTTTCATACTCTTCATGCTTATCAAATATCTGAATGACCAGAATTCATCATCTGGTAAATCTTATGGAAGTTCGACTAACTACCAACCACAACCAACTATCCATCGTCGAGTTGAAAATAATAGCCAAGCCATTGATCGACTTAGATACTATGATCCAAACTTTGATGCCTCTGCTTTCACTTCATGGGCTAAAGAAGTTTATATCCAGTTGCAGGCTGCTTGGACTAAAGGATTGGAACTTGGTGCGTTCTCTTGAAAGTGTTAGTCTCTATACTCAACACAGTGCTCAACTGGAAGACTATATCCAATCTCAAAAAACGAATGTTTTGGAACGCGTTTACGTTGAAAATGTTCGAATCAAAGATTTCAATAGTAATCCAGATGGAAACGATACTTTAGTCATCGTTTTATCATCTACCTTGAGAGACTATGTCATCGAAGACAAGACTCGTAAGGTTATTGAGGGAGACCCTCAAAAAGATCTATTTACAGTTTATCAAATGAACTTCATCCGCAAACATGGCAGTCAAACTGAAAGCTCTGTCCAAGATGAAGCCGTTAGCGACCGCTGTCCAAACTGTGGCGCACCACTGAAAATATCAGCTATCAGCAAATGTGACTATTGCGGGTCTGATATCACCCGTAGTCCTAACCAATGGGTTCTTGATACCTATGAAGTTGTGGATGAAGACGAACTTTATAATTAGGAGGAAATTATGGGATTTATTCGTATGGCCAAAGAGCAGATTAAGGGAGTTGTTGATGTTGCCAAATCTGCTGGTATTAATAGTTTTAATGACAGTAAATTTAAGGAAGCCGTTGTACTTCCCGAACACGTATCATCAGAAGCATTAGCTGTTAAAGGAATTCTTCTTACAAAAGACCCTGACGGAGTTTCTAGACAAGGTAATCAACATACAGGACTTTTAACAGATGGTTCTGTCGTAATTGTGCCACAAGGTTATGTTGCTATCCTTGTAAATAACGGTACTTTCCTTGGTGATGTCTTAGAAGCTGGTAGCCATGAATGGCGCTCTGGAGACAACGCTTGGCTTCTAGAAAAAGGTGGAATAAGAGGAACTTGGGAAAACTTCAAGCACCGCTTTTCATTTGCTGGTCAAGTCGTTACTCAACAAGAAATCATCTTTGTCCGTGTCCAACCAATCGCAGGGAATAAATTTGGCACTCAAAATGCTGTAGAATACTTCAGTGAACGTTACCAACAATTGCTCAATATCCGTTTCTATGGTTTGTTCGACATCAAGATTTCTGACCCAGTACTTTTCTACGTTAGCTCTATCAGTCAACAAATTGACGAACATAAACCATTTACACTCCAAGATATTGCTCAAGGAACTCTTAGACAAAATATTTCCCCTAAAATTGCAATCGCAATTGCCAAATTCACAAATGAGTACCGTGTTGATATCTATAGCCTAAATGCTAATCAAGATACTTTTAATGAAATCGCTAAACAAGAAGTCAACAAGGTATGGACTAGTCTTTACGGTATTGAAGCAACCAATATCCTTCTTGAAGACTTGAGTTACGATCAAGAAAGTCTTGAAATTGTTCGCAAGCTTGACAGCGAACTAGTTGCCATGAAATACAACACGATTGAGATTGAAGAACGTCGTGCTCGTAACGAAGCTCTCATCGCTGCTGCTAATAATGAAGGTAATGGCAATGGAATGAACATGATTATGGGGATGAACCTAGGACAAACACTTGGCGGTCAAATTAACCAGCAAGCTCAACCTTTGAACCCAAATCAAAGCTATACCCCAGTACAACCTGCTGATCCAAACCAAGCTTTGACTTCAGGACAAACTGCAAATCCTGAGCAAGTGTCTAGCCCAGTACAATCTGCAAATCCTGAACAAGCTACTAATCCAACAGTCACAAGTCCAGCAGAAGAGACAACTAATCCTGAACCAACGACTAATTCAGAACAAACTGCAAGTAAAAACTTTTACATCGAAGTAGATGGAAAATATGTTTTAGTAACTAGAAATGAAAATGGGGATATTGTACCCGTCAACTAGTTCATCTTCTCTGATATTTGAGAATTTTAGGCTATTATGATACAATAAAGAGTAAACTATTTATAAAAGAGGTATAAACATGATTGAAGCAAGTAAACTAAAGGCTGGTATGACCTTTGAAACAGCTGACGGAAAATTAATTCGCGTTTTGGAAGCTAGTCACCACAAACCAGGTAAAGGAAATACGATTATGCGTATGAAATTGCGTGATGTCCGCACTGGTTCTACTTTTGAAACAAGCTACCGTCCAGAGGAAAAATTTGAACAAGCGATCATCGAAACTGTACCAGCACAATACTTGTACAAAATGGATGAAACAGCTTACTTTATGAATACTGAAACTTACGACCAGTATGAAATTCCTGTTGCTAATGTTGAAAACGAATTGCTTTATATCCTTGAAAACTCTGATGTTAAAATCCAATTCTACGGAACTGAAGTAATCGGTGTAACAGTACCTACAACTGTTGAATTGACAGTTGCTGAGACTCAACCATCTATTAAAGGTGCTACTGTTACAGGTTCTGGTAAACCAGCAACTATGGAAACTGGTCTTGTCGTCAACGTTCCTGACTTTATCGAAGCAGGACAAAAACTTGTGATTAACACTGCCGAAGGAACTTACGTTTCTCGCGCTTAATCTCTAGAAAGAGGTCATTCTATGGGAATTGAAGAACAATTTGGCGAAATCGTTATCGCCCCACGTGTACTTGAAAAAATCATTGCTATTGCTACTGCTAAAGTAGAAGGAGTCCACTCTTTCTCAAATAAATCAGTATCTGATACTATTTCAAAACTCTCACTTGGTCGCGGTGTATATCTAAAAGAATCTGACGAAGAATTGACAGCTGATATCTATCTATACCTTGAGTATGGTGTTAAGGTACCTAAGGTAGCAATGGCTATCCAAAAAGCCGTTAAGGATGCAGTTCGTAATATGGCAGATGTCGAAATCTCTGCTGTCAACATTCACGTTGCTGGTATTGTGCCTGATAAAACTCCAAAACCAGAATTAAAAGATTTGTTTGATGAGGACTTCCTCAATGACTAGTCCATTATTAGAATCTAGACGCGAACTACGTAAATGTGCTTTCCAAGCACTTATGAGTCTTGAATTTGGTTCTGATTTAGAGACAGCTTGTCGCTTTGCCTACACTCATGATCGTGAAGACGAAGAGGTAAAACTCCCTAGCTTTCTTACAGATCTAGTATCGGGTGTTCAAGCTCAAAAAGAGGATTTAGATAAACAAATTACTCAGCATTTGAAAACAGGTTGGACAATTGATCGTTTAACCTTGGTTGAAAAAAGTATTCTACGTTTAGGAGTTTTTGAAATCACTTCCTTTGATACTCCTCAACTCGTAGCTGTTAATGAGGCTATTGAGCTTGCTAAGAGCTTTTCAGATCAAAAATCTGCCCGTTTTATCAACGGACTCCTTAGTCAATTTGTAACAGAAAAAAATTAAATACAAGAAAAAGTGTTTGACGAATGTCAAACACTTTTTCTTTGCTTCACTCTATCTAAAAAAACGATCATAGATTAAATTAGAAAGCAACAACCAGATGAAATCTGCATGAATGAGAAAGTTAATAAAAATATGGCACAGGATTGTGATTTTTAGATTCTTTGTCCAACGGTAGACTAAAGCAAAGAAAAGACCGAAAAAACAATAAATCATCAAACTGATGGGGTCGCGATGGGACAATACCAAATGACTGAGCCCAAATATAAGAGCTGATAAGATGACATCCAAGTAGTATTTGGACTTAGGGAAAAAGGTATTCATAAAATAGCCTCTATGAACAATCTCCTCCAATATAGGCCCCAAAATGACAACTGAGATAAAAGAGAAGCAAGTCGTTAAAATAGTAGATTGCTCACTGAAGGATAGGACTGAAAGAAGGTCTTCAAAGATATAGTTGTTATTAATGAAGCGACTAAATTGTAAGTAAAAAGCACTTAACAACTGACGGACAAAATAAGCAGCCACTAAACTAACTAAAAGGTAAAAGAATCTGGATTTCTTCGAGCCCTTTTTCTCAAAAATATAGAGCATTTTTTTCCTTTTAAGCCAATAGATAACTAGTACTAAAAGAGCTAATTGCTCTACTGCTACAATAATAGAATAGCCATCCATACCCCAGACAAATAGCTTAGCCAGATAGAGACTACTGTAGTCTAGTAGATAAATTGATAGAAATACCAGTAATGTATAGATTCCCAAATAGCCTAGTTTTTTCATACTTACTCCTAAAAATCTTAGTTGACTGATTTCAATAGTATACATATTTTTTTGATTATTTTAGCAATTATTTCTTCAACAGTCAATTGTTAATCCTGAAATGTATTTTATAGAAGCCAAAAAGCTAGAGCTATTTTCTAGTTCTAGCTTTCTTTTTAATATTTTCTAAAACGTTGGTATCGTTCTTCCAATAACTTCTCTAAAGACATAGATTTTAGTCGCTCTACTTCTAGCTCTAGTTCATTTTTTACATGAGCTAACAAGTCTTTACTAGAGAGAGCACTTTCTGAAATAACCTTATCTACAACTTCCATCTCTAGAAGTTCGTGAGAGGTTATCTTCATCAGTTCTGCTGCTTCCATAGCACGACTCCCATCCTTCCAAAGGATAGAGGCAAAGCCTTCGGGACTAAGAACTGCATAGATAGAGTTTTCTAGCATCCAAACCCGGTCAGCTACTGCAAGTGCAAGAGCTCCACCAGATCCACCTTCACCGATTATAATTGCGATGATAGGGACCTTAAGATCACTCATTTCCATGAGATTACGGGCAATAGCCTCACCTTGACCACGTTCCTCAGCTCCAACTCCAGGATAGGCACCTGCAGTATTGATAAAGGTGACAATAGGACGACCGAATTTTTCCGCTTGCTTCATCAAACGCAAAGCCTTACGATATCCTTCAGGATGAGGTTGTCCAAAATTACGATTGAGATTGTCTTGTAGACTCTTTCCTTTTTGGATACCCACTACTGTCACTGCTTGATGACCTAACCAACCAATGCCACCGATAACAGCACCATCGTCTCTAAAAGAGCGATCCCCATGTAATTCAATAAAGTCATCGAAGATTCCCACTGCAAAATCCAGAGCAGTTAATCTACTTTGTTCACGTGCTTTTCTGACAATTTTGGCAATCTTCATCTGTGATTCCTCCCATGTAGTCTCACTAATCGAGAGATCATATCTGGTAGTTCTCTTCGTCTAACAATCGCATCCACAAAACCATGTTCCAGGAGAAATTCTGCCTTCTGGAAATCCTCTGGCAAATCTTCTCTCACCGTGTTTTCAATAACTCGGCGACCGGCAAAACCAACTAAACTTTGAGGTTCTGCTAAGATGATATCTCCCTCCATGGCAAAAGAAGCCGTTACACCTCCTGTGGTAGGATCTGTAAGAATAGTCAGATAAAAGAGACCTGCCATAGAATGACGTTTCACAGCAGCAGACACCTTGGCCATCTGCATTAAGCTCATAATACCTTCTTGCATACGAGCTCCACCAGATGCTGTAAAAAGAACGACAGGTAATCCATCAAGAGTTGCAAATTCAAACAAACGAGTGATTTTTTCACCAACAACTGTCCCCATAGATGCCATGATAAAGTTGGAATCCATAATTCCCAGTGCTACCTTTTCTCCCTTGATTAGAGCTGTTCCTGTTATAACAGCCTCATCTAAACCTGTTTCCTGACGAATTTGGGCTAATTTTTTACGATAATCAGGGAATTTCAAAGGATCTTTAGTTTCAATTCCAGTAAACATCTCTACAAAACTATTGGGTTCAACTGTTAAATTCAATCGTTCTTGAGCAGAAATACGGAAAGTATAGCTGCAGTGGGGACAGATACGCTCACTTCCCAAATCTTTTTGATAGATAGTGTGTTTACAAGCTGGACACTTGGAAAACAGTTCATCTGGAACTACTGGTTTCACTTGATTTTTTTGCAAACTTTTAGGTTTGATTCGAATGTATTTATCTTTTTTACTAAATAGAGCCATAGATCCCCCTTTTCGGTCTCATACTCTTTTAAAATTTATTTTTTAGCTTGATAGATAAGCTGGTAAGAAAGTTTCCATCAAGAAGGAAGTGTCATAATCTCCAGCAATTACGCGACTATCTGAAATCAAATCCAATTGAAAATTAGCATTAGTCTCCACACCTTCAATTTCAAGTTCATAGAGTGCGCGCTGCATCTTCATAAGTGCATCAAAACGATTTTCACCATGAACAATGATTTTAGCAATCATACTATCATAGTAAGGTGGAATAGTATAGCCTGGATAAACTGCCGAATCTACTCTCAAGCCTACACCACCACTAGGAAGATAAAGATTTTTTATCTTACCTGGACTAGGTGCAAAATTAAAGGCTGGGTTTTCTGCATTGATACGGCACTCAATAGCATGTCCTTTTAGAACAATGTCTTCTTGTTTCAGAGTCAAAGGTTGACCTGCCGCGATACGGATTTGTTCCTTAACTATATCGACGCTTGAAACAAATTCTGTGACAGGATGTTCTACTTGGATACGAGTATTCATCTCCATAAAGTAGAATTTGCCAGTTGCTTCATCTAGTAAGAATTCAATGGTACCAGCATTTTCATAACCAACAGATTCCGCCGCACGGACTGCTGCAGCACCTATTTCATTACCGAGTGTCTTACCAATCGCAATAGAAGGGCTTTCTTCTAAAACCTTTTGGTTATTACGTTGTAGCGAACAATCACGCTCACCTAAGTGGATAACATGACCCTCTTTGTCAGCTAAAATCTGAACTTCAATATGGCGAGCGGGATATATGACACGTTCTAGGTACATGGCACCATTACCAAAGTTAGCCTTAGCTTCGCTAGAAGCTGTCTCAAAGGCCGCAACTAGATCATCTGCCTTTTCTACCTTACGTATCCCTTTTCCGCCTCCACCTGCTGATGCCTTGAGCATAACTGGATAGCCAATCTTCTCAGCAATTTCTAGTGCTTCTTCTGCAGTATGGACTTCACCATCTGAACCAGGAATGACGGGTACCTTGGCCTTAATCATTTGAGCACGGGCGTTAATTTTATCCCCCATGACATCCATTACACGAGCCGAAGGACCAATAAATTTGATACCGACTTCTTCACACATAGTTGCAAATTTGGAATTTTCACTTAAAAAACCAAATCCAGGGTGAATAGCTTCTGCCTCAGTTAAAACTGCAGCAGATAAAATAGCATTAATATTTAGATAAGACTCTGTTGCCTTACCAGGGCCGATACAGATTGCCTCATCAGCCAAAAGTGTGTGCAGAGCTTCTTTATCAGCAGTCGAATAAACAGCAACTGTTGCAATTCCCAGCTCTCTTGCCGCTCGAATAATTCGAACTGCGATTTCTCCACGATTAGCAATTAAAATCTTTCGAAACATGGATAACCTCCTAGTTTCCAATTGCAAAGGTTAGGGTTCCACTTGCTGCTAGCTTACCATCTACTTCTGCCTTCGCTTCTACTACGGCGATTGTACCACGACGTTTGACAAATGTAGCGGTCATGACTAATTGATCACCAGGTACAACTTGCTTCTTAAATTTTACCTTGTCCATACCCGCATAGAAGACAAGCTTCCCTTTGTTTTCAGGTTTTGATAATTCTAAAACACCTGCTGTTTGCGCCAAGGCTTCCATGATCAGTACACCTGGCATCACAGGGTAAGCTGGGAAGTGTCCGTTGAAGAACGGTTCATTGATGCTCACATTCTTGATAGCAACAATGGTGTCTTCACTGACTTCTAAAACACGATCCACTAAGAGCATGGGATATCGGTGTGGCAAAGCTTCTTTTATTCCTTGAATATCAATCATTTGATACGTACCAAGCCTTTCCCGAATTCTACCATTTCTTCATTTGTAACAAGAATCTCAGTTACAATTCCATCCTTAGGTGCTGGAATTTCATTCATGACCTTCATGGCTTCAATGATTACTAATGTTTGGCCTTTTTTAACAGTATCCCCAACACTCACAAAATATGGTTTATCTGGTCCAGCAGCCAAGTAAGCTACCCCAACAAGGGGACTCTCTACAAGATCACCTTCAGCTTCTTGATACTCAACTGTTGATTCTATTTGAGTTTCTTCTGCTATTGGTGTTGAATTAGTAGCAACAGATTCTATTGATTGTTCTTTGGCAATCGCTTCAATCGGCTGATGGGAATGAACTGTTTGAACTGGCTGAGCAAATTCTGAAACGATTCTTGTTTCATTTTTGCTAAACATCAATTCCTCAGCCCCATTTTTATAAGATAATTCTCTCAGACTTGATTGATTAAACTGCGCCATCAAATCTTTGATTTCGTTTAAATTCATCTTTACTTATTCTCCCAACGTTTGAATGCAAGGACTGCATTGTGTCCACCAAATCCAAAAGTATTTGAAATAGCATATGGAATCTCACGTTCCAAACCTTGCCCAAAGATAACATTTGCTTCAATATAGTCAGATAATTCTGTTGTTCCTGCAGTCATTGGTACATAACTATTACGCATCGCTTCAATCGTAGCAATAGCTTCAACAGCACCAGCTGCTCCTAGCAAGTGACCTGTAAATGATTTGGTTGAAGACACTGGAACTTCTTTTCCTAAAACAGCTACAATAGCGCCACTTTCACCTTTTTCATTAGCTGGAGTTGAGGTACCATGAGCGTTAACATAGCCAACCTGGTCTGGACTGATTCCTGCTTCTTCTAAGGCAAGTTTGATAGCCTTGATAGCTCCCTTACCTTCTGGATGAGGCGCTGTCATATGATAAGCATCACAGGTATTTCCGTAACCAACAACTTCTGCCAAGATAGTTGCTCCACGCTTCTCAGCATGTTCTAAACTTTCTAATACTAGCATACCTGAACCTTCACCCATGACAAATCCATTACGATCCTTATCAAATGGGATAGAAGCACGAGTTGGATCTTCAGTAGTTGATAAAGCTGTCAATACTTGGAATCCAGCGATCGCAAAGGAGTAATAGAGGCTTCTGATCCTCCAACCAACATGATGTCTTGGAAACCAAATTTAATAGAACGAAAGGCATCGCCGATTGCATCGTTTGATGAAGCACAGGCTGTATTGATTGATTTACAAATTCCATTGGCACCAAAGCGCATAGCTACATTTCCTGCAGCCATATTTGGCAAGGCTTTGGGAAGTGTTAATGGTTTAACACGTTTTGGCCCTTTTTCGTGAAGTCGAAGGACTTGGTCTTCGATTTCTCTGATTCCACCGATACCTGATGCAATGATAACACCAAAACGATCCTTATCAATAGCTTCAACATCCAGATTAGCATGGTCAACTGCTTCTTGAGCAGCATACAAGGCATACAAAGAATAATCATCGAAACGATTGGTATCTTTTTTTACAAAATATTTGTCAAAAGGAAAATCATTAATCTCTGCTGCGTTATGGACGTCAAAAGCACTGTGATCAAACTTGGTAATCTTATCAATCCCGATTTTACCAATTTTTAGACTATTCCAAAATTCTTCCGGTGTATTGCCAATCGGAGATGTTAATCCGTAACCAGTTACTACTACTCTATTTAATTTCATTATTTCACCTCTACTTTAACGATTATTGCATGGTTAGTCCACCATCAATAGCAATGACTTGTCCTGTTAGATAATCTTGACTTGCAAGAAAGACTGCCACATCTGCAACTTGTTCTGCTTGACCAAACTGTTTCATTGGAATTTGTGCCAACATTGCATCCTTGACCTTATCACTTAAAACAGCTGTCATATCTGACTCAATCATACCTGGTGCAATGGCGTTTACCCGAACATTACGTCCAGCAACTTCACGCGCCACAGACTTGGTAAATCCAATTAGGCCTGCCTTAGAAGCGGCATAGTTTGCTTGACCAACATTCCCCATTAGACCAACAACACTGGACATGTTGATGATGGCACCTTCTCGAGCTTTAATCATCTGTTTCAAAACAGATTGGGTCATATTGAAGGCTCCCGTCAGGTTAACTTTTAACACTCGTTCAAAGTCCTCTTCTGTCATCTTTAGCATGATTGTATCTTGGGTGATACCTGCATTATTGACCAAAACATCGACTGATCCTAATTCTTCAATCGCTTGGTCAACCATTCTCTTAGCATCGGTATAGTCTGATACATCTCCAGAGATAGCAAGGACCTTAACACCGTATGATTTAAAAACTAGCTAAGAGCTCCTCGGAGATTTGACCACGGCTATTCAAGACTATATTGGCACCCAAGCTGGCAAATTTATGAGCAATTGCTAGTCCGATTCCACGGCTTGAGCCTGTAATAAAGACATTTTTATTTTCTAGTTTCATTTTTCTCCTTTCAGAACTTCAACTATCTCAGTTAGTTATTAATAAGTGTTTCTAAACTTGCTTGATCTTCCACATTAGCTAAATCAGCCGTTCGATCAATTTTTTTAACAAAGCCTGACAAGACTTTTCCTGGGCCAATTTCGATAAATCGCGTCACTCCAGCTTCTTTCATAAGAGCAATACTCTCATAAAAACGAACCGGTTCCTTCACCTGACGTGTCAAAAGTTCAGCTATTCTATCTTTTTTCATTATTTTAGCTTCTGTATTACCAACTAAAGGACAATTAAAATCATTAAACTGAACCTCTGTTAATACCTCAGCTAATTTTTGACTAGCAGGTTCAAGCAGGGCGGTATGGAAAGGTCCAGATACATTAAGTGGGAGGATGCGTTTGGCACCTGCTTCTTTTAAAAGTTCTACAGCGCGGTCTACCGCAGCAACTTCACCTCCGATAACAATTTGGTTTGGTGTGTTGTAGTTAGCTGGGGTTACTACTCCAAATTCTGATGCTTTTTGACAAGCTTCTTCAATCACATCGACTGGAGTATTAAGGACTGCAACCATCTTGCCTGAACCTGCAGGAGCAGCTTCTTCCATATAAGCTCCCCGCTTGGCAACTAAGGCAATGGCCGCTTCAAAATCTAAAGCTCCACTCGCCACAAGGGCAGAATACTCCCCTAGGGATAAGCCTGCCACCATATCAGCCTCATAGCCTTTTTCTTGTAAGAGGCGATAGATAGCTACCGACGTCGCAAGGATAGCAGGTTGTGTATAGCGTGTTTGGTTTAACTTACTTTCTTCATGGTCAATGATTTCACGAAGATCATAACCCAATAGCTGACTGGCTTGATCAATGGTTGCTTTGACGATGGGATATTTGTCATAGAGGTCTCGTCCCATTCCTAGATACTGGGCTCCTTGACCTGCAAATAGAAAGGCTGTTTTAGTCATTTTTGGTAACTCCTGCCCAACGAGAGGCTTCTTCTTGAATTTTCTTAGCGGCACCGTAGTAAAGGTCTTTTAGGATTTCTTCGACCGTTTCTTCCTTAGAAACAAGTCCAGCGATCTGTCCAGCCATTACTGAACCACTGTTTACATCTCCATGAACAACTGCTCTAGCTAGAGCACCTGCTCCCATTTGTTCAAAAACTTCTAAATCTGGATTTTCTTGTTTGAAGGCATCTTTTTCAGCCTGTTCAAAATCCCTTGTTAATTGGTTTTTAATGGCACGGACAGCATGCCCAAAATGTTGGGCAGAAACAGTTGTGTCAATATCACGAGCCTTGAGGATTTTTTCCTTGTAGTTTGGATGGGCATTGGATTCTTTAGCAACTACAAAACGAGTTCCGACTTGAACAGCTTCTGCCCCCAGCATAAATGCTGCTGCAACACCTTCACCATCAGCAATTCCCCCAGCAATAATAACTGGAATTGAAACTGCAGCTGCAACCTGACGACCCAAGGTCATGGTGGTCAACTTACCGATATGCCCACCAGCTTCCATTCCTTCAGCAATGACAGCATCCGCACCAATTTTCTCCATGCGTTTTGCCAAGGCAACACTTGGGACGACTGGAATCACTGTAATTCCTGCTTCGTGGAAACGAGACATGTACTTACTTGGATTTCCAGCACCAGTAGTGACTACTTTTACACCTTCTTCAATGACTAAGTCCACAATGTCATCTACAAATGGAGATAAAAGCATGATATTGACCCCAAAAGGTTTATCAGTCAATGATTTAATCTTATCGATATTAGCCTTAACGACTTCCTTGGGAGCATTTCCTCCTCCGATAATCCCTAAACCACCAGCCTTGGAAACAGCTCCAGCCAAGTCACCATCAGCAACCCAGGCCATTCCTCCTTGGAAAATAGGATAATCAATATTCAATAATTCTGTAATACGAGTTTTCATAGTGCCTCCAATTATATTGCTCAGCTAATAGTTTGATGTATCTATATTTTGAGTATCAAACTATTAGCTAAACAAGAGGGAGCGGGTCTCCCCTACTCCTTCTCCATTTATTCTAATTATTTTGTTTTAGCTTCAACGTAAGCAACCAAGTCGCCAACTGTTTTTAAGCTATCTTCTGCTTCGATTTGGATGTCAAAAGCATCTTCGATTTCTGAGATAACTTGGAACAAGTCCAATGAATCTGCATCCAAATCATCAAAAGTAGATTCAAGTGTTACTTCTGATGCATCTTTCCCAAGTTCTTCAACGATAATTTCTTGTACTTTTTCAAATACTGCCATGATAGACTCCTTTAAAATATATAGTTTTTATAAAAATGTGATGACCACATGATTACCTAAAGTTTAACAATGACTGTGCCCCAGGTCAAGCCTCCGCCGAAGCCTGTCATGAGAATCTTTTGGCTTCCATCCAAATGAATAAAGCCTTTTTCAACACAATCAGAAAGTAAAATCGGGATACTAGCCGCGCTAGTATTACCATAACTCATAATATTAGCGGGGATTTTATCGCGATTAACACCAAGCTTTTTAGCCATCTTGTCTAAGATTCGTATGTTAGCCTGATGAAGTAATAGATAGTCTAACTCATCTACTGATAAAGGGCTAGACTCAATGGTATTTTGGATAGATTTGGCAACATCTCGAGTTGCAAAATCAAAGACTGCCCTACCGTCCATTTTCAAGATGCTCTCGGTCTTTTCCTCAATAGAAAAAGGAGAGGTCAAGGGAGTTTTCCCAAAGGCCAAACAGTCACCACGGGAACCATCACTGTGTAGGCTCTCTGCTAGAAAATGCTGACTTTCAGATCTTTCTAGCAAAACACCACCTGCACCATCTCCAAAAAGAACTGCTGTGGAACGGTCTGTCCAATCTACTGATTTTGATAAGGTTTCAGCACCAATTACAATTCCTCTTTGATAACTACCTGAAGAAATGAACTTTTCTGCGACAGATAGGGCAAAGATAAAGCCACTACAAGCAGCTGTTAAGTCAAAAGCAAATGCCTTAAATGCTCCAATATTGGCTTGAACCCGAGCTGCTGTAGACGGCATAAGTGAGTCGGGTGTTACTGTTGCAACTATGATAAAATCTATTTGATCTGCCGTTAAACCAGCTCTATTGAGGAGACTCTTAGCAACTTCTGTTGCGAAATCACTCGTGAACTCTGTTTTTGAAATGTGTCGCTCTTTTATACCTGTACGACTTGATATCCATTCATCACTCGTATCCATTACCAGAGCCAAATCGTTATTAGTAATTACTTGCTCTGGAACATAATGAGCAACTTGGCTTATTTTTGCAAAAGCCATTATTTCAAATCCTCCAAAAATTGATACAGATTAGTCAATCCCTTGCCCATGACATCTATCTCTTCCGGACTCATGCCTTCGATAATTCTTTCAATCATAGCCTTGTGGAAACGTTTATGTAAACGATGCACGAGACGACCTTTCTTGGTCAAATTCAGATGTACAACTCGACGATCCTGGTCTGAACGAACTCTTTCGATATAACCTTTTCGCTCCAAGTTATTTAGACTCGTAGTCACTGTCCCAAGTGTCACCATCAACTCTTTAGACACATGACTAGGTGTTACACCCGGATACTTCCCAATCACGTCAATCGTATGCATTTCCTTTATAGAAATGTCTTTAAATTGACTACCTCTGAGGCTCACTTCTTCAATTACTAGAACGTTATTGAAGATAGATGTTAAATATTCATTTATTTTTTGATAATCCAATTCTTCCCCTCCTTAACTATAAAAAAGTTTTATAATCAAAACATTTGATAAGGAAAGTATAACAAATTTTATTGAATTATGCAAGTTTTATTTTCCGATAAATTGGGGGCGCCTTCTTTCCGAGTGGGCCAGAACTCCTTCTTTAAAGTCTTTCGTATAGGCCAAAGATTTTTGCAATTCAAGTTCTAATTTAGCATAATTAGTCCACTCCTTAAATTCACTTTCCCAGACCAATTTTTTAATGGCTGCATAGGAATTGCTAGAACCTCGTCTTAACTTCTTCAAAAGTTGATTTCTAGTTTTTTCTAATTGATCACTAGGGCACAAACGATAAATCGCACCAGCTTCAAAAGCCTTCTCAGCTGTAAAAGCCTCACCAGTCATAGCCAGCTGTGTTGCACGAGTTACACCTAAAGACCTTGTTAGTAAGAACAAACCGCCTGCATCCGGTGCCAAACCAACCCCGACGAAAGCCTGGATAAATTTCGCTTTATCAGTTGCAATACAGAAATCCACTGCTAGAGCCATATTGGCTGCTGCTCCTGCAACTGCCCCGTCCACTTCCATTAGGACTGGCTTTAGAACTTGCTTTATCTTAAATGAAATAGTATTAACCAACTCAGCAATTTTGCCCAAAGAAGCAATATCATCCTCATCGACAGCACGCTTCATTTCTACCAAATCACCGCCAACAGAGAAAACTTTGCCTGCCGCATTGATTAAGATGTACGAAACAGCTGCGTCCTTGTCAGCCAATTCCAAAGCTTCTAGAATTTCCTCGCACATAGGAATGTGAAAACCATTTGCGACTTCTGGACGATTGAGAGTTATGATTGCTAAATCGTCTTGAACTTGATAGAGAATATGTTCCATAGCCACTCCTTTTTGATTACTAAGTCAATTAAATTGTTTGATTTTAAAATTATATCTTTTTATTACTTTTTCTACAAGAGAAAAATCGACTGAAATTGTATCAGCCGATTTTAAATATTATATTTTTCCTCACTGGCACTCTTTATTTTCCAGATTGAAAAAAGCCCCTCTTTCTGCTATAATCGTATAAAATACTTACTTTAGGAGTTCTTATGAAGGTTGTAAAATTTGGTGGAAGCTCACTTGCCTCTGCTAGCCAGTTAGAAAAAGTTTTGAATATTGTAAAAAGTGACCCTGAACGACGTTTTGTAGTTGTTTCTGCTCCAGGAAAACGCGATTCTGAAGATACAAAGGTGACAGATGCTTTGATCAAATACTACCGTGACTATGTAGCGGGGAACGATATCAGTAACCGTCAAAACTGGATTATTGACCGTTATGCTGCTATGGTTAGTGAGCTAAAACTCAAACCAACAGTTCTAGAAAAAATCTCAAAAAGTATCCGTGCCCTCGCAACTCTTCCTATAGAAGATAATGAATTTCTTTACGATACCTTCCTAGCAGCTGGGGAAAATAATAATGCTAAGTTGATTGCGGCTTACTTCAACCAAAACGGTTTGGAAGCTCGCTATGTGCATCCAAGAGAAGCTGGAATTGTCGTTACTAGTGAGCCAGGAAATGCTCGTATCATTCCATCAAGCTACGACAAAATTGAAGAACTTAATAACTGCTCAGAAGTCCTCGTTATTCCAGGTTTCTTTGGAGTGACTAAGGAAGACCAAATCTGTACCTTCTCTCGTGGTGGTTCAGATATTACTGGTTCTATCATCGCTGCAGGTGTCAAAGCTGACCTCTATGAGAACTTCACAGATGTCGATGGAATCTTTGCTGCCCATCCTGGTATCATCCACCAACCGCACTCGATTCCAGAATTAACCTACCGTGAGATGCGTGAGTTAGCCTATGCAGGTTTTTCTGTCCTTCACGATGAAGCCCTTCTCCCTGCCTATCGCGGAAAAATTCCTTTAGTTATCAAAAATACCAACAACCCTGACCATCCAGGTACTCGCATCGTCCTTCAACACAGCGATGATAAATTCCCTGTTGTTGGTATTGCTAGTGACGCTGGTTTTGTAAGCATCAATATGTCCAAGTACCTCATGAACCGTGAAGTTGGTTTTGGTCGTAAGGCTCTCCAAATCCTTGAAGACCTAAATATTGGTTGGGAACATATGCCAACAGGGATCGATGACCTCTCTATCATCCTACGTGAGCGCGAGCTTACACCAATCAGGAAGAAGAAATCCTTCGTCAACTTGTTCAAAAAGCTGAAGTTGACCACGCTGAAATTGAACATGGCCTCTCTATCATCATGATTGTAGGGGAAAAAATGAAGAGCCATATCGGGGTTACAGCGACAGCTACCCGTGCCTTATCTGAAAATAATATCAACATCCAGATGATGTCCCAAGGTTCTAGTGAAGTTTCTATCATGTTCGTTGTCCAAAAAGACCAAGAAAAAGCCGCTATCAAGGCTCTCTACCATGCCTTTTTCGATGAATGTAAGGAAGACTAAGTATGGCACAATCTCTCAATAAAGTCATTGAACTTCAAACTACTGGGACTTCCTATCTCACCTTCTCGGGGAAGGTCGGAAAATTTCTAGTTGGGGATAAAGCCTTAGAGTTCTATCCTGATGTCAATGTCGAACAATTTATCCAAATCCCCTGGTCTAGCGTTAATCAAATCGGAGCCAATGTCTTTGGGCGCAAGGTCAGTCGTCATTTTGAAGTTTTTACAGACCAAGGAAAATTCCTTTTTGCTTCAAAAGACTCAGGAGCTATCCTCAAAATTGCTCGAGAAAAAATCGGAAACGACAAGGTTGTCAAACTTCCTACCTTACTCCAAGTCATTGGCAAAAAAATAAAAAATCTATTTGCAAAAAAATAGAAAGTTTAGTATAATCATAGCAACGGATAAGTAGGTTACTTCCTTCTTTCAGAAAGTCTGCGGGTGCTGCGAGCAGATAGGAGGGGTAGGTGAAATTCTACCGTTATTTCAAATAAAATACGGAATCAAGTGCACACCTGTGAAGTTGGATGGAACCGTGGCCCTGCCACTCCAACGCTTTGTCAGGTGTGCTTTTTTCATATAAAGGAGGACTTATGTTAGATATCAAACGAATTCGTACAGACTTTGACACTGTCGCTGAAAAACTAGCTACACGTGGTGTAGACGCTGTTATCTTGAACGAGATGAAAGAAATCGATGCTAAACGTCGTGACATCTTGGTTAAGGTTGAAACTCTCAAGGCTGAGCGTAACACTGTCTCTGCTGAAATAGCCCAAGCTAAACGCAACAAGGAAAATGCCGACGACAAGATTGCTGCCATGCAAACCCTATCTGCTGAAGTCAAAGCACTAGATGCAGAATTAGCGGAAATCGATGCTAAATTGACAGAATTTACCACTACTCTTCCAAACATCCCTGCTGACAGCGTTCCAATTGGTGCCGATGAAGATGATAACGTAGAAGTTCGCCGTTGGGGAACTCCTCGTGAGTTTGACTTTGAACCAAAAGCCCATTGGGATCTTGGTGAAGACCTTGGTATCCTTGACTGGGAACGTGGTGGAAAAGTCACTGGAGCTCGTTTCCTCTTCTATAAAGGCCTCGGAGCTCGCTTAGAACGTGCCATCTACAACTTTATGCTAGATGAGCATGGTAAGGAAGGTTATACTGAAGTCATCACCCCTTACATGGTTAACCATGACTCTATGTTTGGTACAGGACAATATCCAAAATTCAAGGAAGATACTTTTGAACTCAGCGATACCAACTTTGTCTTAATTCCAACCGCTGAAGTTCCTCTAACTAACTACTACCGTGATGAAATTCTTGACGGAAAAGACTTGCCAATCTACTTTACTGCTATGAGCCCATCATTCCGTTCTGAAGCTGGTTCTGCTGGTCGCGATACTCGTGGTTTGATTCGTTTGCACCAATTCCACAAGGTAGAAATGGTGAAATTTGCCAAGCCTGAAGAGTCATACGAAGAACTTGAAAAAATGACAGCCAACGCTGAAAACATTCTTCAAAAACTAAACTTGCCATACCGTGTAGTTGCTCTTTCTACAGGAGATATGGGCTTCTCAGCTGCTAAGACTTACGACTTGGAAGTTTGGATCCCAGCACAAAATACCTACCGCGAGATCTCAAGCTGTTCAAATACAGAAGATTTCCAAGCACGTCGTGCCCAAATCCGTTACCGTGATGAAGCAGATGGTAAAGTTAAACTTCTCCACACCTTGAACGGTTCTGGACTTGCTGTTGGACGTACCGTCGCTGCTATCCTTGAAAACTATCAAAATGCTGATGGTTCTGTAACTATTCCTGAAGTTCTTCGTCCATACATGGGTGGAGCTGAAGTCATCAAACCATAACATTTTCAGATAAAAAAAGAGGAAGCTCAGCTCCCTCTTTTTTAGTAATGTCTAAAAAACAGGTAGAAAATTCTCATTTCTACCTGTTATTTTTATTTCTTAGTAACCACCCATCATAGATGGATCCATAGCTGGAGCTGGTGCTACAGGTTCTGGTTTGTTGGCCACAACTGCTTCGGTTGTCAAGATGAGACTTGCTACTGAAGCGGCGTTTTGAAGGGCTGAACGGCTAACCTTAACAGGATCGATAATACCTGCTTCAATCATGTTAACCCATTCACCTGTCGCAGCGTTGAAGCCTGTACCAGCTTCTGCATTTTTCAAACGATCGATAACAATTGAACCTTCATAGCCTGCATTGTAGGCAATTTGGCGAACTGGTTCTTCCAAGGCACGAAGCACAATGCTACGTCCTGTTGCTTCATCACCTGTCAATTCTAAAGCTTCAACAGCTGGAATGACATTCACAAGAGCAGTACCACCACCTGCAACAATACCTTCTTCAACTGCTGCACGAGTAGCGTTGAGGGCATCTTCGATACGGAGTTTCATTTCTTTCAATTCAGTTTCAGTTGCAGCACCAACCTTGATAACTGCTACTCCACCTGATAATTTAGCCAAGCGTTCTTGGAGTTTTTCACGGTCGAATTCTGAAGTTGTTGTTTCGATTTGAGACTTGATGACAGCTACACGGTTAGCAATCGCTTCAGGATTTCCTGCACCTTCTACAATGACTGTGCTATCTTTATCTACAGACACTTTAGCTGCTTGCCCTAAAGCTTCGATGGTAGCATCTTTTAACTCAAGACCAAGGTCCTCAGTGATAACAGTTCCACCTGTCAGGATTGCGATGTCTTCAAGCATAGCTTTACGACGGTCACCGAAACCAGGAGCCTTAACAGCAACTACGTTGAAAGTACCACGAATCTTGTTCAAGACAAGGGTTGGCAGAGCTTCACCATCAACATCATCCGCAATAATCAAGAGCGGACGACTGCTTTGAAGAATACTTTCTAAAAGTGGCAAGATTTCTTGGATATTTGAAATCTTCTTGTCAGTGATTAAAATGTATGGATTTTCAAGGTCTGCAACCATTTTTTCATTATCAGTAACCATGTATTGTGAGAGGTAACCACGGTCAAATTGCATTCCTTCTACGACTTCAAGTTCTGTTTCCATACCACGTGATTCTTCAATAGTGATAACTCCGTCTTTACCAACTTTTTCCATGGCTTCAGAGATGTATTCACCAACTTTTTCAGAGCGAGATGATACAGCAGCAACCTGAGCGATAGCTTCTTTATTAGCAACAGGGATAGCCTTATTCTTCAAGGCTTCAACGGCTGCAGCGACCGCAGTTTCAATCCCACGGCGAATACCAATTGGATTTGCGCCAGCAGTAACGTTTTTGATTCCTTCACGAACGATAGCCTGAGTCAAAACTGTTGCAGTAGTAGTCCCGTCACCAGCAATATCATTAGTCTTAGAAGCTACTTCTGATACCAATTTGGCACCCATATTTTCAAAATGGTCTTCCAATTCGATTTCTTTAGCGATTGTTACACCATCATTGGTAATCAATGGAGAACCAAATGATTTTTCAAGTACAACGTTACGACCTTTAGGTCCCAAAGTTACTTTAACAGTATCTGCTAGAATATCAACACCACGAACCATAGCTGAACGAGCATCTGATGAAAATTTAATGTCTTTTGCCATACTTACTTTCTCCTTCTATTCTTCAACGATTGCCAAGATACTAGCTTCACCCACGATGAGGTATTTTTCATCCCCATCTTTGACATCAATACCTGCATGAGCTTCAACTAAAACTTGATCTCCAACTTTTACACTTGGAGCAACTAGTTCACCGCTCAAGGTACGAACACCTTGTCCAGTAGCCACTACTGTAGCTGTTTTTGTTTCTTCTTGGGCTGATTTTGCGAGGACAAATCCCCCAACAGTTTGTTCTTTTTCTTCAATTTTCAAGACCACACGGTCGCCTAATGGTTTCAACATTTGTCTTCCTCCATAATACAATCATATTATTAGCACTCTTTGCATACGAGTGCTAAACTATAGTTCTATTGTATCACTTGGTCAAAAATAGTCAAGAAAAAAGTCTGATTTATAGCATAAAAAAGAGAGTGGGACAGAAATCGGTCATTCGTTAGAATTCGATTTCGTCGTCCCACCTCCGCACAGTTGAGTAGAGCTGTAAAAGCTGATGAAATCAGCCTAGTAGAGCCCACTCAACCACTGCGTCTTACTCGACAATCCAAAGACAATTGAGAGGCTAGGACTTTTGTCCCAGCCTCCTATCATTTTATACTCAATGAAAATCAAAGAGCAAACTAGGAAGCTAGCTGCAGACTGTACTTGAGTACGGCAAGGCGAAGCTGACGAGGTTTGAATTTGATTTTCGAAGAGTATTAGAAGGGAAGTTCCTCCTCTTCCAAGACCAGATCTGCTAAGTCTTGGCCTGCATTATTTTCACGCATGGCACGTTGGGCACGACTTTCTAAAAGCTGGAAGCCTGTGGCGAGAACTTCGGTCACATAGTTAGTCTGACCATTCTTCTCGAACTTACGGGTACGAAGCTCTCCATCTACAGAAATAAGACTGCCTTTGCTTGCATAGCTAGCCAAGGTTTCAGCAAGTTTGCCCCAGACGACGATATTGATGAAGTCAGCTTCACGTTCCCCGTTTTGATCCTTGAAACGACGGTTAATGGCAATGGTCGCACGAGCAACTGACTTGTCATTGTTGGTTTTGTGCAATTCTGGTGTAGACGTCAAGCGTCCAATCATAATAACTTTATTATACATTTTTCATCCTCCTACTTATCTATTCGAAGGAAAATAAAAAAAAGTTACAACATTTGTAACTTTTTTTCAATACTATTAATCTCTATGAATCATAAACCCAGTTGCTTGTTGATTGGCCATGATGGTCATATCTGTGATTTGCACACGACGTGGTTGACTGGTCACATAAACGACAGCATCAGCGATATCTTGCGCCTGCAAGGCTTCGAGTCCCTGATAGACCGTCGCCGCCCGTGCCTCATCTCCATGGAAACGGAACTTTAGAAAAATCAGTTTCTACAATACCAGGTTGAATAGTGGTCACTTTGATATCAGTCGCAATGGTGTCAATCCGAATCCCATCTGAAAAAGTTTTGACTGCAGCCTTGGTTGCTGAATAGACCGCTGCTCCAGCATAGGCATAAATACCTGCAGTAGAACCCATATTGATAATATGCCCTTGATTAGCTGCTACCATGGAAGGCAAGAGACAGCGAGTAACTGCCATCAAACCCTTGACATTGGTATCCAGCATGGTCAGCATATCCAACTCTTCGTAATTCTGATAAGGCGATAGTCCGAGAGCAAGTCCAGCGTTATTGACCAAGATATCAACCTGACCTACAATCTCTAGAATTTCTGAACAAACAGTCTTTACCATGCTCATATCTGTAACATCTAACGGAAAGGTCCAGACTTTTTGATTTGGAAAGGCTTCTGACAAACTCAGTTTTTTAGGAGCTCGAGTCTTTCTGTTCGACGCCCTGTGAGTACAACATTCTCACCTTTTTCTAGATATGCACGCGCAATGGCTTCACCGATACCTGATGTTGCACCTGTAATGACTACATTTTTTGCCATCTTATTTTCCCTCTGTCAAAGATTATAAATCACTTTTAGTGATTAAACAGTTCTATGAATACACTTTTTAAATCTTATATCCTTAATTTAATAGGGTTTTAGGACTTTTGAATCTTTCAAAATAGACTCATTTTTCAAATTTTAGTAACTTTTTAGTAACCTGTTCAAGATACGGATGTATAGCCCAGATAAAGACAATTCAAATTAGATTACGTCTATCTATTAACTTACCTTTTATTTGCTTTAATTCCTTTATCTCTTTTAGAATACTAAGAATATAGAAACTAAATAGAACTACACCTAAAAAAGATAAAACAAAGAAACCAAACGTAAGTTTTTCTCCCATACCAGCTACTACTCCAAGGGATAAAATACCGATAGCCATTATGGAAATTATGAGGATAAACCACAAGTAAATCATGTAAAACTTATAAAGATAGCAAAAGGACTCAGTCTTGTGCAATACAGAACTAAATCCTTTGGATAAATTAATTGTCTAACTTTTTGGGGTCTGTACAAAACAATGCTTTTTGTTATTCAAGTTTTTAGCAAGATTCCTTACTTTTATAAATCAAGTCATCTAGCCCTCTTTTGCTGATAGTGACCATTTCCTCCCTATAATGAAAATCCTTTATTAGCTAGATAACATTAAAATCTGTCTAGCTATACATCATTAGCAAAAGAATTCCTGTTGCATTTCCAAGAATATGAGAAAGTGTAGAAATCAAACAATTCCCAGACTTTTTATAAATCATTGCATAGATGATACTATCAACAAAAATCATGAAAATATCGTAGCTTACAAGCCCAACGCTTCCACTAGAAATATGGGCTATCGCGAATAATAAAGAAGATAGAATGGCACAAAGCCAAAATGGTATAATTCTCATTGACTTACCAAGAAAGAAACCTCTCCATGCAATTTCTTCCCCAAAGGCTGCGATTACTATTTGAACCATAAGGAGCGGTATTTTATCGAAGGATAACATACCATCCGTTCTTCCCAAAATATGACTAGCAAAAGCGCCCTTAAATATCATATCGCCGATAAGCAAAGTTGCTGCAGCGGTTCCTACAGGAAGCAAGACCAAAAGAATTACCCCTTGTTTTTTCAAATCATCGAAAAATGATTTAAAGCGCAAACCTGATTCTATATGTGATTTTTTATCAAAATGTTCAAGAACAAAGAAAAAGAGAATACCAATCAGTACAGTGAGACCTGACAAAGAAAGTTCAGGTATTATCTTTGTCAAAGACAACGCTGCCATTAGAAACAAACCAATGATCGTAGTATATACAGACTTTTTATCTATTTTAGCAAAATCAGGCATAAATATTTCTCCTCAACGTTAGTAGGGCGACATGGTTATTCATTTGTCCTGAATTATCAAACTAGGTGCACAATTCAAGACTTAAAAAACTTTCGCCAAAAGATTTCTAGGATTTCACGAGCAAAGTTACACACTCAACAATTCGCTGTTGTCGTTGGTAATCGAGTCCAGTGTGTAGCTGGGTCAAAGGGTGTTCCAACTACCTGGTCGTCTGATAATTCAATGACACCACGTTTTTGGGGAGCATTTGGCAAGGCAAGTTCACGAGGACTACACATCATACCAAAACTCTTTTCCCCACGAAGTTCGCCTGGAAAAATAAGATTGCCATTTGGCATCACAGCTCCAGGAAGAGCAACAATGGTTTTCAAACCGACACGCGCATTGGGAGCACCAGCAACGATTTGTACTGTTTTGTCACTCGCAACTGCCACTTGGCAGATATTCAAGTGGTCACTATCTGGATGCGCAACCATTTCTACAATCTCACCAACCACAAATTTCGGTTCCTTGTCATTGATGATTTCTTCAGCAAATCCTTCTTCTTGCAATTCTTGGTTCAAACGTACTGCTTGCTCGTCAGTTAAAAAGACCTGTCCACGGTTCTCAATTTCAAATAAGCTAGAAACCTCAAAAATATTCCAAGCGACAGTTTCACCAGTTTCCTTTAGGAAAACACGCGCCACATTGCCTTTACGCTCAACATCTAGTTTGGCATCTCCACTGTTTTTCACGATGACCATAAGGACATCGCCGACATGTTCTTTATTATATGTAAAAATCATTCTTCTCTCCTATTTCAATCCTGCTAAAAAGTGATCAATCTCTTCTTTTGTTTTACGGTCACGATTGACAAAACGTCCAATCTCCTTGTCCTTGTCTAAAACAACAAGACTTGGAATCCCGTATACATCCCACAGTTTGGCAAGTTCCATGTACTCATCTCGGTCTACCCGTATAAAAGTGAACTCTGGATTAGTCTCTTCAATCTCCGGTAATGAAGGGTAGATATAGCGACAGTCGCCACACCAATCCGCAACAAAAAAGAAGACCTTCTTGCCATCCTGCTCTACTAGATTTGCTAATTCTTCTATATTTTTAGGAGAAATCATAAAACTTCCTCCTCGTAGATAAGGTCTTCATCTTCGTAGACAAAGGTATAGTGACGACCATCTTCAAAAATGACACCACCAACAAGACGTTCTAAGCTACTTTCGTACACTTGGACATAGAGAGTCCCAATCTCACCCATTTCTGAAAAATAGTCACGCACAATAGCAGTTAACTCTTCCTGTGTCTTCATGAGTTTGTGATCATCAGCTATTTTCTTAGCTCCAAAGGCAAGGGCACCGAGTCCTGCCACGGCCAAACCTGTTTTAATAATATTTTTCGTTTTCATGCTAACATTGTAACACAAAAAGGCTCAAGGAACAATGAAAAAGAGAGTGGGACAGAAATCGGTAATTCGTTAGAATTCGATTTCGTCGTCCCACCTCCGCACAGTTGAGTAGGGCTGTAAAAGCTGATGAAATCAGCGTAGTAGAGCCCACTCAACCACTGCGTCTTGCTCGACAATCCAAAGACAATTGAGAGGCTAGGACTTTTGTCCCAGCCTCCTTTCTAATTTCTAAACATTAATAAATTCTCTCACCAAACAAGCCTTCTGGTAAATCATGGAATCCCTTGCCTGCCTTGAAGTTTTCAAATTTACCTAGTAAGAACTGGTAGGCATCCAAGCGACTCTCGTAGCGAATCATGGCATTTTTAGCGCGCTCATCTTGATCTTCTTCATAGACCTTTTGACTTTCCTTAAGAGCCATATCGTTGATCATAATCTGGGTATTAACCCAGGTTTCAAATTCCTTCATAAATTCTTGCTCGTAACTCATTTTTTCTCCTTATTCTAATCCACGGAAAAAGTCTGTATCAATCTCACGGTAGGGTTGGATGTCCTGAACATACTCCAACACACCCTTAAATTCCCCGTTTTCATCATGTACTGCAGCGTAGGTGATGTGGACAAACTTTCCACGTGATTCGGACTTAAACCACATCTCATACTTGTCTTTTTTCCCTTCACGAAGACCTTGCATAATCGCTTTGACTTTCTCCAAATATTTTGGTGGATGACATAGTTCGACATTTCGTCCAACTTGAGACGGTGTCCGCTTGAAAATCATTTCATCTGCTGGCGTATTGTCATTATAATACTGGAAAATATCATCCTTATTAACAAAGGTAATCTCCATCGGCAAATGATTAAGGATAAGATTTGCCTGCTCAACTGATAGATAACCATTGCCAAACGCCTGTTGACTATTGCGATCTAGCACCGTTTCCTTTTCCTTTGGTGTAAAGGTGATAGTAAACTGACCTTCTGGTGTATCGATCACTTGCTGAACTTGTCCATCTACAGTTTCTGGCTGAGTTGATTCTTCTACACTTTTTTCCTCAACAAAAGGTTGACGTTCAGGAACCCATTTCTCAGACGGTCGGATAATAGCATATCCATAGGCATCACTTTCCTCAGCAATCTGAATCCAGTCATCCTGGGTAAAGGATTCAAGCAGAATCATGAGAAGGATTGATTCTTCCTTAAATATCATACTTTCAAACTCTGTCGCAAAAGCTTCAAAAGCTTCCTTTACGGCGGAAATCGGCACTTCTGGGAGCGACTTAGTTGCCACTAAGGCTGTTTGAAAGAGATCCCTAATCTGATCATCCACTCCCCACATAACTTTGGGAGGTGAATCATGGCCATAACGTTCCATGATAGGAAAGAAGAGCTCTTCCTTGCGCTGGTAGTGGATATCAAATTGACCAACAAGCCCCATCTGACGTACCAAGCCTTTGCGCATCTCAACCAGCATTTCCTCGTCGTCCACAGATTCATAAGTCGAGAGCAATCTACGGACCCGAATCAGAGCAGCACGGAGGGCTAGATTCTCATCCTTAAAGACTCGTACAGGGTGACCAGGATGCTCGGTATCCTCAACTTCGACACCCTTAACAGCATTCTTAAAGAGATTGGCATGCACATCACAAAGTTCCATGACATCTTCAAAGGTAACGCCTGAGTCAGAGTTCATCAACTCATGCTCCATAAGAGAAATCTCGATAGCTGATACACCAGTAAAAGTAGCATCAAAGCGCTCCTGAACGGACTCTGGAGAGGCTCCATTATGCAATTCTAATAAAATATCCCGCAGGATATGAATACGTTCATCTGTCATTAGTCTAACCCGATCACTTCGTAACCATTTGCTTCAAGCGTACACACAATCTTATCCATAGGAGTCCCTTCAAGTTTTGAGCCTTGTTTGAGCGAAACTTTTCGCCCTACAGTATTACGCATCAAGGGATTTGCTAGTGGTTTAAAACCAAGCTCTACTAAGATTTCCAAAACTTCTGGATGCTTGTCTACCACTTCCGCAACTGGAATTGATACATCGATTATATTGTCCATGAGAACCTCCATGAGTCTATTTCTAATCATTTAACTGTTTTTATTATACCATAAGGAATGGGATTAAAAAAACTAGCAACACAAGACTTGCTAGTTTCTTCATATCAGTCAGCTTCGATTATCTCAACCTCTTTTCGAATAATTGCCATATCATTTTGATATTGCACTTCAGAATAGTTAACTAATTTGGATAATTCCTTTTGCAATCTTTCACCCATTGGTTTCATAGTCGCATAGGTTAATCCCCCTGAAATAACCCCACCTAGAATAGGAATCGCTTTTCCCATTCCCTTTGCCATGCCTCGCCTTGTAAGAGTAACTCCAAAAATTTTCATAACCTTTTTTAAAATAGGATACCAGCCAGCCTTGGCTACGGCTTTCTGAGGTACTGTGGTCATTACATGTTTAGCGACTGTAACACCACCAGAACGAAGCAAGGCACCCGCTCCGTTTACCCCAAGCATGACCCCTAGATAAAGTAATAGTGTGTTTTTGGCTTCTTCACTTAAGTCATTTCTTGATGCCCAAAGATCATTAAATCCATAAATATATCCCAATTCTTGGGCTAATTTCAAGGAAAAAGCATAAAACTGAGCTACATCCGTTGGAATAGTAAGCGCCATTAGAATACCTCCAGGTAGACCTGCTAGAACAGATGTTCCACTTGCTCGTAAAACATTATCCTTTATGCAGGACCTAGCTACCCTATCTAAAGGTTTCCTGAGGGTACAATGAAGGAGGACCTTGTTCTAATAATTTGGCAATATCCTTCTGTATCTAATTCTTTAGAGAAACTTCTCCACTAAAAAAATTTTTTTGCTCTATTTACTTTTACGACAGGAAGCTTTTACAACTTGTTGTAAAACTTTTATAGCTATATCTTGTTTAGCCATTTATATCTCCATTTTATATTCAAGTTATACATTTATCATATCACATATTTAGAGATTTATACATTTTTTTAACTGACTTTTAGGAAGGGCAGCTAATTAATCTACCGTCATGTTTAAAGAAACAAAAAAGAGGGTTACCCCTCTTTCTGCTTAATGTTTATCCAGATTGCGTAACATTTCGTCAATCTTGTTTCCATATTCGATGGATTCGTCTTTGACAAAAGTTAAGTCTGGAATTTTGTATAAGGTCAAATTGCGACCAAGTTCACGTTTGATAGTTCCAGTTGCTTTTTCAAGCCCAATTTGAGCTTTCTGATTATCTGATGCAAGATTACTCAAAATAGTGTAGTAAACCTTAGCCATTGATAAATCACCCAACATCTGAACATCTGTAATGGTCACACCTTGGACACGGGGATCACGGACTTTCTTTTGCAAAATCTCATTGACTTCACGCTTGATTTCCATGCCCACACGATCCGTACGGAAATGATTTGCCATAGTTCTTCCTTTCTCTTAAATAATGAACCAAAAGCTAGGCCAGCAGACCTAGCTATTTTCTAATAGATAGAGGAACGAGAGCCATTTGAATCTAGGAAACAAGCCTTTGATAGAACTAAAGTTCATCAAGGCGCTGTTGACAACGAGGCAAATGAGCTATCGTTTCTCTATTATCTCTTGATTTCTTCCATGACGTAAGCTTCAATCACATCATCCACCTTAAGATCATTGTAGCCTTCAATCATGAGACCACCTTCACGGCCGTTTGTAACTTCTTTAACGTCATCTTTATAGTGTTTCAAACTTGCTAGTTCACCGTCGTAAGTAACTACACCGTCACGAATAACGCGGACTTTAGAATCACGGGTGACTTTACCATTAATAACCATAAATCCACCGATTGTTCCCACTTTAGAAACTTTGAAGGTTTCACGGATAATTGCTTCACCAATAACTTTTTCTTCAAATTCTGGATCAAGCATACCCTTCATAGCTTCTTCCATCTCTTCAATCACCTTGTAGATGATACTGTGGAGACGAATTTCCACATCGTCAGCATCCGCTTGTTGACGAGCTTGTGGAGTAGGCCGTACGTTGAAACCAATGATAAAGGCATTGGATGCTTCTGCAAGGGTTACGTCTGACTCGTTGATGGCACCAACGGCTGAGTGAACAATGGTAACTTTCACACCTTCAACATCAATCTTTGAAGTGAGGCAGAGAGAGCTTCAACAGAACCTTGCACGTCGGCCTTGATGATAACGTTAACTGACTTGAGTTCCCCAGCTTTAAGAGTATCAAAGAGGTTTTCAAGACTAACGCGTTGGGTTGTTTGACGTTGTTTGAGAAGGGCACGTTTAGCACGTTCTTCACCTGCTGCACGAGCAGATTTTTCATCTTCGTAAACGGCAAAGTGATCACCAGCCATTGGCGCTTCGTTCAAACCAGTGATGGAAACCGGTGTTGATGGCCCTGCAACCTTAACACGACGTCCAAGGTCATTGGTCATAGCACGGACACGTCCGAAAGTATTTCCTACAACGATAGGGTCTTGTACGTTCAAAGTACCTTGTTGAACAAGAAGGGTTGCAACCGCACCTTTACCTTTATCCAAACGAGCTTCAATAACAGTACCGATAGCACGGACAGTTGGGTCAGCCTTGAGTTCTTGGAGCTCAGCCACAAGGAGGACTGTTTCCAACAACTCATCAATGTTTTGGTTAAACTTAGCTGAGATTTCTACAAATTCAGAATCTCCACCCCAAGCTGTTGACATGATACCATGCTCTGCCAATTCACCGATTACACGCTCTGGGTTGGCACCTGGTTTATCGATCTTATTGATAGCTACGATGATTGGAACATTAGCCGCTTTTGAGTGGTTGATGGCTTCAATAGTCTGAGGCATTACACCGTCATCAGCTGCTACGACCAAGATAGTAATATCGGTAACTGAGGCACCACGTGCACGCATAGATGTAAAGGCCGCGTGTCCTGGTGTATCAAGGAAGGTAATCTTCTTCCCGCCCTCTACGATTTGGTAGGCACCGATATGCTGAGTGATACCACCTGCTTCTCCTGTTGCTACACGAGAATTACGAAGTGTATCCAAAAGTGTTGTTTACCATGGTCAACGTGTCCCATGATGGTAACAACTGGTGGACGTTCCACTAGTTGGTCTTCGTTCAGATATCCATCTTCAGCAAAGAAACGCTCAATATCAGCATTGTCTACTTCAACCTTTTGTTTAGCTTCAATACCGTAATCTACCATGAGGAGTTCGATTGTTTCACCATCTAAAGATTGGTTTTGTGTCGCCATCACGCCCATCATGAAGAGTTTCTTAACAATTTCAGCTGGCTCACGTTTGATACGTTTTGCGATTTCCGCAACGGTCATACCATCTGTATATTCAAATTCTGTAGGCAATTCATGGAACTTACGCTCCGTAACAGGTTTTTGAACCTGATTACGGTTATTTTGTTTATTGCCCTTTTTATTTTTCTTATTATTGTTCCAGTTACTGTTTCTTTGATTTCTCACTTGATTTTGACTACTTCGATTCTTTTGTTGTTTTCTTGGACCATCTTCTTCGTGATCGAAATCATCACGTTCTTTATCTGGCCGAGCTTGTTTTTTACGACGATTATCTACTACAGCCTCCTTAGCTACAGGAACTACTTCAACAACTGTTGGAGCTTGTTCAACAACTTTAGCGGCTTCTTCAAAGATTTCTTCTGGCTCCTTGCGCTTATTCGCTTGGGCTAAAGCTTCTTTTTCTGCTTGAGACTGTTTGAAACGTTCCTCGCTTGAACGTGCATACTCTGCATTTTGTTCTGCTTTCAGAGCAGCTGCACGAGCCTTGAAGTCGATACGTGGACCTGCCTGATTTGGACGTTTGTCCTCTTGCTGCCGACGGTCATTGCCACGATGTCCCTGACCTTGCTGTTTTTTGCCTTGGTCATTGAAGCGACGATTGTCTCGATTTCCTTGCTCTGGCTTACCAGATCTACGTTCATCTGCTTTTTGACGATGATCACCTTGATGATGATCTCGCTTGTTTCCTTTTTGTTGTTTGCGTCGTTCCGCTTGCTCTTTGGCACGTGCTTCACGTTCCGCCTTAAAGTTACGGCTCTGGGGTCTAGCAGCAACTACTTTTTCTTCTTTAGGTGTTGCTGGCTTATTTTCTTCATTAACCAGAGGAGCTTGGGGTGTTGCTGGTTTGTTTTCCTCTTTGGCTTCTGGAGTTTTAGGTGCCGCAGGTTTTACTGCTGGCTTGGCTTTAACTACAGGTTTGAAACTGGCTACGATTTCTCAGCTAGCGCTTCTTCCACACTTGAAGCATGGCTTTTCACTTCTAATCCTAGCTCTTTTGCACGTTCTACAACTTCTTTACTTTCTTTTCCAAGTTCTTTGGCGATTTCGTACAATCTTTTCTTAGACAAATTATGTCCTCCTCTTCTATTCCATAAGAGACCTCATTTTCTTTGTAAATCCAGCATCTGTCACAGCCAAAACTTTTCTTGATTTTCCGACTGCTATGCTTAATTCCAGTGTTGAAAACACGGTAATAACTTCTACTTGATAATAGTGACTTTTATCTTGAATCTTCTTGGTCAGATTTGGACCAGCATCATGGGCTAGAAAAACCAGCTTTACTTTCTGGTCTTGAATGGCCTTGACAACCACTTCTTCACCCGAGATGATTTTCCCTGCTCGTTGAGCAAGACCCAAGAGATTGGTAATTTTTTGCTTATTCAAGTCCTAACTCTCTTCTTTTCACTTTATGTTCGACATAAGCGATTAACTCATCATAAAAGTTCTCTTCAACTTCCATATTAAAGCTACGGTTAAAGACTTTTTTCTTTTTAGCCTCAAGGGCTTCTGCATTGTCTAGCTTGATATAAGCGCCACGGCCATTAGCCTTGCCTGTCGGGTCGATAGAAACCTGCCCCTCTTTGTTTTTGACAATACGAAGTAAATCTCGCTTATCAATTACTTCGTTGGAAACCACAGACTTGCGCAAAGGGATTTTCTTTGTTCTCATCTTTCCCTCCTCTTGCAGCTTTTATTCTTCAGTCAATTCGTCTGTTTCAGCGTAATCCACTTGACCTGCTTCTTCCATCGCTTCAAACTCGCTAGCAGACTTGATATCGATACGGTAACCTGTCAAATGAGCTGCTAAACGAACGTTTTGTCCACGACGACCGATAGCAAGTGATAGTTTGTTATCTGGCACAACGACCAAGGCACGTTTGCTGTCGTTCTCATCAAAGATAACTTGGTCAACTTCAGCAGGCGCAATAGCATTGTAAATAAACTCAGCTGGATCCGCTACCCACTCGATAACGTCGATATTTTCTTCAATTGGAACCATGCGGTCGCTCTTAGCATCGTAGCGAGCTGGGTGGAACTTGCTAGTAATTTTCTTGATGTTAGCACCACCACGACCAACGATTGTCCCGATAGCATCCACGTTTGGATTGTGGCTACGAACAGCAACTTTCGTACGATCACCTGCTTCACGGGCTACGCTCATGATTTCAACAGTTCCGTCATAGACTTCAGGAATTTCTTGCTCCATCAAACGTTTGATCATCTCTGGATGGCTACGACTAACAAATACGTTAACGCCACGTGGATTGTCTTCAACTTTGTAGACATAGACTTCAATACGGTCATGAGAAGCAAACACTTCTCCAGGAATTTGGTCTTGTTTAGACAATTGGGCTTCAATGCTGCCAAGGTTAACATAAATGAAGCGGTTGTCAAAACGTTCTACTGTACCTGACATGATTTCTTGCTCATGTTCTTTGTAAGTATTGTAGGTAATGGCACGCGTTTGCTTGCGCATTTTTTCCATAATGGTTTGTTTCGCAGATTGGGCTGCTACACGACCAAACTCAGCAGGTGCTTCTTCGAACTTGATCTTGTCGCCAAGTTCGTAGGCTGAGTTAATGGCAAGAGCATCTTTCAAACTGATTTCCAAACGGCTATCAAATACTTCATCCACAACTTCACGAACGGTATAAACTGTGAAATCGCCTGTCTTTTCGTTAAAGTCAATAGCTACGCTGTCTGATTGACCATAGCGTCTACGGTAGGCTGAACGAAGTGACTCCACCACTGCTTCAATGATGTCTTCTTTTTTGATTCCCTTGTCTTCTTCCAAAATGCGGAAGGCCTCTAGCATTTCTTTACTCATCTTCTATTCACTTTTGAATCTTCAAAAGCTTCCTTTCTTTTACTAAAATTTTACTGCCAAACGTGCTTTCGATACCAAACTGTATGGAATTTGGACTGTTTTCTTACGAGTCTTGTCCATATACTCCATGGTCAACTCATCCTCTTCAAAGGCCAACAAGGTTCCCTCAAAGACTTTCTGCTTGTCGATGGCCTTATAAAGACCAACGTGAATGTATTTCCCAACCGCTCCAGCTACAGCTTCCTTGGTTTTCAAAGGACGCTCCAAGCCAGGGCTAGTCACTTCTAGGAAGTACTGTTCTGGGAATGGATCTGGTTGAATCTGATCCAACAGAGGACTAATCACTTCTGTCAAATCTGCCGTATCGTTCAAAGTAATACCGCCTGGTTTATCAACAAAGATACTTAGAACATAATCTCCTACAACCTTTTCATATTCAACATCCACCAATTCAAATGGAGCTTGAATGGCCGATTCAATAAGTTCTGTTACTAATTCTACAATTGTTGCGATAGGACAACACCTCCTCATAAGCAAGAGGCGGAGATACATCTCCGCCTCACCTACTCTTATTCTTACTAAGAGTATAGCACAAAACAATCACAACTGCAAGGATTTCGCCTTTTTGTAGCTAGTTGCGTCCTTTTTCTAGGGAAACGGGTTCTTTTGTGTGCTCTTAATTTTATTGAGAACTTGGTAACAAACCCAGGTCATATTTCCATGACAAAACGCGTTTGACTGACTCATCAATCCGCTCTTCAGTCAGCTCCCCTGTAGCAACTTTTTGTAAAAGATAAGGGATCTGAGTCTGGTAAGAAGAACCTAAAATCAAATCATTTCCAGCTAAAATCACCTATAGTGCTGCTTGGTCCTGGTCGACAAAGTCAGCCAAGCCAGCAATTTCCAAATCATCCGTCATAATGACTCCCTTGAAATTAAGCTCATTTCGTAGGATATCATTTATTTTTGGTGAAATAGAGGAAGGGACCGTCTCCAGCTGAGAAAGGATATTGTGAGAAACTAAAACGCTGTCCGCCCCTGCATTATACCACTTATCTAGCCGCAAGTATACCTTTAACAAAATCACTGGCAGACTTAATTTCTCTTGATAGGATTAGCCAGCCTCCCTTTACTTGTAAAAGTAAAAAACACCCCATCAATCAGAGGTGTTTGCGCATTAAAACTGAGCTTCTACTCGATAAATAACCTGACCTTTATTTGAGAATTTCTGTTCGTATTCTGTCAGGACATTATCTTCGAAATCACTAGCATGTAGGTCTAACCAAACTCCATTTAGCTTCATTCCGTACTGTGAAAAACTCACTAGACTGTACTCAAATAGACCACGGTTATCCGTCTTAAAATGAATTTCTCCATTTTCTGGCAAGATACGTTTAAAAGTATCTAAAAAACTCTTATAAGTTAAACGGCGTTTTTCATGGCGTTTTTTAGGCCATGGGTCCGAAAAGTTCAAATACAAGCGGTCAATTTCGCCGTCTTCAAAGTAGTTGGTCAAATCAGACCCATCTACCCAAAGCAATTTGATATTAGGAACTCCAACTTCCAAGACCTTATCCAAGGCGTAGCTTAAGACAGACTTTTGGATATCAATTCCGATGTAGTTGATGTCAGGGTTCTGTTTAGCCATGCCTGATACAAAGGCTCCCTTACCACTCCCGACCTCAACATGAATGGGATTGTTATTACCAAACAAGGTTTGCCATTTCCCTTTAGCCTCTTCAGGATTCAAGACAACATACTGAGGATTAGCCTCTAGTAATTCTGTCGCCCCTTTACGATTTCTTACTCTCATTTTTTCTTTCCATACTTGTCTCGGAAGGTACGCAAGGCATAAATCTCCCGGTTGACATTATCCAAATCTTGGTTTTCATAATACTTGGTAATTTGGCTCAAGTAGGATAACTGAGCATACCAAAATAGCTTATTCATAACCGTTTGATTATTCTTGTAACCGTAATTGGTTAACCATTCTACCCACCGGTATTCTGGAATATAGTGACATAACAAGTGAGCTACATCAAACATACGATCCGTTAAACGAACTGAATCCCAATCCACAAGATAAATCAAACCGCTATTCGTCTCAATCCAATTACTGTGACGCACATCTCCATGAACGATAGTAGCGTAGTCTTCTCTGAAAGTCGGAAGGTTCTCACGCATATCATTTATTACAAAACTAATGAATTGATTATTTTTAAAACATCTGGAGTATCATTCAACCATGCCCTGAGCAAATCAGCAGGTCTTTCCATAGTGTAGCCCAAGCGTGTCAACTGGGTCATTAAGGGTCGTGAACGATGCAAACGAGTCAAAATATCAATAATTTGCTTACGATTCATATCATTTGGTGTCAATATTTTTCCCGTCAACCATTCCTGCGCACACATGTCGCGACCATCTGATAAGCGACGAATCCAAAGTAATTGTGGAGCGATTTGTTCCTTTGCTAAACCAGGTAGGATTGGAGAGGTATTCATTTTTATAAAAACGCGTTTTCCGTCAGGGTAGCTTCCCATAAAAGCTTTACCACTGTTACCAGATATTGGAGTCAGCTTTAACTCCTTATCACCCAAATCCATTTCTTCCCTCCATATAAAGTTTCCTATCTATTCTACTAGTTTTTATCCTATTCGTCAACCAATCTATTCAATTGGTAAGGTATATAAAAGTATTGCAAGATAAAGCTAGCTCCTAAAAGAGCAACAAGAGCCATTTTTTCCTTAAAGATGAGCAAGCCTAGGACAGATTCTAAAAGTAAAACAATGAGTCCGATAGCTGTCACAAGCTGCTTTAATCCCTTCTCTTTTTGGCCTTTTTCTAAAGGGAAGAGTTGGATTAAATATTGGTAATCAAAGGCATGATAGAGGGCTAGCAACTGGAAGAGCAAGAGGTAGTTAAACAAAACAACCACTGCCGTTGCAATCCAAGACTGATCGATAAAAATTTGGGCTAGTAGAGACAACAAGAGAAGTCGCAAGCTGAGAGCTAGTAAATCTCCATTTCTCAGATAAGAACGAAGATAGAGATTTTGCCAAATCTTGCCAGGCACCTTCTGAACAGCATTTAAGATAAAGTCTAGATAAGCGCGGCGCTTAATACTATTTGAAATCCCTTTGACCTGTGTAAACAGGGCAAAGAAACGAAGCAAGAACTGTTTTCGCTTACTTTCTTGGACGATGACATAGTCCCAGTCAAGATTATTTGAACCGAAAAACTTGTTAGCCTTCTTCTGAAAAAGAAAATATTTTCCAACTCCCAAAAGAAGGACATAGGCTCCAAAAACTACTAAGCCAAAACCCATTGCTAAAAATAAAGGGGCAAAAAGGAGTAAGAAGAGCGTCTGTACGCTAACCCAAAAGATGAAGGATACTAGCTTTTGCTTCTGGATATATTCCCTCACCTCTTCTTCAGCCACTAAGAGAAAGAGCTTATCAGGCGCTTCTACATACGTAGCTATCCCTCCCCAAATCAAGAGTAAGACAGAGACAATCCCAATTAAAAATAGAATCGGTAAATGATTTTCTGGAAAATGCTGGAGTAGTTGACTATATTGATAAGCTAGAAAACCTAATAAGACCAGCAAAAATAAGATAAAGTGGTCATTTAGAACATATCGCAAATAGCCTACACACTCTTTACGAAAGGCCTGCTTTCGCTTTAAACAAGTCTCTCATCGGTCCTCCTCTTTGGTCAGAGCCAGGTAAATATCGTTTAGACTCGCTTGAGGCATAGAAAAAGCTTCCCTCAACTCTTCAAGATTCCCCTTGGCACGCACTTGTCCCTTATGAAGGATGACAAAGGAATCACACATTTTTTCCGCAGAGTCAAGAACGTGGGTACTCATGAGAATCGATTTCCCCTTTTGCTTTTCCACTTCCAAAAGATGAATCAAATCCGAAATTGCCAAGGGATCAAGACCAAGGAAAGGCTCATCGACGATAAAGAGACTCGGATCCACGACAAAGGCACAGATAATCATGACCTTCTGCTTCATCCCTTTTGAAAAATGAACCGGGAACCAATCTAACTTTTGATCCAAACGAAACATCTTTAAAAGAGGTTTAACTCGCTCAAAAGCAAGTTTTTGTTCGATACCATAAGCCATAGCTACAGTCTCGATATGCTCTCTGAGGGTCAATTCTTCATATAAACTAGGTGTTTCAGGGATATAACCAATCTGCTGACGGTATTCACGAGGATTAGCTCGTAAGGTCAAGCCATCGATATTGATTTCCCCACTATAAGGTGTCAAAAGTCCAATAATTTCGTTAATTGTAGTTGATTTACCAGCACCATTTAGTCCAATCAAACCAACCAATTTCCCACTTTCAACTGTAAAAGATACATCCTTTAAGACAGGGACGTGAACATAGCCTCCTGTCAGGTTTTTTATTTCTAACATATTTTCTCCGAATTTGGTATAATGTAGCTATATTATATCAAAATTTAAGTCAGTAGAGGTGCTTTTTATGTCAGATTGCATTTTTTGTAAAATCATTGCTGGAGAAATCCCTGCATCTAAGATTTATGAAGATGATCAAGTTCTTGCTTTTCTTGATATATCCCAAGTAACGCCCGGACATACCTTACTTGTTCCGAAAGAGCACTACCGTAATCTCCTAGAAATGGACTCAAATAGTGCTAGTTGCCTCTTCGCTCAAGCTCCGGTCGTAGCAAAAAAAATTATGGTTGCTACCAAAGCGTCCGGTATGAACATCATTTCTAACTGCGAAGAAGTCGCTGGTCAAACGGTCTTTCATACACATGTGCACCTCGTGCCACGTTATGGGGCAGACGACGATCTCAAACTTGACTTTATCACTCATGAACCTGACTTTGACAAACTTGCCCAAGTCGCTGAAACGATCAAAAACGCTTAAGGAGTTACTATGAAACTATCTAATTTACTACTTTTTGCCGGTTCTGCTCTAGGCAGCTACCTTCTTACAAAGAACCGTCAAGCAATCACAGAGGAAGTGACAGATACAAGTGAGCGAATTCAAGCCGTCAAAGAGGACCTAGATATCATTCAAAACAGTTTTGAGGTTATCAACCAACAAAAGAAACTCATCCAGGAATACCAAAAGGATTTGACCTACAAGTTTAAAGTATTGGAAAAAGACGTCCAAACAAGACTCGCTGTACTAAAGAAATGCAGGAAGAAAAGAAATAAGGAAAAGAAAGCCTCCAACTTTCCTTGTATCCCCTTAAATCCATTTTGGGTTATCAGTTCCTAACAGAAAAGAGAGGGAATGAAAATGAAACAGATCTTAAAAGTTCTGACTCGTGTGGTCCTGATTATTTCTGGTGGCCTCTGTCTTCTTGTTGCCCTAGCATTTTTAATACTGTCCAATCTTTTCAAGGCCTCACCGAGTGACATCCGAGAAGGAAATGAAGCCTTAAAACAAATCTTCATCTCCCTTGACATGCCTCCTGAGAAAGTAGAATCAAATGGAAGTTATCAATATGAGGGAGGAGGCTTAGATTTTTATGTCACTTTCTCAGATGAGGTTATCAATAGCCACCCAGTCCTAAAAGAAAGTCCAAACCTCACTAAAAATCGACTCAAAGTCTATGTCCTACGTGCAGAAGACATTTCCTACCATAAGGTAGAAGACAACTTGTTCAATCATGGTTTATTCCAATTTTTAGAGGAGGAAAGTAGGAAGTACTTCCAAGAAATCGGAAAGAAATCAAATCCTTCTTACTTTATTCTCTCTTGGAAAAATCCGGAAAGTCTAAAAAAGGGAATTGCATTCTATGAAAAAGCTTTAACTTTGGTAGATATTCAGGATAATTCAGCGATTAAGCATATCGATACCGTCACACTTAAGCCTGGCAAAGAAGCGGAATTCAAGCAACTAATCCAGGAAATGGATGCAGCTGGCTTACTCACTCAACGGTCTGAATAGCAGACCATTTAGGGAATGATTCCTCCGATAATAAACACAAAAAAGAGCCCTTTGGCTCTTTTTCTTTATTCACCCTCAAAGGCATCTTTAATGTGGTCAAAGAAGCCTTTCTTCTTAGGATGTACTTTCAGATCACCTGCAGCTGCGAATTCTTTCAAGGCTGCTTTTTGACGGTCGTTCAAACCTGTTGGAGTCACGACATTGACAGTCACATACTGGTCACCGACAACACCACCACGGAGGCTAGGAGCTCCCTTGCCACGTAGACGGAATTTTTACCAGTCTGCGTTCCTTCTGGGATGACTAACTCAACATCTCCATGAACTGTTGGAATGTCTACTGTATCTCCTAGGGCTGCTTGAACAAAGTTTAAGTTCAACTTATAGAAGATTGTCGTTCCATCACGCTCAAACTTATCACTAGCTTCAACTGAAACCACCACGTACAAGTCACCATATGGTCCACCGTTAAATCCTGCTTCACCTTGACCAGCTAGGCGGATCTGTTGACCTGTTTCCACACCAGCAGGGATTTTTACGTGTACGCTATGGGCTTGTTTTTCATGACCAGTTCCATGACAGGTTGTACATGGATCTTTGATTTCTTGACCACGGCCATGACAGACATCACAGGTTACTTGGCGACGCATCATACCGAGAGGTGTTTGGGTATCAACATTGATCACACCTGAACCATGACAGCGTCCACAAGTAACTGGACTTGTTCCAGGTTTAGCGCCAGACCCATTACAAGTACGACAGCTTGCTTCACGATTGTATTTGACTTCCTTTTCTGTACCAAAAATAGCTTCTTCAAAAGTCAAATGAACGCGATACTGGAGGTCGTCACCTTGACGAGGGGCGTTTGGATTACGTGATGCACCGCCACCACCAAAGAAGCTTGAGAAAATATCTTCAAATCCGCCAAAGCCACCTGCTCCGTCGAAGCCTCCGAAACCGCCAGCACCACCAAAACCACCATTGGCACCAGCAGCACCATATTGGTCATAGGCAGCACGTTTCTGTTCATCGCTCAAAGTTTCATAAGCTTCTTGAACTTCCTTGTACTTGTCCTCAGCACCAGGATCCTTGTTGATATCTGGGTGATATTTTTTAGATAATTTCCGATAGGCTTTCTTGATCTCATCTTGAGATGCATTCTTTGAAACGCCCAAACGGTCATAAAATTCAGTATTGTTCATTTAAGATACCAAGACCGAAAAATTCGACTGAAAAATAGGAAATCTGACGCAGGAGCGATGCTCCTAGACAGATTTATCTTTTTTCCGAGAATTTAGGTCGGGTTCAATTCCTTTCTTTCATATTGAGTAAGAAACTTAAGAGCTCGAGTTCAATTCCCCGAACACTCTTTGTTCCTTTCTATAATTTTCATGTAAATCTTTAGAGGCTGTTTTCTATACTCTGCTTCACTTGATCAAACTCTTCATCTGATAGAGTAAATATCAAATCCTCTTCAGCATACTCGTTCTGTTCTTTAAAATAGTTGTCCGTATTCTCTACCAACCTTAGACTAAGAATCACTTTTCTAGCAAACTCTTGATGTGCAAAACCTAAAGCCGTGATAATATTCCTATCTTGCTCAAAAACTTTCGGTTGGAAATTCTCACGTGGAAGAAATTCAAAATAGTCAAAGAAGTTTTGCCAAATTCCACCTGTAAATTTCGTGTCCTTCAACAAGCCTGCTTTCGCCAATAAAAGTGGCGCTGAAGAAATGGCTGCAATTAGAATATCTTGCTCATCAAGACTTCTCAAACGAGATTAATTTCTCATCTTGTAAAGCAGGACCTATATTTACCATTCCTGGCAAAATCACACAAGAATAATCTTCTATACGGATTTGATCCAATGTTTTCGTCGGTTGGCAGGGCAAACCATCCTCAGAGACTATCATCGAATGCTCAGAAGCTACATAATCAATCGTGATATCAAAAGACAGAGCTAAAGTACTCGTTAAAGTAGTTATCTCATAAAGAGAAAAATTAGGATAAATGATACAAAGTACTTTTTTCATACGCAACATCCTCTATTTTACCGAAAAACAGAGGCTGGGTTGCAACCTCTGGATTTCTTCCTATCATTACGACATTCTAAAACAAAGTCGATTATACTTTGTTTTTGAACTAGTAAGGCTGAATTGAGTTTCGGCTAAAATTGAGCACACCCTAGCCTCTTGGTGAAAAAGACAAATCTTTCTAGAAACTAAAGCTTCTGCGTCAGATTTCCTATTTTCACTGTTGAGGTTTTAACGGGCTTTGCACCTTATTTTTCCGTAAACTCTCCGTCTACAACGTCATCGCCTGCGTTTCCTGTTGCTTGTGCGCCTTCTGCTCCTGCTTGAGCTTGTTGCGCTGCTGCGGCTTGTTCGTAGAGTTTAACAGCAAGTCCTTGAGCTTTTTCGTTCAATGCTTCAAGTTTTGCTTTCATTTCGTCCAAGTTGTTGTCTTCTTGAGCCTTTTTAAGATCATCAAGGGCAGCTTGTGCAGCATCACGTTCTGCATCGAAGCCTTTGCCTTCAGTTTCTTTGATTGTCTTTTCAGTCGCAAAGATAGCTTGGTCTACTTCGTTACGAAGGTCTACTTCTTCTTTACGTTTCTTATCTGCTTCAGCGTTTGCTTCTGCATCTTTCATCATGCGGTCGATTTCTTCGTCTGTCAAACCTGAGTTTGATTGGATAACAATTGTTTGTTCTTTTTGAGTTCCAAGATCTTTTGCTTTAACAGATACGATACCGTTCTTATCGATGTCAAATGTTACTTCGATTTGTGGAATACCACGAGGTGCAGCTGGGATATCTGTCAATTGGAAACGTCCAAGAGTCTTGTTATCTGCTGCCATTGGGCGTTCCCCTTGAAGAACGTGGATATCAACGGCTGGTTGGTTGTCTGCTGCAGTTGAGAAGACTTGTGATTTAGATGTTGGAATGGTTGTGTTGCGGTCGATGAGTTTTGTAAAGACACCACCCATTGTTTCGATACCAAGTGACAATGGTGTTACGTCAAGAAGGACAACATCTTTGACATCACCAGTGATGACACCACCTTGGATCGCAGCACCCATAGCCACTACTTCATCAGGGTTTACTGATTTGTTTGGTTCTTTACCAGTTTCAGCTTTAACAGCTTCAACAACGGCAGGTATACGAGTTGAACCACCGACAAGGATCACTTCGTCGATTTCTGACAAGCTCAAACCTGCATCTGAAAGGGCTTGGCGAACTGGAACTTTTGTACGTTCTACAAGGTCACGAGTCAAATCGTCAAATTTCGCACGAGTCAAGGTCATTTCCAAGTGAAGAGGTCCAGCCTCACCAGCAGTGATAAATGGCAAGCTGATTTGAGTTGAAGTCACACCAGAAAGATCTTTCTTAGCTTTTTCTGCCGCGTCTTTCAAACGTTGAAGAGCCATCTTGTCGTTTGACAAGTCGATACCATTTTCTTTCTTGAATTCTGCTACCAAGTGGTCGATGATTTTTTGGTCAAAGTCGTCACCACCGAGTTTGTTATCCCCTGCAGTTGCCAATACATCAAAGACACCATCACCCAATTCAAGGATAGATACGTCAAATGTACCACCACCAAGGTCAAATACCAAGATTTTTTCTTCTTTGTCAGTCTTATCCAAACCGTATGCAAGAGCTGCTGCAGTTGGTTCGTTGACGATACGTTCTACTTCAAGACCAGCGATTTTACCAGCGTCTTTAGTTGCTTGACGTTGAGCATCGTTAAAGTAAGCTGGAACTGTGATAACAGCCTTGGTTACTTTTTCACCAAGGTATTCTTCAGCATAACCTTTCAAGTATTGAAGGATCATAGCAGAGATTTCTTGTGGTGTGTATTCTTTGCCGTTAGCAGAAACTTTTTCAGAAGTACCCATCTTAGATTTGATAGAGATGACTGTATCTGGGTTTGTGACTGCTTGACGTTTTGCAGCGTCACCAACGATGATTTCACCATTTTTGAATGAAACTACAGATGGAGTTGTGCGGTTTCCTTCTGGGTTTGCGATGATTTTTGATTCAGTTCCTTCAAGAACTGCTACTGCTGAGTTTGTTGTACCTAAGTCAATACCGATAATTTTAGACATGTGTTTTTCTCCTTGTTATTTTCTTCTATTTTTTGATATTCCCCTTAAGTGGTGGGGACGTGAGCAACTCCCTTCGGGATTCCATCACTAATTTTTGAGCCTATTGTCTCAAAAATTCCCTGTTTCACCACAGCGGGAAATATCTGCTTTGCAAGCCAGAGGCTTGCTTTTTATCTTTCTTTCATAGTTTAGTGTCATTTCGGACAAGGTTTCTATTATGTAAATTGCGACACGAGAAGTCGAAATCGATTTTATTTCGACGACGAGTTAGTAAGGAGGCTAGGCAAACGCCATAGCAATTGCCGTTTTCTGACGAGTTGCTTTAGCTACCGTCAGAATTGCCTAGTTGTAGACAACGACCATAGCCGGTCTTAGGATGCGGTCATGGAGTTTGTAACCTTTTTGGAAGACTTGTGCGATGGTGTCTGCTGGATGTTCGTCATCCGCTGGGACTGTTTGAATAGCCATGTGGTAGTTATGGTCAAATTCTCCATCTGCTGGAATTTCTTCGATCCCTTCTTCTTTCAGAGCATGTACCAAACTTTCTTGGACCATTTCTAAGCCCTTCTTCACATCATCTGTCAACCCTTCGACGGCAAGAGCGCGTTCGAGGTTGTCGAGTGATGGCAAAATTGCTTTTGCCAAATCTTGGCTACGATAGCGCTGCAAGAGTTGACGTTCTTCACTGGCACGACGCTGAATGTTTTGCATTTCTGCATGGGCACGAAGGTATTTGTTTTCAAATTCTTCGGCACGTTCATTGGCCAAGTCCAATTCAGACTTTTTCAGGTCTTGTTTCTTCAGCTGTTTCCACAACTTCCTCTTCTTTTTACTTCTTCATTTTTTTAATATCTTGGGCCATTTTCGCCTCCTTTAATGATTTCAATCTTAATTCACTTCATAGTGATTACTGCTGAGATAGCGGTAAAAATCCGTCAACTTCATAGTCAAAAACTCGATTAACTACATTGAGTTGATTGACCAATTGTTGATAACCCAGATTGACCGGACCTATAATCGCAAGGATTCCAAATCCACGATAGGGAATCAGGAACTTACTGCTAATCACTGCTAAGTCAGCAAGACAAGATTCTTGGCTATCCGCAACTCGGACACTTTGCATCTGGTCGCCAATCAGATTCTCTCGAATTTCCAAAGCTACCTTTTGTGGCTGATCAAAAAATTGATAGGCCGCTAAATTAGCGAAATTCAAAAGATTGACTTTGCCAGAAACTACGATATTTTCATTGAACATTTCTTTGAAGATATGTTCAACTAGATCCATAACGTTATCCGTTGTTGTGAAGTAACGTTGGATAATTTGCGGAATCTCTGTCCGAATCTTGTAGTGAATATCCAAAACAGTCTGATCCAGGAAACGTTCTTGAATCATGGTCTTGAGGCGATTTAAATCCTCCTGCAAGAAATTTCTCGGAATCAAAAACTGACTGGTAACTGTTCTAGACTCATCTAGGGTAAAAACAGCAAGAGCTGTATGTTGCCCGAGGACAACAATATCAAAAGCTGTTAGCTTCTGCCTACTTGGTTCTACATCCAGTGCTACAACTGTACAGCCACTCAAGTCTGACAAGATTCTCGTTGCCTCTTGAAGAATATCCTCAAGCTTGAAGAATTCTTGATCAAAGGCTTTTACAATCTCATAAACTTGATTTTCAGCTAAACGGTCAAAGGATAGGGAGTGTTTGACATAGTATTGAAAACCAGCCACACTTGGCATCCGACCACTGGAAGTATGAGCCTTTTCAAGCAAACCTTGCTTTTCTAGAGCTGCCATATCATTTCGAATGGTAGCACTACTAGAGTTGATAGATTCTTGCAAGGCCTTAGATCCAACAGGTTCGTGCGTTTTGGTAAAGATGTCAATAATCAGATTTAAAATATTCTGCTGACGTTCCGTAACCATCTCGTCACTCCTCTCTGATAGATCTTTTTTAGCACTCGGCACATCCAAGTGCTAACTTATGATTCTATTATACACCCTTAGAAAAGAATGTCAAGACAAAAACTCAAAAAATTAGCACTCTTTTACCAAGAGTGCTAAAAATCGGTCTGAGGACCTAGAAAATCATCTTACATTCTCAAGATATTTCTTTTTAAGTCTATAAAAACTATAGATTAGATAAGAAATCATGAGGGCATAAAGGGCAAAAATAAGGAAGAAAGATTGAGAGAGACTTTCGCGAAACAAGCCCATACAAACAACTAGACCGCCAGAGATAGAAACTGTAGATGTACGAAGTCTAGATTTCACATCAGCCCACCGAAGACGATTGTCCATGAAAGAATGATCATTTAAATCTACATCACAAGTTGCTTTTCGAAAAACAGTATAAGAACAATTCTCCACAAATTCCCATCCTCTATCCTTAATACTTTGTAAATCTACCTCATTTTTTCTAAGGTGGCTAGTATTCCACACACGGTAAACCACATCATCTGGTCGGCATTGTTCAAAATAGAAAAAGTCAAAACGATTCGATTTAAATTTCCAACCTTTCAGATGCATCTCATGTAAATAATCTTCAACCTTATCCAAATCAAAAATGGTAAACATTCGAAATTGTACTTTGCTATTCATTGTCTAACCTCCAAAATGGTTTTATTTATCAGATAATTCTCTCCACTTTTGAAATAATCTCCAAAAAATATAAGAAATCTGAATCGCGAAAACTATCAATAAAACCCAATCTATTATGAAAATCAAAAACACTTCCCAACTGAAACGACTACCTCCACCGAGGGACTTTGAGAAAACCGGTAGTAGAGCTGAAAAGAGAAGCAAAATAGGAAGCATCCGCATTGTTAAAATCCGTTTGACCATAGCTAACTTGCCGGCCGTGTCATTATAAATTTCAAACTCTGCATCCGACTCAATTTCAGAATGTGGTTTTCTAAAGTAGGAAAAACCATTAAAATCTGTAATATGCTCCCAGCCAAAATCTTTAAATAGTTGTAAATAGGAGGCTCTCTCTGATTTTTTCATGGGATAAAAATCTAACTGATAAGCCACCTGCTCCGGTTGGCACTTTTCAAAAGTATACTTAACTGCAACTACTAAGTTAGAATAGCTTACTTCCTTAAGTTTCCAGCCCTGAGCATGCATTTCTCCGAGATAGAGAGCCTCTCTATCATAATCCGCAATGGTAGCAATTCTATAAACAACTTTCTTTTCCATCAAAACTCCTCCCGACTGTTTCTATAGAGCCGCTCAATACGTTTCAACTCAATCTCTAAAACTTTTCGACCCAAGTCTGTTATCTGATAGATTTTACGTTTTTCCTCTTCTCGGACAAAGGAAACCAAACCATCCTTTTCCATCTTTGATAGGGTTCCATACATAGTTCCAGGACTAATTGATACTTGCGAATCTGTCATCTCTTTGACCTTTTGTGTAATACCATAACCATGGTTCTCCTTTTGCAGACAGAACAGAATATAAAAACCCGTTTCAGTCATGGGAAGGTAAACCCGCCTAATCTTATCTGTTAATTCCATTTAATCAGACCTCCTATTCAGTTCGATATATCGCACCTCGTTATATAAAATATATCACACCTCGATATAAAATGCAAGAAAAAAAGATCGTCCTCACGGACAATCTTTCTAATTTATCATTAGTATAGATCTAGGTAGTTATCAATTTCCCATTGTGAAACGAAGGTTGCATAGCTTGCCCACTCAATTCGTTTGGCTTCAAGGAAACTAGTATAGATGTGTTCACCTAGAGCTGCTTTAACCACTTCGTCTTCTGTCAAAGCTTTCAAAGCGTTGTGAAGAGTTGATGGAAGGTCTGTGATGCCAGCCTCTTTACGCTCTTCTGCAGTCATGATATAGATGTTTTCTTCGATTGGCGCTGGTGCTTCGATTTTGTTTTCGATCCCGTGCAAACCAACTTCCAAAAGAACAGCCATTGCGATGTATGGATTAGCCATTGGGTCAACTGAGCGCAACTCAAGTCGAGTTCCCATCCCACGAGTAGCAGGAACGCGAACAAGTGGTGAACGGTTACGACCAGCCCAAGCGATGTAAACCGGCGCTTCGTAGCCTGGAACCAAACGTTTGTATGAATTTACTGTTGGGTTCATAATAGCTGTGTAATTGTAAGCGTGCTTGATCAAACCACCAAGGAAATGATAGGCTGTTTCTGACAATTGCATTCCTTTGGATCATTTGGATCAAAGAAGGCGTTGTTTCCTTCCGCGTCAAACAAGGACATATTGCAGTGCATCCCTGAACCAGCGATACCAAATTTTGGTTTAGCCATAAAGGTTGCATACAAACCATGTTTACGCGCAATAGTTTTTACGACAAGTTTAAAGATTTGAATCTTGTCACAAGCACGAAGAACTTCATCATACTTAAAGTCAATCTCATGTTGACCTACGGCAACTTCGTGGTGACTAGCCTCTACTTCAAATCCCATCTTAGTCAAGACGTTAACAATCTCACGACGAGTGTTGTCGGCAAGATCAGTAGGTGCCAAGTCAAAGTAACCGCCCTTGTCATTCACCTCAAGAGTTGGGTCTCCATTTTCATCAAGCTTAAATAGGAAGAATTCTGGTTCCGGACCAAGGTTGAAAGATTTGAATCCAACTTTCTCCATGTGATGAAGAGCTCGTTTAAGGTTGCTTCGAGGATCTCCAGCAAATGGCTCTCCTTCTGTTGTATAGACATCACAGATTAATCCTGCGACACTACCGTTCTCATCTCCCCAAGGGAAGACAGTCCATGTGTCTAGATCAGGGTACAAGTACATATCTGATTCATTGATACGAACAACCCTTCAATAGAAGATCCATCAAACATAGCCTTGTTTGACAAGACCTTGTCTAGTTGTTCATCTGTAGCAGGAATTTCGACGTTTTTCATTGTTCCCAAAATATCTGAAAACATGAGACGGATAAAGGTTACATTTTTTTCCTTAACTTCACGACGAATATCTGCAGCTGTGATTGGCATGGTTTTTCTCCTTATATATGACGACTAGCGGTTGCCTAACCGCGACCAAAAGGTGATTGTTGAGAAGCAAAGCGACTTTGTTGAAGAACCTCATTCCGAAGGGCTCGACGCACCTCAGTTTGACTGACTGGTTTCTTGGCTTTCGCCTCACGTTCGGCATATTTTTTCTTGATAGCAGCAATGTTCAGACCTTCAGAGATATAATCCTTAATCTCAAGCAACCGATCCATATCATTTAAAGAATACATCCGGCGATTGCCTTCGTTTCGATCAGGTTTTATCAACTCTTGATCTTCATAATAACGAATTTGACGCGCCGAAAGATCGGTCAGCTTCATAACACTACCAATGGGGAAAACTGCCATATTGCGACGAAATTCTTTTTCCTTCATGTGCACTTCCTCTTCTTTCTGTCTATTATAGTCTAAAAAAAATCAATCGTCAATTGTTAATGTTATATGATGTGACATTATTTTCTCTTATTTACTAGCAGACTTTTCAAGCGTTCAAGATCGTAATTTACGAGAATTGCCACAAATACTCCCATAAAGGTTTCAAATACACGGGCAAAAACGTACAAAACTGTTTCTCCACTTGGAATTGATAAGGTAATAATCAACATAGCTGAAACTCCGCCAATGACACCCGCCTTATTATTCATGGCAACGTTTGTCATGATGGTTAACATGGTACAGATTGGTACGGCAACTAAGGTTACCCAAAAAGCTTCTTGAAAATAGGTATTCAAAAGAAAGAAAACCAAGGCAAAAAAACCACCAATACTATTCCCTAAAATACGTGATGTCCCAAAGTGGACACTCTTATCAAAGTCTTCTCTCAAGCTAAAAACGGCTGTAAGAGCTCCAATCTGAAGTCCTTTCCATCCAAAAAAACCAAAAATCATGAGGACTAGAAAGACGGCGATTCCTGTTTTGAACGTCCGCATCCCTAATTTAAACTTAGATTTGTCAAATTTATATTTTTTAAAATAACTCATAGTCTCAACTTTCTCTCTCCATTTTATCATAATTTTACTTATTTGAGAGAGCTTGGTTAGAAATTAGATGAATTCCTCACAAAAAAGAGAAGGAGTTAAATCCTTCTCAGTTTTTTCAATTGTTTTCTTCCAGACTAGAATAAGTACAAGAAAGCTAAGGCCAGTAAACTAGCGACTAAGCCCACTCCCCAGAAGAAGAAATCGACTTTCCATTCGCTCCAAGCTTGACCTTTTCCTGTAAAACCACCTAGTTCAAAATGGTGATGAACTGGGGTCATACGGAAGATACGCTTGCCACCACTAATCTTAAAGTAGCTAACCTGCATCATGACAGATGTTGTTTCAAAAACATACACTATACCAATCAGGAGTAGCGTCCATTCTTGGTGCAGTGCCATAGAAATAGCGGCCAACATCCCCCCAAGGGCTAGACTTCCTACGTCCCCCATAAAGACTTTAGCTGGTTTGTGGTTAAAGACAAAGAAGCCAAGCAAGCCACCAATCATGGCTAGAATCACAAGTAGGATATCCAATTGGTTTTGTACATAAGCAATGACTCCATAGGCAGATAGACTAATCACCACCGAAATACTTGCCAAACCATCAATCCCATCTGTCAAGTTAACCGCATTTGAGAAACCAACCAACCAAAAGAGGGCAAAGAAGATGTAAAAGACTCCTAGATGCAAAGGAAAACCAAAGACATTGAGCATGTCTCCACCTCTTTCGTAAAAGAAGTAGAAAACTACTCCTCCCACTAACTGAAGCAGGAGTTTTTGCTTGGGATTTAGGCCTTCATTGATTTTACGAAAGACCTTGAGGAAGTCATCCAAGAAACCAACCAACCCATATAAGACTAGGATAAAGAGAATCATCCCAACATTGTTGGTTAATTGGTTACTCAAAAGGGCAAGAACAAAACTGACCAAGACTCCTGTAATTAGAAAGACAATCCCTCCCATTGTAGGTGTCCCAGCTTTAGCTTGGTGCTGTTTGACATCCTCATGCATTTGCTGACCTGTAATCTGCGCTTTTCTGTAAAAACGGATAAAGGCTGGAATGCCAATGACTGTTAGAACAAAGGCAGAGATTCCAGCAAGGATAGACATAAGCATACTAATCTCCTAATGTTACTTTTAATTTCTTTAAATCTTTCAAGACTGTATTGGCACGAACGCTCTGTTTGGTAACAGTGTCTCCGCTACCTTCAAATTCGACTTCCAGATTCAACCATTTGGCTAAAGTTTCCACATTTTTCTTGGTCCATCCGTATAAATCAGGCATTTCTTCAACCTGGTCAGAAAGAAGTAATATTTGCTCATTAGCGTCCAAGTTAGTCCCTTCTGCCACTGAGCTCTCTTTAATTTTTGTCCCTGAGCCAATAACGATTGGTTGTACAAGATTGCGTCGTAATTCCTCTGCCATATCACCAGGACTATAATCATCAGTTTTTGGCATAGCATAACTAGTTGTAGTAGTTATTTGGTCTAAATTCTTAGCAGTTGATTGAAGATTTAAAATATCTTTCATGGCAGAAGCTCGTTCAAGAATAGGATTAGCAAACTCTCCAAACCAAGGGGTAGAAAAGTGTTCTGGTTGTTGAACTGTCACGTAAAGAATAAAGTCTGGATTTTCAGAAGGATGCATGGTTACTACAGAAAAGATATAATTGGTTTTCCCAACTAAATATCCACCTTTTTGCTCATCTGCAATTTGAGCTGTTCCAGATTTGACAGAAACATTCTGACCAGGAACAGTAATTACTGGTTTATTATCATTACGATTATACATGGTCCCATAAATAGGGTCTGTACCAACCAAAATCATGTTTTCCCTAGTCAAACTAGCCGCTTCTTTTGAAACAGGATTACCCACAACTTCTTTTTGCGACTTCCGAACTGACTGATCATTTGGATCATAGAGGGCACTAATAAACTTCGGTTCTAGCATAACCCCATCATTAGCAATGGCTGTAAAAGCGCGGAGCATCTGGGTGTGGGTAACAGAGATACCTTGACCAAAAGCACTCATGGCAATATTAACGACGTTATCTGCAGGTAGTTGTCCAGCATACTCATCGGGCATTCCAAAACGAGTTGGAACCCCAAACTTAAATCGATTGAGGTATTCTAACCAAGTAGCATCCCCCATCTTTTGTTCGAGCAAAGTCATACCCACATTACTTGAATGAGCAAAACCTTGTAAGTATGTCATTATACTTCCAACTGATAAGCCGTCATTAACATCCCAGTCCCTGATAGTTGCATCTGCCACCTTCAACTCACTGCTATTAAAATATTCTCCCCCGGAGAATGTTCCGTTGTCAATAGATGCCGCTAAAGTCATAACTTTCATGGTTGAACCAGGCTCGTAATTGCTCTGATATAAAAGGTCTCGCCAAACAAAATCCTCAGTAATACCTTCTTTTGTATCCGCATCAAAAGTTGGTCTTTGAGTCGTTGCCAAAATCTCCCCTGTCTTAGCACTAACCAAGGTAGCATTCACATACTTTCCTTTAAGTTTCTCTTGAAACATATTCATTTGACTTTCCATAAAGGATTGTAGTGGACTAGATAAGGTGGTATATACATCCTTTCCATCTACCATTTGACGGGTAGCTTTTTCAGTTCCAGGTACGATATTTCCAAAGCGATCTTTTTCATAAGTAAGAATACCATCTGTCCCCGCTAGTAGACTATTAAGGGAGCTTTCCATACCGGACGTCCCAACGAGACTCTTAGAACCATCTTCGTTTTCATGAAGTTGGGCTAAACCGATGAAGGATGAAGCAAAGCGTCCATTAGGATAGCTTCTGTTGGGACTTGTTGTAAAGTCAATCCCCTCCACCTTGGCAGTTTCCAAGTCCTTTTTAATGGCCATCATGTTGGCGTAAGTGATTCCATTACCTTTAACACCAAAGGAAACTTGCTTGAGATTTGGTTTGGAAAGTTGTTCCTTGACATAAGACTCTTCCATATCCAAATACTTGTGAAAAATCTCTGCAACTTTATTGTACTGTGATTCTTCTACATATAGAATGTTACCATTAGCAGACTTATAATCTTTATCAATGACTGCGTAGACATTATAGGATGTTGCATCTTCCGCAATGGGTGTTCCGTTACGGTCATAAATCGTTCCTCTTTTAGCAGGAACCGTTTTGGTTGTTTGGTGAACCCTGTCTGCTTCCTTGACCAAGTCAACACCAAACTTTGTACCAGTACCAATAATCACCGCAAAATTAACCAAAAAAACAGCAAAGAGAAAGACGGCCAAGAGGCTCAAATTCTTTCCCACTCGTCTGCGATTTTCTTCTGGATTTTTACGATTCTTAATGGCAAAGCGTATTATTCTTTCTTTCCAGGTTTTCATATACTACTCCGCCGATCGGATATTTTCATTATTTAACTGCAACTCTTGCGAGTCTGCAATTCCTGTCAAGCGTTCTGATCGGATCAATTCATTAACTTCTTGCTTGGCATCATCTAGTTCGGTCTTCTTTTCTTCGATTTGATTATTAACTGTTGTTAACTCACTCTGAACTTGCAGGAGTTTTGTTTGCATATAGACAACACTTACTGCTAAGATCAGGGCTGTGATAGCAATTGAAAGGTAAAAGGCCTTTTCAACCCGCGAAAATCTTTTGAACCGCGCTTGTAGTAATTGGCTGGTCGTTTCTTTTCTTTCTGGCATTTTTTCCTCTTACTTGTGAATTTTTCTAGCTACTCGTAGCTTGGCTGAGTGGGAACGGTTATTGGCTTCCAACTCTTCTTTACTCGGTAAAATTGGTTTACGGGATACTAATTCCATCTTAGGCTTGAGTTCATCTGGAATAAAAGGCAAACCTTTGGGAACCTCCACTGTCGAAGCTTCCTTAAATAGTTGCTTAGTCAAGCGATCTTCCAGTGAATGGAAGGTAATGACTGATATTCTACCATCTAAAGCCAGCATATCCATAGCTTGCTGAATAGACTCATCAGCCGCTCCCAACTCATCATTAACTTCAATACGAATGGCTTGGAAAAATCTGTTTGGCTGGATGGCCCTTTTTCTTGAGTTCCTTGGTAGGTTTGGCAGACTTGATGATTTCTGCCAATTCGGTTGTTGTCTCGATCGGCTTCACTTGACGTGCTTGTTCGATTTTTCGCGCAATCTGTTTAGAAAACTTATCTTCTCCATATTTGAAAAAGATTCGCACCAAATCATGATAGTCATAACGATTGACAACTTCATAAGCAGTCAAGCTAGCTTCCTGATTCATGCGCATATCTAGTGGCGCATCTTTCTTGTAAGAAAAGCCACGTTCACGCTGATCTAGTTGAGGACTAGATACACCCAAGTCATAACAAATTCCATCAATTTCCTGGACACCAGCCTCCTGCAAACGTGCCTGCAAATGACGGAAGTTGTCCTTGATAAAGGTTACCATCCCCTTTTCGATATAGGGCGCCAAGCGTTTTTGCGCATTATCAATGGCATTCTGGTCCTGGTCAAAGGCATAGAGATGCCCTTTTTCACCTAATTTACTTAATAAATACTCGCTATGGCCTGCTCCGCCCAAAGTCGCATCAACATAGATACCATCTGATTTCACATCAAGCATATCAATCGTTTCATGGAGCATGACCGTTACATGATGAAATTCTTTAGTCATATCTTATCTATTTTACCATAATTCTGACTAGCTTGCACCCGCTAAAGCCAAAACATTCCATTGCTACTTTATTCCTTGTATTCAAGAGGTTTCTCAGCTACTTGAGCTAACACTGAGTCTACTTCTAGATTCAAGTGTTGGTGAACAGCCTCTGCTACTGCTCTTGGTATACCAACTTCCACAATTTCATCCACACTGGCTTCCTTGATTTTAGTCAAGGACTTGAAATATTTCATCAAATTCTGCTTGCGTTTTGAACCTAATCCCTCGATGCCATCAAGCTGAGAGGAGAAGGAATTTTTAGAACGCAGTTGACGGTGGAAAGTGATAGCAAAACGGTGTACCTCATCTTGGATCCGTTGCAAGAGGAAAAATTCTTGAGAATTGCGAGACAACTCTACCACCTCAAGCGGATCTCCAAAAAGTAATTCATGGGTTTGGTGCTTATCATTTTTTTGCAGACCTGCAATGGGAATATCTAAGCCTAGCTCTTCTTGGATAACCTGCTTAGCAATATTTACCTGACCTTGCCCACCATCAATGACGATTAAGTCAGGCGGTGTCAAACCGTCACGTTGAACCCGTCCATAACGTCTACGAATAACTTCTCGCATACTTGCATAGTCATCTGGTCCGACCACAGTCTTGATTTTATACTTGCGGTAATCCTTCTTGCTCGGTTTTCCGTTGACAAAAACAACCATGGCAGAAACAGGACTGGTCCCCATAATATTAGAGTTATCAAAAGACTCGATGCGGACTGGGGTCGGAATTTGTAGAAGTCGCCCAAGATTTTCAATAGCTCCTTGAGTCTTCTCAACTGATTTCTCTAACAGATTAAACTTCTGCTCTAAACTAACACGAGCGTTTTTGATAGCCAAATTAACCAGTTGCTTCTTCTCCCCTCGTTGGGGCTTGAGAACCTTTGTATCCACCAAAGCCTTGACAGCTTCTTCGTCAATATCTCGAGGAATCAAAATCTCATTCGGAACCAAGTGAGATTTTTCCTGATAAAATTGTCCCACATAGGTCAAGAAATCCTCGTCTGGATCGTTGTAGTAAGGGAAGAGATTGACATCGCGTTCAATCAGTTTACCTTGACGTACAAAGAAAACCTGAACACACATCCAACCCTTATCCACGTAGTAACCAAATACATCACGATTTTGGAGATCTTTAGCCATGACCCGTTGCTTAGTTCGCAAAGTACCAATAGCCTGAATCAGATCGCGGTATTCCGCTGCCCGTTCAAACTCCATCGTCTGGGCTGCAGTAGTCATCTTTTCCTTGAGTCCATCGATAATCTTATCATCCTGACCTTTCAAGAAATCAGAGACCTCCTGGGCCATGGCCTTAAAGAAGGCCTCATCTTTTTTACAGATGGTATGAGCCATGCACTGGCCGATATGGTAGTAAAAACAGACCTTAGATGGTGGATTGGTACACTTACGGAAAGGGAAAATCCGATCCAATAGTCGCTTGATTTCATTGGCCGCCCCCACATCTGGATAAGGGCCAAAATAAAGACCTCCGTCCTTCTTGACCTGACGAGTAATAATCAAACGAGGATAACGCTCATTGGTGATTTTGATGAAGGGATAAGACTTGCCATCCTTGAGCATGATATTGTACTTGGGCTTGTTTTCCTTGATGAGGTTGATTTCTAGGAGAAGGGCCTCAATATTGGACTCAGTGACGATAAATTCAAAATCCACAATTTCAGACACCAGTGCCTCTGTCTTGGTATCATGACTTCCACGGAAATAGGACCGCACGCGATTGCGCAGATTTTTAGCCTTCCCCACATAGATGATGGTACCGTTCTTGTCTTTGTGAATGTAACAACCAGGGCTAGTCGGCAAGAGTTCCAGTTTTGATTTAATCAAGTTATTCATAGTTCCATTATAGCAAAAAGCTCCCGCCATCGCTTGATTAAGGAGCTTTTTATTTGCTTGTTTTGACCTTCTTCTAGGCTTCTCCAGCATAGAGCTCTTGAACAGCTGCTATGTCATCTGGCTGAATCCCATAGTAGGAGCCGGCTGGTTGCATAACAGAAGTTTTATTTGTATGATCGAGACCGATAGCGTGGCCTAATTCATGCTCTGCTGTATGCAAGATGCGATCATAGGTATAACCATAGTTTGGATTAGATAGATAATAATGATTCAAACGAACTGTAACAGATAAAAACTGACCAGTTAACAGATTGGTCTGACTCTCCGCTTCGCCAGCTACAGATGTCAAGCCATCATTCATTTCAGTCGCTACAATATCTGCCTCATTAGAGTCGGATACAAGTTCAAAACGAAAGGCACCCGTCTGGTTCCAGTTTTCTATGGCTCTTACATAGGCTGCTTGAAAGGTTTCATCCATCTGGGGATCAATGTAAATATTAGCTGAAGGCTTCGCCCATTTAGCTCCTGAGTGTTGGTGATTATCTGTCTGCGATAGTCCTTGTAAGTCCCCTGTCTCTTGCCATTGTTGCCAACCTGCTTGACTGATTTACTGATCTTTTCAACCTGATCAACTGTGGTATTTAGGTCTCCTGTAAGATACCAGAGAAGCCCAAAGGCTAGGACCAGCAAGAGGACAAAAGCCCAGACCAGACGCCAGACTAAATGCCATAAGAAACGCCAAAGGCCTAGTAAGAGTCTTAAAAAGACTCGAATAATCTTGAACATAGTTTCCTGCCTTTCCTAAAAAATAAGAACCTATCTTGATAAGAATGGTCTCCCATTCCAAAGATAGGTTCTCTATTTTACTGAATAAAGCTAAAAGAAAGCTAAAACTAGGATAAGCGCTCTTCCAAAACAAAGTTGATAGGGAGAGTCGCTAAAAACCGCTCCAATTGTTTTTCCCAGTAATACCATTCATGGGCACCCGGACTATGGCTATAGGTCACATCAAAACCTATATTTTTGAGATTTTTAACTGCTAAATTATTGGCAGAATAAAGATAATCTTGTTCTCCGCACCAAACCCAGAGTTTTGTTTTCTTGTCTGACTTTTCAGCTATGCGTTCAAGTGAATATGGGCTACTTTCCCAATCCTTAATCTCACCAAAAATACCTCGCCAATATGGCCGATTCCCTAAGTCTTGACTTTCAGGAGAAAAGTCCTGAAAACTTAGGGCACCAGAAAAACTAGCTGCATAGGAAAAGCGGTTAGTCGACAGAGCTAATTTAAAGGAACCATAGCCTCCCATAGAAAGACCTGCAATAAAGGTTTTTTCACGTTTCCGCGTCATATTAGGAAAGAAACGCTTCATAACCTTTGGCAATTCATCTGCCAAGGCTGTGTAATAGTTAAAACCGTATTGGGTATCTGTATACCAGCCGTTACTTGTATTAGGCATAACAACAATCAAATTAGTCCCTCGTAACAAGCGCTCCACATTGGTCCGTTTGAGCCAACTGTTGTGGTTCCCTGACATCCCATGTAAGAGATAGAGAACAGGAATATCTGTGCAATCCGGGTCCTCAACCCGAGATGCATCAGGGTAGAGAACATTTACTCCCCACTCCATATCTAAAACTTCTGAGTAATACTCAATCTTCATTACTGCCATAACTTGCTCCTTATTCGTTTGAGATAAGAAAAAGCCGAAACTCGACTTTCTCTCCTACTATTTAATCCTTATTTTGCTTCCATGACTACTGGTAAGATAGCTGGACGACGTTTAGTCTGGTCAAAGAGGAATTTAGACAAACTGTCACGAACCTTCCCTTTGAGTTCTGCCCAATCAAAGTCTTCTCCTTGGAGATAGTCTTCAACTGTTTGGTTAATTAATTCAGAACTTTCACGTAGGATATCACGACTCTTCTTGAGGTAAATAAATCCACGCGTGTGCACTCGAGCCTTGGCGATGATTTTCTTATCATAACGGTTGACCGTGATGGCAACGATAAAAATTCCATCTTCTGACAGGACTTTACGATCACGAAGGACAACATTGCCGACATCTCCCATGGCATTCCCGTCAATCAAAACATCTCCTGCCGTCACTGCTCCAGATGGAACAAAGTCCCCATGTTCATAGGACATGGTGCTTCCTTTTTTAGGGATAAAGATATGTTCCGGTAGCATACCAACTGCCATGGCTGCCTTAGCGTGGGCGTCCAACTCACGATATTCCCCTTGGATAGGGAAGAGATATTTAGGACGCAAGAGGTTGATCATCAACTGCAAATCACGCGCATTCCCGTGTCCAGACACTCGCAAGCTTTGAGTAATTGATTTAACGATACCACCCGCTTGGTAGATCATATTTCTACACGCGCCATCACAGCTTCTTTGGCAATTGATGGAGTTGTGACGATATAAACTAAATCTCCATCCTTGATTTCAACATAACGGTGGCGACCGATAGACATCTTGCGAAGCCCGTTAATAGGCTCACCCATACGACCTGTCTCAAGGATAATCAACTCATGGTCTTCGAAGCGAGACATATCTTTTGGTTTAATCAAGAGACTTTCATTGGCTAGGGACAATTTCTTGAGGCGAATAGCCGTACGAACAATATTCTCAATATCAAAACCTGTCAAGACAATGCGACGACCAGTTTCTGAAGCGGCATCAAAAACCTGTTGGATTCGAGAAAGGTTACTTGCAACGGCCGCTACAATGATACGACCTTCCCAGTCGGCGATAGTTTGGGTGATTTCATCCCCAACTTCACTTTCACTTGCCACTTGGATGTTGCTATCTGCATTAGCCGAATCGCTTAGAAGAGCTAATACTCCCTCACGACCAATCTCAGCTAAACGTCCAAAGTCAGTTGCATAAGATTCACTTGCTGTTTGGTCAAATTTGAAGTCCCCAGTATAAACAATGCTTCCCTCAGAAGTTTTCAAAACTACACCCAGGCTTTCTGGAATGGAGTGGGTCGTACGGAAGAAGGACACTTCTGTACCACCAAATCAATCTCTGTATTCTCATCGATGACATGGAAATCATCAAATTTCTTGACGCTATCATTTCCCTTAACAAAGAGTTTAGCCAATTCGATGGTCAATTCCGAACCAAAAACGGGAACCTTGACTTCTGTCAATAGATAAGGTAAAGCACCGATAGCATCCGCATGTCCATGGGTCAAGAAGACACCTGCAATACGGTCGCTGTTTTCAAAAAGATACTCCATATTTGGAATAACGACATCGACACCTAGTTGTTCAGTTTCAGGATATTTCAAGCCCGCATCTAAAATAAAAATTGAGTCATTCACTTCTGCGACGTACATGTTCTTCCCATTTTCACGGACACCGCCTAGTGTTGTTAATTTAATATTGGTCATTTTCCCTCCGAATAGTTACTTTTACTTATTTGTAGAGCTAGAAAGGCTCTCTTTATCTGAAGGTATCATCCACCTTCAGCCGAATCTTTTCCTCTCATTATACCATTTTTTTACTGATTTTCAAAATGAAGGTTTCCAGTTAAAGAACTATAAATAACTCTTCTCCAAGGCACAAACAAGAAAGAACTGGGAGCACCTCAAAAGAATGTTTCTGACTAGCTTCCTGTTACTCTTCAAATCTTTCCGCGACATTGAATAGCACTTCGCAGTCACAGTAGGCTCCATTTACTTCTAAAAAGTCTCTAACTGTTTCGACATCCACATTGTGCTCTTCTAGAAAGGTTTGTGTTAATAAAAAATCGTCCTGACAAGCTTGAGTTTCAAGTTCTACATCCAAAAAGTCAAACAAGTCAAAAAAGAGCTCCCTTGACAAGGGCAAACTTTCTTCGAATTTTTGTCTTTCTTGCTTTTTATAGTCCGCTCGTAACCTCTTTTTCTTCAGTTTATCCATTTGACACCCCTAAGCTTTCCTTGGGCCAGTTTATCTAGCCAACTAGTTCTCTTTTTCATTATAACATTAAACCGACTCCTTTTGGACCCTATTCATGAATATAAAAAGAGTTAGCAAACCAGCCAACTCTTTTAGATTCTATTTATTTTTCCATCAAGAAATCATAAATTTCCTGCACAGTCGCTAGGGCCATCATCTCCTGATCTTTAACGGTTTGTTTTAGTTGTTGATAAATATGACTCTCTGCTATGTCCCTCTTTGGAGCTTCTTTGTTCACTTTCATCACACCATTCTCAATCGTGACAAATCCAAGCTCTTCAAAAATCTGAATCATCTTAACTAGTAAGATTTGTTCAATTTTGAGATAGGCTGACAGATCTTTTAATTTATAACGAATATCAAACTCAGGAAACTGATAAATAGTCTTATAGAGTTTGGCAAATTGCTCTCTAGTTCCATAGCCCGTCAGATAATAGGCCTTATCTATATCGTTTTTAAAGTAAATAGCTGAAAAATCTTGCTCCTGGATAATTTGCTTAAGCGGATTAAGGTCTTCTGGGATATTTTTTACAACTACTGCTGGGCTTGTGGTCAAATCTGGCAAATCCTTAGTGAAGTCCAAGACAGGAATGCCTTCTGGTAGAGGTACGCTCTTGCCACGAATATTAAAGAGTTGCACCCCGTCTACACGGGCATCGACCATCATCAACTGCAAGGCTGTTTGCCCATTCCATTGGTTGACTGACAGAGTTACTGCCAACTCCAAGTCTTTGGCTTGGGCAAATTCTGTTGCTAAGCTACCTTTGCCAAAGCTACCACTTCAAAATTACTTGTACCTCTAGAAATCTTTAATTTTAGATGGGCATTGCTTGCTCCCATAGCACGAGCATTTTCAATCTGAAAATCTCGGATATAAAAGACTGGTTTTTGGTTGTCCATTCCAAAAGGTGCCAAACGTTCAAAATTCTTGACCACATCAATAGTCAAAGCCTCTAAATCCAACTCTTCATCAAGGTCTAAATTGTTTTTAGTAGTAGCATCCAGGCCTTTATCCAAGACATAGCTTTCCAAAACCTCTGATAGGGTATCTAGCTTATCAGCTTCCAAAGTCATGCCTGCGGCACCCGCATGACCCCCAAAGGCGATAAAGAGATTGCGATGAGGATCCAAGGCCTCAAAAATATCAAGAGCTTCGATACTGCGAGCACTTCCCTTTGCCCGTCCATCTTCTAGATTGAGCACAATGACCGTCTGACCTAATTCTTCCAGTAAACGTCCAGCCACAATGCCGAGAACGCCTGGATTCCAGCCTTCTTTAGCTAAAATCTGCACTTTCTTAGCCGGGTCCACCATGGCTTTGGCTTCTTTGGTAAATAGCTTGGACAATTTCCTTGCGCTCTTCATTTTTCTCATGGATCATGAGAGCAATATCGTGAGCTTCTTCATCATCAAAGCCAGTTAATAAATCGATGGCTGGATTAGGGTCGTCTAGACGTCCCAAGGCGTTTAATCGCGGTGCTAGTTGAAAACCAACTGTCTCTTCTGTTACATCATTTCTAGCAATTCCGGCTATATTGAACATTTCTTGCAGACCCATTCTCTGGGTATTGCGCAAAACTTCTAAACCATACTGGACCATGATGCGATTTTCATCTGTCAGACTGACCATATCAGCTATAGTCCCAATAGCAACCAAATCCAACAGTTCAACTTGTACTTCTTCTAAAAGAGCGCAGGCCAGCTTAAAAGCAACCCCACAACCTGCCAAATGCTTGAAAGGATAATCAGCATCTGGATGCTCAGGATGGACAATCGCATAGGCATCAGGCAACACTTCTGGCATGGAATGGTGGTCTGTCACAATGACATCCACTCCCATGGACTGAGCCAAGTCAATGGCTTCATGTCCTGCCACCCCATTGTCCACAGTCACAATTAAGGAAATACCTTGCTGCTCAATGAAATACTTGTAAACACTGGCATTAGGTCCGTAGCCATCAGTGAAACGATTGGGCAAATAGACCGCTACCTCAGCCCCTAACTGCTCCAAGCTTTCCTTGACAATAGAAGCCGAGGTCATTCCATCTGCATCGTAGTCACCATAAATCAAGATAAACTCTCCATCTTCAATAGCCCGACGAATGCGCTCCACCGCCTTGTCCATATCATGCAAAAGGTAGGGATCGTGCAAATCATCTAAAGTGGGCGTCAAAAAATGAGATAAGGCCTCTTGATCCTTAACTCCTCGACTATACAACAGACGAGCCACTTCAGGTCCGAGACCAGCTTTCTTGGCTATCTTGGTAAAATCTTCATCCTCCACTTGGGGACGAAATTGCCAATTATAAGTTGGAATTATCAAAACTCATTCACTCTTCTTACCATTCTATTCTAATATTATAACACGATTTCCAGCATTTCTCCCAATATTCTCATCAGTTTCTAGAAGCCTAAAACTCTTTTCATCTTAAATGACTAACTTTGTGTTAAACTAAAAGCATGAAAGAACATTTTAATCATCGAGCAGAGTTATTTGACTCTCCAAAAAATACATTTCTCGCCCAACTTGTCTATCAGCAAATCAAAAGACAGGTCCCTGACTTGTCAGGAAAAACTGTTCTAGACTTTGGTGGTGGTACTGGCCTAATTACCCTCCCTCTCGCCAAAGACGCCAAATCAGTAACCTTGGTAGATATAGCCGATAAAATGCTGGACCAGGCAAGGATAAAGGCTAAAAAACAGGAGCTTCAAAATCTCACCTTCCTTTGTAGGGATTTACTCGCAGAGCCTTTGGAAGATACTTTTGATCTCATCATCGTCAGCCGCGTCCTCCATCACCTGCCTGATCTAGACAAGACTCTAGCCCTCTTTCACAGGCACTTGAAGGACCAGGGACAACTATTTATCGCTGACTACACAAAGACTAGCAAATCCCATCATGGCTTTATTATTGCTGACCTAGAGGAGTATTTAAGACAGGGAGGTTTTTCTGACATTAAGAGCCAAATCCTATATAGTTCAGATCATCTCTTTCTTGGGAACCCTTCTCAATTATTTTTAACATCAGCCAAAAAATAAATCCCTAGTATAAATTTCCAGGAAAACGCTTGCACATTTTTTTACTCCATGCTATACTAAATTTAAAATAAAATCCTAGGAGTTTCTTTATGAAGAATACATCACCTCATCACGAGAAAAAAATGGTTTATAGTATCCGTTCTTTGAAAAACGGAACAGGTTCAGTCCTTATCGGAGCAAGCTTTATCCTACTGGCTCTTGCAACACCTCATGTTACAGCAGATGAAAATCTCTCGAATACTAGAGAAAATGTAAGTGCTATTGCTGCAAGCCCTACAGATACTGATTCTAAGTCAGCTCCAACTCCAATTTCTAGCAAAAACAATGCAAACGATTCCCTTAAAACTACAGAAAAGTCTCAAGCATCTAAGGTAACTTTAACTACTGAAAGTCCTAAAGTAGAGGCTGCTACAACCAGCCCTTCTGGCAATCAAGTAGAAAAGAAAGACGAACCAGCTCCAACTTCAGAGGATAAAAAAACTGAAGTAGCTGCACGTCCAGTTTTAGATGAAAAAACAAAAGCAGAAGCTGTATCTGAAACCCCAATCGCAGACAACTACTTCCGTATCCATGTCAAAACTTCCTCAAGAAAACCAAGAATCACAAGGACTTTGGACTTGGGACGATGTTGAAAAACCATCCGAAAATTGGCCAAATGGCGCCCAGTCCTTCAAAGATGCCAAGAAAGACGACTACGGCTACTACCTAGATGTCAAACTAAAAAATGAACAAGCCAAGAAAATCAGCTTCCTCATTAACAACACTAAAGGTGACAACCTTACTGGAGACCGTTCGGTAGAGCGCCTCTCTCCAAAAATGAATGAAGCTTGGCTAGATGAGGACTTCAAGGTCCATAACTACCAACCTCAGCCAGCTGGAACAATCCGCGTCAACTATTTCCGCACCGATGGCAATTACGATCAAAAATCACTCTGGTATTGGGGAGATGTTAAAACGCCAAGTAATGGAGAATGGCCTGACGGTACAGACTTTACCGCAACAGGAAAACACGGACGCTACATTGATATTCCGCTCAATGAAGCCGCTAGAGAATTTGGATTTTTACTATTAGATGAAAGCAAGAAAGGCGATGACGTGAAAATCAGAAAAGAAGATTATAAATTCACTGACCTGAAGAACCATAGTCAAATCTTCCTCAAGGATGATGATGAAACTATCTACACCAACCCTTATTACGTGCACGATATTCGTATGACTGGTGCCCAACATGTGGCAAAATCTCGTATCGAAAGTAGTTTCTCCACACTAGTTGGAGCCAAGAAAGAGGATATCATCAAACGTTCAAGTATTACGGACCACCAAGGAAACAAGGTTGATATATCAGATATCGAAGTTGATGAAGCAGGTAAGAAAGTGACCTACATCGGTGACTTCTCTGACACTCAAAACCCTTACACAGTTGCCTACGATTCAGATCGCTTTACAACTCGTTCTAGCTGGCGTCTCAAAGACGAGACTTATAGTTACGATGGTCCTCTCGGTGCAAATCTTAAAGAAGATGGCAAACGTGTTGATCTGACCCTCTGGTCTCCAAGTGCTGATAAAGTTTCAGTTGTTGTTTACGACAAGAAGGACCCTGAAAAAGTAGTCGGAACCATCGCTCTTGAAAAAGGAGAAAAAGGCACCTGGAAACAAACTCTGGATGCAAACTCTGGACTCGGTATCAGCAACTATACCGGCTACTACTACCACTACCAAATCGAGCGCCAAGGTAAGACTGTTCTCGCACTAGATCCTTATGCTAAATCTCTGGCAGCTTGGAACAGCGATCTAGCAAAAACTGACGCAACACACAAGGTTGCTAAAGCTGCTTTTGTAGATCCAGCAAAACTAGGTCCACAAGACTTGACCTATGGTAAGATTCGCAATTTCAAATCTCGCGAAGATGCTGTTATCTACGAGGCACATGTTCGCGACTTCACTTCAGATCCTGCCATCGCAAAAGATTTGACTAAACCATTTGGTACCTTTGAAGCCTTTATCGAGAAGCTCGATTATCTCAAAGATCTAGGAGTTACTCATATCCAGCTCCTCCCAGTCTTGTCTTACTACTATGTTAATGAATTGAAAAACCAAGAACGCTTATCTGATTATGCTTCAAGCAACAGTAACTACAACTGGGGTTATGACCCTCAGAACTACTTCTCATTAACTGGTATGTACTCAAGTGATCCTAAGGATCCAGAAAAACGTATCGCAGAATTTAAAAACCTCGTCAACGAGATCCATAAACGTGGCATGGGTGCTATCTTAGACGTAGTATACAACCATACTGCCAATGTTGACATTTTTGAGGATATTGAGCCAAACTACTATCACTTCATGGATGCTGATGGTTCGCCACGTACTAGCTTTGGTGGTGGTCGTCTAGGAACAACCCACTACATGTCTAAACGCGTCATGGTAGACTCTATCAAGTATCTAGTTGAAACCTATAAAGTAGATGGTTTCCGTTTCGATATGATGGGAGATCATGATGCAACTTCTGTCGAAGAAGCTTACAAGGCTGCACGCGCCCTCAATCCAAACCTTATCATGTTAGGTGAAGGTTGGAGAACCTATGCTGGTGATGAAAATACGCCTACTAGACCTGCTGACCAGGATTGGATGAAACACACTGATACTGTTGCTGTATTTTCAGACGACATCCGCAACAACCTCAAGTCAGGTTATCCAAATGAAGGCCAACCTGCCTTTATCACAGGTGGAAAACGCGATATCAATACCATCTTTAAAAATCTCATTGCTCAACCAACCAACTTTGAAGCGGACAACCCAGGAGATGTTATCCAATATATCGCTGCTCATGACAACTTGACTCTATTTGACATCATTGCCCAATCTATCAAAAAAGACCCAAGCAAGGCCGAAAACTATGCTGAAATCCATCGTCGCTTGCGACTTGGAAACCTCATGGTCTTGACAGCTCAAGGAACTCCATTTATCCACTCTGGTCAGGAATATGGACGTACTAAACAATTCCGTGACCCAGCCTACAAGACTCCAGTAGCAGAGGATAAGGTTCCAAACAAATCTCACTTGTTGCGTGATAAGGACGGCAATCCATTTGACTATCCATACTTCATCCATGACTCTTATGACTCTAGCGATGCTGTCAACAAGTTTGACTGGACCAAGGCAACAGATAAAAAAGCATATCCTGAAAATGTTAAAAGTCGCGACTACATGAAAGGCTTGATTGCTCTTCGTCAATCTACAGATGCCTTCCGACTCAAGAGTCTTCAAGATATCAAGGAGCGTGTTCGCCTCATTACTGTCCCAGGACAAAATGGGGTTGAAAATGAAGATGTAGTTATCGGCTACCAAATTACAGCTCCAAACGGCGATGTCTACGCAGTCTTTGTCAATGCTGATGATAAAGAACGTGAATTCACTCTAGGAACAGACTTTGTTCACTTGAGAAATGCTCAAGTCTTGGCAGATGAAAACCAAGCTGGAACAGTTGGAATCGCCAACCCTCAAGGTCTTAAATGGACAGAAAATGGTTTGAAGTTAAATGCCCTTACAGCTACTGTTTTGCGCATCACTAAAGAGTCTCCAGTACTCCCTTCAAGCCAAGAAAAACCAGAAGTACAACCAAGCACACCTGAAACAAATACAGACAAGCCTGAAACTAACAGTCAAACTCTAGTTAACAAAACTGATGCAACTAATGTTCAAACTCTAGCTAACCAGGCTGACTCAACTAACGATCAAACTCTAGCTAGCAAAACTGACTCAACTAACGCTCAAACTCTAGCTAACAAAACTGACGCAACTCAACCTAGAACTGACTCACCAACACAAAAAGTTCTACCAAACACTGGAACAGAAAAAGTTTCCTTCCTTGCATTGGTAGGTATCAGCCTCCTAGCCCTCCTTGGACTTGGTAGTTTCCTCAAATCAAGAAAGGAAAAATAAAACTAAGGTTTCTATAAATCTAGCAACTTGGTAGAAGGACACATAAAAAGCAAGAACAAAAAAAGTTCTTGCTTTTTACTATCTAGGTAGCCCTAGCTTAAATCCATGGACAATCTCATTAGAAAATCCTTGGTTTTTAACAATTCCTCACCACAGAATTCCCTTATAGGATAAAAGAAGAGCTAGGAATAATAATCCGTAGAAGAATATAAAGAGCCACTTTAATTTTACACACAAAGCTACAAATTCACGGATAAAGGCTGATGGAATGTAGTAGCCAGCTGTCCGACATCCTAAGCCATCTCCCTTCATATTTAACTTACGCGCATAGGTACTGGTACGAAAAACATGATAATCATTTGTCACAAAAAGAAATTGGGGGCTTGCTACCAGTTTCTCGCCAAGCTTCTTAGAATAAAGAAGATTCTCATAGGTTGTTCTTGATTGGTCCTCCAGAATAATCGCATCATGGGGAACATCTGTCTCCGTATGCAGATAGTTTGTAATCGCTTGGGCCTCAGAAATCTTTCGTCCGCCCCTTGTCCACCGCTGGCTATGATTTTGATATGAGGATTCTTAGACTTGTGGTAAGCTTCTACTGCCTTATCAATTCTCCTCTTTAGCAAAGGTGTTACATTTTCTCCACCTAATAAACCTGCACCATGAATGATAATAAAATCATAATGCTTCCTCTTGGGAATAAAGAGATACAAGATAGAGTACAACATGAAACCCACAAAGGCAAAGCCAAAAATAAAATAAGAGTAGAAAATGAATACAAATAAAATGTTTAGAAAGTGATTGGTGTAAAATAATTCATTTTGACTCCCCAATCGAAATGAAATCAAGGCAAAAAATACCAAAATGACTATTCCAAGGAGCATGGAGAGATAATTGGCCTTTGAACGTCCCTCTCGCTTCAGCAGGATAACACCATTATAGAGTAAAGAGATACCACTTAGAAAAAGCAACAAGGGGAGTAAAACAAAGGCAAATACATAAAAAGCTAAATGAACATTCTCATACCCATTTTTATAAAAAAGGTAGGCTAGATAAATATAACTTGAAATGAGAGATAATAAAAATAATACTGGATTCCACAAACTTCTATTATCCTTCCAAAATGACAGTATAAATGCTAATACAATTCCTATAACGAGATACATTTCTTCCTCCTTTAATAATTCTATCTTATCATAATTATCCACAAAAAAAGAGGAACTCAGGTCCTCTTATCCTTCTATCCTACTCTCTGCATCTGCCACTACTCGAGCCAGACTAGTTTTGCTTAATTCTTCTTCCATAGCTTCTTGAATTTTATTTAACTTTTCATCTAAAACCCCATGGATGTTAGCTCCTACTGGACAGGCTGGATTGGGATTGTCATGAAAACTAAAGAGTTGACCTGTCTTTCCAAGGCATTCAACTGCTTGGTAAACATCTAATAAGCTGATGTCCTCTAGGTCTTTGATAATCTCTGCTCCACCAGTTCCACGCGCGACTGAGATTAACTCTGCCTTTTTCAGTTGGGATAAGGTTTTACGGATAATAACAGGATTGACTCCAACACTACTAGCTAGAAAATCGCTAGTCACCTTGCTTTCCTTCCCTTTTAGGGCAATAGTGATCAACATATGAGTCGCAATGGTAAATCGACTTGAAATTTGCATCTTCTTCTCCTTATACCAACTAGATCTTAGCAATCTACTTGTTTTAACTATTATAACCTATCTAGTTGTAATGTCAAACGTTACTACTAAGCCAATCATCTAACTCGGCATCATGCCCTTGTTCTTGAGCTATTTCATGTAGCAAATCTTGATTATGGGTATGGTGGATCCCCTTGACCAAACTTTCATAATAAACTTGATAATAAGGTAAATTTAAGTCTTTAGCTAGTTGCAGTTCTGCCTGGACATCATAGTCTACTCGTCGAAAATCGACATCCTTCAAACCTTTTTCATCAAACTCCAAAATCATGTACTGGGCCCGTAAATCCCTGCGGAGATTGCTTGATAAAAAGAAGGGCTGGCCGATGGATCCTGGATTGAGAATGAGTTGCCCACCGCTTCCATAACGAAGTAATTGCTGATGGATATGGCCATAAACAGCAATATCACAGGCAGGATCAGTTACCAGACGGTCAAAATCTTCCTGCTTTCCTAGATGGATTAACTCCCTACCCCAGTTTTTGTCCGGCAAATGATGGCTGAGCCCAATGGTCAAGTCTCCAAACTGACGATGAATCTGCAAAGGATAGTTTTGCAAGGCATCAATTTCCTCTTGGCTAACCTCCTCCATGATATACTGGCACTGGCGCAATAAATAGCGTAGACTAGGCTTGGTTTCGTCTAATTTTCGATGGCAAGCCCTCCAGAGACTATATTCCCAGTTTCCCAGCACCTGAGCAGTAATCGGTAAATCCGCCAAGGTCTCTAAAATATTTTTTCGACCCGTACCTGGCATGAGAATATCTCCTAGCAACCAATACTCGTCTACCTGCAAACTTAGGGCATCTTCTAATACAGCGTTTAAAGCCGTCGTATTCCCATGAATATCTGAAAGCACAGCAATTTTTGTCATCATATTTCCTCTTGATTTTCTCTAATTTCATTATACCAGACCCCTTTTTAAAATCAAAAAACACGTCTTTCCCATTTGTTTTTTACTTTACTTTTTTAGTGAAAAGGGTTACAATAAAGATGAAAATAACAAGGGGGTTTTTGCTATGACACAAAGATATGAAAACATCATGGTCGCTATTGATGGTTCTAAAGAAGCAGATTTGGCCTTTCTCAAAGGAGTCCATACCGCGCTTCGAAACCAAGCTAAATTAACCATTGCTCATGTTATCGACACTCGTGCTCTTCAAAGTATTTCAACTTATGACGCTCAAGTTTATGAAGAATTACAACTTGAAGCTCAAGACTTGATGGCTGAGTATGAAAAACGGGCTAAAGATGCTGGACTTACTGATATCACCATTGTTATCGAAATGGGAAATCCAAAGACTCTCCTAGCTAAAACAATTCCTGATCAAGAGAAAGTTGATTTGATTTTAGTTGGGGCAACAGGCCTAAATGCCTTTGAGCGGCTACTTGTTGGCTCATCTTCTGAGTATATTCTCCGCCATACCAGTGTAGACTTACTCGTAGTTAGAGATAAGGACAAAACTTTATAAACATCAAAAAAAGGAGAGACTTCGCTCCTTTTTTATTTCTTGCTTTCTCTTTCTTTATGGCGTTCATAAGCCTTCTTTTGTCTTTCAATTTCCTTTTTAATAGCTGGTTCTGGGGCATGTTTCTCCTCCCAATCTTCAGGTTTGAGAATCTTGTGAGTCACTGGATCAAACTGGGCCTTACCATCTGGGAAAATCTTGGCCATATTGGCTTGGTGGACAATTTCGAAAATACGCTCTGGGTCCACTCCCATCAATACAAAACTACCATAAGTAAAATACAGAGTATCAATCAAGGCATCTACTTGCCCTACTATTGTCGTCTCAGCTGGAATTTTTTGCAAAACTTTCTCAGAAGCCTTATCCAAAGCTTGATGCAAATCACCAATAGCTTGCTGGAAGTCATCTTCTGAATTACTAGAGGCGCGGACAAACTCTACTAGCTCTTCTAATTTAAAGGCTGCTCGATGTGTTGCTCCCTTAACATCCCAGGCCTTAGGTTCTTCCTGGGTTCTCTCATCCATCATGTGATGGAAGGTCTTAACCTTATTAAAATGGTAGTCACGACTAACAAATACTTTTTCAGAAGATAGTACCCCAAAGTATTCAAGAGCCTTATGGATGCCCCCCTCTTGATTGCTGGTTGTAATATGCTTAGCCACTTCCTTAACACTACTGCTACCATTTCCCATGGCAACAGACATCCCAACACCAGCCAACATCTCTAGGTCGTTATCTGAATCGCCAAAAGCCATGACTTGGTTGAGGTCAAAACCATACTCCTTGCCGACTCGGCGAATTCCTTCTAACTTAGAATTCCCTTGGTTGATGATATCCGCTGCAAAGGGATTACTTCTGGTAAATTTCAAATGATTTAATACTTCAGCAGCATGGTTTGTCTCCTCAGGCGTCATCAACATAAGCACCTGATAGATCGGCTGATTGATTAAGTCCAACAAATCATCTTCCTTCTGAGGAAGGGCCTTACTGACCATACGATTAAAGGAATGACTAACAGTACGAGTCAAAAATTTAGGTACAAATCGACTAACTAGCTGTGAAAGAGGGCTGAGTCCAAAGGACATAATCCGAGAACCGACAACGTCTTGTCTCGTTCCCATGGCAATCTCTTTTCGATTTTTCTTAGCATAAGAGATGATTTGTCTGAGGCTTCTCTTATCAATAGGGCTAGCAAAAAGAACACGATCTTTGTTAAAGATATATTGGCCATTGTAGGTCACTGCAAAATCCAGATCCAAATCATCCATCAAATCCTTAACAAAAAAAGGTCCTCGCCCTGTTGCTACCCCAACAAGGACCCCTTGGTCTTTTACAATCTTAATGGCTTCCTTAGTGGATTTCAAAACACTCTTACTATCATTCACTAGCGTTCCATCTATATCAAAAAATACAGCTTTGACTTCCATGACTATCTCATTCCTTTCTTTTATGATACAATGATTATACCATATTTCAGAAAAAGTGAGTGAATCATGACTAAGAAAATCCTCGTTTTACACACTGGCGGTACTATTTCGATGCAAGCAGATGATTCTGGTGTGGTTAGAACTAGCTCTGACAATCCTATGAATCATGTCTCTAATCCTCTGGAAGGAATTCAAGTCCATTCTTTGGATTTTCTAAATTTACCTAGTCCCCATATCAAGCCTAAGCACATGCTAGCCCTTTATCAAAAAATCAAAGATGAAGCCAACAACTTCGATGGTGTCGTCATCACCCACGGTACTGATACTCTAGAAGAAACAGCCTATTTCCTAGATACTATGGAAATTCCACAAATTCCTATCGTGCTGACTGGAGCTATGCGAAGTTCTAATGAACTTGGTAGTGATGGTGTCTACAACTATCTCAGTGCCTTGCGAGTGGCAAGTAATGATAAGGCTGCTGATAAGGGAGTATTGGTTGTTATGAACGATGAGATTCATGCTGCTAAATACGTTACCAAGACCCATACGACCAATGTCGGAACTTTTCAAACACCAACACATGGACCACTTGGTCTCATTATGAAGCAGGAAATCCTCTATTTCAAGACTGCTGAACCCCGTGTTCGTTTGATCTCCATTCCATCAAGGGCTTGGTTCCAATCATTCCTGTATATGCAGGTATGACCGATGAGCTACTTGACCTACTTCCTGTTAACCAGTTAGACGGCCTTATTATCCAGGCCTTTGGAGCAGGAAATGTTCCTCAAGAAACTGCTCAAAAATTGCAGACTCTAATCCAAGAAGGACTACCAATCGCTCTAGTTTCTCGCTGTTTTAATGGTATTGCAGAACCTGTTTATGCTTACGAAGGCGGTGGTGTTTGTCTCCGTAAATCTGGAGTCTTCTTCGTTAAAGAATTGAATGCTCAAAAAGCCAGACTCAAACTCCTTATCGCCATCAATGCTGGTCTCAAGGGAGATGATCTTCGAACATATATGGAAGGATAAGAAAAACTCAGGAAATCCAAGTATTTCCTGAGTTTATTTTTTATTTTTTGCGAGTTGAACAACGTTCTGTCAGTCCATGCTGAAGAAGAACTTCTCTTTCTTCTAGCTCTTCCTTATGCATAATCTTCGTCAACATACGCATACTAATTGCTCCAATATCATACAAGGGTTGAGCAATCGTTGTAAGATTTGGTCGTGTGTAGCGAGCAATTTGAGAATCGTCACTGGTAATGATTTCAAAGTCTTCAGGAACTGAGACACCTTTATCTGCCAAACCATTCAAGACACCTGCTGCCAATTCATCTCCTGTAACAATAGCTGCTGTTGCTTTTGAAGAAATTAAACGTTCTGCCAAGGCATAACCATCATCATAACGGTATTTAGACTCAAAGACAAGACCTTCGCTGTAGTTAACCCCAGCTTCTTTCAAAGCGTCCTTGTAACCAACAAGACGAACTTTCCATTGATATCATCCACTAAAGGACCACTGATAAAGGCAATTTTCTTGTTGCGTTTTAAAAGATGACGAACAGCATCTGCAGTTGCATTTTTATAGTCAATGTTAACACTTGGCAACTGATGTTCTACATCCACTGTTCCAGCTAGAACAACTGGTGTTCTTGAACGTGAAAATTCTGAACGAATCTTTTCAGTTAGGTGATAACCCATGAAGATAACACCATCAACCTGTTTGGAAAAGAGTGTATTAACTACTGATACTTCTTTTTCATCGTCTTCATCACTATTAGCAAGGACGATATTGTATTTATACATTTCAGCAATATCATCAATTCCTTTTGCTAGAGTTGCAAAATAAGTATTTGTAATATCTGGGATAACAACCCCAACTGTTGTTGTCTTCTTACTTGCCAAGCCACGGGCTACCGCGTTAGGACGATAATCTAAACGATCAATAACCTCTAATACTTTCTTACGAGTATTTTCTTTAACGTTTTTATTCCCATTCACAACACGGCTGACAGTTGCCATCGACACTCCCGCTTCACGGGCAACATCATAAATTGTTACTGTATCATCTGTGTTCATACCGTTTCCTCTCTCTACTGAAAATTTTGTTTTCATGTTTATACCACTTTCATTCTATCACTTGTTGTAAGCATTTTCAAGCATTTAATAAAGTTTTATTAAAAAATATTCTTCCCATCATTATTTTACAATAATCTTTTCTTGATTTTTCCAATATTTTACAGTATCATAATAAAAAACCAGATAGGAGACATAGATGGCTTTTACAGATTCTCATAGACGATCAGCTAGTTTTGGTATCGTAACCAATCTACCAGATGATATCATCGATTCTATTTGGTTCATCATCGATCATTTCCTTAAACATGTGTTTGAATTGGAAGAAGAGTTGGACTTTCAGTTACTCAACAACAAGGGGGCCATCACCTTCCGTTTTTCAAGCAAACACCTGCCCACCATGATTGACTTCGACTTTAGTCACCCTTACGAGCCACTCTATCCACCAAGGGTCATTGTACTGGATATGGACGGCAAGGAGACCATTCTCCTACCAGAAGAAAACGACCTATATTAAAAACTCTAGCTCTCTGCCATATATGCAGGAAGCTAGAGTTTTTTTATTGCTTCAATGCTTGATACAAATAACGAATGGGTTGCTTCAGTACAGGGTGGATAAAATGAGGTGCGATTTCTTGCAGAGACTCAAGAACAAATAGGCGCTCTGCTATATAAGGATGAGGCAAGATGAGCTTGTCTGTATAGATAACTTGGTCCTCTACAAAAAGCAAATCCAGATCAATCAAACGAGGTCCCCAATGAACTTCTCGGACCCGACCCATCTCTGATTCAATGCTTAACAAGGTCTCTAACAAGACTGGGACTGGAAGCCAAGTTTCTACTTCAATCACTTGATTGACAAAACTATCTTGTTCCACGCCACCCCAAGGCTCAGTTGTCAAAACACTGGATTCTTTGAGAATGTGAATGCCACGAACCCGCATTTTTTCAAGAGCTCGCTTAAGATTGCCAGTCTTGTCCCCCAGATTACTACCCAAGGCGACAAAGGCTCTCCTCTTGCGACGATTAATCGTTACAGAGCAGGTATCCAGCGGTAAATGGACAGGCGCCCAAGGTTTTTTCAGCTCAAGTTTAATTTCCTGAACAATTGGATAAACCTTAAAGGTACGTTCTACTAATTTATAGGCTGCCGTCTCAATCAAGTCCTCTGACTCTTCTTGAAACCATCTCGTCCATTGCTGACAGAGCTCTCCATAGTGGACAGAAGACTCCAAATCTAACTCTGTCGCAGACTTGGTCATATCGTAGGATAGGGTCGCAGAAATGACAAACTTTTGACCTAACTCTTTTTCACTAAGAAATAGGCCATGGTAGGCAAAAATTTCCAAGTCTTTAATCTTTAGCTGATCCATAAGCAATCCTTTCTAGGAAATAGGTTTTAAGCGGATGTTTACAGTCCCATGAGACGATAGGCTTGATCTCGAAGGTCCTTATCAGTTTCAAACACTCCACGAGCTACTGTTGTCAAAGTTGCAGTTCCTGGTTTTCGAACACCACGCATGCTCATACACATATGCTCTGCTTCAATAACAACAAAAACTCCCTTAGCGCCTAGATATTCCATCAAGGCATCTGCAATTTCAATATTCAAGCGTTCTTGAATCTGTGGCTTTTTGGCATAGACTTCTACAGTACGCGCCAACTTAGACAAACCCGCTACACGCCCGTCTGGTACGTAAGCAATGTGAGCCTTCCCATAAAAAGGCAAGAAATGGTGCTCACACATGGTATGGAAAAAGATATCCTTTTCTACTACCATATTGTCATCGATAATTTCAAAGGATTTAGACAAATGCTCCTCCGCAGTTTGACCAAGTCCTGAAAAAATCTCCTGATACATACGAGCCACACGAGCAGGGGTTTCCTGCAAGCCTTCGCGGTTCATATCTTCACCGACAGCCTCAATAATCATCTTTACGGCTGTTTCAATCTTTTGTGTATCCATTCTCTAGTTTTTCCTCTCCATTAGATAGGCTCTCACTTGGCTCAAGAAATACAAGGAACCCGTGACTATCCTAACTGTTTTTTTCTCTTCATCTACATTTAATGTTTGATCTAAAAATTCTTGCCAAGCTTTGTAATTGAGGTTTCGAGAAGCGGCTGCTTCCTGCAATACTTTCTCATCAGTCGCCCGACTATCTTCAAAGTGGGTCAAGATAATCTCACTATCTGGCAAGTTTTCCAACATATCTAGCATTTGATCTAAGGCCTTAGTTTTAATGCAAGTAAAAAGGATTTCCTTATGGTAGTCCTCAAAGCGTTCTTGCAAAGTTTCTACCAAAGCTTTGATAGCATGGGGATTATGGGCCCCATCCAAAATCATTAAGGGTTCTCTACAAACAACTTCCAATCTCCCTGGCCAGCGTGTTGCCTCTATGGCTTGGACTAGCACATTATTTTCAGGGAATTCTCTCCTAGTCTCCTGACAATAGGAGTCTAACAAGGCTATCGCCATTCCTGCATTTTCTACCTGGTGCAAACCGATGAGGCTTGTTTGAAATTGCCCCTGTCTAACAGAACTGCTATAAGTAAAAACTTCACCTGTCGCCACACTCGCAAGGTGGTAGATTTGAAAATCCTTCTCATAAGCTAGTCTTGGAGCCTTCTTTTCATCAGCCATGCGGTCAATCACAGCCAAAGCTTCTGGGACAATGTTCCCAGTCACTAGAGGAACTCCTTGTTTGACAATTCCAGCTTTCTGCTCCGCGATAGCTTCCAAGCTATCCCCTAGTAGAGCTACATGGTCCAACCCAATGGTCGTAATACCTGTTAAGATAGGCTGACAAACATTGGTACTATCCAAAAGTCCACCCATACCTACTTCCATAATGGCCACATCGACTTGCTCAGAAGCAAAATAGTCATAGGCTATAGCAGTGATAATCTCAAACTCTGTCGTCCCCTGCAAATCATGAGCATGCTCCCCCCTCAAGTAGTGAGCGATAGTCTACCATCAAGGTCTCTAATCTTGCTTCTGGGATAGATTCCTCATTAATGGCAATCTGATCGGTATAATGAATCAGATAGGGTGAGCTAAAGACTCCAACTCTTAGCCCCATCTTTACCAACATATTCTTCAAAAAGGCTATAGTAGATCCCTTACCATTGGTTCCTCCTATATGGATAACCTTGAGTTTCAGATGGGGATTGCCACGTAGGGCTAATAGCTTCACCATTCTCTCCAAACCAAAATGCGGTTGGTCTGTCCGGTAGTTAGCTATCCACTGATTCGTTTCGTTTTTATTCATCTTATTTATACTGTTTCAGGTTTAAATTTTCCGCATCATCTGCCAGACGGATAGCAGACGCGATTTCAACTGCCATCTTGTGGCTCGCTACATCGTGCACGCGCACCACTTCCACACCTTGTCTAGCAGCAATACTGGTTACATGAGCTGAAGCCGTATCACGGTTTCGGAAGCCTTCTTCAGTTTCCGGGTTTACTTCAAAACCATTTTCTTCCAGAATATTGATGACAAAGCGCTTACGAGAGACTCCTAAGAAGATAGGATAGCCCATCTCGTGTAATTTATCAAGGTCACGTAGAAGTAGCAGATTTTCCTTTTTGGTCAAGCCAAAGCCAATCCCTGGATCCAGCATGATGTTTTCTTTCGAAATTCCTGCTTTTTCTGCTCTTACTAGAGCACGATCAAAGAAAGCTGTCATCAATTCTTCTACTGGTAGTTTTTCAAACTCATCTAGTTCTTCCTGTGTAAAAGGCTCTCCAAAGCCAAAATGAGGGAAGATAAGTGAACTGGGGTGCTGAGGGCGTGCCATTACTGGATTAAACATGATGACTACCTGAGCTCCAGCTTTGGCAACCACTTCCGCCATCTTCTCATCCCCCATAAGACCTGTAATGTCATTGACTATATGGGCCCCAGCCTTTAGAGCTGCTTCAGCAACTTGACTTTTCCAAGTGTCTACCGAAATCCGAACATCACTTTCTTGACGGATAGCCTTAATGACTGGAACCACACGTTGGATTTCCTCTTCAATCTCAACATAGCTACTTCCAGGTCGAGTAGACTCTCCACCGATATCTAAAATAGTGGCACCTTCAGCAATCAATTTTCGAGCTTGTTTTAAGGCTTCTTCAATAGCAAAAAATTGGCCCCCATCAGAAAAAGAATCTGGGGTGACATTGATAATACCACAAATAGCTGTCTTTGTAAGATTGTCTCTTTTTTCCACGATTATTACTCAAATTTCATTTAGATTGGTATTTTTCTATTTTACTGTTTTTTTTTGATTCTGTCCAATTATCCCTCGGTACTCTAAAACTTTAAAAGAACACAAAAAAAGAGAGTGGGACAGAAATCGGTAATTCGTTAGAATTCGATTTCGTCGTCCCACCTCCGCACAGTTGAGTAGGGTTGTAAAAGCTGATGAAATCAGCGTAGTAGAGCCCACTCAACCACTGCGTCCTTCTAGACAAACCAAAGACAATTGAGAGGCTAGAACTTTTGTCCCAGCCTCTTTTTCTATATTCTTATTTTTCAGTCAAGGCTGCAAGTCCTGGCAATACTTTACCTTCGAGAAGCTCCATTGAAGCTCCACCACCAGTAGAGATCCATGAGAACTTGTCTGCACGTCCAAGGTTGATCGCTGCGGCAGCTGAGTCACCACCACCGATGATTGATTTAACGCCTGGTTGTTTCACGATAGCGTCCATTACACCGATTGTACCAGCTTGGAAGTCAGGATTTTCAAATACACCCATTGGTCCGTTCCATACAACTGTTTTAGCACCAGTCAAAGCTTCGTCAAATTTAGCGATAGATTTTGGACCGATGTCAAGACCAAGGAAACCTGGGTCAACTGCTTCACCTTCAGTGTCTTTCACTTCAGTGTAGTCAGCAAATGCGTTCGCTTCTTTTGAGTCAACTGGCAAGATCAATTTGCCGTTTGCTTTTTCAAGAAGAGCTTTAGCGACATCCAACTTGTCTTCTTCTACAAGTGAGTTACCAATTTCGATACCTTGTGCTTTGTAGAATGTATAAGTCATCCCACCACCGATAAGAACTTTATCAGCTTTTTCAAGCAAGTTTTCGATAACACCGATCTTGTCTGAAACTTTTGAACCACCAAGGATAGCCACGAATGGACGTTCTGGAGCTTCAACTGCTTCTTGGATGTAGGCAATTTCGTTTTCAAGAAGGAAGCCAGCAACAGCTTTTTCAACGTTTGCTGAAATACCAACGTTAGATGCGTGCGCACGGTGAGCTGTACCGAATGCATCGTTTACGAAGATACCATCTCCAAGTGATGCCCAGTATTTACCAAGTTCAGGATCGTTTTTAGATTCTTTCTTGCCGTCAACATCTTCGTAACGAGTGTTTTCAACCAAGAGAACTTGTCCATCTTCAAGAGCGTTAATCGCTGCTTCCAATTCAGCACCACGAGTAACACCTGGAAGGAATGTAACTTCTTGACCCAATTTAGCAGCCAAGTCAGCAGCTACAGGAGCAAGTGATTTTCCTTCTTTGTCTGCTTCTTCTTTTACACGTCCAAGGTGAGAGAAGAGGATTGCACGTCCACCTTGCTCAAGGATGTACTTGATTGTTGGAAGAGCAGCAGTGATACGGTTGTCGTTTGTGATCACGCCATCTTTTACAGGAACGTTGAAGTCAACACGAACGAGAACTTTTTTCCCTTTCAAGTCAACGTCTTTAACAGTCAATTTTGCCATTTGGAAAGACTCCTTAATTTTTTTATGTGTTAATTATATCACAAATTCATTAAAAGTGATAGCAAAACCTTATACTTTCTTTCGTAGAATCAGTAGTTTATCAAATAAAAATTTTACTACTACTACTTATCCTTAATCTTTGATTTAGGTAGAATTTTTCCCTCCAATATTTTCCCAAAGTTCCAGACAAAGAAAGCTTTGATTCTAAATAGAACCAAAGCTTTCTTTTTGACTATTCTCGAATTAAGTTAGACGAGACTACTTACTCTTCTTTTTTCTTTTGAGCTAGCAAGCCAAAACCACTTAAAACTCCAGCTAGTCCAAGAGCTACTAGATTTTCATCTACTACTGTACCTGTATTAGGCAACTCTTTTTTGCTTGCTTGTTCAAGTTTAGGCTCAGCTTTTGCTTGTCCCTGTTTGTTTGGTTGAACCACTTGATAAGATACTTCTGGTTTTTCAGTTTCAACTGGAACTACTTTATTAGATAAATCTGGTTTGCCTGGTGCAACCGGAGCTACTTTATTAGGTAACTCTGGTTTCTCTGGTGCAACTGGAACTACTTTTTGTACCGACTTCAACAATCTCAGTTACGGCTTCCTTGAGAACCTCTGTTCCCTTAAGGCTACGTTTACCTTCAGAATCCACTTCAACTAGGTTTCTGCGGAGTCCTGCTACTCCCTCTTGAACAAGGTGACGCTCTCCTGCTAAGAGGTCCGGATTCTTACGTTCTTCGCGTCCAAAGGCAATAGTTTCTTCTTCAATTATCAGGCTTGGTTCCTTAACTTCCAAGATTTTTGGTCCTTCTAGTGGCTCTACACGGCTTTCTACCTTAGTACCAACCTCAACAATCTCAGTCACAGATTCCTTAACTACTTCTGTTTGAAGAGGCGTGCGGTTACCCTCACCATCAACTTCGAAGAAGCGACGAACTTGGCCTGCTTGACCTTCTTGAACTAGACGACGTTCACCTAGCAAGAGGTCTGAGGTTGGACGTTCTTGGCGGTCGAAGGCTACTGATTCTTCCTCGGTGACAACCTCTGATTTTTCAAGAATCAAATAACCAGATCCTTCTAGTGGTTGTACACGACTTTCTACCTTAGTACCTACTTCGACAATCTCTGGCAAGGCTTCCTTGACTACTTCTGTTTGAAGAGGCATGCGGTTGCCCTTACCATCAACTTCGAAGAAGTGACGAACTTGGCCTGCTTGACCTGCTTGAACTAGACGACGTTCACCTAACAAGAGATCTGAGGCTGGACGTTCTTGGTGGTCAAAGGCTACCTCTTGTTCTTCAACCACTAACTCAGGTAGAGCTTCAACTGTCGGACTTCCTTCTCCTTCTTGCATGCTACCGACATGATGAACTTCAGGAACAAGTAATTTTTCTCAAGTTCTTGCTTCATATCAGCAAAGGCTTGAGGCGTTGGTGTTACCGAAGCAATTAAGGCTGTTGCTTGATCTAGTATTGGATCAGTTGCATCTTTCTCACGAACTTTCGCGACTAGGTTTTCCAATTCTTGCTTAGCAGCTTGGTAAACCTGAGTTCCATTCAAGTCAGAACCTGCTTGTTTCAAGTCATTTAAGGCTTGGTTGACTGCTTCTTGACTAGCGTCGTGGTTTTCTAAGATAGCTTTCGCTGCATCTATTTTCTCTACAAGCGCTGCTTGTTTTTCAGAATCCGCAAAGGTATAGGCTGTTGTTTCTTTTCGACCTTGAGCAGTTGTGATTTCTTGTTTCAGGTATTCATCATTGACAGCTGCTTTTGGTGAAACCAAGACATCAAATTCAAGGATTTGACCTTGGTAATGCAATTGAAGTTTTTGACGACCAGTCTTTTGCGCATCGTAACCTGTAATCTCTACACCTTCATCTGTAAAGCTATGTTCTGTTTCAGTTTCATCATCGTACAAGACCTTGAAACGTCCTTCAGACAAGTCAAGAGCATCGCCTACAAAGTAGTCAATTTTCGGTTGTTTGCTAACATACAAGGCTACTGCTTCTTTAGGTTTAGCCTCGTCGGCAGTCACTGTAACCTTCAAGTTTCCTGCAACCGGAACTCCTAGGTAAGTTAATGTTAATTCTTGCTCTCCATTACGGTGAGCATTATAACCATTTACAGCAATGCCGGCATGAGTCAAGTTAATCAGCTCATCAGCTTCACCACCTTCGTATTGAACACGGACTAGACCACCTTTAAGATTCAAATCCTCACCTTCTTGGTAAGTTGTCTTTTTAGGTGCTTGTTCAAGGCTGACAGCCTTAATCTTTCTATCATTCTGAGGAATTGTGACAGCTAGTATATTACTGATTTCTTTACCTGGTAACTGAGTACGGTAGTAAAGAAGGCTTGTACGATTCTCAAAACTCAATGGTTCTGTCGCTAAATCTCCACCATTCTCGCTCTTCAAGGTTGCGATTGGTGTTTGTGAGTCTGCTTTATCATAAACTGTAATAGTTGCTCCAGCAGGAACTTCTGAGAAACCAACTTGGACCTTATTGTCAGCAAGGACACGAGCAGCCACTTTTGCCATTGGAATGTTTTGGCTTTCTGTATCTAGGCTTTCGTACATCTTCCAGTTGTAGATACGGATAGCTTTCCATGGTGTACCATTATCCGATGTGATAACGTTCAAGCGCCAGTCTTGAGCTGTAATTGGGCTATCCAGGGTAATATCTGACACATGGGCTTTATTGCCACGAACTTCCTTAGCTAGCTTCCATTCGCCAGCTTCATCTTTGTAGTAAAGGTCAAAGTCTTTGGTGTTCATCAAACCATCATTGACAGACTCTCCACCAGCACCAGCATGATCCATGACCCATCTAACGACACGGCGTGGTTGTGTCAAACGAATATCAACACTACCACTCAATTGAGCCGATGACCATTTATCAGATAGACTAGTGATGGTCCCGTTCAACATACCTTCGATACCTTCGCCGCCTTCAGTATTCGGGAAGGTGCTACCGATCACGGTTGCTCCTGGGACAATGTTTCAGCCAAAGGTCTTGGAAGACTTGTATCTTTAACGGTCATTCCCCATTCAAATATTGTTGTAGCAGCTTCAGAACGAAGACCATTCTTCCCTACAGCGACAACCTTCAACTCTTGGCTTGTTCCTGTTGCACTTTCTGAACGACTAACTTTTGGCAAGTAGATGGTTGTAGCTGATGATCCTGTTAATAGGCGCCAGCTGTCACCATCTTTTTCATAGACTTCATAGAAGTCCGCATCTTTATGACCAGAAAATTGGACAACTGCCTCAGCTTCTTGAGCATTTTTCAGAGATTGTTTGGTTACTTTAAGAGCAGTTGGTGCTTGAGGTGCCTCTTGATTATCTGACACTGTCAACTCACCCAAGTTAAATTGGTAATCCTTAAGAGCAGCAGTATTTTCAAAAGTAAGTTTGATACCGTAAATGGTCTGACCTGCCAAGGCACTCAAGTCAAATTCGTCTTTTGTCCAATCGTCAGATAGAGTCAGTTCTTTACGAGCATTCTCGCCACCATAAGTATAGTTTTTCTGAGTCGCAAATTCTACATAGACCTTGCTTCCTTTACCGCCTTTATGGGCAACACGGAGTTTCGTTTTATCTGTTACTTCCAGTTTTGTAGAGTAGAGACGAACATCTTGGTTGGTATTTTCAGCTAAATCACCCGCAAACTTGAGTGAATTTCCTCCATTGTAGGCATCTTCAAAGTCATAGTCAGCTTGGAGTTTAGCAGCTGAGGATGTTTGCCACCAGCGCCATGTAGGCAAGATACCTGATACAGAACGATAGTTCCATTCAGAATCCTTGGAAACTTTACCATCTACAAACCATTTTTTACCATGTCCAGTGTTAAAGGATGTTGTGAAGCTACGTCCAACTGCTGGTGTGCGGTCAGCTACGAGGTTGGCAATCCCGTACCAGTCCTTATCCTCTGGTTTTTGACCAGTTGGATCTCCTTGATAACCTGTAAAGAAGATGTTTTCATTCTTATGATAGTCTTCGCCTGTCTTACCAAGACTCGTGATGGTATCTGGCGCGAAAAGTCCCAGTGACAAACGGAGTTTACCGTTCTCATCTAAAAGTGCATCCCATTTTACCTTAGTCTTATAAGAACCACCTTGTTGTAATTCCAAACCAGCAAAGACATCGTACTGGCTACGCTCTAGCCATTTTGCCATAGCTACAGAGTAATCATTCTTCTCTTTGGTCCAGTTGAAGTTAGCAAAGAAGTGATCCGCAGGAACCTTGTCTCCCTCTTTTTGCATGAATGGATAGTTGTACTCGCCTAGTCCATCTTCGTGATATCGACCATATTCATAAGTCATGGCATCATACCAAGAATACTTGACTGGATGGTTGACTTGTGCTGCATATTCCTTAGTATAGAGCATAAAGTCACGCATTTTCTTACCAAGGGGTGATACGATATCTCCTGTTGTTTCTTGGTTAATAAAGTAACCATCAAATCCATAATATTTAGCCAAGTCTACCAATTTACGAGCAATAGGGAAAGTACCGTCCTCATCTTGTTGAAGGGCTGCTGCAAATTTTTCTTGGTCTGCAATACTATTAGACCAGTTGAAGAAGAGTGTACCCAATACAGGGACACCATTACGGTGACCAGCATCAATCACGTCCGGAGTTGGAACGAGCCCTTCCCAGAAGACCATTGAATTCAAGTATTGCCAGTAGTCAAAAGCATAGGCTTTAAACTCTTCACCACCTACAGAAGCGTGGTCTTTAGCCTTAGAGTTGGTATTGGCAAGAGCTTCAACCTTGGCATCCTTATTGGCTTTTTCGTTAACTACATGTCCACGATAGCGCTTGGCTAGTTCTACTGAAGAGCGGTTAATAGCATCGTCTTCGCGAGCACCTGGTTCCCATTTCAACAAATCTTCCCATGTGTCAAACTTAATTTCTTTTGGTCGAAGACTTTTTTCTTCTTTCTTAGGAACGTCAGCGACAGTAGCTTTTTCTTCTGGCTTATTTTCTGTAGTAGCAGGCGTTTCTTCAACCTTAGGAGTTTCAGCAGCTGGGCTAGTTGCTTCCTTATCAACTGCAGTCAATTGGTCCAAGGTTGGTTTTTCTTCTGAAATAGGTTGTTCACTAACCTTGTTTTCCGTCTCTTCCAACTGCTTTAATACCTCAGGTGAAGCTGTAGTTGGTTGCTCTGATGTGGCAGGAGATGCTTGCTCTGTAGCCACAGCAGTAGTAGTTGTTTCATTCGCTGGGATTGCAACTTCTTCTGCTAGAGCTTGGTTGGCAAATAAAACCGAACCAATCATCAATGAGCAAGCACCCACTGATAATTTTCGGATACTATAGCGGCAACGTTTTTCAAAAAATAGATTTTTCATCTTTTTCTCCTTTTACTTGCAACAAGTAAGCGCTTTATTTTTGTTTTAAAAAAGTAGCTGCCCTAATAAAGATAATAGAACAGTTCACTCCCATTCTACGCTATTTAAGGGAAGAGTCAAGCATAGTACAAAAAGAACTATAAAGAAGTGAAGAAATGATATAAATTTGATAATCTTCTGGACTTTTTTTCCTTAAAATTAATTTTTTAGAAAAAAATAATAAATAGCACTTGTTAGATTTACTTTAATCCTTTAAAATAGAATGGGAGAGATTCCGCGATTATTTTTCGGAGGAAAAAGAAATGTCCATTAATTGGCAGGAAATTGCATTTCACTTTTTAGGTGGTCTGGGACTATTCTTGTATAGTATCAAGACCATGGGGGACGGTTTGCAACAAGCAGCTGGAGATCGTCTTCGATTTTACATTGACAAATATACCAGCAATCCTTTCTTTGGAATTTTAGTTGGAATTGGGATGACTGCCCTGATTCAATCTAGTTCAGGTGTTACGGTTATTACAGTTGGTCTGGTTAGTGCGGGACTATTAACCTTACGTCAAGCTATCGGTATTGTCATGGGTGCCAATATTGGAACCACAGTTACATCCTTTATTATCGGTTTTAAACTGGGAGACTACGCTTTACCTATGCTCTTTCTCGGAGCTGTCTGTCTCTTCTTTACCAAGAATCGCTCTATTAATAATATCGGACGAATCATCTTTGGTGTCGGTGGTATCTTCTTCGCCCTTAACCTCATGAGTGGCGCTATGGAACCTCTCAAGGATCTACAAGTCTTCCGTGACTACATGGTAGAATTGAGTAAAAATCCAATCTTAGGTGTCTTTGTCGGAACGGGATTAACCCTTCTGATTCAAGCTTCTTCAGCAACCATCGGTATCTTGCAAAATCTCTATGCTAGCAACTTGATCGATCTTCAAGGAGCCCTACCGGTTCTCTTTGGTGACAACATCGGTACTACCATCACTGCTATCATCGCTTCACTTGGAGCAAATATCGCTGCCAAACGTGTTGCTGCTGCCCATGTGGCCTTCAACGTTATTGGAACCATTATTTGTATTATCTTCCTTGTACCTTTTACGGCTTTGATTCAATGGTTTGAAGGTGCCCTTAATCTCGCGCCAGAGATGACTATTGCCTTTGCCCATGGTACCTTTAACATTACCAACACAATCCTCCAGTTCCCATTCATCGGAGCCCTAGCCTTCGTGGTTACTAAGCTCATCCCTGGAGAAGATGAAGTTGTCAAATACGAGCCACTTTATCTTGACCAACAGCTAATCAAGCAAGCGCCATCTATCGCACTTGGTAATGCCAAAAAAGAACTCTTACACTTGGGTAATTACGCTGCTAAAGCCTTTGACCTTTCTTATGACTACATCATCAAATCTGATGAAAAGTTGGCAGAAAAAGGTCACAAAACTGAAGAAGCTATCAATACTATCGATGAGCAATTGACTCGTTACCTCATCAGTCTATCTGGTGAAGCCTTGAGCCAAAAAGAAAGTGAAATTTTAACTAACATCCTTGACTCTTCACGAGATTTGGAACGTATCGGAGACCACGCTGAAGCTCTTATCAATCTTAACGATTACTTGCAACGCAAGAATGTTCAATTCTCTGATGCTGCATTAGATGAGCTAGCTGAGATTTATCTTAAAACGAGCGAATTTGTCAAAGATGCTCTTGAAAGTGTAGAAAACAACGACCTTGAGAAAGCTCAAGCTCTTATCGAGCGTCACGAAGATATCAACAAGATGGAACGTGTTCTTCGTAAGACTCATATTAAACGTCTTAATAATGGTGAATGTTCTACTCAAGCAGGTGTCAACTTTATCGACATCATTTCCCACTATACTCGTGTATCAGACCACGCTATGAACCTTGCTGAAAAGGTTTTAGCAGAACAAATTTAAAAGATAAGAAGCCACCTTGACTTAGGTGGTTTTTTCATCTCTTACTCGAGAGTATCTTTTCTAACGTATAGAAAAATGCTTTGATTCACAATGGAATCAAAGCATTTTAAATAGTTCTCCAATCATAAAGGCAGATGCAGCAGAACCTCTGTACTTGGCTTCTTCTCTTTTGATAAAGCGAGCAAGATTGACTAACTCTGGCGCTGGGGTCTTGGGATTCTTGAGAAGTTCAAGAGTGACCAGACCTGATAGCCGTACTGCTAGCAATCGCTCATTGGTACTAGGCAATTGCTTAGCAGTCTCTACAAGTGCAAGCACTAGATCTTCACTCAGGTTTTGACGGGCATGATTGTAAAGATCCCGTATCAAGGTTTCTAGGTTTGGTTCTTCCATACCTATCACCTCCATCTTTTATGTTTAATAATTTTTGATTAAATCTACTGTAGAACGATCCAATTTTTTAACCAAGGCTTGTAAGAAAGCTTGAGCTTCAAGGAAATCGTCCATAGCATAAAGGGTTTGGTGAGAGTGGATATAACGGGCACAAACACCGATTGTTGTTGATGGGACACCACCATTTTTCAGATGAGCTGCACCTGCGTCAGTTCCACCTTTTCCACAATAGTATTGGTATTTGATACCAGCTTCTTCGGCAGTTGTCAAAAGAAAATCTTTCATGCCTGGGAGGAGCAAGTGACCTGGATCGTAGAAACGAATCAAGGTTCCATCACCAATTTTACCCTGACCACCATAAACATCACCAGCAGGTGAACAGTCAACTGCCAAAAATACTTCTGGATCAAATTTGGTTGTTGAGGTATGAGCACCACGAAGTCCAACTTCTTCTTGGACATTAGCCCCAAGATAAAGTTCATTGCCTAGTTTTTGGCCTGACAAGTTTTCTGCCAATTCACTCACCATGAGAACTCCGTAGCGGTTGTCCCAAGCTTTGGAGATGATATTTTTTTCGTTAGCTGTTAGGATTGCGCTACTATCTGGAACGATTGTGTCTCCAGGGCGGATACCAAAACTTTCGGCCTCAGCCTTATCCGCAAAACCACCATCAAAGACGATATCTGAAATAGCTGGCATGGTTGGCCCGCCTGTCCCACGAGTCAAATGTGGAGGTACTGAACCTGAGATGACTGGAATTTCACGTCCTTGGCGCGTAAAGAGTTTAAATCGTTGGCTGCTGACAACCATCGGGTTCCAACCACCGATTTCAACTACTCGGAAGGTTCCATCTGGTTTGATTTCACTCACCATAAAACCAACTTCATCCATGTGAGATGCTACCAAAACACGAGGTGCATCGACTGCTTCTGAGTGTTTGATACCAAAAATACCACCTAGGCCATCAGTCACTACTTCATCCACGTGAGGAGTTATCTTCTCACGAAGATAAGCGCGTACAGGTGCTTCATGACCTGAGATAGCAGAAAGTTCTGTTACTTCTTTGATTTTAGAAAATAATGTTGTCATTTCTATCCCTTCTTTCTTTCAACCATTTTACCACTTTTTATAGGAGAAGTGTAGTGAAAATCATCAATCTATCAGATCTAGTTCTACACCAAAAAAGAATCACGACTGTGATTCTTTTTATTTTGAATTTCTCTTTAAAGAAAAGTGATCTGGTACGGGGTCTTTACCTATTTCAGACCAAGGATGACATCGTAAAATCCGTGCCAATCCCATCAGAACCCCCTTAAATCCATGCTTTTCAATAGCCTGAATCATGTAATTTGAACAAGTAGGTTCAAATCTACAAGAAGGTGGGAATGCAGGGGATATAAAGCGTTGGTAAAAGCGCACAGGCGCAATTAAAATTCGTTTCATTATTTATTAGTTGTTACAGCCATGGTGTGTAGTTGGCTGATTTCTTTTTTGTTAAGACGACGGGATTCTCCTGGACGGAGACCTGTCAAGTCTAAGTGTCCAAAACGTGTCCGAGACAACTTATCCACTTGAAGCCCAACTGCTTCAAACATCTTTTTAACCTGATGGTTACGTCCTTCATGGATGGTCAACTGTACAACAGAACGGTTTTTAACAGGATCTACTTTGAGAATTTCGTAGACGGCCGGCTTAGTCTTCTTACCATCAATCTCAAGACCACGGGTCAAGGGGCGGAGATTTTCTTTGTTAGCAATTCCTTTCACACGCGCAACATAGACCTTATCGATTTCATTACGTGGGTGAATCATCTCATCGGTAAAGTCACCATCATTTGTCAAAATCAAGACACCTGATGTATCCCAGTCCAAACGTCCCACAGGGTAGATACGCTCTTTCACATTAGGCAAAAGATCGACAACCGTCTTACGTCCCTTATCATCTGTTACACTGGAAATCACTCCACGTGGTTTATTGAGCAGATAGTAAACCTTTTCTTCGTTATAGATGGGTTGGCCCTCAACCTCAACCTTATCACCAGACTTGATGGTTGTCGCTAATTCACGTACTACCTGACCGTTAACAGTCACCAAGCCTTGCTTGATCAACTCTTCTGCTTTTCTCCTACTGGCCACACCTGCGTGGGCAATATACTATTGATTCTCATCTTCTTCTATCCTTTCACCAAACAATTGGCTTTCTTGTGCTTGAATTTCAAGCTCATCAATCACAGGCAATTCTTCCAAATGGTTAATACCCATGTAATCTAGAAAATAATCCGTAGTTACATAGAGATTAGGGCGACCAAGAACTTCTTTTTTCCCATCTTCTCGTATCAAATCGAAGGCCTGTAACTTAGCTAGAGCTCCGCTTGAATTAACCCCACGAATAGCGTCGATTTCTATACGTGTGATAGGTTGCTTATAAGCAATAATGGACAAGGTTTCAAGCGTAGCTCGAGACAGACTCTGGTTGATTGGCGCCTTAGAATATTCCTTCAAAACATCAGCAAATTGAGGCTTGGTCACCAATCTGTAGGCACCACCTGTCTCAATCAGAGCTAAGCTCGAATCTTGGTCTTTTTCATACTTTTGAGCTAATTTTTCAAGACTCTGCTGAATACCTGTTGGAGGTAGCGAGAGCAATTCAGCCAACTGACGAATCCTAATCCCATCTTCACCTGCTACAAACAAGAGCGCTTCTATTTCTGCTAAAGTACTCATCTTTCCTCTCTATCAAGTCTAGCTTTGTGCCTCTTGACTTTCTTCCTTCTTTTTCATGAGATAGATATCTCCAAAACTCTCTTTTTGAATCAAGAGAATTTCTTGGGTTTTAATCAACTCCAAGGTTGCTAAAAAAAGTGTAATGACCTCTTGTAAATCCTTGGTTTCTTTAAACAAATCCTGCAGGCATAGTCGTTGCCCTTCTACCAAGGCTTCCCGAACAATGACCATCATATCCTCAATCTTATACTCATCTCGTAAAATGGTTGTATGGTTTTTCGAGAATTCTTCCTTTTTCTTGGTCAGTAAGGTTGAAAAGGCTAAGAAAAGATCGATCGTGGTCTTATCATGCACAAGTTCAGCATCCTCATAAATCAACTCAGTAGCCGCTTTTGAATAATATTGAGCTCGTTCTTGGTGCTTGACTTCCAACCGCTCTCCCAAAAGTTTAAACTTGCGGTATTCTTCGATTTGAGAAAGGAGGTCCTGTTCAAGATCATCTTCTGAATCTGTCACTTCTGCAACCTTTGGCAAGAGCTTACGACTTTTGATCAGCATCAGTTGACTAGCCATCACCATATATTCACCTGCTACTTCAAGCCGCATAGCTTGTAAGGTAGATACATAGGCTAGATACTGCTCGATAACTTCTGTAATCGGTACATCATAGATATCCATCTGGTACTTTGAAACCAAGTGTAAGAGCAAGTCCAAAGGCCCTTCAAAATCTTTTAATTTAATATCCATTATCTATATTTTTCTAAGGTCATGACTGTTTTTAATCCTAGTTTTTTTGCAATTTCGTACAAATCGACCTTGTTTTCTACTTGTCGTAGGATAAACTGTTCCCGCAAAGCTTGGGCTGATAAGTCCGGGAAACCTTTCTCCGTCACAAATGACTCTAACTGGCGAAAGGCCCATTGACGAGAATATGGCTACCAGTTTTTTCAAAGAGGTAGGTCTGTCCCATCAAGGGTTCTAACTCTGCAAGTAATTTTGTGGGAAGACTTAAGATTCTTTGTTGAGAGGCTTTATTGATTCTCAACACTTGAAAATCTAGATTCACATCACTTGTTTTTATAGCTAGAATTTCACTAGGCAAGAGGCCCAATTCAACTATCAATAAGGCTATTAAACGCCCTTCTGGATAGGTACTTTCTTGCCAGAAAGAACTCCAGTCTAAAAGCTCTGACTTGACTTGTTTTTTCTCAGCCTGTTTCGGCAATTCCAAACGATAAAAGGTGCCAATCTTTCCTTTCTGATATAAAAAGTAAAGAAATTGGTTGCAGGCTGAAATCTTACGTTTCTGGGCACTAATTTTCAATTCCGACAGTTGAGCTTGATATATCTTGAGGCTGGTCTCTGTAATTTTCTGGTCAACAAGCTCTAAAAACTGCTCTAAATCATATCTATAAGACTGTTTAGAATTCGGCGACAAGCCTTGTTTACTATCTAAAAATATTGAAATCCATTCTCTCATTTGTTTCGAATCTCATATTCCTTATTAAATTCGTGCAAGAGGGCATTGACCGCCTTGAGAATAGACTTACGCGTGATAATTCCTTGGAACATACCCTCATCATCTACTACAGGCAAGAAGGGCTCATCTACTAACTTATGCAAGACCTCTGTGATGTTGTAGTCTGGAGCGACTACTGCCACATCTTTTTTGGTCATGTGAACAATATCAGTTGAAGCCATCTGCTCATCGGTCAAACCTTGCTCCATTTGATATGCCAAAATATCTCTTAAACCAATGGTCCCCACAAAGCGTCTGTCGTATGTCACAACAGGAATCCGAGAATAAGTAATCTGACTCAAGACCAAAATGGCATGATCAGCATTATGGCTATCAATCAAGGCTGCTAGCTTTTCTGCCGGAGTCAAAAAGGTTTCCTCTTGCTCCAGTAAAAAGAGTTCAAATTCCTTGGCAATCATCGAACAAACTCCTTGGACAAGCCTGGGTAAATCTCATGATTACGTGTTAAAAAGTCCACTTTGAAACTCTTGTCATCAATCTCTACACGCGCATAGAGACATTCTCTGATGGTTCCCCGTGGTTGGCTGATAGAACCTGGATTTAGAAAGAGAGTCTTGCCTTCCATCCAAGCACTTGGCACATGCAAGTGCCCGTAAAGACAGATATCTGCCTCTTCTTTTTGAGCCCAAAAATCTAATTTTTGAAAATTAAAGTTAATATCAAACAAGTGGCCATGAGTCTGGATAATCTTAGTAGGTCCTAACTGAGTCACGAGTCGTTCTGGATAAGCTGCATAAAAGTCCATATTGCCTTTTACGACATAAATACCTTCCCATAGTGGTGACTCTGGACGTAACTCTGAATCACCATTGTGAAAAATAGCATCGACTTTCCCTAGGTAACGATCGCGGATTTCTTCCACAATCAAGCTATCTCCATGGGAGTCGCTCATTACAATGATGGTTTGCTTTGCCATGATGGAAATACCTCCAAAAGTTTCTTAACGGCTAAGGCACGGTGGGATTGGCTATTTTTTTCTTCTAAGGTCAATTCAGCAGATGATTTCCCTGTTTCCCCCACTAGGAAAAGCGGATCATAGCCAAAACCATTTTCACCCTTAGGTTCAAAGTTAATGTAGCCTGGCCAATCAGCTTCGACAACCAAACTTTCCTTACCTGGACTAGCTACAACTAATGTTGTGTGGAATTGTGCCGAACGGTCCTTGAGTTCAAAGACCATGGCTAATTCGTGTAAGAGTTTGGCATTGTTTTCCTGGTCAGTGGCTCCCACTCCTGCAAATCGAGCTGACCAAACGCCTGGCAAACCACCGAGGACATCGACTTTAAGACCTGAATCATCTGCTAGAACCATCTTGCCTGTCAATTTGGAGATGGTTTCAGCCTTAAGGCGAGCATTTTCTTCAAAGGTCATACCAGTTTCAGCAACTTCAGGCAGATCTGGGTAATCATTGAGATTTTCCACATCATAGCCAAGCTTGTCAAAGATAGCACGAAATTCCTTGGTCTTCCCTTCATTACGAGTCGCTATCAACAAGGTTTCTCTGACTTTGCTAGTTTCAAAGAAGGCTTCAACATTTACTCCTTCTTTAGGCAATTCCACATGCAGAAGTTGACCATTTTCAACTAAGAGCAAGGCACCCTGACGTTGAATGACTTCTAAGTTTCGATCCGCTTCTTGGTTGAGAATATCTACCACAAAAGAGAGTAAGCGATAGGCTGAACCATAGCGTAAAACGGTAACTGAAAGCGGAAATCCTCGCTCCTCATCTCGAAAGATTTTGGCTAAATCAAACAAAGGAAACTCTAAGTCATCATCCGTCAAAGTCCGAATGCCACCAAAAACACTGTAGGATCCAACATACCAGTCCTGGTCGTCCTTGTATTCATAAATTTTATTTGTCATAATGTTACATGCTCCACATGAATCTCTTTTTCCAGCCATTCTGCTCCTATCTGGGCAAAACTTTGGCTATTTGCAGTTGTATAAAAACGGTGTTGAAGGGGCGCCGCATCTCGGCTACGGTTAATCTCAAAGTAATTGAGCAAGACTGAAATATCACGCACACACTCAGCTCCACTATCGATCAGCTGAACCTTAGGCCCCATGACATTTTGGATGATAGGTCTAAGGAGTGGATAATGAGTACAGCCTAAAATCAAGCTATCTACTTTTCCGACTAAGGGACGCAAGGTTTCATAAACAACTTTCTTGGTCACACTGGTCGATAGGGCTCCTGACTCGACCAAGGGAGCAAACTTAGGGCAGGCCAAACTTTCCACTTGTAAATCTGGGTCTAGATCATGAATCTTTTGTCGATAAATATCTGATTTTACCGTCATCGGGGTTCCAATCACACCGATTTTCCCACCCTGACTCGCTTTGATAGCTGCTGATGCACCAGGCAAAATCACACCCAGCACCGGAATATCCAACTTAGCTTTAATCTCTTCCCAGACGACTGCCGTTGCTGTATTACAAGCAATAACAATCATCTTAACATCCTTGGTCAAAAGAAAGTTGACCAGTTGCCAAGTATATTCACGAATCTGCTCAGCCGGACGGGGACCATAGGGAGCCCGTGCCGAATCTCCAATATAGACGATTTCTTCATGAGGAAGCTGGCGCATGAGTTCACGCACAACCGTCAAGCCCCCGACACCCGAATCCAAAAAACCAATTGGTCGATTATCCATAGAGTCTTCTTTCTAGTATTTTTTTCTGATTGATAGTTCATTATCATTACATTTCTCGCTGAAATTTCTGACAGACTGGTAAACTCCAGACTATCTCCCTCTTAATCATAATCAAATATCAATAGAATGCAAGGAAAACGTCTCATCCTTAAGAACTATTGAACATAGTGAGAAGTCTGGAACTTTCATCCCAGACTTTTCCTTATTTATTTCTTTTTGTTTTTAGCAAGAGCTGCTTTTTGTTGACGGATGATTTGGTGGTAAACTTGTTGTACCTTAGCTTCGCTTGGTTTTTGACCATTTGCGCTCAAGAGGGTACGAACTGCTTCAGCATTTAAACGAGGGTTGTCAGCGAATTCTTTTTCGATTTGCTTACGAACCAAGAACATGCCTCCAAGAGCTCCTCCCAGAAAAGCTGCAATAATCAGTACAATCGCTAAAATAAGATCCATAATATTTCTCCTGTTTCTTTTTGAGTCCTCTATATTATACCATAAAGTCATTTCCCTGACTAGTTTGTTTTATGCTTTCAGCCACTGTGATTTCCTAAGTAATTAGCAAATACTTCATACTTAGTAAAACTTAGTAAAATAACCTCGTTTTCCTTGAAAGCCCTTGCAATAGTTTCATTTATTTGTTATATTAAGAATATCTGAAAACAAATCACATATATTTCTGAAAGACCTATTTTTTTTTATAACAAAATGTATGCGCTTCCAGATAAAAGAAAGGAGAATTTTGTGGATAAAAAATATTGGGAAAAATCCTGTAAGTATAGCATCCGAAAATTAACTGTTGGAACTGCTTCCGTATTACTTGGAGCTATCTTTCTGGCTACAAATACTGTTGCTGCAGATAGTATAGAAATCAAGGAAAAGGAAGCAACCATTACCGAGACTGCGGTTAATATAGATCAAAAAGTGGAGGAAACCCTTCCTGCCAGTACAGATACTAAGCCTGTGGTTGAACTAACTGATAAGATAGACGAAACAGAGAAAGAAGCACCTCAGACAAGCAGTCAATCAGAAACGAGTCCTGTTACACCTGCTGAAAATACAGAGAGCGAGAAACCAGAACTTCCTGTGAACAAGCAAGAACATTACGAATTACATTACAATCAACCAACAGCTCCTTCCTATGACGGATGGGAAAAACAAGCCCTACCTGTTGGAAATGGAGAGATGGGAGCAAAAGTCTTTGGCCTCATCGGTGAAGAAAGAATCCAGTACAATGAAAAGACCCTATGGTCTGGAGGTCCACAGCCCGATAGTACTGACTATAACGGAGGAAACTATCAAGACCGTTATAAGGTTTTGGCAGAAATCCGTAAAGCTCTCGAAGCTGGAGACAGACAAAAGGCGAAACAACTTGCTGAAAGAAATCTCGTTGGTCCTAATAATGCCCAGTATGGTCGCTACCTAGCCTTCGGTGATGTCTTTATGGTCTTTAACAACCAAAAGAAAGGCTTAGATACTGTCACAGATTATCACCGTGGCTTGGATATTTCTGAAGCTATCACAACTACCTCTTATACCCAAGACGGGACAAGCTTCAAACGCGAGACATTCTCAAGCTTCCCAGACGATGTTACTGTCACTCACTTGAGTAAAAAAGGGGATAAGACCCTTGATTTACACTTTGGAATAGCTTGACAGAAGATTTGATTGCGAATGGGCAGTATTCTTGGGATAATTCTAATTACAAAAAAGGTACTGTCAGTGTAGATTCTAATGGTATTTTGCTCAAGGGTACTGTTAAGGACAATGGCCTTCAATTTGCCTCTTATCTTGGTATCAAGACTGACGGACAAGTCACTGCTCAAGATGGTTATTTGACCGTTACAGGAGCAAGCTATGCAACACTGCTACTCAGTGCCAAGACTAATTTTGCTCAAAATCCAAAAACCAATTATCGTAAAGACATTGATTTAGAAAAAACTGTCAAATCTATCGTAGATGCTGCCAAGGCAAAAGACTATGAATCTCTGAAAAATGATCACATCAAGGATTACCAAAGCCTTTTCAATCGTGTTCAATTAAATCTCGGCGGTAGCAAGTCTAATCAAACTACAAAAGAAGCTCTTCAAACCTATAATCCAACAAAAGGACAAAAATTAGAAGAACTCTTCTTCCAGTATGGACGTTACCTACTAATCAGCTCTTCTCGTGATAAGACAGACGCCCTTCCTGCAAACTTGCAAGGGGTTTGGAATGCTGTAGATAATCCACCATGGAACTCTGACTACCACCTCAATGTCAACTTGCAGATGAATTACTGGCCCGCCTACATGAACAATCTTGCTGAAACAGCCAAGCCCATGATCAATTACATCGATGACATGCGCTACTACGGCCGTATCGCTGCCAAGGAATACGCTGGTATTGAATCTAAAGAAGGACAAGAAAATGGTTGGTTAGTTCATACCCAAGCTACTCCATTCGGCTGGACAACTCCTGGTTGGAATTACTATTGGGGCTGGTCTCCTGCTGCCAATGCTTGGATGATGCAGAACGTCTACGACTACTATAAATTCACCAAGGACGAGACCTATCTAAAAGAAAAGATTTATCCAATGCTCAAGGAAACTGCTAAGTTCTGGAATTCCTTCCTGCATTATGATCAATCAAGTGACCGTTGGGTATCTTCTCCATCCTACTCACCAGAGCATGGAACCATCACGATTGGAAATACCTTTGACCAATCTCTAGTTTGGCAGCTATTCCACGACTATATGGAAGCAGCCAATCATCTGAAGGTCGACCAAGATTTGGTGACAGAAGTGAAGGCTAAATTTGATAAGCTCAAACCACTTCATATCAACCAAGATGGTCGTATCAAGGAGTGGTTTGAGGAAGACAGCCCACAATTCACTAACGAAGGCATTGAAAACCACCACCGCCACGTTTCCCATCTAGTTGGTCTCTTCCCAGGTACTCTATTTGGCAAGGATCAGCCTGAATATTTAGAAGCTGCACGCGCAACTCTCAACCATCGTGGAGATGGTGGTACTGGTTGGTCTAAGGCCAATAAAATCAACCTCTGGGCTCGTCTGCTTGATGGAAATCGTGCCCATCGTTTGTTGGCAGAACAGCTCAAATCTTCAACTCTAGAAAATCTCTGGGATACGCACGCGCCTTTCCAAATCGATGGTAACTTTGGTGCAACCAGCGGTATGGCAGAAATGCTTCTTCAATCTCACACAGGTTATATTGCACCATTACCAGCCCTTCCAGATGCATGGAAAGACGGGCAAGTCTCAGGTTTAGTCGCTCGTGGTAACTTTGAAGTCAGCATGAAATGGAAAGAGAAAAATCTTGAAACGCTATCTTTCCTTTCTAATGTTGGTGGAGATTTAGTCGTAGACTATCCAAATATCGAATCTAGTATTATCAAGATTAATGGCAAGGAAGTTCAAGCTAGTCGCCTCAAAGATAACCGTATCCAACTTGCGACTCAAAAAGGTGATGTCATTACCTTTGAAAACTTCCCTGGACGAGTGACTCGCTTATCAGCCCTTCGAAAAGATTCCGCCACAGCTGAACTCGACTTTAACACAGTTGAGGGAGCAAGTCATTATGTCATCCGACGAGAAAGCAAGGATGAAAACAGTCAAACTCCTAGCGTTCGTGAGTTTATCACCAACCAAACTCACTTTATCGATCGCTCAATCGACTCTAGCCATGCCTATACTTATACTGTTAAGGCGATGATGGGGAATCGTTCAACGCCAGTTTCAGATGCTGCTTCTATTGATGCCTTTAGTGAGTTGATGGATGACCGTGACAAACGCATCCAGTACGGCTCTGCTTTTGAAAATTGGGCTGACTCTGAACTATTTGGTGGAACAGAAAAATACGCAGATATTTCAGCAGGAAATTATTCTGATAAAGATGCGACTGCAACCATTCCATTCAATGGACCTGGTATTGAAATCTATGGTCTCAAGTCATCTCAATTGGGACTGGCCGATGTTAAAATTGATGGCAAATCTGTTGGAGAACTGGATTTCTACACAGAGGGTGCGACTGAAAAAGGTGCTTTGATTGGTCGCTTTACAAACCTTTCATCTGGTCCTCATCTGATGACTATTACCGTAAAACAAGATCATAAAGGAAGACGAAACGAACGGGCTAAAATCTCCTTAGATTACTTCAAAGTCTTTCCAGGTAAGGGTGCAACTATTGAGAAAATTGATGACCGCGACCCTCGTATCGAGTATGGGTCTATGTTTAAGGATTGGAGCGACACAGAACTCTATGCCGCAACAGAGAAATATGCAGATATCAATGCTGATCCTAGCCTTGCCTCTGAAGCACGAGCAACCATTCCATTCTCTGGAACAGGCATTCGAATCTATGGACTGAAATCATCATCTCTAGGTAAGGCTCTTGTCACAATCGATGGTAAAGAAATGCCAGCTCTTGACTTCTACACCCCAGGAGCAACTGAAAAAGGTGTCTTGATTGGAGAATTTACCAATCTATCTGACGGCGATCACGTTCTTACTCTAAGAGTGGATCCAGATTCTCCAGAGGGTAGAAAGAAAGTTTCTCTTGATTCCTTTGATATCTTAAAAGCTCCGTCCGTATCACTCGATAGTCCAAGCCTTGACCCTATCAAGCCTGGGGATAAGACAGTTTCTCTAACATTACCAAGCGGGGATTGGGAAACTATTTCTATTAAATTCCCTGGCATTAACGATTCACTTCAAGTTCGAAAAGTCGATGAAACTCATGTTAGCACATCTGGTGATCAGAAACAATTAACAATTCAAGATAATAAAGTGCAACTTAACATCCCTGAGACAACTGACCGTAAAGCCGGTAATCCAATAGAAGCTTACGCTATTTTAGGAAAAACAAGAAGTAGCGCTGTTGTCACAGTCTTTCCGAAGGATGAAACTGCTCCAGTTGAAGAAAAAATCCTTACAAGTAAAGGTGACCAACCTGCTCCTACTGTAGAGATTCCTGAATATACTGGACCTATTGGCACTGCGGGAGAGCAAGAACCACCTACTCTTGAAATTCCTGAATACACTGAACCTATCGGCACTGCAGGACAAGAAGAACCGCCATCTCTTGAGATTCCTGAATATACTGAACCTATTGGCACTGCGGGAGAGCAAGTACCGCCGTCTCTTGAGATTCCTGAATATACTGGACCTATTGGTACTGCGGGAGAGCAAGAACCACCTACTCTTGTAATCCCTGAATATACTGGACCTATTGGCACTGCGGGAGAGCAAGAACCACCTACTCTTGTAATCTCTGAATATACTGGACCTATTGGCACTGTGGGAGAGCAAGTACCGCCGTCTCTTGAAATTCCTGAATATACTGGACCTATTGGTACTGCGGGAGAGCAAGAACCACCTACTCTTGTAATTCCTGAATACACTGAGCCTATCGGTACTGCAGGTACCCAAGAAGCACCTTCTGTAGTAATTCCTGAATACACTGAACCTATCGGTACTGCAGGTGCCCAAGAAGCACCAAGTATCACACTTCCTGAGTTTAAACTCAAAGTAATGAAAGATAAGACTACAGGAGCTCAAGTTATTAGTGGTACAAGTGAACTAGGAAATGCTGCTTATCTTGAAAGCAAAAAAGTAGAAAATCAGGAACTTTTAGGCAAGAAATACGATGCCTTTACCCTTCAACTCAAGGATAAAGATAGTCAACCAGTTCAACCAACAGGTCCTGTACTTGTCCGATTACCAGCAACAGGTACTATCCAAGAACTCTATCAATTCACCTCAACAAAAGATTTGAAACCTCTAGAATTTACAATTCGAGATGGTATGATTGAGTTTATTAGTCCTGAGTTGAATACCTACGCTATTGTTTACAAGACTGAAGGCTCAACTGCACAATCAGTCCAAACTAACAAGGAAAAAACAAATGTTGAAGACACAAAACCATTGGTTCAAAGAAAAGAAACTAATGATACAGTCTCTACAAATGAAAAGCAACTTCCAGCGACAGGTGAGAAAACGAATCATCTCCTCTTTATGGTAAGCCTCAGTCTTGCCCTCACTGCAACTTTCTTACTACAAGAGAAAAGAGACTGATCTTAAGAAAGTAAGATTATTGCACCCATGGAACTCGAAAAGGATGGAAATCTCCATCCTTTTTCTTATATTACAAAATTCTATCTCTAAGTGAGGTTCACTAAATTCCTGACTTTCATTCAAGAATCCTTAACTTTTTATACTCTTTTAAAACGCTTTAAAAAACAAATCTAGAATACCCAAAATTAACTTTATAAAAATATATTGGACTATAAAGCTAATCACGTACCAGATAACTTTTACTATAGCAACAATTGGTTTTATAAAAATAAGTAATAAAACTACCCATACAAATTTCATTTTTTATCTTCCTTTCTAGGAAGTCCAAGAATCCATGGTAAGGAAGAACTTAGTTTTAAAGCTAGAATCAGTCTAGTCAACTCCAATACTTCTGACTCTGATTCCTTCTTTTCAGTTAATGATTCCATCCCCTTTACCCAAAGACATATTCCGATAGTTCTAGCAAGAGCAGTAAATAAACTTGGTTGATGATCCATTTGATTCTCCCTTGGTTAATCACACTTTTAATCACTTACTTCTTATTACATTTAGTATATCAAATTGTTAAAGATAATCAAGTTTTATAACTAAAAGAAAAAAAGTTTCATAACCTTGATCGATGCTATCAACCAAGATTATGAAACTTTATTATTTCATATCATTTTTATAGCGTTCCAACTCAGCTTGGTTAGCCCAAACATAATGACCTGGACGAATTTCAACCATTGAAGGCTTATCAGTCTCATAGTTATGTTGACTTGGGTCATAAACTTTCAAGACTTTTTTACGTTCCAAAATTGGGTCTGGAATCGGAACAGCTGACAAGAGAGCTTGAGTATAGGGGTGGATAGGATTGTTGAATAATTCTTCTGTCTCAGCCACCTCAACAATGACTCCCTTATAAATCACCGCAATACGATCAGAAATAAAACGAACCACTGACAAATCATGGGCGATAAAGAGGTAAGTCAAGCCCAACTCTTTTTGGAATTTCTTGAGCAAGTTCAAAACTTGGGCACGAACAGAAACGTCCAAAGCTGAAATTGGCTCATCCGCAATAACAAAGTCAGGTTGCATGACCAAGGCACGGGCAATCCCGATACGTTGACGTTGCCCACCTGAAAACTCATGTGGATAACGAGTCAAGTGTTCTGCCAAAAGTCCAACTTCGCGGATAATATTCTTAACCTTTTCTTGTCTTTCTTCCTCATCCTAAATAGATGGAAATTATAAAGACCTTCAGAAATGATATAGTCAACCGTTGCACGCTCATTCAAACTAGCAGCAGGGTCTTGGAAAATCATTTGAATACGACGGATTACTTCAGCTTCTTGAGCTCGTGATTTTTTACCGTTGATCTTTTTACCTTCGAAGAGGATATCCCCTTTACTGGTATTATTCAAACCGATAATTGCACGACCAATGGTAGTCTTACCACTTCCTGATTCACCAACTAGAGAAAATGTTTCCCCTTTGTTGATAAAGAAGTTAGCATTCTTAACAGCTACAAACTTTTTACTTCCTTCACCGAAGGAAATCTCTAAGTCTTTAATTTCTACTAATTTTTCAGACATTTCCTTCCTCCTAGTTTTCAAGATGTACAAGACCCATTCTCTCACGAATCTTGTCATGTAAATCTGCAATTACAGCTGGCTTTTCAACTTTTGGAGCTCGTTCATCAAGCAACCATGTTTTTGCCCAATGGGTATCTGACACCTTAAACTGAGGTGCTTTTTCTTCGAAATCGATCTTCATAGCATAGTCAGAACGAAGGGCAAAAGCATCTCCCTTCAACTCTGTATAAAGTGATGGAGGTGTACCAGGAATTGAGTACAATTCTCCTTTGTCGTCTGCCAACTGTGGCAAGCTCGACAAAAGGCTCCATGTATACGGGTGGCGTGGATCGTAGAAAATTTCTTCAACTGTACCATACTCAACAATTTCACCCGCATACATAACCGCAACCTTATCAGCGATACTTGCTACCACACCAAGGTCGTGTGTGATAAAGATGGTTGTAAAGTGATATTCATGTTGAAGTGATTTCAACAAATCAATGATTTGGGCTTGAATAGTCACATCGAGGGCTGTTGTAGGCTCATCACAGATAAGAACATCTGGACGACAAGCTAGGGCGATAGCGATAACGATACGTTGACGCATCCCACCTGAATACTGGAAGGGATATTCGTCGAAACGTTTTTCAGAATCTGGTATACCAACCTTGTTCATGTAGTCGATAGCCATCTCTTTAGCTTCCTGAGCTGTTTTCCCTTGGTGTTTAATGATAACTTCTGTAATCTGACTACCAATGGTTTTGATTGGGTCCAAACTAGTCATTGGGTCTTGGAAGATAGTAGCAATCTTAGCACCACGAATCTTCTCCCAATCTTTGTGAGAAGTGAGAGTTGTCAAGTCTTGCCCACGATAGTCAATTTTACCTTGAGCAACACGCCCGTTTTCTTCCAACATTCCTGTGAATGTTTTAGTCAATACAGATTTTCCTGAACCAGACTCCCCAACCAAGGCTAGAACTTCCCCTTCAATCAGGTCAATAGAAACTCCGCGGATAGCTGTCAAAACTTTGTCACGAACATCAAATTCCACGACAATATCTTGAGCAGATAAAATTACATTTTTACTATTTGTCATTTCTACTCCTATCTATGTGTACGTGGATCACTAGCATCAGCTAGGTTTTGCCCAACAACGAAAAGTGACAAGGAAACCAAGACCAAAGTAGTCAATGGAATCCAGAAGAGGTAAGCATTAGTTGTTACGTTCTGTGAATATTCTGAAATCAAACGACCCAAACTTGGAACTGTAATCGGTAATCCAAGGCCGAAGAATGATAGGAAGGCTTCATAAGAGATAAAGGATGGAAGCATTTGCGACGTACTTGTAACGATAACAGATACCAATTGAGGCATGATATTTTTTATAATAATTTTGTAGTCAGGTGTCCCCAAGGTACGTGAAGCAAGGTTATACTCCAAATCACGGTAACGCAACATTTGAATACGAATTGAGTGCGCAACGTTAATCCAAGTAGTTACACTCATGGCAAAGATCAAATTCCAGAAACCTGCTCCGATAGAGTAAGTCAATACGATAACAATCAAGAGTGATGGGATGTTATTGATAACGTTGTAGACTTCCAACATGAAACGGTCAACAGACTTTGAAATCCCCCAAATTCCACCGATGATAACACCGATAAATAGGTTGACAAAGGTAGCAATCACCGAAATCAAATTGAGTTACGAGCTCCAAACCAGACACTATCAAAGAGAGATTTACCATTACTGTCTGTACCGAACCAATATTCAGCATTTGGTTTAATGAAGCGGACACTAAAATCGTTTACCTTACTTACATCATTAAAGTCAAAATCAGAAAAGATTGGATAGATGAAACTCATTAAGACAATGGAAATCAAAATCCCAAGCATGATCACTGTTGATTTCTTCTTCAAAAACTGTCTAAAAACAGAACCCCAATATGAATAGGCAGGAGCATCAATTGCTTCAGAGGCAAAATCATCGCGTTTTACAAACTGAAATTTTTCATTATTAATCGTAGACATTATTTGCCTCCTTTCTCTGTCAATTTAATACGTGGGTCAATTATCGTCATCCAAATATCACCAACTAGGTTTGAGAAGATTGAGATACAAGTGAAGATAAATACGAGACCAACAACCATGTTGTTATTTGATGCTTTTACTGAGTCGATCAACATTTTACCCATACCTGGATAAGCAAAGACTGTTTCAGTCAGAGTTGCTCCACTAATAACACCAATGATAGATCCTGGAATTCCTGAAACCAATGGTACCATAGCGTTCTTAAAGATGTGTTTGTTAGAAATTTCTTTCTCAGACAAACCTTTGGCACGGGCAAAACGAACAAAGTCTTGAGATTGCAAGTCAATCATGTAACGACGAATCCAAATTGCCATGGTAGGTGCTCCAAGCAAACCAAGAATGACTGCAGGAAGCACATATGAACGCCAGTCCCCAGCACCCAAAATAGGGAATGAATCAGGGAAGCCGATAGATGAACCAATCAGACGAATGATATAAACTAGGGCAATCGTCGGAAGGGCAAGCAAGAAAGTCAAAGTCCCGGTAGAAACTATCAATCCAGCTATTCTTATGACGAGCCATTGCTGAACCAAGTGGAATCGCAATAGAGTATGAGATAACAAGACCAATCAAACCGGAGATAGCAGAGCTGACAATCATTGAAGGATACTGATAATTGCTTTCAGTAGCAGTATAAGGGTCATTTGGACCATAGTTAGCTACTTCACGAGAATCAGCTTGGCTTGGTGATTTGTAGGTTCTTGAATAAATGTTAACTGATGAAGTTTTCTTACCTGTTGGGAATTGAACCTCAGAAGTCTTGGTTTGTCCTTGACCTTGAGTGATAACTTGTAGAACCGGAGTATTAGCGTAAGTTGGGTAAGAGTCACCCAAGTTTAAGTTAACGAAGTTTTGATGAACAAATGGGAACTGACTATTGAAGTACAAGAGATACTTATGTTTTGTACCTGAACCAACGAGAGACCAGCCAATTGCTGGATCATTTTCAAAGCGCAAATAACGCTCTAAGTTAGGATTTTCTGGATCTTGAATCTTATTTGTATGGTCAATATCAAGCAAGTTTGCATAGAAATGGAAGACGCGTTCAAAAATTGGAATTTCACGTGTCGCATAGAATTGACCACTTTCTGAAAACACACCCAAAGTCCAACCGTTACCTAGTTGTTGAATATATTTTTCATAGATAGCTTTATTTGTATCATTTGCATCTACTGTCACAGAAGAGTCAATGCTACTAGCTTTTTCTTGCAACTCTTTGGTATCGAAGTATTCGATGTAGCCCATACGCTCAAAAACGGTATTTTCATAATCGTCCCGTTTATCAGGAGTTGTTGCAATTTTATTGTAGTTAGTATCTTGTTTAAAAATCAATTTCCGTGGAACCATCGTATAGATGATCGTGTAGATCAAGGTCGTTACTAGAAAGATAGAGACTAGCGACCGCAAGATACGCATAAAAACATATTTTTTCATATTATTTCCTTTAAAATCCCAAAAGAACCTTCTCCTTGTGGAGAGAAAGTTCTAATGAGCATTATTTATTTCACATGACTCGCTAATTCTTTTTGAGCTTTTTCATTTGCTTCAGCTTTTTCTTTAAGCCATTTTTCACGAGCTTCTTTGTACTGGCTAGCAGTTACAGTGTCAGATTGCAACTGAAGATACTTGAAGTAAACATCTGATCCTTTATCTCCAGATTGAGTGTAAGACGCTGAGAATGGTACTACACGAGAGATAATTGGTGCTGCACCACTTGAAGACATTGCTGGAAGGAAGAGTGAGCTATCTGTCAACCAAGCTTGAGCCGCCGCATATTTTTCATAACGAGCTGCAAGGTCGCTAGTTTCCTTACCTGCTTCATCAACCAACTTGTCATATTCTTTCAAACCAACTTGTGCAACTACTGGATTAGCTGGGTTGTCATATCCCATGTATGTCTTAGTTGTTTCGCTGCTAGTTGTTTTTAGGATATCAAGGTAAGTTGATGGATCCTCAAAGTCAGGGTTCCATCCAACAGCACCTGAAAGGTCCCAATCCTCTGCTGCTGCGCTAGCTGCGTAGTAAGTGATATTGTGTAGTTCATCTGTAGTGATTTGTTGGATATCAATGACTACATTTTCAGTTCCAAGTGTAGTTTCAACTGATTGCTTGAATGACTGGATACGAGCGATATAGTTTTTAGCAGTTTGGTCTACAGGGATATCAAGATGGATAGGGAATTTCACACCTTCAGCTTCCAAAGCAGCTTTTGCTTTAGCAAATTCTGCCTTAGCCTTGTCAGCATTGAAGAGACCATCTTGACCATCTGCAAAATTTACATTTTTCCACTCATCACCATAAGAAACAACTTTTTCAGTTACCATATCACCAAATGTTTTACCATTCGCTGAAACGAACTCTGGTTTCACAAACAAGTTACGAACGGCAAGTGCTGCTCCATCTTTACCATTAAGTTGAGCTGAGTAAGATGTACGGTCAAAAGCAAAGTTCAAAGCTTGACGGAAGTCTTTGTTAAGAAGAGCTTTCTTAGTAGATGTTTTTTCTTCGTCAGTTGTCTTAGAAGTGTATTTGTATTCTTGACGGTCGATATTGACACCCAAGCCACCGATACCAGCTCCTTGTGGAGTGTAGTAGATATTGTCTTTATATGTTTCTGCTACTTTAGAGTAGTTTGAGCTTGTTGGGAAGAGACGTGCATAGCTATAAGCTCCGCTTGTAAAGTTACGCTCAAGAGACTCTTGGTCTGAACCATCATAGTAAGCAAGCGTTACAGTGTCCAAATGAACATTGTCTTTATCCCAATATTTTTCGTTTTTAACGAATTCAATAGAAGACTTAGCAGTCAAACCTCTTAGCAAGAATGGACCATTATAAAGCAATGAAGTTGGGTCAGTTGCTTTACCAAAATCTGAACCTTTTGATTTTTCAAATTCTTCGTTCAAAGGATAGAAGATTGAGTAAACCAATTTAGTATTCCAGAATGGCTCAGGCTGGTTCAAAGTATACTCAAGAGTATAGTCGTCCACAGCTTTGACACCAACTGCAGAAAAGTCTTTATTATTGCCAGCTAAATAATCACCAAGTCCCTTAACAGAATCTTGAGCTAGATAAAGTGCTGCAGATTTATTATCAGCTGCGTGTTTCAATCCGTTTACGAAGTCTTCGCAGTTACTTCTGCATATTCTTCACCATCAGATGTGAACCATTTAACACCTTTACGAATCTTGTATGTATATGTCAAGCCATCTTTAGATACTGACCAATCTTCTGCAACTGCAGGTGCAAGGTTTCCGTATTTGTCATTTGTAAATAGACCATCGATACCATTTGAAGTAGCGACTTTTGTACTCTGTTTACCTGAGATAAGATAATCCAAAGTCTCTGGATCAGCAGTATATGTATAACCATAAGCTTTTGGAGCTTCTGAATTAGATGATTTCTGAGAACCACCACATGCTGCAAGAACACCAGTCGCAAGTAAAGCAACGCCAGCTAGGGCAAAAATCCGACCTTTTTTCATATTATCTAACTCCTTTGATAAAAATTATATGATACTGTTCATTATAACACAGTTTCTATAAAAAGTAAACGAATTTTCAGAATATTTTGTCTCAATTTTTTTTTGAAAGTTATAAAAGTTATTTTTCAGAAAAGAAACTATTGACGGAAATAAGTTTTCAAGGTATAATATTAAAAGTTAAGGCGGTATAGCCAAGTGGTAAGGCACGGCTCTGCAAAAGCTTGATCGTCGGTTCAAATCCGTCTACCGCCTCTATGATACAAGAGACTCTTTCAAGAGTCTTTTTCTTTTTTAACAATTAGAAAAGCTTTACTAGATTCCCAGTAAAGCTTTTTTCTTATTCTGTTTCTTCTTCTGCTTCAATCTCTTGGATTAGAACCTTGAGTTTGGTAACACGACCATTTTTAACCTTATCGTTAGTCAAAATAATGTGTTTATTTGCACTTTCCACTTCATAACTAAGTTTTTCTGTTGTCGGAATGGTTCCGATACCAGTTAGATAGTAACCAGCTATGGTGTCCACGTCGTCACTTTCCAGCTCAACATCGAAGTAAGAGTTGAAATCATTCAAGGTCATCGTTCCCTGAACGATGTGGATGTTGTCACCAATAGTATGAACATAGATTTCCGCACGATCAGTTTCGTCATCGATTTCTCCTACAATTTCTTCTAGAAGGTCCTCAAGCGTAACCAAACCTGCCATTCCTCCATATTCATCAAGGAGAATAGCCATCTGTCTCTGTGTATTACGGAACTCTTTTAGCAAATCATTGACAAAAATGGTTTCAGGCACAAAGAGTGGATCTTGTAAGATTCGCTTCCAGACGATATTATCGAACCCACTGACAAAGGCTTCTTTAAGGAGACTCTTTGTATGAATCAAACCAATGACATTGTCCTTATCGCCGTCATAAACAGGAATTCGAGAAAAGTTTTGTTTTAAGATACTTTCGATAATGGTCTGAGTGTCATCTTGGATATCTACCATGAAAGCATCTGTTCGAGGAACCATGACTTCACGCGCCATCAGCTCATCTAGTGAGAAGATGCCCTGTAACATCTCGATTTCATCTGCAGCCAAGGTTTCCTCACTCTTAGTCAACATGTACTCAATCTCATCTCGAGTCATCTTTTCATCCGCATCATCCAAGGTCATGGGAGTCATACGGCTTAAGAGATTGGTCGAAGCAGATAGCAACCAAACAAAGGGACCGACAATCTTTCCGAGAGCGATAATAAAGGGAACTGATCGAATAGCGAGGGCGTCCTTGAGATTCAGGGCAATACGCTTAGGATAAAGTTCTCCAAAAACAATAGAAATGTATGTCAAGAAAGCTAATGATAGGAAAGAAGCTACTGCTTGTGCTGTCTCGCCACTTCCAATCCAAGAGCCAATCACTTGTCCAAGTGTATCTGCTAATTTAGCCCCTGACAAGATAGTTATCAAAGTAATCCCAACCTGAATGGTCGATAAAAAGTGGTTAGGGTTTTCAAGTACCTTTAGCAAACGGATGTAGCGTTTATCTCCCTCTTCTGCCTTCTGCTCAACACGTGAACGACTAAGTGAAACCATAGCCATCTCTGTCGCAGAGAAAAAAGCGTTAAAAAGGGTCAATACAACTAATAGTACAAATTGCAGTAACAAATCCTGACTGCTCGGGTCTTCCATTTTCCTTCTCCTAAATAGTATAATTGAGTCTATTATACCATATTTTTCGTTTTCTACACATTTTTTGCGATTTCATCAGTTAATCCCCTATCTGAACAGATAAGGGATTATCAGTTTATTTAGTTACCGTAACTTCACCTGTACGATAATCTAGTTGGATTCCTTTCTGAACATTAGGAACGACAACATTAAACTCTAGCTCTCCATCCGATGATTTGGCTTCAATTTGAGATGCAGAAGGGACCAAGTCTTGGTCTGTTGCATAGAGTAAAGTTACACGATAACGAACCCGTTTATTCTGATCCAAGGCTTTACGGACCAAACTCTCATAGTAGTTTTGACCCGTAGAATCCTCTGCACGTGCCTGATTGGCCCAGGCTGTCTGAACAGCAATATTTTTAGGATTACTTGTTGAGGCATCAAAACCATCAAGTCCACCAATCAAGGCATAGCCTAATAAATGACCTCTATCTACAGCATGATTATAGCTCCCTTTTAAATTTTTAACCTGATGCCATCCCGCTGGTGTCCAAGAAGTAGATCCATTCCCAGTTTCTTCACGGTCTTTATACTGTCTAGTCGCTTTTGACATAAGGGCATTAGCGACAGTTGGAACCATCTCCTCACCTACAGTTTTTGTTTTATTATCCGCGTAGGGCTTGCTCGAAACTTTAGCGTCTAGATTGGTTTTGTTGTCATTCACTACAAAAGCCCCTGCTCCATTCCATTCAAGAGAGCCTTTAATTTGTTTTCTTACAGACTCTGTCAGAACACTCTCAGCTAATTCTTGACTTGGTGCATCAGATGACTGGGATTTCTGTTTTGTTGACGTTTGAGGCGTAGTGTTGGAAGACTGCATTTGATTGATGTAGTAACTTCCTGCAGACAAGAGTAGAAAGACTAAGAGACCAACTAGAGCCTGTCTTGTTTTTTTATCCATGTTTTCTCCTTGATTTCTCTAGAAAAAGGCTGGTTTCCCAGCCTATTTTCCTGTAAATTTTGATATAAGTTCCTGCCACTTGGCTGGTGCCAAAATAGCCCATGGGTCTTGACCTTTGCCCAAGATACCATAGCCCAGCATTAAACCGATAGCCAGAGCTAGAGCACCCAACAAAAGTACAACGATTACCAATAGAAATCGATGCAATACATATTTTGCTTCTTTATTCATCTTCATCAGCTTCCACACTTACCCGTTCAATCTTAGCTCCTAACTGAGCCAATTTTTCATGGAAACGATAGTATCCTCTGTCCAAATGAACTAGCTTGCCAACTACAGTTTCTCCTTCTGCTACTAAGCCCGTTAAAATCAAGGCTGCACTAGCACGTAGGTCTGTCGATAAGACTTCTGCCCCCTGAAGATCTTGCCCTCCTTGAATGCGAGCAGTATCACGAATAATTTCTGAGTGCAAGCCCATACGACGCATCTCTTCTAAATGCTGGAAGCGGTTTTCAAAGACAGTCTCCACCATGACGGACTCTCCTTTGGCCACTGTCATCAAGGCTGTGAACTGAGCCTGCATATCCGTCGGAAAGCCAGGATGAGGCAAGGTCTTAACATGAACAGCCTTTAGCTTTCAAGTTGAGAACGGATCCGAATCCCTTCATCCTCATCAATGACTTCAACACCCATTTCTAGTAGTTTTGCTATCAAGGGACGGTTGTGTTCCCAGATAGCGTCCTGGATTAAGACATCCCCACCAGTCATGGCAGCTGCCACCATAAAGGTACCTGCTTCGATACGGTCTTGAACGACATTATGAGTCGCACCAACAAGTTTTTCAACACCTGTGATGGTAATGGTTTCAGTCCCTGCACCCTTGACCTTAGCTCCCATCTTGTTTAAGAGAACAGCTAAGTCTACAATCTCGGGTTCACGCGCAGCATTTTCCATAACCGTTACGCCGTCTGCCAAAGTTGCCGCCATCATCAAGTTCTGGGTAGCTCCAACACTTGGAAAATCCATGTAAATATGAGCCCCTCGTAGACGATCTGCCTTGGCTTCAATGTAACCCGCTGTCTGAGTGATTTTAGCCCCCATCGCCTCCAAACCTTTCAGGTGAAGATCGATAGGGCGACTCCCAATGGTACAACCACCTGGCATGGATACCTTAGCATGCCCAACACGAGCTAGGATTGGTCCCAAGACCACAATAGAAGCACGCATTTTGCTCACATATTTATAAGGCGCTTCCTCTGTAATGTCTCCAGAAGCATCGACTTTAACTATGTGGGCATCTTGATCAAGGTTACTTGAGCCTTGAGACCACGAACGACCTGATTCATCGTAAAAACATCTGATAAGACGGGAACATTTTTTAAGATTGTTTTTCCTTCACTTGCCAAAACAGTTGCAGCAAGCAAAGGGAGAACTGCATTCTTTGCACCCTCGATAGCAACACTTCCAACAAGGCGATTATCGCCTCCTTGGACTATAATTTTTTCCATAGAATTTTCCTTTACTGTCAATTTTAGAAGAAGTTTCTAACCGCATCTTGCCACAATTGGTAGAGATTTAGGAAGAAGGAACTCACAAGAAAACCCAATCCTACACTACACAATGCCACTAAGAGTCGAACTTTCCCTGCATTGTCATTGGTCACCTTCAAAATCTGATCCCACTTGACCAAATCTTTCAAGAGATGAAAGACTAGGTAGATAAACAATATATGACTACTAAGGGTAAATAATAATTGAATCATCGGCCTATTATACCATCTTATCTTTTCCTATGCTAGTTTAGGGACTAGGCAGCTGCTTTAAGGATTGTTCTTCAAGTAGTCAATCGCATCTTGGAGCGTTTTTACTGGAACAATCTTCATATCTGTCTTGATCATTTCAGCCGCCTCTAGAGCTGTTTCATAATTGCTTTTAGCATTTGGATTGGCTTTTTTTGCTTCCTCAGTAACTGGGTTGTTAGGAGCAAAGAAAACTGTAGCACCTTTTTTTGATGCAGCAATAACTTTTTTATCAATTCCACCAATATCGCCGATATTCCCATCCCTGTCGATACTTCCTGTACCCGCAATATCACGACCGTTACGAAGAGTTGGTTCAGCAATTTGTGTATAGATTGACAAACTAAACATGAGACCTGCACTCGGACCACCAATACCAGCTGTTGAGAAACGAATAGGGACATCACTGGTCACTTCAGTACGGTCAATCAAGCCGATGCCAATCCCATTTTTCCCATTTTCAAGAGTCACAATACTTCCCTCAGCAGTTTTGATTTGTCCGTCTTCTTCATAGGTAACTTTGACCTTATCCCCAAGATTCTGAGAATTGACGTAGTCAATCATTTCTTTGGAACTTTCAAAGGTCTTATCGTTAACAGCTGTCACCGTATCAGCAATATTAAGAATCCCCTTAAAAGTAGAATTATCTGTCACAGTTAAAACATAAACACCTAGATAGTTAAGTTCGATGTCCTTGCCAGCTGTTTTCAATCCCTGATATTTAGCCATATTTTGTGAGGTTTGCATATAGAACTGATTAATGCGCATAAATTCAGCATCTGAAGAGCCACCTGTCATTTCTTTGGCACTATGGATATCTGTAAAAGGTGTTAGCCAAGCATAAATCAAATGAGCCAATCGAGCATGCTTAACGCCGACTGTCACAAACTGGTAGGACCCTTCCTCTTGATCAGGCTGATCATTTACCTGCAAGACCTTACGGATATCTTCTGAAGTCCCCGGAACCTCGATATAATAAGGTAGGGGTACTGTAAAAGCAACAAAAATTACCACAAGGCTGATAATCAGGTATATGGGCCATCTAGTTTTTTTCTTCATTCTTTAACTCCTTCAAAACCGAACTTGGGACATAGGCTCTGATGTCTTGACCAAATTTCAATAACTCTCGCACTGCCGAAGAACTGACAAAGACATGCTCTAATCGACTATGAAGATAAATGGTATCAATCTCTGTCGCCAAGCGATGATTGTAATAGTCAAAACTTGCTTCATACTGAAGATCTGCTGCATTTCGCAACCCTCGTACCAGAACTTTGACTCCTAGTTTCTTAGCAAGATCCACAACTAATTCATCATGAGAAGCCACCACTTCCACATTCTTCAAATGTTGAACGGCCGTTTCAACGGCTTTTCTTCGACTTTCTACCGGCAAAAAACCTGCCTTGTGAGGATTATAAAAAATTCCCACATATAACTTATCAAAGAGCTTGCTCGCACGCTCAATCAGGTCCAAATGCCCATTCGTAATTGGGTCAAAGGAACCTGTAAATAGTCCAATCTTATCTGACATAGACCGTCACCTTACTAATTCCATATATTTTTTCTTTCCAAATGCCCAAACAGGCAATTTCCTCTGGAAGCTCTACGGATTTATCTGTTTCACAGACCACCATGACATCATCTGCTAAAAGATTTCTCTCAGCCATTTTTTCAATGTCGGATACGATCTGTTCCTTTGCATAGGGAGGGTCCAAAAAAACAAGATCGAAAACACCCTCTAGTTGGTCCAAAGCCCGTTCTGCTTCCATTTTCAATAGCTGAAATTTAGCACTTTCTTTGGTCATCTGGATGTTTTCTGCAACGATACTCTGAGCTCTTCTGTCTTTCTCAACTAGAACAGCACTGGACATGCCTCTAGAGACAGCCTCGATGGACAATCCCCCGCTTCCTGCATATAGGTCCAAGACACGTCCCCCATCAAAGTAGGGGCCAATCATGTTGAAAATTGCTCCCCTCACCTTGTCTGAAGTCGGTCGGGTTGTTTTACCGTCTAGCGTCTTGAGGGGACGCCCTCCGTAGATTCCTGATACGATTTTCATACCGTATATTATACCAAATTCTAAGCAAAAAGAGAAAGAAAATCGAACCTTGCGGTTCGATTGCTTACAAGATATTGTCGTAAGTATCTCTGACTTCTTGAGGCCAAACGCTGGTTTGAACCTCTCCGATATGTTTTTTACGAAGCAAGAACATGGCCATACGAGACTGACCAATACCCCCACCGATTGTCAATGGGAATAGGCCATGGAGGAGAGCCTTGTGCCATTCGAGCTCCAAACGGTCCTCGTCCCCAGTAATAGCTACCTGACGACGGAGTGTGTCCTCATCTACACGAATCCCCATAGAAGACAACTCAAAGGCTGCTCCAAGATTTTCGTTCCAAACAAGGATGTCTCCATTCAAACCCTTATAGCCATTTTCAGATGGAGTTGTCCAGTCATCATAGTCAGGCGCTCTGCCATCGTGAGGTTTGCCATCTGATAATTCTCCACCGATACCGATTAAAAAGACTGCTCCAAACTCTTTACAGATAGCATTTCTCGCTCTTTTGGAGTCAAATCTGGATAACGTTCTACTAACTCCTCTGTATGGATAAAGGTGATTTGCTTCGGCAAGATAGACTCAATATCATAGCGAGCTTCTACAGCTAGCTCTGTCAAACGAATAGCCTTATAAATCTTCTCTACAGTCTCCTTAAGGTAAGCAAGATTACGTTGCCCGTTTGGAATGACTTTCTCCCAGTCCCATTGGTCAACATAAACCGAGTGAGTCGCATCTAGCGAATCCTCATCTGGGCGAAGGGCCTTCATATGAACAAAGAGACCCTCACCTTCGCCAAAACCAAAACGAGCCAAGGTATGACGTTTCCATTTGGCAAGTGAATGAACTACCTCATAAGTTTCATTAGGAATCTGCAAAACCTTAACTGAAACTGGATTTTCAATACCTGAAAGGTTGTCCTGCATCCCATCACCAACCTTACTCAAGATTGGGCCTTGTACTTCAACCACTTCCAATTTATCTTTCAAATACTGGGTGAAGGTGTTTTTTACAAATGAAATTTCCTCTTGTTGGAGGATAAAACTTTTCTTCATACATCTCTCCTTTTGAATAATAAGAAGATTATACCCTTTTGACAATAAAATTGAAAGCAAAAAATAAAAAAAGAGCTCATTTGAGCTCTAAAAGTATTAATCATCACTTCCGAAGATACGTAAGAAGCTAAGAAAGACGTTGATAAAGTCAAGGTAGAGACTAAGTGCCAATGAAATAGCCCATCCTGTAGCTACCTGGCCATCTGACTCTTCATAAACATAACGAATTTTTTGGTTGTCCCAAGCAATCAAACCTGCGAAAACAAGAACCATGATGATACTGATTATATAGTCAAACAGGGCACTATTTAAAAAGATATTGACAAACATGGCAATAATGAGACCAATCAAGGCCGCGATTAATGCTCTTCCCAAACTACTCAAATCCTTTTTAATCACTACTCCAACAATTGCCATAACAAAGAATAGGGCGGCGCTAGAAATAAAAGCCGTTAGAACCGTTCCTGGTAGATAGAGCGATACGATGAAACTTAGTGAAAAACCGTTCACTACTGAATAAACGAGAAACATTGGAAGTGCTGCTGGACTATTTTTATAAGCCATATTACTAGCTACAATAACCAGACCAATTTCGACAACCCCTGTGATAATCAACCAGAGACGGGCGTTAAACATAAGTTGAACGAGAACATCTTGAAACACGGTTAACATCAAGGCTGATACAAGGGCTGACAAGGCAATCCCAATCCCAACAAAAGCATAAACTTTTGCGTAAAATTGATTCAAGCCTGAACGTTCTTGAATAATTGTTTGATTCATATTTTTTCTCCTTATAGAATCTTTTTATTGATTATAACAAAAATAAAATAATTTAACTCAAATAAAACATCAATATTCCTGCAGCAATGGCAACGTTGAGACTTTCCGCTTGCCCTTTCATGGTAATATGAACCAGTTGGTCTGCCTGAGCTGCCATAGCTTGGCTAATGCCCTGACCCTCATTTCCCATGACCAAGGCGAAATCTTCTAGCTGAGCAAGCTCACGATAATCCTTAGAATCTTTAGAAAGAGTCGTTGCCAGAATCGGCAAGCCACTCTTTTGAGCTTGTTCTAGAAAATTTTCAACCGGCATCCGATAAATAGGTAGATGGAAATGACTACCCTGCATGGAACGAAGGGTTTTAAGACTATAGATATCTGCTGATTGAGTCGATACGAGCACCCCAGAAAATCCAGCAGCATCTGCCGTCCGAATCATGGTGCCCACGTTTCCTGGATCTTGCACATCTTCAAGGAAAAGGTATTTCCCCTGACTAAAGTCTGGAAGTCTCTCCTCTTCTTTTTGGATAACAGCGACAATCCCCTGAGGGGTTTGCGAATCTGCTAAATCCAGCAAGATTTCTTCTGTTACTAGCACCGTCTGAGGGTAATCTCCTAGTCTTGCAGCGTATTCTGCCAAGGCAAAGATTTTTTCAATCTTAGCTCCAGCTTGCACAGCTTCTTCAAACAAGTGCCATCCCTCAATCAAGTAAGAGGTTTTACGGTATTTTTTTTGGTGTAATTTCTTGGTATTTTTCACCACAGAATTGGTTTTTGAGGTTATAATAGTCATAGGAATATTATAACACAATCAAGGAGGTTTAGTATGCAAAAGGTCAAAATGATAGCGCAGGGACGAGTCCAAGGTGTCGGCTTTCGTTGGGGTGTTTATAGCCTGGCCCTAGAAATAGGTGGCATCACCGGTCGAGTCTGGAATAACGATGACGGAACCGTTGAAATCCTTGCCCAAGCAGAATCTTCAGCCATCATGGCTAAGTTTATCCAAGAGATTCGAAAAGGCCCTACACCTTTCTCTAAAGTAACCTACCTAGATGTGCAAATGAGTAACTTCCCATCCTATTCGGATTTCAAAGTCGCAAATTAGGTCTCTAGAACTATTGTATATTTTTAAAAAAAACAGTAGAATAGAAAGGTATCATTTATAGAGAAGGAATAAACAGTGAAATCAATAAAACGTTTCGCCCTCTCAGCTATGGGAGTGGCTATGCTATTAGTCTTGACAGGTTGCGTTCAGATTGATAAAGCAACCGGAGAGCCTACAGGATTGATTTGGAATACAATCGGAGCACCTATGGCGGAAGCCATCAAGTACTTCGCTAACGACCAGGGGCTTGGTTTTGGTCTCGGAATCATCATCGTGACCATTATTGTCCGTTTGATTATTTTACCACTCGGTATCTATCAATCTTGGAAAGCAACGCTTCATTCTGAAAAGATGAACGCCCTCAAACATGTCCTTGAACCACACCAAACTCGACTTAAGGAAGCAGAAACTCAGGAAGAAAAACTCGAAGCCCAACAAGCTCTCTTTGCAGCTCAAAAAGAGCATGGCATCAGCATGTTTGGTGGAATCGGATGTTTCCCACTCCTCCTTCAAATGCCTTTCTTCTCAGCTATCTACTTCGCTGCTCAACATACAGAAGGTGTTGCGGAAGCAAACTTCTTGGGAATCCAACTAGGTTCTCCAAGCTGGATCTTGGTTATCTTCGCTGGTGTTCTCTACTATCTCCAATCACTTCTTTCTCTTCATGGGGTTGAAGACGAAACTCAAAGAGAACAAATTAAGAAGATGATTTACATGAGCCCGATGATGATCGTCATGTTCTCAATCTTCTCACCAGCCAGTGTAACTCTTTACTGGGTTGTCGGTGGTTTCATGATGATTCTTCAACAGTTCATCATCAACTACATCGTTCGTCCAAGACTTCGTAAAAAAGTACGAGAAGAATATGCTAAAAATCCACCTAAAGCAAGTAAATCTTCAGTTGCTCGTAAAGATGTGACACCTGAGTCAGTCTCAGCTATCACAACTTCTAACAAGAAGAAAAACAAAAAACGCAATTCTGGAAAACAACATTCTAGATAAAAAATAAAAGGCTTAGCTAGATGGCTAAGTCTTTTTTGCATTATAAAAGCCCAATGTTCCCATCAGGCTTATTTTTTATCCATGTACACGTTTCATGTAATCTTGATAACTTTCTGTATCCATTAGTTCCTTAGCGTTCTTCACACGATCTGCTGTCGGAGGTTTAACCCCTTCAAGCGAATACGGAATCCCAAGTTCACGCCATTTGAACTCACCCATGGTGTGGTAAGGCAAGATTTCAAACTTGTCAACGTTTTTAAGAGTTTTTACGAACTTACCAAGTTCAATCAAATCTTCATCTCGGTCTGTCAATCCAGGCACGAGAACGTGACGGATCCATACAGGTTTACCGATTTCTGACAAGTATTGAGCACAGGCCAAGATGTTTTTGTTGGTTTGACTGGTTACAATCTTGTGTTGTGCTTCGTTGATTTCCTTGATATCAAGGAGAACCAAGTCTGTAACAGCCATCAATTTGTTGAATTTTTCTAGATAGCGTGGTTTATTACGGAATGGAAGAGCACAGGTATCAAGGGTACAGTGTATACCTTTTTCTTTTGCCTTTGTAAAGAGGGCAATCAGAAAGTCAATCTGCAAGAGAGCTTCTCCGCCACTGACTGTAATACCACCCTTGGTTCCCCAGAAGCCACGGTAACGGAGTGCTTCTTCTAGAACATCGTCCACTGTTCGTTCACGAGATTTATTAGTTTCCATAGCCCATGTATCTGGATTATGACAGTACTGGCAACGCATTTGACAGCCCTGAAGAAAGACAATAAAGCGAATCCCAGGTCCATCTACCGACCCAAAACTCTCTGTTGAGTGCACCATTCCTGTCACTTGTCCATAATCAATTGTTTCTTCACTCATATCATTCCCTTTCTTGAAACCGTTTTATAGCTTTATTATAACATGTCTGAAAGGAAAAACCACAGATTTTGCCTATTTTTTAGAAAACAAACTATTTTTTTCTTTCAACTTTCACGATTTTCAAAAACTCTATTCATCCTTGTCAAAATCAAAACCATACAAGGTCGCAAAATAGTCCTCAGGTCGCTCTGCTCTACGGATTAGCCGTGCACCACCGTCCTCTGTATAGAGAATCTCTGCTGAACGAAGTTTGGCATTGTACTGGTACCCCATAGAGAAACCATGCGCACCTGTATCATGAATGACTAACAAATCACCAATTTCTGTCTGAGGCAGTTCCCGATTAATTGCAAACTTGTCATTATTTTCACAGAGTGAACCAACAACATCGACTATTTCAGTCTGACCGTCAGGATTCATCATATTGGTGATGTGGTGATAAGCTCCATACATAGCCGGTCTCATAAGATTGACAGCTGATGCATCTAATCCGAGATAAGTTCGGTAGGTTTTCTTTTTATGGGTTACTTTAGTCACTAGAATTCCATGAGGCGCCAACATAAAGCGTCCAAGTTCTGTAAAAAGCTTAACTTGACCAAGACCTGCTGGCGTAAGAACTTCTTCATAAACCTGACGAACCCTCTCACCAATTAAAGCAATATCATTTGGCTCCTGGTCTGGACGATAGTTGACCCCGATTCCTCCAGAAAGATTGATAAAATCAAGAGAAATTCCTAATTTTTCTTTGATTTCTACAGCTAATTCAAAAAGCTGGCGCGCCAATTCTGGATAATAGAGATGAGTAACAGTATTAGAAGCTAGGAAGGAATGAATCCCAAAGGTTTTAGCTCCCTTTTCTTTCAGAATAGCAAAGGCTTCAAAGAGCTGTTCCTTTGTCATCCCGAACTTAGCTTCACCAGGATGATCCATAATGTCCGTTCCTAGTTCAAATACGCCACCAGGATTGTAACGGCAAGAGATAATCTCAGGAATCCCTGTTGCACGCTCCATATGTTCAATATCTTCAAAGGCATCCAAATTGATTGTGGCACCCAATTCTTTAGCATAGGCATACTCTTGGTCAGGAGTATTATTTGACGAGAACATGATATCAGAGCCTGCAAATCAAGTTTATGGCTCATCAAGAGCTCTACATAACTAGAACAATCCACTCCACATCCTTCTTCTTGCAAAATCTTCAAGATAGCTGGAGTTGGGGTCGCTTTTACAGCGAAGTATTCTTTAAAACCTTTATTCCATGAAAAGGCTTTGTTTACTGCGCGTGCTTTCTCGCGAATACCTTTTTCATCGTAGAGATGGAATGGAGTTGGAAACTCTTCAACAATCTTTTCTAAGTCTTCACGTTTAATAAATGGCGTCTTCATAGGGCTCCTTCATATTCATTATCAAAGAAAGGCTGGGACGAAAGTTCCAACCTTTAAGTATCTTATTATCTCTTATTTTTCTGTGTCAAAGATATTTCCAACTTCAACTTCAATTTGTTGATTCTTCACATCAATATTGGTAACTTTTAAGAGTGATTTATAGTCAAACTGCTGTTCACGATCTTCCTGCGCATTATCAGCAAAGACAGCTACACCAGCTAACTCAGAATCAAACTCTGTTAAAAGGCTAATCATACCGTTAATCGTTCCTCCGCCTTTCAAGAAGTCATCAACAATCAAGACACGGCTTCCTGCTTTAAGGCTACGTTTTGAAAGGAACATTTTTTCAATACGGTCGCTAGAACCTGAAACGTAGTTGACACTAACAGTTGATCCTTCAGTGATTTTCAAGTCACGGCGTACAATAACAAAAGGTACATTGAGGACATTTGCAACTGCATTTGCAAGCGGAACCCCTTTGGTCGCAACAGTCATAACTGCATCAATCTTTTGATCCATAAAGCTCTTAGCAATAATGCGACCGATGTTTTTCAAAATAGCTGGAGTGCTCAATAGGTCAGATAGATAAATGTAGCCACCTGGAAGGATACGGTCGCTTTCTGAGAGTTTTTCACGTAACTCATTAATAATATCTTTAGAATCTTGGGTAGAAATAGATGGTGTAAAAATAACTCCTCCACCTGCACCTGTCACTGTTTGGATATGACCAATTTCAATCTCTTCAAAAGCGCGTTTGATGATGACGATATCTTCTGAAATAGAAGATTTAGCTGATTCATACTTTTCTGCAAAAGTATTGAGGCTAGTTAATTTATAGGGATTGTTGATCAAATAATTAGAAATCACAACCATCCGGTCACTTCTTCTTAATTTCATTACGTATTCACCGTTCTTTTTATTTAGTCTTTTACTAATTATAACATAATACAGTAAAAAAACGAACTTTATTGTCAAAATAAAGTTCATTTTTTTAGTTTCTAGTCTAATTTTGGTTTGTAGAAGGAACGATTGTCCATTGCAAAGACCTTATTGGTCATTTCTCCTTGATCAACTAGGGCAAGTGCAGTTGACATCATCATCATACTTGCATCTAAATTATCAATCATGTGAATAATCTCCGCTTCCATAATACGTGGACGGACTGGACTACCATACTCTAGGAGACCATGGTGGCTGAGAATGACATGGCGAAGGAGAACAACTTCTTCTTTCGTATCATCGATACCCAACTCCAACACTGTCTTTGTAATTTCACTGTCAATCAAAGCAATGTGCCCTAAAAGATTTCCTCTCACTGTATACTCAGTCTGATCAGGGCCCGTTAACTCGATGACCTTGGCTAGATCATGAAGCATGATTCCTGCATAGAGTAAACTTTTATTGAGCTGAGGATAAACGTCTCCGATTGCATCAGCCAAGCGTACCATGGTTGCTGTATGGTAGGCCAAGCCGGTTTCAAAGGCATGGTGATTAGTTTTAGCGGCTGGGTATGAATAAAACTGCTTATCATACTTGGTGTAGAGGCTTCGAACAATCCGTTGCCAGATAGGATTTTCAATTTTGAAAACCATCTGTGACATATACTCACGAATCTCTTTGGCATCAACTGGAGATTTAACTTTAAAATCAGCTGGATCATTGGGTTCCCCAGGCTGAGGCAAACGCAGTGTAATTTGATTAACTTGTGGAGTGTTATTATACACTTCTCTTCGTCCTTGCATATGGACTACTTTCCTGCTGTAAAAGTTGCAACGTTATGCGGCTGAGCATCCCATAGCTTACCTTCAATCTCACCGCTATCATCCTGGAAGGTAAAAGCAAGGTAGTTTTTTCCTGCACGAGTTTGCCTTAAATCAGCTGACTTAATCAGGTAAAAACCTTCAAAGTACTCGTCTTTCTTCATGTTACTAATCTTCATAATCTTCCTCATCTTCTTGGAACTGGAGTAGGTCAAGCATTGGCTCTCCTTCTGATAACTCAATATGTCGGAGAGTTCGCTCGATAGCTGTGGTGCGACGGTTTAATAGATCATCAATATTGCCAGAGGCATGTTGCAGATGTTTTTGGGCCTTGACTAAGATGCCACCAAATTTTCCAAATTCAGTCTTGACACTAGCTAGGGTTTTACTAATATGATCTGCACTCTTTTGGATATTGAGAGTTTTGAACCCAACTGAAAGTGAATTAAGGAGGGCTGATAAGGTACTTGGTCCCGCAACAATAATCTGCTCCTCCCGTCTCAAACCATCAAAGAAAATCGGATTACGAACGATTTCTGAGTAAAGACCTTCTGTTGGAACAAACAGAACTCCAAAATTGGTCGTCCTTGGCGGTGCTATGTACTTGTTCTTGATATCTTTGGCAAAACGCTTAACGCTTGTTTGGAGGGATTTGCGACAACTTTCGATTTCATCCTTATCACCTGCTTCATAGGCTTCTTCAAGGCGGTAATAAGCTGCCAGTGGAAACTTAGAATCAATCGGTAGATAAACATATTCCTGGTCACCTTGCCCAGGCAACTTGATGGCGTACTCGACTCGCTCACTCGAATTTTCAACCGTTGCAAATTCTCGTTCATACTGGGCAGGTGTCATGATATCTTCAATAATCTGCCCCAGTTGCAATTCACCGAGAATGCCTCGCGTTTTTGTTCCAGATAATACCTTATTAAGGGCACCGACATCACGGGCAACCGTCTGCATTTCTCCAAGGCCTCGATTGACAGATTCCAGTTGTTTTGAAACTGTCTCGAAAGACGCTTGCAAGCGTGTCTGCAAGGTCTTTTCTAACTTTTCCTCGACCGTTTGGCGCATCTGCTCTAAACGTTGTTCATTTGACTCCTGCAAAGCCTGTAGTCTTTGGTCAGTCTTATCTCTGGTTTGGAGGAGGTTTTCATTCATCTCCTGTCGAACCTGAGTCAGACCTTGGTGCAATTCGATTCGTACCTCCTGCAAACGGTCGCTAACAGCCACTTCTAGATTTTTTTGGTCCAGCTGGCTTGCTTGTCGCACTTGTTCAAATCGATAATCTAACTGGTCTGAAAGGTTATCTGCCTGGTCTTCTAAACTTTTGGTCAGGTATTTCTCCTGCTTTTCCTGCCTCTGCCAAATAAGAAAGAGGCCGGCTAGGTTAGCAATTAGTAACAGTAGTAATATAGTCTCCATCCTATCTCCTGTCCTTGCTATGCAACACGACTACATAGCCATCTGGGCAAGTCACCGAAACTTCCCTATCTATATATTCGTTAGAAGCGTAAACTTTCTTAAAGAAAAATTCGCCTCAGTCAATTCATACTTGGCTCCGATAATAGTCAACTGACTATCCCTCACAGGCATAAAGGCCAGATAATCATAGTCCGAACGTGGTTGAAGCTGATTGGTCCCTTCTGGACAGTAACTAATCAAGTTTTGCCCATCCTCAATCTCTATTTGGCGCATATAGGGTGCCAATTTGGGATTGCTGGGAAGAAAGACATTGGCCAGCATATGATCAATACGACCACCCAAAGCCCCAAAAATGGTCACTTGGGCTTGAGGATTTTGCTCAAAGATGGTCAAGAGAGCCAATTCCAGATCCGTATCATCCTTTTCTGGCTGAGCTTGAACAAAATGTTGGGCACGTTTTTGAATCAACTGGCGTTCGTCTGCAGTCACCGAATCAAAATCCCCAACTGCTAGAGTGAGAGGCAGATCTTCTTCCAAGACCCAGAGCGAACCGCGATCCACACCGACAAAGCAATCAAAATCCGTCCGATAATGACCGCGATCCCCGCCGGCAAAAACGGCAACCCTAGTCCAATTGTTTTCTGAGAGTTTGCACTCGTTCATTGACATCTCCCTTAAAGACATAAGACCCTGCTACAAAAACTGTAGCACCAGCTTCTTTAGCTTGAGAAATGGTTTGATCATCAATCCCACCATCGACTTCGATCTCAAAGTTCAAACCTTTTTCCTCACGAAGGGCAACCAACTCACGAATCTTATCCATGGTTTCAGGCAGAAAGGCTTGTCCTCCAAATCCAGGATTCACTGTCATGACCAAGACTTGGTCAACTAGGTGAAGAACGTGCTTGATTGCCTCCACAGGCGTACTAGGGTTAATGACAACAGAAGGCTTGACACCTAGAGAACGAATCTTTTGAAGAGCACCATGGATATGAGGCGTTGCTTCGACATGAATGCTGATGATATCTGCACCTGCACGCGCAAAGCCCTCTAAATGATGCTCTGGATTAGCGACCATCAAGTGGCAGTCAAAGACCATCTTACTATGAGGACGAAGACTTTCGACCACACCTGCGCCAAAGCTGATTTGTGGCACAAAGTGACCATCCATGATATCGATATGGGCATATTCTGCCCCAGTTGCTTCTAGGCGTTTGATTTCACGTTCAAAGTTGGCATAATCTGCTGCCAGAATTGACGGAGCAATCTTGTATTGAGACATGGGTTTCTCCTTATTTTGGAATTTTTTTGCTAACTTTTTTATAGGTTTCTCTGCGATTCTCAATCTCACTGAGGAATTGCAAATAATTATCAAAACGGAAGTTCGCAATGATGCCTTCTTCTACTGCTGGCTTAACTGCACAGGAAGGCTCATGAGTATGAGTACAAGTACGGAACTTGCAATCTCGGCTAACAGAGGCAATCTCTGGAAAGGCCTGATTAAGGTCCTCTGCTGTTGACACTTCATAATCCAGAGATGAAAATCCTGGCGTGTCTGCTATTTTCCCACCATTGAGATTGTAAAAACTAACAGCTCGAGTGGTATGACGACCACGGCCTAGACTATCAGAAATTTCTCCCGTTTCTAGATTAAGGTCAGGAGCGATTTTATTAAGTAGGGTTGACTTCCCAACACCTGTCTGCCCCATAAAGACTGTCACCTTGTTTGTTAATAGTGGCAAGAGCTCTTCCTTATTAGTCACAAGTCATATCCGATGGTACGATAGGTCTGCTCGTAAAAATCCAGTTCTCCTCGATCTTCCAGTAAGTCCATCTTGGAAATATAGACGATAGGATGAATCCCCTTGTGCTCTAAAAGAACCAAGAACCGATCCAGCAAATTGCTGTTAAAATCAGGTTCTTTAACGGACATAATGACAACGGCCTGGTCAATATTGACAATAGGTGGGCGAACCAGACTATTTTTTCGTTCATGAATTTCTAAAATATAGCCTTCTGAGTTCTCTTCCGCAGAAAAATCTACCCAATCTCCAACATAGGGTGTATGGCCTTTTTTACGAAAATTCCCACGCGCGCGTGTCTGATAAATCTGACCATCACTCTCCACATAGTAGAAACCCGCCAAAGCTTTAATGATTTGTCCCTGCATCCTAGAGTCCTTGTCCTTTAAGCGCGTCTGCTAGACTGGCAAATTCTTCTAAACCAAGAGCTTCACCACGTACACTTGGAGACAAGCCGGCTTGCTCCAAAGCCTTGGTCAGCTTATCCTTAACTTCCTCAGTCTTCCCAAAGTAGCCTGTCAAGTTGTTCCACAAGGTCTTACGACGATAGGTGAAACTAGCCTTGGAAACCTTAAAGAAGAAGTTCTCATCCTCTACCGCAACCGCTGGCTCTGGACGACGCACCATTTTCAGGATAGCTGAGTCCACATTTGGTGCTGGTACAAAGACCGTACGAGGCACGATAAAGGCAACTTTGGCTGTCATATAATACTGAACTGCGATTGACAAGCTACCATAAGCCTTGGTATTTGGTTGAGCAGAGATACGATCTGCCACTTCTTTTTGCATCATGACCACAAACTCACTAAAAGGAATGCCACTTTCAATCAAATGCATGAGAATAGGAGTTGTGATATAGTAAGGCAAGTTTGCTACTACCTTAATTGGTAAGTCAGGATTTTTAAAATTTTGGATATGCTGCGCCAAATCAACCTTAAGAATATCTTCGTTGACTACGGTCACGTTGTCAAAATCACGCAGGGTATCTGCCAAAATCGGTACCAACCGGTGGTCAATCTCAAAGGCCATGACTTCTGCTGCACGCTCCGCCAAAAATTCGGTTAAAGCACCAATTCCTGGTCCAATTTCAATAACATTGACCTGGTCATCAATTTCAGCCGTATCCACGATTTTTTGAAGGATATTGGTATCCGTCAGGAAATTTTGCCCAAAGGACTTTTTAAAGGTAAAACCGTGACGCTCCAGCACTGCCTTGGTCACACTATAATCTGCAATTCTCATTTATTCTCTTTTCTAATATTAAAGAACTTTCTAATCTTGAGCTCTTCCTCTTTGCTTGTCACTGAGCTCTTGCATTTCTTTAAAAGCTGTTAGACTAACATAAGCACCCGCTTCATAGTATTCCGTTGGGTTTATGGCATAGTCAAAGCCTTCAATCATGCCTCCAGCTTCTTCAATCATGCCATTCCACTTTTCATCAAAGACCATTCTCAGACGTTTCCAATCAGTAAATACTGGAATTGAATTTCGTCCATCTTTTCCCTCTCTAACGGGAATATTAAAGTTAGCGTCTTTTTCCAAAACAAAGGAATTCCCTTCTGAATTATCCTCTGGGAATCCTGATGCTGCATCTAATGGAAGCAAGAATTTTGCTTTAGGCATAGCCATAGAGAAGAACTTGTAGTAAAGCCCATAAACTAGTTCTTGCTCTTCTGTAGTCGGCTGATCCATCTGTCCCATCAGGAGCATCCATCTTACCAGGTCAGGATTCATGACAGGCACTTGTATTTCTGGTAAATCAGAAAAATCTGGTTTTTGAACCAAGGCAGAGGCACTGATGCTGACTTCCTTGGAATTAAAGATTGCTCCCAAGGCACCATTTAGGTAAAAGGCTGTCCCTAGGAAATTTTCAATCCCTTTTTTATCTTCCGTATTTTCAATCAGTTTTACGACTGAATTTGGTCGACTATCAATGGTTTCCTTGAATTGGCGATACCAAGATGGGGTCAAAAGCATGATCATGGGATCAGTACACAGATAACCTTCCTCACCTCTGTCATAAGTAGTTGAAAAGAGGTAAGGTTCGCCCGTTTTTTCCGAATATACTGCATAAACAGAATCTGCTACTAACAACTTGTCCTTAACGATTTCCGCTAGACGTTCCAACTTGCGAGTGTTGGCTTGATAGCTTTCTTCACTTTCAGTTTCCTGATTTTGACGGCATTTCCATAAAAAGAGACGTAAAATCTCTACGCTGTCATCAAGGCTAGCTGCCAAATAGTCTTCATTTGTTAACTGACCCTCTTGGATGGCTACAAAAGCACGATAAAGAGCATCTGAATAGCTAGATAATTTTTGCTCTTCCTCAATACCTGAACTAAAGAGCACACTTCCTTTTTTCAGTTTATCCAAAGAAGGAATCCTATCAACCACTAGATGGGCAAGAACTTCATCAGTTAGACTATCTGCATCTTTGTTTTGACTGCTGAGTTTTTTAACCTCTACAGTACCAAGACTTTCCATTCCTTGGTCGGGATTGCAAAACTGCAACTGATCTCCAACCTTGAGACTACCTTCTAGACTCCCAACAATCAATAATTGGTTCGTTTCCTTCATCGGGAACAAATCTAGAACACCCACGCAAGCATTGCCTTTCGCCTCTTCTGCTTCCTTATTGGATTCCGTTATTTCAGTTGGTTTTGTTGCTTCTGTCTTTTTTAAAAAATCAAAGATTCCCATAACTTTTCCTCATTAACTCCACTTAGCACAAATCCTATGGAGTCATTTTTCTAATGCTTGCTACCAAGCCTGATTAAACCGTATATGATTACTTCTATTGTATCATATTCCCTCCACATTTTGGGGAGTTTTTCAATCCTCATAAGATTTCATGGCATCTTCAACTTCAGCTAAACGGATGCCAAATAATTCTAAACGTTTAAGGAGTTGTTTCCCATTGGAATAACCGATACGAAGACTTTCTCCAAGATATTCTCTGCGTTTTCGGCTATCTGCTCCAGCTAGAAACCCTAATCGAATCAAGTCACCACGGCTAATATCAAAGTCGCTTTCTACTTCAAACTGTTCTGTTACTTGTTCTAGCGCTGTTTTCAAGTCTTCGTAGCTGGCATGCTCGATCCCCAGAGAACGTCCCTTGGTCTTAGATTTTGGCACTGCCTCATCACGTTTGAGAAAAGCGTGTTGAACTGTCGGAATGGCCGTCATAATCATCCGACGAATGCGTTCCCCGTTAAAATCAGGGATCTGTAAAGACAATCACCCCATGACGTTGGTGTAGACGTTGGATTCGTTCAAGATCCTGTTCATTTGATAGCGGAACCTCGAGTCTCATAGGTCTCCACATCAAAATAACGTTTAAGATTGGCCGTATCATCGCGTCCTTCAACTACGATGACTTGGGAAATTTTCTCTTTCATGATTTACGTTTCCAATCCAAAGATGCCTTCTGCATTGGCACTTGTCACTGCTGCCAATTCTTCTGTCGTCATACCACGCAAGTCGGCGATAAAGTCTACTACATAGCGCGTGTAAGCTGTCTTGTTTTCACGACCACGCTTGGGTACTGGGGCTAAATAAGGCGCATCTGTCTCTACCAAAATCTTATCCAAAGGCAACTCTTTGGCTGCTTCCTGAATATCTGTCGCCTTCTTGAAAGTCACCACTCCAGAAAAGGAAATAGTCATACCAAGCTCCACAAACTTTCTCCGCCCAATCCAAAGAACCTGAGAAGGAGTGCATAATCCCGCCACGAGGACCAACTCCCTCACTCTTGATAATCTCATAGGTATCTTCTAGCGCATCACGGGTGTGAACCACAAAAGGTAAGTCCAGTTCCTTAGATAGCTGAATCTGACGACGGAAAAACCTTTTCTTGAACTTCCTTAGATGCCGTCATCCAGTGGTAGTCCAAACCAATCTCGCCCAAGGCTACAACTTTTGGATGTTTTAGTTTTTCTAGCAAGTAAGACTCAACATCCTCTGTATATGTCCCTGCTTCCGTTGGATGCCAGCCAATCGTCGCATAGAGTTGGTCATACTTGTCCACTAGTTCAAGAGCACGCTCAATAGTCGGTTTGTCAAAACCAACAATATTCATCCGAGTTACACCCATTTCAGCCGCTAAGGCAAGTTCTTCTTCTTCGCGTCCCAAAAATTCTTCCACATTCAAGTGGGTATGAGTATCAAAAATCATTTATATTTCCTCGTTTTTTCTACCTTCTATTATACCAAAAAAACTAGTCTCATCCTTATAGGAAAAAATATTTTGAAATCATTCATTTTTTCTTGACGACTTTTTTTCATAGCAGTATAATAACTCTTGTTGAAATTTTTCAGAAAAGGAAAGAAAATGTTTACAAAACTAAAATATACCTTTATTGGTCGTCCCCTTAAGTCCTTAACTGAAGGCGAGGGAGGACTACTTGGAAAAACGCAGGCACTCGCAATGCTATCAAGCGATGCTCTATCATCTATTGCGTACGGGCCTGAGCAGGTCGTCCTCGTATTGGCTAGTCTTTCTCCGCTTGCTATCTGGTGGAGTCTCCCTATTGGCATCTTTGTCCTCTTACTATTAGCTAGCCTGACGATATCTTATCGACAAATCATCCATGCCTACCCTCAAGGCTGGGGAGCCTATATGGTAACTCGAGAAAATCTATCTCCTGAGCTAGGTTTGATTGCTGGAGGAAGCCTGCTTGTTGACTATATGTTAACAGTAGCCGTATCCGTGGCTGCAGGAGCTGACGCTATCACTGCTGCACTTCCCGCCCTCCATCCTTACAACCTCCACATCTCCATTTTTCTAGTATGTTTGCTCATGCTTTTAAATCTAAGAGGTTTGAAGGAATCTGCCAGTTCTCTGATGATCCCAGTCTATCTCTTTATCTTTAGTACGGTCTTCCTCTTATTGTTTGGTATCTTCCAACTATTGACAGGTTCTCTCAGTTATCATGCAACTTCTGCAATTGGTCAAACTGTCCCAAGTCTCTCAATTGTCCTAATTTTAAGAGCTTTCACCAGCGGTTCAGCTTCACTAACAGGGGTTGAAGCCATCTCAAATGCTGTCCCATTTTTCAAGACTCCTAAAAGAGAGAAAAACGCAGCTCAGACACTGACCATCATGTCTCTGATTCTTGGATTTCTATTTGCAGGGATTACCTTCTTAAACTACTGGATGGGGATTACACCTCAACACGGAGAAACAATCCTCTCACAAATGGCTAAAGGGATTTTAGGAGATTCAGCTCTCGGTCAGATTGTTTATTATCTCTTCCAATTCTCAACTGCCCTAATCTAGCCGTTGCTGCAAATACTGGTTTTTCTGCCTTTCCAATGTTGGCTTACAATATGGCTAAGAACAAGTACATGCCCCATCTCTTTATGGAAAAGGGAGACCGCCTTGGTTACTCAAACGGTATTTTAACCTTAGCTTTTGGTGCCATAATCCTTCTGCTCATTTTCAACGGAAATACAGAACGCTTGATCCCTCTTTATACTATCGGAGTTTTCGTCCCCTTTGCACTTTCTCAAACAGGTATGATTCGCCACTGGAAAAAAGAAAAAGGCTCTCATTTCTTAAAATCTGCCATTGCTAACATCCTCGGTGCTATCATTTGTTACGTTATCGTTCTTATCCTACTCTTCTTCAGACTTGGAGATATCTGGCCCTTCTTCCCAATTATCCTAGTCTTAACCTTCCTCTTTTTGTCCATCCACAGTCATTACCAAAAAGTGGCCAAACAACTTCGACTTTATGAAGGAATTCAAAAGAAAACCTACGATGGCAATGTCGTCCTTGTCTTAGTAGGAAATGTTACTCGAGTCAGCGTCGGAGCGATTAACTACGCTCAAAGCATAGGAGATGAAGTTTTGGCCATGCACATTTCCACCAAGGAAACTGAGGAAAAAGACCAAGAAATCCTCCAAGAATTTGCCGACTACTTCCCAAATATTACTCTTAAAAACATTAATACCAGCTATCGCGATATTATCACACCTACAGTTCGATATGTTCGAAAGATTTCTCAAGAAGCCAAGAAAAAGAACTACACGGTTACAGTTCTAGTACCCCAATTTATCCCTAACAAACCTTGGCAAAATATCCTCCACAATCAAATGAGCCTTAAATTAAAATATGCTCTCAGATGGCACGAAGATGTCGTCGTTGCTAGCTACTCTTATCATTTGAAAGAATAAAGAAAAGCTCAAAATCAGAGAAATTATCTTCTGATCTTGAGCTTTCTATATGTGATTTTTTCAAGACGTCTTCTAAAATGTTTATTCTCAATCAATAACTTTAGAAAACAATCTTTTTAAATAAAAGAAAAATCAGTAGGCTCGAGTTCCTACTGACTTCTTTGTTTCATTTGTTTGGATTATGCAGCCAAAACTTTGCGTCCTTTACGACGACGAGCTGCCAATACGCGACGACCGTTTTTAGTTGACATACGGTTACGGAATCCGTGTTTGCGCGCACGACGAAGTTTACTTGGTTGATAAGTACGTTTCACGATGAATACCTCCTCATAGATTTTGTATTCGTTTAGCCGGCTATAAAGTGATCAGTTACTAAACATACTTTACTATTCTATCTGATTCTTACGTATTTGTCAATAGCTCTGACAAATGTTTCCAGCTTTTTTGCTATGAAAGCCTTATCTACGATACTGCTTCAAGAAGCGAGTCATCTTTTCCTGTATTTGGGCCAACTCATCGACACGTGGTAGATAAACGATACGGAAGTGATCTGGTTCTTTCCAGTTAAAGCCACGTCCATGTACCAAAAGCACTTTTTCTTGTTTCAAGAAATTAAGGACAAATTGTTCATCGTCATCGATACGGTACATATTGCGGTTGATTTTAGGGAAGATATAAAGACCTGCTTTTGGCTTAACAGCTGATAAACCAGGGATATCTTGAATGGCATTATAAATAAAGTTTCTTTGCTCATAGATACGACCACCAGGAAGAAGCAACTCATCCACTGACTGGTGACCACCTAGTGACGTTTGAACAACCTGTTGAGCAAGCACATTCGAACAAAGTCGCATGTTTGAGAGCATGTTGAGACCTTCAATGTAGCCCTTTACATGGTGTTTAGGTCCAGACAAGACCATCCAACCAACACGGAAACCAGCGATACGGTGAGATTTAGACAGACCATTCATGCTGACACAGAAAAGGTCTGGAGCCAAACTTGCGACTGGTGTGTGAACATTGCCATCCATAACCATACGGTCGTAAATTTCATCCGCAAAAGATAATCAAGTCATTTTGACGAGCAATCTCGATGATATCTAGTAAGAGTTCTTTAGGGTAGAGAGCCCCAGTTGGATTATTTGGATTGATCAAAACAATAGCCTTAGTATTTGAACTAATCTTAGACTTAATGTCATCTAGGTCTGGATACCATTCCGCTTCTTCATCACAGACGTAGTGAACGGCATTTCCTCCAGCCAAGCTAACTGCAGCAGTCCAAAGAGGATAGTCAGGCATAGGAACCAAGACTTCATCGCCGTTATCCAAAAGCCCTTGCATAGACATAACGATTAGCTCACTAACCCCATTTCCAAGGTAGATATCATCGATACCTACATTTGGGAAGTTAATTGGCAGTATTGCATAATCGCCTTACGAGCTGAAAAGATCCCTTTTGAATCTGAATAACCTTCACTATCACGGGCATTCATAATCAAGTCGTGAATAACCTCATCTGGAGCTGTAAAGCCAAACTCAGCTGGATTTCCTGTGTTGAGGCGAAGGATCTTTTCACCGTTTGCTCGCATACGCATCGCTTCTTCCAAAACTGGACCACGAATGTCATATGCCACATGTTCTAATTTGATTGATTTATTAAATTCTTTCATTTGAATTCCTCTATTCATCAGGCTATTTAATATTATACCACTAGATAGACAAATCGTAAATTTAACGATACGATTCCACGAAAAAAACCTTGCTTAGCGCAAGGCACGACAGAACAAGGTCGATTCACTTTCTTTTACTTGAGAGAAGAATGAAAATACATGAAACCTTAGTAAACTTAAAAGTATTCACATAGCTCTAAGAATCAATAAGAAACCAGTATAGGATGAAACTTGCATGAACCCACGAATCTCTTCCTGGGTCCAGCAAAACGCAAAGAAAAAATAAGTCAACTCAACAACCAACAAAATGATGTCTAGGCTAATCTGAATCACTTATAAAGAATTTCACCCCACCACGGACTTCTTCCAACGTCCTGTCATCAAATATTATACACTAAAATTTTTGCATTTTCAAATAAGCACAGATAAAAAGAACTCAAATATAGAGTTTTTTTATCTACTATTTTGCAATTTCTGCTAACATTTTTTCGATGTGTTGGATTGATTTTTCGCGACCAAGCAAGTAGATGGTTTCTGGTAGTTCTGGTCCATGCATCTCCCCTGAAACAGCGATACGAATTGGCATGAAGAGATTTTTTCCTTTGATACCTGTTTCTTTTTGAACCGCTTTGATTTGTGGGAAGATGTTTTCTACCACAAACTCATCGTCTGACATGGCTTCAAGTTTTGCTTTGAAGGCTTCAAGTACAGTCGGAACCGTTTCACCAGCCATGACTTCTCGTTCAGCTTCTGTCAACTCTGGGAAGTCTGAGAAGAAAAGGTCTGTCAATGGAACGATTTCGTCCACTGATTTCATTTGTGGTTTGTAGAGTTCCACTAATTTCTCAGCCTTATCAGTCAAACGTCCTGCTTCTTCTAAGAATGGTTTAGCCATCTCAAAGATAGTTGCTAAGTCAGCTCTCTTAATGTAATCGTTGCTCATCCAGTCTAGCTTCTTCTGATCGAAAGCTGCTGGAGATTTGCTGAGACGGTTTTCATCAAAGAGGTTAATGAGTTCTTGACGAGAGAAGATTTCATCTTCCCCTCCAGGATTCCATCCAAGAAGGGCGATGAAGTTAAAGACTGCTTCTGGAAGGTACCCTTTCTTGCGGTAATCTTCGATAAATTGAAGGGTATTAGTGTCACGTTTAGACAACTTCTTACCAGTTTCAGAGTTGATGATTAAGGTCATGTGACCAAACTCAGGTGCTTCCCATCCAAGCGCTTCATAGACCATGAGCTGTTTTGGTGTATTGGCAATGTGGTCATCTCCACGGATAACGTGAGAAATTTGCATGTCGTGGTCATCAATGACAACGGCAAAATTGTAAGTTGGGTAACCATCTTTCTTTTGGATAACCCAGTCCCCACCGATATTGCCACCTTCAAATTCGATATCACCTTTGACCATATCATGCCACTTGTAAATACCAGACTCATTGACAGCCAAACGAACCGTTGGGATGATGCCTGCCGCTTCACGTTCTGCAACGTAAGCTGCTTTTTCTTCTTGGCTCATACCAAGGTATTCGTTGATGTAACGAGGTGTTTCACCTGCGGCTTCTTGACGTTCACGTTCTGCTGCCAACTCTTCTTCTGTAACGTAAGATTTGTAGGCTTTTCCTTCAGCCAAGAGTTGGTCGATATATTTTTGATAGAGTTCCAAACGCTCAGACTGGCGGTAGTTTTCATGAGTCTCTGGACTTTCATCCCAGTCCATGCCCAACCAACGAAGGTTTTCAAGCTGTGAACGTTCTCCGTCTTCGACATGACGTTTGCGGTCAGTATCTTCGATACGGATGATAAAAGTTCCACCATGGTGGCGTGCATACAAATAGTTAAACAATGCTGTACGGGCATTACCGATGTGTAGTAGTCCTGTTGGACTTGGTGCATAACGCACACGAATATCTTTTGACATATCTTCTCCTATAAAGTCTCTAGGCATCTGCCTTTTTGCTCTCTATATTATATCACAAGTCTTGCCAGAGTCCAATTTCTCTTTTTCGAGAAAAAGCAAAAAGAGTGGTAAAACCACTCTTTTTTTATTCTATTATAGACGAGCGTTTAAGTTCTTTGCTCAATTCTTCAAATCCTGGTTTACCAAGAAGGGCAAACATGTTGCGTTTGTATGCTTCAACACCTGGTTGGTCAAATGGGTTGATAGCGTTCAAGTAACCTGAAAGGGCGATAGCCAATTCGAAGAAGTAGATTGTGTAACCAAGAGTGAAGGCATCTTGCTCAGGAAGAGTCACGTACATGTTTGGTACGTCACCGTCAGTGTGGGCAAGAAGAACACCGTCAGTCGCTTTTTTGTTTACAAAGTCAACGTCTTTTCCTTGAAGGTAGCCAAGTCCGTCAAGGTCTTCTTCCAAAGTAGGGATGATCACGTTCTTACGTGGTTTGTCAACACGGACAACTGTTTCAAACATGATACGAGTTCCTTCTTGGATAAATTGACCCAATGAGTGCAAGTCTGTTGAGAAGTTAGCTGAAGTTGGGTAGATACCTTTTTGGTCTTTCCCTTCTGACTCACCAGCCAATTGTTTCCACCATTCTGAGAAGTATTGAAGGGATGGCTCGTAGTTTACCAAGATTTCAGTTGCATAACCTTTACGGTAAAGGATGTTACGAACGGCTGCATATTGGTAAGCTTCGTTTTCAGAGATTTTATCTGAAGTATAGTCTTTACGAGCTGCGTTAGCACCTTCCATAAGGGCTTTGATGTCTGCACCTGACGCAGCGATTGGAAGCAATCCAACTGCTGTTAATACTGAGAAACGTCCACCGATATCATCTGGAACCACAAATGTTTCCCAACCATTAGCATCTGCTTCAACCTTAACAGCGCCTTTTTGGCGGTCAGTTGTTGCGTAGATACGTTTGTTAGCTTCTTCTTGACCGTATTTCTTAACCAAAAGTTCTTTGAAGACACGGAAAGCGATAGCTGGTTCAGTTGTTGTACCTGATTTAGAAATCACGTTTACTGAGAAGTCTTTATCTGCAACATACTCTACTAAGTCAGCAAGGTAAGTAGATGAGATTGAGTTTCCTGCGTAAAGGATTTGTGGTGCTTTACGTTCTTCTTTTGTTTGCAAGTTTGCAAAGTGGTGGTTCAAGAAGTCGATTGCTGCTTTAGCACCAAGGTAAGATCCACCGATACCGATCACGACCAAAACATCGCTGTCTGCTTTGATTTGCTCAGCAGCTTTCAAGATGCGGTCAAATTCTTCACGGTCGTAGTTTTCAGGAAGGTCCAACCAACCCAAGAAATCGCTACCAGCACCTGTTCCTTTACGGATCAATTCGTCTGCTGCTGTAACTTGTGCTTGCATGTATTCCACTTCATGCGGAGCTACAAATTTATCTAACACTTTTGAATAATCAAATTTAATATGTGACATGTTATTCCTCCATAATTTCTTCTTTACTATCATAACGCTTACCAACATTTTTTTCAAGTTTTTATACTGAATTTCCTCAAATTTTATCACAATTCAAACGTTTGCGTAAAATCTTGCAAAATTAAAAAACTTGAAGAATTAAACCCTACGAAAAAAACGACTAGGATTCTAGTCATTATAATTCATTTAATAAATACTCAAATAATTCTAAATTGCCATCTTCTTCATTGACTAGAAACTCTGGATGCCACTGAAGACCAATAATACGGTGCTCATCAATGGATTCAATTGCTTCAACAGTTTGATCACGTGGATCCACAGCCGTCACACGGAAATTGGGTGCCAAATCTTTAATACTCTGACGATGCACTGAATTAACCTGACTAGTTTTACCAAACAATTTGGACACAAGACTTCCTTCAACTGTCTCAATGGAATGTGACGTTCCAAAAGGTAGTCCTTGCCAATGTCCTTCAATCTCCTGATTGAGCGTTCCACCAAAGGCAACGTTAACAAGCTGAACTCCTCGGCAAATAGCTAAGATTGGCTTGTCCTGACGAAGAGCTTCTTTTAGAAGAGCTAGCTCAAACTCATCTCGCACTAGATTATAATCATCACTATCAATCGTTTTTTCCTCACCATAAAACTGAGGATGAACATTTTGACCTCCAGTCAAGATAAGTTTGTCAATCATCTCCACATAATCGCGCACAAGTGACTCATCTCCCACTGGAATGACCAAAGGAAGTCCGCCAACCTGACGAATACTCTCAGCAAATTTACAAGAGACTGATGAATGAATATTTTTTCCTTCTGCGTCCACAGGACATAGATTTGCAGCTACTCCAACAACCGTTCTTGCCATACTGTTTTCCTTTCAATTTCCTTTGATAAATCTATCTTATCACTCCAACTCCTTCCTGTCTAATATGTATTTTAAAAGACTGTGATAGGTTTCTTTTATCAGAAAAAGTTGTCCTAGACTAGGGCAACCTTCTTTTTATTCAAAGACAAATTGATTATGATACAATTCTGCGTAGAATCCACCAAGTTTTAGCAATTTCTGGTGATTTCCTTGCTCAATGACTTGACCATCTTTGAGAACGATAATCTGATCGGCATTGAGAATGGTTTTCAAGCGATGGGCAATCACAAAACTAGTTCTTCCTGCTACAATTGCCTCCATAGCATGCTGGATCTTACTTTCGGTTACAGTGTCCACGTTAGAAGTTGCCTCATCTAAAATCAAGACCTGGGGATCTGTCATCAAGGTTCGAGCAATGGAAATCAACTGTTTTTGGCCAGTTGAGAAGACGCTCTGGTCATCATTAATCAAAGTATCATACTTATCTGGCAGGCTTTCGATGTAGTCATGGATGTGTGTAGCCTTAGCTGCCGCTTCTACCATTTCTTGACTAGCATCAGGGACGCCAAAGCGAATATTGTCTCGGATGGTTCCGCTAAATAAAACTGAATCCTGCAAGACAATTCCCACCTTGCTTCGCAAGCTATCCAAATCAAATTCTCGGATATCTCTACCATCAAAACTGATACTTCCTGCATCCACATCATAAAAACGATTGATTAAGTTCATGATGGTCGTTTTTCCTGATCCTGTTGGCCCAACCACTGCAATCATCTTCCCTTTTGGAGCTGAAATGCTGACATCTTTCAAAATCGGTTTACCTGGAAGGTAGGAGAAGTCCACGTTACGAATCTCCACACCCTCTCGCAATTCTGTGAAAACTGGAGCATCTTGAGGACGAATTTCTTCTTCTGCATCAAACATTTCTTGAATGCGGTCAGCACCTGTAAAAGCAAGTTGCAAACTTCCCCAACTAGCTGCCAATTGGATTATGGGTTGATAATACTGTTGAGAGAACTGAGTAAACATAACAATCAATCCAAGAGCTGTCGCTGTCTCGATATTCTGATCATTCAGTAGAACAGCTGAACCAACAAAAATAACTATAGCTGTGTTGACCAAGCTCATCCCGTTCATGACAGGGAATAGGATACCTGAAAACATTCTACCCTTAAAAGTTGCCTTACGGACACGCTCATTTTGCTCAACAAAACCTGCGATCACATCATCTTGAATACCCTGAACGATAACGGCTTTCTGACCCGAAATACTCTCATCCATGTAGGCATTAAGTTTCCCAACCTCTTTTTGCTGAAGGTTGGTATATTTTCTAGCCAATTTCAAAATGACAATCAACATGATAACAGCTATCGGAGTGCTAGCAATCGTAATCAAAGCCAAGGTCACATTTTTTGCGAACATGACAATCAACAAACCAATATAAAGGGCAATATTGGTCATAACAGACACCAGACTTTCGTTGAAAGCCTGTAGGATGTTATCCAAATCACTGGTAAAACGTGACAGGATATCACCATCTTGATGGCGGTCAAAGAAGGAAACAGTCAAGCGAGAAAGCTTGCCAAAAAGTCCCTTACGCATCTCATTTGTCGATTCGGCAATAATACGGCTCATCAAAACCATATAGATAAGACTCGACACCACTAGCACAATCAAAATATAAGCAAGATTGATTAGGAGTCCCTAATAGACTTTGCCAAACCATATCAGGATTTCCATTTTGATAAGCTATAACCAAATTAGCCAGTTCTGTGACTGTTTGACCTGCAAATACTGGAAAGAGGGCTTGTGCAATCGTTGCAATGATAATCATAGCAATGACAACGATAAAGGATATCTTATAAACTTTAAAATAGTTCCAAAAAAATCGAAATGTCTTCATCCTACTCCTCCTTTCCTTTTTGCGTTTCGTAAATTTCTCGATAAACTGCGTTTGTTGCAACCAAGTCAGCGTGTTTGCCTTGACCAATCAAACGCCCTTGGTCAAGCACTAAGATTTTATCAGCATGTACAACAGAGCTAATCTTTTGCGCGATGATAATCGTAGTTGTCCCCTTCAAATCCTTGTTGAGGGCTTCTTGAACCAAGCGTTCTGATTTGGCATCAAGGGCAGAGGTTGAATCATCGAAAATCAAGATACGAGGATTGCTGACAATTCCACGCGCAATAGACATTCTTTGTTTTTGTCCACCAGAAAAGTTAGTCCCACGTTCCTCAACCGGACTTTCAAAGGCCAAGTCCATACGACTAATAAATTCACTGGCCTGGGCGATGCGAGCCGCGCGTTCCATTTCTGAAACTGTCGCATCTCCCTTACCTTGTCTGAGATTATCTGCGATGGTTCCACTAAAGAGAATGGCTCTTTGTAGGACGATAGAAACTGTCTTACGAAGCGTCCCTTCACTAACTGTCCGAATGTCCTTTCCACCAATCTTGATCGAACCTTGCTGAGGATCAAATAATCGTGGAATCAACTGAGCCAAGGTTGATTTCCCTGCACCAGTTGCTCCGACAACCCCAACCATTTCACCAGCTGCGATATCGAAGGATACATCTTTTAGGATAGGCTCTTCATCATTTGGATAGGTAAAGGTCACATTTTCAAAACTGAGACTTCCTTCCAATTCTTCATCGTCCACATCCTCAAAGGTCATAGCTGGTTCTGTATCAAGGATTTCACGAATACGACGGAGGGAAATCATGGCACGAGTGACTGAGTTCCCCAAAAATCCAACCATGACGATGGTAAAGATAATCTGACTCAGGTAGTTTACAAAGGAAGCAATGGAACCAACTACTGACGGATCTGACTCTGCCATACCTGCTACAAGCCAGATTGAAAGAAAGACAGCCCCGTATGAAATCATCATCATTACAGGTTGAACGATAGAAAAGGCGTAACCGATATAAAGGTTTTCTCCCAGCAATTCATCTGATACCTGCGTAAATTTAGCAAACTGGTCTTTTTCTCGAACAAAAGACTTAACCACGCGCACACCACGTAAATTTTCTTTGGCAATGGCATTGATACGCTCCAATAAGGTCTGGAATTTTGCAAAGCGCGGTCCCATCATCCCCATCATAAGACCTGTCATAGCGACGATCAAAACGACCATAAGAACCAGCACCCACCACAGCGAAGGCAGAGTGACAACGGCTAATATAAAGGAACCAATAAATAAAATCGGTAGTCGAAAGAGGATTTGGAAGGTCATCATAACGACGTTTTGAATCTGATTTATATCGTTGGTCATACGCACAACGAGGTTCCCTGCATTAAACTTCTCAATATTGGCGTATGAAAAAGTTTGAATCTTACGAAAGGCATCTTCACGTAAGTCAGACGAAACTCCTTGAGCAATGTAAGCTGCTAACACTACATTGATCCCACCTGCAACCAAACCAATCAAGGCAACAAGAATTAACCAAAAACCGATAGTATAAATAGCTTCATTATCTCCTGTTAGCAAGGCCTCTAAAACCTCCTGCAAATAACGTGGTTGCAAGAGCGAACTCGTTACCATTAGACCTGTCATGACCAAGGAAGCCAGGGCCTGCCATTTATAGGCTTTTATTTTCTGAAACAGCATATTTCCCCCTTATAAGATAGACAAAAGGGGACGACAGTTCTGTCAGTCCCTTCTTATGCTTTCATGTTGATACTATTCTAACAAAAAAGAATGCTATTGTCAAAGCACTCAGTTCTAGAAGCAAGTGCAATGAATACAATAGCCCTTTAGCTGTAGAAGTCAAGAACTCCCAAAAACAAGAAAATGTTTCTATTTGATCTCAGTCCTCTTGCTCTTCCATTTTAGCTCTACCGATTTCTCGATAGCTACGATCACCAACTGTTTCTACTGAAAACTGACCGTCTTCATATGTAAGAACAGTCACACTACCATTGTCGAGACCATGTGGATGCATTCCATTAATGAGATAAACAATGGTTCCAATGGTCATACCATGGCTCACCACAAGGGCATTCCCACCGCCTTGACCTTCCATTTCCTTAGCAATAGCTTCAAAACCTTCTCGAATACGACCGCTCAGTTTTTCCCAGCCTTCCGCCCAACCAGCTGTGTCTACTTCGACCAAGCCTTCGGCAAGTTCAGCATAGGACAATTGATGGACGTGATCCACTTTGAAAATACGTGGAATAATTCCCATAAAGAGGTCCCCATCGTAGGCACCATCAAAGCTACCAAAACACCATTCGCGAATACGCTTATCCATACGATAAGGAATTTGTCCCGTCAAACCTAACTCTTCTAGGATAATGCCCATCGTCTGGATGGTACGCCCTGAATCACTTGAATAAGCACGCTCGAAGGTCAAGCCTGATTCACGCAATCCAATTCCCAATTCATGAATGCCACGTTCTCCCTCAGCTGTTAAAGGAGTGTCACTCCAGCCTTGAGCACGCCCAATCGTATTAAACATTGTTTTCCCATGACGCACTAGATATAATTTTACACTTGCCATTTCTCGTCCTCCATATGTATCTATTATAGCATGATTTTAGACAAAATCCTTGAGCCAAGTCACTACTTTCAGGTCTGTCACCCTTCACTAGCTATTGATATTTTCTCCTTTGGAACGAAAACTTCCTGGGAAAAGCCCAACTTAATCAGCTTTTTTAGAAGACTCTTGAACTGGCCTTTCATTCACTTGAGGGAGCTTATCTTCGCTTCTTTCTTCTCTGGTAACATGATTTCCTGGGTTCTTTTCCTTATCTACAGTTTTATCAGCCTGTTCTTCTACCTTTTTCAAAGTTGGCAAGATAAATTCAAAATAATGTTTATCCGTATTCACATTTATAATAAAACCTTTGGAATTATCTTTATAAGTCACTTTCCCGAGATTAAAGGTTCTTTCTCCACTTTTTAAAGTGGCCTTTTGACGGCTTTTCATAGCCATAGCAAAAGCAGCTAATTTTTCTTTATTCAAGACATAGGTTTGCTGATGGGCAACTTGTCGATTGAGATAAAACTGCAACAAGAGACTAAAGATCCCAGCTATGGTAATGGCATAGAGGAGAACTCCCGCCTTAACTTTTTTCTTTTTCCACACGATAGAGAAATTCCCTTTCTAGCCCCTTTTCAAACTGAAAATGAAAATGTACAACTTGTCCTTCTTGTTGAATACGAGCTGATTTGAGACCGTAAACCATGGGTTGATAGCCCCGCCCACTGGCATCGGTTTTGCGAAAATCATCACTTCTTGACTTTCCCATGGAAATCTCCTTACCATCTTGCTTCAGATAAATTCTATCCTTGTCCACTTTTTCAAAATGACTATGCTCCAATTCTGATTCCAGTTGGTCAACAAACAAGAGCCAATCCCTTTGCTCACTTCTTTGCTGATAGCGGACTTCCGACACCAAAAGCTGACTCATCGCTTGAAATAGGAGCAAACTCCCACTGATGACTACTAGGGCGATTAATGATTCTAAAAGTGTAAAAGCTCGCACTCTACCTTTCCTGTATGTCCAATAACTTTTCAGTACCATGGTAGACCTCCAATCCTTGCTCACTTGAAAGAACTCGAATAGTAATGCCATTAACTGTCAGAGTCTCTGCTTCTGTTTGTAAAGCCATACGAGCCACTCGTAAGACCTCCTCCTTTTGCAAGAGTTCTGCTTCCATCCGTCGATTTTCTTGGATTTGACCAAGTAGGAGAGTGGCTATACTGACAAAGATAGCTAATGAAATAATTGTCTCTAATAGAATAACTGCCTTAATTTTTTGCTTCTTGAATACGTTTAATTTTTCCATTTCCTAGATATAGCTGGTAGCGAACTACTTCTTTCCTTGTTTGAAACCTGATGCTGGCTAGAGAAGAATTCCCTCCAGCCTTATCAAAATTTATTGACTGATGTGACTGAAGTTGAATACTGTTAGGAATCGCTAACTTTTGATATCCATTACTAATACTTCTGTCATGAAAATCCAAACTAATCTTCTTTTGTCCAGCTAGGCTTAACTGCTGTGTTTCTCGGTAAAATTCTTCAAATTCCATAAAGAATATTTGCTCCTCTACAGCTGCAAATGTTGATTGGACAGAATTTGACAAACTCAAAGCCAAGAGACTAACAAGACCTAACACCAAGAGGCTCTCTAACATGGTAAAGGCCCTAATCTGCGACTGTTTGAGCTTTATTTTGCTTAACATGATACTCTTTATAAGCCTTGGCTTGTTCTGCTGTAATACGACCATCAGCCTCGAGTTTACTCAAACTAGCTTCCTCATTCTTATCTAAACTATAAAGCTCCGCTTGACTCTCTACTACCTTAACTACAGCTGCCTTCCCTTTGTCATTAACCGCATCTTTTTGCTTGGTCAGATTTGGGACAAAAAGCAATAGCAGAACACTAATAATCAGTAAGACGATCAACATTTCTACAAGAGTAAAAGCTTTAGTTTTAGCTTCTTTTAATTTCATAATTAGTTTTTTCATTTTAAAAATGAACCTCCATATTTTGATACATTGGCAGCAACATGGCCGCATACAATAAAACGATAAGTAGAGCTACAAAGATAAAGACTAGGGGTTGGACTAGATTCATGGTTCGATTAACCCGAGTAAAGAACGATTCCCAAGTTTTCTCCGCATAAATCTCCAGTTCACTTCCCAGCTTAGACTTAACCTCACCATATTCAATAATCAAACCCAATTCTCTTCTAAAGAAAGGATACGCTAGAACAACCTTGGAAAATTCCTGCCCATTTTGTAAGGCTTGGGCTAAGTCTTGACCAATCTCTCTAAACAGGGGATTGCCTTGCTCCTGCATCATCTGGAATATCTGTGTCAACTCTAAGCCTTGAGCAATCATATTGCCCCATTCTCGAGAATAGTAGGCAGTCAAATAATCTTGGACAAACCTTCCTAGAAAAGGGATACGAGCAAGTAGCGAAAAGACCCTTACTTTACCGGATTTTCTGTAGAAAATCAAACTAGAGAAGATTCCTAGACCCACTAAAAGTGTTGCCCCAAGAAATAGCTGTGGTAGATTACTGATAACTTGGGTTGCTACATTACTGCTATCTAGTTGGGGCAAAAGGTAGTTGCGCAAGCCCAGCATGATTAAAATTAAGAAAGCAAGCAAAACCACTGGGTAAGTTGCGACTTCGATTAGTTTCTTCTTGACCTTGGCTAGATTATCCAGATATTCTTCTATCTTTCCTAAACTTAGATGCAGATTTCCATGTAGTTCAGCCAAAGAAAGTTGGGTCACAATCGAACTTGAAAAACCAAGATTTTCCATCATTTCCGAGAAAGATTTCCCTTGCGAAAGCCCTAGATGCATCTGAGATACATAGTCTTTTTCTAACAATAGACTTCTTTCTAAGAAGGAAATAATCTCAACCAGGTGAAAACCACTCGCATAGAGATTATTGAAAAGAGTAATGATCTTCTTTTGTTTACTTGTAGCTAATCTTTTCGGTTTCAGCTTGAAGGGCAGTGATATGTCCATCTTTAAAAAGTTGGTCAATTTGCAGATTCCACTGCTCTGCCCGATGTTCTTGATAATTTTGGTTTGCAAAATCAATCATTCCTCCTCCCCCTATTAATCTTTGATAACAAACGCCTTGTAAAACGACTGCCAACTCTTCCGCACTGACCCCTTAATTCTAGAAGGCGTTCATATACACCTCGAATGCTCTTGGCATGGATTGTCGAAAAGACTGTCGCTCCAGTCAAACTAGCTCTAACAACTGCTCGAGCAGTCTCACTATCTCGAATCTCACCGATGATTAAGAGATCTGGACGATGACGTAAGGATAGTTTGATTAGATTTTCATAACTAAGTCCAATAGCTTCGTTTAATTGCAATTGCAACATTTCTTCTTGTTTAATCTCAACAGGATCCTCAACAGACATGACCTGTTTCCCTTTAAACAAAGACTTGGCTAGTTCATGCATAAGAGTCGTTTTTCCACTACCTACTGGTCCTGCAAAAAGGTATAGACCTCGTTGCCTGTGCATTTCTCCTAATTCTTCTAAATTTTGGCACCAAAACCTTAGTTCTTGGTGCTCATCATGTAAGAGACGGATAACCAGGCTCTCATGGCCTCTATAATCCCCAACGGTTGATAGACGAAGAGAAGATACCTTTTCACCATGTTGATAATCACAGGACCCCAGCTGGCTACGGCGCTTCTCTCCAACGTTCATCCCCGCAAGAAACTTAAAGTGACTAATAACTGCCCCTAACTTTTCAAAGTCATAACGATCAATATAACGCCTCTCGTCGCCAATTCGCATATGGACTTCATAGACATTTTCCTTGGGAATAAAATAAATATCTTGAGCTCCCTCTTTCTTAGCCAACGAAATCAAATCTTGTGCAAGTGTTTGTACCATATCACCCTCCTCATTTTATTATTCGAAGAAAAAATAAAAAAGAACAACTTATTCAAAAGTTGTTCTCTCTTTTTTCACACAACAGCTACGGTGACTCTCATGACCCGTCTGTTTTTCGTAACCAGGTCTAAATTTTTCATCCGGAATGACTTGCCCATCTTCCAACAAGACCAAGGAATGATATTGCTGAAGAAATTCATCACAGTCATCACACCAACGTTTATCTTTTGGATCCCAAAAGATGGTCATTAAGTCTCCTCGACTCTTATAAAGAGGTGTTTTTTCTTCAATAGCAAACCAACATGATTTATAATACTTTAAGGCAGTATAGTAATTATCAAATCGTTTACTAGCAATAATATCTTCTTCCCATCCCTCTATAAACCACCAAGGCTCAAAATCGCCATACATTTCTATCACTCGATACATACTTTTACTTCCTTTGCATGGTCTATTATATCTAATTTCATGGAACATTAAAAGAAATTTGCTTAACACAATTATAAGGGCAATTTTTTCAATTCTAAATAAAAAGAACACCCTCTCGGATGCTCTTTCTTTTACTATCTTATGCTTGGTAACGTTTAACACCATCTAGATAAGTCGCTACCAATTCCAAATCTTTATCAAGGACGATAAAGTCAGCATCGTAGCCTTCACGGATTTGTCCGCAAACGTCATCAATATGAACTGATTTTGCTGGGTTGAGACTGGCCATCATAACTGCTTCATGTGGATTTGCAATGCCCCATTCAACAACATTTTCAAACCGTCTTTAAGTTTGAGAATAGAACCTGCCAAGTTTCCAGTTGACTTGAGACGAGCAGTACCATTAGCAACTACTACAGGGAATTCTCCCAACATATAGTTACCATCTTGCAAACCACCCGCAGTCATACAGTCAGTGATAAGAGCAATATTTTCAACACCTTTTTGTTTCAAAAGAATATCGCAGGCCTTCGGATCTACGTGGTGACCGTCACAGATTAATTCTGCATAAGTATGAGGCAATTCATACATGGCACCAACCATCCCAAGTTCACGGTGAGTTAACCCACGCATACCATTATAAGCATGAACCCAAACACTTGCACCAGCGTCAACAGCCTTTTTAGCCTGATCAAAAGTTGCATTTGAGTGACCTAAAGCAACAGTTACTCCTTCACCAGTAACCGTACGTACAAAGTCCTCAACACCTTCACGTTCAGGTGCAAGGGCAATTTTATTTAGAAGACCATTAGCAGCCTTCTGCCAAGCACGAAATTCATCCATGCGAGGATCTTTCATGTAAGCAGGGTTTTGAGCTCCTTTAAATTCCTCAGTAAAGTATGGACCTTCAAAGTAAATTCCACGAATTTTAGCACCAGAAGCCTCTTTGTAACGCTCACCAATATTCTCAGTAACAGCTAATAATTGTTCATATGATGATGTTAGAGTAGTTGGTAGGAAACTAGTAACACCTGTGCTAAGGAGACCTTCACTCATAGTATGAAGGGTTCCTTCGATATTATTATCCATAACATCAACTCCACCAAATCCGTGAATATGTGTATCAACAAGACCAGGAGCAATACTGTACCCAGAATAATCAATGATATCAGCTCCCTCAGGAACTTGGTCAAGATGTTTACCAAACTTACCATCAGTTAATTCTAGAAAACCTCCACGGCGAACACCATGAGGATAGAAATTGATCCGCTTTAATATAGTTAGGCATAATGATAACCTCCGTAATTCATTTTTCTAATATTTATTATGTCAATTACATTATAAACCTTTCTATGGAATTTGTAAATGGTATAGACCTATTATAGTTAAATTTATAAAGAAATAAATTAAGATTTAGTAAATATATAGTAAAGTAATATTGATCATTCAGGTTTACAATCAAATTTAGAAAAAAAATAAGTAATTATAAGTAACTGCGAGAGAAGAAATGGAAGAAAAAATAAAAAGACAAGGTCCGAAAACCTTGTCTTTAATACTATACCGGCGGCCAACAAACTAGCGTTAAAATAAGTTAAAATAAATAACCAAGAAACGATTAAATCAAGATATTATCACACGCTAGTTAGTATTGAAATTGAGGAAATTGACCAGTGGTTGACCAAATAAATTTTAAACTTTTACTTTAATTTTATAGTCTTGAAATTTAATAATCACAATTTTTTATACATAGTTCGATACCGTGTTCGACACAATCGGTATAGTCCAATATTTATTCTCAAAAATGGTTTAAATAGCGTAGTCTTTTAAACTAATTTTGAGAATCCAAAAAATCTTCCTACATATGTAAGAAGATTTTTTTAATTATTCTATAATTGTATAATCTCCACTATCTAACAAGTCTATTACTTTTTGAACAAACTGAGTTGAAAGTAAATCTACTATATCAGCTCCATGAGTTTGAAAATTCTCATCTATTTCTTTGATTTCTAATTCAGTATTTTTTTCTGCCCTTTCTTCTGTAATTGGGGTATGAAAACTATATTCACCGATTTCATAATACAAGAAATATAAATATTTTTTTCTCACCTAAACTATAATCAAAAAAAGTCAACTTCCTTATTTCTATCGTAGTCATAGTAACTATTTTCCCAAACAATATCATTTCTTTTTTCATTATATAGTTTTTCATAATTTTTTTGATAACTATAGACTCGTTGTCTTTTTCTCCCCTACATACTGTTTATGAACCAATTTTTGGGCTGAAGTTTAATAATAAATCTTCTTTCATACTATAGTATCTTTCTTTTTGTTCCTTTGCTTTTTTTCATTATTAATTTCTTTTGTATTTGTAGAACCCAGCTTGATTAGAATCTTCTATTTTATCTCGATAGTTTTTTTGCTCTTTTTATTAACAGAATATATACATTCTGCAATAATTTGATTTGTTATTTTTTTATTCTTAATTAAATCAGTATATCTCTTAGGAGTTCTCATTTTTTAACCCTCATATTTTTTCTATCTTATAGTATATATTTTAACAAAAATCTTCCTATTATAAAATAAGAAGATTTTTATTTTTCTAGTTCTTTCTACGTACCGTTACAAGTCCAAATGCTCCAAGAATTGCACCGAGTACCAACATTGCAACACTCGACGACTCGCCTGTATTTGGCAATGATTTTGCGCGTTCTACTCGTGAATAAATCGGCTTACTTGATGCTTGTTGCTTACTTGTGTATGTTTGACCATTTACGACAACATTTCCTTTGTTGTCAATAGTCACATTTTTATCACTTGTGTACGCCTGCTTTGATTTATCATTGCTCGTTTTTGGATGTTCAACACTAATTGGTTTTGTAGCACGTACAATAACTTTTCCGTCAATAATTTCAATATCTTTACCTGATGCAATAGCTTCTTTTAGTGCTTTAATATCAATTTCAGGACGCTCTTCAGAAACTGGTGTCCCTTTAGGTACAGCAACAATTGTTCCGTCAGGTAATGTTGCGATGACGTTATCTTTAGCTTTTTCTTCTAAATCTTGAAGTTTTTCATATTTTGTTTGAATTTCGTCAAGTTTAGTTTGTTCAGCTTCAAGTGTTGAAGTGATTACTTCAACAAGATTTTTAGCACTTTGAGCTTTAGTTTCAGCATCTTTAAGAGCGTTTTGTTTTTCAGCTAATTTATCTTTAGCTTTAGCTAAATTAATTGGTGCTTCAACATAACCTTTTAATTCTTCAGCAAGAGCTTTAGCTTCTTTAACCAAGCGGTCTTTTTCCTCAATTAATTTAGCTTTTTGAGTTTTAAGAGCTTCAAGTTTTGATTCTTGTTTTGTAAGTTCAGTTTTTGAATCAGAAAGAGCTTGAACTTTTTGTTCTTGAACACGTTTAGCTGATTCAAGAGCTGATTTAGCATCATCAAGAGCTTGTTTCTTAGAAGCAAGGTCAGCTGAGAAGTTATCAACTGTTTTTTGAGCTTCAGCTTGACGTTTTTGTGCGCTGTCAAGAGCAAGTTTTGCAAGACGCAAGTTGTTTTCAGCAACTTGTGTTTGAATTGGCGTAGCAGTAGCGTCAGCCAATGTCTTTTCAGCTGAAGTTTTAAGTTCTAATGCACTAGCATAATCAGCAGATGCTTGTTTAAGAGCGTCATTTGCTTTTTCTGAAGCAGTTTGAGCTGTAGCTTTTTCAGCTTTTGCAACGTCATAAGCTTTTTGAATAGCTTCAGCATCTTTTGGATTTACAAGGTCTTTACCTTTATCACTGAAAGCAATTACTAACCAGTAATAACCATTGATGTTTGCAACATCAAGACCAACTTTTGCTCTTGATGCAAAGTCAAGGTTAGCTTTCAAGTGTCCCCATTTTGATGGGGCATCACCGAATGATGTATGAAGTAGAGAGTCAACAACGGCTTTCTTCAAATCATACATTGATGTGAAGTATTCTTTTGAACCTAAGCCTGCAAGGTTTTCAACGCCTAGACCAATGTGACCGTGAGTTACTGGACTTTGACCACGTTCTGTGTAAGCTTGAGCTCTTTCAGTAGCAAGTGCAATAGCTTCTTTTGTTGTACCTGTATTTTCTTTTGATGCAACTGAATATTTTCCATTATCTTTTAATTGTTCACGGATTTCCTTCAATCCTTGAATGTACAAGTGAGAAATTTCTTCTTTTTGTGCATCTGTCAAGTTATCAAGGTCAACAGGTTCATTTTTAGAGCTTTCTGAGATTAAAGATTCTGATTTTGAATTTTCCCAGATTTTAGCACCAGTGCTAGTCATCAATTCATCGCTACCTGAAGCAATAGCTTTTTTGAATTGAGTCAAATCTGGAATTTTGACGATATCAATGCTATCTAGAGCTTTAGTAGCTTTATCAAGTTTATCTTCAGCTTGAGTAAGTGTTGATGTAGCATCATTAGCTTTTTGAGTAGCTGACGCAAGATTGTCTTTGGTTTTGTTAACTGAATTTGTCTTAGCGTCAACGTCTGTTTGAGCAGTGTCGATAGCTTCTTGACGTTTTTGGTCAGCTTTCTTAGCATCAGTCAATGCTGTGTCTGCAAGAGTGACATTCTTTTCAGCACCCTTAGTTTCAGCTTTAGCTTCATCAAGTTTATCTTCAGCTTGAGCAAGTCCAGTTCCTGAAATTGCGTCTTTAGCTGATTTAACTTGAGTTTCTTTAGCAGAAACATCAGCGTTAGCATCTTTAAGGGCTTGTTCAGCGTTAGCTTCATCTGTTTGAGCCTTGCTTACAGCGTCAGCTTGAGTTGCAATATTTGCATCAGCAGTAGCTGTTTCTTTAGCGTTAGCTTCTTGGTCAGCAAGATTAGCTTTTTGGTCCGCTTTATTAGCTTCAATGTTTTGAGGCGTAGCTTTAGAAGCAACTTCTTCAGCGTGTTTAACATCTTCAGTAGCTTTATCTACAGCTGTTTGAGCGTTAGACACTTGTTTGTTAGCTTCATGAGCTTTAGTTTGTGCGTCAGTAAGTTGTTCTTTAGTTTTTTCTACAACTTTCTTTTGAGCATCAAGAGCTGGTTTTACGTCTGATGATTTTTCAATAGTTTGCTTTTCAACAAGAGCTGGTTCATTTACGCTTGTTGCCGTAGCTACATCAGAGTTGGCTTCTTGAGCAAACGCAGGCACACCAGCTGATGCAAGCCCAATAACTGCTGTAGTTGTTAGGGTTTTAATAGTATTTTTTGACATAACATCTCCAAAAATTAACATTAACAACTATATATAGTTGTTTTTTCTCTAATTATACCGCACTTAACCAACCTTGTAAAGTCATAAGCAATCTTTTAAGAACTAAAATATGTAGTAAAAAAACTGTAGTATTAAGTTCGAGAGGTATTACATGAAACAATCATTAAGAAAATATATAGGAAAACGAATTCGCCTTTTAAGGTTGAAAAAAGGATTTACACAAGAACAAATTGAAGAAAGAGCAGACCTTGGAACAAACTATGTTTACAAACTTGAACATCTAGAAACAAATATAACAATTAATACCCTTGAAAAAGTTATGAATGCCCTTGAATGTGATATTTCATCTTTCTTTGATATTACAAAAAAAAGATGAAAAATCCTGAGATTGTTGAATTAATTACGAATATAAAAAAAATTTACCTGATAGTAAACAAAAAAAGAAATACTTTCTGCATTCCATACAATTCTTAATAATGTAAAATGATAATTTAATGAATTTTTATTTACTTCTAATTAAACTATAATTTAGTTTTAAAAAAACGCATAATTCTAGACGAACATGCTAGAGCTATGCGTTTTTATTTTATATTCATCAAATCAACAGTCCACCTATTTAAACTATCCGTTAAAACTATTTCTCCTTCCAATTGTTCCTGATAATGAATCATAGACTTTATAAATGTATCTATTGATTTCGAAAAATCGAATTGTGGATGAAACTTAGAATTCACTCCAGGTAATGAATCAAACGTCATTTCTGTAACTAATGATAAATTTTGCAAAATTAAATCAAAAAAATCTTCCCCTCTATCAAATAGAGCTCCTTTTGAAATCATATCTAAAAGTTCAGTCTCAAAAAAATTATTAATCCTTTTATCTAATTTAGTAGTATACAAATCACTAAAATAATTAGCATGTCTTTCAAAAAAACTCTTCCTTATAATGATTGTATAAAAGTTGCATAGCTAATAAACTTTTTTCATTACCTTTTTCAATATTAAAGCTTGGAAATAATAAGCTAATTCCATCACCATATCTATTTTCCCATTCCCTGATGGCCAAATCATACGCGAACGGAACATAGTAACTCAAAGATTTTTCTATTAACTCTGTTTCTTTCTTTAAAAGATAATTCATACCTGTAAAAAATAACATCTCAAAGTAAGATTCACGTTCCATTTTATTTCCCCAAATTAAAGTATATGAATCTGTAAACTTCATATTTTTAACAATTTCAAAAGCAAAAAGCCGGTGTCAAAAGATACGGATTTTTTTATATCTTTTATTATTGACGATATTACTAATAACATTTGGGTCACTTAACAAAATATCAATATTTTTGTAACTTTTTTTATCTTTTTTTCTATATTTCACACGTTGACTAATCATTCTATAAATTTCTTCATCAATTTTCATATAGTTCCTCTTTTCTTTAGTTTGTAATATTAGTATAACATATTATTGGGTGGTTTTTCAATTTTTTTATATGATAAAATAGCCAATTCAAACCCAATATTTAAAATTATAATAGATTCATGATAGTCGATAGCTATCAAAAATAATTAAACAAAGGAGGCCTTATTATATGGCATTTTTTAAAAAAACTAACGGCTACAGTGCTAGACTCGCGGAACAAGCTCTTTCAGATGAAGTTGTGAAGTTAGCTGGTAAACAACTAGAAATTCAATTCGAATTTGAGAAAACTGGGGAATTTGTTAATGGTAAAGAAAAAATGAAACGTACGGATAACATTCAAAGTTATCAAGTCTACGTTGCAACTGACAATCACAATCCTTTCAAAGTCAAGTTTTTACCTGAAGATAAACCAGTTCTATCTAAGATTGATATCGGAGATGTCGTTGAATTTGAAGGGTTAGAAGCATTTGAAAATAAATACGGACAGCTTTTTTTCAGAGCATCAAGTATCAAGAAAGGAAAATAACTGATGGCTTTTCTAATGAATAAAAGTCAAACTCATGCTACATCAGCAACTTCTGCTGATGTAGTTGAGTTTGGCAATAATAAATACGAATTAGCTCAATTCATTCTAAGAAATTTGAATAATGCGCTTAATATTAATGATGAATCATCCTATCTAAATTCATTTGACATCAAGGTTCTAAGCAACGATAAAGGGTTCTTATTTATACCTAACTTGCCGGTATCGTACTCAATTGATGCTAAATTATACTTTGAACTATATGCAATTTGTTCTGGTATTTTATATCCTTTCAAGACCTTATTAGCTCAAAATAATGCTTATTTCGTTTCATATGATACAAAAAATGAAAACCAAGCACGAGCATTCTTCTTCCCTTGGATTGATGGGGTTCCAAATCGCTTAAAAATAGGTAATTTACAAACTTTTATTAAAGAAAAAGTATCAGAAAAGCATATTCCTATCATGTCGAAAAATATTGCAATTGATATGACAAAAGTTGTTCATGTTGCAATAAGTGGCTCCAGCGGTTCTGGAAAAACTCATTTTGTTCAATATCTCATTTATTGTTTAAAATCAATTACAAATCAAATCGTTTGTATTGACCCTAAATTATCAGATATCTATTTATTAGCTAAAGAACTTCAACTTGAAGTTTTCTCACCTCAAAAAGGCTCTAACTTAAATAGTTTTATTACAGAAATTAATGAATTACTTGGTCGTATCATAAACAAAATATACGAACGGCAAGAAATATTATTAAAACAACCAGATAAAAGTTTTGAACGCATCTATATTGTTATTGATGAACTATTGGCATTGGTACAAGGTAGTTCGAAACAAGCAAGAGAAACCTTTGCTCAATTATTAGGAACGATTGCTCTATTGGGCAGACAGACAAATGTGAGTCTTATCCTATTAAGTCAACGTTTTGATGCAAATGCTTTTGGAGGTAATACAGCAGTACGTGAACAAATCAATTGTATTTTTATCTTGGGTGAAATAAATGCAAATACTTGCCAATTTTTGTTACCAAATTTCAACGTAGAAAATATTGTAATACCCGCTGGAATTGGTACAGGAATTATCAAGTATACAGATAGCGAACACAGGACACATATTATGCCACTGCTAACACCCACATATACATATAATAGAAAGGAATAAATTTTATGAAACATTATTTCAATAGGTACAATATTCTTAATTTCATCATGTTCACTTTATTGATTTTCTTTATTTTAGAACGTATATCTACTTTCTTAATTTTTCAAATTCATCTAGATACTATCTTTTATTTTTTAGTTTATATTATAAGCTTGCGTTTCATTTTACTGCTAGAATTTTGCATTTTTATTTACATGATTATAATTGATTTAATTTTTCGTATTGTAGAACGTGATTCTTTCAATAATAGCATGAAATCATATATCGCAACATGGAAAATTAGACGCTTTCTAAGTCAGACAAATGTAGATACAACATTTAACGAACTCGCTTCGATTTTAAATAGAAAACAAATGATTATTAAAAAAGCAAATCGTTCTCTGTTGACATTAACTGTTGATTACTATGAGAAAGGGGCTATTGCAAAATGGACTTTACCAGATAATTGTGAAAGTTATAATATTATGGAAGAATTGTTGGCGCAGGCAAAAAGAGAATTAAATCAGTTAGATAATAGATATTTATTTAATGATTTCATTAGATTAGAAAATGGTAGAACATTTATCTCAACAACTGCTAGAAAAAAAAATAAAGGTGCGGTGTACTGCTACTGAAGGTAAGCAAGTACACCAGCACAATAAGTTTTAAACAATTCACGTCTAATGAATAAGATTTTTATGTTGTGATGTGTCAAGAAAATATGATGTTTATTTGGATGAGGACGCACAGTTTTCTCCGTCTGTGCGTCCTCATCCAAACCATATCACAACAACACAAATAAACACAAATTATTCATTTTGTGTCAAAATCAGAAAGGATTTTTATGAAAATTAATCAAAATGATAGAAAAAGAAAATTTTTCGGTCAAATTTCATATGAATATGAACACAATGCAAATTCAAAATTAACTGAAAAAGATTTTCGTGAATCAGTTATTCAACGTATTCATGATTATTGTAAAAATGAAGAAGATAGGTATCATATTATTTTTCACGATAAGGATTTGAAAGATGACGGCAGTTCAAAACCATTACATGCTCATTTTTATATTGATTTCAAACACGCTCATACTTACTCATCAGTATTGAAGGCTCTATCAATTTCAAGAAAACAAAATTTAGAATTTGTTCGTAGTTCGATAAAAGCATGCCGATATCTTACACATCGCAACGAACGTAACATGGAAGAACATAAATTCCCCTACGAAGTCGCAGATGTTATTTCATCAGAAAATGCAAACTATATCGATGATATCATGGGAAAAATCAAAAATCACAGCAAAGAAAAAGCTGACAATGGTCTAGAAATAGACGATTATTGTTTAGAATTAAGCTATCTAATCTCAGAAGAAGGCCTACTTACAACTGAAGCAAAACAACAATTGTTTGAGCAATTCACTCAACGTATAGCACAGAAAGCGTGGAATTCAAATAAAAGACAATTTGAGGAGAACAGACAAGAATTTATTCAGAAGGAGTTTATTCGAATGAGCAAAGGGGAACGGAATCATACAGGTATTTATATTCAAGCTGAAGGGGGAACAGGAAAATCATATCTAGCACGTTTACTTGCAGAAGAACATGATAGGTTAGGAGCACATACCCCATCAATAAATAAAAAAAGATTTGATTTAGGTTCAGGTTATAAAGGAGAAAAAACAATTGTAATCAATGAATTAGATGCAAGTTGTGGTATGACTTTTCGAGAGTTATTTCAGATACTAGAACCAGATTCAGCAACTCAACTAAGTTCACGGTTTAAAGATGCGTATATCATTAATGATTTAACAATTATCACAAATTCAGATACTTATTGGGATTGGTGTGATTCGTGGTTTGGTAAGAAAAATAAAGAATATCATCAGCTAATGCGAAGAATTAGATTTGTAATTAAAATGGTTCATGATGATAAAAATAAAGGAATTAATATTGAATTATGGTACTACAATGCAAATCGGGATTTAAAAGAAAAGGCGAA